>Ga0182793_1000001_pt1 | contig 652665 bp, 454 predicted proteins | sample Passage237A_FD_130498 | JGI IMG/M metagenome (GOLD analysis project Ga0182793, IMG submission 130498) | Cellulose adapted compost microbial communities from Newby Island Compost Facility, Milpitas, CA, USA - Passage2 37A (version 2) (version 2) ... | reverse complement strand
CGCCGGATGCGGCGCTTGGGATTTCTTTGGCCTTTGACGCTTTGATTTTTGGAATTTCCCCCACGCCATGATTCTGCCGCGTCTTGTTTATCGCAGTCTTCGTCAGCACGCGTTGTCCACGCTCGTGACCGCCGGCAGCATCGCGCTCGCCGCCGGATTGCTCATGACGGTGTGGACGGTGAAGGCGCAGTCGCAGCGAGCGTTCACGGAATCGACTTCCGGTTTCGACGCAGTGCTGGGCGCGCGCAGTTCGAAACTACAACTCGTGCTCAATGCGATTTTTCACCTCGAAGCATCGCCCGGAAATGTGGCATGGACCGATTATGAATTCATCGCGCGGCATCCCGCGGTGAAGACCGCGGTGCCGATCGCGGTCGGCGATAATTTCGAAGGCTGGCGGATCGTCGGCACGGTGCCGGAGATGTTCACGCAAGTGGAACTCGCGCCCGGTGAGAAACACGCCTTCGCGGAAGGTCGGTTGTTTACCGACGGCGAACGTGAAGCGGTGATCGGCAGTTTCGCTGCGCAGAAACTCGGCTGGAAGGTTGGCCAAACCTTTCGTCCGTATCATGGAATCAACTACGATCCCGCGACGCAGCACGAAGAAGAGTTTGTGGTGACGGGGATTCTTGCGCCGACGAACACGCCGGCGGATCGCGTGATCTGGATTCCGCTCAAAGGCGTGCAGACGATGAGCGGTCACGATCCGCGCGCGGCGACGGATGTGAGCGCGGTGTTGCTGCAATTTCGTGCGGCCACGGCCGGGCTGATGCTCGACGTGATGTACAACAAGCAGGGCAATCGCCTCACGCTCGCGTATCCGGTCAGCACGATCATGGCGGATTTGTTTAACAAGATCAGTTGGTTCGATCGCGTGCTCGCGCTGGTGGCGTATCTCGTCGCGCTGGTGGCGGCGGGCTCCGTGCTCGCGGGCATCTATGCGTCGATGAGTGCGCGGCGTCGCGATATCGCGATTTTGCGCGCGCTCGGTGCGCGACGACGCACGATCTTTGGCTCAGTGTTGGCGGAAGCGGCGGCGATCGGCGCGCTCGGTGCGATCGCGGGTTTCGGGGTTTATCTCGGGCTTTGGTACGGCGTCGCCGAAGTGATCCGCGCCGAGTCGGGCGTGGTGTTGACGTGGGGCGACGAACGAAACGTGTGGTGGATTTGCCCGCTGGCGATGACGGCGCTGTCCGCACTCGGCGGCATCGTGCCGGCGTTAAAAGCCTACCGCATCCCCGTCGCCGAATCCCTCGCGCCGGTCTCGTAAAAGGCCCGTTGCTGAAGACTGAGGGGCATCCGCTTTCAGGAAAGTGTCTCCTATTACGCGAAACTTTTTCGGGGCAAAAGGCGGGCGAGAAGGAGGTCGTCGGCCGCAGAGGTGGGGCAGTTGAAATAGAGCATTTCCAAAAAAGTCGTAGCCGAAAACCAGTTCTTTGGGAGCGCCGGCCGCTGGCCGGCTGATCGGAAATTGCCGGCGGGCCGCCGGCGCTCCCAGCGCATGGCTTTTCTTCACTCAACGCTGCGGCGTTGTTTGAACCGCTCTAGATCGTTCGCCTGAAGCGTCGACGTCATCGTCGTTGGAGGTGTTTCCCGAGTGGATCCTCAGGCAGCCGACGGGGACGTCGGCGCTCCCAGTGGCTGTCTTGTTCGACTACGACTTTTCTTAAAATGCGCTGAAGTCAGGGAGTGGGTTTGCTCTCGAGAGCGGCACGGCTCGCTCCGCGCTCGCCGCTACTTTGGACGAACGGTCATGCCGGTTCTTTGAATCGAACCGGCGCAGCGACGGAGGAAGGGAGGGGCATCCGCTTTCAGAAAAGTGTCACGTATTACGTGACACTTTTTCGGGAGTTTGGCCGGGGAGCGGGTGGCACGGGAACGAGAGTGCGGCGGTACTGAAAAATCGGTGCCTCGGTTGACTTCGGGCGGGGCGGTTTAGTGTTAAATCAAAGGTCTTCGGCCCGATTCACACCCCGGGCGGCGGACTTTTTTGCGTGCCGAATCACCCCGCCGGCGCGCGGTCTGCCCCGCCCATGGGCAGGTGTTTTGTTGCGGGGTTAACCCCTGAAAAACTACCCCATGAGAACATTTTTTCGTTCTTATCTTTTCGCGGGCGCCGTGATGGCCGCCGCTTTGTCCTTCGTTTCCCAAGCACGTGCGCAAGCGTGGTACTCCACCGATCGGTGGGGCACTTGGAACAACGGCGGCTACACTCTCTACAACAACATCTGGGGCTCCGGTTACGGCCCGCAGACGATCTGGGCCAACTCGTACAGCAACTGGGGCGTCTGGGCGAATCACCCGAACACCGGCGGCATCAAATCGTATCCCAACGTCACGCGCTACGTCGGCCGAAAGATCAGCGCGATCAACACGCTGCGGGCGAGCTTTAGCGCGACCACGCCTCCAGGCGGCGCATGGGTGTCCGCCTTCGATCTGTGGGACACCAACCACAACTACGAGATCATGCTCTGGATGAATTACACAGGCACGGCCAATGGCGGCGGAAATGTGAAACCGATTTCCTACAACTGGAACGCGCAGGGCAACGCCGTGCCGGTGTACTCGAACCTCTCCATCGGCGGGCACACGTGGAATGTCTTCCGCGGTCACAATGGCGGAAATGAAGTCTTCTCGTTTCTGCGGACAACCAAGACCAACAACGCCACCGTGGATCTAAAGGCGGTCTTCAGCTGGCTCCGCACCCAAGGTTGGATCGGCGATGTGACGGTGGGCGATGTCCAGTACGGTTTCGAAATCACCTCCACCAACGGCGGACAGGATTTCCGTGTGAACAGCTACTCGGTGACGTCGAACTGAGCGACGTGTAGTTGATTTCTGAATACGATGCGTCGTCCGCCCGCGGACGGCGCATCAGTTGCTGGCGGCGACGGCCTGCGCCGCGGTCACGAAGTGGTATGGAGAAATACGCCGAAGCGCTGAGATAGTTGCGATCGTCCGGCGTCAACGGTGTCTGTTGTGCGACTGGGAGCGCAGCCGGCGCTCATAAGCGTGGAGGCGGGTGGGATTGGAGCGTAACGGCGGGCGTTCGTTTTCATGAGCAGCGGAAGGTGCTGATCCTGATCGCAACGAGCGCCGTGCGTTTGTTTCGCCAATCAATCCGCGCCGTCGATGATTTCGCCTTGGGCGCGATACTCGTTCAGTTTGTTGCGCAATGTGCGGATGCTGATCTTGAGCAACTCGGCGGTCTTGGTGCGGTTGCCTTGGGTCGCCTTGAGCGCGGAGAGGATGGCCTGTTTTTCCAGTTCGTCCAACGGCAGGATCGGCGCCGGTTCGGCGGATTCGCTTTTTTCGACTTCGGGAAAAGGCGGCGCGCTGACGGCGCTCGGCTGAGAGGTCGGCACCATCGGAGGCGTGGAAAAATGATAGGGCGGCACCGCTTCCGGCACAGACGGCACAGGAGGCGGAGGTGGCGGTGCGGCGGGCGGCTGAAACGCGGGCGGCACGACCGGCGGGATCGGCGGTGTGGAAGCGGGCGAGGAAACGGGAATGGCCGCGCCGACGAGATTGCGCGCGAGATGAGGCAACCCGAGCGCGGCGGTGGAAATGGGACGTCCGGTTTCGGAAAGGATGACCGCGCGCTCGATGGTGTTTTGAAGTTCACGCACATTGCCGGGCCAGGGATATGCGGCCATGGCGGCGAGCGCGTGAGCGGAAAAGCCCGGGATCTTCATGCCGTGTTTGCGCGCGCAGCGACGGAGGAAGGCTTCGGCGAGCAACGGAATATCCTCCGGGCGTTCGCGCAACGGAGGCACCTGCACCGGGAAAACATTGAGGCGGTAATAAAGGTCGGAGCGGAAATGCCCTTTTTCCACGAACTGCATGAGGTCGCGGTTGGAGGTCGCGAGCAGGCGCACGTTGACCTTGATGGTCTTGGTGCCGCCGACGCGCTCGAATTCGCGCTCTTGGAGCACGCGCAGCAGTTTCGCCTGAAGATTGGGCGGGATCTCGGAAACTTCGTCGAGGAGGAGCGTGCCGCGATTGGCGAGTTCGAAACGGCCTTCGCGGCGATCGGTCGCGCCGGTGAAAGAGCCTTTTTCGTGTCCGAAAAGTTCGCTCTCGATGAGGTTTTCCGAGAGGGCGGCGCAGTTGACCTTGATGTAGGGTTCGTTGCGGCGCGGCGAGTGACGATAAAGCTCGCGTGCGATCATCTCTTTGCCGGTGCCGTTTTCGCCGGTGATGAGCACGGTGGCATCGGTGGGCGCCACGCGTTCGATGAGCTGGCGCAGGCGAATCATCGCGGGACTGCGTCCGAGCAGATCGCCATCGCCGCCATCCTGTTCGCTGAAGTAGCGGTTGACTTTGACGAGCTGGCGAAACGACTCGGCCTTTTTGAGCGCGATCTCGATTTGGCCGGGCGAGAAAGGTTTGATGAGATAATCGAACGCGCCGGCGCGCATGCACGAGACGGCGCTCTCGATCGTGCCGTGACCGGTCATCATCACCACGAGGGGGCGGTCGGGGAGGACGCTGATGTGTTCGAGAAATTGTTGGCCGTCGCCGTCGGGCAGACGCACATCCAGCATCACAAGATCGAAGGTCTCCCGGGCGAGGGCGGCCGATGCTTCGGCAATCGTACCGGCGATGGTGACCGAGAACTTTTTGCGCTTAAAGAGCTCGTCGAGGACTTTCTGGATGAGAGGTTCGTCGTCGAGAACGAGGATTCTTTCGAGAGACATGGGGCCGGAGGACGCGGAGAACGAAGTGATGAAGAATGAAGTGCGCTGGAAAGAAAGGCGGAACCCGGTCGACTACGGCGCCGAAAAGAGACCGCGCGGCAACATTTCGACCGTAAAAGCATTTGGCAATCGTTGAGACGCGTTCCGGTCAAGAAGCACGAGCGGACGAAATCCGCTGTCCGCGGCCAGAATCACGGAGGATTGCACGCGGCGAGGGCGTCCGCTACGGAGCTGCGGCATGAGATTTCCCCCTCACGTGTTTGCATCGCTTTCGCTCGTGCTCGGTCTGGCGACGACGCTTCCCGCACAAATCACGCTCACGGCGACGCAGCGCGGTTGGTACGATCAACACGGCGACCCGAGCGCGTCGGCCAACTTTTTTGTAGGCGTCACCGGAGGACTGACGGTGCGCAATTATTTCGTCTTCGATCGCGCGGGCGCGCCGGAGCTTGCGGGCAAGACCGCGACACGGGCGACGATGGAGATATTTTTGCCGAACAACGAAGGCGACGCGTACTTTTCCGAAGACGCGACGGATAGCGGTGCGCTGTATTCACTTTTTGGATTCAACGGCGACATCGCGTCGCTGATCAACGGCACCGGCGGCGTGGCTGCATACGAGGCGCTGGGAAGTGGATCGCTTTGGGGCACGCAAACGGTTTCGGCCGCGGACAATGCTCCCGGGCGGCTGGTGACGATCGAGCTGCTGCCGTCGTTTCTAGACTATTTCAATTCGGCGGACGGTCTCTTCGCGATGGGCGGCGAACTGACCGATCCGCTCGACGGCATCGATAGCGGGGCGGACTACATGTTTGCGTTTACGGAGCTCGCGCCGGATGTGCGCCTGCGTCTGGAGTTTGGCGCGGTGCCGGAGCCGTCCACGTATGGATTGATGGGCGCGAGCGCGCTCGCGGTGGTGATCTGGCGACGCAATCGCCGCGCGGCGCGTTAACGCGCTTCGGGTTTGGCGATCAGTTCGCGGATCTGCTTGAGCACCTTCGACGGCACGTAGGGCTTCGGCAAATACGCCACCGGCTCGGCGAGTCCGCGATGACGATCGCCGGAGCGGAACGCACCGCTGGCGATGAGCAGCGGCATGCCCGGCGCTTCGGTGCGCACGGTTTCGGCGACTTGCCAGCCATCGAGCGACGGCAGACCGATGTCGGTGAAGAGCAGTGCGATCTCGTCGCGATGCGCGCGGAAAAGTCGCACCGCTTCGGCGCCATCGCGCGCCCAGAGCACGCGCCAACCATCGGTGGGCAGCAGTTCGAGCCAGAGCGCGCCGATGTCTTGTTCGTCTTCGACGAGCAGGATCGTGCGGCGGTCGGTGGTGATGGTAAATGGCTCCGGCGGCGGAACCGGCGCGGGTTCGATCGTGGCGGGCGCGCGCGGCAACAGCAGGTGCACGCTGGTGCCTTGGCCGGGAGCGCTGTCCACCTCGATCAAGCCTCGATGCGCGCGCATGATGCCGTACACCACCGCGAGACCGAGACCGCGGACTTCGGGGCCTTTGTTACGCGCAAAAAACGGCTCGAACATGCGGGCGCGCGTGGCGGCGTCCATGCCGTGGCCGTTGTCCTGGATGGAAACGCGCAGGAAATTCTTGGATTCGGCGGCGGTGGCGCCGGGCGCAAAAATCGATTGGCGCACTTCGGTCGTCGCGACGGTGAGCGTGCCGCCTTCGGTCATGGCGTCGCGCGCGTTTTCGAGGAGCTTTTGAATCGCCTGCGCGAACTGAATCGGGTCGATGACGAGACGCGGATCAGCGGCGCCGTAATTGCGCGTGACGTTGATGGTGCGCGGCCAATCGGAGCATGTGCGCGCGATGACATCATCGAGCAGCGCGTGGACATCGGTCGGCGAAAGTTCGGCGTCCTGCGTGTTGGCGAACAGCTGCAGTTGACGCACGACCTCGGCGCCGCGACGACCCGCATCGATGATCGTGTCGGCGTAGTGGCCGAGGCGCGTGGGATCGTGCGCGGATTCGCGCAGGAGGCTCGCGTAACCGAGGATGATCGCGAGCATGTTGTTGAAATCGTGCGCGATGCCGCCGGCCAAAGTGCCGAGACTCTCGAGCTGGCTGGCCTCGTGGAGACGGCTCTCCATCTTTTTGCGCGCACGTAGATCCGCGACGATGACGAGCTGGCCGGCGCCGGTTTCGAGGGGCACGACCGTGATCTCGGCGGGAAAAGCTTCGCCTTGCGCGCTGTGGCAATCGGCTTCGCAGGGAGTGCCTTGGCTGATGCGCGCGCGGGCGAGTTCGCGCGCAGGCAACAACGTGTCGGCGTCGCGCCCGGCGACCTCGGCGGATTTCACGCCAAAGAGACGGCCGAAGGCGACGTTGCACTGGGTGATGCGGCCTTGCGGATCGATCAGGCAGAGGCCGAGCGGAACGGCTTCGTACACCGAATCGAGCAGCGTGTGCATGGCCTGCAGGCTGTCTTCGGCCATGCGGCGACGCGTGATGTCGCGCGAGGTGGATACGATATCGATCGGCAGCCCGGTGGAGGAGTCGCGACGCGTTTTGCTGGTCGTCTCGGCCCAGACCTCGGAACCGTCTTTTTTCAGCAGCCGGTGGATGAGAATGCTCTCGGTGCGGCTACCGCGGAGATGTTCTTCAAACGTTTCCTGAAACGCAGGCAGGTCGTCGGCGTGGACGATCGACGCGAGGGGTTTGCCGATGATGTCGTCGGGTTCGCGTCCGAGCAACGTGCGGCTGGAAATGGACGCGTGGATGCAGATGCCGTCGGCGTTGGTGACGGTGATCAGATCGCGGATGTATTCGGCGAGGAGACGTTGCTGAGCTTCGCTCTGGCGAAGCGCTTCGCGCAGCTCCAAGTGGTCGGTGACATCCGTGAATGTGCCGACCCAGTGCGTCGGCGTGCCATCGGGCGCGCAGAGCGGATACAAATGCAGATCGGCCCAGAAAACGGTGTGGTCTTTGCGCTGAGCGGGCAGCGCCTTGCGCCACGGTTGGCGGCCCTGCATGACGGCCTCGACGCGTTCCCACTCGAATTGTCCGCCGGGCGGACGCAGCAATTCCGACAACAGGCGCCCCGCGCTTTCTGCGGTGGAAAAGCCGGTGAGCCGGGAGAAAGCGGCGTTGGCGTGAATCACGCGCCGATCCTGAACAGCCGCGCAGAGCACCACTGCTTGAGTGGATTCAATGACCACGCGCGACATCAGCGAATCGAGGCTGGTCGCCGAAGACGTGGAGGGGGACTGTTCAGGGGAAGCTGGCACTACGGTTTGAGAAACCTAGATATCGAATCAGTAAGCGTTAAAAACTAATAAAAATGTGCAATGCCGGATCTCAGCAGCGAAATCATTTCGAAACGAGCTTCACAGGGAGCCGCTGCGAGCCGATGCAAAGAGAGCGATTTCGCGTATAAAAACCATGGCACCTCGATTGTTGTCTTTACTGAGCTCGATTGAATCCGCGCTGGCCAATCATGGCTCCGACTCGGTGGCGCGGGGACGTCCGACGCGCACCGTGAATTTCCACAAAGGACTGGCGAGGATGACGTTCTCGGATGGCTCGGGATCCATTTTATTGCAGGGGTTTACGCTGGCAGACGGTCAGATTTGCGTGAAAGCGCTGCTCGAGTGGACCGGTGCCTCGCAACCGGGTGTGCAAGCGATCTATCCGACGGAAAATTTCAACTGGGCGGGGGCGGCGTTTCGAGTCGCGGAAGCGTGGATGGACGGTCCGGCCGAGCAGGCGGTTCAGGAAACTCAGCCTGCGGCCAGCGAAGAGAATCTCGCTGCGACCGGCTGAGCGCCGCGCGTTGATTAAATCCTTCTGCTATTAATGAAAAAGCGCCCGTTCGGGCGCTTTTTTTTCGTAGTTAAATTCTGAATACGGGGAAAACCCTGTCAGGCCTGGCCGACAAACGAGAGCCGCGAAGACACGGGCGCGGACGAGCCGTAAGAAGGGCGCAGTTTCGCGATGCGGATCTCGGCCGCGCGGAGATCGTTAAGCTGGGTGCGGGCCCCGGCGATGAGTTTTCCGAGGCGCTCCGACTGCTGCTGCTGAGCCGCGATGATGCGCTCAGCCCGCGGACGAAAGATGGCGGCGAGCGACGGTGGAACGTCGGGACTGCCGAGAAGTTCGACGATGCGACGCACCAACGGCGCTTCGCGGGACTGCACCGCCACCGCTTCGTTGTAGAGGCCCTGGTCGAGAAGATGATGTTCTTCTTGAGTCAGGGCTTCGAGAGCGCCGAGGAGGCGATCAAGCGTGGCGGTGGGGTCAGACATGGCGGACGGACTTAGGCGACGCCGCGAGCGACGTGCATACCGCCGGCGTCTTGCGTGCGCAGCATCTCGGCCCAGCCGTCGCGGAGTTCGCGAACGAGCTTTTCGACTTCGATTACAGGCTTAACGTCTTTGCGAAGATTGGCCTCGAAGAGACGGCGAAGGTAGTAGTCGTACAGCCGGTCCAGATTGGCGGCGTATTCGCCGCCAGCCTCGAGATTGAGGGTGGCCTGGAGTTCCGCGAGGATGTTCTGGGCCTTCAGCAAGTTTGTATTGATCGCTTCAATACGACGCGGGCTTTCATCGGTGGATTCGAGAGCATCACGTGCATGTCCGAGGAAGCGGAGCGTTCCATCGAAGAGCATCAAAACGAGCTGACCAGGACTTGCTGTGAGCACGGCTTGCGCTTGGTACGCGCGTGCGTAGCCGGGGGAGACCATGGGAGGCATGAGATTATTCGGCCGGTTCGCGGGAATTGGTCATTAATTCGGCGAGGCGTTCGATGAGCTCGCGCGGCGGGTAGTTGGGATCGACGGCGAGTTCTTTGCCTTTATCGACAACTTCGGGACGAATTTCGGGCGTTTTGTTCAAAGCCTCACGAAGGCTTTGCGTATTCGCGCTGGAAAGGCGCTCGCTGCTTTCGTGGCTGTGTGCCTGTGGAGTCGCCGCTTTGGAGGGAAGGTTTCCGGCGGCGTCCATTCGCGTGAATCCGTGAATATTGGACGTAGAATGTATCATGAGTGTCTGGGATGAACGGTCAGCCCGGAGAGGAAGCGATACAGGGAACGCCGTTGGTTGTTCCTGATATCGTCGCAGAGGGAAGGAGTCTTTAGCGGAAAATTTGTCAGGGTTTTTGTGAGGCTGCGACCGCGCGTGGGGGGAGCGTTTGAAAAGTCGCGGAGGCGGCATAGCCCGCGAAGCGCGTGGGATTTTGCAGGATCGAATGATCGAGATGCGGAGACGTGCCGAGCGTGAGCGCGTAGCGTCGCGCGGAGTTGGCCACGGAAGGATCGGCGGCGGAGAAGAGGAGATCTGCGGCCCAGAGAATGTCGCTGTCGCGGATGTGCGCGAGTTTGGCGCGGATGCCGAGCGTGAGTGGCGGGTAGGGGGTGTAGCTGGTGATATCCACCAGCAAAATGGCGTCGGCCGCATACTCGTTGTAGATGTTGAAAAGGCGGTCGAGGAAACCGGACGGCATCTGGGCCGTGGAGGGCAGCTGGCGGGTGCCGGTGAGACGGGCGAGGTGGTCGCGCGACAGCGTGACCGTTTCGAAGCGACCGGTGCGGTTGAGTTCGGTGAGAATGACCCCGCCGAGGCGATCGAGGTTTTCCTCGGAGATCGTCGCGCCGTCGGCGGCGAGAGGCAGCAGCAACACGCGGCGCACATGTGCGGGCAACGCGTCGGAAGAAGTGATGTTGGTGGGTTCGAAGAACGGACCGGCGCGGGCGCCATCGCGGATGGGGCGATGGCTGGTGCATGCCGTCCAGCCGAAGGCGAGGGCGGCGAGGAGAAGGAGACGAAGCGATGTCATGAAAAACTGAATACAGGCGCCGGCCTACGCGAAACTACGAGGACTTCGTGTCTTTGAAGGCGTTGGTGAGCTGCGTCTGCATGTTGTTGATCGTGGCTTGTGCGGTTTCCATGGCAAGGAAGCCGGCTTCCATGCGCGAGCGCTCCGCTTCGAGCTGGCGCTCGATATTGGCGATTTGGATGTCGATGCTCGCGTTGCCCTTGGTGAGCGTCTGCTTTTGCGTGTTGAGGAGGCCGCCGGTGCCGCCGAGACCGATCAGCGTGTTCATGAAGCTGTCGAGGCGGGAGGCGAAACCGGTGTTGGCGGTTTTGAAGAAGGCTTCGACTTCGGACGGTTTTTCGCGGAGCGCGGCATCGAGCTTCGCGCTATCTTTCACCGCGAGCTCGGCGGTGCCGGAGGTGAAGTCGATGCCGAGGCTTTCCAGTCGGGTGATCGCGCCGGAGAGTCCGCTGACCGCGGAGAAGGCGGTGGAGCGCAGCGTGGACTGCCAGGATTGAATCTCGCGATTATCGCTGAGAATGGAGGTCGAGACCTTGCCGTTGGTGTTCGTAATCTTTGTGGCGGTGTCGATGTATTGCTGCACCGCGTTGAACTTTTTGATGAACTCGTCGATCGCGCTCCGCATCGCGGTGGTATTGCTGTCGACGTTCACCGTCTGCGTGGACACGGTGTTGGCGGTGACCGAGAGGCCGGCGATGCCGTGCGTGGCCTCGGAAAAGGTGTTGCTGGCGCTCGTGAGGACGGGGCCGCCGTTGACCGAATACTGTGCATCCTGACCGCGCGAGAAGGTGGCGGCGCCGGTCATGCCGATCGCATCGAGGAAACCGCCGGCGGCTTCGCCGACATGCAGGCCCACATCGCCGGTGGTCTTGTTGGTGAAAACAACACGGTCGGCCGCGGCATCGTAGGAGGCGGTGACACCGGCAGACGAGCTGGTGATGCGGCTGAGGACGGCCGAAAGAGAATCGTTGTTGATGTTGTACGCGATCTCCACGCCGTTGATCGTGAACGAGCCGTTGCCGTCGGCGTCCACGGCGGTGATCGCCTGGCGCAGGCCGCTGTCTGCGAGCGGCGTGTTTTGATTCAACGCGCCCAGCGAGGAACTGCTCTCGATGAGGCCGGTGTTGTTGCCGTTGGAGAGGCGGGCGACGGCGAGGAAGTTCGAGGTGTCGTTGGCCGCGCCCAACGTGATGGTGGAGGCGGAGGAGAGGGAGATCTTGTCGGAGGTCGCGTCGTAGCTCGCCGTGACCTGGCCGCCGGTAGCGGTGGAAATTTTGTCGAAGACGTCCTGGAGGGAGTCGGTGAGCTCGATGGAGACTTGCGCGCCGTTGACCGTGAATGTGCCGGCTTGCACCGCGGTGCTGGTGGAAAGCGAAGCGAGGGTGACGCCGCTTACGTCGTTGGTGGCGCTGATGCCTCGTCCGATGTCGCTCCCGCCGGTGCGCTTGGCCGTGGTGGCGAGTTGAAGAACTTCAAAGGTGTAGGCGCCAGCCGCGGTGCCGGCGCCTGCGCTCGCGGACCAAGAGGAGCCGGCGGTGGCGAGACTGGCCGTGCGTCCGGAGAAGAGGCCGTCGGCCTTGAGTGCGTTGGTGGCGGTCTGAAGCTCGGAAAGGCGTGTGCCGAGATTATCGAGCGCGGAGATCTTGCTGTTGTTCGTGTTCTTTTCCGTTTGCAGCCGCGTGATGGGAGCGCGGTTGAGCTCCATGATCTGATCGAGAAACGACTTCCAGTCGAAGCCCGAGACGAGGCCGGAAAGTTGAACGGTAGCCATGGCGGAAGTGGGTGGTTACGGACGGACGCAATGAATCCTATCTGGCATCGGCTCAGGGGCGGGCGCACTTAAGAGGATTGTCGGCTCAAGCGCACGGGGGAGATGGGGAATGGTGAACAGTGAAGGGTGAAGAGGGAAAGGCGGAGGCGGCGGGGCAGAGGATGTTATTGTGTGCGTGGGAGCACGCAGGGGTGTACATGCGGGCTCTTTATTTCTCGGTAGTGCTTTCGTCGATACATGCGATGTTCATGGATGGCGCGGGTGGTGAGGCTCGTCGAGGAGCGTGAGCAAAGTGCGGGCGCTTCTGTGAACTTGAGTGCGAACTTAGGAAAAAGGGGTGTGCTGGAGTGTGCGAAGGGAGAGATTTTCAAGGGTGTTTTCAGAGGAGAAAACGCGGTTGGAGAGAAATTTTTTCTTTTCGCTTAAAGTTTCGGTGAGGGCGTTCCGTTTATTCCGGCATCTGCGAGATATCTCGTAGACGGAGCGACCCAGCTCCTCCTCTGGGTCCGTCGCCACACGGACGTGGTAGTTTTATCAAGGAAGATACCCATGTCAGTCGTCATCAATACCAACTATTCGGCCACGGTTGCCTCGAACAACCTCGCGGCCTCGAACCAGAACCTCCAGAAGAGCCTCAATCGCCTCTCTAGCGGTTCGAAGATTGTCTCCCCGGCCGATGATGCCGGTGGTCTCGCCGTCTCCATGAAGCTGTCTGCCGCGGCCCGCCGTTCGGGCGCTGCAGCGATCAATATCGGCAACTCCATTTCCTTCCTGCAGACGCAGGACGGCGCCCTCAAAGTCACGGGCAAGGTGTTGGACCGCATCAGCGAGCTCAGAACGCTCTATTCCGATCCCACCAAGAACGCTTCGGACAAAGCCAACTACGACGCCGAGTTCACGCAGTTGAAGCAGCAGCTGACCTCCCTCGCGGGGGAAACCTTCAACGGTGTCAGCCTCTTCGGCACCTCGACGCTCACGACCCAAGTTTCGCAGGACGGCACGCAAACCGTCACGCTCTCCGCCAAGGATCTCGCCGGCAACACAGGCATCGTGGCCATCGGTGCCGCCGCCAATCTCGGTGCGCTCAACTTGAGCGATGTCACCGACGCCATCCAGGGGGTCGCCACGATGCGCGCCTCCAACGGTGCCGAACAGAGCCGCCTCGGCTTTGCGAGCGAACTGCTCACGACCAATAAAGCAAACCTCGAAGCTGCCAGCTCGCGCATCGTCGATGTCGACGTCGCCGAGGAATCCACGCAGCTCGCACGATGGAGCACCTTGGTCCAGGCCGGTACAGCCATGCTCTCGCAGGCTAACCAAAGCGCTCAGACCGCGCTGCGACTCCTGCAGTAATTATCATAAGTTCCCGCCGATCCTCCCGCGCCAAACCCGCACGGTCCGTGCAGCGCCAAACTCACGGACCCATCAGCCGGGTGGGAGATTATCGAGCGTTGATTTGAAAAAAGCGGGGGTGTCTCGCGCCAAACGAACACCCCGTCCGCAAAGACAGCCCGGAAAGACTCCGGATCGTTCCTTACTACCACTTTCAGCAGCTAGCAAACGGCTCGGCTCTCCTCGCGCGCACCCTCGTGGCTGCACGCGTCCATACGGGGAGCCGGGCCATCCCTTCGCAGGGTGACAATTTTTGGGGCGAGTGCTCCAAACGGCTGGTCTTGGCCGTCCTCAGGACCCGTCGCGACGACGGACGTCGCACTCATCAAGGAAAGATACCACTATGGCAGTTGTCATTAACACCAACTACTCGGCCACCGTTGCCTCCAACAACCTGGCTGCGTCTAACTCCATGCTGCAACGCAGCCTCAATCGTCTCTCCAGCGGCTCGAAGATCGTGACGCCGGCCGACGACGCGGGCGGTCTTGCGGTTTCGATGAAGCTCTCCGCCGCCGCCAAACGGTCGGGAGCTGCGGCCACGAACATCGGTAACTCGGTGTCGTATCTGCAGACGCAGGACGGTGCGCTCAAAGTCGCCGGTAAGGTTCTCGATCGCATCAGCGAACTCAAGACCCTCTACACCGACCCGACCAAGAACGCGACGGACAAGGCCAATTACGATTCCGAGTTCTCTCAGTTGAAGCTCCAGCTCACCTCCCTCGCGGCGGAAAAGTTCAACGACGTCAACCTCTTCAACACCGCCCTCACGACCCAGGTGTCGCAGGATGGCTCGCAGACGGTTGTCCTCTCCGCGAAGGATCTGGCCGGCAATGCTGGCGTCACCGCCATCACCGGTGCGGCCGATCTGAGCGCTCTCAACTTGAGCAACGTCACGGATGCTATCCAGGGCGTGGCCACCATGCGCGCCGCCAACGGTGCCGAGCAAAGCCGCCTTGGCTTCGCGAGCGAACTGCTCACGACCAATAAGGCCAATCTCGAAGCCGCCAACAGCCGCATCGTCGATGTGGACGTCGCCGAGGAATCAACTCAGCTCGCACGTTGGAACACCCTCGTGCAGGCGGGCACTGCGATGCTCGCGCAAGCCAACGGCTCGGCTCAGACCGCTCTGCGTCTGATCTCGTAAACACAGGCAGCCTGATTGATGACCAACGTCTGATACGGAGTCTTCCGTACCCCGCGCATGTTCGAGCATGCGCGGGGTTTCTTTTTATACACGTGCGGGGCGCGCCGCCCGCACCGGCGTTTTTGCATCGTCAACTCCGAGCCGCGCCGCAGCAATGAGTGGGCATGGGCTCCCCTGAAACGCTTCGCTTGAGTGTCTGCATGATCGTCCGCAACGAGGAGAAAAACCTGCCGGCCTGCCTCGCTTCCGTGCAAGGGCTCGCGGATGAGATCGTGATCGTGGACACCGGCTCGACCGATGCCACGCGCGACATCGCCAAAGCGCGAGGCGCGCACGTGATCGAGATCGCCTGGGCCAACGATTTCAGCCGCGCACGCAACACCGGCTTGGAAGCCGCCCGCGGGAAATGGATACTCGTGCTCGATGCCGACGAGACGCTGCCGGAAGCCAGCCGGCAACGGATCAGACAGCTGATCGCGCAGCCCCCGCGACAGGCCTATAATCTCGTGCAAAAAAACCTGCTCGACGGCGGGAAGAACCACGTATCCGTCCAAGCCGTACGGCTTTTCCCGCGACACCCGAAGGTGCGCTATGAGCGCGAGATTCACGAGCAGGTGAACACGAGCCTGGAACGTGAGCGTATCCCGATTGTGGATACGACGATCGAATTCATCCACACCGGCTATGTGGACGGCGCGGTGCTGCGAGGAAAGACGGAGCGCAACCGCGCGATCATCCACGCGGCGTTGGAACGCGAACCCGACGGCGACCCCAACCTGCGTTACTTTTATGCATCATCGTTTTTCGACGCGCAGGAATTCGAACGCGCCGCGCAAGAATACGAAGAATGCGCGCGTCGATCCGCCGCGAATTATAAGAAGCTTGAAGCCGCCGCGAAAATCAAAGCCGCCCAGGCGTGGTATTTGGCCGGGGATTTGGAGAAAGCGGAGAGGCATTTGCCGGCTGATCCGCTGCCTGGTCTGCATCCACTGGTGTATTCGATACGAGGCGGTCTCGCTGCCAAAAGACGGCAGCCTGATCAGGCACGTCAATGGTATGAACAGATATTAAACTGCACCGACATGGCGTACATGCCTCCCATCTCATTGGGGAAGTTAAAAGTTGAGGGGTGGATGTATCTTGCTGATTATTGGTACAGGCAGGGGCGTCGTGACCTTGCGATCGAATTTCTACGCGCGGCAAAATCCTCCTTGGCTTTATAGATACGACGGCTCCTGGAGGAATGGACAGGTCTTCTTTCGCACTCGCTGTCTCCGATTCATGTCGCAGGCAAGGAATATGAATCGCGCTGGGTGCTGAAGCGGAACGGTGCCCGACAAGAAAGATTATATTTCCGGCAAATTATCCTCTGCGAGCCCTTGGATCTTCATGGGTGTTTCACTCGAACAGAGGCGGATGCGACCCTGCATGCAGGGGTGGTTGTTATCGCGTGTGTTGTCCGGGCGCCTGCCCAGTTCAACAAATAGTCGCGGTCCAGCAGTGGGTGGTAAATTTCACTGGAATTTGCATGGCATCCCCAATGATTATCATCCCTACAAAATTAAGAATTAAGGCGCATGGTTTCCCATGATTTTTTGGGAGGTTGGGATTATTAATATAACTAGAGAGGCAGCGCCTCCGCCTAAGCACGATGGTCATCGGCCGAGCAGTCGCATCGTACGCAAAGGACGGTCATGTGAATGAAGTCGATCTCCTCGAAACAGGGAAAGGTCGCCAACGGTAGAACCAGACTGTAGTTTAGGCAGTCTGCTTCTGCGCGGAAGTAATCAGGTTCTTTCGAGTACCGGGAGGGCTGTTTTCTGGGCTGGGCAGTTCGGCGATAAGAGCGCGAGCGCGTTCATGATCGGCGGCCGACTGTATTTGAAGCGCGGAGCTGGCGGCTAACTCCAAAAGAAAGCGCGCCCGCCCTGGGTCCAGCCGTGCGAGATGGGGGGCAATCCCAAGGAGGGCGTCGAGCAAGACTCGTGGGTGTTTGCAGGTCTCCACTTCTTTGATGCCTTGCAGCATCATTTTGGTCGCCATGGCATGCTGGCCGACCTGGGCCAGAGCGATGCCGGCTTCCAGCTTCGACCGCCATTTTATTGTCAGATCCGCCCAGGTTTTCACTTCCGAGCGGTTGGTGCCGGTAAGAAAAATTGCTTGGGCATAAAGAACCAGGTTTTTGAGCTCAGGATCGACCTTGTCGATATAAGGACGAATGCTGCGCATGTAATTTGGATATTTTGGCAACGTGCGGATCATGCTTCCTGCGTTCGCCCGGTACCAGAATAGAAACTCCGGGACGACCTGCAGATTGAAGCCTCTGAGCACGGCTTTCGCATGGAACTCCCAGTCCTCGTGGGTTACGCCGTAATCTTCCGTAAACCCGCCAATAGCTTCAAAGCATTGCCGGCGTATCAGGGCATTCGCATCCCCAAATGAATTGATGAAGGCGCCGGCGGACACGCAGCCACCGAGAGGAAGCCAGCGTCCCTTGATTTCTGTCTGGCGGCCGGGCGCTTCCTCTCCGTGGAAATAATTCATGCCGCAGGACAATATATCCGCGCCACTATGGAGCATGGCCGTGACTAGTGTTGTTACCTCGTGAGGTTCGGCGCAATTGTCGTCGTCCATGAATAACAAAAAATCGCCAGTGGCGTGTTTCGCTCCACAATTTCTTGCCGCTCCTAGGTAACGGTTTTCCTGCTGGATTACTTTCCAGCCGCGTGACTCAAAAATAGGTTTGAGGTGTTCGATGTATGAAAGCGCGTCCGGTTGAGTGCTGCCGTCGTCCACGAGTATGACTTCGAGGTTTGGGTAGGTCACGGCCTTAATGGATGCGATCGCCTGCTTCAGTAACTTGGGCCTATTGAAAGTGGTGAGACACAGGCTGACTTTGGGCCAAGCGACCGGTGTTTGCGGTTGTTGCTGTGAGCGGGTGCTTCCCAGCAACTGTTCGTGCCAGGTCACCCACGCCTGCTCGTTGGCAGTTACAGATATGGAGGGACGTGCGGGTTGGAAGCCCCCGCTAAGAGCGGTTTTTAGTTTCTTAAACAGTGCGACCGGCGTAGGTTCGAAGCAGACTCTCTGCGCGTCCACCGGCGCGATGAGCTCGGGTATGCCACCTACGTGGGAGGCGAGAAATGCGATCCCTGCCCCCAGGCATTCCAAGACCGTATAGGGAGAGTTTTCGATCAGTGATGCGATGATCGCCAAACGGCCGTCGCCACGGAGGTAGTCCAATGCCTCCGGCTGATTGCGATCCATCAGAAACTGGACCTTCCACGGCCAGGCTTGCGCCCGCTTTTTAATGTAATTCTCGCCGTGTTCATTTTCGACGAAGGCGCTTCTCCCGAGAAACGTCACCTGCTCGACATTTCCGCACTTGGCGATGGCGAGGCGATCGAGTGCATCGCAAAACAATTGTACACCTTTCCGCGTTGCTAACCGGCCAAAAAACACGAGTTCGTGTATATTGCTTGGTTTAGTAAAAGCTTTGATGCTGGAGCGGGCTGATCGCGGCATGATATTTTGTTGGACATAGCAACGCTCTGGAAGCGTCCAACCTCGTCCTGCGATCCAGTTGAGGAGATACTGGCTTGGACTGACCAGGCTATCAGCCAAGGCGACGGACTGCCTCTCCATGTGGTCGAGTTGAAGTTCGTTGATTTCCGCTAGATACTCGCGATTGGCGAACTTTAACCATTCGGTCATGCTGTGCAGCCCGACGCAAAGATGCGTATTCGCCAATGCCAGACCCTGTCTTTTGGCGAGTTGCGTGTAATAGCCTAGGCCTTGCCACTCGGGGAAGTGGATGATGTCGAAACGATTGTTTTCCTTAAGCCATGCATAAACTTCGTACGAACGCACGGCGTGGGGTGCGGCATCTATAGGGCACGCCGAGCGCGGCAGGGGAATCAGCTCAATCTTTTGTTTACGATAACTCGAGATCCAATGAACGATGTCGGCTGCGGCGTAGTCTGCCGCTTTGGTGTAGAGGCAGGTGACTTCGTGGCCGGCGGCGCTCAAAGCTTCGGCCATGGCTGTATAGGCAGTGCCGATGCCGCCGCTAGCTCCAGGCCCTACAAACTCGGGACTGACCAGGCACACGCGCGCGGCGGCGCCGGGATGGGGGCTCGCATTATTAATAACCGGCAGGGACGGAAATGCCTGGTGTGACCGGGGAGTGCTCATGACACGGCGGAAGTATTCAGATCTTGGTGAATAATGTGAGGCAATCGCTGTCGCGAGCCTCCCAGCTGATCAGTTTTGAGTCGATGACTTGCAGACCTTCTTTCGCGCAATAATGGGCAAAGAGAGACTCCGACATATAGTTTCTCCAGCCCTTGTTATCGTGCACGTCCCCGCCGGGGTTTCCGACATAATTTGAGTGATGGCAAAATCCCAGGCCGCCTGGGCGCAGTACTCGATGGAATTCCCGCAGGTAAGCACGTACCACATCGCTATCGAAATGGACCATGGCATCGAAACAGTAGGCTAAGCTGATATGATTATTCGGGATCGGCTGCAGGGAGGTGCCGTTGTTGCGGATAAACGTGAACCGGGTGTCGCCGGCAAAGCGGCGCCGGCAATGATCAATATTTTCCTGGTTGATATCTACCACGTAGATCCGCTTGGCGTGGTGACGGAGCTTTTCGCTGTTTCGTCCGTGGCCTGCGGCCAGGTCGAGTACATTGCTGAAATCTGCTTTGGAGATAAGTGGCCAGATATGAGTCTCCCATTGCCGCTCCATGTGTTGTTCAGCTTCGTCGAAATAGGGCCGTGCCTTCCAGTCATCGCCTACAAAACGGGCGAGTTGGTCAAGAGATGCCGGCCTGAGCCGTCCTTGTCCTGCGACCGTCCCTTTCGCCTCTCCGAGGATTACGACGCCCGGGGATATTGTTTCCGGGCGGGCAATCGGTTCTGTTTTTGTATTTCGAGTGCGCCAGTGCCCCAGCTCGGCTTGCAACTCGGCGAGTTTGTTCATGCGAAACACCGCATGCCCCGGGTAAAGAGTGGCCAGGTCGAAGCGGTTCTCAGGAAAGGCGTTTGTGCTCGATGGCGAAGAGAGAAGGTTGGGCGCAAAGACCGGAGATTCTCCACGAAGGCGCGCTTCCCGACCTTGGTTGATCATCGTTGCGGCGAGCCGTGTAAGACGAGGAGCGGCTGGTGAACTGCATTCCAAGGTATCGTGCAGTACGGTTTCTTGGTGTAGGAGTTTGGCGGGGGATGGATTGACGAGTTCTCCAACCACTTCGCTGATGTGGGCTGGCGCAGTGATTCGCCACGAGGGCTGGATGTAATGTGGCAGGTTGGAGAAATCGAGAATGGCCGTCGGCAGTCCCAGGAGCATCGATTCCAGCAATGCTGTCGAAGGCGAGCTGATAACAGCATCTACAGTGGTGAGAATATCGGCCAGTTCACGGCCGGTGAAGTCGCTCGTTTTCGAAACGACGCCGATTTCTTCATCGAGTCCTTTGGTGAGGCGCCAGACTGCCTCGATAGGCAGACCTGCCTCGGTGGCCGCGGCAAAAAAATCGCGCACGGCGATCAATCCATTGAGCATGGCTTGGTGCTGCTCGTCGTTAAAATAAGGCGTATTTGCCGTCATCACCAGGATACGCACCGGCTCACTGATGTCCCTGGTCCGGCGCTTCATTCCGTAATAACGATCGAAACGGGGTGCGCCGACGACCTCGCATTTAGCTGAGCTACCCCATGCGCCGAGTAGCCGGGCCTGCGCTTGACCGAGGCATGCGACTTTATCGCACAATATCGGTTGAAAGAGCGGAAGTCCGTTTGCTTCCTGTGTGGAGCGCGGGTTTTCCCACGTGTTTTTCCAGTCGATTACCCCGTCGATGACATGAAGGGTTGGCACGCCCTTACGTTTAAGGGCGCAAATGGTCAGGCTGTTTTCCCACCACCATTCGTCGCTAACGATCGCCAGATCGATATCTGAGGGTGCGGCTTCGCGTCCGACGATCCACTCGGCGTCCAACGAATTTTGCAAGTTGGCATAGAGATGACCGCGTGTATCGCCATCAATAAGCCAGACCTTAGGGCGCGGAGCGGAAGCGGTTACGAGCACAGGGGCTTTTTGGGCGGCGATGATCCACCATTCGGCGTCTTCCAACTGATCGGTCACGGGCAGCCGCACCGGGCGCAGGACTGGCCCTGATGTTGGGTTGCGCAGCCAACCGCCAGCATTCTGTCTATATACAGCTGAGACGTTCAGGCGCCCGTCGAACAATTGATAGAACTTTGGCAGATCAAAAACGTGAAAATGCCACGGGTTTGGATCCTTGCCGGTTTCGTCGATCCATAGGTTCGGGACCGAGCCGATGAACATGGCATCCGGCTTCATTCGGAGAATCACCCCGGTCAGAAATTTTGCAGGATCCGGGACATGCTCAATCGTTTCAAAAGAGACGACCAGGTCGACCGACCCCTCCGGAATCATTGATAGCTCACAGGCGTCCGCGACATGGAATTCGAGGTTGGGAAGTACACTGGCGAAGTTAGCTCGCGCGTAGTCGATGGCATAAGTGCTTATATCAATACCAATGATGCGCGCGTTGGGATATTGGCGGGCGAGCAATGCGCTCCCGTAGCCCAGCCCACATGCGACGTCTAGGATCACCCCGGCATTTTTTGCGTAGGCGGCACTGAGTTGATAGCGGGCAAGGTGGGCCTCCGCGCGCACGCCGCTTTCGCGGAGCATATCCATATGCAGGTCGCGTTCGGTCTTGAGTGCCGCGAGAGGATAGCGTTTCAAGGCCTCATCGGGAATTTTTTCGAAGAGAAGAGTTATACCACCCGATTCGTTTTGGATATCCTCAAACCCCACGACTTTCTGGCTCAGGGGATGTCTGCGAAAGCCCGCCTCAAAAAAAACGGTCTCCCACCATAAGCGATCGCGGTTGGCACTCTTCTCCACTGCGATCCAAATATTATGTTTAGCAATGCGACGTAACTCTTTCAGTCCCTGTGAAAGGGCTGCGTCATCAAGCAGGCCGATAGATCCCAGGTTGAAAACGGTTCCGAACGAATTGGCCTCATAAGGCAATAAGCCCGTATCTGAACGTCCTTGCTCGGACGCAATTGGGCCAGGGGAACGGTAATGACTAAAAGATAAGCCGCCGTTGCTATGGAAATCCAGTTGAAGGAAGCTGGTTTCCTGAAAGAACCGCCCGAGCTGTTCAAGAAATCCGGAGAGCTGAGTGACGTCAGACATTGATTGGATATTATATTTCTTTGTGATCAAGTTGCGCCCGGTGAGCCCCCGGGGACGAAGGAATTCGATACCTGGTGCGTGAGCTTTTTCCGCAGTTGTGCCAGACACGCGGCCTCATCCATGCGTGCGAGTGTGGCCGCAGGGATTTTGCAGAGTTGCGCGGCGACCGCTCGAATGGCGTGACTGCGGGCGGTTTGATGAAGCGCGGGTGAAATGGGGATTTCTCGAGTAAGATCGCGACGGACAACAGTGAGGCGGTCTTCGCTGGAAACTACTGTATAAGGTGCGCGAACAAACCAAGGGCCCCAAGGCATGTATGCGGCCACGACGATATTGATCGTTTCGTGGTAGGGTAGTTCGCGGTTGAGCAGAGCATCTATATTGTCCCCCGCTGCGGGTTTAACATTCGCCACACGGTCTTCGTTGGAATGATCGAGGAAGTTGAGCAGATCGACGGGGATCTCGTGCCGCGCATGGCCAACTGCAACGAGGCGATCATAGAAATCGACATCATCGCGGCTGTATCGTCGAAGGAGTTCGGAGTATCCGTTTACTTGCTCCCACTGTGCTTTGGTGAAGATACATTGTCCGTTGACACATGCTTTCCCGAGCTTTTCCCCACTTCGCCAATCTCCGGCATAAAAATGACCGTTTGCGGGCATCAGCTTTGAGGCGTCGGCAGTCGGCAGGCAGTCGGCGTCGCATTTTATAATGATATCGCCGCGTGCGTGCGCGATACCGAGATTATTGGCATAAGGCTGGATCCAACGCGGCTCGCCTTCCGCGCGAACGATTCGAATGCGTGGGTCGAGCGCCAGTAGGTCAGTAAACGGTTCACGAGTTGACCAGTCCACCAATACGATCTCGTCGATACCTGGCAGCGTGATCCAGTGAGGAAGTGACCGACGGAGATGGCTCTCCCGGTTCATGCAGGTGGTCACGAGCGAAATCATGGTGGGCTACGCAGAGTACAGGCCGTTGCGATATGCTTAGTTCGCGAAGCGTTGAGCCAGATCAGCGACTTGGGGGTGGTTGGGGGAAAGTTGTTTGAGCGCGGCGACGGCGTCGCGAACGAGATCGAGAGCGCCGGCGTTTTCGGCGAGTTCGGCCAGTAACAACCACGCGTCTGTATGCGAATCATCGAGACGTAGGCAGGTCTCCAATGCACCAATCGCATCTGCGGTTTGCAGGTCCATGTGCAGCGCCTGTGCGAGGGAATACCATCCGCTCGCGTTGCTTGGCGTGAGTTGAACTGCGGGGAGCAGATAAGCGAGGGCGCGAGGCGCGTTGCCTTGTTTCAGAAGCGAGCGTCCGTACAGGAGGCGAGCATTGGCGTCACAGGGAGTGGACTTGAGGATGTCTGCGGCGAGGAGGCTTGCTTGATACGAATCCTCGGCGTCCAGCGCGGCTTGGCCGGACTGTAGCAATTCGGCGGAGTTGTCCGCTACGGGCACGGTGATCAACGCGGAGCTGCGGCGGAATATGGCGTGTCCAGATGCGTGGAGGCCGTCGTAAACGGTTTCCAGCAATGCGCAGCAGGCGTCGGTGGCGCCGAGGGTATCGGTGAACTCGGCGTAGTTTTCGACTGTTTCGCGGATCTGGGTTGCAGCTTGGCGGCGTTCTTCGGCGTGTGTGCCGGCGTGAATGGCTGCGCGAATATATTCAGCGCTATCGCGGGCGATCCACTCGGGAGCGTTTGCGGCTTTCAACAACGGGGCGGAATGCAAACCGGCGATGACCGGCAGGCCGAGCGCGAGTGCTTCGGCGGTCCAGCGTTGAGCGGCATTCGCGAGGGGCTCGAGGTACACGTCGCCCAAACGCAAGGTGGCGAGCATCTCCGCGCGATCGCGGAAATCGGACAGCGCGAAGCGGTCGGCGGCGACGCCGGCTTCGGCGAGTGTTTTGATAAAGCTCTGGGCCACGGCGGCGGATGCCTGCGCGTCGAGCGGTTGTTCCGTTTGTTGGAGGATGAGAATGGAGCCGGGCGTTTCGGCGAGGATGCGCGCCCAGGCGCGGCGGGTTTCTGTGGCGACCATGCCGTCGATGGCGGAAACGTACACCGTCGTGTCGTCGGCGATGCCGAGGGCTTGACGGGAGAAATCGTCGGTGGGTTCGGGCGCTGGACGAATCACATAGACGGGCATGTCGAGCGGCAGAACGCCGATGCGTTCCCCGATGTTTGCGGCAGGCGCCGGCGCGGTGGAACGCGGAGCCATCACGAGATCGATCTCGGGCAGGCCCGTGATTTTTCCAGAAGGGCTGTACGCGACTTGCAGCGGCGCGATGCGGTGAAGCGCGAGGCGCGTGATGTCGCCCATCGATTGGACGAGTCGATCACGGAAATAGATGAGCACATCGAGGCCGACTGCCCGCAAAATGCTCAACTGCTCGTCCGCCGAGGACGGGAGTGTTTGTAATGTGTGGCCACGGGTGATGCAGAGTTGCGCAAAGGCGTCGTCGGCGGGTTCGAGCGTGAAGAGATGGGTCTCCGTGCGCGAAAAGTCGGAGAGCTCGAAAAGGGGACGCAGGCTTTGCGCTTCGTTTGTTGGCGCAAAGTTCTGGGCGATAAAACCGATCTTGAGCGGACGGCCGTCGCGCGGAAGCGGCGTGGACGCGTAGCGCGTGACGTTACGGAGAAACAGCGCCGAGAGGATGCGTCCGCGCAGCGCGAGTTCATCGTTGCTGAGCGTGCGATCGATGACGGCCGGGCTGGTGAGATAGGCGTTGCTCGCTTCGCGAACACACTGAGCGGCTGGATTGCGCTCGATCCAGCGGGTGAGCGAACGGAGCTGATTTACGCGGTTCGTGTTCGATGCGTCGTAGGTGTCGCCGGGAGCTGCGAAGAGCCAGGTCGCGTAGTCGCCCCAGAGCCAATCGGGGACATCGTCAAAAGTGGGCGCGGCGGGTAGTTGCGCCGCGGATACAAGCGTCATCGCGGCGAGCAAACCGGCCGGACCGCTGCGCGCTTTTTCGGAAGCCCAGGCAAGTGTTCCCTCGCTGACGGGGATGTCTTGGGCGGCGTGTTGAGAGAATTTGCGAATGATTCCGAGCGCGGCGCGTGCGAAGTCGCCTTGCGTTTCGCGCTTGGGCAAGACGGCAAGGGCTTCGGCCAGCTGCCGGCGCGCGTCGCTCAACGCGCGCTGTCGGTTGGTGTCCGCGGGGTCGGCGCGAAAGTCGGCCAGCGCACTCTGCAATCGATCCAGCAGGGCTTGAGTGTCGGGGGTGAGCGAGGAAGCGATGATCATTTGGACGCGACTATGCAAAAAACGCGCCCGGTCGGCGTTTGGTTTTATAACTTGTTTATTTTGAAAGGAATACTTGTTGTTTTTTCTTGGAGGAGTGGCGCGCAGCGCGGGATTCCCAATGGGTGCTAGGCATATTTTACCGGTTTTGGTGGGGTGGTTTCCTCAGGGCGTTTTAATTTATGTCGTAGCCGTTGAACGGAGGTGGGAGCGACGGGCCGCCGGCGCTCCCGAGGGCGACAAAAAAACCGCCGCGGATGGGCGGCGGTTTTGCGGAAATCGAATCAGTGGCGAGGCGGCTTATTGCACCGGGTTGCCCCATTCGTCGGTTTTGGCGCCGGTGTTTTCGAAGCAGTTGATCATCTCGATCGAGGCGACGTGGCTGATGACCGAGGGCTTGGTCACGCCTTCGAAACGGCAGTTGATCAGCTTGATGCTGCCGATCGGGGTGCGTTCGTAGCCGCGCAGGAAGAGGGCGTGCGGGGCTTTGCCGGCGGTGAGGTTTTCCACGATGATGTTGCGGAGGATCGGGTCGTGTTTGCCGGTGTCGCCTTCCTCGTAGAAGAAGTCGGCGAGGATGACGGCTTGCTTCACTTGGCCGACCTTCACGTTGCGTACATACACATTTTCGATGACGCCGCCGCGGTGGGAGTTGGTCTTGAAGCGGATGGCGCGATCGAGCTCGGGGCTGCTCATCTCGCAGTTTTCGACGAAGACGTTGCGGCAACCGCCGGAGATTTCGCTGCCGATCACGACACCGCCGTGGCCTTCGACCATGCGGCAGTTGCGGATGATGATGTTTTCGGAGGGGACGTTGAGGCGGCGTCCGTCGGCGTTGCGCCCGGATTTGATGGCGATGCAGTCGTCGCCCGTGTCGAAAAGGCAGTCTTCAATGAGCACGTCTTTGCAGGACTCGGGGTTGCAGCCGTCGTTGTTGGGGCCGTGGGATTTGATGATCACGCCGCGTACGGTGACGTTTTCGCAGAGCACGGGATGGATTTCCCACATGGGGGAATTGAGGATGGTGACGCCCTCGATGAGGATGTTTTTGGAGCGATAGGGCTGGATGAACATCGGGCGGAGGTAGGAGCCTTCGGCGAAGATGCGCTGTTCGACGGGAGCGCCGGCCTCGGTCATTTGCTCGAGTTTGCGACGGGCTTCGTGCTGGCGGGGCATGCCGGTTTTCCAGCCGCCTTCTTGGTTACCTTTCCAAGGCCACCAGTTTTTGGTGGTGGAGCGTCCGTCGAGCGTGCCCTTGCCGGTGACGGCGATGTTTTCTTCTTCAAAGGCATAGATGAGCGGCGAATACCCCATGCACTCCATGCCTTCCCAACGCGTGAACACGGCCGGGAGGTAGTCTTTTGGGTCGGTCGAGAAGGCGAGGGTGGCGCCTTCGGCGACGTGGAGGTTGACGTTGCTCTTGAGGTGGATCGGTCCGGTAAAAAACACACCCGCGGGCACCACCACGCGGCCGCCGCCGGCGGCATGAGCGGCTTGGATGGCTTTACGGATGGCGGCGGTGGCGGGGGTTTTACCGTCGGCGACGGCGCCGAAGGCCGGATCGGTGATCGTGAAATCGCGATTGGGGAAGGTCGGCGCCTGGATGCGCGCGAGGATCTTGTCGGCTTCGGCCCACGCGGAGGCGGAGGGCGAGACGGGCGCGGACGCAGGTTGGGCTTGGACAAAGGAGGACATCGCGCCGCCCAGGACGAAGAGACTGGCAAGCAAGGTGCGGGCGCGAAGAAGCGGGTTTAACATGATGGGAGGCTCGGGGTTGAAGATTATCGTAACGGACTCCCTCTGCGTACACGAGTCGGCGGGATAAGTTCAACCTGGATTCCCCCGGCCCGTCCGGGCTCGTGCAAAAATGGGCCGACGCCTCGGGTCATCGAATCGAGGGCCGCCGCGCGCCGGAGGCGGCAATTGCTGCCAGCTGGGGGAGGGACCTCACTGGGCAAAACTTGCCCCAGGAAAATACCTACCAAATAATATGTTGTTAAACAGTTAGTTATGAAACTGGCATTGGCGTTGCTAGGGGAGATGCCCCAGATGAATATCGGTTTGTATCAAAGTGCAGCTTCCCTTTCGGCGCTTGAGCGCTGGCAGGATGTGACGGCCCAAAACATCACCGCCAGCCAGGTGACGGGCTATCGCAAGCGCACGATCGAATTTTCCGGTGTGTCCATGGGCGAGGTGCAGACCGACCCGGCGCGCGGTCGCATCGGCAGCGGCGAAGGCCCCGAATCGATTTTCCCCAAGGCCAGTTTCGGCCTCAATTTCCAGGCCGGCGAAAACTATCCGACGGGACGTCCGCTCGACGTCGCCATCGAAGGCGAAGGCTTTTTTGAACTGCAGCTCGCCGACGGCTCCCGCGCTTATACACGCGCAGGCGCGTTCCACATCTCTCCCGAGCGCACCTTGGTCACGCGCGACGGCCTTACGGTCCTCGGCGAAGGTGGCAACCCGATCGTGCTTCTGCCCGAAGGCGGCGAGCTCTCGGTCGGCCACGACGGCGTGCTCACGCAGGGCGACACGCAAATCGGTCGTTTGAGCCTCCAGCGTTTTGCCAGCACCGATCAGGTCACCGCGGTCGCGGGTGGTCTTTTCATTGCCAAACCCGGCGTCGAACCGCTCGCCGTCGAAACGCCCCATCTCCGCCAGGCCCATCTCGAAGGCAGCAATGTCACTCCGCTCCGCGAAATGGTGGCGCTCGTGCAGATCGCCCGCGCTTACGAGGCCAACCAGAAGATGATCACCACGCAGGACCAAACCCTCGCACAAGCTATTGAAAAACTCGGCTGAGCTCCACTCGGCCGCCCACGCCCGCTTCACGAAATCCCGCCGCCATGAACCTCTCCTTGTACTCCGCCGCCACCGGCATGGAAGCCCAGCAGCACAACCTCAACACGATCGCGAACAACCTCGCGAACGTGAACACCGCCGGCTTCAAGCGCAGCAAGATCGAGTTTCAGGATCTGCTTTATCAGAAGCCCCGCACGACTGGCGCCGAGGTCGGCGGAGGCAATGTCCTCCCCACCGGCATCGAAGTCGGCAACGGTTCCCGCGTCGCCGCCACCTCCAAGGTTTTCACCCAGGGCCAGCTTACGCAGACCGGCGAGAAACTCGACATCGCCGTCGAGGGCGAAGGTTTCTTCGAAGTGCAGCGTCCCGATGGCACCATCGCCTACACGCGCGACGGCGCCTTCAAACTCTCCGCCGACGGTCAGATCGTCACGAGCGATGGTCTCACCGTCCTCAGCGGCTTCCAGGCCGTGCCCAACGGCACCACGGATATCAGCATTTCGGATACGGGCGACGTCACCTACTCGGGCCCCAATGGCACGCAGACGTTCCGCGTCACCCTCACGCGTTTCCCCAATCCCGCGGGTCTCCGCAGCCTCGGTGGCAATCTCTACGAAGAAACACCCGCCAGCGGTACGCCCGAGACCGGCGCTCCCGCCGAGCAAGGTTTCGGCAAGATCAAGCAGGGCTACATCGAAACGTCCAACGTCAACATCGTCGAAGAAATGGTGAACCTCATCGTCGCCCAGCGCGCGTACGAGATTAACAGCAAGTCGATCCAGACTTCCGACGAGATGCTCCAAAACCTCGCCCAGCTCAAACGCTGATGAAATCCATCCGCATCCTCGCTTTCCTCCTCGCCTGCGGGCTTCTCGTCGGGACCGTCCTTTCCCCCGTCGTGGCCGCTCCGGCCAACACCGAAGCCGCCGCAGCCGAAGCGCGCGCCGCCCTCCTGCAAAATGTCGCCGCGCAGCTCTCCGCGCATTTCCGCGTGGATGGCGAGCTGCAGCTCGAATCGCTGCGCCCGCTCGTCGTGCCTTCCGGTGCGATCGAGGTAGATATCCTCGAATATCCCGCGTCGCTCGCGTCTTCGATGATCCTCCGTGTGCGCGTCCCTTCGGCCGATCCCGCCGAACAAACGCTCGTGTTGCGCGCGCAACTGCTCCGCGATGTCTGGGTTTCCCGTCAGCCGCTCGATCGCGATGCTCCCTTCAATGGTTCGCTGCTCGATACGCGTCGTGTGGATGCGCTCCGCGAGCGCGATGCCATCCCCGCCACCGAGGCCTGCCGCGATCACATCTTCGCGCGCAATGTATCCGCCGGACGGATACTGACCTGGCGCGATGTTTCCCGCCGCGCCCTCGTGCGCCGCGGTCAGGTGATCGAGGTCTCCGCCGTCGACGGCGCGCTCTCCATCACCATGAAAGCGCTCGCCATGGAAAACGGCGCCGCCGGCGATACCGTGAAGGTCCGCAATCTCGATACCAAAAAAGAATTCAACGCGCTCGTGGTGGCCGACTCCCGCGCGCTGGTCCGCTTCTGACCCCGCCATGAATTTCTCCTCTGCCCACATCCTCCGTCGCGCGGCGCTGCCCGCGTTTTTCCTTTTCGCCGTCGCGGGTCTCCGCGCGGATTCGCTTTGGACCGCGCCCTCGAGCAACGAGCGCTCCATGTTCGCCGACCGCAAGGCCGCCGGTGTGGGCGACATCGTGACGATCATCGTCGCCGAAACCAACGCCACGCAGTCCTCGCAGACCAAGAAGACCAACAAAGACGGCAGCTTCGAGGCCGGCATCTCGTCCTTCTTTTTCCCCGGCAGCCGGCTCGGCACGCACAGCGGTGCGCTGCCTTCCACCGGCATGTCCGGCAGCAGCAGTTTCTCGGGCGGCGGCCAGGTCGCCAACTCGCAAAGTCTCTCCGCCCGCGCCGCGGTGCTCGTTTCCGACGTGCTGCCCAACGGCAATCTCGTGATCGAGGGCGTGCGCGTCGTCACGTTCTCCGGCGAAACCCAGTACATCGTCCTGCACGGCATCATCCGCCCCGACGACATCAGCTCCGCCAACACCATCGCGTCCACCAACATCGCCGATTCGCGCATCGAGTTCATCAGCGAAGGCAGCCTCACCGACGCCCAGAAGAAGAGCTGGTTGCTGAAACTCGCCGACAAACTTCGTCCTTTCTAACCGCCCGCTTCACTCCCGCCATGCGTCGCACGTCTTTCGTCACCAAATTTTGGATACGCCTCGTTTTCGGCCTCGCCGTGGTCGCGCCGTCGCTTCACGCCGCGCGTGTGAAAGACCTCACGCAGGTCGAAGGCGGTCGCGATAATCAGCTCGTCGGCTACGGTCTCGTCGTGGGTCTCGCGGGCGATGGCGACAGCAACGCCATCACCACGCTGCGCTCTGTCGCCAACACGCTTCAGCGCTACGGCATCACCGTTTCGCCCGATCAGGTGAAGGCCAAGAACGTCGCCGCCGTCATGGTCACGGCCGACATCGGCGCGTTCATGAAAAACGGCAGCCGCATCGACGTCACCGTGGCGTCGCTCGGCGATGCGAAATCGCTCCAGGGCGGCGTGCTCCTGCAAACGCCGTTGGTCGGCGCTGATGGTCGCGTGTACGCGGTCGCGCAAGGCCCGATCGCTGTGGGCGGTTTCATCGGCGGCACCGGTGGTCCCGGTGGCGCCACCGTGCAAAAGAACCACCCGACGGTCGGCTCGATCAGCAATGGCGCGATCGTCGAACGCGAGATTCCCGCCAGCTTCGTGCGCGACGGCCGTCTCTCGCTGCAATTGCACAATCCCGATTTCACCTCCGCCGCGCGCATGGCGCGCGCGATCAACGCTATTTTCCCCGAAGCCGCCACCGCGCGCGATGCCGCGAGCATCGACGTGACTTTGCCCGAGCACTACGCCGGCCATGAAGTCGCGTTTCTCGCCGATCTCGGCTCGATCGATGTCGCCGCCGATACGCCGGCCCGCATCGTGATCAATGAACGCACGGGCACCATCGTCGCCACGTCGACTGTGCGGGTTTCGCAGGTCGCGATCAGCCACGGCTCGCTCACGATCACCGTCGCGTCGAACCTCTCCGTTTCCCAGCCTGGTCCGTTCAACAACTCGGGCCAGACCGTTGTCACGCCCGGCACGCAGACCGACGTCACCGAGATCCGCGGTGGTTTGGTCATCGTGAACGAAGAACCGACCATCGACCGTCTCGCCGCCGGTCTCAACGCCCTTGGCGTCTCCACCCGCGAGATGATGTCCATTTTTCAGACGTTGAAGCGCTCCGGCGCTCTTCAGGCCGAACTCGTCATCAACTGATCATGAGCGTCGCCGCCATCAGTCATCACACGCCTGCCAGCGCTGCCGCTGCGCTCGATTATGCCGAGCCTGCGGGTCTCGACGCGCTGCGTAGTGCCAAATCGAATACGCCGTCGCCGGAGGATATCAAAAAGGCCGCGGCGCAATTCGAAGCCATCATCATCCGCCAGCTCCTCGCGCCCAGCATCGAGCCGATCATGTCGGGCGGTATCGGCGGTTCTTCGTCCACCGCGTCCGGTGGCGGCATCTACGGCCACATGCTCACTGAAGTCCTCGCCGACAACCTCGCGCGCGGCGGTGGCATCGGTCTCGGCCGCATGCTCGAACAACAGCTCGCGCCCGCTTCCGCGATAGCGGCCGCGCCGACGTCCAAGTCTCTCCCCAAACCTGAAATTTCTTCTTAACCGTGAGTACTTCCTGGGAATTTATTGCCGAGTGCCTGCGCAACGAGCTGCAGGAATACGGCACGCTCCTCTCTCTCTTCGAGGAGCAACAGCTCAACCTCCTGCGTCGTGACGCCGATGCCGTGCTCGCGCTCGCCTCGGCTCTCGAGGAACGCACCCGCATCGCGCAAGAAGTCCGCGAGCATCGCGAGGATGCCGTGCGGCGCTTTGCGGAGTCCATCTCCGTGGATCCCCAGCTCACCCTCCGTCAAATGCTCCCGCATTTCCCGGCCGAGGTGCGGCCGCTCCTCCACGCGCTCATCGACGAGATCAATCATCTCATCCATCGCGTCCGCCGCGGCGCGCGTCACAACCAAGTGCTGCTCTCGCGCACCGTCGAAGCGCATCAGGAACTGTTGCGCACGCTTCGACCCGATCGCTTCACCAAAACCTATTCTCCCACCGGCGCCGTCGCGCCCGCGGTCGCCTCCGCTTGGCAGGCCGCAGGTTAAGCGGGTTCACCTTCGTTTTTATCGGTTATGTCTGGCCTATTCGGAGCACTTTCAAACGGCGTCAAAGCCTTGAGCGCACAGTCGCGCGCCATCGAGACGGCGGGGCGTAATCTCGCGAACGTGAACAATGCCGACTACGCGCGTCAGCGCATCGTCTTCGGCGATCGCGGCACGGTGCAAACGCCCCTCGGCGCGCAATCGCTCGGCATCGAGGCGCTGCAGATCCAGCAGCTCCGCGACACGCTCCTCGACCGCCAGGTCGTGCGCGAAAAGTCCCTGCTCGCTTCCTACGAAGCCCAGCAGGCCGCGTATCAAAAAGCGCAGGCGAGCCTCGGTCAGACCATCGACCGCGCGGGTGAAACCGACACCTCCGGCGCCGCCAGCTCCGGCACCGGCATCGCCGAATCGATCAGCGATTTCTTCAATGCGTTCCAGAGTTTCGCCGCGCGCCCGACCGATCCCGGCGAAAAACAAACGCTCATCCAAAAGGCCGGCGTGCTCGCCGACCGTATCAAACTTTCGGATACGCGCCTTTCCGAGCTTCAGTCCGATCTTTCGTATCAGGCCGCCAACGACATCCAGGACGCCAACCGCCTGCTCGCGACGATCGCCGATCTCAATTCGCAGATCGGTCGTTTCGAGATCAATTCGCCCGGCTCTGCCGTCGACATGCGCGACCAGCGCCAGGCCTTGCTCGAACAACTCGGCAAAAAAATCTCCATCGAAACGCAGCCCGATCCCGCCGGCTCCGGCCAGATGCAGGTCTTCACGCGCGATGGCTCCGGCAATCCCGTGATGCTGGTCGACCTCGCCAACGTCACCGGCTCGCTCTCGCTCAACGGTTCGACCGTCACCGGTGGCAATCCGCCTGTCGCGCTCGCGCTCACGGGCGGCTCCGTGCAAGGCGCGATCCTCGCGCGCGACACCGGCGTCCAAGAATTGCGCGACAGCCTCGATGCGCTTTCGCGTCAGCTCGTCATCGCGGTCAACGACGCCTACGCGCCTTCCGGCGGTTCGTTCTTCGATCCGGCGGGACTCTCCGCGGGCACGATCTCCGTGGCCGCCGGTCTCAATGCCTCGACGCTTCGCGCCACCACGCCGACCGGCGCCGCGGGTGACAACGACATCGCCACCGCCGTCGCCAATCTCGCCAACAAGAGTTTCTCCACCGCTGGCGGCGACGCCATCGACGGCACGTTCAGCCAGTATTTCTCCACCACGGTCGCCAACTTCGGCCAGGCGCTCTCGACGGCGAATGCCCGCGTCACCGAGCAGGCCAACATCGAGACGCTCGTGCGCACGCAGCGCGACGCCGTGAGCGGTGTGTCGCTCGACGAAGAACTGACCGACTTGATGAAATTCCAACGTTCCTTTCAGGCGTCGTCTCGCGTCATCAATGTGATCGACGAACTGCTCGATACTGTCGTCAATCGCCTCGGCGTCTGATCTCTCTTAACCGCGCCCTGAACGCTCCTGCCCATCAACGAAACTTCCCACCATGCGCATCGCCACCAACACCGCATCCGAATCCGTGCTCGTCCACATCAACAAGCTGAGCCGGCGCCAGTCGTTCTTGCAGACCCAGGCGGCCACCAACCAGCGCATCTTTAATCCCGAGGACGATCCCGCCGCCGTCGGCCGCATCCTCAGCCTCGAGACGGAGCGTCGTCAGCTCGTGCAGTTCCAGAGCAACGCCACGCGCGCGCTCGAAATTTCCCAATCCTCCTACGCCGGCATCCAGCAGATGAAGAGCATCTCGGACCGCGCCGGCGAACTTGTCACCCTCGGCGCCGGTGCCGCCAGCCCCGATGCGCTCAAAGCCTACGCGAAGGAGGTCAACCAGCTCATCGAGCAGGCCGTACAGCTCGGAAACACGCGCTTCCGCAACGACTATCTTTTCTCCGGCACCGCCGTGGACACGCCGCCGTTCGACGACAGCAATCGCGACGCCGACGGCAACCTGCTGTCCGTCACCTACGCCGGCAACACCTCGCAGAGCACGATCCAGCTTTCCGAAAACTCCAGTATTGCTCCCGGCACTACACCGGAGACCAACACCGGCATGGTGGAGTTCGTGAACCAGCTCATCGCGCTCCGCGATGCACTCAACAGCGGCGATCCGGCGGCCATCTCGACCGTGCAGGCCGGCCTCGAAAACTCCGAAAATCTCCTCGTCAACGCGCTCAGCGAACACGGTGCCGTCGAGCTCCGCATCGAAGTGAACCGCAAACAACAGGAGACCCGCGCCCAAAACATCGAAAGCCTCGTCTCCAAAGAAGCCGATGCCGATCTCGCCGAGACGCTCGTCCGCCTCAGCCAGACCGCCACCGCCTACGAAGCCGCGCTTTCTTCCGGTACAAAAATCCTGAACCTCTCGCTTCTTGATTATATTTAAGGACGATTGGGTCGTAACCAACTCAGGCCTCTCTTCGCCCCTCTTTCCCTCCTCATGAAAGTCAGTCCCGACCTTAACCCGACCGAGCTCGACAACACCGCGCCGCTCCGCCTCTCGCTGCCGCACGGGTTGGTCGGTTTCGAAGAATACAAAAGCTTCGAGTTGCTCAGCGTCCCCGACCAGTTTCCCTTCCTGTGGATGCGACTCCACGGTCCCGACACTTTTGATTTCGTCGTCATCGAGCCCGGCGGCATCATCCCCGACTACGAGCTCGAACTCTTCGACGAAGACGCCCAGCTCCTCGGCCTCTCCGATCCGACCGACGCCATCGTCCTCAACATCGTGACCGTACGTCGCGGCGCCAACGCCAGCGCGACCGTCAATCTCGCCGGTCCGGTCATCATCAATCGCCATACGGGCGTCGCCCGTCAGTGCATCCTCGCCAACTACGCGCGTTACAGCGCCCATCACCCGCTTGTCGCCGCTGAGGCTGAACAAAAATAACCCGCCATGCTCGTCCTCACACGTAGAGTCAACGAGTCGATCATCATCGGCGGGAACATCGAAATTAAGATCACCCGCATCGACGGCGACCTCGTCAAAATCGGCATCGACGCGCCGCGCGAGGTCCAGATTTTCCGCAAGGAAGTGATGACCGAAATCGCTGCGACCAATCAGGCCGCCGCGCTCAAATCCGGCGGTGCGCTCCCCGCCGGCCTGCCCAAACTCGCCCGTCAGCCCAAGCCCGCGACGCCGTCCACTCCGCCGCCCGCCGCCCAATGAGCGCCACCGTCCAGACTCAGCTTGCTCGCGACGCCGATTTTCTCGGTCGCACCCGCGAATTGCTCAGCCGCTCCATCTCGCGCCTCAGCTCGGGTAACCGTCTCGTCTCCGCCTCCGACGATCCCGCCGGCAACTCGCTCGCGGAAAAACTTTCCGCGCAAAAACTCCGTCTCGCCGCCGCCAGCACCAACGTCCAGAACGCCGTCTCCTTCGTGCAATCGGTCGACGGCTTCCTCAGCGGCATGGGCAATCTGCTCAACCGCATGTCCGAACTCGCGGTGCTCGCGAAAGACCCGATGAAAAACGCGGGCGACATCGAGCTTTACCAACTCGAGTTCCAGCAACTGCAGACGCAGATCCGCAACACCATCGGAGGCTCCACCGCCGACATCGGCGGCACGCAAGACATCTCGCGCCCCATGGGTTCTTTCAACGGACGCGAACTTTTCGGCGCCAATCCCGACGGTCTCGCCGTGGCCACCGGCCAGGCGGCGACTCAGCGGATGATCATTCCTGAGACCAATCTCCGCGAAGGCCCCATGCTCTCGATTTTCCAGCAGGACGCTTCCGGCCAGTTCACGCTTTCCGTCACCGATCCCGCCGCGGTCGATACCATCGTGCAATCGCTCGCACAAATCGCCGATCACCGCGCCACGCTCGGCGGCGTTGGCAGCCGCCTCGAACTCGTTGCCAAAGGCATCACGACCGAGCGCGAAAATCTCACCAGCGCGATTTCCAAGATCACCGACATAGATGTAGCCACCGAATCGACGCGCATCGCGCGCATCGGCATGCTCGCGGAAGCGGCGACCGCCATGCTCACGCAAGGCACCAAGACGCAGGAGTCCGTGCTCCGCCTTTTGGTCTGATCCACCACGCCGGTTTTAGGGCAACGTACCGCCCGTCACCGGATCGGCCTTCTGCGCGGCATTCGTGAACTCGAAACGCTGCTTAAACTCTTCGGTCGCCTGACGCCGCGCCTCGCGCGGATCCGTCACGCCAGCCTGCGTCAACTCCGTGATACGCTTCGCGATCCAGCGCTGCTTGAACCCTTCTTCGACCTCCGTCGCCAACGCCGGGTTGGGCTTTGGTTTGTTCGAACACCCGGCACCTAAGATCAACGCGGAGAGGAGACAGAAAAAGCTGAAGCGGTTCATGTGATTTTTGACCTAAAACTTACTGTTGTGTGCCTGTCAAAGAGACGAATGGAGGGTAGGCAAAAAAAGCGGCCGAAGTCGCGCCACGCTCACGCCTTCAATTTCAAAACAAGACATCCCTGAGCACCCTTTCATGAGCAACGAATCCCCGACGCCTCCTCTGCGCCTCAAGCCGCGCCTTCGTCTCGATCCCGCTACCGCGCCCGCTCCGACCGAGCAGCCCGCCGATCCGGTGCTCCCCGCCACCCCCGTGGCCGCTCAGCCGCAATCTCCCCAATCGATACCCGCGCCCGCACCGTTGCCTGCGATCACCCCGGAGCCGCTTCCTCCCGAGCGCGTGCCCGCTCCGCTTCCGTCCAATCCCACGCCGCCGCCCACCGAAGACCCGGGCAAATTCAAACTGCGCCCTCGCATCAAAGTTCCCGTCGGCCTGCCAGAAGGTCCTTCGCCGACAGCGGCGACACCGGTAATGCCGACCGCGGTTCCCACGCCTGCGGCCGCCGCCGCTACGGCGCCCACGCCCGACCCGGCCGCGGTGCCCAACGGATCGATGCCGATCCCGCGCCCGCCGATTCCGACAGCCACGTCCACGACACCCGCTTTCTCCAAACCCGCCACCCCCGTCGCCGGTCGGCCCAATATGCCGATCGCGCCGCTGCCATCCGCGGGACCGGCTCCTGCCTTCCCCGCCAAACCGCGCAAACCCGTTGCGCCCGCGAGTGAGTCCAACACACATCCCGGCAAATACGGTTTCAAACTGCTCGTCGCGCTGCTGTTTGTCGCAGCAGGCCTCTTTGCGGTGCTCGCGTACAATTACTGGTTCGCCGATGCCGCCACGCCGGCTCCGGTTGTTCAAAAGCCCGAGCCCACGCCGGCACCTGCCGAAGCTAAAGCTCCCGAGACGTCCGCCGAGCCCGCGTCCGACGTCGGCAAAGTGATCGCGCAGGTAAAGGAAACCATCGCCGCGCACGATGCCGCGCACACTGCTCCGGTGGACGCTGTGTTGACGCCCGAAGCGCCCTCCGTCGTCGAGCAACCCGCTGTATCCGAAAAACCACTACCGACGCCCGGGCCGACTCCGCCCGTCGCGGAAACGCCTGCGCCGGTGGTTGCCGAACAACCGGTTGTCGCGAACCCCGTGGAAACTTCGCGGCCCGAACCCAGCCCCGCTTTCCGCAGTTTTGTCGCGAGCATGAGAATCACCGGCGTGTTTCAGGGCGAAAACGCCCGCGCCATGATCAACGGCAAGATGTACCGGCTCGGCGAAACCGTGGACTCAAAACTCGGCATCGTCTTCCGCCGCCTCGAACCGGACAACAAGCGCATCGTCTTCGAAGACAATCGCGGCGCGGTGATATCGCGTCGTTATTGAGTGCGGGCGGCACGCCGCTGGCGTCACCAGACATCCACCGGCCCTTTGGGCACGGGGATGGCGTCGCGCGCAAACGCGTCGGGATCGTCCGGATCGCGCATGAACGAAGCGACCATCGGATCGGGCTGATATTTCGGCAGCAACTCGCCGCGCTCGTCGCAGAACTGCTGACGCCACGCCACGTACTCGGCGATCGCCGCTTCGAAATCGGCGCGCGACGAGATGGTGAGGATCGCGCGCTTAAACGGTTTCGCCGGACCAAATCGTTTCGCGTACCAAGGCGCCACGCGTCGGAAAAACTTCGCGCCATCCGCTTCGCCGTAAAATTCGATGTAGCGGTCGAAATGCCGGTGCAGCACGCGCAGGCGTTCGGCGAAATCGGGTTCGGGCAGCAGCTCGCCCGTGCGCAGCAGATGCTCCGTGCGACGAAAAATCCACGGATCATAAAACGCGCCGCGCCCGATGCTGACGCCCGCGCAGCCGGTTTCAACGATCATCGTTTTGGCGGCCTCGGGCGTGGTCACGTCGCCATTGCCGATGACGGGGATGGTTTTCACCGCTTCGACGACGGCGCGAATGCCGGCGAGATTCACACGACCGGAAAATCCCTGCGCGCGTGTGCGGCCGTGCACAAAAATCGCCGCCACGCCGACGCCCTCGAGCACGCGTGCGAGATCGGGCGCAGTGATGTTTTCCTCGTCCCAACCGAGCCGCATCTTCGCCGTCACGGGAATCTTCACGGCCTCGATCATACCGCGAACGAGCGCCGCGGTTTTATCGAGTTCGGTCATCATCGCGGAGCCGCCGCCGATTTTGACGACCTTCTTCACGGGGCAGCCCATGTTGATGTCGATCGAGGCAGCGCCGAGATCTTCGCAAATCTTCGCCGCATCGCGCATTTCTTCCGGCACGGCGCCAAAAAGTTGAATCGCCAGCGGCTGATCCTCCGCGCAAGTGGCGACCAGTTTGAGCGCGGTGCGATTGCGTTCGATGAGCGAGCGCGCGTTGACGAGGTCGGTCGTCGCCCAGCCGAGCCCGCCGAGTTCGCGCACGGTGAGGCGCATGGGCAGGTTGGTGTATCCAGCCAGTGGAGACAAAAAAAGAGGCGACGAAAGCTCGATGGACCCGATGCGCATGAAAGAAACGAACGACAGCAAAACGAAAGTCCACCGTATCGCTCGCGCCATCCCGCTGACAAGCCGCACCTCGGGTCTAGGGAGCGGAGGTCGTGTGCGAAGCGGTGCGGAGATGCGGCGGCGGCGTGAGCCACTGAGAGTCGAGCATCTGAAGCGGGCGGTGAACCGGGAAGAGGCGCAGCGGAAGATGCGTTGTCGTACCGGCCGTGAGCGCCAGTCGTTGTTCGCGTTGCTCGAGATGATGACCTTCGGGAAGCGAGGATTCGTCGCAGGTGAGAATCCATTCTCCCGGCGGAAGTCGGTCGAACGTGAAGCGGCCGCGTTCGTCGGTGTACGTGTGGCGCGGTTTTTCGCCATTGCGTCGGAGTTCGACGCGAACACGCGCGAGCGGAGCCGCGCGACGATATTCGAGCGGAGCAGGCGCGGTCGCGTCCGAGGCAAACGCACGCGGCGTCAGTGAATCCGGCGAGATTTCATAGCGAACGAGCTCTCCTTCCACGCGGGAGCCGCGTGTCGCGAAAAGATCGAATTGCGTGCGTTGGTTGCGGGCGAGCTCGACAAAGAACGGACCGGGATGTGCGAGCACGATGTTGAGGCCGAGCGAAGTCGGATCGACGGTGATTTCGTGACGTCCCGGTTTCACCGCGGGAAACACAAAGCGGCCATGGCGATCCGTCGCGGCTTGGAGTTTGCCGAGACGCAGAACGACGCCGGCGAGCGGCTGCGGACCGTCGGGAGTTTCGAGTTTGATTTCGCCCGCAAGGCTCGCGACGTCACGACCGTGCAACCTCGGAACAGGGAGCGGCACGGTGTAGCTGAGGAAAAGTGTGCGCTCTTGCTGGCGCCCATCGAAGGACGACACGCGCATGTTTCCCTCAATCGAAGATCCGCCGCGAAAGGTGTATGCCGCGCTCACCTCGGCGGAGGTTTGATCGCGTGTCCGGTCGTCGCGATAGCGCGTGGTGGAGAGGGCGGTGCGGAGATGGAAAGCGTTGAAAAAACTCCATTGGGCGGCCCCGGTGGCCATCACCTCTCGCCGGCGCGGATCGTAGCGACTGTCGCCCGTGCCGACATAGAGCGAATACATGTGCTTCGGCGATGGACGCGCGAAAGCGAGCAGCGAAGCATACTCGAACGATTCAGGCTCCGCGCCGGGACGTGCGAGGCGGGTTTGTCCGGCTTGGACGCTGCCGCGCAAGGTGATGCGTGGGTGTGTGGTGGTGGCGGAGACGACGGCGGCGTGTCGTTTGTATCCGGGACGATCGGTCTGAAACGGATCGTTCAGCTCGGTGAATGTGTAGTGGAGAGCCGTGGTGAAACGGGGGGAAATGCGCCGATCGAGCCCGGCCGACGCCGTGCGCGAAGTGGAGGCGGACGATTTGCGCGGATCGCGATCGGGATTGTGACGCGTTTCGAGAAACGAGCCCTGCGCGAGCCACGCAGGCGAAGGCTGCCAGCTTAACGTGCCGGAGGTTAAACGAAGGTCATGATAATAGCCGAGGTAGTCGGGCGAGGCGTCGATGTATTCAAAATCATAATACACAGCGGTGCCCTCGCGGCCTTTGAGGCGGGCGCGCCACGCGCGTCCATCGGAGACATGGCGGTTGTCGCTGGCGGCGGCTTCGAGTTCGAGCGAGTTGGGTCGATTCGGTTGAAGAATCACCTGTACGCTCGGAAGCACGGAGCGCGTGTCGGAAAAAGGGCTGAGCGTGGGACGCTCTTGCACGAGAAGATTGGAGCGAAGTCGCAGCGATTGCGCGGGATCGTATTGGAGAAACCACGCATGCCAGCGCGATTCCGCGGGCGTGTATCGCGATTCGAGAAAGTACGCGCCGGTGGCGAGCGAAGCGTGCCGATATTCGGCGGCGGCGCCGCGACCCCACTGCCAGCGCTGCGTGAGCGGCGAGAGATTGAAAGTGTTGTCGCCGAGCAGCAGATCGAGCGACGGACTCCGATAGTGAACGCTGTAATGTTCGCGTCCCAGAATGCGACGATCGTCGCCGAATTGCCCGGAGCGCAGCAAAAGATCGAGACGACGCGTGCGCTCCGCATCGAGAAAACCGCCGCCGGATAATTCGGTTTGAAACCCGGCGTATTCTTGCGAGCCCGCGCGGCGCCGGGCCGCAGTGGTTTTGAGGAAAAGACGAAGCTCGTCGGGCGATTCGGTGAGGGAGGTGAAACGCGGAAGAAGACGCGTGCGTGCGGAGGCGGTTTGCACGGATTCGGAACCGCCCGTGTCGGTGGAGAAACGGCTCTCAAGCAAAAGATCGTGCGCTTGTTCGCTGCGGAGCCCGGCGGGGCTGCTGGCTTCGGCGGAAACCAGCGCGGATTCGCCGGGCACGAGTTGCAGCGCAGATGGGGTGAGCGCGGTGGAAAGTTTGAGGGAACTGCGTGCGCGGAGTTGGACGTTTATCGGGTGATTGCTGCGATTGGTGAGCCGCCAGGTGGCGCGGATTTTATCGCCGGCGATGAGCCGCTCGGGCGCGTTTTCGGTTTCGATGCGCAGCGCGGAGATGGCGGGCACCGTGATCAGCAATTCGGAGCGCGCGAGTTCGCGACCGGGATCGTCGTCGGATGCGAGCACATACGTGATGCGATATTCGCCCGCCGCTGCGGTGATCGGCACGGGCACGGCGATCAAGCGGATTTGATTTTCCGCGCCGGCGACGAAGGGCAGATCGAGCGGTGAGAGCGCGGACCAACCAATGGGCAAAATCAGTCGGTCGCGAAGAAGTGCGTCGGACTCGATGAGCGCAGCCGGCAGCGCGAGGGTTGCGGAAAAAAGGGAGCCCGGCGCGATGACGGCGGATCGGCCGCTGCGGATTTCGATGAGCGGTTCCGCGCGCAGAACGATGGACGAACACGAGAAAGCCAGGATGACGCGCATGCAGGCGGACCAGCGCGGTGACATGGCGGATCAATCCCTCGCGGGATTTTGTGGAGTGTTCGGAAGCGAAGGTTGACCAACGGCCGACGCGATGGGCGAAGGCTCGGGGTTGTTTTGCGAAATGTCTTCGAGCGAAAAGCGATACTGTGCGCCAAAGAGCGCGTCGCCGGTATCCATGACGATGAGCGCGAGATATTCGCCAGCGGGCAGATCGAGCGCGAAACGTTGTCGAATAGAACTGCCCGGATAAATGCGTGCCTGCGCCGAAGGAAGCGTGGTGACGAGCCGGCCTTCACGATCAAACAAACGCACCTCCATGCGCGGGCGCAGCCAACGTTCTCCCGGATTGGAAAGATCGACGCGCAGGACATGACGATCGCCCTCGCGCTCGATGGAGGGATTGGAAAGTGCGGGCTGGGCCGGTGTGGAAACAGAACCGAGTTGCGCGACGATTTGCACCGCGTAGCGCACGACCGCGCGCACGGAGATTTCGTTGGGCGCGAGTGGACGTTCTTCCTGAGCGGGCTCCACCATGATCACGCTCCAATACGTGCCGCGAAGCCCGGCGTCGGATGGCGCGGTGATCTTATAAAGCAGCGGGCGTGTTTCGCCGGGTTGGAGTTCGGGTTCGCGTTCGTCGAATTCGATCCACGCGGCGTTGGAACGCGGGGAATGTCCCGGCTCGCCGTAAGTCGGGCCGGAGGGACTGAGGTGATAATCGGCCTGATAAATGTGTGCGCGCGCGACCGACGTGCCGGCGTTGTGCAGCAGAATACGACCCTGTGCGGAACCGCCGGGTTGAAGCGAAAACTCGCGCGTGAGCTCGCCGCTGACGACGATCTGCGCGGACGCAGGTGCGAGCAGAAAGAGAAGCAGGAAAAAGCGCAGCGGGATCATGCGTCGGTGAAGGTGAAAACGACTTGAGCCGAGTAGCTGCCGGGCGCGTTTTGCGTGGAGAAATTTTCCAGCTGGTAGCGCAGCTCGTAGATTTGGTTGTCGAGCGCTTCGGGACTCTCGAGGAGCAGTGCGTCGGACGTGTCGAGCGTGACGGGCGGACGCGGATCGATCGTTTCGCCGGTGCGCAGGATGCGCACTTGGAGTTTTCCCCCGCTGAGCCATGGCCCCGCGTCTTGTCGGCGCACCCAGAGCTGACACGGGCCGCTGGAGTTGACGCGGAGTGTGAAGCTGGAACTGAAAACGAGCGGGCTGATGTAGCTGGCTCCGGCGCCACCAGCCAAGTCGGTGAATCCGATCGAGCGCGATTGCAACGGATCAATGATCTCGATGTCGCCGTCGCCGCGCAGTGCGGAGACGACGGTGACAGTGAGCAACACAAGCGTCAGCGGGAAGCGGCGCGTTGTGTGCGCTCCGATCACAGCGACGCGTTTCGCAAACATCACGACGGCGCGATTTGCGGCGAAGGCGATGATGCTCGATCAGGTTTCGTCTTTGATGGTGTAGGTGACGCTGACCGTGAAGCCGCCGGCGGGCGTATTTTCGCTTAGTGTGAGCTTATAGATGAGAGGAATGCCGGACGCGTCGTGTTCATTGGACGCGAGATTACTGATGCCGGTGATGAAATCCGTCTCCGAGGTGGTCACCGTTGTTTCCGCGCCGCCGGTGAGCGGGCTGGAGTGCGTGCCGAGTGCGACTGTGAGCGTTGCGCCGGCGGGCAATGTGTTGTCGCGCTGAACGGTGATTTTTTGATCTTCCTGATTGGTGGTGATCCGGAGAACCGGACTTCCGGTGTTGTTGACCCCCGTGCCACCCTTGATGTCACCGGCCGTGGGATCGGGTACGACAATGGCGGTGCTTGAGACGGAAATGATGCTCACAGGGTCGTTGGTGACGACGACATCGCCGGCGTCTTGGGCATGGAGTGAATGCGCGACGACGAGGCCGAGCGAGACGAGCAACAGATGAATAGGATGGGGCAGTTTCATAATGTGCGTGTGTGGATGGTTGAAGAACGGGACGGCGAACCCGCCCGGCTAGTTCATTGGGCGCGGCGTTGTCGAAATTCAACGCCGCGCGTATTCGGAAAAATCACTACTAACAAATGCGTACACGCGCGGCCGTGACGCCGCCTGCGGTTTTGGGATTGGCGGGCGGGGCTACTGCTGAAAACTGCGGCCATGTCCGCCCCAACATCTCGCGCCAATATCCTGGCGCTGCTCGTGACCCTGCTCGGTTGCACGCAAATGCTCGGCTACATGATGGAATCGCGCGCGCTGCGCGGCATCGGTACGGCGAGTTGTGCGGCGCCGTTTCCAAAGGTGTTTTCGGATGTGGATGGATTGGAAACGTTCGCCTCGACCTTTGAGTTGAGCTGGCGCGAGCCGGACGGCACCGCGCGATCGATGCTTCTCACGCCGGAGCTGTATGGCCAGCTCGGCGGGCCGTACAATCGACGCAATGTGTACGGGGCCGCGCTCGCCTACGCGCCACGCATGCCGGAGCCCTTGTGGACCTCGGTGTTTTGTTACGCGTTCAAACCGGACGGATTGTTGCGACGTGAATTTGGTGTGTCGCCGGATGCGCAGGACATCACGGTGACGATCCGCACGCGCACGAAAGGTCGAAACGACGTCTGGCAACTCTCACCCGCATGCGCGCAGTAAAACTCTTTTCACCCGGTCAGTTCACGCTGTTCCGGATCATCCTCGGCGTGTATTTGTGCTGGCACTACACAGCGCTCATTCCGTACGCGGGAGAACTCTTCAGCGGCGCCGGCGCACTCGCAGATCCCTCGCTCAATCCGACGCACGGGCTTTTCCCCAATCCGCTCGTGTGGTGGCCGTCGCCCGAGTTTGCGACGGGCTTTGTTGCCGTGCTGGCTGTGCTGTCGGCGTTGCTCGCGGCCGGCTGGCGGAGGCGGATCGTTGCGCTGGTGCTGTGGTTTGGGTGGGCGGCATTGTTCAATCGTAACAACCTCATCGCGAATCCCTCGCTGCCCTACATCGGCGCGATCCTGCTCTTTCTCGCGATTGTGCCCGATGGCGAACCGCTGCGCTGGCGGGGACGAACCGTGAAACCGGGCGACTGGTTTTTCCCGTTTTGGGTGTATGCCGGCGCGTGGTTTTTGATGGCGGCGGGCTACACCTTCAGCGGCGTCGTGAAACTGTGGAGTCCGAGCTGGGTCGATGGCGCGGCGTTTCGACATCTGATCGACAATCCCCTCGCGCGACCCGGCTGGGTGCGGGACGTGTTTCTTGTCATGCCGGCGTGGATACACGCGGCGCTGACGTGGACGATCCTCGCCGCGGAAATTTTATTTCTACCGCTCAGTCTGTGGCGACGCGGACGCATGGCGGTGTGGGCCGCGATGGTCGCGATGCATCTGGGAATCATCCTTATGGTCGATTTTGCCGATCTAAGTCTTGGGATGATCATGATTCATCTGTTCACCTTCGATCCTGAGTGGCTACCGGCGCGAAAGCCCGAAGCCGGGCGTCAGCCGGTGCTGCTCTACGACGGCGAATGCGGGCTCTGCAACGCGGTGCTGCGCTTGATCCTGCGCGAAGATGTCGGCGCGATTCTTCGTTTCGCGCCTCTGCAAGGCGAAACCGGCCAGGCTTTTCTGCGTAGTCAGAAAATGGATACAGAGGATTTCGACAGCTTGGTTTTTATTCCCGACATCGATCGGGCAGATCGGGAAAACTGGCGCGAAGGCCGTGACTATTTTCTGCGAACCGACGGCGTGGCGGCGGTCTTGGATGCACTCGGTGGCATCTGGCGTGTGTTCTCGTGGTTGCGCGTCCTGCCCCGGCGCGGCCGCGACCTGTTCTACAAGTTTGTCGCGCGCACACGTTATCGACTCTTCGGCGAATACCGACCGACGCCGTTGCCCGAAGCGACGTGGGCGGAGCGAATCCTGCACTGACCAACGCGCGCCGGCATGTGGCCGCGATGCGCGGCTCGACGGGCATGCGTTTGCGGAGATTATTTCACGACTTCGCGCGCCTCGGCGCAGGCCCAGCGTTTTGAGCAGCCGATACAGGTTGGCAGCAGATGAAGCGGCGCGAGTTTTTCGGCGCCGGGCGCGTGCACGTCGCGAAAGGCGAGCATGTCGTCGAAACGATCTTCGCGCCAGTCATCGTAGCCGCAACGAACGATCGGCTCGCGGGGATTGCGGAAGGTTTTGAAGAGCATGTCCCACAGCGGCAGGTCGGCGTAGTTTTGCGTGTGGTGATTGTATTGATGATGCACCCGGTGCGACTCGGGGCGCTGGACGATCAGGCCAAGCCAGTGGGGCGTGCGGATGTTCCAGTGATAAAAATACTCCGCGATGGCGGTGAGAAACGTGTACACGGCGCCGGCGGCGGGCGAGCACCCGAGCAACGCGTAAACGATCCCGGCGCTGATGAGCGAGTTGATCGTGATCTCGACCGGGTGTTTATAAAACGAAGTGATCAACTCGATGCGCGCGGGCGAATGGTGCAGTTGATGACACAACCGCCAGAAGAACGACGATTCATGCCGCCAGCGATGCCACCAATAATACACGAAGGTGGAGACAAAATACGCGACGGCTCCCTGAGCGATGAGCCCCCACGTCGTTTCGCCGAAAACCGCGCGCAGATCGAAGAGCGACCAGGCGCGCAACCACAGATCCCACGTGATGCCGGCGAGCAGGATGATGGCGACCTGGATGACGTTCACGAGGACGACGCGCGGCCACCACGCGCGGACTTTGGGGAGGGCATTCGCTGGCCAAATCCGCTCGACGATGAAAAACCCGGCCGCGATCCCGATCAGCAGGAGGAGTAACATGCGCCGGCATGTTGGACACACGCCATCGAGCCGGAAAGACGGAAGTCGTCGCCCGGAAGTTCCCGGTGCGAAGCGCGTTGGACGTGGCGCGCGCGCCGGAACCAGAGCGCGTGCGTAGTGCTTTTTAGGATATGCTGCGCGCGGCTTCGACGGCGCGCTTCATGCGGCGGAGACCTTCGGTGAGCGTGGCGCGCGGGCAGCCGAAGTTGAGGCGGATGTTTTTGCCGCGCGGGGTGCCGAAGAAGAAACCTTCGCTCAGGCCGACGCCGTGTTTTTCGAAGTGGCCGACGGGATCGGCGAGGCCGAGCGCCTCGATGTTAAACCAAGCGAGATAGGTCGCCTCGATCGGACCTTCGATGACCATGCCGGGCAGTTCGCGCGCGGTGAAATCGAGGAGAAAATCGCGATTGCCGCGCAGGTAGGCGAGCAAGCTCTGGCGCCAGTCTTCGCTGTCGCGATAGGCGGCTTCGCACGCGGTGTAACCGAGCGCGGTGACTTCCGCGACGATGCCCGCGGTCGCGCGCACGAAGGTAGCGCGGAGCTGCGGATTGCTGATGATCGCGAACGACGTGCAGAATCCGGGAATGTTGTAGGTCTTGCTCGGCGCCATGAGCGTGACCGTGCGATCGGCGATCTCGCCGCCGAGCGATCCGGTCGGCGTGTGGCGGATGTTTTCCAGAATGAGATCGCAGTGGATCTCGTCGGAGCAGAGCACGAGATTGTGGCGCAGGCAGAACTCGCCGATGCGCTCGAGCTCGTCGCGGCGGAAAACGCGGGCGACGGGATTGTGTGGATTGCAGAGGAAAAAGACTTTCGTGCGCGGCGTGACGGACCGCTCCATCGCATCCCAATCGATCTCCCAACGGCGCGCGGAAGCATCGAACGCGAGCGGCACCATGAGCGACTCGCGACCGGAGTTGCGCGGCGCGGTCATGAAGGGTGGATAGACCGGCGTGTTGCAGAGCACTTGTTCACCGGGTTGCGCGAAGGCCTGTGCGGTGATGTTGAGCCCGCAAACGAGTCCCGGCAGCCACACGATCCATGACGGATCGATGGTCCATCCGTAACGCTGTTGGAACGTATCGACGACGGCGGCGATCGTGGAGCGGGTTGGTCGTGCGTAACCGAAGATGCCGTGATCCACGCGGCGATGTAGCGCGTCGATGATGGCCGGCGAGGCGCGAAAATCCATATCGGCCACCCACATTGGGAGGATGTCCTGCCCTTCGTACTTCTGCCATTTCTGGGAGTCGGTACCGAGGCGTTGCGGGACGGTGTCGAAGTCGAAGCTCATGCGAGGCTCGCAGTGAAACAGGGCGGTCGGGGATGAACACCGAATTTTTTTGTTCAACCCCCGCCTGGGTCGCTCAGGAGGCGTGCAATTGAAGAGAAAGATGCTCAAGAACTGTACTTATGATCACACGTTTGAATTGGGGCATCATCAGCACGGGACGGATCGCGTCGGAGTTTGCGGTCGATGTGGCAAAGTCGGAACGCGGTCGGGTCGTCGCCGTCGGCAGTCGTACACAGGAAGCGGCGGAGAAGTTTGCTGCGGCGCACGGCGGCATGCGCGCGCATGGATCTTATGAAGCGTTGTTGGCGGACCCGGACGTGCAGGCGGTGTATATCGCGACGCCGCATCCGCAGCATCTGGAGTGGGCGTTGAAAGCCATCGAAGCGGGCAAAGCGGTGCTCTGCGAAAAACCGCTCGGCATGAATCTCGCCGAAGGCGAACGTATGGTGGCGGCCGCGCGCGCGAAAGGCGTGTTGTTCATGGAAGCCTTCATGTATCGCTGCACGCCGCAGACGGCGAAGGTCGTCGAACTTGTGCGCAACGGCGTGCTCGGCCGCGTGGGCATGGTGCAAGCGGCGTTTGGCTTTTCGCGTCCCTACGATCCCGCGGGCCGGCAATTCGCCAAGACGCTCGGCGGCGGCGGCATCTTGGATGTGGGGTGTTATCCGGCGTCGTTTGCGCGTCTGGTCGCGGGCGCGATCGATGGGAAACCCTTTGCGAACCCCGTGGATTTTCATGGCGTGGGCCAGCTGCATCCGGAAGCGGGAACGGACATGTATGCGGCGGCCGTTGCGAAATTCGACAATGGCATGGTCGGCGTGCTGAGCACCGGCGTGGCGCTGCGTCAGGAGGTCGGCGTGCGCATCTACGGATCGGAAGGCTGGCTGCACGTGCCGTCGCCCTGGCACCCGGCGCGACACGGCGGAGAAACGACGCTGTGGTTGCATCGTCAGACTGCCGCGGTGCCGGAAGCGATCGTGGTGAAATCACCGCTGCCCTTGTATGCGGTGGAGGCCGATCTCTTCGCAAAAGCCTGGGCCGAAGGTCAGCGCGAAGTCCCGCAGATGTCGCACGAAGACACGCTCGGCAATCTCGCCACGCTCGACCGCTGGCTGGCGGACGTGGGCGTCCGTTACTGATACACGCAGGCTCGCAAGCACTGATAGCGACGCGCCGGGCATTGGCGAATGCGCGAGCCCGGCCAGTGCTGAGAATGACCAACGATGAGAACGATCACAGAGGTCGCTAGCTTCTCCGAGAGTCCCGTCTCGTGGATTGTCTGGAGCGCGAATCTCGCGTGTGTGTTGACCGTGATAGGCGTCGGGAGCGCGTTGGTTATAAAGCGGAAGGCGCTGTTTTTGTTTCCTTTGATCGCGGGAATCGCCGCGACGCACGGCTTGCACTGGATGACAGCATCGCGTTCCGGCGTTTATCCAGTTCCGAAAGTCGTGAGAACTTTGGAAAACGTCGATGATCCAGCAGGACAGGTTCCAGTGATCTCCACGTCCATGCCTGTGGACGTGATCGCCTGGGGCGCAGCGTTGACGGTCGTCTTTGCAGGAGTGGTGGAGAGAAAGAGAACTTCTCGAGAAAAACGGTGAGAGCCCGGGGTATTGGACTTCGTCTGTCTCTGCGTGAGCGCGGCTGGTGAACGGGTGTAGTGCGGCGTCTAGCCGGTCGGGACGATATTTCCCAAATGATGGGACAGTAGTGGGGATTTTTTTCCCGGTGCCCGGGCGGGGCGGAAATCAAGTATTGAAAAATCAAATACTTAGGGCGTCGCCGCGGCGGCATCCGGCTAGCTAATAAAGAGTCAACCGACAGCGGTTAAAGTCAGACAGACAAACAACCACGAACCTAAGGAGAACGCTTATGAATATCGTACGTTTCAACTATCCCAGCACTCGAATCATCCCGGCGGAGAGCCGGTTTCGTCTCAGCCCGTGGACGGGACTCGAAGCGGAAATCGAACGCTTCTTCGATGCGGCTCTTAACGATGTCGTGGGCGCGCCTGCGGCCGGTCGTTTCCCGGTCGATATCTATGAAGACAAGGACAAAACCTACGTCCGCGCCGAGCTCCCGGGCGTCGAACGCGACGCGATCCAGGTCGAATACCTCGACGGCTACCTCACGCTCTCGGCCCAACGCCGCAGCAAAGAGGCGGGCCGCGAAGAGTCGGTCTCGTTCAGCCGCTCGGTAGGCGTGCCGGACAATGTGCAGGTCGATCGCGTGACGGCTTCTTACGAAAACGGCGTGCTCACCGTGACGCTGCCCAAGAAAGAGGAGGCCAAGCCACGCAAGATCAACGTGTCGCTGAACTAATCTGATAGCGTATTCAAAATTTAACTACACAGGAGGCAAAGTCACCATGTCACTCTTCACTCAACTCATTCCGTCGTTTTCCCGTCCCGCGCTGTTTCGCCGTCAGACCGAAACACCGTTGGAGAGCCGCGAGCCCGGCATTCGTCCCGTTTATCACGTCACTGAAACCGAGGACGCCTGGGGGCTCACCGTTCATCTGCCCGGTGTCGCGAAGGACGGCGTATCCATCACCGAAAGCGATGGCGTCCTCACGATCCGCGGCGAACGCACGTGGAAACGTCCGGCCGGTTGGACCGAGCTCTATCGCGAATCGATCGATGCACCGTTTGAACTCACCTTCGATCATGACCACGCGGTCGATGTGGACAAGATCGTCGCGGAGCTGACCGATGGCATCCTGCGCGTCTCGCTGCCGAAAGCCGAGGCCCGCAAACCGCGCCGCATCGCCGTCAAATAATTCCCCGGGCAAAATGCCCTGCGAGCCGCACTCTGGTGCGGCTTTTTTTGTGCGCCGAATTCTTAGAGTGGACAACGGCCGGGCGCGCCTGAGCATCGATCGAAATGGTCGAGATAAACCACCTGTTAGATCAGAACAAGGCGTGGGCCGCGGGCATCACCGCGCGGGATCCCGAGTTTTTTCTGAAACTGTCGCGTCAGCAGAAGCCCGATTATTTGTGGATCGGTTGCTCCGACAGCCGCGTGCCCGCGAACGAGCTCATCGGGCTGATGCCGGGCGAAGTGTTTGTGCATCGCAACGTCGCCAACGTGGTCGTGCACACCGACCTGAATTGTCTCTCGGCGATGCAGTTCGCCGTCGATGTGTTGAAAGTGAAACACATCATCGTCTGCGGTCACTCCGGTTGCGGCGGCGTGCGGGCGGCGCTGCGCTGCGATCGGTTCGGTCTGGTGGATAATTGGATTCGCCACGTGCAAGACGTGAAGGAGCAGCACGCGTGCTGCTTGCAGCGCATCCCGCAGGAAGACGATCGCGTGAATCGTTTGTGCGAGCTCAACGTGATCGAGCAGGTGGCCAATGTTTGCCAAACCACGATCGTGCGCGACGCGTGGGAACGCGGGCAGCCGCTCACCGTGCACGGCTGGATTTATGGATTAAGCGATGGCTTGCTGCGCGATCTCGGTGTCGCCGCGAGCAGCCTCGATGAATTCAAGGCGCGCTACGTCGTGGCGCGTGCGGCCTTGGATTCGCCGGTCTGAGAAAACGCGTCAGAGCGTTTCGTTGGATGCTTCTTTTTTCTCTTTGAAGAGAAGGGACGTGACGACGGATACCGTGAGCGTGAGGCCGATGAAGATCAGCGATTGCTGTGTGCTGATCGGATACCACGCGTGGATGAGCATCTTGGTGCCGATGAAGGTGAGGATCACCGCAAGGCCGATGCCGAGGAAACGGAACAGGCCCATCACACCGCTGAGCGCGAAATACATCGAGCGCAGACCGAGGATCGCGAAGATGTTTGAAGTAAATGCGATGAAGCTGCTCTTCGTCAGCGCGAGCACGGCGGGGATGGAGTCGAGTGCGAAGGCGACATCGGTCGTCTCGATGACGAGCAACACGATGAAGAGCGGCGTGGCCATCTTTACGCCGTTGACCCGGGTGAAAAAGCGACCGCCGTCGTATTGCGGAGCGACGGGATAGAACTTGCGGAAGATCCGCACGGCCCAGTTTTTCTCGGGATCGAAGGAACTTTCTTCCTTTTTCGGCAGGGCCATCTTGATGCCGGTGAAAACGAGGAAGACGCCGAAGAGGTAGATGAGCCAGTGGAAGCGCTCGAGGAGCTCCACACCGAGCAGGATGAACACCGCGCGCATGACCGCGGCGCCCACGATGCCCCAGAACAACACGCGATGCTGGTGCGCGGGCGAGACTTTGAAGAACGAGAAAATGACGATGAAGACGAAGACGTTGTCCACGCTCAGGCACAGCTCGACGAGATAGCTGGCCAGCCATTGCTGCGCATGGACGTTGCCGTGTTCCCAATAGACAAAACCGCAAAACGCCATCGCGAGCGAGAACCACACGGCGCACCACCCGAGCGCCTCCTTCATTTTCACTTCGCGCGAGCTCTTGTGAAATACGCCAAGATCGAGTGCGAGCATACACACGATGAAGATGACGAAGCCTGCCCAGGCCCAGAATGGGTAAGTGTCCATGGTAAAAAGGCCGAGTTTGGCTGTACGCCAACAGGTGGATCAAGCCCGGCGTCATTAACTCGGGTTATAAGAGCGGTGAAATTTTCGAATTGGTCGCGTTGACAGATTTCCGCGCGGAGATTCAGAAGGCAGCATATGCTTAATCTGCGGCGATTCACTGCGTTCCTGATGTTTTTCCTCGCCGGCTCGTTGACGGCCCAAACACAGTCCCCGGCTGAGCCCGATCCCAACACGACGGCTGCGGCCGCGGCGGTGGCGAGCGGCGCGGCGGAAGAACCGCATACGCCGGAGTTCATCGAGCACGCGGTGGACTTGTTGCTCGAGCAGTTCGACGTGACGAGCAGTGAGAACACGCCGGCGCGCTACATCGCGTGCGCGGCGATCGTGATCATCACGATCCTGCTGCGCCGCGTGGTGACGACGATCTTGTTTGGATTTTTCCGCCGCCTGTCGTCACGCACACAAACGACTTTTGACGACAAGTTCCTCGAAGTGATCGAGCCGCCGGTTGGCATGCTGGTGATTGTGCTCGGTCTCGTCGGAGCGTTGAAGGCGCTGAAGCTTTCGCCTGCGGCGGACAACATGCTCGGCTACGCGTACACGATCGCGTTTTCGCTGTGTATCTTCTGGCTGCTGCTGCGCGCGTTCATCGGCGTGCTGGACCATCTCGAAGCCTCGGCGCGGCAAAAGAAACTCGGCGTCGCGGCGTTTATGCCATGGATCAAAAAGACGCTGATCGCGGTGTTTGTGGTCTTCGGTGTGTTGATGATCGCGCAAAGCCTCGGTGCGAACGTGCAGGCGTTTCTCGCCGGTCTCGGCATCGGCGGTCTGGCCTTCGCGCTCGCTGCGCAGGATACGATCGCGAATATTTTCGGCTCGGTCGTGGTCGCGGTGGATCAACCGTTCAAGATCGGCGAAGCGGTGAAGATCGGCGCGCACGACGGCGTGGTGGAGGACATCGGCCTGCGTTCCACAAAACTGCGCACGCCCGCGAAGAATCTGGTGGTCATCCCTAACAAGCTCGTGGCGGCCGAGCCCATCGTGAATAACTCGCGCTTCACGCATCGCCGCGTCGAGCAAGTGATCTCGCTCACCTACGACACATCTGCGGAAAAGATGGAGGCGATGGTGGAGGCGATCCGGGAAATCATCCTGCGTGAAGAAGACGTGCGGCCGGCGTCGGTCATGGTGTTTTTCCGCGACCTCAACGCATCGTCGCTCGACATCTGGATGGTGTATGAAACGAAGGATGCGGATTTCCAAAAACAGATGCGTCTGCGCCAGCGCATCAATCTCGCGATTATGCGCGCCGTCGAAGAGCGCGGCCTGCAGTTCGCGTATCCGACGCAGACCGTGCACCTCGCCGGATCGATCGCGGAGCGTTTGGTTGCGCCCGATCGCGATAACGACGGCGAACGTCCGCAGGCGTAAGCGTCGTGCCATAAAAAAGCGCGGCAAATGCCGCGCTTGAAAACCGGAGGTGCGAGATGCCGGAGCCGGACGAGGTGTTTCAGTACACGACCGTGGTCCGATAATCGAAGGCGCTTCCGGTCGAAGGAACATAGATGCGAAATTCCCACGTGCCGGGGGTGGTGTACGTGAAGCTGTAGGATACGTACGCGGCACCGTAGTGTGTCGACACGCCGGATCCCACGGTTGTCCAAGTGGACGAGCCGGGCGCTTTCACTTGCGAATAGGCCGTGATGCCGGCGGTCGTTCCAACCGAGCCCGCCCAGAAACCGGAGATGCTGGTTCCGACGGCAGCGGTGGCAGGAATGGGCGTGTAGAACTGACCGGCGGAGACGAGTTGCGGCAGAAGAAACGCAGCCAGCAAAAGCCAGACACGCGGAAGGCTGACGGGGAGTTTCAGCGACAGGGCATTCATTGTTTTTTGGGGTGCGGCCGGCGGATACCGTTGAGGGGTCAACGGAGATAAATCCGCCGGGTTGTCCGCGACGCAGCGAGTCGAAGACGCACGAAGGGGCGGTCAACGACGTCGCCCTGCCTCGCGCCCGGGAAATTTCGTGACCGTAAAGCGGTGAACAAGCGGCTATGTGGCGTCGAATTTCAATCGAGCGTCTGCCGATAGCGTTTGAGGGCGATGGTCCAGGCGGCGGCGAGGAAGATCGCGATCGGCCACAAGTGCACGGCGCTTTCGACGAGGCCGTTGCCTTTCAACATCACGCCGCGCACGAGCCGGAGGAAATGCGTGAGCGGCAGCGCGGAGCCGAGGGTTTGCGCCCACTCCGGCATGCCGCGGAAAGGAAACATGAAACCCGAGAGCAACAGCGATGGCAGAAAGAAGAAAAATGCCAGTTGCACCGCCTGTAGTTGATTCGTGGATACAGTGGAAAAGGTGATGCCGACGGCAAGATTGGCCGCGATGAAGAGGAGGGCGGAGGTGTAGAGCAGGACGATGCTTCCTTGAAAAGGGACGGCGAAGAGCCAGCGCGCGGCGATGAGGATGAGCGTGATCTGGATGTAGCCGACGATGATATACGGGAGGATTTTTCCCGCGAGCACTTCGCCGGGGCGCACGGGAGTGGCGAGCAGGTTCTCCATCGTGCCACGCTCGCGTTCGCGTGTGATGGCGAGGGCGGTGATGATCACCATGGTCATCGTGAGCACGACGCCCATGAGGCCGGGCACGATGTTGTACTGCGTGATCCCTTCCGGGTTGTAGCGGCGGTGAATGAGGAAATCGACAGGGCCTTCTTCAGGAATGAGCGACGTAAGTGGTCCGGGCAGATCGCGTGCGAAAAGCGTGCGGATGACGGGCTGCAAAGCCGCGAGCGCCGGGCCGGTGGCGGCGGGATCGGTAGCATCGGCCTCGAGCAACACGGCGGGTTTTTCTCCGCGGAGAATGCGACGCGTGAAATCGACGGGAATATTGAGCACGAACTGCGTGTCGCCGCGTTGCAGCGCGTCGGCGGCCTCCGCTTCGGTCGCGGTGCCGATCACGCGGAAGTACGCGCTTTGTTGCATGGCGTGCACCAACGTACGGGCGAACGGCCCGCCATCGGCATCGACGATCAGCGTCGGCAGATTTTTGGGATCGGCGTTGATCGCGAAACCAAAGAGCAGCAACTGCACGAGCGGGATGCCGATCATCATCGCGAAGGTCGCGCGGTCGCGCTTCATCTGCACGACCTCCTTGAGCGCGATGGCCCATAAACGGGAGAAGGAGAAGCGTCTCATTAGGCGTGAGGGTGGCCCCGCGCGGGAGGCGGGTGCGTCATTGGAAATTATCCTCCGCGGTTCGCATGAGGCTGATGAATACATCTTCGAGCTCGGGCTCGATCGCGCGCACGCGATGAGTCGGCACGAGAGACGCGAGCATTTGCGCGGCGCGTGTCGAATCGGGCGAACTCACATGAAGCATGTTACCGAAGGCGATGACTTCGCCGATGCCCGGTTGTTCGCGCAGATGATGCGCGAGGCGGCCGAGCTCGGGGCCGGTGATTTCCCACGTGGATAGTCCGGCGCCCGCAACAACTTCCTCCACCGAGCCGCGCACGAGAAGTCGTCCGTAGGCGAGATAGGCGATCTGGTGGCAGCGCTCCGCTTCATCCATGTAGTGTGTGGTGACGAGCACGGTGAGTCCGTCGGATGCGAGTTGATGAATCTCGTCCCAAAAATCGCGACGCGCTTTCGGATCCACGCCCGCGGTGGGTTCATCGAGCAGCAGCAGGCGCGGCGAATGGATGAGGCACGCGGCGAGCGCCAGACGTTGCTTCCAACCACCGGAAAGTTGGCCTGCGAGCTGATGACTGCGCGACGCGAGCCCGAGACGTTCGAGGCTGCGATCGACTGCTGCGCGTCGATCGGGAACGGCGTAGATGCGCGCGATAAAATCGAGATTCTCGCGGATGCTCAGGTCGTCGTAATAACTGAACTTCTGCGTCATGTAGCCGACATGGCGTTTGATCTCGGCCTGTTGCGTGCGGACATCGTAGCCGAGGCAAGTGCCCTCGCCGGCGTCGGGCGTGAGCAGGCCGCAAAGCATGCGGATGAACGTGGTTTTGCCGCTGCCGTTGGGGCCGAGAAAACCGAAGATCTCGCCGCGCTTCACCTGCAGCGCGAGACGGTCCACCACGGTTTTGCCGCCGAACCGTTTGGTGATGCCGGAAACGTCGATGACGAGGTCGGAGGACACGGGATTTTCGAATGTGGATTCTCGATTTTCAAAACACCGGCGCACGCTCAGCGTACCAGCGTGACTTCGACGGGTTGTCCGGGATGAAGGTCGCGAGCGATTTCGGGCGGCAGTGCGGCTTCGACGAGGAAGACGAGTTTGGCGCGGTTGTCGCGATTGTAGAGAACGGGCGGCGTGTATTCGGGATTTGGAGACAAGTAGGCGATACGGGCATCGATCGGCTCGCCGCGCGAGGCGATGGTCACCCGGACGAGGTCGCCGGCCGAAAGCGACACGCGCACGGACTCGGACACGAAAAAACGCACCTTGATGTTTTCGGGAGGAAGCAACGAGACGACCGGGCGACCTGCGGCGACGAATTCGCCTTCGCGATAAAGCGTGTCGAACACGAGCGCATCGCGCGGAGCGGACGGCATTTTTTCCGTCACGGCCCAGTCCGCGCGCGATTTTGCCGCGGTGGCCGCGGCGACCTCGGCTTCGGCGGCGGTGATGAGATCCGCGCGCGCGCCGAGGCGGGCGGTTTCGAGTGTGGCTTCGAGTTCGGCGACGGCGGCGGCGTTTCGCTCATGCGTGAAACGCGCTTGGTCGTAATCGCTAGCGGCGGCGACACGACTTTCTAGCAGCTTGGCGATGCGCTGGAGTTCGATGCGGGAAAGTTCTTCGGCGGCGCGCGCCTGTCGGAGGCGCGCTGCGATTGTATCCAGTTCGGAACTACGCGCGCCTTTGCGCAGATCGGCCAAACGCGCTTCGGCCGCGGCAAGACGATCCGCGGCCTGACGCTGCTCCGCGAGTTCGGCGGCGTGTTCCAGCACGAAGAGAGGTGCGCCGGCAGGGACGCGGGCTCCTTTGGTGGCATGGAGTTTTTCGAGTCGTCCGCCGAGCGGTGCGCCGACGTGCACGAAATCGCCTTCGAGATAACCTTGGAAATAGTTGTCGGGAGCGCGCCGGCAGCCGGCCGCAAGCAGCGTGACGACAAGCGCGAGAGGCGCTGCGCGTTTACCGAGAAGCGAATGCAGTTTCATAATCGTGACGTCCCTCGGGCGTGAGCAGTCCTCCGAAAAAGAGGCGGATGGCTTGGTCGAAGCAGGCGTCGGCTCCGATGCGCAGATGTTTGAGTGTGCTGCCCTGCATGAGACCTTGCATGGCGTGGAGAAAAAACTCGGTGGCGAACGACGGCAGGATGTCGTCGCGGATCGCGCCGCTCAGCTGGCCCTCTTCGACGAAGCGGCCGAAGATGTCGGGGATGGTGCGCGCGCGTGTTCGCAGCAGATGACGATGCAACGCCGGCGCGCGCGTTTCCAGTTCGAGGAGGAAGGTGGCGGTGAGCGGAGGAAAACGCTCGATCATCGCTTGTGCGAAACCGCGGAGTTTCTCGATGAACTGCAGACGGCGCTCGTTGAGCAGCTGGTCGGCATCGGCGCGAATCTCGGCGGCGATGCTGTCGATCACGGCGCGCAGCGTGGCGTCCTTGCCGGCGAAATGAACGTAGAGCGTTTTTTTGCTCATGCCGCACGCGAGCGCGAGATCGTCCATGGTGAACGCGGCGTAACCGCGGGAAAAAAAGAGCGCCCGCGCCTCGGCGAGGATGCGATCGGGCGGGCGTGATGATTCCGGCCAAGAGGCGGGGACGGGAGCTGTCATGGAGGAAACTGAAAACACAAAATAAGTTTCCTCGCAAGTCATCAATGAGCGGAGATACGGAAGCCTGCTGCGGCGGAAGTGTTTCGGTCTTTCTTCACCGAAGAGAAACTGTCAGAGGGAAGGCATCCCCCATGAACACAATCGAGGAGCTGGCAGGGTTGAGGCAGCGGATCGGCGGCGTGGAGCATGAGCTGGCGCAGCTCAAACGTCGGATCGCGGTGATTGAAGAAGCCGTGGCTGCCGGGAAAGCGACGGCTGCTCCGAGCGAAGCGGCTGCGCTTGTGGCGGCGCGCACGGAGACAACGCAAGCATCGTCCGCGTCAGTAGAGTCGGCCTCGATTTTGCCCGCTGCCAAGCCCGCGGCGAAACCGCCGCCGCTGCCGCCACCATTGCCCGCGCGGACGGAAGCGACGCCTCGGCCTCCGGCGGCTGCGCCGGTATTCACGCGAGCACCGGAGCCGTCCTTTTTGGAAAAACTTCGTCCGTGATTGGAGCGCGCGCAGCTCTGGCCGCCGAGCGGGGAGACAAATCGCGAAGTGCAGCTGGGTGCGTGGTGGGCGACGCGGCTGGGTATTTTCTTTGCGGTGATCGGCGCGGTGTTTTTCGGCGCGTACGTGTCGTTGAATACGCCGCCGTGGGTGAAGTTTGTCGAGCTGCTGGGCGTGTCGCTCGGAATCGTGGCGTTGGGTGCGTGGCTGGAACGAAAAACGCCGCGCTTCGGCCAGGTGGTTTTTGCGGGCGGACTCGCGCTGGTGTTTTTCGCGACGATGGCTGCGTACACGGTGCCCGGTGTGAAAGTGTTGGAAAGCCGGTTGGCGGCCGCGTGCTGGCAAGTGTTGGTGACGGTGCTCATCGGCGGAATCGCGTGACGGAAGAATTCGCAGCCGGTGGCGACGCTGGCGGTGGTGCTGGGTTATGTCGCGGCGTGGTTTTCTTTCAGCGGAGGCTTCGAGTTGTTCGCGTTGGTTTCGGCGCTGGGATTCGCAGTGTTGGCGGTGGGCTGGCGACGATGGCTCGCGTGGGAGGCGCCGTCGGTCGCGGCCCTTCTGGGCTACTGGATTGTTTATGGAACGCTGTTGTTCGGACTCGAGGTGATCGAGGGGACGGCATTGCCGGCCTGGGTGTGGGCCTTTGTGGTGGGCGGATACGCGGTGTTTTTCTGGAGGGACGATCGGCCGGGGCGTGTGAAAGCGAACGTGGATCCGCGCGAAGTCTGGGTGCAGAATGCGAACAGCTCGGCGGCGCTCGGACTGGGATGGCTGACCGCGTGGCGCGCGTTTCCCGAGTGTATTGGGATTTTTTATACAACGGCGGCGGTGGTGCTCGGGCTCGCGGCGTGGCGGCGCGCAAAAATGGTGCCGGGCGATGTGGTGGGTGCGGTGCTCGTGGCCAAGGCGCTTGGTGCGCTGACGCTCGCGGTCATCAAGTGGACCGATCCGAAGATGACGGCGCTGGCGTTGCTGGTGCAGGCAGGCGTGTTGCTGGCGACGAACCGGCGGTTGCACTCGCGCGTCATCGCGACGGGATCGGTGTTGGTCGTCGCCGTGTCGCTGTATTATTGGTTCGACGACGCCTTCGGAAACTTCGTGCCGGCGGACAGTCTGATGGCGTTGGGACGGTTGGTTTATCTCGCGGGATTCATGGCGTGGGCACTGGAAACGGCGCGCGCGTGCGGCGTGGAGATGGCGGGAGAAACACGTCGCATGCTCGTGGGATTTGCGTCGGCCATCGGTACGGTGGTGGCGGGGATGGCGGCGGTTTTTCTCACGCCCGACGTGTGGTCACCTGCCTGGCTGATCGTGACCGCGGCGGTGCTCGCAGGAGCCGGGTTTTTCTGGAGACAGCGTGCACCATGGGCGGCGGCGGGTGCGGTCGGACTGGTGGCGCATGGCGCGCTTTGGGCGAATTTGGATGCGACGTTGTTTCAGCCGCTGGAGACGTGGGGAAATGCGACGGCGGTTTTATTGCCGACAATCGCAGGCGCTTGGTGGCTGGGTTTGGACGGGGAAAAATCCGCGCGCCGGCGAGGTGCCTGGCTGGCCAGCGCGCTCGCGTTGGCCACGCTGATCGCCTGCGTGAGCGTGGGCCATGGCGCGGTGCCGAGTTTGCTCAAGGCGTTGGGGATCGCGGTGATGTTGTCGGTCGCGGCTCCGAGGCAACCGTCGCGGAAATGGATGTGGCTATCGGTGTGGACGCTCGCGGTGGGAGCGGCGAGCCACTGCGTGGCGGTTCTGGGTTGGCGGGGTGTTGGCGGGATCGAATGGGCGCGTTGGATCGTGGCGCTGACGGCGTTGATCGGCGTGGCGTGCCTGGCGGCGTGGCCACGAGGACGCGCGCAGCTCGCGCGGGAAAGTCCGCGCGGAGGCGTATCGTGGCTGACGGTTATTTTTGTGCTCATGTTTGGCGCGGTGATCGCAATTCATCGCGGAAGCGCGGCCGAAGGATTAGTCGTGTTGACCGGTTTCGCGGTATTCGCGAGCGCGTTGCTCAGTTGGGTCTGGGTCGGAGCGCTGCGCGGAGCGGCGTGGCTGTTTTCGCTGCTCGGGATGGTGACGCTCTGGCTGAACGGGAATCCCGGGATGGCCGGCGAAGGCGTGTTGTTCGTGATTGCGAGCTGGCTGCCGGCGCTCGTGTGGGCGAAGAACGAACGTATCCAGAAAAATTGGACGCGCGCCGGTGCGCCGGTGGACGCGACGGTGCGGAAGCAAACGTGGCTGGCGGGTACGATCACGGCGGTGACGATTGCGATGCAGAGCGCGGGCGGCGCGCGCGTGGGTTGGTTTGCGGGCGCGGCGATTGTCGCGATGCTGCTCTCGCGCTGGAAATTTGTCGCGGCGGTGGAAGTCGCGAGTGGCCTCGCGTTGCTCGGACTGGTGGCGGCCGCGGATCTTGTTCACAACGACGGAGCGGCCCGGCTGGGCGAAGGTTTTGTCGCGGTGTTCGCGATGGCGATGGTGTCGCTCGCGCTGCCGCTCAGTTGCCGAACGGACGGATCTGGGCGGGGCCGGGCGAGCGTCGTTTTCGCGATGGGTTGTATCCATCGGCGGGCCTCGCGGTGGCGATGGACCTGATGCTGGCCCAGCGCGGTGAGTTGGAGCCGTATATCACCGTGGGCTGGGCGGTGGCGGCGCTGGTGTGGTTTGGCGTGGGATTGTTTGGGCGGTTCAGGCCGGCGCGTTTGCTCGGACTGGTCGCGCTGGCGTTGTGTGTGCCGCGGATGTTTTTGGTGGATTTGAATTCGACCCTGTACCGGATCATCGCGTTTTGCGCGTTGGGCGGAGTGCTATTGTGGGTCGGATTTTCGTATCACCGCTTCCGGCATCTGATCGCGGGTGAAAACGCAGCGGACAAAAAGTCTGATGGCGATCCTGAGAGATGAGCTGCGGATGCGATGAATTTGGCGTCTTGGTTTGGACAGGATTGCGGGAGAACCGGCCAGCCTTCCTGTTCATCTTGTAATCCTGTGGGAAACGGGGCGGGCGTGATCAGATTGGATCGTCTTGCTCCGGCGTCGGCGGCGACGCAGGGTCGCGCGATGAAATGCGCATGGTGTGTGGCGGTTGTTTGGATGCTCGGGGTCGTGACGCAGTTGGTCGCGCAAATAGTCGCGGAACCGGCGGAGGTCGATTTGGGACGACGCGCGCAAAATCAGAATGCGGAGGCGTCCGTGGTGCTCGTGAATCGCGGGGATCGTGAGGTCGTGATCGAGGATGTGCTGACGGATTGTAGTTGTACGGCGGGTACACCGACGAAGCGGCGGCTGGCACCCGGCGAAAAAACCGAGCTCACCGTGCGCACGGAGACGCGTTCGTATCAGGGCGAGATCACGCGACGCCTGGTGTTAAAAACCTCCGCGGGCGAGGTGGTGGTGCCGTTGAAAGTGCTGGTGACGCCGTATGAAAATTGGGCGATCTCGCCGCCGTTTCTGACGTTCGCGAAGAGTATGCGCGGCGAGGAATTCAGCGGCGAAGTGCGGCTCGATTATCTCGGCGAAGGAAACGCGGACGTCGCGAAAATTGAAGCGGAGCACGCGTGGTTCGCAGGGGAAGTGAGCCGGCGCGAAGGGAAATCATTTTGGTTAAAACTCACGAAACTGACGTCGGCGCCCGCGGGACACCACATGGTGCGCGTGACGGCGGTGACGAACGATGCGACGAATCCGCGCGTGTCGTTCAACGTGTTTCTCTCCGTCGAGTCGTCGCTGCGGGTGAGTCCGAGTCCGGTGATTCTTCCAACGACCAAAGTCGGAAAAGAAACGAGCACACGGGTGACGTTGACGGGATGGCGTTCGCCGAAGGAACCGCGTTTTGAACTCGAGCCCGGACGCGCGACCGTGGCCGCGAAGTCCGCGGAAACGATCGAAATCGAAGTCGCGACGACGCCGGAAAAACCCGGTGCGCTGACCCAACTGCTCCGCGTGTACGACGGCGAAGTGCTCGAGCTGGAAGTGCCGGTGATCTCGCGCGCGAACTAACGCTCAAGGAGCGCGCGGAAAAAGATCGTCGACGGAGAAAAACACGCGCGGCGCGGCGTCGAGCGGGAGGAGCAGCGGTGTGGTTTGACCGAGTTGGGCGGCGGCAAGCGCAGCGGCTTGGTCGTCGAGAATGCGGCGCGCGTGCGGCAGACGTTCGCTGGCGGCGGGGAAAAGACTTTCGAGACGTTTCGCGGCGCCGGCGGGAGATTGGAGGGCGAGTTCTTTGTGCGCGCTGAGGAGTGTCGCGACGGCGAGGAACGCTTCGCGCGGCGTGCCTTCCTGGACGAGCACGGCGGCGATGAAGGTTTCCGTGAGCGCGCGGTTGGCGTCGGTTGTTTTCCAATAGATCGCCGGTCCGGCGCTGCCCTCCGCGAAGGAGCGGCGCGTGAGCGACTCGAGCAGGTCGAGGCACGACGGACAATCGAGGCTGAGGACGAGCGCGGGGCTGCGTTCGTTGTAGGGGCCGAGCCAATACAAACCGGCGCTGCGTTCGCGGAGAGTGGCGACACTTTCGGCGGGAGTGGGCGGCAGCGTGCCGGCGGCGCGCGTGGCCGCGTGTTCACGCGCGAGCAGCAACGCGCCAAATGCGAGGGCGAGTCCGAGCGGAGCGGTCCAGCGCGACGGTTTTTCGCCATGAAGCGCGATCATGATCCAGCTGATCAACGCGTGGAGCGTGCAGAAGAGGCAGAAGCTGCGGACGACGAAAAACTGCAGCAGAATGAAAACAAACGACACGCCCCCCATGAGCACGAGCAACACGCCGCGCTTGCTGCGATCGGGCACGTAGATGACGGCGAGCCAAAGGAGCACCGCGAAGAGGCCGACGGGCACGCCGAGGAACTGGCCGTAGCGGCTGTTGATCACGATTTCGCAACCGCTCGAACCGATGCACGGAAGTCTCAGGAAATGCAGACCGGCGAGATAAGCGGCGAGTGCGATGCCGAGCGTGACGAGAATCTGCGTGAGGATGCGGCGAAAGGCGGGAGACATGGGGAGAAGCCGGGCCGAAAAACGTTCACAAACTCAACTGGGCCTGCGCGGGGATGTGGGCTTGGTGGCTGAAGTAGTGATCGCTGAGAAGAGGTTGCAGCGAATAGAGGCGTTCGAGCAATGTCAGAAGCGTTTGTCCGAGCGGCGGTGCGGGTTTTTGCGGATCGAAGCCGCTGAAGTAGCGATCGAGCGGCAAGGTTTCGAGCGTGTGAATAATATCGGTCGCGGCATCGAGTGCGGAGTGGTCGGCGCCGGGCAGGCGCATGCGGATGGCGCGGAGCGAACCGCAGATGCTGCGGAGATTGTGACAAATGCTGCGAGGCGCGTCGCTGTGTTGAAGCAGGAGCGCGGCGACGTAGCGCGGACGTGTAGTGGTTTGGTAAATACGCCGGTAGGCGTCCTGCGAACCGAGCATGCGGAGCAGCGCGGAGAGCTCGGGGTTGTGGCGGGGCGCATCGGGACGCATGCGAATCTCGTCGTCGAGCGCGCCGAGCGGATGGCGCAGCGCGCTGCAGGTCATGACCGCGCGTTCGAGATAACGGCCGATGCGCAGGAAGTGCCAGGACGCGTCGTGCAGGAGCGTGCGCTCGGCGGTGCCAATGAAGGCGTTGATCTCCGCGGCGACGATGTCGGCGGAAGCGAGTGCGTTTTGACGGCGAAGTTCCGCCGAGTCGAAAGACGGCGTGGTGGCGCCCGCGGAGGAATCGGGGCGGCGCAGGGTTTCGAGTCGCGCGTGAAGCCGGCTGAGAATGGCCCAGCATTCGGGGCTCACGTGATCGCGGAGCTGGCGCGCGTTTTCGCAGGCGATGCCCACCGAGGAATACAACGAGCTCGGGTGGCGCGAGGTGAGCGTGAGGCGCCAGAGTTGGTCGATCGAAAGCGCGTTGGGCGAATGTTCGGAGACGATGATTTTTTCGGCGGGATGTCCGGTTGCTTCGAACAAGCCGCGCCAGATCGGCACCCAGCGATGACGATCGCGGCCGGGGGTTTCCTCGAGCGCGACATCATCGACGATGGACAACATGCGCGCGGTGATTTCGGCGCGTTCGATGTAGCGACCGAGCCAGAAAAGATTTTCGGCGGCGCGAGAGCCGAGGACGTTGTGCGGCACGCCGGGCGAACGCACCTCGTGCGCGGAGTCGTCGCGTTCGGTCGCCGAGTCGAGAAGCACGATGGCATCGGCGGTGTGCCCGACACGATCGCGCGGTGGTCCACCGGCGCCGAGATGGACGAGTCCGCCGGGCATGACGGAGTGCTGGCGGCTTTGCGAAAGCACGTAGAGCGACAAGGTGCAGCCCGTGACGTGCGGGTTGCCAGGATCGTGGGGGATCGGCGCGGGGATTTTTTGCGCGACGAATTGATGCGGATGGCGCGCGATCGCGGCGGGCAATCCGCCGGGTCCCGGCGTGAGGTCGGGCGGCGGTGTGCCGAGACGCGGATCGTGGGCGGGACGCACCTGAAATTCCGACGAGCCGACGATCTGCTGGAGCTGATCGGGATCGCCGCAGGTCAGCGTCGGCAGCGAAGGCAGGAGCGGTTTCTCGCCCAGATAAAACTGCATCATCGCCGGCAAAAACGCCTCGAGCGCGCGGCTTTCGGCGAGGCCGGTGCCGATGGAATTGGCGATGGCGACTGTGCCGTGGCGGATGCACTGGAGAAGTCCGGGCACGCCGGCGGTTTCGTGATCGGTCGAGAAGACGACGGGGTCGATGTGGGCGTCGTTGAGGCGGCGGTAAATGACATCGACCGGTTCGAGTCCGGCGATGGTTTTGAAGTACACGCGATTATCGAGCACGAGCAGATCGTCGCCGCGCGCGAGCGGGAGACCCATTTTTCGCGCGAGGAAACTGTGCTCCGAATAAAACGGGTCCTGCGGCCCGGCGGTGAGCAGCACGATCGACGCATCGCCGTCCGCGCGCGGAGCGAGTGCGTGCAACGCGGCGAGGAGCTGCAGCGGGAAGTCGATGATGTTTCGGTACTCGGGCAGCGCGCCGTAAAGCTCGCCGGCCTCCTGCGAGAGGAAACGGCGATTTTGCACGGCGTAGCTGAAACCGATGGGCGTGTTGGCGCGTGTGGCGGTAAACACCCAGCCCTCCGCGGTGCGCGCGAGATCGAAGCGCAGCAGGGTTGCGGGATCGACGCGCAGGGGTTCCAAGTGCAAACACGAGCGGCGATAATACGGATCGCCAAAAATCACCTCGGGCGGGAGCACGCCGGCGCGGAGCACGGCTTGTTCGTGATAGATGTCGGTGAGGAAGGCGTTGACGAGCCGCGCGCGTTGCAGGACGGCGTTTTCGAGCGTGCGCCATTCCTCGCCTGCGAGCAGCAACGGATGTGGTTCCAGCTGCCAATAAGGAGCATGCGGATGGGCGGCCTCCGGGGAGAGGTCGGCTTGGCCCGCGTCGCGGATCACGAGTTGGAGGCGGCTGCGAAGCGCGCGGAGGGCGGACGGTCGCAGGACGGGCAGACTGGAAGCGTCAACGGGCATGAGCGTCGATGAGAGGAGGCAATAGCTGTGCGGAAAGTGGAGCAAGCGCCGCGTTGATCGGAGCGGCGCAAGGCGATGAAGCAGGAGCGGGCATTGACTGAGCAGATCGCGGACCTACGGTGCGCGCGTGCGTCTCGATGATCTCAGTGGCCTGCAAAAATTGATGCTGCCGGACGCGTGGCAGGCGCAGGCCATCGCGGGGTTAAAGGCCGGGCGCGACGTCGTGGTTGATGCGCCGACCGGGGCGGGAAAAACGCATGTGTTTGAACGATTTATCGAACAGGCCAACTTCGCGAAGCGGGCGCTTTTCACGGTGCCGACGCGGGCGCTGGCCAACGACAAATATGCCGAATGGAAATCGCGTGGCTGGCGCGTGGGCATCACGACGGGCGATGTGACGATCGATCCCGGCGCGCCGGTGGTCGTGGCGACGCTCGAAGCGGTGCAAGGGCTGCTCACGCGAGAAGCTCGCGGCGATGCGCGCGAAGCGGGTGCGGTGCCGAAGCCCGCGGGACGCGACGCGGCGCCCTTTCAGCTGTTGGTTCTCGATGAGTACCAATGGATCGCCGATCCGTATCGAGGAAATCACTACGAAGGTGTGCTCGTGGCGCTGGATCCGTCGGTGCAATTGTTATTGTTGAGCGGCGCGGTGGCCAACCCGGAGGAAATCGTCGCGTGGCTGCAGCGACTTGGGCGGCGGGCCGAAGCGGTGCGGACACACGTGCGGCCGGTGCCGTTGGAGGAAATCGACGTGGATGATCTCGTGCATGGCTTGCCGCGGAGCATCGAAGGCTTTTGGGCGAAACGCGTGGCGGGCGCATTGCGCGAAGGCATGGGCCCGGTGCTGGTGTTCGCACCGCATCGACAGGACGCGGAACGACTGGCGCGACAGTTTGCGCGCGAGTTGCCGCTCGCGGAGCCGTTGACACTGACGCCCGAACAAGAAGCGGTGTGCGGACCGCGCATCGCGCGCCTCTTGCGGCAGCGCGTGGCGTATCACCATAGCGGACTCACGTACGCACAGCGCGCGGGTGTCATCGAACCGCTCGCGAAGGCCGGACAACTCCGCGCGGTCGTGGCGACGTTGGGATTGGCGGCGGGCATCAACTTTTCGCTGCGCTCGGTGATGATCACGGCGGGTAGTTATCGCTTCGATCATTTGGAGCGCGAAATCGCGCCGCACGATTTGTTGCAGATGATCGGGCGGGCGGGGCGGCGTGGATTGGATGAAGTTGGTTACATCCTTTGCTCGGCGAGTACGCCGCGCACCCGACGGGCGGCGCCGTTGCGGCTGAAACGCGCCGAGCCGCTGCCGTGGGCGGTGTTGTTGCGCGGATTGCGTCGAGGCGGTCCGACGGTGGAAACGGCCTCGCGTTGGGCGCGCCGGTTTTTTCTCGAAACACCGATGGTGCTCGGCGCGGAGGAGACGGCGAAGCGTGCGCCGGACGAACTGCCGTGTCGCCAAAGAACGGATACAGGGCGCGCGCGTTTGGTGCGCCGCTTGCGCAATCCATTTCCCGCGTGTGCGACGTGTCGATGGCGCGAGGAATGTTTGCAGCTCAGTCCGCAGCCCACGCCGCTCTGGCAATGGCAGCGCTGCGGGGTGCTCGACCGCGAGCTGGCGCTGACGCCGCGCGGCGAAATCGTGGCATCGTTTTTAGGACCGGAAGGACTGGCGCTCGCGGCGGGCCTCGAGGACCGACGTTATCCGCTGCGCGATTTGCTTTTCGATAGCGCGAATCTCTTCGCGGGCGATCGTTTTGCCGGCACGAATCCGCGACGGCTCGGACGGCTGGCCGTCGTGTGCGAGCGCGCCTACCGGCGGTTGACGATCGAAGGGTATTTGGTCGAAGGCCTGCCACCGCAATATGGCTACGGTGGCAGCGATGTCGTTCGCGCGATGATCGATGAAGGCGCACGCGCGCGGGTGATCGCGGCTATGCCCGATGCGGCGGAACGCGGCGACATCGACCGGCTCATGACGGAGTGGCGGAGTCTTTTGCGACAACTCGCGGCCGCCGACGATCTCGAGACGATCGGGCGAAAATCGGCGGTCGAGGAACCGGTCCCTGCGACGAGCGGCGAAGCGGTTGCGGCGATGTCGCGTGCGCAAGCGAATGGATTGGCCCTCGCACAACGTTGGGACGACCTCCGGCTCATGGCGCGTGAACTCGTCGGGAGCTCCAAAGCGGATGCCTTGCCGGATCTGCCGGCGCTGACCGTTGAGCAGCGGCGTCCCGTGAACCATCGCTTTTTCAAAGCGCCGACCGGCGCACCGTCGGTGGGCACGCGCGGTCGGCTGCGCTAACTTAGCGTCAGCTTGAGGAACTTGATACGAGCGAGATGGGCGGATTTTTGCCCAGCCAAGCGGTGGTTCGCACAGAAGAGGCTGGTAACTTGCGTGGACTATCTCTCGTAACGATTTGGACTATAAAAGATTGCGCGGATTTTAAGCGTTTCAGGCTGCGCACGCTTCGTTAGATTGCTTACTTTTCTGATTTAGCAGTCCTAATACAAAAGGAGATTGAATCTCAATATACTTGTCTCAGATATCGAGTCTGAGTCTCAATTTCGCTTCCTCGTCGTTCCGGATTTTTCCATGAGTATAGTGCTGTTCTCGAGTTTCACTTTCAGTCGCCTGTCCGTTAGCGTCAGGCGGAGCGTTTGGGTCGCCGCTGTAAGCGCAGTGACGTGTCTTTCGGCCCAGGACGGGTCGCAAACGGGCGAAGAGGAGACCTACAAGTTGGACAAGCTCGTGGTCTCCGCCGCGGGCTTCGAACAGCAGATCCAGAATGCGCCGGCCAGCATCTCGGTTCTGGATCATGTCGAGTTGACGCAAAAGCGCATCAACAGCCTCGCCGAGGCACTCGGCGAAATCGAAGGCATCGACGTCGGTGACTCCGCCGGTAAGACAGGTGGTCTCAATATCAGCATCCGCGGCATGCCCAGCGATTACACGTTGGTTCTGATCGATGGTCGCCGTCAGAACAGCCCGGGCAACATCACGCCCAACGGCTTCAACGAAACGTCCACGAGTTTCCTGCCGCCGCCCTCCGCCATCGAGCGCATCGAGGTTATCCGCGGTCCGATGTCCACGCTCTACGGTTCGGACGCGATGGGCGGTGTGGTGAACATCATCACGCGCAAAGTCAGCCGCGACTGGGTAGGTGCCATCACCGCGGGGGCGACGTTCCAGGAAGACACCGATTTCGGTAACATGGAAAACGCCCAGCTTTATTTGAGCGGACCGCTTGTGCAGGAGCGGCTGGGCCTCAGCCTCCGTGGCAACTTTTTCAAGCGTCACGCCTCTGATCTACGCTACACCGATGCCTCCGGCGACGAGGTCGAAGTGAGCAAACGCGGTCCCAGCCCGGTCGAAGCCGACCTCTTTACGCTGGGCGCACGCGTCACTTATACGCCGTCCATTCATCACGACCTCTGGCTCGACGCCGACATTTCCCGTCAGAAATACGACAACTCCCAAGCCCAGCTCGGCACGCTCGGCGTGCAAGGCTACTCGCCCGACATGGAGTTCAATCGCGACCAATTCACCCTGGCGCATACGTGGCGTTTCGACGGCGGTCTTCTCGAATCGAGCCTGATGCACAATTTCACCGAGACGCTCGGCCGCACCATCCCCAACGGCACGCCCGGCAAAGTTCCCGGCAGCGACCGCGCTTTGGAGAACGAGAGCCTCGTGTTCGACACCAAGGCCGTCATCACCGCTTTCGAAGACCACACATTGAGCATCGGCGGACAATTCTGGGACGCCGAGATGATCGACGGTGTCGCGCCGGCTCCGTACGAGCACACGCAGTGGGCGGTCTTCGTGGAAAACGAATGGCGCTTCCACCCGGAGCTCGCGTTGACCGTCGGTGCGCGCCGCGACGACCACAATGTTTTCGGTTCTGAAGATAGCTATCGCGGCTACCTCGTCTGGAATGCGACTCCGCACTGGACGTTCAAAGGCGGCGTGAGCGAAGGCTTCAAAGTGCCGCGTCTCGATCAGCTCGCGGACGGCATCACGGGTTTCACCGGTCAAGGCACGCGCCCGACCATCGGCACGCCCACGCTGCGTCCGGAGACCAGCGTGACCACGGAGGTCGCGGTCACGTACGACAATCATCGCGGCTTCACCGCTACCGGCACGCTCTTCCGCAACGACTTTGACGACAAAATCGCTTCCGGCCCCGGCCTGCCCAACTGCTCCTTCGCCGGCAGCCCCGATCGTCCGGGATGCGTGGACTACGGTCACTGGCCCGCGGTCGACGAATTTGGTCAGAGCATCAACGTCGACAAAGCCACGACGCAGGGCGCGGAGTTTTCCAGCCGCATCCGTTTCTCGAAAACCTGGTCGCTCGCGACCAACTACACTTACACGGAAAGCGAACAGAAGAGCGGCGAAGCACTCGGCAAGCCGCTGATGAACACCCCGCGCCACATGCTCAACGCCCGCCTGCGCTGGGATTCCACCGAAGCCCTCTCGCTCTGGCTCAGCGGCGAATATCGTAGCGAACGTTATCGTGCCGAAGACAGCGCCACCAGCCGCGCGAAGGCCACCTACGGCAACTATCGCGACTACCAGCTCTATCACCTCGGCGCCGCCTACAAGGTGAACAAGAACCTCACGATCAATGCCACCATCTACAACCTCCTCGACAAGGACTTCGTGGAATACGGCCCCTATGTCAGCAACGTGAATACCGGCGCCATCAGTTACACGAACCTCTACGCCAACAATCAGGAACCCCGCCGTCTCTGGGTCTCGGCGACGTTCAGCTTTTGATCTCGCGATTCGCCAGCGACAGAAAAACGTTTCAACGTCCCCGTCGCGGCGACCACCGCCGGCATCATGGCTCTTCTTTCGTTGTTCAAACTTTGTCCCGGCATGCTCGCGCGCGCCGGGATTGTTTTTGTCGTCGGCGCTCTCGCGTCCGCCTCGTTTGCGAACGAGCCCGCCATCGATCCTTCGATCGGCGCGCCGCTCACCGTGCGCGAACGTCCCGTCTTCGGTTCGGCCGATGCCGAGATTGTCGTGATCGAAGTGCGCAGCTTTAAATGCGCGCACTGCCGTGCGTTTCACGAAACGGTGTTTCCACAACTGCGCGAAAAATACATCGCCACGAATCAGCTCCGCTGGGTGCGCATCAACGCATCGCCCGACCCCGCGGACAAACCCTCGGCGGTGTTTGCGATCGCGCGCTGCGCGATGCAGCAAGGCACGTACGAATCGATCGAGGACTTCCTGTTTCGTTACGGAAATCGCGCCTCGAGTTTTCTCCAGAGCCGCGTCGCCGAACAGCCCGGCATCGATCGCAATGCGCTCGCGAACTGCCTGCGCACCGACGCATGCCGCGCGGAGATCGAAGCGGATTTCGCGGAAGCCGCCGCGCTCAAAGTGACGGTGCTGCCGACCTTCATCCTGCGGAAAAAACGTGCCGACGGCAGCTTCGTCGAAGCGCGCATCGAAGGGTATCCCCAGGAAGACTATTTCACACGCGTGCTCGATGGACTGCGCGCCCAGCCATGAGTGAAATCGTCGGAAAAGCGCCTGGGCGCGGCCGGTTCCTCGTGCGCTTGCTCGCGCTCTTGTTGGCGTCGCTCGCGCTCGGACTCGTCACCGACGCATGGCGAAGCGAGCGCGTGTTTTTCCCGAAAAAAAATCTGCCGGCTTTTGAGACCGTACCCAAAAAATGAATACACGTTGGGTGCTGATGTTACGGATCTTTCTCGGCGGACTGCTACTTTGGGCGGGCTTCGCGAAGCTGGCCGCGCCCATGGCTTTTTTTGGCGCCCTGCTCGGCTATGAACTGCCGCTGTCGGACACCGTGCTTCGACTGATAACGATCGCGCTGCCCTGGCTCGAGGTGCTTTGTGGCGCGGCGCTGCTCGTGGATTTCTGGCCGGAAACCGTGCGTCCACTCACGATGGCACTTACGCTGAGTTTTGTCGTGGTGCTGAGTCAGGCGTTGGGACGCGGCCTGGAGATTGACTGCGGTTGTTTTGGCGGCGGCAAAAATGCTTTCTGGAATTCGCCGGCCGCGGCCTTGGCGCGAGCGATCGCGCTGCTGATCGCGGCGTCGGCCCTCACGTTGCAGAATAATTCACCGCAGAGGCGCGGAGGACGCGGAGTGAGCAGTCGGAGTTCGACACGTTGACGTGCCGTGCATCCACACCGTCCGTTCTGCCCAACTCGCCGACAAAGTTTTAGGCATCGTCTCTGCGTCCTCCGCGTCTCTGTGGTGGATTCCGCCCAATCTCACGCGATGCGGGTGCGGCAGGCGTGGAGCGCGAATTGGAGGGTTTGCGGTGAGAACGGTTTTTCGAGGATGTGATCGACCTTGAGCGCGCACAGCTCGTTGAGCTCGTGCTCCGCGAGCCGTCCGCTGGCGATGAGGAGTTTTCCAGGAAAGCGCGACTCGCGCAGACGTCGCGCGATTTCGAGACCGCTCATGCCGGGCAGATCGAGATCGAGCATCACGATGTCGTATGTCGGACGATTCGAAAGATGCCGCCACGCTTCCGCGCCGTGACTGAGGTGCGCGACTTCGTGGCCGAGGCGGCGCAGCGCGGTGATCAAGGTCTGTGCGACGAGATCGTCGTCCTCGACCAGCAGTATTTTATTTTTGAATACATTCGACGCGCCGCTGGCGTCGTCGCCCGAAGCGCCGCTCGTCGGAACTGGGATGACCGGCAGCCAGACCTGGAACGTGCTGCCTTCGCCGACGACTGACGACACGGTGATTTTTCCTCCGAGCCGCCCGACCAAGTGCCAGACGGTCGCGAGCCCGAGTCCGGTTCCTTTGGCCATGCCTTTGGTTGTGTAGAACGGCTCGAAAATGCGCTCCTGCACCTCGCGGCTCATGCCGAGCCCATTGTCCTGCACGCTCAAGCGGATCCAGCCGTGGATGCGACGATTGGGATCGACGGGCAGAGAAGCGGGACCGGCATCGAAATGCGCGGCGCTCACCAAAATGCGCGGGTGCCACGTCGAAGCCGGTGGATGCTCCAGTTTCTCCATCAACGTGTCGCGCGCGTTGAGCACGAGGTTGAGGAAGATCTGATGGAGATCGGTGGCGTTGAGGAAGAGCGGCGGGAGTTCCGGCGCGAGATCGGAGGCGAGTTCGATGCGACGATCGATGGTGGTGCGCACGAGATCGAAGTTGGACTTCACGAGCGCCGGCAGCTCGACGCGTTCGTTTTTCGCCTCCGAACGTCGGCTAAAGGCGAGGAGGCGCTTCGTGAGATCGGCGCCTCGCTGCGCGGCGCGGGCGATGACGCGCAGCTCTTCGACGAGTGCGGGCTGCGAGCGCACTTGCTCGGCGAGCAGGCTCGTTTTGAGGAGGACGGGCGTAAGGAGGTTGTTGAACTCGTGCGCGATGCCCCCGACGAGTTCGCCGATCGCGCGGAGGCGTCGGCTTTGCGCGACTTCGGCGTCGATTTGTTTTCGCTCGGTGATGTCGTCGATCAGGTAGCAGACCTGTGGGCGAGCCTCGACGCCGGCGCCGCCAAGCGGAACGAATATGATGCTGTAGTGCCGAGATGAATACGCGAGATGCCGCTCGAGATGGAGATTCTCCGGGCTGCGATTGGCTTCGTGGAAAAGTGCCGTCCAGAAATCGACGACCGGCGCGGGCAAACCGAGTTCGTCGAGCCGGCGTCCGGCAAGCGGCGTATTGTCGAGCCCGAGCAGGCGGGCCGTGCCGGGATTGGCGGAGACGAAACGCAGGGAGTCGTCCGCCGCTTCGACCACACCCATGCCGCTGGGGATGTTTTCATAAAACGCCAGCAGCAGCTGATCGCGCGCGCGGAGGGTTTCTTCGGCGGTGATGAGACGCGTGACATCCTGCACCGTGCCGAAAAGCCGGAGCACTTGCCCGTCGGCGTCGCGCAAGGTGCGCACGGTGGCGTGGATGATTTTTTTGCCGCCGCCGCGTGGCAGCAGCGTGGTGGTGAATTCGCAGCCGGCGCCGGCGAGGATGCTTTGGCGAAGCGCGCGATGGACCGACGAGCGATCCGAGGCGGGCAGACGCAACAGCAATCGTGGATAAGAGAGACGCGCGTCCGCCGACTGATCCAAGATGCGCAACGCTTCGGCCGAGCACTCGATGTCGCGCGTGGCGCTGTCGTAACTCCAATGGCCGACCTGCGCGATTTGCTGCGCCTCGGCGAGAAGCGCTTCTTTTTGTTGAAGCGACGCGGTGCTCGCGGCGAGGCGGCGTCGCAACGCGCGTTGTCGTAGAAAACCCCACATCGCACCGCCCGCGACGATGGCGAAGATGATTGCGGCATACGTGAGCACTTGCTCGCGCGTGAACAGCGGCGCGTCGAAATGGCCGTACCATTTGAGGTAGATTTTATCGAACTCGCCCGTGCGGTGCAGGATCGCGAGACCTTCGTTGAGACGCGCGAGGAGTTGGGCGTCTCCGGCGTGCACCGCGAAACTGTGGCGCACATCGTAACCTTCGATCGGTTGCGCGAGCGTGCGGATGTTTTTGAGGCGATCGCGCTCCATGACGGACAACGCTGTCAGCCGCGAGGCGAAGACCGCGTCGTGCTCGCCGGCGGCGATCAGATGAAGCGCCTCACGCACGGAACTGGTGTAGGTGAGCGACGCAGGGGTGATGTCGTGATCGGCGAGAAATTTTTGTCCCACACTGCCACGCCCCACGATCAACATGCGCGCATGCACCAGATCGCTCGCGGTGCGGAGACGCTTGTCGTCGCGGCGCACAAACACCGCGCCCTGCAAGCTCATGTAATGCGCCGAAAAATCCGCGAAACGCTCGCGGCCGGGACCCGGCGTGTAGGCTTGGAGAAAATCGAATTCGCCGGCCTCGAAGCGTGCGTGCAGCTCCGCCGAAGGCGCCACCACACGCTCGAGCGAAAGATCCATCACGCGGGCGACGGCATCGAGGAGATCGACCGCGAAACCTTCGCAGCGACCCTCCGCGTCGACAAACGAGTTGGGAAACGCATCGCTCGCGGCGCCGGCGATGAGGGGACGCTCCGTCGCGACCTCGGCGCGAAGGGGAAAAAACGGCGCGCATGCGAGGAGGAGAAGCAGGAGGCGCGTTAGCGTTCGGGGCGATTGGAGGCGAAAAAAAGGCACGCGAAGCGGAAGTGCGTTGAAGAAGCGAGACGCAACATGCAGGTCGCCGGCGCGGGAGCAATCTCCGCGCTTACCAACTTGCACATTGCGCGGTGAGGACATCGGCCGCGGGGGTTGCCAGCGCCGCGAAACCGGCGTGAGATGGACCCTTCATGCAACTCGACATTCCTGAAGGCGATTTCGCCGGCTACATTTTCGACCTCGATGGCACGCTCGTGGACACCATGCCGCTGCACTTTCTCGCGTGGGACGAAGCCATGCGAAAAGCAGGCATTCCGGGACGTCTCGACGAGGATTTGTTTTATTCGCTCGGCGGCGTGCCGACGCGTCGCGTGGCGGAGATTTTTGGGCAACATTACAAACTGGCCTCGCTCAACGCCGAGGTCGTCGCGCACGGCAAGGAGCTGCTGTATCTCGAAAAGATCGCGCAGGTGAAAGTGATCGAGCCGGTCGCGGCGTTTGCGCGCGAGGTCGCGAAAACAAAACCGGTCGCGATCGCCACCGGCGGTCAACCGGAGATCGCCATTCCCGCGCTGAAGGCGGCGGGGCTCGACGATATATTTAAGGTCGTGATCACTCCCAACGATGTGGCACCGGGGCGCGGCAAACCGGAGCCGGATATGTTTGTGCTCGCGGCGCAGCGCATCGGTGTGGATCCAAAAAAATGCCTGGCCTTCGAAGATGCCGAACCCGGCATCCGCGCCGCGACCGCTGCGGGCATGAAAGTCGTGCGCGTGCCGAGCCGCGGCGTGTGATTCACGTTTCGCGCGAGCGCGCTCTTCTGAAAAACGAGCGCTCGTCGGACGGGGGATCACCCGGCGAGCATTTCGTTGAGCAATTCCCGCGTGGCTTTGAGCGCGAGCTCGAAGTCATCGGTCGCGTTGAGCGCGAAAGCGACGTTTGCCGCCGCGCGATACGCTAAGAGAAGAAACAGCGTGCGCTCGAGTGATGTCGCGGACAACGCGCGCAATCCTGCTTCGGCGCGCGCGGACTGGATGAGATCGCGGAGGAAGTTGCGTTCGAGCTCGCGGAGCTCGATCACGCGGTCGCGGATCGGACCATCGATCGTGCGGAACTCGCTGCTGACGGCGGTGATGAGACAGCCGCCGAGGAGCACGCGGTTTTGCACGTAGTCGAACCAGCCGAGGCAGACCTTGCGAAGTTGTGAGGCGCGCGACGTCGCGTTTTTGGCGGGAGCGACGATGCGTTCTTCGAAGAGGGCGACGGCGGCGTCGAGTGTGGCGAGTTGCAGTTGTTGGCGGCCGCCAAAGAGAAGCGCGAGATGACCTTTGGAGACGCCGGCGGCCTCCGCGACGGGCCCAAGGGTGACGCCGTCGAGTCCTTGCGTGGACGCAATCTGCAGCGCGACGTCGATGACACGCGCGCGTGTGCGGTCGCCGCGAACGCGACGACCGTCGAAGGCGTTTTCGTCCGCAGATTCAGCGAGTGAGGACGATTTCGCCGGGTGCGAAGACTTGCGCGGGGACCGCTTGGGCGCGGGCGTGCTCGAGGAACTGGGCTTCGGCATGGAGATCGGCGTTGTAGGCGGGAGGCGAGTGAAACTCCTCGTAGTGAATCGGCACCGCAAGCCTCGCTTGCAGCAGGCGCGCGGCGACCACGGCCTGCTCGGCCGTCATCACGCCGGGAAGTCCGGTGGCGGGCTGGCCGGGAATGGCGACGCGGGCGCCGTTGATGGGAAGAAACACGGCATCGACGGGGCCGGCGGATTTCGCGATCTGCCACCAGAACCCGTGGAAGAGTGTGTCGCCGAGATGGATGATGCGGAGGTCCGGTGTTTCCACGAGCCAGGCGACTTGCGCCGCGCCGAAACCATCGACGGCGGGAAGGGCGGTGATGTGAAATGCTCCGACGGCGGCGCCGGCGAATGGTGTTATCGGAATCGCGTTGAAACCGGCATCGCGGACCTCGGCGGCCGAGTCGGCGGGAACGAGGACGCGCTTGTGTGGGGTGAGACGACGGTGCAGCGCGTCGGCGTCGAAGTGGTCCTTGTGCGTGTGGGTGACGAGGGCGACGTCGATGGACGTTTCAGCGAGATCGATGAGCGGACGACGATTGGGGCCGATGCGGCCTTGGACCTCACCGTTTCGACCTTCGAGGCCATCGATGACGAGTTGCTCGGCGCCCGCGGTGATACGGATGCCTGCCCATGAGAGTTTGGTGATGTGGGAGCTCATGCGACATTATAGAACGATCGTTCTATAATACTGCAAATAAGAACGACCGTTCTTGTTCATGTCGCAGGGCTGCCGGCTCTGTTTCTACGGGGCCCTATTATTTGGCGCCGGCATCGGTCTTGTCGTAGCTGCGGATGTGGACCTCGTCGCCGACTCTGAGGTTGGCGGTGGCGGCGGCGTTTTCGCGGTTGCGTGCGATCCAGAAAAAGCCGTCGGCATTGGGGAAAGCGATCCACTCGCCACGTTTCACGGAGTTGAAATCGCTTCCAAACATCACGCGGCGATGTTCGCCGTGGGCGGTGAAGCGGAACCACGCGTTGCGCGAGATGCCGACATTGGCGAAGTCGATCGGTTGCGCATTGAGCGCGACATTGCCGAAGATGGAAGTGACTTCGGTGACGCGGGCGGTGAAGCCGCGGCGGTCGGCGTCGAAGACGACTTCGGACGGCTGCGGTTCCGGCGTGTGCGTGGCGTCGAAAAACTCCGCTCCATCGGCAGGTTTGGGCAAGGCGTCGCGTCCGCGTTCGAGCCAGGTGTTGAGCGCGCGCAGGGCGGTGAGGCGCTCGTGTTGGTTCACGTTTACGTGGCCATCACGCGCGACGCGGAAGAGCACGGGCTGAATGGCGCGGTGTTCGGGCGGCAGAGGTGTGAGCGGGTTGACGTAGGTTTTGGGGCCGGTGAGTTCGGAGCGATTGGTGAGGAAAATGAGCGGGATTTGAGTGCCGAGCGTGAGGCCGAGCGTGCCGCCGGGTTCGCGAGTGCTGAGCGAAGCGCCGACGGCGACGCAGCCGTGATAGCGCGGGAAATCGCCGGGCGGGCGTTCCGCGATGAGCGTGGCGATGAGTCCGCCGAGCGAATCACCTTCGACGAGCACGCGTTTGGGTTCGCCGTAAGTGCGCTCGATGTAGTTGCGGAGATTGTCGATGTCGGCGACGGCATCTGCGATGATGATGCCATTGCGGCGGTAACTCGTTTTGGCGATCATCCAACCCTCTTCGCGCAGCGTGCGATAAGCGAGGTGCTCGGGATTGAGATCGGCTACGAGCGGCGCGTCCTCCGCGCGGAAACCGTGGGCGATGATCAGCAGGCCGCCGTTCCACTGGGCGGGACGGGCGATGGCGAATTTGGCGCCGGCTTCGAGTTCGCCTTCGTCGAGGGAAGCGAAGAGCGGCAGCGCGAACAGGACGAGGAAAACGAGAACCAGGCGGCGCATGGGCGGGGAGAGATAGGTCCTATGGGATTTAGAGACCGCTAGGACCTATAAAAAAGAGAGCGCCCCGGCGAGCGCGCAGCCGCTCAGCGTTTGGCGGGAGTGTAGGTCGTCTGCTTGAGCGTGGCGCCGAGGAGGCGGCGGAAGGTTTTGAGATCCTTCACGGCGCGGAGCGAGATGAGCTGGCTCGCGAGGTTGCCGACGGCGGTGCCTTCGAGGCTGAACGAGATCACGGGCACGCCGGCAGCGTTGGCGGTGGCTTGGCAGAGGAGGCGGTTTTTTGAACCGCCGCCGACCATCAGGATGCGTTTGAAGGTGCGGCCGGTCATGCGCTCAAACGCCGCTTTGGCTTCGGCATGGCCCTGGCCGAGCGAATCGCAAATCAGGCGGACGTAGGCGGGCAGATTCTTCGGAGCGGTGGCGCGGCGTTTTTTGAGATGCGCGTCGATTGCCGCTTTCATCGACGCCGGATTGGCGAACGCCGGATCGCTCGTATCGAGCAACGTCTTGGGCGCGGGCAATTTCTCCGCGGCGGTGATGAGCGCGGCCCATTCCTTGTCGTTTTTCGGACGATTCGCGAAGGACTTCAGGACGCCTTCCAGGAGCCAGAGACCGATGATGTTCTTGAGCGGACGGTAGCGTCCGTCACCGATGCGTTCGTTGGCGATGCGCGTCGCGAGCGCTTCGGCGCCGAGGACGGGTGTGTCGCTTTCAAAACCGACGAGCGACCAAGTGCCGGAGCTGAGATAGAGGTCGGAACCGTCTTCGGCGGCGGGCATGGCGTCGTAAGCCGCGGCGGTGTCGTGGCCGGGGACGGCGATGACCTTCACGCCTTTGAGTTCGGGGATGCTGGTGACGGTGCCGAGCTTGGTGCCGGCGAGCACGGGTTTGCTGAACCACTGTGCGGGGATGTGGAAATGATCGAGCGTGGCGCGGGACCAATCGGTCGAGTGGACATCGAGCAACTGCGTGGTGCTGGCGATGGTGAGCTCGTTGGCCATGCGACCGGAGAGGAGGAAATTAAAATAGTCCGGCAGGAAGAGGCAGCGCGTGGCGAGGTCTTCGACGGCGGGGCAACTGGCGACGACCTCGGCGAGCTGGAGGCTCGAATTGTAGAAGACGTTGGGAATGCCGGTGGCGGCGTAAACGCGTTCGAGCGCGGCGCGGGTGTCGCCGAGTTTTTTGAGGCCGGGCTGCGTGCGCGCATCGCGATACGCATGAACGGGGAAAACGAGACGCCCCGCGTCGTTTACCAGCGCGTAGTCCACGCCCCAAGTGTCCACGCCGACGGAGGCGAGCTTGGCGCCGCGGGGGAGAAGCGAGACGGCTTTGCGCAGACCGGTTTGAATCTCGTGCCAGAGACCGCCGATGTCCCAATAATCATGCGCACCGAGCGAGCGGAAAGCGTTGGGGAAACGGTGCGCTTCGGTGAGCGTGAGTTTGTTTTTGGACCAGGCGCCGAGGATGACACGGCCGCTGGTGGCTCCGAGATCGACGGCTGCGCAGAAGGTTGTGGAGGACATGACGGGAAAGGAAAAAACGAAACAGCCAAGCGTGCGATTCCACGAGGGGAAAACGAGTCAAACTCACACGGTCAGATCTATTTTTCCGTTGGCGCAACGCTTCGCGAGGCACAGCGTTTACGTTCCATCATGTCCCCCCACGAACGTCACCGCCCGAATGGCAAACGCGTGCAGCTCATGGCGACCTGCCTGTGCGACGCGTTCTTCGACGACGCCGCTGCGGCCACCGTCGAAGTGCTGGAGTATCTGGGTTGCGAGATCGCATTTCCGGAAGCGCAGACCTGCTGCGGTCAGCCCGCCTTCAACGGCGGCGACTGGAAAGCCTCGCGCAAGGTCGTGCGTCACACGGTCAAGACCTTCGCGGGTGAAGAACCCGTCGTCGTGCCCTCGGGTTCTTGCGCGGCGATGATGTTTCACGGCGCGTTGCTCGAGTTTGAAAAGGAGCCCGATCTTCCGCAGGTCGCGCAGCTCGCGAGCCGCACGTGGGAGCTCGCGGATTTTATCGTCAACGGTCTCGGCGTCACGAAATGGCCCGGTCGCTATGAAGCGACGGTGGCGTTTCATCGTTCGTGTCACTCGCGCGGCACCGCCAGCGGTCCGGCCGCGCTCACACTGCTCGGTTCGATCGAGGGCTTGAAGGTCGCTCCCTTCGGCGAAGGCGAACAATGCTGCGGCTTCGGCGGCACGTTCTCGGTGGCGTTTCCGACGATCTCCCAAGCCATGGGCAATCTGAAACTCGACCATGTGCTCGCGACGCAGCCCGACGAAATCGTCTCGGCCGACATGAGCTGTCTCATGCACATGGGCGGACTCGCCCCCAAAGGCGGTCGCCCCGTCAAAACCCGTCACATCGCGCAGATCCTGCGCGATTCGTTGAAAAACGCCTCCGCCACCGCCCGATGAAATACCAGCAAATCGATCAATTTGCCGCCGGGCTCGCGCGCGAAAAACGCGCCGCCGTGTACGACGGTTCCAAGGCCGGCTACGACAGCCGCTACAAAGCGCTCTTCACGCACTACACCGCGCCTGACGAGCTCCGTCATCTCGCCGGCGAAATCAAACAGCACGCAATCGAAAATCTGGATACGTACCTGCCGCAGGTCGAAGCGAAGCTTCAGGAAAACGGTGCCAAGGTTCACTGGGCCGCCGATGCGCGCGAAGCCTGCGAGGCGGTGCTCAAGATCATGCGCGACCGCGGCGCGACCAAGATGGTCAAGGCCAAGACCATGGTCAGCGAAGAGATCGAGCTCGCGCATTTTTTGGAGAAGGAAGGCGTCGAGTGCCTCGAGACCGACCTCGGCGAATTTATTGTTCAGATCGACCACGACCATCCGTCGCACATCGTTAAGCCCATCATCCACAAGAACCGCCGCGAGATCGCGACGTCGTTCGAGAAAAACGGACTCGGCGAATACAACGATGATCCTGGCACGATCACCCGCCGCGCGCGTCAGTATTTGCGCCACAAATACCTCGCGGCCGATGTCGCCCTCACCGGCGCCAATTTCCTCTCCGCTGAAAGCGGCCGCATGGTCCTCGTGACCAACGAAGGCAATTCGCGCTTCTGCCTCGCCGCGACCAAGGTGCACATCGCGCTCATCGGCATCGAAAAAATCGTCGCGCGCGATCGCGACCTCGCGGTGTTGCTCAATCTCCTCGGTCGCTCCGGCACCGGTCAGCAGCTCACGTCGTACACGGAATTCATCACCGGTCCGAAGAGTGCCGCGCAGCCCGATGGCCCGGAGGAAATGCATGTGATCTTCGTGGACAACGGCCGCACCGACGTGCTCGAGAGCGACTGCCGCGAAATCCTCCGCTGCATCCGTTGCGGCGCCTGCCTCAACGTGTGTCCGGTTTATCGTCAGGCCAGCGGTCACGCCTATCGCGCTGTTTATCCGGGACCGGTCGGCGCGGTGCTTTCGCCCCTGCTCGCGGGCAAAAAATTTCCCGAGATGGCCGACTTGCCGAAAGCGTCGACGCTATGCGGCGCATGCAACGAAGTTTGTCCCGTTAATATCCCCATTCCCGATCTGCTCCTGCGTCTGCGCGACAAAGGCAAACAAGCCGGCAGCGCCGCGGCCTCTGCCGCCACGCCGCCGATGGGTGGTTACGCGATCCTCGCCACGCAACCCGCTGCGTGGAAAGCCGCGCTTTCGATGGGGGGGATCATCAACGCCGTGCCCACGCCGCTCTTGCCGCAAGCCGCCAAGACGTGGGTCGAAACCCGTGGCCTGCCGCCGTGGCGCGGCGGTCAGTTCCGCAAATGGATGAAACAGCGCAAAAAATCATGAGCGCCTCTTCCCGCGAAGCCATACTCAACCGCGTCCGCGCCGCCCTCACGCCGCTGCCCAGGCGCGCAGCGTATCCAGAATTTGGTGACAACGTGGCCACCATGCCCGCGTTCGATCGCGAGGCCGACCGCTGGACCGCTTTCAGCGAGCGCCAGAAATTGGTCAATGGCATGCCCATGGTCGGCGCCACGGCGCTCGCGACCTGGCTCCGCGAAAACGGCCATCTGCGCGGTTACTGCGATCCCACGCTCTGGGCCGAACTCGCGCCGGCGTTTGGTCCGGAGTTTTCCGTGTCGACCGATTACGACCGCGCGCAGGTGGACGAATACGCTTTCGGCATCACCCGCGCCGCCGGCGCCATCGCCGAAACGGGCTCGATCATCCTCAACGACTCGACGACCTCGCGTCGCCTCGGGGCGTTGACGCCGTGGGTGCATGCCGCGGTGCTGCGTCGCGAAAACATCTATTCCGATGTCGCCGCCGCCATCGCCGCGCTGGGCAAGGACACCAACATCATCTTCTGCACCGGCCCGTCGAAAACGGCCGACGTCGAAGGCATCTTGATCGAAGGCGTCCACGGCCCCGGTGTGCAGATCGCGCTGCTGATCGATTGAGCCGCACCACTACCGGTCGGAAAACGATCGGGCGTGTTCGAGATTGATCGAGGCGGGCGGTTGCTCCGCGACCGCCGCCACGCCTCGAGAAAGAAGAAAGAGCGGACGGAGAAGAAAAGACGGACAATGCGGAGCATAGTCGCTGCCTTTGCATGTGCGATGGCTACGCATCCGATTGCGTTTCGCCTTCAACTGGTGCCCCCGCCCGGACTTGAACCGGGATACGCGGTTTAGGAAACCGCTGCTCTATCCAGTTGAGCTACGGGGACGCCTGAGCGCGCGATTACGCGAAGCCCGCGGCGCACTCGCAAGCCCGGATGCTGCGATGCGTGGCGCTGAGGCGAAGTTCTCCGAAAGCGGCAACAAGTCCGCTGATACCGCCGAAAAAGGACGCGATTTTGGGAGATTTAGTGTTAAATCGCTTTCCTTTGGCGCGGCGTGATTCTTTTCTACCGGCGTTACCCGCCCGTTCCCCCTGCGTTTCCCTTCAATCCCCACGTTTCCATGAATCTGGTTCCGTCTGCTTTGGTTCGTTTAGGCGTCTTTGTTTGCGCGCTTAGTTTCAGCGCATCCGCGTTCGCGCAGTCCGCGGAGGCTCCGGCAGGGCGCGAGCGCATTCGTTGGAACGAGGGCTGGCGTTTCGCGTTCGGGCATCCGAGCGACACGCAGAAAGACCACGGGCACGCGACGGGTTATTTTTCTTACATCACCAAAACCGGCTTCGGCGATGGACCGGCGGCGGCGGTGGGCAAATTCGATGACTCGTCGTGGCGCGTGCTGGATCTGCCGCACGATTGGGCGGTGGAAATGCCATTTTCGGGAAACGCTTCTCACAGTCACGGCTACCGCACGGTAGGGCCGCGTTTTCCGGACACGAGCGTCGGTTGGTATCGGAAGACCTTTCGCATCCCCGCGGAGGATTTCGGGCGGCGGATCAGCGTGGCGTTTGATGGCGTGTTTCGCGCGTCGCGCGTATGGGTCAACGGCTTCTATCTTGGCGAAGAGCCGAGCGGGTATTTGAATTTTCGATACGACATCACCGACTACCTCAACTACGGCGGTGAAAACGTTATCGCGGTGCGCGTCGATGCGACGATGGAGGAAGGTTGGTTCTACGAAGGCGCGGGGATTTATCGTCATGTATGGCTGGAGAAAACGGCGCCGGTGCACCTGGTGGCCGATGGCACGGCGATCGAAACCGAAGTCGATGCCCGCGGCGCGGCGACGGTGCGCGTACGCTCCGAAGTGACGCATGCGCTCGGTCGCGCGGAGCCGGTGGAGGTTTTGGTGAACTATACGATCGTCGATGCCGACGGCGCGGAAGTCGCGCGGGCGACAAGTGCCTCCCGGAAACTCGCGGTGGGCGACACGGTGGAGGTCGAGGCGACATTGTCGGTGGCGCAACCGCGCTTGTGGGATCTCGAGTCGCCGACGCTCTACACGTTGGTGGCGGAAGTGGCGGCGGGCGGTCGCGCGGTGGATCGCGTGGAGACGTGTTTTGGCATTCGCACGATTCGTTTCGACCCCAACGAAGGATTTTTCCTCAACGGCAGACACGTGAAGTTGAAGGGCACGAACAACCACCAGGATCACGCGGGCGTGGGCGCGGCGATTCCGGACGCGTTGCAAGGTTTCCGCATCCAGCGGCTCCAGGCGATGGGCTCGAATATCTATCGCGCGTCGCACAATCCGCCGACGCCGGAGCTGCTCGATGCGTGCGATCGGCTCGGCATGTTGGTGATCGATGAGACGCGCCTGATGGGCTCGAATCCGCTGCATCTCGATGCGGTGAAGCGCATGATCCGGCGCGATCGCAATCACCCGAGCGTGATCCTGTGGTCGCTCGGCAACGAAGAGTGGGCGATCGAAGGCAATGTGTTTGGCGAACGCATCACGACGACGATGCAGGCCTTCGCGAAGAAGCTCGATCCGACGCGTCCGACGACCGTCGCTATCAGCGGCGGTTGGGGCGGCATTTCGAAAGTCGTCGAAGTGATGGGCGTGAACTACATCAAACACGGCGACACCGACAAACAGCACGCGGAGTATCCGTGGCAGATCATTCTCGGCACGGAGGAAACGACCACGCAGGCGACGCGCGGCATTTATGTCGACGATCACGCGCGCGGACATCTCGCGCCGCTCGAAGACGGCACCTCGGGCGGCAATGTGGAAACCGGTTGGAAGCACTACGCGGCGCGTCCGTATCTCGCGGGCGTGATTTATTGGACGGGTTTCGACTATCGCGGAGAACCCAATCCGCTCGCTTGGCCCGCGGTGAGTTCGCAGTTCGGCATTCTCGATACCTGCGGATTTCCGAAGGACAGTTTTTATTATCTGAAAGCGTGGTGGAGCGACGAGCCCGTGCTGCACATTTTCCCGCACTGGAACTGGCCCGGACGCGAAGGGCAGGAGATCGACGTGCGCGCGCACAGCAATCACGACGCGGTCGAGTTGTTCCTGAATGGAAAATCGCTCGGCAAACAGGACATGCCGCGCAACGGACATCTCGCGTGGAAAGTCGCCTACGCGCCCGGCGTGCTCGAAGCGCGTGGTTATCGCGGTGGCAAAGTCGTGGAAACGAAACGCGTCGAAACGACCGGCGCGCCGGCGAAGCTCGTGCTCACCGCGCATCGCACGGAACTCGTCGCCGACAATCACGACGTCGCGGTGATCGATGTGTCGGTGGTCGATGCCCAGGGACGCGCGGTGCCTGTCGCGGACAATCTCGTGACGTTTGAAATCACGGGCGGAAAAATCATCGGCGTCGGCAATGGCGATCCCGGTTCGCACGAACCCGACAAGGCCAGCGAGCGCAAGTTGTTCAACGGACTCGCCCAAGTGATCGTGCAGACGACGCATACGCCTGGCCCGATCGTGTTGCACGCGAAGTCGGACGGACTCGTTGGCGCGAGTGTGGAGCTGACAAGTGCGCCGGCGAAGTGAGTGTTAGCGCATGCACCTCGGGCGTCGCGAACCGTCGAACATGAAACGCGCGATCCCCGCGCGTTGGCTCGCGCACGCGTGTCGCGTGTTGGCGCTCGGTGTGATCGGCGTGGCGCCGGCGCTCGCGGACGTGGTCGGGAAAGACGGAAAAATCCACGTCACCTATTGGGAGAAATGGGTGAGCTTCGAAGGCATCGCGATGCAGGCGACGATCGATGCCTTCAACGCCTCGCAGGATAAAATCGTCGTCGATTATTATCCGACCTCGCAGGTCGATCGCAAAGTGCTCGTGGCGACGGCGGGCGGCGATCCGCCGGATGTCGCGGGACTTTGGGTGCAGAACATCGCGACGTTTGCCGATGCGAACGCGCTGATGCCGCTCGACGATTTCATCCGCGAAGACGGCATGACATCGGAAGAATGGCTGGCGCGTTATTATCCGGCGTTCGCGCATATCTGCACGTATCGCGGGCAAGTGTTTGCAGGCATCTCCACGCCGGCGGTGATCGCACTGCATTGGAATAAAACCCTGTTTCGCGAAGCGGGACTCGATCCGGAAAAACCGCCGCGCACGGTGGCGGAGCTGGATGAGTTCGCGCGCAAACTTACGAAGCGCGATCCGAAGACCGGACGCTTGGTGCAGATGGGATTTTTGCCACAGGAGCCGGGCTGGTGGCCGTGGATTTTTGCGCGTTGGTTTGGCGGAGAATTATTCGATGGCGAGCGCGTGACCATCGGCACCGATCCGCGAAATCTCGAAGCGCTGCGTTGGGTCGCGAGCTACACGCACGAGTACGGCCGCGACGATGTGCGCACGTTTGCGAGCGGTTTCAGCGGACATGCGCTCAACGCGCAGTCGGGTTTCATGAACGGCAAAGTCGCGATGGTTTTTCAAGGCGTGTGGTTCGACAACTACATCCGCCAGTACAAACCCGGTCTCGACTACGGCGTGGGGCCGTGGCCCGAAGCGGTGCCGGGCGTGAGCGACTTCGCGATGACGGAGGCCGATGTGTTGGTGATTCCGCGCGGCGCGAAGAATCCGCGCGCGGCGTGGGAGTTCATCAAATTTGCCAACTCGCACAATCCGCAGGCGCGCACGCGCGAAGAACTCAGCGGCATAGAACTGACGTGTTTTTTGCAGGCGAAAAGTTCGCCGCTGCGCGCGTGGAGCCCGTTCTTCGGGAAGAATCATCCGCATCCCTACATCGGAATTTTTCGCGAACTCTCGGCGAGTCCTCACGCGGTCTCGGTGCCGCAGATGGGCATCTGGCAGGAATACAATCGCGAGTTCATGTTGGTGTTTGAACAGACGCGTCTCGCGCTCGCGAAGCCGGAGGAGGCGATCGCGTATTGCCAGAAGCGCATGAGCGCGAGCTGGGCGCGTTATCAGAAAAGCCTGATTCGGCACGGCCAGGTCGCGGCGTCGACGGACGCGCGTGAGAAAACGGAGGATGCGCGATGAACGCAGCAGACAAAGAGCCGCCGGGCCGCCGGCGCTCCCGGCAAACGCGCCGGGACGGCGCGTTCCACCTCGGAGGATTTTTATGACTCCGGCAGAGAAGAAGAACGTTTTCACCGGGCTCGCGTTCACGAGCCTGTGGATCGTGGGACTGTGCGTGTTCACCGCGTATCCGGTGATCGCGTCGCTGTATTATTCATTTTGCGATTATTCGATTTTGAAATCGGCGGTGTGGATCGGCGGGGAAAATTACCGCGAGCTCGTGACCGACGACCTGTTTTGGAAATCGCTCGGAAACACGCTGCTCTACGCCGCGCTGTCGGTGCCGCTCGGCACGGCGGTGGCGCTCGCGCTCGCGATGCTGCTCAACTGCGACGTGCGCGGCCGCTCGTTTTTCCGCGTGGTGTTTTATTTGCCGTCGATCGTGCCGGTGGTGGCATCGTCGATGTTGTGGCTGTGGATTTTCAACGGTGAGTACGGACTCCTCAACGGCCTGATCTCGCCCGTGCTCGGTTGGTTCGGGCTGACGCCGCCCGCGTGGTTCACGGATCCGACGTGGGCGAAACCGGCGCTCGTGTTGATGAGTTTGTGGGGCGTGGGCAACGCGATGGTGATCTATCTCGCGGGTCTGCAAAACGTGCCGAAGGAATTGTACGAAGCGGCGGCGATCGATGGCGCTTCGGCGTGGCGACGATTCTGGCACGTGACGCTGCCGGGCATCGCGCCGGTGGTGTATTTCAACGTCGTGATGGGCCTGATCGGATCGCTGCAGATTTTTGCGCAGGCCTACATCATCTCGGATGCGGCCAATGGCGGCACGGGCACGCATGACGGCGCGCCGGCGCGTTCGTTGTTGTTTTATACGATGCATCTGTTCACGACCGCGTTTCACGATCTGCGGATGGGTTACGCGAGCGCGATGGCGTATGTGTTGTTCATCGTGATCGCGGCGCTCACGTGGCTCGCGACGCGACTCTCGCGGAGGCACGTCGAATGAGGAGCGTGATATGAGGCACAAAGCGGATGATGGTTTGATATGCGGTTCACGCAAAGGCGCGAAGGCGCAAAGGCGGAGTGACGGAGGGAGCGCCGTAGTGTGAGTGCGGCTTCCCAATTAAGAAAGGCGACCCGCAGCTTCGTGATTTACGGGCTGCTGGGCGGAGCGGCGTGTGTGTTTCTCGTGCCGTTTGCGTGGCTCGTGATCACGTCGCTGAAGCCGATCGAACAATCGATGACCCTGCCGCCGTCTTGGATTCCGCGCGCGTACTATGCGGATCTCGGCGCGGGCAAAACGGAAGTGACGCTCGATTATCGCACGCGCCAATCCGGCGCCGTGGTCGAGCGCGTCGCGGGCGAAAACGCGGGCGCGATGCTTTTTCTCGCCGACGATCAACTCGCACAACTCACCGACGCGGACGAGCCGTTGCGTGTGTTGCAACGTGTGGAGCCGGGCTGGTGGCGTGCGACGGAGAAACTGCCGCGCGATGCGCCCGCGGGAACGCCTCCGCGCTGGCGATTTGTGCCGGACAGCGACGTGGAATCGCGCGTGAAGTTTCGCTGGGAAAACTATCCCGACGCGCTCGGTTCGCTCGACGGCGGCTCAAGCGATCCCGCGAGCCTGACGTCGAAACACCGGGTGAGTTTTTGGCGCTTCACCGCGAATTCGCTGATCGTGTGTGTGCTCGGCGTGATCGGCACGGTGTTCTCGAACGCGATCGTGGCGTATGGCTTCGCGCGGATTCGCTGGCGCGGACGCGACGCGTTTTTCGCGGTGACGCTCGCGACGATGATGGTGCCGTTTCCGGTGTTGATGGTGCCGCTCTACGGCGTGTTTCGCGAGTTGAACATGATCGGCACGCTGATGCCGCTGTGGGTGCCGGCGTTTTTCGGAAGTGCGTTCAACATCTTCCTCATGCGGCAATTTTTCCGCGCGATTCCCGAAGAACTCAGCGAAGCCGCTCGCATCGATGGCTGCAGCGAGTGGACGATTTTTTGGCGGATCATACTGCCGCTGAGCAAACCGGTTCTCGCGACGGCGGGCGTGCTCCATTTTCTCCACGCATGGAACGATTTTCTCGGTCCGCTGCTCTACCTGACGCGCAAGGAAACCTTTCCGCTCTCGCTCGCGCTGCAGAGTTTTCAGGCGCAGAACGGCGGCGTGCAATGGCATCACCTGATGGCTGCAAGCACGGTGACGATCATCCCGGTGGTCGTATTGTTTTTCTTCGCGCAAAAAACCTTCGTGCAAGGCATCGCGACGACGGGATCGAAAAGCTAGGGCAGCGCCGCGCCGCGCCGCTGCGAACGCTCAACGCGCGGCGTCCAATGCTGAACGCTCAAGGAGGCAGCGGCTTTTCTTGGATGTTGGGCGTTCGACGTTGGGCGTTCGACGTTGGGCGTTGGAAGTCCGCGTGAAACGCGCCGCGTTCACGCGAAGATGGACGCGAGGGCTTTGTCCAACGCCTGCACGCGGATCGGTTTTGTGAGATGATGCGCGAAGCCGGCGGACTGGCTGCGCGCGATGTCTTCCTCCATGCCGTACCCGCTGAGCGCGATGCCGCGAATCTGCAGGCGCTCGCGCAGTTCGCTCATCAAATCGTAGCCGTTTCCGTCGGGCAGGCCGATGTCGGAGATCACGAGGTCGAAGGCGTTGCTTTGCGCGGCCGCGCGCGCTTCGGCCACGCAGGAGGCGATGACGATATCGAACCCGCGACGCGAGAGCAGGCGACCCAGCGTGTTGCGCGTGGGTTCGTGATCCTCGACGAGCAGAAGGCGAACACGCGGTTTGTCTGCGGGCGCGGTCGGCTCGGTTGCTGGCGCGTGCAAACCCACATAATCGATCCCGGCGATCAGCGCGTCGTCAGACGCGAGTGGCAGCGTGATGGTGAACGAAGCACCGCCACCGCGGCCGGGACTGCTGGCGGCGATGAGACCGCCGTGTTGTTCGACGAGCGTGCGGGAAATGGCGAGGCCGAGGCCAAGTCCGCCGAAACGATGAGTGCCGCCGCGACGCGCATGCTCACCTTGCGTGAAGGCGTTGAAAGCGCGTTCGAGCTCGGTCTCGGTGAGGCCGATGCCTGTATCCGAAATTTGGATATCGATCCGCGACGGATCCTCGTTGATGCGCGTGGAGACGACGATCCGGCCAGACGCGGGCGTGAATTTGACGGCGTTCTTCAGGATGTTCCAGAAGACCTGTTGGAGACGCACGTTGTCGCCGGCGACGATTGAGCGTGGTGCTTCGAGCGAAAGATCGAGCGTGATGCCGTTGCTCTCGATATCGGCATGTACGGTGGCGATCGCTTCGCGGAGGATGCTGTGTACATCGTGAGCGGCGATCTCGAGCATGAGTTTGCCGCTGGTGATGCGAGTGAGGTCGAGCAGATCGTCGATCAAACGCGCTTCGAGCGCGACGCCGCGGGCGATGAGCTCGAAGTCGGCGCGCACTTCGGGCGGCAGGGCTGGATTCGCCGCGGCTTCGCTGGCGAGCAGCAACACGGGATTGAGCGGTGTGCGCAATTCGTGGGAAAGCGTGGCGAGAAAATCGTCTTTTGCGCGCGAGCCGGCGAGGGCGAGATCGCGCGCTTGCTCAAGCGCGTGTTCGGCCTGTTTGCGATCCGTGATGTCGATGATCGAGCCGATGTGGCCGAGATATTCCGACGATTCGTCGAAACGCGGCACGGCGGCGTTGAGCGTCCAACGATACGCGCCATCTTTGCGAAGCAGGCGAAGCTCGTGGCGGAAAGGTTCGCGGCGCTCCTTGGCTTCGTGGAACAACTGGAACACAGTGGGACGATCGTCCGGGTGAACCGCATCGAGCCAGGCGGCGTGATCGTTTTCGTCGTGTTCGCGTCCGCTGAATTCGATCCAGCCGCGGTTGAGATAAAGAAAACGTCCGTCGGGCGCGGTGACCCAGAGCATCATGGGCGAGTGGTCGGCCATGTTGCGGAAACGGCGTTCGCTCTCGCGCAGCGCCTTGCCGCGTTCGCGAAGTTCGTCGTTGAGACGCGTGAGTTCGGCGGTGCGCGACTGCACGCGGGCTTCGAGTTCGTTGTTGAGATCGCGGAGCGCGGCTTCGGCGTGCTGGCGTTGAATGATCTCTTGTTCGAGCGTGGCGTTGATGCTGGCGAGCGCGCGCGTTTTGCGGAAGAGCTCCACGAAGACGGCGATCTTGGATTTCAAGATCTGCGGGTTGATCGGCTTCGTGAGATAATCGACCGCGCCGATTTCGTAGCCTTCGAGGATGTCTTTATCGTCCTGAAAATACGCGGTGAGAAAAATGATCGGGATGTGCTGCGTGCGTTTGCGCTGTTTGATGAGGTTGGCGAGCGCGATGCCGCTCATCTCGGGCATCTGAATATCGAGGACGATGGCGGCGAAATCGTTGTCGAGCAGTTCGCGCAACGCGCGTTCGGCGGTGAGTGCGCGAACGAGATTGTAGTCGGGCGATTGGAGGATGCTCTCGAGGACGTCGAGGTTGCGCGGTTCGTCATCGACGATGAGCAAGTTGACCGGCGACGGCGCGGGGCGCGGCGGCGGAGCGGCGGGAGAGATCCCGGCGAAAGTGCTCTCGGCTTTCTCGGAGATGATCATCGGTAGAGCCAGACGCGCAGGAGCGACAGGAGTTCGTTCGTGTTGACCGGTTTCGCGATGTAATCGGAAGCGCCGGCGGCGAGGCATTTTTCACGATCGCCTTTCATGGCTTTCGCGGTGAGCGCGAGGATGGGCAGCGTGCTGAAGCGCGGGTCTTTGCGGATCTCGCGCATCGTTTCGTAGCCGTCCATCTCCGGAATCATGATGTCCATGAGGACCACGCTGAGATCGGGTTCGCGCTGGATGATCTCGATCGCTTGGCGACCGTTGGTGGCGCTGAGGATGTCCATCTCCTGGTTTTCGAGGACGGTCGAAAGCGCGAAGATGTTGCGCGCGTCGTCGTCGACGATGAGCACGCGGCGACCGCGAAGCACGTCGTTGGAACTGTGGAGGCGATCGAGCATCTTCTGCTGCGGTTCCGGCAGATCGGCGACAACGCGGTGAAGAAAGAGCGCGGTTTCGTCGAAGAGGCGTTCGGGCGATTGCACATCTTTCACGAGAATGCTCTTCGCCATGGTGCGTAGTTGTTTCTCCTCGGTCGCATCCAGATCGCGGCCTGTGAAAACGACGATCGGGATGTTTCGCAGCGTGCTGTCGGCTTGGAGGCGTCCGAGCAGTTCGAAGCCGTCCATGTCGGGCAAACGCAGGTCGAGCACGCAGCAATCGAACGGGCGATCGAGCAGCAGTTGCAGCGCTTCGGCGCCGGTGGAGGCGGTGGCGATCTCGATGTCGTCGTGCGTGAGCAGGGCGAGGATGCTGTCGCGTTCGACCTCGTTGTCTTCGACGACGAGCAGGTGCTTGGTCGGGGAGTCGACGAACCGTTTTATGCGATCGAAACACTCATCGAGGCCTTCGGTCGTCGCGGGTTTGATCGTGTACGCGAAGGCGCCGCGTGAGAGCGCGTGCGAACGTTCTTCTTCGACGGAGATGATCTGGACCGGGATGTGGCGCGTTTGCGGGTTGAGCTTCAGGTTGTTGAGCACGGTCCAACCGAGCATGTCGGGCAGAAAAATATCCAACGTGATCGCGGTCGGCAGGAATTGTCGCGCGAGCGTGAGCGCGGCGTTGCCGCGCGTGGCGACGATGCCTTTGAAACCGTTTTGCCGGGCGAGACCGAGCAGCACGCGGGCGTAGTGCGGATCGTCTTCGACGATGAGCAGACTGCGGTCGCCGTGACCGATCTGATCGCGATCGTCCTCGATCACCTCTTCGCGTGGCGCGGGCAACACGAGCGGAGTGGGCGAGGGGGCGTGCGTGCGTGTGTTGCCGCTCTTTTGATCGATGTAGTACTGCGGCAGATACAGCGTGAACGTGCTGCCCTCGCCGGGCGCGCTCACGAGGCGGATTTCGCCGCCGAGCAGCGTCGCGAGTTCGCGCGAGATGGCGAGGCCGAGACCGGTTCCGCCGTATTTGCGGCTCGTGCCGGCGTCGGCTTGTTGGAACGCCTCGAAAATGAGTTTTTGTTTTTCCGGTGCGATGCCGATGCCGGTGTCGCGGATGGAAAAGGCGATGACCTGATGCGCGCGATCAAGGGACGGGTGCAGGCTGCTCCAGCCGTCGTCGGCGAGGCCCACCTGCACGCTGACCTGACCGTGGCTGGTGAACTTGAACGCATTTGAAAGAAGGTTCTTCAGGATCTGCTGCAGACGCTTCGGATCGGTGGACATCACGCGTGGCAAGTCGGGGGAAAACTGTACGAGAAACGGCAGGTTCTTCGAGTCGGCGACATGGCGGAAGTTGCGTTCGATCGAATCGCGCAATGACGAGAAACCGATTTCCTCCGCCTCGACGGTGACGGTGCCGGATTCGATCTTCGAAAGATCGAGAATGTCGGTGATGAGATTGAGCAGATCGGAGCCGGACGAGTGGATGTTGCGCGCGAACTCGACCTGCTTGGGTGTGAGATTGCCGGCGCCGTTGTCGGCGAGTTGCTGGCCGAGGATGAGAATCGAGTTCAGCGGCGTGCGCAGCTCGTGCGACATGTTGGCGAGGAACTCGGATTTGTACTTCGAGGTGAGCGCGAGCTCGGCTGCTTTTTCTTCGAGCGCGCGGCGGGCCTGCTCGACCTCGCGGTTCTTGCGTTCGACCTCGGCGTTCTGATCGGCGAGCTGCGACGCCTTTTCGGCGAGCTCTTCGTTGGTCTGCTGCAGTTCTTTCTGCTGTGACTGAAGTTCGACCGTGAGCTCCTGCGATTGCTGGAGAAGATTTTCCGTGCGCATGGTCGCCTCGATGGTGTTGAGCACGACACCGATCGATTGCGTGAGCTGCTCGAGGAAGGAGATGTGCGTGATGCTGAACGGATGCAGCGATGCGATCTCGATCACGGCCTTCGTGTGACCTTCGAAGAGCACGGGCAGCACGATGATGCTGGCGGGCGCGGCTTCGCCGAGACTCGAGCGGATCGATGTGTAGCCGCGCGGTGTATCCGTGAGAAGGATACGTTGTTTTTCAACGGCGCATTGACCGACCAGCCCTTCGCCCGCGGCGACTGTCTCAGGTTGACCGGGACGTTGCGCATAACCGGCGAGAAGACGCAGCACGGGCCGGCCGTCCTCGTCGTCGGCCATTTGGTAGATCGCTCCTTGTTGTGCGTACACGAGCGGCGCTAGTTCGGAGAGGAGCATCTGACCGACGGTGGAAAGATCGCGCTGGCCCTGCAGCATGCGTGCGAACTTGGTGAGGTTGGTCTTGAGCCAGTCCTGCTCCTGGTTGGCCGCGGTCGTGTTGCGGAGGTTGGAAATCATCGTGTTGATGTTGTCCTTGAGTTCCGCGACTTCGCCGCGTGCATCGACCTGAATGGAGCGCGTCAAATCGCCCTTGGTCACCGCGGTGGCGACCTCGGCGATCGCGCGGACCTGCGTGGTGAGATTGGCCGCCAGAAGATTCACGTTGCCGGTGAGATCCTTCCACGTACCGGCGGCGCCGGGCACGTGCGCCTGACCGCCGAGGCGGCCTTCGACGCCGACCTCGCGCGCGACGTTGGTCACCTGCTCGGCGAAGGTCGCGAGCGTGTCGGTCATGTTGTTGATCGTTTCGGCGAGCGCGGCGACTTCGCCCTTCGCTTCGACGGTGAGCTTTTGGCGCAAGTTGCCGTTGGCGACGGCGGTCACGACTTTGACGATACCGGAAACCTGGTCGGTCAAGTTGGCCGCCATGACGTTCACGGAGTCGGTCAAATCTTTCCAGGTGCCGGCGACGCCGGGAACGAGCGCCTGGCCGCCGAGTTTGCCTTCGGTGCCGACTTCGCGGGCGACGCGCGTCACTTCGGCGGCGAAGGCGTTGAGCTGGTCCACCATCGTGTTGATGGTGTTCTTCAGCTCCAGGATTTCGCCTTTCACATCGACGGTGATCTTGCGGGACAAGTCGCCGCGCGCGACGGCGGTGGTCACTTCGGCGATGTTGCGCACCTGACCGGTGAGGTTTGCGCCCATCGCGTTTACGGAGTCGGTCAAATCCTTCCACGTGCCGGCGACGCCAGGCACGACCGCTTGCACACCGAGACGACCTTCGGTGCCGACCTCGCGGGCGACGCGCGTCACTTCGGACGCGAACGAGCGCAGCTGCTCGACCATGGTGTTGATCGTTTCTTTGAGCTGCAAAATCTCGCCGCGCACATCGACGGTGATCTTGCGGGACAAGTCGCCGTTCGCGACGGCGATGGTGACCTCGGCGATGTTGCGCACCTGCGTGGTCAAATTATTCGCCATGGAATTCACGTTGTCCGTGAGATCCTTCCAGGTGCCGGCGACGCCGGGTACGACGGCCTGGCCGCCGAGTTTGCCTTCGGTGCCGACCTCGCGAGCGACGCGCGTCACTTCGGAAGCGAAGCCGTTGAGCTGATCGACCATCGTATTGATGGTGTCTTTGAGCGCGAGGATTTCGCCCTTCACATCGACGGTGATCTTGCGCGACAAATCGCCGCGCGCGACCGCGGTGGTCACTTCGGCGATGTTGCGAACCTGGCTCGTGAGATTGTCGGCCATGGAATTCACATTGTCGGTGAGATCTTTCCACGTGCCGGCGACACCTTGCACCTGAGCTTGTCCGCCGAGTTTGCCTTCGGTGCCGACCTCGCGGGCGACGCGCGTCACTTCGGAGGCGAAGGCGTTGAGCTGGTCGACCATCGTGTTGATGGTGTCTTTGAGCGCGAGGATCTCGCCCTTCACGTTGACCGTGATTTTGCGCGACAAGTCGCCGCGCGCGACCGCCGTGGTGACGTCGGCGATGTTGCGCACCTGTGTGGTCAAGTTGGTCGCCATCGCGTTTACGGAATCGGTCAAATCCTTCCACGTACCGGCGACGCCGGGCACGACGGCTTGTCCGCCGAGCTCGCCTTCGGTGCCGACTTCGCGGGCCACGCGTGTCACTTCCGCGGCGAAACCGTTGAGCTGGTCGACCATTGTGTTGATGGTGTTTTTCAGCTCGAGGATTTCGCCTTTCACATCGACGGTGATCTTGCGCGACAAGTCACCGCGTGCGACGGCGGTCGCCACCTCGGCGATGTTGCGCACCTGGCCGGTGAGGTTGGCGGCCATGAGATTCACGTTGTCGGTGAGGTCCTTCCACGTGCCGGCGACACCTTGCACTTGAGCTTGTCCACCGAGTTTACCCTCGGTGCCGACCTCGCGAGCCACGCGCGAGACTTCGGAGGCGAAGCCGTTGAGCTGATCGACCATCGTGTTGATGGTGTCTTTCAGCTCCAAAATTTCGCCGCGAACATCGACGGTGATTTTGCGCGAAAGGTCTCCCTTGGCGACGGCGGTGGTGACATCGGCGATGTTGCGCACCTGTGTCGTCAAATTGTTCGCCATGGAATTCACGTTGTCGGTGAGATCCTTCCACGTGCCACCGACGCCCTGCACTTGAGCTTGTCCACCGAGCTTGCCCTCGGTGCCGACCTCGCGGGCGACGCGCGAGACTTCGGAGGCGAAGCCGTTGAGCTGATCGACCATCGTGTTGATGGTGTTTTTCAGCTCCAAAATTTCGCCGCGCGCATCGACGGTGATTTTGCGGGAAAGGTCTCCCTTGGCGACGGCGGTGGTGACGTCGGCGATGTTGCGCACCTGCGTCGTCAAATTGTTCGCCATGGAATTCACGTTGTCGGTGAGGTCCTTCCAGGTACCGGCGACGCCGGGCACGGTGGCTTGTCCGCCGAGTTTGCCTTCGGTGCCGACCTCACGGGCGACGCGCGTCACTTCGGAGGCAAAGCCGTTGAGCTGATCGACCATTGTGTTGATGGTGTTTTTCAGCTCTAGAATTTCGCCGCGCACATCGACGGTGATCTTGCGCGACAAGTCGCCGCGCGCGACGGCGGTGGTGACGTCGGCGATGTTGCGGACCTGGGCCGTGAGATTGTTGCCCATGGAATTCACGTTGTCGGTGAGATCCTTCCACGTACCGGCGACGCCGGGCACTTGAGCTTGTCCACCGAGTTTGCCCTCGGTGCCGACCTCGCGAGCCACGCGCGAGACTTCGGACGCGAACGCGTTGAGACGATCGACCATCGTGTTGATCGTTTCCTTCAACTCGAGGATCTCGCCCTTCACGTGCACCGTGATCTTGCGCGACAAATCGCCGCGCGCGACCGCCGTGGTGACGCCTGCGATGTTGCGCACTTGGTCGGTGAGGTTGGACGCCATGGCGTTTACCGAGTCGGTCAAATCCTTCCACGTACCGGCGACACCAGGCACGACGGCTTGTCCGCCGAGTTTGCCCTCGGTGCCGACCTCGCGGGCGACGCGTGTCACTTCAGCCGCGAACGAGCGCAGCTGATCCACCATGACGTTGATGGCCTCCTTGAGCTGCAAAATCTCGCCGCGCACATCGACGGTGATCTTGCGCGAAAGGTCGCCCTTCGCGACGGCGATGGTGACGTCGGCGATGTTGCGCACCTGTGCGGTGAGATTGCCGGCCATCTGATTCACCGACTCGGTCAGTTCCTTCCACACGCCCGACACGCCTTTGACTTGGGCTTGTCCGCCGAGCTTGCCCTCGGTGCCGACCTCGCGCGCCACACGAATCACTTCCACGGAAAACGCGCCGAGCTGATCGACCATGCCGTTCACGAGTTTCGCGGTGCGCAGATATTCGCCGCGCAACGGACGACCGCCGAGCTCGACGGGCATTTGTTGCGAAAGATCGCCTTTCGCCACCGCGCCGATCACGCGGCCCATTTCCACCGTCGGCTGCGAAAGCTCATCGACGACGGCGTTGATCGCTTCGATGCGCTCGGCCCAGCTGCCGACAGAATCGCCGAGCGGGAGACGCTGATGGATTTTTCCTTCCTGGCCAACCTGGCGACGCAGACGCAGCAGGCTTGTATTGAAATGTTCCATACGCGCGCAGATCGCGTTGAGGCTCGCGGCGGCGCGGCCCTCGAGGCCGATCTCGTCGGTGGATAAGCGCGCGGAAAAATCGCCTTCTTCCATCGCGGTGAGCATCGCGACGAGCTGGCGCATGAACGTCTGCGGATCTTCAGCGGGGTGTTCGGCGGGGCGCGGACGAGGAGGACGGGGGCGGGGAGTCGGTTTGGAAACGCGTTTTGCCTGAGCGGGAAGGGCAGGTCGTTTCATGAGGAGCGAGGAGTCCGAGGTGGGTGCCGGGGGCTGAACGGCGGTGCTTCCGGTGGAAAACGTTACGAGGCGGAAGGGTTCCAAACGTGGTGTTCTTCTTAACCTGTTGTGTCCAGCCAACTTCCAAAAAATTTCCGATGCAAAACGCCCGAATTTCAACAGTACACAGGGCGTTCTGCAGTGGGTTGCGGACCAAATCGGGCAAACTGCCCCGTCGTCCCGTAAAGGCCTCTCGGAATCCACTCTTGCGGTGGAGGCGCGTGTCCGGTTTTTTCCCGGGTTTTTATTCCATGCCACAGACCATCGCCGTCCTCGATTTCGGCTCTCAGTTCACGCAGGTCATCGCCCGCCGCATCCGCGAATGCCAGGTCTTCTCGAAGATCTATCATTACTCCACGCCTGCGTCGCAGCTGAAGGCGGACGGTGTGATCGGCATCATTTTCTCGGGCGGTCCGCAGAGTGTTTATTCGAAGGATGCGCCGCATCCGGATCGCGAGGTTTTCAATCTCGGCGTGCCGATCCTCGGCATCTGTTACGGCCTGCAGCTCATGGGTCATTTCCTCGGCGGCAAAGTCGCCAAAGGTGAGCGCCGCGAGTTCGGCCACGGCACATTGGAGGTTTTTAAGAAGAGCCCGCTCTTCGCCGGTCTACCGAAGAAGCTTAAGGTGTGGAATTCCCACGGCGACAAACTCGTGAAGTTGCCCGAAGGTTTCAAAGCCGTCGCGCGCACCGAAAACTCCGAGTACGCGGCGATGGAAAATCCGGCGAGTCGTTTTTATGCGCTGCAGTTCCACCCGGAAGTTTTCCACAGCGAGCGCGGGACTGAAGTCATCCGCAATTTCCTCATGGGCATCTGCGGCTGCACGGGCGACTGGTCCACGGAAGATTTCATCAAGCGCAAGATCGCCGAAATCCGTCAGATCGTCGGCAAACAACGCGTGATCCTCGGCCTCTCCGGCGGCGTCGATTCGTCCGTCGCGGCGGCGCTCATCCACAAAGCCATCGGACGTCAGCTCACTTGCGTGTTTGTGGACAATGGTCTGCTCCGCAAAGGCGAGCGCGACTACGTCGTGTCGCTCTACAAACGGAATTTCAAAATCGATCTGCGCGTCGCCGATTCCTCGGCGCTTTTCCTCAAAAAACTCAAGGGCGTCGAAGATCCCGAAGAGAAGCGCAAGATCATCGGCAAGACCTTCATCCAGGTCTTCGAGAAATCGCTCAAGTCGATCGGCAAAGCCCAGTTCCTCGCGCAAGGCACGTTGTACCCCGACGTGATCGAGAGCGTGCAGATCGGCAACAATCCTGCGTCGCTCATCAAATCTCACCACAACGTCGGCGGTTTGCCCGAGCGCATGAAGCTCAAGCTGCTCGAGCCGCTGCGTGAGTTGTTCAAAGACGAAGTCCGCGCCGTCGGCACCGCGCTCGGTCTTCCGCGCGAAGTCGTGTGGCGCCAGCCGTTCCCCGGTCCGGGCCTCGGTGTGCGCGTGCTTGGCGACATCACCGCCGAGAAGCTCAACATCCTGCGCGAAGCCGATGCGATCCTGCAGGAAGAGATGATGAAGACCGGTCTTTATTGGAAAGTCTGGCAGTCGTTCTGCGTCTTCCTCCCGGTGAAGTCCGTCGGTGTGATCGGCGACGAACGGAACTACGCGTACGTGATCGCAGTCCGAGTGGTGGAAAGCATCGATGCGATGACCGCCGATTGGTCGCGTCTGCCGTACGATCTGCTTCAAACCATTTCCAACCGCATCACCAATGAGGTCCGCGGCGTGAGCCGTGTGGTCCTCGACATCAGCTCCAAACCGCCTGCGACGATCGAGTGGGAATGATCCCCCGCCCGGTCGCCCGGGCCTTTCCATCATGAAACGTCTCCACCTGTTTTGCCTGTTCTTGCTTGCCGCGGTCGTTCAGCCCGCGTTGGCCGCCTCTCCTGAAGCGGAAGCCATCATCGCCAAAGCCCGGGCCTTTATCGGAGGAGACGCGGCTTTGGATGCCGTGAACTCGATCCACATCACCGGCGTGCTGGAAGTCGAGGAGACACCCGCGAACCCCAACACGCCGGGCAAATCCAGCATCGAGATCATCTTTCAAAAGCCCGCGCATCACCTCCTCACCGTGCGCACCGCGCAGTACGTGGAGACGACTGGCCTCGATGATTATTTCTCGTGGCGCCGCGTGGAGCCCACGGATGGCGGCCGCGCGCAAAACGCCGGGCTCGGCGCCTCCGGCACGAAGCGTCTCCGCGCGAGCGCGTGGGAAAATCTTTTCTTCTACCGTGCCGCGGAGAAACACGGCGGCGATGTGATCGATCAAGGTCTCGCCGACGTGGATGGCATTCGTTGCCGCAAGATTCTTTTCACCTACGGCCCCGGCATGGAGTATCTCCGCTACTTCGACGTCGAAACCGGCCGCCTCGTCCAAACCGAGACACCGCCCAGCGGGCTGATTCGCGAAGAGGGCGAGATCATCGTGTCGGGCGTGCGTTTTCCGCGCGTGCTGAAGACCTACCGCACGGAAGACGGCAAACGGATCGTCGTCACCGTCACATTCGAAAATATCGTCCTCAACAAGCAATTCCCCCCGGAAACCTTCGAGCAACCCCTGCTTCGCGGCATCCGCTGATCCACGCTTCTCTCTCCGTGCGTCTCCTTCGTTCTTCCTCCAAAACCTTTCAGTCCGACCTCGCCGATTTCTGCCGCAGCGCAGTGGCGACGAAAGAAATCCAGGACAGCGTCGCCGCCATCCTCGCCGATGTGCGTCAACGCAGCGATGAAGCCGTCGCGTACTACGCGGCGAAATTCGACGGCGCCAAACTCCGCGCGCGCGAGTTTCGCCTGAAACCGTCCGATCTCGAAGCCGCGGCCAAAGCGCTGCCGCCCGCCACGCGCAAAGCCATGCAGGCCGCGCACGAGAATATCGTCGCGTTCAACAAAAAGGGCCTGCCCGCCGATTGGACGGGAAAAAACAAACACGGCGCCGAGGTCGGCGAGATGTTTCACCCGATCCGTCGCGTCGGCCTCTACGTACCGGGCGGACAAGTTCCGCTCGTCTCCACCGTGCTCATGACGGCCACGCTCGCGAAGATCGCGGGTTGTCCCGAGATTGCCGTTTTCACGCCATCCGATCCTTCCGGCAAAGTCGCGCCCGCGCTGCTCGCCGCGCTGCATCTCGTCGGTATCGACGAAGTTTATCGCGTCGGCGGCGTGCAGGCTATCGGCGCGATGGCGTACGGCACGACGAACATCAACGCCGTCGATAAAATCTTCGGCCCGGGCAACGCCTACGTGTGCGAAGCCAAGCGCCAGGTCTTCGGCACGGTCGGCGTCGATTCGCTGCCGGGCCCGAGCGAGGTGATGGTCATCGCCGACGACACCGCGCGCGCCGAATACATCGCCGCCGATCTTCTCGCGCAGGCCGAGCACGGCTCCGGTCGCGAAAAAATTTATCTCGTCGCCACCTCTCAAGCGATCATCGACGCGGTCGTCGTCGAAGTGCAGTCGCAGCTCAAGCTGCTTTCGCGCTCCGACAAAATGCAGACCGTGCTCGCGCATGGTTTTGCCGCGATCGAAGTTTCCTCGCTCGCGCAAGCCGCCGAGATCGCGAACTACGTCGCGCCCGAGCACCTCGAACTGCTCGTGAAAGATGCTGCGGCGAAAAAACTCACCAAGGAAATCACCACCGCGGGCGCGATTCTCATCGGCGAAAATACACCGACCGCGCTCGGCGATTTCACCGCCGGCCCCAGCCACGTGCTGCCCACGGGCCGCACCGGACGTTTCTTCAGCGGACTGCGCGTCGCCGATTTCATGCGTCGCACCAGCCTCGTGAAGTACGGCCCCACAAGCGTGAAGAAGGGCCACGAAGTCGTCGCCGCTTTCGCCGCGATGGAGAAACTCGATGCCCACGGTCGCTCGGTGAAAATCCGGACCTGATCAATCGCGACGGAACATCCGCACGGCCTTGATCGTCTGAAGCCCCCATGCGCTCGCCCAAGCAACTACTTCCCGCCGCGATGGCTCTGTCGTTTTTGAGCGGCTGCGTGGGCCTGAATCCCAAGCCTGAAACCGCCAATGCGGTGAATGCCGTGAATTACGGCGTGTCCGCCGCGCTCGAAACCAAGGCCGTGCGGGAGAAAGAAGCGCAGAAAAAATTCAAGGAAGACTTCGCCAAGAAAAGTCGCTCCGCGAAGTAGCCTGGCTGCGACTTTCGAACCCCGCGGACTGCCGCCGGACCGAGTTTCCCAAGCGGAGCCGCGCGGAGATTTCTCAGCGGATCGATCTTTGCACCGTCGCCGCTTTGCGCTTCAAATCGGCCTTCGCATGTCCTCTCCGTCTTCTCTCGCCCTGCCGCATGTTGCCCGGCTCCACGCGTACACGCCTGGACTCCAGCCGACCGAGCCCGGTTGGGTGAAACTCAATACCAACGAGTGCCCGTATCCTCCGTCACCGCGCGTCGCCGTGGCGGTCCGCGAAGAGCTCGGCGAGGACGGCGCGTCGCTTCGCCTTTACCCGAATCCCAAATCGAGCCCGCTGCGCGCCGCCGTCGCCGCGTTGCATGGACACGGCCTGCGCGAGGAAAACGTCTGCATCGGCAACGGCTCCGACGACATCCTCAATCTGCTCGTGCGCGCGTTTTGCGGCGGCGAATCCGACGCCGGCTACATGTTGCCGAGCTACTCGCTTTATCCCGTGCTCGTCGCGATTCAGGAAGGCCGGACTGAAGTCATCGAATTCGATCGGTCGATGACGCTTCCAATCGATAAAATCGCCGCGTCGAAAGCGCGCGTGTTTTTCCTCACGTCGCCCAACGCACCGACCGGCGTCGCGTTTACGCGCGACGAGATCGAAGCCGCGTTGAAGGTCTTCAAAGGCCTCTTCGTCATCGATGAAGCCTACGCGCTTTTCGCGAAGCAAGATGCCGTGCCGCTGCTCGCGAAATACCCGAATCTCGTCATCACGCGCACACTCTCGAAAGCGTACGCGCTCGCGGGCATTCGCGTCGGTTATGCGCTCGCGCATGCCGACGTGATCGACGTGCTCGATCGCGTGCGCGACAGCTACAACGTCAATCGCCTCTCGCAGGCCGCCGCGCTCGCCGCCATCGGCGATGCCGGTTATTACCACGCGATCGTCACGAAGATTAATGCGACGCGCGATTTCTACATCAACGAGTGGAGCGCGCGCGATTGGTTCACTTATCCTTCGCAGACGAATTTTATTTTCACCGAACCGAAAAACGCGCGCGGCGAAAGCGGCGCGGCCGTGGCGAAATCGGCCTACGATTTTCTCTATCAAAACAAGGTGCTCGTGCGTTACTTCCCGAGCCATCCCTTGACCGCGTCGTTCCTGCGCATCAGCGTCGGCACCGACGAGGAGATGCTCACCCTCGACGAAAAACTCCAAGCATGGCTCAAGCACGCATAGCGAAAATCGCGCGGAAAACCGCCGAAACCGACATCACGCTCTCCCTCGCCATCGACGGCGCGGGCAAGTCCACGATCGATACGGGAGTCCCGTTCTTCGATCACATGCTCACGCTTTTTGCGAAACACGGCCTGTTCGACCTCGACGTGAAATGCATCGGCGATGTGGCTGTGGATTATCACCACACCGTCGAAGACGTCGGCATCGTGCTCGGCGAAGCGTTTAAACAGGCGCTTGGCGACAAACTCGGCATCCGCCGCTACGGCTTCTTCCTGCTCCCGATGGACGAATCGCTCGCGCGTGTCGTCGTCGATATCGGCGGCCGTCCGCATCTCGTGTACGATGCCGAAGCGCCGACGATGTTTGTGCGCGATTTCAACATCGTGCTCGTGAAGGAGTTTGCGCGCGCGTTCAGCAATGCGCTCGGCTGCAACCTGCACGTGAAACTCGAGTACGGCGAAGAGCCGCACCACGTCGCCGAAGCGATCTTCAAAGGCCTCGCCCGCGCCCTCGACACTGCGACGCAAATCGATCCCCGCGCCGCGGATCAACTGCCGAGCACCAAGGGGAAAATATGATCTCCGCTTGGGGCCGACTGACGTTTGCCCTGGTTTGCGCGCTGACGTGGGCAGCGTGCACGACGCCCAATACTTCCGGGCCGACCACGCCCGTTGCTGCGTCGCAGTCGGTCGGAAACACGGGGCCAAAAGTGGAGCGGAGACCTCACCACTACCTGTTTGCGCATCGGATCCTGCCGCAATTTTTCTTCCGCGATACCGACAGCCTTTGCCTCGCATTGCGCGAAGATCCCGACGGGGTGCTTGGCGGAATGTGGACCAGTTTGGGCGAAGTGCTGCAGGAGTCTGACCGGTTGCCCGGAGATGGTTTATCGGGGGAATGGCGTGAAACCGACGATGGCTTGCGGATGTGTATTATCACCTTCCCCAAGGCCGAGATCATGCCGGAAGCCCTTTTTGCGGTGCTCGCTATTCGAGGAAAGAAGCGGTGGTACCTCACGTACGAACGTTCACTGATGCTCGATGCCTTGCAGGAAGAGCATGCGATTTTGTGCGCGTGGACTTCCGACGGCACGCATCTGAATTACGGGTTTGGTGGTGACCATAGCCGCGCCGCGTTTGAGAAAGCCCTTCAATTGTTTTTCAAAAACAATCCCGACCCGGCGGCGGAAACATCTGTGGGACAATCTGTGCAATCTGAAGACGCTGCAGAAACGACGATCTAGTGCGTTTCGTATGTAGCGCCTTGTGAGCGACCGCTTGCCAAATGTCGGTTGTGCGCGGATAACTTTCTTCCGTTTCCGCACATGTCCTCCTCCGCCAAAATCGCCGTCATCGACAACGGCATCTGCAATCTCCGCAGCGTCACCAAGGCTTTCGAAGCCGTCGGTGCTACTCCTGTTGTCGTGCACTCGCCGGCGGAGATCGGCTGCGAGATCGATGGACTCATGCTGCCGGGCGTCGGTGCGCTCGGCGACTGCGTGGCGGCGTTGCGCGCGTCGAAACTCGACGACACCGTACGCGGCTGGATCAACGACGGACGTCCTTTCCTCGGCGTGTGCCTCGGCATGCAGGCGCTCTTCGATTCCTCCGAAGAAAATGGCGGGGTCGAGGGCCTCGGCATTTTTCCCGGAAAAGTCGTGCGCTTCCGCCGTCCGCCCGAGTTCAAGATTCCCCACATGGGCTGGAATGCCGTGCGTTTCACGCAGCCGGACTCGCCGCTCGCGACGGCGCTGAATCCCGCGGGCGAAGCGTTTTATTTCGTGCACAGTTTTCACTGCGTGCCGGAGGATCCGGCGCTCGTTTTGGGCGAGTGCGACTACGGCGGGGCGTTCACGGCGGCGGTCGGTCGCGGGCAATGTTTCGCCACGCAATTCCACCCCGAAAAGAGCCAGGCGAAAGGCCTGCAGATCTACAAAAACTTCGCCGATGTCGCGGCGGGCGCGTTGACCGCTTGAGGCTTTTCGGCTCTCGCAAAACCGCCGATGCATGAAACGCATTCATGATCTTGCGCGGTTTTTGACGTGATCCCTGGCGTCGCGCGAAGGCGGCGTAACGGATGGCATTCGTTCCGTTCGAGATCGGGCAACTTTGCTTTGCAAGGAAGGCATTTTTTGCTCTGTTCCCCCTTATGCCCAAAACCGCCCTGCTGAAAGTCGACGAAAAGGAAGTCTCGCTGCCGATCTTGGTCGGCTCCGAGGGAGAAGCGGCGATCGATATTGGCAAGTTACGCGCGGAAACCGGCTACATCACGTACGACGAAGGCTTTGCCAACACGGGCTCCTGCACGAGCGCGATCACCTTCATCGACGGCGAGGCCGGCGTCCTGCGTTACCGCGGCTATCCGATCGAGCAACTCGCGGGCAAGGCCGACTTCGTCGAAGTCGCGTACCTCGTGATGAATGGCGAATTACCCGATAAAAACCAGCGCGCCACGTTCTCGAAGCTCCTCGGTGACAACGCTCCGCTGCGCGAAGGCATGCGCCGGTTTATCCAGACTTTCCCGCGCGATTCGCATCCGATGGCGATGCTCTCGGCGTCGCTCAACGCGCTCGGCGCCTATTACCCGCACCTCGCCAGCAACAACCACCAGCGCGACCTCGAGCACTTCGATGAAGCGGCGGCGATCGCCATCTCGAAGGTCCGCACGATCACGGCCGACATTTTCCGCGTCAGCAACGGCAAGCCCTTCAACCACCCGAAGCCCACGCTGCCGTACTGCGAGAACTTCCTGCACCTCATGTTCTCCGAGCCGTACAGCGATTACGTCGCGACGCCGGAAGTCGCGCAGGCGCTCAATCTTTTCCTCCTTCTCCACGCCGACCACGAGCAGAACTGCTCAACCTCGACCGTGAAGATGGTCGCTTCCGCCGGAGCCAATCTTTTCGCCTCGGTCTCCGCGGGCGTGAACGCGCTCTGGGGGCCGCTCCACGGCGGCGCCAACATGGCGGTGTTGGAAATGTTGAAAAACATCCACGCCGACGGCGATGACGGCACGCGTTTCATCGCAGCCGCGAAATCGGGCAAGGGCGACCGCCTCATGGGCTTCGGCCATCGCGTGTACAAAAACTACGACCCGCGCGCGAAGATCATCAAAGCCAGCTTCTACAAGGCGCTCGCATCGCTCGGCATCAAAGACGATCCGCTCCTCAACATCGCCATGAAGCTCGAGGAAGTCGCGCTCAACGACGACTACTTCATCTCGCGCAAACTCTATCCGAACGTCGATTTCTACTCCGGCCTCATCATGCGCGCGATCGGCATCCCGGAAAATCTCTTCACGGTGATGTTCGCCATCGGTCGCATGCCCGGCTGGATCGCGCAGTGGCGCGAAGTCGCGCAAAACCCGAAGCTCAAGATCTACCGTCCGCGTCAGATCTACACCGGCAAAACCATCCGCGACTATCCTGCGGATCGTTGATCGCTTCCCGCGAAAGGCACCGCGCACAACGCTTTCGAGGCGGGCTTCGGCCCGCCTTTTTTTGCGTCCACAGTGCGGCGCCGCCTTACGATTTTTTCGGCTCTTTGGTGCGGAAAATGTCTTCGGTCGTGAGTCCGGTGAGTTTGCCGATCCCGCCGATGAGTTTCCACAGGATCACCATCAAAATCACCATCGTGGGCAGCGAAATCACGGGCCAGCTCAGCGCGTTCATTTTGCCCAATTCGGCATTAAACGCTTCGGTGCCCGGCTCGCTTTTCAGGACGTAACGCGCGAGTCCGAAGTTCAGGATCGCGCTGATCGCGAACGATCCCGCCAGCGCATAGTTGGCCCGTTTCAACAGCAGCTCGAAACCCGCGTGATTGCCGCGTTGATCGAGTGCTGCGTTCACGCGCGGCAGATCGAGAACCTGATCGTTGAGCAGGATCGTCTTCACGAGAGGACGTTTGGTGCCCTGTGAAATCAGCACGAAGATACCGATGAGCAGCGGCACGCCGGCCTCCTTGATCGCGAATCCCATCGGCCCGACCTTCATCAAGCCGAGCCCGCCGGTCAGCAGCACGCTTGTGAAGCCGATGATCGAAATGAAGTTCGCCTGTCGGCGCTGAATGAAATCGTAGACGAAATAACCCAGCGGAAACACCAGCGCGACGATCAATCCCCACACGGGCCCGAGCGTTGTTTCCCCGCTGAGTTTGGTAAGGATCAACGTCGGCGCAGCGATGTTGAAAAGGAGATTGAGGAGAAGGCTTTCGCGTTTGGGCTCGGGCGCAGACATGCGCGCTGTTTCAATCGGGAACTCCGCCGCGCAGGAAGGAAAAAGCGGACGTCCTTTTGGGTTCAATTGGTTGTCGACGCCGCATCCCGATAGCGCATTGCGGGCGTGACACGGACCACCTTTTGCATTTCCCACCGCGCGGTTTCCCTTACGGTGCGTTCCATGATCCTCCTCGGTGTTAACATCGACCATTGCGCCACGCTTCGTCAGGCCCGCTACCGTCAGGCTTCTGCGACGGTCGGCGGTCCCATCGAACCCGATCCGGTCACGCTCGCGCATTTGTCCGAACGCGCGGGCGCCGATGGCATCACGGTGCATCTGCGCGAGGATCGTCGTCACATCCAGGAGCGCGATGTCTGGCGCTTGCGCGAATCCATCGCCACGCGCCTCAATCTCGAGATGGCCTGCACGCCCGCGATGATCGAGTTCGCGCTGCAGTTGAAACCCGACTCCGTGTGCCTCGTGCCCGAGAGCCGCGAAGAAATCACGACCGAGGGCGGCCTCGATGTCGTTGGCAATCGCGATCGCGTGAAGACGTGCATCGATCGCATGAACGCCGCCGGCATCAAAACGAGTTTATTCATCGATCCCGAAGAACCGCAGATCGAGCTCGCGGCGAAATTGCATGCGCCCTGGATCGAGCTCCACACGGGTGCTTATGCAAACGCGTATCACACGCCTGCGCGCGAAGCGGAGTTTAAGCGTCTCACCAAAGGCGCCACGCTCGGTCACGCCGCCGGCCTCATCGTCAATGCGGGCCATGGCATCAACTACGTGAACATCTCCGAAGTGCGCACGATCCCGCATCTGCACGAACTCAACATCGGTCACAGCATCCTCAGCCGCGCGCTCTTCACCGGCATCGAAGAAGCCGTGCGCGAAATGAAAGCGCGCATGAATGCCTGAGGTTTATTTGAACCAGAAACGCAGAGAACCCGGAGTACATTTCTCTTTCCGGACTCTGCGACCTCTGTGTTCTGCGGTGCAAAACGTTGATTTGATTCTGGCATGACACTCGATATTCCTCCCGGTGGCGTTCTCGTCGGACTCGGCTCCGACATCGTCGATGTCGATCGCATCCGCGGCGTGCGCGAACGCCAGGGCGACCGCTTTCTCGAACGCGTTTTCACCGAGGAGGAGCGCGCGTACTGCGCGCAGATGAAGTTTCCCGACAAACATCTCGCCGCGCGTTTCGCCGCGAAGGAAGCCGTGTCCAAAGCGTTCACCACCGGCATCGGTCGTGAACTCAATTGGAGATCCATCTCCGTCTATCACGGCCCGCGCCACGATCCGCGCGTGCGGCTCGACGAAAAAGGCGAGGCGTTGTTGAAAGAGTTCGGCGCCACGCACGTAATCCTCACGCTTTCCCACACCGAGACAGTGGCCATGGCGGTCGCTGCATTGGTGCGCGCTTGATTTCCCCATGCATCCCTCCGACGAAGACGATCGCCCGCCAGTTTCTCGCGAACAACTTTCCAAAACACCGTCGTGGATCATGGTGGGTTTCGTGCTCGGCTGTTTGTTCGCCTACGTGGTCGACAAGGAGCTCGCCAAACGCCGCGCGCGCGAGACGCCACCCGCGCCTCCACCGGCCGCCGTCGCGCCTTCGCCCGAGCCTGCCGCAGCCAAACCGGTGACTCGCCTCAGCCTGTCTGAAGTGGATGCGATCTTTCGCGCGCTCTCCGATAACGCCGTCTGGGAAAACAACATTTCCGAGATCGTGATGTGGAATCCCGCCGCGAAAAAATTCTCCGAGCCGCTCGAAGTCCTGCGCAGCGGGGACGATTATTATTATCGCCCGCTCACGCGTCTCACACGTCCGCTCATCACCAACCGCGCCGAAGCGGGCGAACTCATTCTTTTCACCGAAACCGAATCGCTCCGCGCGCGTCGCTTGGAATCCATTCCGCCGATTTTCCGTCCGCCGCCGCCGCGCCTCGAAGAGTGATCGGCATCGCTCAATTTGTATTCAAAAAATGAATATGCCCGCCTCGCATCCGATCCTTTCGCCCGCCGAAGCCCGGACGCTGGAGACGGAACTTTTCGCCGGTGATGAATCCGCAGAGTGGAGTGCGATGACGCGCGCCGGCGCCGCCGTCGCGCGAGCGATCTTGGACGATTATCGCGAAATCGGGGGCTTCCCCACCGACGGGCGGGTGCTCGTGCTTGTCGGCAAAGGCCACAACGGTGGCGATGCGCTGCTGGCAGCCGCGGAGATTCTGGAGAAATTTCCCGCGGCTCGCGCCGAGGTGATCTTCGTATTCGGGATCCGCGCACTGCGTCCGCTGGCGTTGCAGGCCTGGCGACGCTTGTCGGATATCGCCCGCGAACGCGGGGCAACGGTGCCCGCGCCTTCCGGCCGCTACGTGCTTTCGCTGGACGGCATTTTCGGGTTCCAATTTCGCCCGCCTGTCGGTCAGCCGGCGGCGAAGATCATTTCCGCCGCCAACAAAGCCGCCGTGCTCATGCGCGCCGCGATCGATCTTCCCAGCGGACTCGGCGAGGCAGGGGCGACGTTTCAGGCCGATTTCACCTACGCCACCGGCAGCGTGAAGTCGCCACTGCTGGATAAAGCCTGCGGTGTATTCGCCGGACGGATACGTTACTTGGACCTCGGTTTCTTTTCAGGTAAACCGTCGCATGTCGATGTGCGCGAACGCGTGTTGCTCACCGACGTTCTCGAACCATTGCGGGGCTGGCGGCGGCCGAGTTCGGACAAGCGCGATTATGGACATCTCTTCGTGATCGGCGGTTCGCGCAGTTATCCCGGCGCGGTGATGATGAGCGTGCTTGCTGCGTTGAAAGCAGGAGCCGGGCTGGTCACCGCTTTCGTCCCGGAATCGCTCGCAGCCGCGTATGCCGCGCACGTACCTGAGGCGATGTGGGTGGGATGGCCGGAAACTCCGGAAGGCGGACTCGCGCTGGAAGGCTCGTACCTGTTGCGCGAACGTATCTCGCGCGCTGACGCGTTGTTGATTGGTCCGGGACTCTCGCGCGAAGCCGAGGTACTCGCGCTGGCGGCGGATGTCGTGAAGACGTCGACCGTTCCGCTGGTGATTGATGCCGACGCTCTGCGGCCTGAGATTGTTGGCGGCGGAAATGCGCCGCGCATCCTCACGCCGCATGCCGGTGAATTCGCGCGTATCGCGGGCGAAAATACACTCGCTGATTACACACGAAAAACGGACGCCGTGGTGGTTTTGAAAGGCGCCATTACGCGCGTGAGTGCGGCGGGTGACGAATTTCTTTCGTTCTTTGGAGGTCCGGTGCTCGCGCGAGGCGGCAGCGGCGATTTGCTGGCGGGCATGGCCGGTGCGCTGGCGGCTGCAGATCCGGATCATTTGTTGAACGCAGCGGCGCGCGCAGTCGTCTGGCATGGACGCGCGGCGGATTTGTTGGCCCGCGAACGAGGCCAGGTCGCCGTGCATACGACGGAATTTCTGGATTTCCTGCCTGCAGTTCTGAGAGAGACGTGATTTTCGAAACGACGCTGGTCGCCCGACGCGCGGGTTCGGGGATTTTTGCGCTTTCCGCCGAAGCAGCGCGCATACATGGAGAGTCATGGGAGAAAACTTGAGCGAGGAGCAGGCGTTTCTCGTCCTGAACGCGCTGCCTAACATCGGACCGATTACGCTGAATCGCATACTCGCCGAACTGGGCGGCGATCCGCGCGCTGTATTCACCGCAGGGATACGCCGATTGGAACAAGTGCGCGGTGTCGGGCCGGCGATCAGTTCAACGATCGCCAACTGGCGCGACCATTTCGACCTCGCTCGCGAGGAAAAGCGCATGCGTGAAGCCGGCACGACATTCATCGCGCACCGGGATGCCGCGTATCCGCGCATGCTCAGGGAGATTCACGATCCGCCGATCGGATTGTATCGAAAAGGTGAATACGATTTTTCGGCGCCAAGTATCGCGATTGTGGGAAGCCGACGTACAACGCTTTATGGTCAGTCGGTCGCGAAAAAACTCGGCGCGGATTTGGCGCGACTGGGGTTTTGTGTGGTGAGCGGGCTGGCACGAGGGATCGATACGGCGGCGCACGAAGGCGCGTTGTCGGTCGGCGGAAAAACGGCGGCGGTGCTCGGATGCGGCATCGATATTGTTTACCCGCCCGAAAATCTGGCGCTGTTTCGCCGGATCGAAGCTGAGGGCGCGATCGTGTCGGAGTTTCCGTTTGGTCGACGCGCCGATCGTCAGAGTTTTGCCATGCGCAACCGTATCGTGGCCGGTATGTGCGAGGCGGTGGTGGTCGTTGAAAGCGATGTGGGCGGCGGCTCGATGATCACGGCGAAGTTTGCCGGTGATCAGGGCAGGCTGGTGTTCGCGGTGCCAGGGCGCATCGATCAGGTGACAAGTGCAGGCTGTCATCAGCTCATTCGCGATGGTGCGACTTTGCTCACGAGCGTGGACGACATCGTGTCGGAGTTGAACTATCTCGAAGGTCTGCGGCCCGCGCCGATTCGGCCGAAGTCAGATGCTGAAGAGTCGGGCGCTGCGCCGGCATTGGATGAAGCGGAATCGGCGGTGCTCGCTTGCTTCACGGGCGGCGCGATTCTCTCGATCGATAGCCTCGCCGCGCAAACCGGTCGCCCTGCGGCCGAACTTTCTGCGATATTAATGCTGCTCGAACTCAAACGTCGCATCGTGAAACGCGCCGACGGCCAGTTCGAAGCGCGGACGTGAAATTCATGTGAAGCGCGTTTGGCCGTTCGAGGAGGCTATAATTAGAACGAATCGCTTTTCGAATTTGTCGGCGTGCGGGCTGAGGTTGCGGGACCGGTTTGCATGCAGTGTGAGCCGCGATTTACCCAAATCCAATTCTCCTCGTCCATGAATGCGCACTGGATCTCCGACGTGCCGGCGGGCCTCCGCTCCGTCTGCGTTTCCGTGCGTGTTTCGCGTCCAGTCTTCTCTCCAGCGCGCGTCGTCTCGACGCGGCGCTCCCTCGTTCGATCCCCGTGCATATCTTTCAAGATCCTGACCGCTCGGTCGATGAGCGGGTTTCCGACCTGATCTCCCGGCTCACGCTGACGGAAAAAATCAACCAGCTCGTCCACGAGAACAATGCCGTGGAGCGCCTGAATATCCCGGCGTACAATTGGTGGAGTGAGGCGTGCCACGGCGTCGGGCGAAATGGGCGCGCCACGGTTTTTCCGCAGGTCATCGCGTTGGCGGCCACGTGGAATCGCGACCTGATCAGGAAGGTCGCCACCGCCATTTCCGAAGAAGCGCGTGCCAAGTACCACGCGGCGACGCGTGCAGGTTTCTTTGGGCAGCAATATCAAGGGCTCACTTTCTGGACGCCCAATATCAACATATTCCGCGATCCGCGTTGGGGGCGCGGGCAAGAGACGTTTGGCGAAGATCCTTTCCTCACCGGCGAGCTGGGTCTCGCGATGGTGCACGGACTCCAAGGCGATGATCCGCAGCATCTGAAGGTGGCTGCGTGCGCGAAACATTTCGCCGTGCATTCAGGACCCGAGGACGAGCGTCACAGTTTTGATGCGCATCCCACACCGCGCGATCTTGAGCAGACGTATTTGCCGGCGTTCGAGAAGCTCGTGCGTGGCGGTGTCGAAGCGGTGATGGGCGCGTACAATCGCGTGCTCGGAGAGCCTGCGTGTGGCAGTCATTTTCTGCTGCAAAAAATCCTTCGCGAACGCTGGGGCTTTGCCGGTCACGTGGTGAGCGACTGCGGCGCGATCGACGATTTCCATCAGCATCACAAAGTCACCGCCAACGCCGCGGAGTCGGCCGCGCTCGCGGTTCGCAATGGATGCGATCTGAACTGCGGTTGCACATTCAACGATCTCTTGGTCGCGGTGGACGATGGTCTGATCACCGAAGCCGAGATCGACACGGCGTTGCGACGTTTGTTGACGACGAAGTTCAAGCTCGGGCTCTTCGATCCGCCGGAGCGCGTGCGATACGCGTCGATCCCGGAATCGGTCGTCGATTGTCCCGAGCATCGTGCGCTCGCGCGAAAAGCGGCGGCGGAATCGTTCGTGCTGTTGAAAAACGACGCGTCGTTGTTGCCGCTGCCGGCGGCGCCGCGAAGCCTGCTCGTCGGGGGGCCGACGGCGGGAAACATCCCGGCGATGCTCGGCAATTATTTCGGCATGAGCTCGCGCATCGTGACGTTCATGGAAGGTCTTGTCGCGCGCGCGCCCGAAGGTTGTCGCGTGAAATATCGTCCAGGCTGCCCGCTCTCGCAGTCGGGTGCGCCCGGCGTGAACTACACCTTTGGCGCCGCTGCGATGTCGGATGTTGTCATCGCGGTTCTCGGTCTCGATCCGACACTCGAGGGCGAAGAAGGCGACACGGTGGCATCGCCTGTCGGCGGTGATCGCGTGCGCATCGAATTGCCGGAAAACCAACGCGTGTTTCTGCGCGAGCTGCGTCAGCACTCGAAGAAGTTGATTCTTGTGCTCACCGGCGGAAGTGCGCTCGCGATCCCGGAAGAACACGATCTCGCGGACGCGGTGATCTATGCGTGGTACGCGGGCTGCGAGGGCGGTAACGCGCTCGCGGATTTGCTCTTCGGCGACGTCGTGCCGGGCGGACGCCTGCCCATCACTGTGCCGCGACGCACGGAAGATCTGCCGGCGTTTAATGACTATTCGATGCGCGGCCGCACGTATCGCTTCGGCGCGGTCGAGCCGCTTTATCCGTTTGGCTTTGGTCTCGGCTATGCGCGCGTGCGTTACGATGCGCTGACACTGTCGCGCGCGAATCTCGCGCAAGGTGAATCGCTGCAAGTGTGTTTCACGGTGAAAAACGAAAGCACGTTTCGTGCACTCGAAACTGCGCAGTGTTATCTGTTGGCTCCCGCGAACGCTGTGGATGCTCCGGCGGCGACGTTGATCGATTTTGCGAAACTGGAGATCGCGCCAAACGCTGAAGTCTCCGCGACGTTTGAATTGCCGTCGGACGTTTTCCTTCAGGTGAACGAGCGCGGCGAACGTGTGTGGTTGCCTGGCGATTATCGGATCTTGGTCGGTGCCGCCTCGCCCGGTGCGCGTGCGCAAGCGTTGGGAGCGCCGGAGCCTGTGATCGCCTCGTTGCAGTTAAGATAAGTCGGCGAGTTCGCGTCGATCTGGGGTGAACGCGCGTGAGCGTGAAGCTCTCGGCGCGGACCTCTGCTTGCGGATTTGTCGATGGCTCTTAGTAGATGACCGGGTCGCGTCTGATGGCGCGATTTCTCATTTCCTCGCATCCCCGCTCAGCCGTCCTCTCCAACCCCCATGAAACGACTGCTTTGTTTTCTTTTTGCCATCATCGGAAATGGCTTTGCGCAAACGCCCGTGCCGGATGGCGCGCTGTTGCTCGATGGGATGGCGCTAAATGCGTTTCGTTTCATCGTCGCGCCGGAGCAGGAAGGCGCGGGCAAATTCAGTTTGGTTGAAACGGACGGCCCTGGTTTCAGCCGGGCGTGGCGCATCGATACGCTGCGCGATGCGAGCCCGATGGCGTCGATCGAATTGCGCGGACTCAATGCGCGCGCGGTAAAAACGGGCGATGTGGCGTTTATCCGTTTTTTCGGCCGCGCGTTGACGGCCTCCGATGAAACGGGCAATGCGCGTGTGGCGCTCGTGGTGCGACGCAACGGCGTCGATTTCAACAGCAGTTACGAAGGCACGTTCAGTTTAGGTCGCGAGTGGACGGAGGTGTTGGTGCCGTTTGTTTTTGCGAAGGATTTCGCGGTGGAGGAAGCGGCGGTGATGTTTCGCTTCGGCTTCAAGCGGCAGAGCGTGGAGATCGGCGGCGTCGATGTGCTGTATTATGGAAAAACGCGTTCGTTCGAGTCGTTGCCGCGCACGCGCTTCACCTATCGCGGACGCGAGCCGGAGGCGGCATGGCGTCGCGAAGCGCTCGAGCGCATCGAGCGGATTCGCAAAGGAGACTTTTCGCTTCGCGTGGTCGATCGCGCCGGCGAGCCGGTGCGCGGAGCGACGGTGCGCATCGAGCAGCGGAAACAAGCGTTTCATTTCGGATCGGCGCTTCAGTTTGCGCGCTTGGTGAACGATTCACCGGAGAATGTGCGCTACCGCGAAAAAGTGCTCGAGCTCTTCAATGCGGCGAGTCCCGAAAACGATCTGAAATGGGTGTCGTGGGCGGGCGATTGGGGCCCGGATTTTTCGCATGAACAAACGCGCGCGGCGTTGCGCTGGCTGCGCGGTCACGGGTTTCACACGCGCGGGCATGTGCTGGTGTGGCCCGGCTGGAAAAATCTCCCGCAGTACGTGCAGGCGTTGCGCGGCACGGCGCGCGAGAAAGAGATCCCTGCGCTCGTCGAAGCCCACATTCGCGACATGACGCGAGCGACGCGCGGTTTGCTCGACGAGTGGGACGCGCTCAACGAGCCGTTCAGCAATCACGATCTGATGGATCTTTTCGGAAAGGAGATCATGGCCGATTGGTTTCGCATCGCGCGCGAAGAGCTGCCGGACGTGCCGCTTTATCTGAACGATTTCAGCAATCACGACATGACCACCGACGCGGATCATGTGGCGCACTTTCAAGAAACCACGCGACTGCTGCGCCGGCTCAACGCGCCGCTCGATGGACTCGGCCTGCAGGCGCATTTCGACGGACGGCCCAACGATCCGGAAAACATCCTGCACGTGCTCGATGCATACTGGAATGAATTCAAACTTCCGATACGCATCACCGAGTTTGATGTGTGGACCTTCGACGAAGAGCTGCAGGCGGATTTCACGCGCGATTTTTTCATTCTCGCGTTCAGTCATCCCTCAGTGGTCGGCATCCAACTTTGGGGCTTTTGGGAAGCCACACATTGGCGTCCATCGGCGGCGATGTATCGCGCGGATTGGGCGGAGAAACCAAATGCCAAAGTGTACCGCGATCTCGTGCTGAATCAGTGGCGCACGAAACTCAACGGCGAGACCGACGCGCAAGGCGTGTTCTCGGCGCGCGGTTTTTTCGGTGAGTACGTGGCTGTCGTGGAGCACGACGGCCAACGCAGCGAACATGTCTTCTCGCTGGAGAAAAACGATTCGCCCGCGACGATCACGCTCACGCGGGGTCGTCCGTAAGCGTGACACGCGTTGACGATGTTAACGTTTCTGCGTGCTGACCGGCCAGTCGTCGGTGCGGAAGGGCGCAGCGGGAAGTCCGGCGCCGTTGAAAAGCGTTGCGGGTGGATTGGCCTGCCACGCGTAGCGCACCGCGATGGGTTGCGGAACGTCGGGTGATGACACGAGCAACGTGTCGCCATCGAGCTTGGCGGTTGCCCAAAACCAACGACGGTCTTCGCCAGCGACTGCGAAGCCGGGCGAATCGTTTTTGCGCAATTCAAGGCCGCCGTCGATGTGCGTGAAATGAAGACGCAGCGCTCCTGGAAGTGTTTCGGCGCGGATAAACTCAGGTCCGCGTGAGACCACGGATTTGCCGTAGTGCGACGCGAGCGCGAGCAGTGCGAGGCGTTCGCCGACGGGACGCTTGTCGATCGGGTGAATGTCGTCGGCGTCGCCGGTGTCGATCGTGACGGCGATGTGCATGTGCGGAGTGGTGCGCGCGGTGAAGGCCTGCGCTTCGCGAAGCTCGGCCCAGCCGTCGTCCCTCGGCTCGGCGGCGCGTTTCATGAACGCGGGAAGGCTCACGATGTAGAAAGGCAGATCGGGTTGTTGAAACGTGCGGCGCCAGTCGTGAATGAGCGCGGGAAGGATGCGGCGATATTGCCAGGCGCGTTCGGCGTTGGCTTCGCCCTGGTACCAAAGCACGCCGCTCAACGTCAGCGGTGCGAGCGGATGAATCATGCCGTGATGAAGTACGGCGGGCATCGTCGGCCAGTTGTCGAAACCGAGCGGCAGCGGATGCGGCGCACGCGCATCCACGCTTAGCCGTGCGCGCCAGTTGTCGCCTGCGAGAGCGATGCGGCGGCCGTCGCCGAGTTCGAGCTGGAGAGTTTCGGGTGCACTGAGAAATGATTCGGCGGATTTCAGTTTGAAGATGCGAAGCGCGAGAAGATTTTTTCCCGGCTTCAGCACATCGGCGGGGATGTTGTAGACGCGCGAATAATCCACCCACGCGCTCGCTCCGACCCAACGACCGTTGAGGAAAGCGGTGTCCATTTTTTCGACGGAACCGAGATGAAGACGCGCAGTGCCGGCGGGCAGGGGATCGGGCAGTTCGATTTCTTTGCGCAGCCAGACGACGGCGGGCACTTCGTTTAGTCCTAAAAATTTGAATACACCGGGAACAGAAACCGATTTCCACTTCGCATCGGAGATCGCCGGATCGGCCCAACTGGGTTCGCGCGAGCCGATGTCGTAAGCGTCGTACCAGTGCATGATGTAGTTGCCGTAAGCGAGACCGCCGGCGGCGCGCAGTCGCTCGATCTCGGCGAGCTCGCGATCGAACTCGCCGAGCGGCTGCAGGCTTTCGGGACTCATCCAAGTTTCGGCGGGAGTGCCGCCGACCGCGGCTTGCACCACGCCGATCGGCACGCCGGTTTCCGCGTGAAGTTTGCGCGCGAAATAATACGCGACGGCGGAGAGCCCGTCGCGCGCCACGCTGTCAGGCGAGCAAAGTTGCCACGTGCCTTCTGGAAGCGAGGCCGGCGAATAACGCACGCGTTGAGGCACTTTGAAAAAACGAATCTGCGGATGATCTGCGGCGGCGACCTCGGCATCGCCATCGAGCGCGCGCGAGAGGGGAAACTCCATGTTGGATTGTCCGCTGCAGAGCCAGACATCGCCGGGGATGATGTCGTGAATTTCGACGCGTGTCGTCGCTTCGACCGTGAGTGTGTAGGGACCGCCTGGATACACGGGGGTGAGCTGCACTTGCCAGCATCCATCGGCGTCGGTCGTGGTGACGACGGTTTGATCACCGAGCGAAACGCGCACGGTTTCGCCCGCGTTTGCCCAGCCCCAAAATGTATTGGGGCGTCCGCGCTGGACGACCATGTGGTCGCTGAAAATCGGACTTAGCAGCGGACGTGCTTCATTCGCGAATGCGCTGAGCGCAACCGACAGCATTAGCGGGATTAACCGAAATAAACGGAAGGGCATGATGAGGATTTTGAGGTGCGCATGGATGATCGGACACGTGCGCGAGGAGGCGACTATGCGTTTGAGCTAATGTTAGACTGATGAGCCTTTTGATTTTCCAGACATTGAACAATTGGTTGCCGCCCACTGGCACGCTGATCGCCCCACTTTTTATCAAGCGCCCCGGTTTACCCCGACGATGTCCACCGCTTCCGACACCTTGTCGTTTTACCCCGACGACTACCGCCACCCTGCGGTCGTGCTCCCTTTCCGTTCCAACCCTGACACCACCACCCCATGAAAAGCGCAAACCATCCTCTACAGGATATGAAGACGCTCGCCGCCTTCACGCTCCTCGCTGCGACGGCTTACCCTCAGGCCGTCACGCAGCCAAACAACCCGGTCCCCGAAGCGGAACGATCGGTTCCCCCCGTTAGAACCGTTTCGCAGTCCGAAGAAGAGGTTGTCCAACTCTCACCGTTTGAAGTCACTTCGACGACGGATCGCGGTTATCAAGCGACACAAACACTCGCCGGTTCTCGTATTAATACGCGTCTGGAAGACGTTGGCTCTGCGATCAGTGTCGTTACAGCCGAGTTTTTGAAAGATGTCGGCGCCACCGACAACAAGAGCCTGCTTATGTATACCACCAGCACCGAAGTCGGTGGTGCGCAGGGTAATTTCCGCGGTTCATCGGGCGGCCAGAACGAAGATGAAAGCGGACGTTTCATTAATCCCAACGGCAGCACTCGCGTGCGTGGACTCACGTCCGCGGATAATACGCGCAACTTCTTTACGTCGGATATCCCGTGGGAAGGTTATAATGTCGACCGCGTCGATATGCAGCGCGGTCCCAACTCGATTCTCTTCGGTTTGGGAAGCCCTGCGGGTATTATTAACGCTACGACCAAGACCGCTCAGCATCAAAAAAACTTTCGCGAGGTCGACTTTCGCTTCGGCTCTTACGGATCAAATCGTGTTACGGCTGATATTAACCAGAATATCATTCCTGGAGAACTCTCGATCCGCTTGAATGTGCTGCGTAACGACGAGCAATTCCGGCAGGATCCTGCGTACAGTTTGGACCGCCGTGCATTTGCCACGCTTCGTTATGACCCGAAGTTCCTGAACAAGGGTAAGCACAAAACCACGCTCAAGGTCAGTTACGAAAAGGGTGACATCGAGAGTAACAATCCTCGTACGATCACGCCGCGCGATCAGATCACCCAATGGTGGGATGCCTTGCAGAAAAAAGGTTATGATCCCCGCTATGTTCACACCAGCGGTTGGTTCTATGATGAAAATGGCGTGCCCTACCGTCATCCCAACGCCGGTCAGTATAATCGCAACTGGACGGATAATATTCCGAATAATCCCGACACCGGTCTGCCGTGGACGCCTGCGGAAGCGGGGCACCCGCTTCCCAACAATGGCTCTCCCAATCCCAACTACTCACCCTGGCTCGGTGCGCCTTCGATCTACGGTGGTATTTGGCTGCGCGTAAATCCGGGCGAAACGACACCGTATTCCGCCTCGATGCCGGAGTTCAAAAACATCCGCGGCATCGGCCCGAACGGCGCGATCGATGGTTCGCTCGGTCTGCCGTTTACCCGTCGCGTTAACGTCGCCAGCACCGCCTATTGGGCGGAACGCGCGACGCCGGCCGAAGGAGCTCGCTATCAAAATTTCGGTTTGTGGAAGGCGGCGACGCTTACCGACGCCTCTATCTTCGATTTCTATAACAATCTGATCGACGGCGATAATAAGGAAGAGTGGCAGGAATTCGACAATTTCAACGCCTCTGTCAGCCAGACCTTCTTTAATAACAAGTTTGGTTTCGACCTGGCGTACGACCGCCAGACGATCGAGCGCGGCCAGTATTCCTTCGACGGCGCCGGCGTTCTCTATATCGATATCAATACCCATAATATCGATGGGACCCCGAACGAGAACTTCGGGAAACCGTACACGGAATCCAATTATCTTTACGGCAATAACGCCTACGACAGCACGCGCGAGGCGACGCGCCTCACGGCGTTCGTCGATCATGACTTCAACCGCGATCGAAATGGCGGGTTTGTCCGCAAGCTCTTGGGACGTCACACCATCACGGGTCTGTTGAGCACGGAAGATTGGCGTTCTGATAATCGCAACTTCTCTCGCTACGGCACGCCTGACGATTTCGCCCCGCTGATCGCGAACCCGGGCTCTGCCTGGTTTATCAGCTCTGGCGATCGTACGGTTGCTCAGACGAACTATTTGGGCGGTTCGCTGAAAGATCGGGATACTTATATTGGCGCCAACATCCCGCGCGCCGGCGGAAAGTTGAACATGCCCTCCACGGTGGAATGGCAATGGTTCGATTCGACGTGGAACGCTCCCGGCGTGGACCCGGCGGATCCGTGGACCAATCCCTATAGTGGAGCGACCTCCACCCAGTCGGAGAATCCTGCGAATTATGTTGGTTGGACCAACCGCAACGTGCGCATCATGAGCGCCGAAGCTGGCGACCAGGATTATCTGACGCGCGATGCGACGCTCAATCGCCGCGAAGTCAATTCGGCGGCTGCCGCGTGGCAGGCGTATTTCTGGGATGGCGCCCTCGTTGGTTTGTATGGCGTTCGCGAAGATCGCGTGAAGTCCTGGGCGCTCGCCGGTGCGCGCGACGCTGTGTATGATCGTGTGAACTTCTCGGCATACACGCTGGCGGGCCAAGACGCTCAGCTGTATATCGGACGTACGAAGAGCTGGAGCGGCGTGGTTAAAGTGAACCAGCTTCTTGGCAACCGTCTGCCGCTTAATCTTAATTTGTATTACAACAAGTCAGACAACTTCCAGGTTACCGGCGCCCGCAATGACTTGTATGGCCAGCCGCTCACTCCGCCTTCCGGCGAAACCGAGGATATCGGCGTCATGCTCGCCACGAAGGACCAGCGTTTCTTCCTGAAAGTTAATAAATACGAGTCCACGGTGAAGAACGCCGGCAATTCCACGATTAATAATAATCTGTGGTACCTGATGGGCGGCGATAACTTCATCACCCGTCTCGAATCCCGCGCGGACGCGTATCAATACCACCTGCGCACTCGCGACGACTTCAGCTCGATCAATTATTGGGACGACGCCGATCCGCGCAACGGTGGCTCTTGGGGTTGGTTTTATACCCAACTTCCTGGCGAGTCGCAGGAACACGCCGACACCACCCGTATGGCAGCGGTTGCCGCTTGGCGCGACCTGACCACCAAGGAACCCATCCAGCGGATCCTGCAGGCGTGGGGTTATCCTGACCTGAATCAAAATCCGCTCACGCAGACGGCTCAGGCGTCTCCGAGCAATCTCGTGGCGAACTTCCAGGCGACGGAAGATCAGATCTCCAAGGGTTGGGAAATCGAGTTCACCGCCAATCCCACGCGGAACTGGCGCTTCACCCTCAACGCCTCGCAAAACAAAGCCTCCCGCAACAATGTCGGCGGCGCGGCGCTCACGGAGTTCGTCACCTATGCGAACGAATATCACAACAAACGTTTCGTCCGCGTAAATGGTCCCGGCGAAGGCGTCATTGCGGTGGCCGATGGCTTCTATCGCGACGGCACGCCCGGCCCGATGTATTATTTCCGTGAAGCAACGGCGCAGGAAATCGAGGCCGATCGTCCTAATATCAACAGCACCGGCTCCGGCACGGTGAACACGACCTTCGGTGGCATCGGCAACATCCCGATGTGGAGCGGTGGTGGCGCGCGCAACGGCGAGATGGTGAGCTGGAATAGTAATTTCTATTCCAAGTACCTTCTCCTCAAACTGCAGGAAGGTGCGAACACGCCCGAGCTCCGTCGCTGGCGCGTCAACTTCGTGACCAACTACAGCTTCACCGAAGGTATCCTCAAGGGCGCCAACGTCGGTTTCGGCTACCGTTGGCAGGACAAGATCGCGATCGGTTATCCTGTGAAGGAGGTCGAGGGCGGCAGCACCGAGCAGATCGAGTTCGACATCAGCAATCCTTACTACGGTCCGACCGACGATGCGATCGACGTGTGGGTGGGCTACACGCGCAAGATCACGCGGAAGATCGAATGGCGCATTCAGCTCAACGTGCGTAATCTCGGCGATGGGAAGAAGCTCATCCCGCTTTCCACGCAGTACGATGGCACGGTCGCCGCGTGGGGCATCGCTCCCGCGCAAACTTGGACCATCAGCAACAGCTTCTCGTTCTAAGGAGTAGGTTTAGGAGTAGTTCAAGCTAAGGGGTTAGCTCCGCAGGCGGGGTCGAAAGATCCCGCCTGCGTCGTTCCCACCGCTTGGGCTTCGTCGGAATCCTCTCGTTCGTCCCGATTGTTTTAACTTCGATCCTCTCTCGGCCCGGCTACTCCCGTGTTACAGCGCGAAATGGCTTTATCTTTCACTCGTCTTTTCCCCATGAAAATCCGTCTGCCCGTCCTCGCTGTTTTGGGTGCTGCGTTCGTTTCCCTGACGGTCACGGCTTTGGCTGCAAAACGTGTTGCACTTGTCTTCGACGACGGTCCGCAGCCGGCCGATGCCACGCCGTTGCTCGCACTACTCGCGGAAGAAAAGATTCCCGTCACCTTTGCGGTTGTCGGTGAACGTGTGGCGGAAAATCCTGACACTGCGCGGGCGATGATCGCGGCCGGGCATGAGGTGGTGAACCACTCGCATCGTCATCGTGTGCCCGCGGGTCTCGATGCTGCTGCGCTCGATGAAGAAGTGGCGAAAGCGCAAGAGATCATCACGCAGGCAACGCGTGTCGCACCGCGTTGGTATTGGCCGCCCTATCTCGCGATCGACGATGGTGTGCGCGCCGCCGTGGCGCGGGCGGGCCTCACGATCTACGCGCCGCGTCATCTCGTGAGTTCGCAGGATTGGAATCCCGCGGTTTCTGCGGAGGAAATTTATACGCGCGCCACCACCGACGTGCGCGATGGCGCGGTTATCTTGTTTCACGAATGGCGACGCGAAACGCGCGAACAACTGCCGGCGATCCTCGCGGAGCTTCGTAGGCAAAACTGCACTTTTCACACTTTCAGCGCACTGCATGCGCAGTTCGGCGGCGGCGCGGCACGCACCGCGATTCCCGAGGGCGGGAAGACGATTTTTTCAGAAGATATTTTTGATCGATTTGCAACGAGCGCGACCGCGGGAAATGGCGATGCGATTCGCTTCTCCACGGTCGACACCACCGGGCCTGGTTTTTCACGTGCGTTGAAAATCGAGACCACGCGCGACCTGAGTCCGGCGTGGGCGGTCGAATTACGCGCGCCGCTGCCGATCGCCGTGAAAAAAGGCGACACGGGTTTTTTGCGATTCTTCGCACGTGCGCTCGCATCGGCCGACGAAACGGGCGCGGGCCAGGTGCGTGTCGTCGTGCAGCGCGCGGGACCGAATTACGACAAGAGCCTCGAAGAAACGATCACTACGCGCGATGGCTGGCAGGAGTTTTTGCTGCCGTTCACATTTTCCGGCGATTATAGCGCGGGCGGGTTGGAGCTGTCGTTCGGATTTGGTTTCAAACGCGAAACGATCGAGATCGGCGGCATCGAGTTGATCGACTACGGCCGACAAGTGTCGCCCGCCGCGCTGCCCAAAACGCGTTTCACCTACGCGGGGCGCGAAGTGGATGCGCCTTGGCGTGCGGAAGCGCTCGCGCGTATTGAGCAGATTCGAAAATCGGACTTCGCGATCGACGTGCGCGATGCCGGCGGCGCACCGGCGTCGGGCGCTATCGTGAAAGTCGAGCAACGCCGCAGCGCGTTTCATTTCGGGACCGCGCTTCAATTCGCGCGGCTCGTGCAAGATTCGCCCGACAACCAAATCTATCGCGAGAAAACGCTCGAGTTGTTCAACGCCGCGAGTCCGGAGAACGATCTGAAATGGCCGGTGTGGATCGGCGAATGGAAGGGCGCTTACGACCGCGCACAATCGCTGCGCGCGCTGCGTTGGTTGCGCGAGAAAGGGCTGCATGTGCGCGGTCATGTTCTTGTCTGGCCCGGTTGGAAAAATCTCCCCGAGATGATCCGCAAACTGCGCGACTCGAAAAAGCAGCAGGCGAAGATTCCCGACCTCGTGCTTGCGCACATCGCCGACATCACCGCGGCGACGCGCGAATACATTCAAGAGTGGGATGTGTTGAACGAGCCTTACGACAATCACGATCTCATGGGCCTGTTCGGCGCCGACATCATGGTCGATTGGTTCAAGGCCGCGGAGAAAGGTGCGCCCGGCGTGCCGCTGTATCTCAACGATTACAGCAATCACGATTTGCTCGCAGATAAGGATCACTGCGCGGATTTTTTCCGCGTCGCGGAATTTCTTCAGTCGAAAGGCGCGCCGCTCAGCGGACTCGGTTTGCAAGGTCACATTGGCGCGCAGCCCAATCCGCCGGCGAATGTGCTCGCGACGCTCGACGCGTATTCGGAACTCAACCTGCCGATTCGCATCACCGAGTTCGACATTGATACCGACGACGAGGAACTGCAGGCCGACTACACGCGCGATTTCCTGATCCTGTGCTACAGCCATCCGCGCGTCGTTGGCGTGCAGCATTGGGGATTTTGGGAGAAAGCGCACTGGCGTCCCCGCGGTGCGTTATATCGCGCCGATTGGTCGGAGAAACCCGCCGGGCGGGCGTATCGCGACCTCGTGCTCACTCAATGGCGCACGAAACTCCAGGGAAAAGCCGGCAAGACCGGTCGTGTCGCCGGACGTGGCTTTCACGGCGATTACGTCGTGACAGTCGAACACGCCGGTAAGACGGTGGAGCAAACATTCACCCTTGGCCCCGAAGAGCCCACCACCGCGGTGACCATCGTCGTGCCGTGAGATGCGACGCTCGCTTTCGTTCGATGTCTATCCCCCGGACCACCTCTCTGCGCCTGCTTGGCTTGTCGCTCGTTTTGCTCGCCTTGATCGCGCCGGTTTCGCTGCAGGCGAAATCGCCTCGCGAGCGGACATTGATCAATGACGGCTGGCGCTTTCATCGGGGCGAGCCCGTAGGTGTTACGGCATCGTTGCTCTATGATGTGCGGCCCGAAGTCGCCAATGTGCGCGACGACAAAGCGGCGGATTCCAAGCCCGAAGAGGCGGTGCGATTGTCCGCGGAAGGTCGTTCTGTATTGAAACCGTGGATACTGCCGTCGGCGAACGCATTCATCAAAGATCCTGCTAAACGTCATGAGCGTCCGGCGGAGGAGCCAGCGGGAAACGTTCCGTGCGCGCGGAGCGACTACGATGATCGTGCGTGGGAAGCGGTGACGTTGCCGCACGACTGGGCCATCGCGGGACCGTTTTTGGAGGAAGGCGACTTTGGCGGCATGGGGCGCCTGCCGAGTTGGGGGATCGGCTGGTATCGTCGCAAACTCGAGATTCCCGTGTCCGACTCGGGCAAAGCCATCCGTCTCGAAGTCGATGGAGCGATGTCCTACGCGAGCGTTTGGTTGAATGGACGTCTCGTCGGCGGATGGCCATATGGCTATTCGTCGTGGCAGCTCGATCTCACGCCGTACGTGAATTTCGGAGGAGAAAACCAGCTCGCGATCCGCCTCGATAATCCGCCGAGCTCATCGCGTTGGTATCCGGGCGGAGGTATTTATCGGAATGTGTGGATCACCAAGACGAGTCCCGTGCGTGTTGCTCAATGGGGTACGTTCATCACCACACGCGAGGTTTCGGAGAAAACGGCCACGATCGATCTCGCGGTGACGATTGCAAATGCGAGTTCCGAAAAAGCCGATGTGCGCATCGTGACCACTGTCCACGCATTGGATCCTAACAGTATTCGAGAAACGGATACAGTGGCGGAATTTGCTCCCATTGCGCTTTCGCTCGATCCGCAAGGCGAGGCGACCGTTCGAGCGGCGGTGGTGATTCAAGAGCCGCGCTTATGGGGGCCGCCGCCGACGCAGTCGCCGCATCGGTACGTGGCGGTCACGCGTGTGTTGCAGGGCAAGGAGCTGCTCGATGAGTACGAAACGCGTTTCGGCATTCGTGAGGTGCGTTTCGATCCGAATCGAGGTGTCGTGGTGAACGGCGAGCGGATCCGCATCCAAGGTGCGAATCAGCACCATGACCTCGGGGCGTTGGGCGCAGCGTTTAATCTGCGCGCGGCGGAGCGACAGTTGGAGATGCTGCGTGAGCTCGGGTGCAACGCGATCCGCATGAGTCACAATCCGCCCGCGCCCGAGCTGCTCGAGCTGACCGATCGCATGGGCTTCCTCGTCGTGGATGAGTCGTTCGATTCGTGGGAGCGACGAAAGACGCCGCTCGATTATCATCTGATTTTCCCTGATTGGTCCGAACCCGACATGCGCGCGCTCGTGCGACGCGATCGCAATCATCCTTCGGTGATCCTGTGGAGCATCGGCAACGAAGTCGGCGAACAATACACCGACGTCGCCGGCGCCGAAGTCGCGCGACGCTTGCACAACATCGTGCGTGAAGAAGATCCCACGCGGCCGACGACCACCGCGATGAATTGGGCCAAAGCCGACATGCCGCTGCCCGCCGTGGTGGACGTCATCAATCTCAACTACCAGGGCGAAGGCATTCGGCAGGAGCCCGAGTTTGACGGCACGGATCGCATCCGTACGCCGCCGCAGTATCCAAATTTTCGAGACAAGTTTCCCGACAAGGTGATCATCAGCAGTGAAACCGCGTCGGCCTTCAGCACGCGGGGCGTGTATTTGTTTCCGGTTTCTCCGCTCGTGAGCGCGCCGGTGCGCGATGGTCGCGGAGGCGATTCCAAGAATCGTTTGGTGACGGCGTACGAACTGCACGCGGTCGATTTTGGCTCCACAGCCGACAAAGTTTTCGCGTCGCTCGATCGGCATCCGTATGTCGCTGGCGAATTTGTGTGGACGGGTTGGGATCATCTTGGCGAGCCCACGCCGTACTACGGTTCGCGTAGTTCGTACTGCGGCATCATCGACCTCGCGGGTTTTAAGAAGGATCGTTTTTATCTCTACCAATCGCGCTGGCGTCCCGATCTGCCGATGGCGCATCTCCTGCCGCACTGGACCTGGCCCGAGCGTGTGGGCGAAGTCACACCGATCCACGTGTTCACCTCGGGCGATGAAGCGGAAGTATTTCTCAATGGACGTTCGCTCGGGCGAAAAAAGAAAGGCCCGTTCGAATACCGTCTCCGCTGGGACGATGTCGTGTATGAACCGGGTCGCGTGGAAGTGATCGCTTACAAGAACGACCGCGAGTGGGCGCGCGATGAAGTGCGCACAGCGGGCGAAGCCGCGAAGTTGGAGCTGACGCCGGATCGCGCGGTGATTTGTGCCGATGGTTGCGATCTGTCATTTGTGACGGTGCGTATCACCGATCGCGACGGCATCACGGCTCCGCGCGTGGAGCATCCACTTCGGTTTGAAATCGCGGGGCCGGGCGAAATCGTCGCGACCGACAACGGCGATCCGCGCAGCTTCGAGCCTTTTCCCGCGCCGACGCGAAAGGCTTTCAGCGGTTTATGTCTTGTGATCGTGCGCGCTCAAGCCGGCGCCTCCGGTGAAATCGTCCTCACTGCCAGCGCGGACGGTCTCGCGAGTGCATCCACTCTGATCACGGCAACGCCCAACCCTTAAACGCCCTGACTATGACGATGCTGCGGATTGTTGGAGTTTTATTGTTTTCAATTGTGAGCGGCGCGCTTCTCGCGGAGCCCGCGCGATCGTTGCTGATGGAATCGATCATCGCGGACGCGACGGACGCGTCGGCCTTTGCGCTCGTCGAAAAAGGAAACGCCGCGCCGATCCATGCGGCGTCGAACGACTGGCCGGGCGTGCTGCGTGCAGCGCGCGACTTGCAGGCAGATATCGAGCGCGTGAGCGGGGTGAAGCCGACATTCGCCGATCAGGATAAGCCAAGCGGCCAGACCGCGATCATCGTGGGAACCGTCGGCCGCAGCACGCTCATCGACGATCTTGTCGCGCGAGGAAAACTCGATGTCGGCGATATCCGCGGAGAATGGGAATCGTTTATCATCGAGACTATCGACGCGCCGCTGCCGGGAATCGCGCGCGCGCTGGTGATCGCCGGCAGCGACAAGCGCGGCACGATCTATGGTATCTACGAAGTGTCGCAGCAGATCGGTGTATCGCCTTGGTATTGGTGGGCCGATGTACCGGTGAGGCAGCGGCACGAAATCCGTCTGAAGACCGGTCGGTTTTTTTCCGGCGAACCGGTGGTGAAATACCGCGGCATTTTTCTGAACGATGAAGCGCCCGCGCTCACCGGATGGGCTCACAAGAAATTCGGTGGACTCAACAGCGCGTTCTACCGGCATGTATTCGAACTCTTGCTACGCCTGCGCGCGAACTACCTCTGGCCGGCGATGTGGAACAACGCGTTTAACGAGGACGATCCCGACAACGCGCGACTAGCGGACGAGTATGGCATCGTCATGGGCACTTCGCATCACGAGCCGATGATCCGCGCACACAAGGAATGGTCGATGCATGGACGCGGGCCCTGGGATTACGCGCGCAACGAAGAGGTGTTGAAAAACTTCTGGGCTGAAAGTGTCCGGCGGAATTGTGCGTTTGAGAGCATCGTGACGCTCGGCATGCGTGGCGATGGCGACGAACCGATGTCGGAGGAAGCGAATGTCGCGCTTCTCGAAAAAATCGTGGCCGATCAGCGCGCGATTATCGCGGCGGAGGTGAATCCGGATCCGACGCAAGTGCCGCAGCTTTGGGCGCTCTACAAGGAAGTGCAGGAATACTACGAGCGGGGCATGCGCGTACCCGACGACGTGACCTTGCTTTGGTGCGACGATAATTGGGGAAACATCCGCCGTCTGCCGACGCTTGAGGAACGGAAACGTCCGGGTGGCGCGGGCGTGTATTACCATTTCGACTACGTCGGAGGCCCGCGAAGCTACAAGTGGATCAACGTCACGCCGATCACCAAAATATGGGAGCAGATGCATCTCGCTTGGCGGCACGAAGCGACGCGAATCTGGATCGTGAATGTCGGTGACCTGAAACCGATGGAGTTCCCGATCGAATTTTTCCTGACGTACGCATGGAATCCCGCGCGCTGGCCGTACGAACGGCTGGGCGTGTATGCACATGCGTGGGCGGCTCGGGAGTTTGGCGAGGAACACGCAGCGGAAGTGGCGTCATTGATTTCTGGATACACGAAGCTCAACCGCCGGCGCACGCCGGAGCTGCTCGCGCCGGATACGTTTTCGCTGGTGAATTATCGCGAGGCGGAGCGTGTGCCAGCCGAATGGAGCGATCTCGTAGCGCGTACCCAGAAACTGGATACCATGTTGCCGGAGGAAGCGCGCGCGGCGTTTCTCCAATTGGTACGTCATCCGATCGAGGCCTGCGCGAATCTAAACGAGATGCTGATCGCCGCAGGATTGAACCGGCTTTACGCGAGCCAGGGGCGGACGTCGGCGAACAAGCAGGCGCAGTATGTGCGTGAGCTTTTTGCGCGCGATGCCGAGCTGACTCGTCGATGGGACGAGATGCTCGAGGGCAAGTGGCGGCACATGATGGATCAGGTCCACATCGGCTATACGATCTGGCAGCAGCCGGCGGCGAACATCATGCCGGCGGTCACGGAAGTGCATGCCGGTCAGCCGGGGCGTTTGGCGCTCGCCGTCGAAGGCGATTTGGCGGCGCGTCCGGGCGATTATCCAGTGAGCGCAGTGGCGAAATTACCGCTGCTCCACTCGTTCACTCCGAACAAAACGCGCTGGCTCGAAATCTTTAACCGTGGCGATGCACCGGTGGCGTTCTCCATCGAAGTCAGTCAACCCTGGCTTCACGTCACGCCTGCGCAGGGCGAAGTCGGACCTGATGTGCGCGTGGAAGTAAGCGCCGACTGGGACGCGGTGCCCATGGGCGATCATACAGCGCGCATCACGGTGAAACCGAAGCAGGGCAGGACGCTGCACGTGGACGTGCCCGTCGCCAAGCGCGACAACAACGTCCCGGAAGGATTTGTGGAGATTGATCGGCACATCGCGATCGACGCGCCGAATTTCTCACGCGCGAATGGCGACGACGAAGTGAGTTGGAAGTTGCTGCCGAACTTCGGTCGCACGCTGGGCGCCGTGATGCCGGAGCCGGTGGATGCTGCGCCACGCGCGCCGGGCGGTTTGTCTCCAAAACTTGAATACGATGTCTGCCTGGAAACGACGGGCGAGATCGCCGTCGAGTGGCATTTCGCGCCTTCGTTGGATTTCCTGCCGGGGCGGCCGCTGAGTTTTGCGGCGTCGGTTGACGACGAAAACCCGCAGATTGTTCGTCTTGGCACGGAAACGACGCCGCGCGATTGGGAGCGTGCGGTCTCCGATAGCGTTCGTCGCGTGACCACGCGTCACCGCGTCGAAAAGCCCGGACGCCATGTGTTGAAATATTGGATGGTCACGTCGGGTGTAGTTCTCGAGCGGATCGTGATCGATCTCGGTGGAGTGAAGCCAAGTTATCTCGGTCCTCCCGAAAGTCCGCTTTTCAATCAAGCGACACGACTCGCGCGACCGAGAAACGATGCGAACTCCCGGCTCGCGCATGAGCAGTTGCTGCAGAAGGCGCGTAGTGGTCGCGTCGATACGTATTTCCTGGGCGACTCGATCACACGGCGTTGGGGCGCGACGGATTACCCCGATTTTCTCGCGCATTGGAAGCAAAGTTTCCACGGCTGGAACGCGGCCAACTTCGGCTGGGGCGGCGATACGACGAAGAACATTCTTTGGCGCATCACTCACGGCGAACTCGATGGCGTTGATCCGAAGGTGATCGTGTTGCTCGCCGGCACGAATGACATCGGACAGAAACCCGCGGCCGACATCGTGGAGCAAACGGTGAAAGGCATCGAAGCGATCATCGCGGTCTGCAAGGCCAAGGCGCCGCGTGCGACGATCGTCTTGATGGCGGTTTTCCCGCGCAACGACAGCCCGCACGCGAATGCTGCGATCAACGCCGTCAATGAACGCATCGCAAAGTTCGCCGACGGAAAGTCGGTGCGTTTTCTCAACATCAACGACCAGCTTGCGGATCGGCAGGGAAATCTCTTCGACGGCGTCGCGGTCGATAAACTGCACCTGTCTCTGAAGGGATATGAGATATGGGCAAAAAATCTGAAGCCGCTGCTGACCGAATTGCTCGGCCCGCCCGCGAAAACCGATGAAGCTCCGCCGCCCACCGGAGATCCGAGCGCGAAACGATGAGAGCATAGTCCTCTTTAATCGGGCTCGCGCTTTGCGCGTGCGTCAGCCCGTCGGTTTACTGTTGGACCGAATCGGCTGATGTCAGGCGCGGCGCCGCGGCTTATCCCATTTTTCTTCTTCCATGAAACTCGGACTCGGTTTGTACCGGCACATGCTCACGCCTGAGAATTTCGCTTTCGCGAAACAGGCCGGAGCGACCCACATCGTCGCGCATCTGGTGGATTATTTCCGCGGGGGCGCGCACGTCGGTCCCGACGATCAACCCACGGGCACCGACTGGGGATGGGGCTTGGCGGGCGATCCGGACAAGCTCTGGACAGTCGACGAACTCGTCGCGATCCGTCGCGATGTCGAAGCTGCGGGACTCACGCTCGAGGCAATCGAAAATTTCGATCCCGCGCATTGGGGCGATATTTTGATCGATGGTCCGAAACGCGCGCAGCACATCGAAAACGTGAAGACGATTGTGCGTCGCGTGGGCGAGGCGGGCATTCCCATCATGGGATACAACTTTTCGATCGCTGGCGTCGCCGGTCGTACGAAAGGCCCGTATGCGCGCGGTGGCGCACCCGCCGTCGGCATGGAAGGTCCTTACGATTTGCCGATGCCGAATGGTCTGGTGTGGAACATGGTCACCGATCCGAAGGCACCGACACGCGATACGGGAACGATTCCGTCGGCGACGCATGAACAACTCTGGGACCGCTTCCGCCGTTTCCTCGACGAAATCATGCCTGTGGCCGAAGCCGCGGGCGTGCGCATGGCGTTGCATCCCGACGATCCGCCTATGCCGTTTATTCGCGGACAGCCGCGCTTGGTTTATCAACCGCATCTTTATCAAAAAGCGATCGACCTGAATCCGAGCCCGGCGAACCAGCTGGAGTTTTGCGTCGGTTCGCTCGCCGAAATGACCGAAGGCGACGTTTACGAAACGGTCGATCACTACAGCCGCCAGCAACGCATCGGCTACATCCATCTCCGCAATGTGCGCGATAAAGTGCCGCACTACAAAGAGACCTTCATCGATGACGGCGAAGTCGATGTGCTGCGCGTGTTGGCGATTCTGAAAAAGAATCAATTCGAAGGCGTGATCATTCCCGATCATGCGCCGCAGATGAGTTGTGCGGCGCCGTGGCACGCGGGCATGGCGTTCGCGCTCGGTTATCTGAAGGCGGGCATTCAATCGCTCGGAAAACGCTGAACATGCGATCGCTCGTTCTCAGTTGGTTGATGGTTCTGGTTGTTGTTCGTTTGAGTGCCGCCACATGGACGGCTGACAACGGCGACGGCACATTTACGAATCCGCTCTTCTACGAGGAGTTTTCGGACCCCGATCTGATTCGTGTCGGCGATGATTATTATCTCACCGGCACGACAATGCACACGATGCCGGGTCTGCCGATTCTGCACTCGCGCGATCTCGTGAATTGGCGGTTGGTCGGCTACGCGTTTGACCGGCTCGATCTCGGACCTGAGTTCCGCCTCGAAGACGGGAAAAACATCTACGGTCAGGGCATCTGGGCGCCGAGCTTTCGTTATCACGACGGGACGTTTTATATTTTCACCAACATCAACCGTCACACGACACAGCGTTTCACCGCAAAAAATCCCGCCGGTCCGTGGACGCGCACGCCGATGAAATGCTCGCTGCACGATCTGTCGGTGTTGTTCGACGACGACGGTAAAGCCTGGGTCGTGTGGGGCTATCGCAACATCCGGCTCGCGCAGCTCAACGACGACCTCACCGACATCGTGCCCGGCTCCGAGCGCGTGATCATCGAAGAATCCGCGGGCATGGGCGAGGGCGCGCATTTCTATAAAATCGACGGCGTTTATTACATCACCAGCGCGTGGTACATGGGCTCGATGCGACTCGCGTGCGCGCGTGCCACGAGCCTGGACGGACCTTGGGAGGTCAACGAAGCGGTGAGCATCGACGAAGATTGGGGGCTCGCCGAAGGAAACCGGCTGCGCGGAAACAGCGGTCCGCCGTTTCATATCGAGGCGGGCAACACCGAACCGCGCGGACGCATGTCGCTGCATCAAGGCGGCATCGTGCAAACACCCACGGGCGAATGGTGGGGCTTTTCGATGATGGATTTTAATTCGCTCGGACGCCTCACCGGATTGTCGCCCGTCACCTGGAAGGACGGCTGGCCATATTTCGGTGTATCCGGAAATCTGAGACGCTCGCCGCGCACATGGGTGAAGCCCGAGACGCATCATCCGTCGGCGCCCACCGCGCCGTATCAACGCAGCGACGATTTCTCGGGACCGCAGCTCGCCAATGTGTGGCAATGGAATCATCTCCCCGACGACACGCGCTGGTCGCTGACGGAGCGCCCCGGCCATCTACGACTTCATGCGCTGCCCGCGCCGGATTTTTGGCACGCGCGAAACACGCTTACGCAGCGCGCGATCGGACCGCGTTCGTCGCCGATCGTGGAGCTCGATGCGAGCCAACTCCGCGCGGGCGACGTGGCCGGGCTCGCCTTGCTCAATCGGCCTTATGCGTGGCTCGGTGTGCGCCATGAGGGGAAGACGCTGGTGCTTGAGCAATTCGACGAACTCACCGGCGAAACTGCGCGCGCGCCGCTGGAGGGCAAACGCGTCTGGCTGCGGGCCGATTGCGATTTCCTCACCGAGATCGCGACCTTCAGCTACAGCACCGATGGCAAAGCATTTCGGCCGATCGGCGGACCGTTCACGATGGTGTTTCAACTGAAAACCTTCCAGGGCATTCGGTATTCACTTTTTAACTACAACACGGCGGGCGTCCTCGGTGGCGCGGCGGATTTTAATCGGTTCATCGTCGAAGAACCCAACCCGCGAGGGTTGATGAGACCGATTCCACTTGGACGAAAGATCACGCTGGAAGCCCGCGGTCGCGGCGTCGCGCTGGGTGTGAAAGCCGGAGTATTGTCGTCGGTGTCATCGAAGGAAGCGGCGGAGTTTTCCGTGATCGACCGCGGCATGGGACGAGTGGCGCTGCGCTCGAAAGATGGACGTTACGTCGTAGCTCGTGCGGGTGATCGTAAAGGCGTTTCGCTCGAAAAGGTCGAGCCAGGCGCGGGCACGGATTTTCAATGGACCGAGAGTCTTTACGGCGACCTGATTTTGCTCTCGCTGGCGACGCATCGGCATCTGCGCATTCATCCGGAGTCAGGTGCTTTGTCGGCCGATCATCCCGGACCGTCGCCGTCGCGTGATGATGGTTCGTGTTTTGATTGGGTTGTGCGTGAGCCCTGATCTGATCTTTTTTCAACCGCATGAATACGTTTCCCGAAGTTTTTTCGCTGCGCGGTGAAATCGCGCTCATCACAGGCGGAGGCACCGGCATCGGTCTCGCCATTGCTCGCGGCATGGTTGCGGCTGGCGCGCGTGTGATCCTCGTGGGACGCCGCGAGGCGGAACTTCAAGCGGCGGTGAAAGAACTCGGGGAGACCGCGAGCTATCTCGTGCACGACGTCACGCAGGTGGACAAAGCGGAAGCGTTGATCGCCGAGGCCGCGCGCACGGTCGGTCCCGTGACCTGCCTCGTGAACAACGCAGGCATTCACTTAAAAAAGCCTGCCGTCGAAACGACGCCCGAGGAATTTCAAAAAGTGCTCATGACACACATCGTCGGTGCGCATGCGCTCACGCGTGCGGTGGCGCCGGGCATGATCGAGCGAAAGCACGGCACGATTTTGTTCACTGCATCGATGGCTTCGCTTTTCGGCATCCCGTTGGTGATCGCCTATACCGCCGCCAAGACCGCGATGGTCGGCATGGTGAAAGGTTATGCGACGGAGCTCTCCGCGCATGGCATCCGCGTGAACGCGATCGCGCCGGGCTGGATCGAAACCGACATGTCGCGCAAAGCCCTCGAAGGCGATCCGGCGCGCAAAGCGAAGATCATCGGTCGCACGCCGATGGCGAAGCTCGGCGCGCCGGAAGACATCGCGTGGGCGGCGGTGTATCTCGCATCGCCCGCGGCGAAATTTGTCACCGCGGTCACGCTGCCGGTCGATGGCGGTGCGAGCGTAGGTTTCTAACGCTCCGCGAACTGGCATGACGCTGTATTCCTTGGTTGAATACAGCGTGCGGCTTTTTGCGCATCTCACGATGCGCGAGGACGTGATCGGGCGGCGGGTGGCGCAAAGTCGCTTTTCGACAAAGTCGACGACGTCACGGAGGCCTCTGTTTTTTTAGTCACAAACGACACGTCCTTCCCCAGGGTGGCGGATCGTCCTGATCTAACTGTACGATCCTTTCCCCGGTTTTGGCGGAATGTTTTCCCGTTCCCTTTTAGGTGTGGTAAGCGTCAATCGTAGCAACCCCGCCATGCGTTTCTCTTACGTCCTCCTTATTGTTGTTTTGCTTGGTCGTTCGACCGGTTTTGGTGAAACCGGCGGGGCGTCGCAGTCGGCAGCCGGCCAGGCTTGGCGTTTTGATTTTGGGCCGGGCGATGTTGCAGCCGGTTATCAGGCCGTGAAGCCGGACGCGGTATTCTCCGCCGAGCGAGGTTTTGGTTTCGATCTCGGCACTGCGGCCGTCGTGGGCGGCGTCGATCGTGGCGGCGCGGATGTGTTGCGCGGAGATTTTTGCACAGGCGACGCGCCGTTTTATTTCTCCATCGCGGTGCCCGAAGGAAATTATCGGGTCACGGTCACGCTTGGCGATCGTAGTGAAATAACGAATACGACCATCAAGGCTGAGTCGCGGCGCCTGATGGTGGAAGATCTGAGCACGGAGCCGGGCGAATTCGTGACGCGCTCGTTTATGGTAAATGTCCGCAACTCGACGCTGCCGCCTCCGCCGCAAAACGCGCCAGGTGGTTCGCGTGTGGTGCTCAACGAGCGCGAGCAGGGCGTGCTGCATTGGGACGACAAACTCACGCTCGAGTTCAACGGCGCACGACCGGCGGTATGTGCGCTCGAGATCGAGCCGGTGACGGACGTGATCACCGTTTTTCTCGCGGGCGATTCGACCGTGACCGATCAACCGTACGAGCCGGGCGCGAGTTGGGGACAGATGCTGCCGCGTTTTTTCAACGACAAGGTGGCGATCGCCAATCACGCGGAGTCGGGCGAAACCATGAAGTCGTTCATCACGGCGCTGCGTTTCGACAAGTTGCTCAGCGCGATGAAGCCGGGGGATTATCTTTTCATTCAGTTCGGTCACAACGATTCGAAGTCGCAGTGGCCGCAGACGTACGTCGAACCGTTCACGACGTACAAAGCGTATCTGAAAGTCTTCATCGCCGAGGCTCGCCGCCGCGGCGCCACGCCGGTGTTGATCACGTCGATGCATCGCCGCGTTTTCGACGGGGAGGGGCGCATCAAGAACACGCACGGCGATTATCCGGAAGCGGTGCGACAGGTCGCGCGTGAGGAAAATGTCGCGCTCATCGATCTGCACGCGATGAGCGCTTCGCTCTACGAAGCGCTCGGTCCGGAGAAATCTCCGCTGGCATTTAGCGCCAACGGACGCGATGCCACGCATCACAACAACTACGGCGCTTATCAGCTCGCGCAATGTGTGGTGACGGGTATTCGCGAAGCGGGACTTCCGCTCGCGTCGATGTTGACCGCGGATGCACCGCGCTTCGATCCGGCGCGCCCGGATCCGGTCGAGGCGTTTTCACTGCCTGCGAGCCCGGTTCGCTCCAACCTCAAACCACGTGGAGATTGAGCGGTTTGGTGTCATTTCAGAACGGACCTTTGTGTTTTATCATGATGAATCGCACGCTCGCTTGCTTCGCCGCGTCCACGCTTTTGCCGAGTGCATGGGTTGCATCTGCGTTTGCGACTGAGGCGACGGAAATCCGTGCGATGACGATCCATGATGTGCGTGCTTTCGGTGCGACGGGTGATGGACAAACGCTCGATACCGACGCGATCAACCGTGCGATCGAACGCGTCCACGCGGCGGGCGGCGGCACGATTTATTTCCCCGCGGGAACGTATCTGAGTTTTTCCATTCGGCTGAAGAGCAACATCACGTTGCATCTGGGACCTGGCGCAGTGTTGCGCGCGGCTGATCCTGCGAAGCACGACGGCCGGTACGATATGCCCGAACCGACCGAGTTCGGCGCGTATCAGGATTTTGGACACAGCCATTGGCGCAACAGCCTGATCTGGGGCGAAAATTTGGAGAATGTTTCCATCGTGGGCCCCGGTCTCATCGACGGCACGGATGCGTTGACGCGGCGCGGTCCCGGCCCGCGGGCGGCCGGTGGGAGCGGTATTGGCGATATGCCGGAGTCAATGCGCACCGCGCGTGCCGCATCATCGACTGCGACGCAACCACCGCGCGCGTCGTTTTCGATGGAAGGGCAGGGCAACAAAGCGATCGCGCTCAAGCTCTGCCGCAATGTCACTCTTCGCGACGTCTCGATGCTCGCGTGCGGCCACTTCGCGTTGCTGGCGACTGGCGTGGATAATCTCACCATCGACAACGTGCGCGTGGACACCAATCGCGACGGCTTCGATATCGATGCGTGCCGCAATGTCCGCATTTCGAACTGCTCGGTGAACTCGCCCAACGATGACGCGATTTGCCTGAAGAGTTCTTACGCGCTCGGTTTCGCGCGTGCCTGCGAGAACATCACGATCGTGAACTGCCAGGTCACCGGTTACGATCTGGGTTCGTTTCTCGACGGCACGTTCCGCCGCACGCAGGAAATCGCGCCCGACCGCGATGGCGTCACGGGACGTATCAAGTTGGGCACCGAGTCCAATGGCGGCTTCAAAAACATCACGATCGCCAACTGCGTTTTCGATCGCAGTCGCGGTCTCGCGATCGAGACGGTCGATGGCGGCGTGATCGAGGACATCGCCGTCACGAACATCACCATGCGCGATGTCACCACGTCGCCGATTTTTATTCGCCTCGGCAATCGTGCGCGTGGACCCGAAGGCACACCGGTCGGGGCGATTCGTCGTGTGACCATCAGCAATGTCACTGCATCGGGTGTCGATCATCGCTATGCGTCGATCATCGCGGGTATCGCCGGTCATCCGATCGAAGACGTGACGCTCAGCGATATTCGCATTCTGTATCGCGGTGGAGGGACGACCGAAGATACGGCGATCGAACCTCCGGAAAAAGACCGCGCGTACCCCGAGCCGAGCATGTTTGGAACGATGCCCGTTTACGGGCTCTTCGTGCGACATGCGAAGAATCTCACGGTGCGAAATGTCACGGTCGCGTTTGAGTCGTCCGAAGCGCGCCTGGCTGTGTGGCTTCAATCCGTGGAAGGCGTGCGGTTCGACGGCTTTCGTGCGCAACGCGCCGACGGCGTATCCGTATTCCAACTACGCGACGTGGACGATCTTCGTTTGCGTGACGTCAACGATCTCCCCGATCTCGTGCGGGCGCGGGTGGAGAACGAGAAACTCTGATGAGCATTACCCCCATGAAACGTATCCTGCTGCCCATTGTTCTGCTTGCCGCGGTTGCTTCGAGTCTTGCCGCCGATGCGCCGGCGGCGCATCGGCCTGCGCTCTCGGCCAATCTGAAACTGGCCGATGTGCGCATGCGCGACGCGTGCGTGTTGGCCGACGAAGTGACGCAGCAGTACATCATTATTTCTTCTGCGCGCGGTGCGGGGGTGCGCGCTTACACGAGTCGGGATCTCGTGCATTGGGAAGGACCGCGGATTATCTTTCAGGCACCGCCGAAGTTCTGGGGCGACATCGATGTGATCTCGGTGTGGGCGCCGGAGATGCATGCGTATCGCGGCAAATATTATCTCTTTCTCACCTTCGACACGAAGCACCTGTTTCCCGAACAATGGCGCAACTGGTTGCCGCGGGTGACGCGTGGCTCGCAGATTCTTGTGAGCGATTCGCCGTTTGGTCCGTTCACGCCGTTTGAAAATCGCTCCACGTTGCCGCCCGACATGATGACGCTCGACGGCACGCTCTTCGTGGAAGACGGCGTGCCGTATATGGTCTTCTGTCACGAATGGGTGCAGATCAAAGACGGCACGGTTTCGTATGTGAAGCTGAAGGACGATCTCTCCGCGACCGATGGCGAACCCGTCGTGCTCTTCCACGGCAGCGAAGCTCCGTGGAATAAGAAATCGAAAGAGTTCGGCTGCCACGTCACCGATGGTCCGACCTTTCACCGCTCGAAGTCCGGCAAGCTCTTCATGCTGTGGTCCGGTTTCGGCGACGGCGGTTACACGACTGGTATTGCCATTTCGGATACAGGCCGGCTGGCCGGTCCGTGGCGGCAGCAAGCGGGGCTGATTTTTTCAGCGGATGGCGGACACCCGTTTTTGTTCAAACGTTTCGACGGGCAGCTCATGATGACGCTGCACTCGCCGAACAAAGACACCGAACGCGCGCTCCTCTTTGAGATGGAGGACACCGGCGAAACGTTGCGCATCGTGCGGCCGCTTCCCGCGAACTAAACGGCCGAGATTTTTATGATCATGAGGAGAACACTGAGCATCCTACTCGGATTGTTGCTGGCGGTGCCGGCGCTGGCGTCGGAGCGTGCGACGCTGGATTTTAACGCCGGCTGGCGGTTGCTGGTCGGCGATCCGGCCGGTGCGCAGGAGGCTGATTTCGACGACGCCAGCTGGAAGCCGGTGACGCTGCCGCGCGCGTGGAACGAGGACGACGCGTTTCGTCTCGCGATCGACAAACACACGACGGGCATCGCGTGGTATCGGAAAACCTTCACGCTGCCGTCCGGCACAGACGGGAAGAAAGTGTTCATCGAGTTCGAAGGCGTGCGCCAGGCGGGCGAAGTGTGGATCAACGGCCAACGCATCGGCTCGCACGAGAACGGCGTGATGGCGTTTGGCTTCGACATCACCGACGCGCTGAAACCCGCGCCGCAGGTCAACGTGATCGCGGTGCGCACCGACAACAGTTGGGACTATCGCGAAAAGCTGTCGGGCTCGCGCTTCCAATGGGCCGATAAAAACTTCAACGCCAACTACGGCGGCATTCCCAAAAACGTGCGTCTGCACATCGCTGATCGCGTGTATCAAACGCTGCCGCTGTATTCACATCTTGGATCGACCGGCGTGTATGTTTACGCGAAGGACTTCGACATCGCCGGACGCAGCGCGACGATCCACGCCGAGTCGGAGATCCGCAACGAATCGACGGCACCGCGCACATTCACGTATCGCGTGGGCATCACCGACATGGATGGACGCGAGGTCGCGCGTTTCGATGGCGGCCAGTACACGGTCGTGCCGCGCGCAAGTGTCGTCGCCAAAGCCTCGGCGCGCGTGGAGAACCTGCATTTTTGGAGTTGGGGTTACGGTTATCTCTATACGGTCACGACCGCGCTGGAGGAAAATGGAAAAACCTTCGATGTGGTGAACACGCGCACGGGCTTCCGAAAAACGGAGTTCGCGAACGGCATGGTGAAACTCAACGACCGCGTGATTCAGCTGAAAGGTTACGCGCAGCGCACATCGAACGAATGGCCCGCCGTCGGACTTTCCGTGCCGCCGTGGTTGAGCGATTACAGCAATAAGTTGATGGTCGAAAGCGGCGCGAATCTCGTGCGCTGGATGCACATCGCCGCGTGGAAGCAGGATATCGAATCCTGCGATCGCGTGGGGCTCATGCAGATGTTGCCGGCCGGCGACGCCGAGCGCGACGCGCAAGGACGCACGTGGGCGCAGCGCGTCGAGTTGATGCGCGATGTGATCATCTACAACCGCAACAATCCGAGCGTGCTCGTTTATGAGTCGGGCAACAAAGGCATCAGCGAAGAGCACATGGCCGAGATGAAAGCGCTGCGCGATCGTTACGATCCGCACGGCGGACGCGCCGCGGGTTCGCGTGAAATGCTCGACAGCAAAATCGCGGAGTGGGGCGGGGAGATGCTCTATATCAACAAGAGCGCGCGCATTCCGCTGTGGGCGACGGAGTATTCTCGCGACGAAGGTCTGCGGAAATATTGGGACGAGTTTTCTCCGCCGTATCATAAAGACGGTGACGGGCCGCTTTACCGCAACGCGCCGGCGACCGTGTACAACCGCAACCAGGATTCGCACGCGATCGAGAATGTCGTGCGTTGGTATGATTACTGGCGCGAACGTCCGGGCACGGGCAAACGCGTGAGCTCGGGCGGTGTGAACATCATTTTCTCCGACACCAACACACACTATCGCGGCGCCGAAAACTACCGGCGTAGTGGCGAAGTGGATGCGATGCGCATTCCGAAGGACGGCTTTTTCGCGCATCAAGTGATGTGGGACGGTTGGGTTGATGTAGAAAAACCGCGCGCACACATCATCGGTCACTGGAACTACGCGCCCGGCGTGACGAAGCCCGTGTATGTCGTCACGAGCGCGGAGCAGGTGGAGTTGTTCCTCAACGGACGCTCGCTCGGACGCGGTGATCAAAGCTCGCGTTTTCTTTTCACTTTCCCCGCGGTTGCGTGGGAATCCGGCGTGATCAAAGCGGTGGGTTATGATGCGAACGGTCGCGCGATCTGCGAAGCGTCGCACACGACAGCGGGCGCGCCCGCCGCGCTGCGCATGACCTTGCTCTCGTCGCCGCTCGGACTGCGCGCGGATGGCGCCGACATGGTGTTGGTCGAGATCGAGGCGGTCGATGCGGAGGGGCGCCGTTGTCCGACCGCCTTGCACACCGTCGAGTTTTCGCTCGAAGGTCCGGCCGAGTGGCGCGGCGGCATCGCGCAAGGCCCGGACAACTACATCCTCTCGCGCACGCTGCCGCTGGAAGGCGGCGTGAACCGCGTGCTCATTCGTTCGACCACGACGCCTGGCGAGATTCGCGTGAAGGCAAAATCCGAAGGGCTCGCGGGCGCCGAAATGAGCTTTGCGTCGAGACCGGTGACGGTGGAAAACGGTTGGTCACGCACGCTGCCGGCGGATGGATTGCCGTCGAATCTCGATCGCGGTCCGACACCGTCCACACCGTCGTTCACGATCACGCGTGTGCCGGTCGATGTTGTGAAAGCGGTCACGCGCAGCGGCGCCGATGCGAGTGCAGCGATCGACGACAACGAAGTGACCGCATGGGTCGGTCGCGAGCCGGTGACGTTTGAGTTTGGCCGCACGGTGCGACTCTCGGAAGTGACCGCGAAGTTCTCCGGATTCCGCGCGCGGAGCTATCCGATTCGCATGCTGGTCGACGGGCAGGAAGTCTATCGCGGTGCGACGCCGCGCGGACTCGGTTATGTGGCGCTGCCGTTGAAACGTGTGGAAGGTCGCAGCCTCATCATCGAAGTGCTCGGCGGCTCCGAAGCGCGCGACGCGTTTGCCGGCATGACGGAACTCGAAGATCAGAAAAATGCCACGACGGGCGAAGAGAACGTGCGCGCCGGACAACTCGGAATAATCGAGATCGAGTTCTACGAGCCGGTGGCCGACTCTCGTTAACGCACCATGTATCGCTTCAGCCTCCTCTTCGTTTCACTCACCGCGGTCGCGCAAGCCGCGGTGCAACTCGCGAGCCCGTTCACCTCGCACATGGTGCTGCAACGTGAGCAACCCGTGCCCGTGTGGGGCACGGCCGACGCGGGCGAACGCGTGACCCTCTCGTTTGCCGCGCAGACAAAAAGCGTGATCGCCGACGCGAACGGCCGGTGGCGAATCGATCTCGATCCACTCGCGGCCTCGGCTGAAGGACACGAACTGCGCGTCGCGGGATCGCAGACGGCGGAAACGTTGGTGCTTCACGACGTGCTCGTGGGTGAAGTGTGGCTGTGCTCGGGACAATCGAACATGGTGCACACCGTTTCGAAATCGGTGTATCGCTGGGCTGGCGTGCTCAACGAAGAGGAGGAAATCGCCGCCGCGCATTATCCACTCATCCGCATGTTCACCGGCGAAACGCAGAAAGCGTATGAACCGCAGACACGCATCGGCGGCACGTGGCAGGTTTGCTCACCGGAAACGGTGCCGGCGTTTTCCGCGATCGGGTATTTCTTCGCGCGCGATCTGCAGCGTGAACTGAATGTGCCCGTGGGCATTCTCGCGCTCTCGTACGGCGCGAGTTGCGCGGAGGCCTGGGTGCGACGCGACGCGCTTGCGGCGTATCCGCAACTGCGGCCGATGTTGGAAAAATTCGATGCGGACGTCGCGGCGTTTCGTGCGTTGCCGAAAACGACGACGGAGAACGGCGACGTGCGCTCGCAAGATGTGAATGTGGCGGCGCCGAAAACGAAGACGCCGAAAGATCCCGTGCAAGATCAGCACAATCCGACGGTGATGTTTAACGGCATGATCGCGCCGGTGATCCCGTACGCGATGCGCGGCGTGCTGTGGTATCAAGGCGAGTCGATCGTGGGCGGCGCGGAAGGCGTGGCGCTTTATCCGCTCGTGCAAGCGACGCTTGTGCAAGACTGGCGCGCGTTGTGGGAGCGCGGCGATTTTCCGTTCTACATCGTGCAACTCGCCGGACAAGACCGCCCGAGCAATCGGCCCGAAGTGCGCGAAGCACAGGCGACGATTTTGAATCTGCCGAACACGGGCATGGCGGTTGCGACCGACGTCGGCGAAGAGCGCAATGTGCATCCGCGCAATAAACAAGCGGTCGCGGACCGACTCGCGCGTATTGCTTTGGCGAATACATATGGAAAACCGATCGAGTTCTCCGGACCACGCTACACCGGCATGCGCGTGGAGAACGGCGCGATCCGTTTGCTGTTTTCGCACACGACCGGCGGACTGCACGCGCGCGACGGCGTGTTGAAGTGGTTCGAAGTTGCGGGCGCTGACGGCAAGTATGTCGCCGCGGAAGCAGCCATTGATGGCGGCACGGTGATCGTGCGCAGCGCCGAAGTCGCCGAGCCGGTCGCCGCGCGTTATGCGTGGGTGAGTTTCCCGGACGGCGGACATCTTTATAACGGAGCGGGTTTGCCTGCGGCGCAGTTTCGAACGGATGTGGCGGCGCGAGCCTCGGGCAGGAGCGCCGGCGGGCCGCCGGCAGTTTTGGAAAGCCGGCCGGGGACGCACGCTCCCGGCGGAAACTCTTTTTAAGCGATGAAACGGAAACTCCTGGCGGCGTTTTTGCTCACGGCTTCGGTCGCTTCGGCGTTCGAAGTCGCGAGCGATCGACTGCGCGAAGTGACGACGTTCGAGCGCGACTGGCGGTTCTTCAAGGGCGACGTTGTTGGTGCGGAGCAAACGGCGTACGATGATACGAACTGGGGGATCGTTTCGGTGCCGCACGATTGGAGCATCGAAGGACCGTTTGACGAAAAAGCGGCGACGCGCGGAGACGGCGGGTTTTTGCCGTCGGGCGTGAGCTGGTATCGGAAGACGTTTTCGCTGCCGAAAGGACTCCAGAAGGGACGCTGTTTATTCGTCGAGTTCGACGGTGTGATGGCGAACAGTGAAGTGTGGATCAACGGGCAGTCGCTGGGGAAACGGCCGAACGGCTATGTGAGTTTTCGCTACGAACTCACCCCGCATTTGCGCGAAGGCGTGAATGTACTCGCGGTGCGTGCGGACACGAGCGAGCAACCGGCGTCGCGTTGGTATACGGGCGCAGGCATTTACCGGCACGTGAGGCTGGTCGAAACGGGCGAGGTGCGGTTCGAGCCTTGGAGTACGTTTGTGACGACGCCGGTGATAAGCGAAACGACCGCGGAGATCTCCGTCGCGACAACGGTCGTGAATACCGGCCGTTCTCCGCGGGCGTTGAACCTTCGTGCGGTCTTGCACGATCCGGAGGGAAACCGGGTCGGTGAGTTTGAAATCGCCCAGAAAAAGTTGGCGGCGGGAGAAACCGCTGACCTGCGCGGCGAGATCACCATCAACGCTCCATGTCGTTGGAATCTGGATACACCGCATTTGTATCGCATCGACGTCGCGTTGATGGAGGACGGAAGGCCGACCGATGCGGAGTCGATCGTGTTTGGCATCCGCGAGTTTCGTTTCGAAGCGGCGACGGGCTTTTGGCTCAATGGCCGCAATCTAAAGATCAAAGGCGTGTGTTTGCATCACGACGGCGGCGCGTTTGGCGCGGCGGTGCCGTTGCGCGTGTGGGAGCAACGGCTCGAAGTGCTGCGTTCACTCGGCGTGAACGCGATCCGCACCGCGCACAATCCTGTGGCGCCGGAGTTTCTCGATCTCTGCGATCGCATGGGGTTTCTCGTGATGCACGAAGTGCTGGATGTGTGGACGGCGGCGAAACGTCGTCATGATTATCACAAATACTTCGCCGAGTGGGCGCTGACCGATGTGCGCGACACGGTACGCCGCGACCGAAATCACCCGAGCATCATTCTCTACAGCGCGGGCAACGAAATCCACGACACGCTGCGTCCCGAGCCGGCGAAGAAGACGCTTTCATCGCTTATCGAGGTTTATCATCGCGAAGATCCGACGCGGCCGGTGACGCAGGCGTTGTTTCGCCCGAATCGCAGCGGCGACTATCACAACGGCTTCGCCGACATGCTCGATGTGATCGGGCAAAACTATCGCGAACGCGAAATCCTCGATGCGCACAAAGCGAATCCGGCGCGCAAAATCATCGGCACGGAAAACACCCACCTGAGTCATGTGTGGGTCGCGTTGCGCGATCATCCGCAGTACGCGGGGCAGTTCATTTGGGCGGGCATCGATTATCTCGGCGAATCGCGTCGATGGCCGTTTATCGCGACGGACTTCGGCGTGATCATGCGCGATGGGTCGCTGCGTCCGCGCAGTTACGAACGCATGAGCTGGTGGTCGGAGACGCCGATGGTGCACATCACGCGACGCATGGGGGAACGCGCGCCGCCACCGGTCGATCCGGGGTACGAAACGGCTGCGCAGGTCGCGTTGCTGGCTGCGCAGCAAAAAGAGCCGGAGCTGCGATCGGATTGGACGCCGCAAGATCTCACCGCGCACGAGGAGACGGTGGAAGTTTTCAGTAATTGCGACGACGTGGAGTTGTTTCTCAACGACCGCTCGCTCGGCGCGCTGGCGAAGCGCGACGATGCGAGGCCGCGCACGTGGAAGGTTGGGTTTGAGCCCGGCGCGATTCGCGCGGTCGGCAAAAACGCGGGCGAGGTCGTGGCGGTGCACGAGTTGCGCACCGCGGGCGAACCCGCGGCGCTGAGGCTCACGCCGGATCGGATCGAAGTGGCGAATACATGGGACGATGTGGTGCGCATCGACGTCGAAGTCGTGGATGCCCGCGGCGTGCGTGTGCCTTCGGCGGATTTTTCGGTGGAATTTTCCATCGAAGGTCCTGGCGTCATTGCGGCGGTGGATAACGGCGACAACGCCAGCCACGAGTCGTTTCGCGAGCCGCGTCGTCGATGCCTCGACGGACGCTGTACGGTTTATGTGAAAGCAACTGCGTCGTCCGGACGTATCGTTTTGTCCGCTCGCGCGTCAGGCATGCCAGTAACCTCCCTAGCACTCTCCGCAACCGCCCGTTGATTTTCTCATGATTCGTCTCGTTCGATCCATTGTTCTCTCGTTTCTGACATTGCTGGCCTGCGTCTCCTCGCTGCATGCGCAGCGCTGGATGGAGAAGCTGGACCGCGGTGTGGTCGCCGTGCACCAGCCGGATGGAAAAGTTTTCGTGAGCTGGCGTGTGCTTGGCACCGATCCCGACGGCGTCGCGTTCAACGTTTATCGCACCACGCCGCCGCGCGAGAGCGAGCGTGTGGATGCCGGTCCTTACGGGGCGCGCATCGAGGAGCCCGGCACGCGAAAGATCAATGAAACGCCGATCACGGGCGGTAGTTGGTTTTTGGATACAAGACCCAATCTCATGCGCACAACAACGTATACCGTGCGTGCGGTGGTGGATGGCCGCGAGTTGGACGCCGATGGAAGTTTCACGCTGTCGGCCAACTCCGAGCCGCTGCCGTATCACTCGGTCCGGTTGCAAACGCCTGCCGGTTACATTCCCAACGACGCTTCGGTCGGTGATCTCGACGGCGATGGGCAGTACGAGATCATTATTCATCAGGCGGGAGTCGGCCGCGACAACTCGCACCCCGGCATGACCGACGCGCCTATTTTCCAAGCCTACAAACTCGATGGCACGTTGCTGTGGACGATCAACCTCGGCAAAAACATCCGCGAAGGCGCGCACTACACGCAGTTCCTCGTTTACGATTTCGACGGCGATGGGCGCGCGGAATTCGTCTGCAAAACGGCCGATGGCACGGTGGATGGTCGCGGCAAAGTCATCGGCGATCCCAACGCCGTGTGGGTGACGCCGGAGAATCCGGACGCGCCGGCCCCTGCGCCCGGTCAGCGTCGACCGGAAGGGAGTTCGCGCGCCGGGTTTATTCTGAAAGGCCCCGAATATCTCACGGTGTTCGATGGGCTCACCGGCGCCGCGCTCGCGACGGAGAAATATGTGCCGGGCCGTCATCCGGAAACGGACAATCCCACGCCGGAGCAAATGAAAGAAATCTGGGGCGATGGACACGGGAATCGTCTCGATCGCTATCTCGCGGGCGTCGCGTATCTCGACGGCGAACGTCCGAGTATCGTGATGTGCCGCGGTTACTACACACGCGCGGTGCTCGCGGCGTGGGACTGGCGCGATGGCAAGCTCACGCAACGCTGGGTTTTCGACAGCGATTCATCGCCTGAAAACCGCCAGTATCGCGGGCAGGGTAATCACCAGTTGAGCGTGGCGGATGTGGACGGCGACGGACGCGACGAGATCGTTTACGGCGCGTGTGTGATCGATGACGACGGCAAAGGACTTTATTCGACTGGTTGGGGTCACGGCGATGCGTTGCACGTCACCGATCACGTGCCGGACAATCCCGGGCTCGAAGTGTTTTCCATTCAGGAACGTTTTGGCCCTGAAGGCATGAACATGCGCGATGCCAAAACGGGTCGCCCGATCTTCACGATCCCGTCGGTGAAAGCCGCGGAAAGCGGTGGTGATCGCGGCGAAGGTCCGGGTCGTGGCGTGGCGTTTAATATCGATCCGCGTTATCCCGGCTCGGAGTCATGGGCTGCGGGCGCGGGCATGGATGGCATCTATAACGCGAAGGGCGAGAAGATCGTCGAGAAACGTCCGCGAGGAGTATCGTGCAACTTCGCGGTATGGTGGGATGGCGATCTGCTGCGCGAGTTGCTCGATCAAAACATGATCACGAAGTGGAACTGGGAAACGGAGTCGATCGACACGTTGCTCATCGCGCACGCGTGTCAGTCGGGAAATGGCACCAAGGCGACTCCCGCGCTGAGTGTGGATCTCTGGGGCGACTGGCGCGAAGAAGTGATCTGGCGCACGCGCGACAACCAGGAGCTGCGCATCTATACGACGACGATTCCCACGAAGCATCGGCTCGTGACGCTGATGCACGACGCGCAATATCGCCTGGCGGTCGCGTGGCAAAACGTGGCCTACAACCAGCCTCCGCATCCGAGTTTCTACCTCGACGAAGCCGCCCCGCTGCCCGTGCGCCCGAAGATCCGCGTGGTGGAGAAGAAGTGAGAGGCGGCTTTTATTCGCGAGCCCGTTGAAGATTTTCGCGGGCCTCGCTGAAAGCTGGATCGAGCGCGAGGGCGTCGGTGAAGGCGGCTCTCGCGTCGTCGAGACGGCCGAGCTGCGCGAAGGCGATGCCGAGGTTGTTTGCGATTTCGGCGGACTGCGGTGCGAGACGGCGCAAGACGAGGTAGTGCTCAAGCGCTTCTCCGGCTCGGCCGGATTGTAGAAGAAGATTCGCGTGAACATAGCGCGCGTCGACGAAGTCTGGGTGGCGTGCGACGAGGCTTGCCAGTTCGCGGATGGCCTCGTCTGCGCGGCCAAGTTCGAGGAGCGTCTGTGCGAGACGCGTATGAAGTGCGGGATCGTCGAGTCCGAGCTGTAGCGCCTTTCGCCAAGGAGCGATCGCCTCGGTGGCGCGTCCCGAGGCCGACAAGGCCAAACCGAGATTTGCGTGGGCTTGTGGCAGCGTCGGGTCGTTCTGGACGGCCTGTGTGAAGTACTCGATCGCTTCCGCGTGGCGACCTGCCTGAGCGAGCGTACGGCCGAGGTTGATCAAGGTGCGTGCTTCGCCAGGGGCATGCTTGAGTGCTTGTTGGTAATCGCGAATGGCCGCCTCGGTGTCGCCCAAAGCGGCACGAGCGATGCCGCGGTTGTTGAGCGCGTCGATGGCGGCCGGATCGTTTTCGATGACGAAACTGTATTCTTTAACTGAATACGCATATCGGCCCGCCGCGAGGTAGGCGTTGCCGAGGTTGTAGTGCGCGTTGACGGCCGCAGGTTTGCTCGCGACTGCTTGTTCGAGGCGGGTAATGGCGTCCGCCACACGACCTTCATCGAGGAGATTTTTCCCGTAATTATAGAGCGCGTCGTGGTAATCTGGTTTCAGCGCCAACGCCCGTTCGTAGTAGCCATAACCTTCGTCGCGGCGTCCAAGAACGATCAGTGCGTTGCCGTAAGCGAGATGCGCGCTAGGATCTTGGGGCGCGAGCGCGAGCGCTCGTTCTAGAAGGGGTTCGGCCGCGACAAAATCGCCGGCTTTGGCGAGGAGAGTGCCGAGCGAGGTGTACGCACGGGCGTTGTTTGGAGCCTTGGCGATCGTGTCCTCCCAGATGGACGTGGCGGAGCGATAGTCGTGGTTCCGACGATGTGTGAGAATGCCGAAGAAAAATGAGACGGAGACGCCGACGGCCATAAACACGCGGAGGTTCATCCGCCAGATGAGCGAGGAAACCAGAATCAACACAGGCGCGAGCGGGAGGTACATGCGATGCTCCGCCATGGTTTGCGTATTCACCGGCACGAAACTCGAGGTGGGCGCGAGCAGTGCGAAAAACGTGGTGCCGAGAAAGCCAATGCGGGGATGTTTCCAAACTGCATACGCGGTGAGAGCCGCGAGGATTGTGAGCAGGGAAAATTGTCCGGCGACTTCGCCGAAGCCGCTGACGACGCGCGTGCCGTAGTCGAGCACCAGCGGATCCGGCCACAGGCCCAGCCGCAGGTAATGGACGATCGCCTGGCATTGCGTGAGAAAATAACTCACGACGGTAATGTCGTCGAAAGTTCCTACTGTGCCGCCGCGCCCGCCGCTCGCGACGATGCAGGTGGTGAGTATCAACCAGCTCGACGCGAGCGTCAGATAGAAGGCCCGACGTGCCCGCCAAGCGTTGCGGAATGAACCGGCTGCGAACGTGCGATCGTACAGATGAACGAGCAGTGGCGCAGAGACCATGACCTCTTTGGCGGCCATGCCCGCGAAGCAGACGACGACGGAGAACGTAAGCCAGAGACGCGTGTGCGTCGCGGATTGGATCGCACGCGCGAATGCGTAAAACGTGAACAGGTAACACAGCCCGACGAGCGATTCCGCGCGCTGCACGATGTAAGTGACCGACTCGGTCTGAAGCGGATGCAGTACCCAAATTATGGATACAAGGGCCGCGAACAGGTCGTCGTTGTGCGTCGATGAAGACGCGGTACACAGTCGAAGCGTTCGCCGAACAAGGCCGAAGAGCGCGATACCGGCCAGCGCGTGGATGAGGAGATTGGTCGCGTGATAACCGGCGACGTGTTCGCCGTAGAGCGCGCGATCGATGGCAAACGAAAGATTGAGGAGCGGACGTCCACTCACCGTCAGACCGCTGTCGCGCGGTGGAAACAAGGCGGTGCGCCAGTCGTGCAAGGTGGGGTTTTCCAGAATCGAACTGGCGTCGTCGAAGATGAAGGGAACGCGAAAACTGTTCGCGTAGGCCGCGGCGAGGACGAGGCAGATGATGAGCGGAGGAAGCCACGACCAAGGAGAACGGAATGGGGGCGACGGCGGCAGGGCTGTCATGCGGGGTAAGAAAAGTCCCATAGGTCTTAACGACCTATGGGACTGAAGAGAGGAAAAATCGTCGCGCGGACGAGACGAGGGAGGACGGATCAGAACAGCGCGCTGGCGGCGGCGCCGACGGCGGTGATGGGGCCTTGGTCGCCGAGGCCGTCCATCGCGCGGTCCACTTTGCGCAGCGTGCCTTGCACGTCTTTGATCAGATTGTCGTTGGTGATGAGCTGACCGAAGGTGCTGTTGGCGTCGTTGAGCTTGTCGGAAACCTCGCGGAGGTTGCGCACGGTCACGCGGAGGTTGTCGGCGGTCGCTTCGTCGTAGAAGAGCGTGCCGAGCGTGCCTTGACCGCTTTTGACCTGAGCGATGAGCGATTGGGTTTCATTGATGAAGGTGCGCGCCTCCGTGGCGGCACCTTTGATTTCGTTCACGGTCGCGAGCAATTGGTCGTATGCGGCTTGATCGTAGATGAGTTTGCCGAGGGTGCCTTCGCCGGAGCGGATCTGGTTGGTGACGGCTTCGAGGTTGGCGACGGTGGTGGAAATTTTCGCGCTGTTTTCGGTGACGAGGCGGTCGAGTTTCTGGAAAAGACCGCCGCCGGTATCGGAGCTCATGGAGCCGCTGATCTGACCGAGGGTGCTTTTGATTTCCTGGCCGAGATTGCCGAGATCGCCGATGATTTGGTTGAGGTCGGCGACGTCTTTGGTGCGCAGCGAACCGCCGGGAGAAACGGTGCCGTTGGCGGGATGGCCGAGATCGAGCGAGACGTAGTTGGAGCCGAGCAAGCCGGCCATGGCGATGGTCGCGGTGGCGTCGGCGGCGATCTGCACATCGCTGCGGATGCGGAGAACGGCTTCGGCGCGTCCATCGACAAGGCGCGTGCGTTCGACGGTGCCGATTTGCACGCCGGCCATGCGGACGTCGTTACCGGCTTTGAGTTCTTTCAACGACGAGAAGGCGGCGGTGACGGTGTAGCCTTCCTTGGTCGAGAAGCGGCCGTTGTGCAGCGCCTCGAAGGTGACCCAGATGAGGGCCAGCCCGATGATGAAGAAGAGGCCCACCCGGGCCGTCATTTGGTTCTGGTTCATGATGTCTCCAGTTGCTGGTAGCGCGGTTTCTTAAGATCGATAGTCGGATTGAGAAAGTCCTTCACGGCGGGGTCTTCGACGCGGCGAAGTTCGTCCGGAGTGCAGAGGGCACGCATCTCGCCCTTCATGAGAAGGGCGACGCGGTCGGAAATGGTGAGCGCGAGATCGCGGTCGTGGGAGACGACGATGCTGGTGACGTTGAACTCGTGCTTCAGGGTCGCGATGATCTCGCTGATCGTGGCGCCCATGATGGGATCGAGTTCGGACGTGGGTTCGTCGTAGAGGAGGAGCTGCGGCTCCATCACGAGCGCGCGGGCGATGGCGACGCGTTTCTTCATGCCGCCGGAGAGCTCCGAGGGGAATTTCTGCGCGGCGTTTTCGAGCGAGAGAATCGTGAGCGCGCGCATGACGCGGTCGCGGATTTCTTTTTTCGGGCAAAGGCGATGCTCGAGGAGATAAAGCGCGAGGTTGTCGTAAACGGAGATCGAGTTGAACAACGCGCCGGCCTGGAAAACGAGGGCGAGGGCGAAGCGGTCGCGCGTGTCGGGCTCGGCGGGATCGAGGCCGTCGATGCGCACGGTGCCGCGGGTGGGTTGATCGAGCCCCGCGATGAGGCGTAGCAACACGCTTTTGCCGGAGCCGCTCGGGCCCATGATGGTGAAGATCTCGCCCGGTTTGATGGACAGGTGGATGTTTTTGAGGACCTGCTGCGCGCCGAAGCTTTTCGAGATGCCGGCGATCTCGACGCCGACGGGAGGACGGGCGGCGCCGGACGAGCTACTGCGTTCCCTGAGGATGTGTTTTTTCATCAGGCGAGGGCTTTGGTGATGAAGTAATCCAGCACGAGGATGCTGATGAGGGAGAAGACCACGGAGCGCGTGACGGCGTGGCCGATTTCGCGCGGACCGCCGGTGGTGCGCAGGCCGGTGTTGCACGCGATGAGGATGATGACGAAGCCGAAGATCTCGGCTTTGATCAGACCATCGAGGACCTTCTCGGTGGTGAGGAATTGCGTGAGGCTTTGGAAATACTGCGCGGGCTCCACGGCGATGATCTCGACGAATTTGCAGACCACCGCGCCGCCGAACCAGCCGATGATGACACCGATCATCGTCAGCATCGGCATATAGAGAAGTACGGCGAGCAAACGGGGCAATACGAGGAAACGCTCGGGCGGGATGTTCATCGTCACGAGCGCATCGACCTCCTGGTAAACTTTCATGGACGCGAGCTCAGCGGTGATCGCGGAACCGACGCGACCGGCGAGAAGAATGGCGACCATGACGGGACCGAGTTCGCGCACGAGCGATTCACCGACGAGCGTGCCGATGAGTTGTTTCGCGCCGAAATCCTTGAGCGTCAGGCCGGCTTGCAGCGCGAGCACCGCGCCGATGAAGAAGCTCAGGATGGTGACGATGCCGAGCGACGAGTAGCCGCCGAGAAACGCTTGTTCGATCACGCGCTTGAGGATGCGCGGAGCACTGGGCAGCGAGGCGAACGCGCGGCCGGTGAGCAGCAGCGCGCTGCCGAAGGCATCGAGCAGTTGGTTCAGCTTGTTCATGGGTGGACGTCGCGCGCCTCCGCGGATTTCTGCGCGCTGGCGCGGCGTTTAAATTTGAAAAGGAAAGGACGCCATCCGCGCGCCTCGGTGCGATCTGCGCCGAGCACACCGCAGAGAAGAGCGAAGCGTTTTTCGCTCGCGTGCCGTTCGACGCCGATGAGCGGGCCGAGGTGGAACTCGCGCTCTTCCGGCGCGCGGCGCCACGTCACGAAATTCCACAGCAGCGAATGACGCGAGGTGTCGTCGGACGGACGGTCGTATCGATAGATCGCGAAGAGCGGGCTGTAGGTCGTGCGGATGGTTTCGTTGTGCGGGAAAAAAACTTCGAGCGGGCTGAGCGCCTGGATCTGGCGACGACCCGCGCCGTTATCCCACGACGTGAACAGCGGCCAGACGTGTGTCTTGTGCGCGGGCGTGGCGGCGGGATTGGTCGCGCTGCGCTGCACGGTGGAGTTGTAGAGGAAATAAAGAAACTGGCGCTTGGTCTGGATGATCGGACCTTCGTCGGAGACGCGTTCGCGCCAAAGCGGCCAGAGTATCCACGTTTTTGATACACCTTTGGAGTCAGAATGCGTGTAGAACGGCGCCCAACGATTCACGTAACGCGCTTCACCGCGGCCCTGCACAAAAAGCGGCCAGAAGTAATGCGTTTCGTGATAAGCGAGCGGTGCGGTGCGATCGAACCAGCCGAAGAACGGCCAGAGATAAGTGCGGCTCTGTGAGTTTGCGTCGATCGTGCTCGCGTAGAACGGAAGCACGCCGCGGCGGATGTCGGGCTGCGGTTCGGAGAGTTTCTTTTCGTTTTTATAGATGAGCGGCCACAGGTAGTAGCGCTCGCGGTATTCGCCGGCTTTTTCGCGATGGCCGAAAAGCGGCCAGAACTCGAAACCGCGATTGCCTTCGCCGCGCATCACTTTGATGAACGGCCACGGCGTGGTCGTGGTCGTGACGCCGTTGCGCTCGAAGCGTCCGTAGAGCGGAAACGCGACCCACGTCCAGTGATCGAGGCGGAAGCGTTGCGAGATCGAACCGTAGATCGGAAACAACGCGCGATACGATGTCGCGGGGTCGCCCGTCTGACGCGAAAAATAAAACGGCCAGACATCGAAGGCCGAGCGCTCGCCGCTGCCCGCTGCGCTCACGTGCACTTCGCCGGGCGACTCGCGATTGATCAGCGAGAACACCGACCAGCGACTGCCAAACGGCGTCGCGTGATAACGAAACAGCGGCGGCAACACGTACGCATCCGTCACGTCGCCCTCGGGGCTTGTTTTCTGAATATAGAACGGACGAAACCCGCTCACCCGCACGGCGCGATCGTGGCGCGAGGGCGCCGCACCGGGCTGCGCCGGTTGAGAGAAAAACAACGGCCCGAGCGCATTCCACGAGACAACGGTTTCTTCGGCGGTCTTTTCGTCAGTCGTGGCGTTTGTCTGCGTTTGCCCGACCCAAAGCGGCCACACGTTCTTCTCATTCGCACGCGCGGGCACGCCGCAGGCGGCGGCGCAACCGAGTACGGCGATAAGACGAGTCAGCAACATGGATTTGGTAGTCTCGAAAAAGGGCACGAGCATGCGCACCGGGCGGCTGGGTAAAGTCGGCAACCCGCCGTAACCGATGATGATTAGGGGCCTAACGAAGAAGGTTGGAAGGCGAGTAGCAATTTTTTAATAACAATCCCTTTCCGACACGGGGCATTTCCCAACCCGCTCGGCCAAGGATAGTTTTTCAGACGATGCGGCTTTCGCCGGGTTCCATCGCAATGAAGGAATCGGTGCTTATCCCGGCTTCCGCCAGCGCCTTGCGGAGATCTTCTAAAGGAGCCTCTCGCGCTTCATCGGTCAACGGAAACGCGCCCCAATGCATCGCGATGCTCAGACGGGCGCCGATTTCGCCATGAATGTGCACTGCCTCGGCGGGGTTGATGTGCTGCCCGCGCATGAACCAACGCGGTTCGTAGGCGCCGATCGGGATCAGCGCGAGGTCGGGCGCGCCGCAGCGCGTGGCGATGTCTTTAAAAAACTGCGCGTGATACCCGCTGTCGCCCGCGAAATAGACGCGGCGAGTGGGCGTTTGGAGAAAAAAGCCGCCCCACAAACGCGAGCAGCGGGCCGAGCTCAGGCGATTGGTCCAGTGTTGCGCGGGCGTGAGTGTGATCGCGACGTCGGCGGCGCGGGGTGCGAGCGACTGCGTTTCCCACCAATCCATTTCCACGATGTCCGTGAACCCGGCGCGTTTGAGGAGATCGCGATGACCGAGCGGTGCAAAAACGCGCGGTTGGTCGCGTCGGGCGAGTTTGCGCAAGGTCGCGAGGTCGCAGTGATCGTAGTGATCGTGGCTCAACAAAACCGCGTCGATGCACGGCAGCGTTTCGAAGATCAATCCCGGCGCGTGAAACCGGCGCGGTCCAAGAAAACCGAAAGGACCGACGCGTTCACAAAAGACCGGATCGGTGATCACATTCACGCCGCCGAACTGAAGAAGAAACGTGGAGTGATTGATCCACGTGGCGGCGACGTGCGGATCGTCTTCTGCGCGAGCGGGCGGAGCGGCGCGCGGTGTGATGACGTGCGTTTCCCAACGCGGTTTTTTTCGTTCGCGCCACCAACGCCAGATGTCGCGCGGTCCGGGCAACGGCATGCCGCCGGGCGTGAAGAACCGAACGCCGTCGCAATGATCGGAAACGGGAAAACGTCGCATGGCTGCTCAACCAGACATCAAACCGCGCGACAGAAGCGACGCGAAACTGCTCACGGCGCGGGAGCCGGAGATGGCGCGGGCGGTGTGAGCGTTGCGAGGTAGGCGATGATGTCGGCGCGCGCGTTGGCGGCAGGGACGGGCTGGGTCATCGTTGTGCCGGGGATGTATTGGGGCGGATCGGTGAGATAGCGATCGAGCGTGGCAACGTCCCAGGTGAGGCCGGCGTTTTTCAACGCGTCGGAGTACGTGAACCCTTCGCGCTGGGCCGCGGGTGAACCGACGATGCCGGCGAGTCCCGGACCGGTGATGCGATGTTGCGCGGAGGCGGCGTGGCACGCCGCGCATTGGGACTGAAACAAGCGACGACCGCGAACGGGATTTCCTTCGGCAAACGACAGCGCGGGCAGCGCGACTAACAGCAACGCGATAAGCAAGCGCGGGTGAAGCATGCGCGGGACAAAATCGCGCCCCGGTGTCGTCGGCAAGTCGCGGTGTGTTGAACGGTCAGCAAGGCCTGTGGACGCGGACCGAAGTTTGACAGCGCGGGCGGTGCATGCGCAGAAACGCGCGCGACGCGTCGAACGAACGTCGCATCTTGAACGCATGATCCTGTCGAAACCCAACTCTCCCGCAGCGCTTGCGCCCGCATTTTCGCGGGCGATCGCATGAGGATCAGCGGCGGAGTGGCGCGCGGGATTCCGCTGTTGACGCCGAAAGGCGACGCCACACGACCGGCGACGGACGGCGTGCGACAAGCGGTGTTTTCGAGCATCGCATCGCGCGTGCCGGGCGCGCGTTTTCTCGATTTGTTTGCTGGCAGCGGTGCGTATGGACTCGAAGCGGTGAGCCGCGGCGCGGCGGGCGGATATTTTGTGGAGAAAAATGCGCGTGCGACCGCGTGCCTCGCGAAAAACATCGCCGCGGTGTGCAAGAGCGCGGGGCACGACGCACGAACGCTCACGGTCGCTCAAACGGATGTGCTCACGTGGAAAATGCCTGCGGGCGAGGAAGCGCCCGATCTCGTGTTCATCGACCCGCCGTATGAGATTATTGGATACATCGCTGAGCCGCTTTTTGCGCGGCTGTCGGAGATGCTCGCGCCGAGGAAAGATCCGGTGATTGTGTTCGAGATGCCGGGCGAAATCACGCTCGAGCCAGCGGGCTGGACCTGTGTGCGCCGGCTGGGAAAAGGCGCGCGACAACCCACGGTCGCGTTTTTCCGCAAAACATCGCAGGCTGGGGAAGCCTGAGAATGCGAGCGCTCACATCAAGCCGAGGCGGGCTTTGACGATGGCGACCGCCGCGACGACGGCGGTTTCGGCGCGCAGGACGCGCGAACCGAGATGAGCGAGCGCGAAGTTTTTTGCCCGAAGCAAATCGCGCTCGGCGGGCGACCAGCCGCGCTCGGAGCCGATGGCGAGCACGAGCGGTATCGCGGCGTCTGCCGAAGATGTGTCGCGCAGGCTGCGACAGTGACCGAGCGCTTCGGGCGACTCGTAATTGTCGAGCGCGATGCGCGGGGCATTGGCGGGGGGCGGCAACGCGTCGATGAGCGCGGCAAGCGGTTGCGTCCAGGTGATCGCAGGCAGGCGCGTGCAGAAGGCTTGCTCGGCGCCGGTGATGAGTTGCTGGCGCCATTCGCCGGATGTCCAAAGCGTGCTGCGCATGTAGGACGATTCACCGCGATCGGAGGGGAAAAAGTGGATCGCACTGACGCCGAGCGCGGTGGCTTCGCGAAGAATTTTACGCGCGGTTTGCGGACGCGGCAGACCGATCAGCAAGGTGATCGGATCGAGCGGCGGCGGCGGCGAGCCCCACGCGAAGCGGAGGGGAATCGCGTCGGGCGTGATGTCGACGAGCGTGCCCTTGCCGCGCGGACCATCGAGGAGGCCCGCGTCGAATGTATCCAGTTTTTGGCGACGCAGGACCTCGAGTAGATGAATCGCGCGCGGGTCGGTGCGCGGGAGCGGGGAGGCGGCTTCGTCGGGGGTGAAGAGAAGGATGTTCACGGCAGGCTTCGCGGTCAGTGTGGCCGAATTTATGCACCGTGAGCTGCCGCGGATGCACGCGTATGTTTCGACACACAGGTGCACGCGCGCGCTGGAGAGAAGCGCGCGTGCAGAGCGATCAGGCGTTGCCGAGGATGGCGTCGATCTGAGCGGATTCCTGCGCCGTGAGATCGGGCGTGTTGAGCGCGGCGATGTTGTCTTCGATTTGCGCGACCTTACTGGCGCCGATGAGGGCGGTGGTGACGGCGGGCTGACGAAGCACCCACGAAAGCGCGAGTTGCGCGAGCGATTGTCCGCGGGCTTGCGCGAAGGCGTTGAGCTGACGGAGCTGGACGAGTTTCTCCTCAGTGATGTGTTCGGGTTTGAGGAAACGCGGATCGCGCACGGCGCGCGAGTCCTCCGGGATGCCGTTGAGATAACGATTGGTGAGGAGACCTTGCGCGAGCGGACAGAACGGGATGCAGCCGATGCCTTCCTTGAGCAATACGTCGAAGAGACCGCGCTCGGGCGTGCGTTCGTACATGTGGTATTTCGGCTGATGCAGCAGGCAGGGCGTGCCGAGATCGCGCAGGATGGCGGCGGCGCGGGCGGTTTGTTCGGGATTGTAGTTCGAGAGCGCGACGTAGAGCGCTTTGCCGGAACGGACCGCGTGAGCGAGCGCGCCCATGGTTTCTTCGAGCGGCGTTTCGGGATCGGGACGGTGGTGATAAAAAATATCGACGTAATCCACGCCGAGGCGACGCAGGCTTTGATCGAGCGACGCGAGCAAGTACTTGCGCGAACCCCAATCGCCGTAAGGCCCGTCCCACATCAAGTAACCGGCCTTGGTGGAGATGATGATTTCGTCGCGATACGCGGCGAGGTCTTCGCGGAGAATGCGGCCGAAGTTTTTCTCCGCGGCGCCGGGCGGTGGTCCGTAGTTGTTGGCGAGATCGAAATGGGTGATGCCGAGGTCGAAGGCGCGCAGAACGAGCGCGCGGCTGTTGGCGTAAAGATCCGTGTCGCCGAAATTGTGCCAGAGACCGAGCGAGAGGCGTGGAAGCTTCAGGCCGCTGCGACCGGTGCGGCGGTAGAACGCGGGGTTGTCGTAACGAGTGGGCGCGGGTTGGTAAGACATGGGGGCGTGTGAATGGTGTGAAAAGAGAAGAGGGAGGCGGGGCGCGGGCGGAGGCGAGGGCAGGTGGAAATTACAGTCAGGAAAGCGGGGCGGGAATGACGAATGAAGAATGACGAATGACCAGTGCCCAACGGCTAGTGGCGATAGGCATGCAGGTTTGTAGCACGCGGAGTTGGACGCTCCATCTGGAGCGTTGCTCGCTCAGTTGAAGAGCTGGCTGAGAAACACGACGGTATCTTGCCGGCGCGCGCCGATGCTCTCCGACTGCGCGGCTACGGTGAGCGTGAAGTCGCGGCGACCGTTTGCAACGGGTCGCCCGGAGGCGTCGAGGAAAGTGATCGTTGCGGGATACTCGCCGGGTTCCAGGCGCAGTGCGGCGAAGCTAAGGTACTGCGGGATGTTGTCCCACGTGCGCGTGTCGGCTTCGGGCGTGGTGGCGGAGGCGGTGAGTTTGCTGATGATGCCGACTGCGGCGAGCGCGATGGCGACATTGGCGGCGTCGCGATTGTAGGTGCCGTCGTAGCGGTAAATGTTGTCGGCGGCGACGGTGGCGCCGACGAGGGCAACATCGCCCACACCTTCGGCGGTGCCTTTGAATACGGCTTTGTTGCCGAGGATGTGATCCATCACGCGACCTCCGCGGGTGGTGGCCTGGAAGTTCAGATCGTCGTAAGCGGGCAAAGACACGCGTCGTCCGGCGACTTCCAACACGGCGGATTGCGCGGCGGATGGCGTGGTGATGAACTTCAGACGTTCGTTGTATTGACCATCTGAATACTTCTGCGGACCGCGGCCAAACTCCGCGAAGACGAGCACGTTGGCGGCGGTGTCGTAATCGGGAGGGACGGCGCGGCCCTGCGCGCGGGCGTTGGCGCGAGCGCGAGCGAGCGCGTCGGAGCCGTTGCCGCCGAGGCGGGACGTCACGAACCCTTCGAGATAATCGAACAGCACGTAGTCGCCCGCGTAAGTTTTGTCCGCCGTGTCGCTGTCGAGTAGTTGCGCGGTGCGCAGGAGCGCGCGGGCGTTGTCGGGTTCGCCGTCCTGCCAATAGAGGATGGCGCGATAAAAATGGGCGAGCGCGCGTTCGTAAGGTTCGCCGATGAAGGGCTTGTCGGATTCGCGGCGAAACATGCGACGCGATTTGGCGGCTTGCGCGCTGATGTTGCCGTAGTTGGCGGCAGCCTGCGAAAGCGCGCCATCAAGTTGTGCGCGCGCTTCGTCGAAAATGCCGCGGCGCATGGCGGTCGCGGCGACGCGATATTCCCACAACACGCGGTCTTTCGGCAGAGCGGCTTCGAGATGTGCTTTGCCGTCCACAAGCGCGTCCCCGGTGATCGGCACGTAGCGCGTGGGGGGCGTGTGCGTACAGCCGGCGAACACGAGAGCGGCGGCGAGCGTCGCGCCCAGAACGCGTGAAGAGCGGTTGGAAAGCCGGCGGAGCATGAAAAGTCGAAAATGAATGTCGGCGCCGTCGAAGCAACCCGGACGGCGGGACAGTTTTTTCGACCGGGCGCACGAACGGAGCAAACAAGCTCGCGGCGCGAAGCAGAAGTCCGCGCCGCGATCAGAACGAAGTTATTTCACCGTCACCGAGATATCTTCGAGGAGCGCGAGCGCGACGGCCTCGGTGATATCGCGAATGTCGAACTGCTTGGTGAGCGGGCCGGCGTATTGATCTTTGCCGAGGACGTCGGCGGAGCTGGCCTGGCCGAGGATGGCCGAGTCGGAAAGACGGATGGCGGTGAGCTGGATGTCGGGAATGTTGACGGTTTCGTCGCCAGAGACGCCGGTGACGACCGCCTGGCGGCTGGAGATCAGCGCTTCGATGACGATGTCGGCGACCTTGGCGAGTGCTTCGCGATCTTTGCGCGCGGCGTCGTTGGCGGGCGCGGTGAAATGATCGAGCGGACGATCGGCGATGAGCGCGGTGGCAGTGCGTTGATCGGCCAGGCGCGCGCCGGAATAACGAAGCGGACGCCCGAGCAAGCGCTCGACTTCGCGCACCGTCTGACGATCGGCGAGCGACTGCACGGTGGGATCTTCTGCCTTGTAGGTGTTTTCTGCGGAAACTTTCGATGTTTGCTGGCTGGCCGAGCCCTTGCCGGGAACCGGTTGCGAGTTGGCGGAACCGGCGTCGCCACCGCCGACGGCGACATTGATCTGGGTTTGCGCGGAAGCGCTGTCGGTACGCGGCGCGTTCGGATCGGCTTCAAACGAAACGTGTTTATCTGTCTGCGTGGCTTCCGTGCGCTCGGTGCGGCTGGTGAGTTTGAGCCCCGAGTTTTCCACGAGATCCCGGTTCACGTAGATGAGGTAGCGCGGATCGCCGAGTTTCTCGTTGGCGGCGCGGAAACCATCGAGCACGATGCGGGCTTTATCGGGTGCGATGAGGCTTTCGGCCGGGCCGTAAAGACGCTGCTGGTAGTCGTAAGTCTCGCGCGATTCCGGCGCGGGGGTGAGCTGGCGGGTGACGGGGACGGGCGCCTCGGGTTCTTTCGCGGCGTAAGCGACAGAGGAGAAAGACCAATGACCAATGACCAGTGACGCAGTGAGGAGGGCGCGGGAGGTTTTCATGGTGTTCTTGCGTTGCAGCGGTGCGGCGATGTGCGGGGAAAATCCTCGCGCGGATCAGCGAGCCTGACGGACGCGCACCGTGTATTTTTTAGCCTGGGTATTCATGGCGGTGAAACGCACGGCTTCGGTGGCGTTTTCGCTGAGGATGAGATTTTGCCAGGGCGTTTCGTCGCCTGTGGAGAAGCCGGCCTCGTTTTTGAACACGCAGCTGACCTGGACCTGGATGCGACGGCTTTCGCGGTTCTTGACGTTGGCCACAACCTCAAGACGTCCGTCGCTGTTGATGGTTTCCTGGAGGCCGGTGCAGGTGACGGAATTTTGCGTGGGCTTATCGAGCAGCACGAAGCTGTCGGTGTTCTCGAGCGTGTATTTGGTGGTGTCCTGCGGGGCGAAAGGACCGGGGGGATTGGCGCAGCCGGCGAAGGCGACGAGCGCGGCGGCGAGGAGGGAGACGGTGGTTTTCATGGTGTATTGGTTTTTCCACTACAAGGCCCGCTCAGCGGTAGGCGGCGTCTTCGAGGCCCTGTTTTTTGATCTCGGCAAAGTCTTCCCAGACGATGGCGCTGGTGCGCGCGTCGATGAGTTGGAAGGAATAAAGGATGTAGTCGCTGACACCGGCGCTGGTGCGGCCGCTCATGCCTTCGAGGCGTCCGGTGAGGAAATAGTCGGCGCCCAAGAACTCCACGACGTGCGGATCGGCGCTGGCGGTGACATTGCCCTGTTGTTTCAATGCGCGTTCGCGCTCGAGGGCGTTCATGCGATCGCGGGCGAGGAAGTTGACGCGGCCGGCGGCCTTGGAATTGAGCGAGGCGCGGATGCGCGTAAGGAAGATGTTTCGGTTGATCGGGAAGCGCGTGTCGTTGACGACGTCTTCGAGCACGACGGTCGGCGGGGTTTGCGCACGCGCGATTTGGGGAATGGCGAGGATGCTGCGGGCCATCTTGTCAGTCACGGCGACGAGGTCCTGCGATTCGACACCGGTGCCGGCGACGAAGCCGCGTTCGTCGGCTTTCATTTCGGTCACGGGGACCCCCGACGGGTTCTTGACGCCGCGGCTGGGACTGCATCCAGCGAAAACCAAGACGGCGCATCCGAGCGCGAGGGAGGGGAGGGCGAGCTGTTTCATAGTGTAGTGTTGAAGTAAATACAAAGCCCGCCGCCGAAATGGCTCGGCGGACGAAGCGAACCCGACGGCAAACTCAGCGGCCGAAGAGGCTGTTGGCCGAGCTCATCGGCGTGGAGTTGCCGTAATAGTGGTTGTTGATGATGACCGTTTGCGGCGTGGACGAGGTGGTCGCCGAGGAGGACTGAACTTGCGGCGCGGTCGCCGTCGTTTGCGTCTGGGCGGCGGCGGCTTCGCGGGCATTGGCGCGTTGATCGGCGATGGCGCCCAAGAGCAATCCCGCGCCCGCACCGATGGCGGCGCCGCGCCAGGCGTTGTTGCGCAGATCGCCGGAGTTGTGGCCGATGATGGCGCCAGCGATGCCGCCGAGAATCATGCCATTGGCCGCACGGCTGCCCGATGAATAACCACTGGAATATCCGGTGTAATAACCGCCATACGCGGGCCCGTAATAGCCGTAGTAGCCGGGCGTGTAGCCATAGTAACCAACCGTTGGATACACCACGACAGGACGATAACTTACCCGCGGCGCATGGTAATGATGCGAGTGCCGATGCGATTGATGATGACCGTGGTGAGAGTGGCCATGATGGCCGCGGTGCGCGCCGGAGGCGATGGACGGACGGTGAGTCTGTGCCATCGCAAGAGGGGCGGCGACGACGAAGGAGAGCAGGGTGATGGCGGTTTTCATGGCACTAAAGAAACTGGTTGGCAGAAAACTGAGACCTCACCGGCAAGGCAAGGTTTCAGCGGATAAGCGGATGGCCTTCGTGCGGCCGCTCGGCCTTGCCAAATGGGCCTGCATCGGGATCTTAGCAAAGAGCAACCCGCCTGCGGCGCGAGCGCTATCCGCCGTTTACCGTTTCTTTCGCCCCATGCAGCACCTTCTCGCTCTCGATCAAGGAACGACTTCCAGTCGCGCGCTGGTTTTTGATGCGCAGGGCGGGATCGTTTCCCAAGCCCAACAGGAGCTCACGCAATTTTTCCCGCGACCGGGTTGGGTGGAACACGATCCGGAAGAAATTTGGGAAACCACGCGCCGCACGGCCACCGCCGCATTGGCTGAAGCGAATCTCATCGGCTCGCAAATCGCGGCCATCGGACTGACCAATCAACGTGAAACCACACTCGTGTGGGAACGCGCGACGGGGCGTCCCATCGCCCCCGCGATCGTGTGGCAGGATCGACGGACGGCCGGGACTTGCGCACGGCTGCAACGCGCGGGACACGCGCAGGTGTTTCGCCGCAAAACGGGATTGCTGCTCGATCCGTATTTTTCCGGCACCAAACTCGCGTGGTTGCTCGATCACGTGCCGGGTGCGCGTCGGCGCGCTCAACGCGGCGAGCTCGCGTTTGGCACGGTGGACAGCTGGTTGCTGTGGAAACTCACCGACGGACGTATCCACGCCACGGATGCGACCAACGCCAGCCGCACCTTGCTCTACAATCTGCACACCGGCGAGTGGGACGACGAACTGCTGCGGCTCCTGCGCATCCCGCGTGCGTTGCTGCCCGAGATTCGCGGATGCAGCGAAGTGTATGGCGAAGTCACGTCGATCCCGGCGTTGCGCGGCGTGCCGATCGCTGGCGTGGCGGGCGATCAACACGCGGCGCTTTTCGGTCAGGCCTGTTTCCGTCCCGGTTTGGCGAAGAACACGTATGGCACCGGTTGTTTCATGCTCATGCACACGGGGACGAAGCCCGTGCGCTCGCGTCATCAATTGATCACCACGCTCGCGTGGAAAATCGGCGCGCGCACCGAATACGCGCTCGAAGGCAGCGTCTTCATCGGCGGCGCGGTTGTGCAATGGCTGCGCGATGGGCTCGGATTGATCGCGAATTCTGCGGAAATCGAATCACTCGCCTCGCGCGTCCCCGACAACGGTGGCGTTTATTTCGTGCCTGCATTCACGGGACTGGGCGCACCGCATTGGGACGTCGACGCGCGTGGAGCGATCCTTGGACTCACGCGCGGCACGACGGCGGCGCATCTCGCCCGCGCGGCGGTGGAGAGCATCGCCTTTCAAGTCGCGGATTTGATTGCTGCGATGGAAGCCGATGCGGGCCGAAAAATACGCGAGCTGCGCGTCGATGGCGGGGCCACGGTGAACGATGCCTTGCTGCAGTTTCAAAGCGATCTGCTGCGTCGGCGTGTGGTACGTCCGCGGGTGGTTGAGACGACGGCGCTCGGCGCGGCGTTTCTCGCGGGCCTCGCCGTGGGCGTGTGGAAAAATCGCGACGAGCTCGCCGCGCTCTGGCGCGAAGATCGCGAACTGCGGCCGCGTGCGCGTTCGGGCGTCGAGGAAAAGCAACGTTGTTGGCGCCGCGCCGTCGAGCGGGCCAAAGGCTGGCAATGCGCGTGAAGCGCCTCCGCCCTTTCGTCATGCGCCCCCGATCTTCGCTTTTAACAAAGATTTTCGATGCTCCGGCTTAATTTGCCGCTTTGAAAATCGCTATCGCTGGCCCATGGTCGCGCCATCTTTTGGCCCAGGAATGAAAAATACCTCCCGCTCCTTCCGACTTCTCGTCAGCAGCTTGATCGGTGCCGCGCTCACGAGCGCCTCCGCACTGGCGATCACCGCTGATGATCTCGCTGCTCTTCAGGCCAAGGCGGCCACGGGTGACGGCATCGCTCAGCATAACCTCGGCTTGGTTTATGCGAACTCGCAGGAAGCGGTGGCCGACATCGTCGAGGCCTACGCGTGGCTCTCGCTCGCCGCCGACAACGGCGCGACCGGCCGTGCGTTGCTCATCGTGTCGCGCCAGATGTCTCCGCAGGAGATCGCCGAGGGCAAACAACGCGTCGAAGAAATCCGCGCCGCCATCACCGCGAAGACTCCCATTCCGCCGCCCGTCGCCCGCGCCTCGAAGCAGAGTGACAAATCGCCCATCGCGCCCGCATCCAGCGCGGGCTCTCCCATTTCGCCGGTGGTCGCGGCATCGTCCGCCGAAGTCGAAGCGCGCCAGGCCGAGTTGAAAAAGCTCAGCGAAGAACTCGCCGCCGCGTGGAAGGAAAACGAGGCGTTGAAAGCCGCCGCCGATCAAGCGACCGCCGCCGCTGCCGATCGGGAAAAAGAACTGCGCGCCGAACAAAACCGTCTACGCACCGCGCTGGAGACGGCCACCAACGAGATCGCGGCCATGAAGGCTGCATCCGCGAACTTTGAAGGTGAACGCAACGGTCTCCTTCAGCGCCTCGAAGAGGCGCGCAAAGCGGGGGCCGAGGAATCGCAGTTGAAGGTCGTCGCGCTCGAAGCCGATCTCGCCAAAGCCCGCGAGACCACCCGCGAACTCGCTGCAGTTCGCGAAGCGCTCGAGACCGCGCGCGCTCAGCAACAAAAACTCGTCGACGAAAACCGTCGTCTCGAAGCCGCCGTCACACAGCAAGCGGACGACACCGAAAAAACGACCGCCTCGCTCCGTGAAGAAATTGCGTCCCTCAAAACCGCGCAGGCTGAGTCCGCCCGTAAACTCGCCGAAGCCGAAAAAGCGGCCGCCGAGCTCGCGACGGCTCGCGCGCGTATCCAAAATTTGGAGACAGAAAGCACGCGTCTCGCGGGCGAAAACAAAACCCTCGCCGCGCAACTCGCCTCCACCAAAGGCGCATTGCCGGCTGCCGAAGCGGCGCGCCTCAACAGCGAGGTGGCCGATCTGAAAGGTCGTTTGTCCGAGTCGCAGCAAGCGCTCGCCGTCGCCACGGCGGAAACCGCCAGTCTACGCCAGGAGTTGCAAAGCACGAAGTCGGGCATGATCCCGGCCGAGCAGCACCGTCAGTTGCAGGCACAATTCGATGCCGCGAAAAAAGCGGCCGAGGAGAACAGCCGCGCACTCGCCGCTCTGCGTGAAAGCGAAGCGGCGTGGAACGCCGAGAAAGAGCGCCTTACCGCCGAGCTCGCCTCCGCCAACGCCGCGTTCACGGAAGAAGTCGCTTCTTGGAAGGCGGGCGCCGCGAACTTCGAAGGCGAACGCAACGCGCTTCATCAGAAGATCGCCGAGCTCGAGCGCACGGTCGAAGACGCCAAAAAGACGACCGCCGATTTGGAAACCAAACTCGCCGCCGCGACCGCCGGAGCCGCCGAGAGCCAGCGTCAAGCGGCCGAGCTCGCGCGCGTTGCTCAAGAGCGCGACGAGTTGAAAACGGCACTCGCTACCGTGCAGGACGGGTTGTCCACCAGCACGGCGGAAGTGGCCGCGTTGAAGAAGGAGCTCGCCGCTGCAAAATCCGGGGTGGTGCCGGAAGCTCGCGTGAAGGAATTGCAGGCCCAGCTCGCGGCCGCGACAAAAGCCGCCGATGCCGACAAGGCTGCGCAGGAACAGCTCAAGCGTTCCGTCGCCGCGCTCGAGGCGGAACGCACGGAACTGACGCGCAAACTCGCCGAAGCCGCAAAGGCGGGCGAAGCCCCGTCGCGTCGCGTGGAAGAATTGCAGACACAATTGGCGGAGGCACGTCGCGCGACGGAAGCCGCTCAGCGCGAAAAAGACGAAGCGCGCAAAGCTTCGAGCGCTTTCGAAGCCGATGTCGCTCGTCTCACGCAGGAGCTCGCGCAAGCCAACGCCGCCTCGGCTGCGTCCTCGCGCGCCGCTGCACAAGTGGCGGAACTGGAGAATCGCCTGAAGTCCGCCGAAGACGCCGCATCGTCCGCGCGTGCGGAGCAGGAAACGCTGCGCGCACGCATTGCCGAGTTGGAACAACGTCCTGCGCAACCCCCGGGCGAAGATCCGGCCGAACTCCGCAAACAACTCGATGAAGCGAACGCGAAACTCGCGGCGACGCTGCGCAGTTTCCAGATGCAGCAGGAGCAAATCGATTTGTTGCAAAAATCGCTCGCCGGCACCGATGCCGAACGCGCCGCATTGGCGGAGCGTATCGCGGCCGCGGACAAACAAACGGCCGAAGCCGCTCGACTGGCTGCCGCGGGCCGTGAAGCGACCGCACAGGTGGAGGCTTTGCGCGAACAATTGCGCCACGCGCAGAATCAGATCGGCCAGCTCACCGCTGAGCTCACCCAATTCCGCAGCCGCGGCACGACCGTCGCGACCGCGCCGACGCTGACACCGCCGCGCCGTCCGGCCGACACCACATCGCCGACCACGGCCACGCGTCCCGCTTCCGAGCCGCGCATTCACACGGTCGTCGAAGGCGAAACGCTCACCCGCATCGCACGTCGCTACTACGGACGTGGCGAGCGTTGGGTCGACATCTACGACGCCAATCGCGCCAGCCTCCCGAACCCGGCCTCGCTGAAGATCGGCATGAAGCTCCGCATCCCATGATGCATCGGCGGGAGAGAAGGGGCGTAAACGCAGCGAAGAGGACTGCGAGGCGAGCGCATCCGCGTGGCGGGTTGGCGCCACGTGTGCGGTCGGTTGTGGCCGGATGCTTTTCCAGCTCATGTACACACCGGCACGATCCACCCCGTATCGCAGTTCTCGATTTTCAGCCCTGCTAAGGGCGTTATTGTTCTTTGTTGCGACGTCCGCTTTGCAGGCGGCCGATGTTTCGCGCGTACCTCCGGAAGTATATGCCACGCGCGTGGCGCCATTGCTCACGCCGGTGGAAACCATCACCGCGCCGCGCGAGCGCAAACCTGACGACAACGCGGCGGGGGTGACCTTGCTCGACGAACGTATTCACATTGTTGATACGGAAGGGCGTCGTGTCATGGTCTGGCATCTGGCATGGAAGGCGTTTACGGACGCCGGCGCGAAGTCGATCGCGGAGGATGTGACCAGCTATCTGAGGAAGGATCAGAAGTATCACCTCGTGACAGCCGAGACCATCCAGGCCGACGGGACGGTGATGGCCGTCAGGCCGAATGCCGTGCTGGTGCAGTCTCCGCAACGGCAGGCTGATTACGCGTTGTATGATGACGAGGAGGAGGTGAAAGTCATCTTCCCCAATGTGAAGGCGGGGAGCATCACGCGTATTATCGCAGTGATCGAGGATGTGAATGTGCGTATGATTGGTGAATACGCGCAGACCTTCGCCTGGTCGCGGAATTGGGAGCTGGATCGTTTGCACATCGTGGTCGAGTTGCCTGCGCCATTGGCTCAGCGAGCACATGTTCACACGACTGGGAGCGATATCCCGGAGATGGAGCGGAGCGAACTTGAGGATGGAGTTGTACGTTATCGCTGGCAGGCAGAGCGTTTGGCATCGCGACGATATGAACCAGGCCGCGCGCCGTCATCGCAGGTAGGCCCTTGTGTGCGGATAAGCACGATCGAGAAATGGGATGATGTTGGCCGCTGGTTTGCCGGCCTAATAACAACCCGCGATAAACTTTCACCCAAGCTGGCCGCGCAGGTGGAGTCATGGACCGCGGGATTGACCTCACGTGAGGACATTATCCGAGTGCTGCTGGCGAAAGTAGCGAACGACGTACGCTACACAGGGCTCGAACTAGGCCAAGCGGCCTATCAGCCGCACGACTGCAACGAGGTTTGGGAGAACCAGTACGGCGACTGTAAGGACAAGGCTAATCTCCTGGTGGCTTTTCTACGTCACAAAGGCATCGAAGCACGTATTGCCTTGGTGAATACATATCATCTGGGCCTGATCGACCGGCGTTCGCCTAACTATGCCGTGTTCAGTCACGCGATCGTTGCGATCGCGGATGGGAAAAGCGGCTATGAATTTTGCGATCCGACGATCTCGTTTTGCGAACCGGGAATGATAGGCCCCGGCAGTGCGGATCGCGATGTGCTGGTGGTCGAGGAAAATGGCGGCAAGTGGATGCGCACGCCGGTGCAGCAAGCGGGGAGCGTGACTTACGACTTCGATTTAGAATTGGGTGCGACCGGCGAGATCTCTGGATGGATGAGCGTGACGTCCGAGGGCTCTTACGGCGCGGGGCAAAGGGAGCAATATCGTCGTCGCGATGCCGATGAAACGAAGCGGAAACTGAGTGATTGGGTACGTGCTTTTTATCCAAGCGCCGATGTCATCGATGCAGTGAAGGCAAGCGAAGATGTGACCTCAGGACCCGATACGGTTAAGGCGTATTTTATTGTGCCTGCGCAGCGTGATCAACGGGACGGACGCACGACCCTGCGCTTTCCGCATGGCCGGTGGATGCTTCCGGACATGGGCACCACGGCGCAACGTGAGTCCGCGTTCTTTTTGTATCAAGATCGCGTCGTGGTGCGGGCGCGCATCCGGTTGCCGGAAGGTTTGCAGCTGGAAACGCGACCAGATCCCTATCGATTTGAAACGCCGGTCGGGCGCGCGCGCGCGCATTGGGAAGTGAGCGATGGTGTTGTTCACGCCGAAATCGAATCGGTCATCACGCAATCGGCGGTCGGTCCCCAGGATTTCGGAACCTATTACCAGGCCGTACAATCGATGCTCGCGTGGCTCGGGCAGCCCGTTGTGTTGAATACCTCATCGACGGCCGTCGTGCAGAAAACGACGGAGCCCACGATCGATTTGCCCCTGATGCCGACGGGCGACGGACAGCTTGAGCTTGTGGATCGGCGATTTCCGTACGAGGGCAGTCACACACTGCGGCGAGCGGCGCTCGAGCGAACCTTGCAGTATTTTCCGCATGACCGGAAAACGGTTTTTAATGCGCACGTGCGCATCGGTTTTCTGGAGTGGGCCGCTGATCAAAATGAAGCCGCTCTCAATCGCGTGCTTCCTCTGCTCGCGAATTATCGGACGGATGTGAGTACTCACGATTACGCGTGGGCGGAAAATCTTCAGGCGCTCGCCTTGAGGGATCTCGAACGAAGCGATGAAGCGCTCGCGATTTTGACACGCATCGCCCGCGATCCCGCGATGACGGCTTTCCGGCGTTCGAATACGCTCATCTCCGCCGCGGATATTTTGATTGCGGAAAATAGAACGACTGAAGCGATCGATTTGTTGGCAGGTGGTCTCGATCTGGATCCGAACAAACGCGCGATCACGTATCAACGTTACGTTCGTCTGCTGGTAGAGGCCGGCCGGCTGGTGCGCGTGGAGGAAGCATTGACCGACCTGACGGCGAAATATCCCGACGTGGCGGAAGGCGTATTCGTTTTTTTGATACAGAACGCGCTTGAGTGGACGGGCGCTGGCGCTCTCGACCGCATGCATAACCTCAGCACGATCATTCGCCGTGCATGGCCGCAGCCCGGGGCGGAGTTGGCGTCGTTGCTCGAAGATGCGGACAAAAGGAAATCGACATTGGTAACGGCTGCAGCTGTGCAGGCGGACCTTCAAACAAAGCTCACGCAAGCGCCGCTTGATACGCTGTATAAGCCCGTGCGTGATCCCGGGCTGAAAACTTGGGCGGATTTTAACCGTGCAATCGAGGAGGCGGAAAAGGTGGGGGATGCTGAACGCGGCACCATGCTGGGAGTGGAAGCGGTGGTGACGCTACCCGTGGACACTCAATTTGGCGATCGGCTGGAGCGTGCTACCGGGCAGGCGGAGTGGTGGGCACGAAAGATTGGCAAGGAACCTCCGCCGGCGATTTTTCCCGTGCTGCTGGATGTGAGCGAAAAGATGCCGATCACCAGCGACACTTATCTCGAAGCGCGTTTCTGGCGTGCGCGATGGCTAGCGCGACAGGGCAATGGGGCGGGCGAGCGTAAGATCTATCAGGACGTGCTGAAGATCCAAGGGATCAAGCCGGTGTTTCGCGTCGTGGCTAACGCCCGACTCGGACGCAGCTACGAAAATGCGGGGCGCTTCACGGCGGCATTGGGGCCGTATAAACGTTTGGAGGACGACGCGCCTCAGTTTGGATTAGGTGTCGAATCGATGCTGCGCGCCGTGTTCATCAACCTGCATCTGAAGCGGACGGATGAAGCGTTGCGTGTCATCCAACGCCTTGCGGATATGCCCGAAGAAGTGCTGAAAAAAGCCAGCGGAGAAACCTGGATTCGCGAGTTCATCGCGTTGGAGAAAAGCGGTGGCGCGGCTGCTTTTTGGAATGCGCGGGATGCGTGGTGGCGTCGTTGGAACAATCTTCGGTCGGGCCAGAAGCTGGTGAAGGATGGCGTGAGCGAAGTCGTGCCGGTCATCGAAGATCTCGAAGCATTGAAAACGAAGATCGAGCAGGCCGTGACGGCCCGGGATTTTACCGCGTTCGTGGAGAATCTTCTGCCCGTGGTAAGCGGTGCGCGCTGGTTACCTTCGCTCACCGTGGAGGTGGCTGCGATGACGGATGAGCTTGCCGCTTTCGCTCCCGACAAACGAAATGCGGTGTACGAGATGGCAATCGCGATGCTGGAGATCCCCGTGCCCGAGACGGTGATGGATCCTCGCAGACGTCCGTTGCAGTTGGCGGCCCATTTGATCGACGATCAGAAATCGCAACGAGCGCTCGAGGTGCTTGCGACTTGCCGGCCCGAAATTTCAAAAGACCGAATCGATCAGACGCTGCTACGGCTTTGGGCCATCGCCGCGACAGCGAGTCGTCGAGAACGTGAAGAATGTGCGGCGGCATTGGAGAAAAGCCTCGCGGATTTGAAAATGCCACACCTGCGGACGGAGTCGGTGGAGTCGCTCGCATCCCTCTATCGAGCGCTCGGGCAAGGAGCAAAAGAGAAGGCGTTGTTGTTACGCGAAGCGGGCAATACGCTGTCACAGGATGCCGAAGGAAAGAAGCGACTTGAACAGCGACTCGCTGCGCTGGAAGGAAGTCTCAAAATAGCCGGACAAGTGGAGACGTGGATCAACCGCGCGGGCCTTGATTGGTACGCCTTCGCCGAGCCCAGCAGTCTGGCGGATCCGCGTATTGGAGATTTGAATACATTGTTGGCGGCGCCCGAAGGCCGTCTTGCTCCGGTGGAGATTGTGAAGCTGCGGCTGCTGGCCGCGCAGGACGCGAGTCGCTCGGTTGAAGCGCAACAGGAAGCGTGGTGTTCTGCGTTGTCGGATGTGGTTAATTGGACCAGCGCCCAGGCCGATCTGCGCAACGTGCTCGATCCGTTGCTGGCGAGCGAAGATATTCCCGTGCAAGTGCGCGTGCATGCCCTCTGGCTGGGATTGATGCGGACGGCGGACGCGAGAAATACCGTCGAGTTCGATCGCTGGTACGGGCACATGCTCACGCGCTCAATGGAGCCATGGCGGCGGGATGCGTTGCCCTTATTACGAGCGCTGTCGCGAATCCCGCTTGGTGACGCCGGCAAAGAGCACGCGTTGCTGAAGGAAATCGTCGCGGGGGATATCGGTCTCGGACAGGCGTACGTGATGAGATGCCTCGCCGAGGCGTTGCTCATGCAAGGACGCACGGAGGAAATAGAAGCGTTGGTCGCTGATGTGTCGGGATGGCGGACATTGCCGCACCTGCACTTGTCTCGCGAACGTCTGCAGCTGGAGCTGCTCCAGCGCGTGGAGCAGACCAAGCGCTATCAACCGTTGTATCAGGCCCTGACGGCGACGGTATTGAGCGAGTTTTCCGACAAACCCCGAAATGCGCCTCGCGAAACCAAAGAGCGCGTTCGGCAGCAATGGTTGGAGTATACGCGCATCCCGTCGGAAGAAAGCGACTGGCAGATTTTCTTTTGGCTGGTGAATCAAGGGTGGGTTTTTGACCGATGGCCCGCATTTTGGGCACAGACCGCGCGACTGCATTCGGGAAATCCGAAGTATCGTGAACTGAACTTGCGTCTGCTGGAGACGGCGCTGCGACACGCGGTGGACGACGTACAACGCGCTGAAATGATCCGCGTATTTGCTCTCTCAGCGGATCTCGATCAGCCGGAGGTTCGCGGACGTTTGTTGACGCTGCTGATGCCATGGCGCGATGCGATCGCACATCCGGCGGCGTCGGCTGAAGGCCGCTTTCTGGAAGTGCTTATTCAGTTGCGAACGGGTCAGGCAGTGGACCTGGAAACAACGCTTGCTCAAATCAACGCCCCCGGCATCGGGCTGCTTCGCGTCGCGCTATTGCAACGCCATCTCGTGCAAACCAAGGACGTGGCCGGCCTCCGGCGACTGCTCGATGGGCAATCGCAGACGTGGTTACTCGACGAAAAGTTGATGCATCAAACGTTGCGCCAATACGAACTTCTCGACCGTGAGCGCGAGGTTGGGCTCGTGCGACAAGCGCTACGTCGGGAGCTCCGCCGGCAAGTGGTGCGTTCATGGTCAGGGGAGGCACCTTTTGCGTGGGAACTCGCGTATTTTCTAACGCTCGCGCTCGATGAGCCCGACGCGATCCCGCAGGCATGGTATGCGGCGATGAGTGGAAAAGTCCGCGGCCATGACCGTGTCATCATCGAACTGTTGCGTGCGCGCCTCGCAAAGGACTGGGATGCGGTCGTTGCGTGTGCGGACGAGTGCATCCGCGTCGCGCCGGCGTTTTATCACGCGTATTGGCAAAAAGGATACGCCGCCATGAAAGCGGGTCGAACTGCCGAAGCGCGCGAGGCCCTTAAAATCTACGTCCAGCACGGAAGGGATGAACTGGAATATCCCGAGGCACTCGCGTTGCTTGAAAGTATAGAACGATGAACGCTTGTTCTCAGTCTTGCCGCGGTCGTTGCTTGATGCGACGGCTGCGGGGAAGATGACTGTACGCTCGGGCGCGGGCTGGCGGTTTGAAGGGAGAGCGAGCAGGCGTTGCGTGTCTGCTCGTTAACCCCAGCCCCAGCTTCACCCCTATCTATGAAAACCGCTCTGAAGGCATTGGCCTTGGTGGCCTTTGCCGTCGTATCGTTGTGCGCGCCCGCGCGTGTAGCCGCCGCACCTTCGCTCATGGAACAACTCAACCGCGGTGTCGTCGCCGTGCGCGCGTCGTCGACCGAAGCGTTTGTGAGTTGGCGCCTGCTCGGCACCGATCCGGCCGAGGTGGCGTTTAATCTTTATCGCTCCACCGGCGGTGGCGCCGCGGTGAAGCTCAATGCCGAGCCGCTCACGACCGCGACGTCGTTTGCGGACGGCTCGGCGGATTTTTCGCAGACGCTGACGTATCACGTCTGTCCGGTGATCGGCGGCGTCGAGCAGGCTGCGAGCGAAACGTACACGCTCGCGGCGAATGCGCCGGTGCAGCAGTATCTGCGGATTCCGCTGCAAGTGCCCGCGGGTGTGACCACGCCCGACAATGTCACCTGCACGTACAGCGCGAACGATTGTTCGGTGGGCGATCTCGATGGCGACGGCGAGTACGAGATCATCGTGAAATGGGATCCGTCGAATTCGCAGGACAACTCGATCGGCGGTTACACGGGCAATGTTTATCTCGATGCGTACAAACTCGACGGCACGCATCTGTGGCGCATCGATCTCGGCCACAACATTCGCGCGGGCGCTCACTACACGCAGTTCATGGTGTACGATCTCGATGGCGACGGGAAGGCGGAGATCGCTTGTCGCACGGCGGAAGGTTCGAAAGGCGCCGACGGACAATTTGTCGCCGATCCGGCGAAGTTCACGGGTGTGCGTCCGAGTGCGGAGATCGATCACACGCAGGACCGTCGCAACGCCAATGGCTACGTGCTCGCGGGTCCGGAGTTTCTCACGATTTTCAACGGACAAACGGGCGTCGAAATCACGTCCACCAATTACAACCCGCCGCGTCATCCCGACACGCAGTCGCCGACGACGGCGCAGATCAACGCGCTTTGGGGCGACAACTACGGCAATCGCATCGATCGTTTCTTGGGCGCGGTGGCTTATCTCGATGGGCAACGTCCGAGTCTCGTGATGTGCCGCGGTTATTACACGCGCGCGGTGTTGGTCGCTTACGATTATCGCGACGGCGTGCTGAGCCAGCGCTGGATTTTCGATACGAATCCCAACGGCGGTCCGGCGACGGTTTGGGCGGCTTATCGCGGACAAGGAAATCACAATCTCAGCGTGGCCGACGTCGATGGCGATGGACGCGATGAAATCGTTTATGGCTCGTGCACGATCGATGACGATGGACGCGGACTGTATTCCACGGGACTCGGTCACGGCGACGCGATGCACCTCTCGGATCTCGATCCGGCGCGGCCCGGCCTCGAAGTTTGGGTCGCTCATGAAGACTACGCGGGCAACGGCGGCATCGGTCACACGTTTCGTGATGCGCGCACAGGCGAAGTGATTTTTTCATCTCCGACGACGTCCGATGCCGGTCGCGCGATGGCGGCCGATATCGATCCCAATTATCCGGGTTACGAAATGTGGGGTGCGCGCTCCGATGTGAGGACAGTCGATGGCACGGTGATCTCCACGAATCGCCCGTCGATGAACTTCGGCATCTGGTGGGATGGCGATCTGTCGCGCGAACTCCTCGATGGCACGACAGTTTCGAAATGGAATCCCGCGACGAAGTCGGTCAGCCCGGTTCTTTCGCCGAGTAATGTCGCGTCCAACAACTCGACCAAAGCCACGCCAAATCTCTCCGCGGATATTTTGGGCGATTGGCGCGAAGAAGTGATCTGGCGCGAGACCGACAGCGCGGCGCTGCGCATCTACACGACGACGGCGCCGACAAGCACGCGACTCTACACGCTAATGCATAACCGTCAGTACCGACTTTCCATCGCGTGGCAGAACGTCGGGTACAACCAACCGCCGTATCCCGACTATTTTCTCGGCACCGGCATGATCACACCGGCGCAACCTGACATCGTGACGGCGCTCGCGAGTTTGCCGGCCGCTGCGCCCGCGGTTCTTTCGATCAATCGCTACGATCCCGCGACGCCCGCGCTCGGTGCCACGAGCGCGATTTTCCGCGTCACGTTTAACCGAGCCGTGACCGGCGTGGATGCGACGGATTTCACGGTTACCGGAACAGACTCTGTCACGGGCTCCGTTGTCAGCGTGACGGCGCAAAGCGCGACCACTTACGATGTGCTTGTCGGTTCGATCACGGGTACCGGCACGTTGCGGCTCGACATGAAAGCAAGCGGCACAGGTATCGTCAGCGCGCCGGGCGGCGTCGCGATTTCCGGCGGATTCACCTCCGGAGAACTCTACACGCGCGTCGTGCTCGCGTGGCTGGCTTCCGCGCCATCGGGCGGACTTTGGAGCAACGCGTCCAATTGGGATGGCGGTTTCATTCCTGACGGCGCGGGCGCGATTCCGACCTTGGGCAATTACGATGTAATCGCCGACACGACGGTCGTGCTCGATTCGCCGCGCACGTTGTCGGGTTTGATTTTTGGCGATACCAACACCGCCACCACGGCGAACTGGATCGTCAGCAATCATGGCAACAACGCCAACACGCTCACGCTCGATGTCGATACCGGCTCGCCGACCGTGACCGTAAATGCGCTCGGCTCTGGTGCCACCGCCACGCTCGACACCGTGATCGCGGGCTCCGACGGTTTGACGAAGGCGGGCACGGGCACGCTGGTGCTTGGCAAAAACAACACCCTCGGCGGCGCGCTCGCCGTCAACGCCGGCACGCTGCGCGTGGGCGGACCCGATGGCGGGTTGACGCTCACGGCCGCGACAAACGTCGCTTCCGGTGCACGCCTCGAAGTGGGGGGCGGTTCGCTCAACATCTCGGGACTCGTCACCGCGGTCGCCGGCGCGGTCGTGATCGACAGCGGCACCGCGAATTTGACGGGCGGTTTTCGCACCAACTCCGACAGCAACGGCACGCTGCGCGTCAACGGCGGCACGCTCAACGTCTCGGAGATCAACATCCGTCGCAACAGCGCGGCTTCGATCGACTACAACTCCGGGTTCATCGCATCCGGCGGCACCACGCAGACCGGCGCGATTTGGTTGGGCAACAATAACTCCAACGGCGCGATGTCCGTTGAAGGCGGCACGGTCGAAGTTTCGGGCGCCATCATGATCGGCAACAATGTCGGCTCCACGCGCGGCGGCGGACTGCGCGTTACCAGTGGCAAACTCACGGTCGCGGACACCGCTTACGGCATCGTGCTCACACGCGCGTCGGGCAACACCACTGTCGCGCAGATCAGCGGCGGCGTGGTGACGACGGAAAAAATCACCTTCGGCTACAACGACGCCGTGATCGCGGGCTCGGGATCGTTCACGTTGTCGGGCGGAGAATTGTATCTCGGCTCCGGCGGCTTGGTGATGAATGGCACCGCAGCGTATACCACGACGATCACGTTGAGCGGCGGCACGCTTGGCGCGAAAGCGGATTGGTCCACGACGTTGCCGATGACGCTGACCAACACGCCGACCGTGAAAGCGGCCGATGCCGACGGCTCGTCGCACGCGATCACATTGAACGGTGTTCTGAGTGGCGCGGGCGGTTTTGTGAAAACAGGCGCGGGCACGCTCACGCTTTCTGCGAACAACACGGTCACCGGCGCGATCACGATCGATGCCGGTTCGCTCGTGGTTACGGGCAGCACGGCGACAGCCAGCTCAGTCACGGTGAATGCGAACAGCACGCTGGCCGGCACGGGCGACGCGGGAACGATTGTTCTCGCGGGCGGCGGTCAAGTTGCGCCGGGCGGCGCGGCGGTCGGAACATTGAACGGCGCTTCGCTCACGTGGAATGGCGGCGGACGTCTCATCGCCCAGCTCGACGGCGCGAACGCGGACAAACTCGTGCTGAGCGGCGCGCTCACAAAGGGCTCCGTCGGTGCTTACGAGATCAGCGTGAGCGGTGGCGCGGCGGCTGTCGCAGGGCAGGCGTACACCATCGCCACGTATGCTTCGACGGATTTTTCCGCGACGGATTTCACGGTTGTCGATTTGCCCGCGGGCCACACGGCGACGGTTTCTGCGGGGGCGACAAGTTTGACGCTCACGTTAAACGCGCCCGTCGCGGATACGATCGCGCCGAGCGTTCCGACCAGTCTCGCGGGCGTCGCCACGTCGCCCAACGACATCGCGCTCTCCTGGACCGCTTCGACCGACAACATCGGCGTCGCGGGTTATCGCATCTATCGCGACGGTCAGTCGGTCGGCACGAGTGCGCTCAATGCCTACACCGACACCGGGCGCGCGTCGGGTACGACGTACAGCTACACCGTCAGCGCTTATGATGCGGCCGGAAATAACTCCGACCCATCGGCTGCGATCACGATAACGACGCCGTACAGCGGTGCGGTGACGCGACAGGTTACAAACACGACCGAACTCACCAACGCGCTGACGCTGGCCAACGCGAACCCCCTCGCGACTTTCACGATTCAGCTCGCGGGCGGCACGTACACTCTCGGCGCAAACGCGCTGCCCGATCTCGCCGCGAAAGGCGTGAAGCTCGTGGGGCCGACGAGCGGTACGGCTGCAACGATCGATGGCGCGGGTGTTCCCGGCGGCGTGATCCTGAAAGTGACCGCGTCCGATGTGAGCATTTCGAATCTGCGTTTCACAAACGCGGCGACGAATGCCATCGCGATTCAAGCCGGCGCGAACAACGGCCGCATCGAAGACTGCGCATTTTCCGGCGCGACAACGGGCGCGGCGATCTTGGGCGAAGGTTGTTCCGGGTGGATCGTCACCGGAAACTCGATCACCGGCGTGGCCGGCAGTTCTGCGACGGCGCAGCCCGCGATCTATTTCCGTGCAGGCGTGAGTTCGCTGACGATCACCGATAACCTCCTGCTCAACTGCGATCGTGGCATCGCGGTCGGTGCGGGCGGCGGTGAAAACAACGGCGCGGTCACGATCCGTAACAACATGATCTCCGATGTGCGCACGAGCGGGCATCCCGGCGCGGGCATCAGCGTCGCCTCGCTCTCCTCGGGCGAATCGGCGGTGGACAACAATACCGTGTATTCAACAAACAACTACGCCACCGCGATCGAGTACAACAACAGCACCGCGGTCATGCGCATCAGGAACAACCTGACGAACAAGGCGATCACGGGCGCAAGCAGCCCGGCGGCGGCGCTGGCGACAAATCACACGACGGCGCAGGCCGCGTGGTTCAAGACGCCCGCGAGCGGCGATCTGCACCTCGCTTCGTGGCAGACCGGCGTGGTCGATGCGGGCACGACGATCAGCGGATTCACGCGAGATATTGACGGCGATACGCGGCCAACCGGTGGAGCTTACGACGTCGGTGCCGATGAATATCTCGGCAGTGCGCCGTCCAACCCGCAACCGCCGCCCTCGGGTGGCGGGGGAGGAGGAGGCGGCGGTGGTGGTGGCGGCGCGCATGCGCCGTGGGCTCTCGGGCTTGGAGCGTTGTTGATCCTCGTCCGCCTTCGTCGACGCTGATCGAGCGTTGAACTCGGTCGATCTGAGGCCGGCGCTTGCGCGCCGGCCTTTCTATTTGATCGATACACCCGGTTGCCACCGGTAATCCCATATCCCGGAGCGACGTGATTGAAGTCGCTCCGGGCGTGTTTTTGTCCGCCAAAAACCGCGTTAGCCTAACCGCGCCGAGGGCGCGTCTGGCGCAAAAGTCCGACACGTGAAGCTGGGCGCATCGGTGTTTTCGGGAAAAACCGCCGCCTGTTTCACGTTTTTTGCGAAATCTTCCGGAGGGCGCGGAACATGCCTAAATCCGGCAGACAACGAACTTGCTTCGGGCGGCGCACATGTACGCGATGGGCGCGTCGTCGTAAACGCGGGAGGCGCGGGAGCGGCGGCGCACACCCCAACCCCAATCACGATCCCTATGAACAAGCCATTCCTCGGCGGCTTGGTGAGCGCGTCTCTATTGTTCGCGCTGCCGGCGGCTTCTGCGCAGATAATCACTCAATGGAACTTCAATTCGGTCGTTCCCGACGGGAGTACGAGCACCGGCTCGCTACTGCCATCCATCGGAGCCGGCACCGCGACTGTGATCGGCGGCGTATCGTCTAGTTTTGCGGCAGGCAGCCCGCGCGATGGCGCGGCCGACAACTCGGCGTGGAGTCTCGCGAGCTGGCCGGGCCAAGGCACGGCTTCCGGAACCGCCGGCGCGTTGTTCCGCGTGAGCACGGAAGGTTTCACCGATGCGATTCAGATTAGTTTCGATCTTCGCCAATCCGCGACCGCGAGCGAACGCTTCCAAGTCGAAGCTTCGCTCGATGGAGTGAACTTCAGCGCGCTGTCCGGCGGCATCGCTTCGTGGGGCGCGACGGGAAATAATGTCAGCACGTCATTTGATTCGAGCGGGCTGTTCATCAATACCGTGGCTGCGAGCAACCAGGCGTTTGTGCAGAGCATCACGTACACCTTCGCGGTCGATAGCGGTTACGAAAACAACGCGAACTTCGCGTTTCGCATCGTCTCGGTGTTTGAAGACGGCAGCTACGACGCGGCCGGTGCGAGTTCCAACTACGGCACCACGGGCACCGTGCGTCTCGACATGGTCACGGTGTCCGCGGTCGGATCGGCTGCGGTGCCGGAGCCGGCGACGAATGCGTTGCTTATGGGAGCAGCGGCGGCGGGCGTTGTTCTCTGGAGACGTCGTCGCGCGCGGGCGGCGCTCACATCTGCGTGAGCGCGAGGGACAAGCTGGCGATCGCGAGCACCGTGCTGAAAAGGATGGTGCCCGACGCCAGCGGCTCGTCGCCTTTGAGCTGAGTAACCATCGTGTACGAGATACCGGCGGTGGGCGTGGCGAGAAAAACCAGCACCACCGCGAGCTCGATGCCGGAGAGACCGAACTGGCGGCCCACGACGTATCCAAAAAGTGGAGACAATCCGGTTTTGATCAACGCCGCGGCGCCGGGGATTTTCCAGTCGGGAATGGCGCCGGTCTGCGCGAGCGCACCGCCGATGCCGAGCAGCGCGAGCGGCAGCGCCATTTGGCCGAGCCAATCGAACGACATCGCGATGGCCGTAGGCAGCGGCCAACCGCTCAGCGCCCAGGCGAATCCTGCGAGCGTCGCGATCAGCGGCGGCGTGGTGGCGAGTTGTTTCAACAACGGCACGAGCATCGCGCGGCTCATGCGATGCTGACTCACGACGAGCACGGTGACCCCGAGGACGTTGTAGAGAACGAGCATCGGCGCGACGGCGACAAACGCCGCGGCACGGATGGAGAGTCCTGAGCTGCCGGGCACATCGGGCAGACTGTAAACGATGGGCAGACCGACGTAGGCGAGATTTCCGCGAAAGGCTCCTTGGACGAAGGTGCCGATGCGCCCGGATTTCACGCGGAGGATCCACGCGAAGAGATAACCTGCGGCCAGCACGAGTCCGGTGGATACCAGCAGCGTGTTGAGCATCGCGTGCGCGCCATCGGCTTCGTGGAGCGAGGTGGCGAGATTGCTGAAAAGCAGCGCGGGCAGGCCGAGCCAGTAAGTGACTTTGTTCGCTTCGCGCAAAAATCCGGCCGACACAAAGCCGGTGTGCTGCAGCACCACGCCAAATGCGATCAGCAAGAAAACCGGAGCGAGGACGTTGAAGACGGTCACGGAGGAAGGGCGGGGAAGGAAGGACGAAGGGCCGTTGACGAATGACCAATGACGAATGGTGGGTGCTGGAGCAGGCTATCGTGGTGGCGCGGGGCGCGCGGCGCAGATGCGAGGCGCAAAAAAGCCACCGGAGAAGGAGGGCCGGTGGCTGAGTGAAAGCGAGCGAACGTGTCGGACGATTAACCGGCGGCGCCGCTGGCGGCATTGCTCTTCACGCGGAAGGCGCTGCGGAAGCTGGCGGCGAGGTAGTCCTTGTTCATGCGCGCGATGAAGTCGTGCGAGATGAGCTTCGGGCAGGCGGCGGAGCACTCGTATTGGTTGGTGCAGTTGCCGAAGCCGAGTTCGTCCATCTTGGCGACCATATTGAGCACGCGCGTGTCGCGTTCCGGCTGGCCCTGCGGCATGAGCGAGAGCTGCGAGACCTTCGCGGAAACGAAGAGCATCGCGCTGGCGTTTTTGCACGCGGCCACGCAAGCGCCGCAACCGATGCACGCAGCGGCGTCCATCGCGAGGTCGGCGTTTTCCTTTGGTACCGGAATCGAGTTGGCGTCGGGAGCGGCGCCGGTGCGGATGCTGATGAAGCCGCCGGCTTGCTGGATTTTGTCGAACGCGGAGCGGTCGGTGATGAGGTCTTTGACGACCGGGAAGGGCTTGGCGCGGAAGGGCTCGACCGTGATGACCGCGCCGTCTTCGAAGCTGCGCATGTAGGTCTGGCAGCTGGCGATGCCGCGGTGCGGGCCGTGTGGTTTGCCGTCGATCACGAGCGAGCAGGTGCCGCAGATGCCTTCGCGGCAGTCGTGGGCGAACGCGATGGGTTCTTCGCCCTTGGAGACGAGCTCGTCGTTGACGACGTCGAGCATCTCCAGGAACGACATGTTCGGATTGCAGTTCTTCGCCTTATACTCGACGAAGCGGCCGGCTTGATTGGGGCCGGCTTGGCGCCAGACGCGAAGAGTGACGGAGATGAGCTTGGTGGAAGATTCGGCGACCATGGTATGGGAACGATTTGATTCTCGGTGTTCGATTTCCGGGTGGGCCGGCGCTTACTTGTAGGAGCGGACGCTCATCTTGACGAATTCGTAGTTGAGATCCTCGACATTGCGGAGCGGCGTCTTGTCGGGTCCTTGGTATTCCCAGGCAGCAACGTGCGCGAACTTCTCGTCGTCGCGTTTGCACTCGCCGTCCGGATATTGGTACTCCTCGCGGAAGTGACCGCCGCAGCTTTCCTCGCGGGCGAGGGCGTCGCGGCACATCAATTCGCCGAGCTCCATGAAGTCGGCCACGCGGCCGGCTTGTTCGAGCGATTGATTGAGCGTATCGGCCGAGCCGGGCACGCGGACGTCGCTCCAGAATTCTTCGCGCAGGGCGGGGATTTCCTGGAGTGCTTTCTCGAGGCCTTCGCGGGTGCGAGCCATGCCGCAGTAGTTCCACATGATCTGGCCGAGGCGTTTGTGGAAGTACGAGACGGGATGACGGCCCTTGGTGTTGAGGAGGCGGTTGTTGATCGAGGTGACGTTTTCTTCGGCTTCCTTGAAGGCCGGGTTGTCGGTCTTGGGACGCGAGCCGGGCTTCTGCGTGGCGAGGTAATCGCCGATGGTGTAGGGCAGCACGAAGTAACCGTCGGCGAGACCTTGCATGAGCGCGGAAGCACCGAGGCGGTTGGCGCCGTGATCGGAGAAGTTGGCTTCGCCGAGAACGAAAAGGCCGGGGATGTTCGACATCAGGTTATAGTCCACCCAGAGGCCGCCCATGGTGTAGTGGACCGCGGGATAGATGCGCATCGGCGTCTTATAGGCCGACTCGTTGGTGATCTCGTGATAGATGTCGAAGAGATTGCCGTAGCGCTCGCGCACGCCGGCTTCGCCGAGACGTTTGATGGCGTCGGAAAAATCGAGATAAACGCCGAGACCGGTTTCGCCGACGCCGCGACCTTCGTCGCACATGCGTTTGGCGGCGCGGGAAGAAACGTCGCGCGGAGCGAGATTACCGAAGCTCGGATAGATGCGCTCGAGATAGTAGTCGCGATCCTCCTCGGGGATCGTGTTGGGATCCTTTTTGCAGTCTTCCTTTTTCTTCGGGACCCAGATGCGTCCGTCGTTGCGGAGCGACTCGGACATCAGCGTGAGTTTCGACTGATAGTCGCCCGAGACGGGGATGCAGGTCGGGTGGATCTGCGTGTAGCAAGGATTGGCGAAACACGCGCCGCGTTTGTAGGCGCGCCAGATGGCGGTGCCGTTGGACTGGCGGGCGTAGGTCGAGAGATTGAAGACGTTGCCGTAACCGCCGGTGGCGAGCACCACGGCGTCGGCGGACCAGCGGCGAATCTCACCGCTGATGAGATTGCGTGAGATGATGCCCTTGGCCTGGCCGTCGACGATGACCAGATCGAGCATCTCTTCGTTCGGGAGGATTTCCACCGCGCCGGCGCCGGCTTGTTTCATGAGCGCGGAGTAGGCGCCGAGGAGGAGCTGCTGACCGGTCTGGCCGCGCGCGTAAAACGTGCGGGAAACTTGTGCGCCACCGAAGGAGCGATTGGCGAGCAGACCGCCGTATTCGCGAGCAAAAGGCACGCCTTGCGCGGCGCATTGGTCGATGATGTTGACCGACACTTCGGCGAGACGATGGACGTTGGCCTCGCGGGCGCGATAGTCGCCGCCCTTGATCGTGTCGTAGAAAAGACGATATACGCTGTCGCCGTCGTTCTGGTAGTTCTTGGCGGCGTTGATGCCGCCTTGAGCGGCGATCGAGTGTGCGCGGCGGGGAGTGTCGTGAAACACGAAGCACTTCACCTTGTAGCCGAGCTCGGAAAGCGTGGCTGCCGCGGAGGAACCGGCGAGGCCTCCACCGACGACGATGACCTCGTATTTGCGCTTGTTGGCGGGATTAACGAGTTTGATTTCCGCCTTATGCTTGCGCCATTTGTCGGCGAGGGGGCCGGAGGGAATCTTGGATTCGAGTTTGGCCATGGCGGGAAAAATCAGCGTTGAGCGTGGAGCGTGGTTTGGGCGGCGGTGCCGTCCGCGGGTTTGACGAGGCCGGTCAGGATCGCGCCGGGAATGGCGACGTTACCGGCCAAATAGAGCAGGCAGAACAGAGCGGTGAGTTTGCGCAGCGCGCCCGCCCAGTTGCGATTGCGCCAGCCGATGGTCTGAAACATCGAGTCGATGCCATGCAGCAGGTGTACGGTGAGGAGCGCGATCGCGATGATGTAGAAGATCGAGACGACGGGGTTCGCGAAGCCGAGGAACATCATGCTGTACACGTCGTGCACTTCCGTGCCTTTGGAGACGATCGGGAAGCCGAGGAGCTGGAAGTCGGCGGTCATGTGGTACTCGGGCAATTGCGTCTTGAACGACTGCACTTGCGCGGTGCCGACGGTGAAGTGGGCGAGGTGATAAAGGATGAAGGCGAGGACGACCACGCCGGTCATGCGCATGTAGCGCGACGCCCAGGCCGCTTGGAGCCACTTGTGGACGCCGTAAGCTTCGGGACCGCGCGCTTTGCGGTTTTCGATCGTGAGCGCAACCGCGGCCCAGATATGGATGACCACGCAGAGCAGGAGGCCGATGCGAACGGCCCAGAGCGCGGGTCCCAAGCCCTGAAGGAAATGGGCGTAGCCATTTATTTTGTCGGGGTGAGCGAAGATCTGGAGGTTTCCCACCAGATGCCCGACGACAAAGCCGACCAGGACGAGGCCGGATATGGCCATGAGAAACTTGCGGCCTATGGATGAGCGGAAGAGGTTACCGATGAGTGTCATCGCGAGCGGGTGCTTTCAGGTCAGTTGCCCGCTGGCAGTCAGCAGCCCGCGGGCATGGGGTTCGTAATCCAAATGGGGAGAGCAAGTAAAGTTCATCAATGCGCACCGGCCAGCTTCAATTCGGATATAAGCGAGCCTAACCTTTTAGAGTAGAGGTCTGCAGTCCGATCGCATCGGGGCTGGATTGGCGTCGTCCGGTCGTTGTATCCATTTTTCCACGACACGGACGAAGCGGCTCAGCGGGCGAGGGGTTTGAGAAGCGCGAACTTGCCGCTGGCGGCGGGGGCGATAAAGCGACGACGGAAGGCGTTGACGCGCACGCCGGGCCCGAGCACGGCGCTCAGTGCGGATGCGACGTTTTTGCCGGCGACATGATCGGCGACGTAATGGAAGTCCCAGCGATTTTCCGCCGTCTGCACGAGACTGTAATGCCAGCATGCGAAATCCGCGGGCAGTGCGGCATCGATTTCCGAAGGCGAGACGATGGAGCCATCGGGACGGAAATAGAGATCGCGTTCGCGCCCGAGGAGACGGAAGCCCGTCGGGAAACGGCGCACGATGTCGCCCGTGTGGTAACGCAGCAGCGGCATCGCTTCGCGTCGGCGCGTGGTCACGAAAATCTGAAACACGTCTTCAAGCTCGCGATAAGGCTGCAGCTCGATGAACGCGTTTTCATCGATCACGCGCGAGTCGTCTTTGAACGCGGTGCCGACAAAAAGATAACCGGCCTCGGTCGATCCATAGAGATCCACTTGCGGCGCAGGGAAGGCTTCGGCGATGCGCTTGCTGTGCTGCAGGCTGGCCTTGCCGTACGTGAGGATGATGACCTTCACGCTGGGCACGCGGATGTGGCGTTTCAGCGCGGCGCGCGCGAGGAGCGAGAGATAAATCGGTTCGCCCTCGATGACCTCTGGTTGCACGGCTTGCAGTTCGAGGAGGATGCGATCCCACTCCGATTCGGGAAATACGAACGGATCGCTGGTAAGATTCAGATAAACCGTGCCGTCGAAATAGCGGTGCGGAAACGGATGATCTTCGTACGGGCAGAGATTGCTGGAGCAGCCGACAGGCGCGAGGATGCACTTGCGATACGGGCGATCGGCATACTCCGCGAGGAGCGGATGCGCGCGATAGGCGCGGGCGGTTTGTTCATTCCACCAACCTTCCTCCATGATCACCGTCATCGGGCCCGAGGTGGTGCCGGAGGTGGATTCGTATTCGAAACGTTTTTCCTGAAGTCCGCGTTCGATCAGCGAGTAGTCTTCGAAGAAGGCTGTGTGGCCGCGCTCGACGATTTCTTGTTTTGAGAGCACGGGGATCTCGCGGTAACAACTCCAGTGCAACGGCTCGGGATGCAGCGCGAAGCGTTGTGTGTAAAGCGGACTGCGGCGATAGATGGCCCGGATCTCATTTTCCAGGGGCTCGGGAAGACGGCTGTGCGGAGCGTCGCCAAGGACGTCGCGGCTGTTGCCGAAAAGCGGAGGAGGAGGAAGGCTGGCAGTCGTCACAATAAAATGAGTTAGGCACCTAACGGCACGCGTGGGCGGAGTCAAATAAGCGGTCGTTATCTGCCGTGTCCATTGCGCTGCATTTCTCGCCAGTGCGGTTCGAAATAAAACAACGCGCTCAACACCAAGCTGTGTGTGATGAGCCCAGTGCGCGCTTCGGCGAGCACTTGATCGACGGGACGCGCCGTGACCTGGATTTCTTCATCGGTGTCCCACGACAAGTCGCTCACGCGCGTGCAGTTTTCCACGAGCACGAGATGGCAGCGATTAGCCATGATCGCGGGATTGGGATGGATCGAGCCAAGCAAACGCGCGCCGGTGCCCACGTAGCCGGTTTCCTCGCGCAACTCGCGCACGCCGGCGGCGACGGGATCTTCGCCTTGATCGATGATGCCGCCGGGAACTTCCCATGAATGCTGATCGATGCCGAAACGAAATTGGTTCACGAGCACGAGACGATCATCGGTGGTGAGCGCGACGACGTTTACCCAATCGGGTGATTGGATCACATAGAAGTCGCGCTCAACCTGTCGCACCGGATGGCGGTAACGGATCGAACAAAGATCGAAAATGCGCGTGGGTGCGACGGACGTGGTGGCGAGTTTTTCCCAAGCAGGAGGAGTCGCGGAAGACATGCGGGCGGATGCGTTGAAAATAAAAAACCTCCCGCGCGTGAAACGTCGGGAGGTTTAAAAAGGGAGCGTCGAAGGGATTATTTCTTCGGGAGCTTGATCTTGTCGTTAACCTTGAGGCGATTCCAGTTCACGTCGGGATTCACCGCTTGCAGATCCGAAAGGGAAACGCCGTGTTCGCGGGCGATCTTCACGCCAGTATCGCCCGATTTCACGAGGTACTCATCGGGACCAGCGACCGGAGCGGCCTTGCTGCCACCGTTGGAGCCGCCGGACGAGGCAGGGCGCGCGGTCTGAGCTTTGGCGAGTTCACCGCGGATCGCGCCGAGCTCATTGGCGACGTCGCCGAAGGCCTTGTTGATGTCTTCCTTCAGGCGGTTGTTGTCGTTGCGAAGCTGAATGGCGATGCGGCGGGCTTCATCGCCTGCGGAAGCGCTCGTGCTGAGCTGGTTCTCCACGGACATGAGGCGCGAATTGAGATCTTCTTTCAGGTTGGCGATCTCTTTGCCGGCAGAGTTCAGCTTGAACAGCGCCACGACGGCGAGGAGAAGCGCGGCGGCGCCGGCGATGACTCCTGCGAGTGGCAGGATGCTGTTATTTTCGCGGGAAATGGTGTCCATTGAAATTAGGGAGAATTGAGGTTTCGAGCGTTAGGATGAAAGCAGGACTCAAGCAAGCAGAGAGTCACACACGCGGAGTGCAGCAACCCGGCCGGAGTTTTTTTGAGATTACATTGACAGTCGGAAGCTTGGTGAGTGCTTTCGGTGATTTTTCGGGGTGTAGCTTAGCCTGGTAGAGCGCCTGGTTTGGGACCAGGAGGTCGTAGGTTCGAATCCTATCGCCCCGACCATCACGCTCAAGGCGTGGCGGAGGTTTGGAGCGTGGCGCGCTGCATCATGGAACGTTGAGCCCAGATGCCGGTGGGGTCGAGTGCCGAGGCACGATCGAAGAGCGCGTTGGCTTCGTCGATACGACCGGCTTCGGCGCGGAGCGTCGCGAGATGATAAGCGGCTTCGGCGCGGAGTGTGGCGGGCTGGCTGGCGTTGTCGGCGAAACGCTGGAGGCGGCCTTCACCGTCGGCGGTCTGGCCGGCGAGGATCTGTGAAACGGCGATGCCGATCTCGGCGCGAGCGGCGAAAGGCGTGTCTTTCAGGATCTCGGCGGCTTTTTGATAACCGGCAACCGCTTCAGTGTATTTGCCGGCTTCATAGGCTTCGTCGGCGAGGCGCAGCTCGGCGGCACCGCCAAGCACGTGGCTGGAGTGCGCGGACGCGAAAGCTTTCAGGCGCTCGCTGGTCGTGGCGGAAGCGTAGGCGGCGGCGATCTCCTTTTCTTTTTGCTCACGAAGATAATCGAGGCCGCCGCGGACCAAGATCGCCGCGATGATCGCCGCGCACGAGATGTACACGACGCGGGAATTTTTCTCCCAAAAATGGCGGAGCTTTTCTTCGAAGCTGATCGCGACCGGAGCTCCGCTGGCGGTGGTTTGGTCGGACTTTTGCGGATCGGAAGGGGCAGATGTGGACATGTGCGGAGCGAGTGACGCAGTGCGGTTGAATGGAAAAAGAGGCCGGACGAAAACAAATCGTCCCTCCTCTGTAAATGCAGGAAATCAACAAGCGCGCGCGGAAGTCGGCGCGGCCATTCAGAAACGCACGCGAACGCCGCCTTGAATCTGCCAGCGCGACGGACCGGGCTGAAGCGTTTCGGTGCGAGCGGCGGTGTAGCGATACACGTATTGATTGGCAGTCGGGTCGTAGCTGGCGTTGGCGACGATCAGGCCGTACGGGAAACTCACTTGCTCGATGCGGCCCCAGCGCGGGTTGAGCAAGTTGCCGAGATTGATCACATCGCCGAAAATCTCCGCGCGCCATGTGCGCCAGAGCGTGATCTGCTGACTGAGCTTGAGGTCGAACTGATGCACGAAACGACTGCGTTCGCTGTTGCGCGGCACCACCTGGCCGGCGAAACGCGCGAGACGGGGATTCGAAAGCAGGTAGGTGAAAAACGCGTCCTTTTGCTCGGCTGAAGCCCAACGCACCTTGGGGTCGGACGGACCGGCCGGAACATAGAAAAGATCGTTCGAGTAATCGGCGGAATCGCCGTTCACATCGCTGCCGAAGATGAAGCTGTACGGACGTCCGCTGCGACCTTCGTAAGCGAGTGTGATGCGCGTATCGAGGCGGCGGATGAAAGAGAAACGCAGTGTGCCGCTCGCGAGTATGCGATCGCGGATCTGGGTGCTCGCGGTGCCGGGTTCTTCGTCGTTTGGATCGAGACTCATGCGCGTGGAGAAGTTGGTCGCGGCCGTGCTCGATGTGACTGGACTCACTTCGCGGACATCGCTGCGTGTATAAGAAAACGACGCACCCCAGAAACCACGCAGCGGGCGACGAAGTCGCGCGGTGAGTTGCGTGGCGCGTGCGCGGTCGGTGTTGGTCAGCAGATAAACGTCCGCGTATTCAGAATGTTGATACTGACTGTTGCTCGAGAGCGCGAACGATGCGGTGCGGTTGCCGTAGATCGCTCGACCGTCGGGGCCGGTGCCGGTGCGACGGAGGTTGAGATTGCGATAAGTGAGCCCCTCCAGCGTCCATGTTTGAAGCGCTTCTGCCGACGCGATGAAGCCGAGCCACGGCAGGCGATGTTCGACGGCGAGATTTGCGCGTGCGACGGTTGGCATTTGGAAATCGTCATCGAGCAAGTCCACGCGTTGGCGACGCGTCGCCGGGTTTCCCGTCGGTTGATTGTTGGGGTCGGGCGAAAAGCGGCTGATCGAGGTGTTCACAAGGCTGGAAAGACCGTCGTTGGAGTAAGGGTTGGAGAGCCACACGCCCGGTGCCTTCCCACGAAAAACGCCCGCTCCGCCGCGCAACGTGCCGCGTCCCCGTTTACCGAATTTCCACACGGCGCCGAAGCGCGGCGCGAGGAGTGATGCGCCGTTAATCGTGCGGTCGTTGCGGCGGCCAAAGACCTCTTCGAAACGTTCGTTGCGAATCGGTTTGTCGGTTGTGAGCAATCGCTCGAAACGCACGCCGGCGGTGACGTTGAACCGCGGTGTGATCTGCCAGCGGTCCTGAAGAAAAACCACCTGCGTCGTGTAACCCCAGGATACGGACGGACGGCGGCCGGGCAGCATGTACTGGTAAGTGAACGCGCTCGGCGTGCCGGCGGCGAAGGCGTTGACGCTGGCGAACGAGTACGCGCCGTATGCGTTCTGTAAATACGTATTGTCGAAATCGCTTCGCTCCGCTTCGACGCCGAGCGAAAGACGATGCTTGCCGAGCAGCCACGTGCCGGAGGCAGCCGATTGAAAATTCCGCACGGAGAGATCGTTGACCTGGCTGGATTCGTCGGTGCCGAGAAAGACGGAGCCGGTACCGGAGCCATCTTCAGCCGGCACGCCGTTGATGCGCACTTGGGGGAAACGCGTGTAAGGCTCGCGTCCCGACGCGTAACGATGTCCCGCGGCCTTGACCTCGGTTTGGAAAATATCGCCCCAGCGGCTGAACGCCTGCACGGACCATGTATCGAGATTTTGAATACTTTGATACCAATGGCCGCTGAGCGAAACGCGACCGCTGGTCGAGTAGTCGACGAACGACGGCATGTGTCCACGCGTCTGGCTGTAGCGCGCGCTGATGCGATGAGCGGGCGAAACATGCCAGTCGAGGCGCAGCAGGTATTTGTTGTCCTCTTTGCGTTGCGAGCCGGGATTGATGAGCCGGCCGGCGTCGTGGCCGTAATCGCGCGCGATGGAGATGATGCGTTCGAGCGCGACGGGATCGGGCGAGAAGCCGGGAGCGGGCGCGGGTTCGGTGCGCTGCGAGCGTTCGTAGCCGGCGAAAAAGAAAAGCCGTTTGGGCAACAGAGGTCCGCCGAACGTCACGCCGGCCGTGTATTGGGAAAACGGATCGCGTTCGCCGGTGACCGGATGTCGTGCGCGGTAGTTTTGATTTCGATACGAATAATAAAGCGAACCGCTGAACTGGTTCGTGCCGGAGCGCGTGACGGCGTTGACGGATGCGCCGGTGAAACCGCCGCGGCTTGCGTCATACGGTGCGACGTCGATTGAGACGGCTTCAACGGTTTCCATGGAAAAGGGATTGCCCTGCGAAGGCAGTCCGTTGGCGGTGAGGCCGAAGAGGTCGTCGAGACGCACGCCGTCGATCTGGGTGGAGTTGAAGCGCGTTTTTTGGCCGCCTGCCGTGAGTTCGCCGCGCTCGGCATCGATCAACGCGACGTGTGGATCGGTGCGCGCATATTCGTTGAGCGAGCGTTCGATCGACGGCTGGTCGTCGAGTTCATCGCCAGCGAGAATCGAGCCGGTGCCGGCTTCGATGGGGAGGCGTGCGGCGGTGACGATAAACGCATCGAGTTCGTGCGCGGGTGTGTCGGCGCTGCGCGTGAGGCGAAGCTCGGGGGCGTGATTTTCGCCGAGATCGAGCACGATGTTTTCGATGATCTGTGGCGTGTATCCAAAACTGGATACACGGAGCCGGTAAGGGCCGCCGGGTGGAAGTCCGGCGAAGGCGAAGCGTCCCGACGCATTGGTCAGGGCGCGTTGTTCGAGTCCGGTGTCGGTGTGGCGCAGCACGACGCGCGCGCCGGCGAAAGGACGACCCGAAGCGCGGATCACTTCGCCGGAGTACGCGGATACCGTTTCGTTTTGTGACAAGACGGATGCGCAGGCACAGAGTGCGCATAGCGAAGCCGCCCCGATGCGTATGACCTCCCGTAGGTGCATATGGGGTAATGGGGTAGGCCGCGACGAGAACGCGCGCGCCGGGCGGCGTCCAACGGAAATTTTGCCGAAAAAACAAAAACGCGGACGCATCAGGGATGCGTCCGCGCTTAATGGAAAAGACGTATTTGCGCTGCGCTTAGTCGAAGACGACGGTCTTGTTTCCGTAAGCGAGCACGCGATGTTCGAGGTGCCACCGTACGGCTTGAGCGAGCACGATTCTTTCGAGATCGCGCCCGCGGCGCACCAAATCGTTCACGCTGTGACGATGGGTGACGCGCGCGACGTCTTGCTGGATGATCGGGCCATCATCGAGGACGGCGGTGGCGTAGTGCGCGGTGGCGCCGATGAGTTTCACGCCGCGTTCGTGCGCCTGATGATACGGGCGACCGCCGGCAAACGCAGGGAGGAACGAGTGATGGATATTGATGACGGGCCGGCCGAATTTTTGGAGGAAATCGGCGGAAAGCACCTGCATGTAGCGCGCGAGGACGACGAGTTCGACATCGAGCGAGCGCAGGAGCTCGAGTTGTCTGGTCTCGGCCTGGGCTTTGGTTTCTGGGGTGACGGGGATGTGATGAAACGGAATGCCGTAACCCGCCGCAGCCTCTGCGAGCGTGGTGTGGTTGGAAACGATGGCGACGATGTCGCACGGGTAGTCGCCGCCCTTCCAGCGGAGGATGAGATCGTGGAAACAGTGATCGAATTTCGAGACGAACAACGCGACGCGCGTGCGCTGCTCGGAGCTGGCCACGCGAACTTCCATGCCGAGCGATTCGGCGAACTGACGGAAAGCGTTGGCATCGCCGGCGGTGATGTCCGTGGATGCGGTCCACTCGATGCGCTGAAAGAAGACGCCTTGCTCGGTGTCGCGGTGTTGGTCGGCGTGCAGGATGTTGCCGCCATGTTCAAAGATCCAACCGGAGGTGCTGGCGACCAAACCGGGACGGTCGGGACCATGAAGGAGGGCGACGAGAGTGACGGACGCAGAAGCCATGATGATGATGCGTCAACGTGGGGAGCGAGGCGGACGATGTCACGCACGGGAAGTGGCACCGATTTGGGGGGAGCGGGCCGTCGCAAGACGTCGTGTTGGGGAAAAGCGAACAGTCAAAGACTGCGCATTTTTCGCACGGAACACGCGTCTGAGATCAAAAAGCGGGAATGTTTTTTGAGTTTCACAAACGCTTGTGAGAGTGAAAAACAGCTATTAACTCATTATTTTCTAATAAATTACGATCATGTGTCCACCGCTCGCGTCTGCGGAAGGGGCTTCATGTAAATAAATTGCTATAAACCGCGCGCCGGCTCAACCTTGGCGCTTTATGCTGTTTCGCATGCCGGATTCGCTCGATGGTGTTTTTTCGTTGGGACGGAGGACGGCCCCTGCGCGTCCACGTTTGCAGCCATTGCGTGCGGCGGACGATGCGGCGCTTGAGGCGGTTTTTTTGCGCGCGGTTGGTCCGATGACGCAGGCCAGTGCGGAGGTGCGAGCGCTGGAGCAGTCGGCGCGTGACGAGTTTTTGCGAGCGCTGCGACGGTTGTACGCGATCGCGCGGGCGCGTTTCCCCGGTCCGGACGCACCGCTCGTGCGCGAGGATGATGTGCTGCGAGTTGTCGCGAGTTTTCGTCGTTTATCGCTGATGTGGGGTGTGCTGCCCGAGGAAGTCGCGGATTACTGCGAAGCGCAGGCGGCGAACGATACGGATGTGCGTGTACATCGCGCGGACCCGTTGCAAATCCGGCATGTGCTGACGTTTCATCGCCCCGGCGAATGGGCGTCGGCCCGGGGGCCGCAAGGGCTTGCCGCATTGCGCAATGCGTGTGTGGCGCAGGACGCCGGCGCGATGCGCGCGTGGTTCGATGCTGCACTGGCGCGGAAGGCGGAATTGCCCGGCGATCTTACGCAGGCGCTGCGCGCGATGATCGTGCAATTGTGGAGCGCGGGCTCCGGCGATGTGGAAACGTTGGCATACGAAACCGCGGTGCTCGATGTGTCGCTGTTCGATGCGATGGGCTGGGAAAATGCGCGTGCGCATTGCGCGTGGCTGCATCGGGTCGGCGGTGCGCGTCGGCCGGTGTTTGGCAGCTATCTCACCAAGGACGAAGCGAAGGACGCGCGGGCGTTGCACGAGGCGCTCGGCGATCGTTCGCAGGTCGCGTATTTCCACATGTTCGTGGATTGCTTCGATGCGCGCGTGCTGCGCGATCTGGAACGCGCGGTGTATTCAAGTTCCAAATACGCGGGCGCGATCGTGCAGCCCGATGAGGAGATCGTGGCGGCGCTGACGGCCGATTGGTCGGCGCGCGAAACCTTGCATTCTCGCGCGAGCGCGCCGGCGGCGTGATTGCGCGAGAATGCGAGGTTTCGCGTAGCGCGAGGCGCGGCCGAAAACGTCCAATAAAAAAGGGAGCGCGGTGGGCGCTCCCTCGAAAAGAGAAATAATCGCGAGCTCGTTTAGACGAGCTGGACGTTGCCGACGTATTTTTGGATCGGGCGGACGCCGACTTTTTTATTGAGCAGCGCCTTGATGCCATTCACGGCGGCTTGGGCGCCGGTGATCGTGGTCATGATGCACACGCTATGGGCATACGCGGCGGAACGGATTTTGTTCTCGTCCTTGCGCGGGATCATGCCGCCGGGCGTGTTGATGATGAGCTGGATCTGGCCGTTCTTGATCATGTCGACCGCGGTCGGGCGGCCTTCGTCGATCTTGGCGAGGCGGTTGACCTTCACGCCGTTGTCGGCGAGGTGCTGCGCGGTGCCGCTGGTCGAGTAGATCGCGAAGCCGAGCGTCTCGAGCTGGCGGGCGAGTTCGACGGCGCGGGTCTTGTCGCTGTCTTTGACGGAGAGGAAGACGTTGCCGGAGGTCGGCAGGCCGGGCTTGGCGGCGGCCTGCGCTTTGGCGAAGGCGATACCGAGATCTTCGTCGAGGCCCATGACTTCGCCGGTGGAGCGCATTTCCGGGCTGAGTGTGATGGTCGCGCCGGGGAAGCGGACGAACGGGAAAACGGCTTCCTTCACGCACCAGTGTTTGGGCGTTTGTTCGCGGGTGAAACCGAGGTCCTTGAGCTTGGCGCCGGTCATGACCTTGGCGGCGAGTTTCGCGAGGGGGATGCCGATGGCTTTGGCGACGAACGGCACGGTGCGCGAGGCGCGCGGGTTCACTTCGAGGACGTAGAGTTGGTTGTCCTTGATCGCGAACTGGACGTTCATGAGGCCGATGACGTTGAGCTCGCGGGCGAGGGCCTTGGTGGCTTCGCGAACGGTCTGGAGCATGGCTTTGCCGAGCGTGTGCGGCGGCATGACCATGGACGCGTCGCCCGAGTGCACGCCGGCGAACTCGATGTGCTCGAGCATGCCGCCGATGACGGTGGTATCCCCGTCGCTGATACAGTCGACGTCGAGCTCGATGGCGTCTTCGAGGAACTTGTCGATGAGGACGGGTTTGTCGGGCATGACATCGAACGCCTGGCGGACGACGTTTTTGAATTCTTCCTCGGTGTAGACGATGAACATGCCGCGACCGCCGAGCACGAAGGACGGGCGGAGGAGAACGGGGAAGCCGATCTCATTGGCGGCCGCGAGGGCGTCGGCTTCGGTGAGCGCGGTGCGATGCGCCGGCGACTTGAGTCCGGTCTTGTTGAGGATCGCGGAGAAGAGTTTACGGTCTTCGGCGGCCTCGATGCTTTCGGGGCTGGTGCCGATGATGTTCACGCCGTTGGCCTTGAGGGCGGTGGCGAGGTTGAGCGGGGTTTGTCCGCCGAATTGCACGATGGCGCCTTCGCAGCCTTCCTGCTGATAAATTTCCAAAACGTCTTCGAGCGTGAGCGGCTCAAAGTAGAGACGGTCGGATGTGTCGTAATCGGTCGAGACGGTTTCCGGATTGGAGTTAACCATCACCGTTTCGAAACCGGCTTCGCGCAGCGCGAACGACGCGTGGACGCAGCAGTAGTCGAACTCGATGCCCTGGCCGATGCGATTGGGGCCGCCGCCGAGGATCATGATCTTCCGTTTGCCCTTGGGCGGGAGGATCTCGTTCTCGTCGCCGTAGCTGGAGTAATAATACGGCGTGAACGCCTCGAATTCCGCGGCGCAGGTGTCGACCAAGCGGTAGGTGGTGTTGACGCCGATCTTTTTGCGATGAGCGCGGACGGTCGCGAGGTCGCTCTTGAGGATGTGCGCGAGTTGGGCGTCAGAGAAACCGAATTGTTTGGCGCGACGAAGCGTGAACGCATCGATGTCGGCCAACGTTTGTTTCTTCAAATCCTGCTCCATCTGGATGATTTCCTGGAGCTGGGTGAGGAACCAACGATCGATCTTCGTGATGTTGAAGATCTGCTCGACCGTGTAGCCGGCGAGGAAGGCGTAGCGAATGTAATAAACGCGCTCGGCGTTGGGCGTGCCGAGTTTTTGTTTGATGATCTGATCGTCGGGGAGTTCGTCGCCGCCCCATTTGCCGCCACCGCCGCCGAAGCCGCGGGCGCCGGTTTCGAGCGAGCGCAGGCACTTCTGGAACGATTCCTTGAAGGTGCGACCGATGGCCATGGCTTCACCGACGGATTTCATCGCCGAGGTGAGCGCAGAGTCGGCGTCGGGGAATTTTTCGAAGGTGAAGCGCGGGATCTTCGTGACCACGTAGTCGATCGTGGGCTCGAACGACGCGGGCGTGACGCGTGTGATGTCGTTCTTGAGTTCGTCGAGCGTGTAGCCGACGGCGAGCTTGGCGGCGATTTTTGCGATGGGGAAACCGGTGGCCTTGGAGGCGAGCGCGGAGCTGCGGGACACGCGCGGATTCATCTCGATCACGACCATGCGGCCGGTGACGGGATCGACGGCAAATTGGATGTTGGAGCCGCCGGTCTCGACGCCGATCTCCCGGATGACGGCGAAGGAGGCGTCGCGCATGACCTGATATTCTTTATCGGTCAGCGTCATGGCGGGGGCGACGGTAATGGAGTCGCCGGTATGCACGCCCATCGGATCGAAGTTTTCGATCGAGCAGATGACCACGCACTGGTCCTTACGGTCGCGCATGACCTCGATCTCGTATTCCTTCCAGCCGAGGAGACATTCTTCGACGAGGACTTCGTGGACGGGGGAAATATCGATGCCGTTGGCGACGATGCGCTCGAACTCTTCTTTGTTGTAAGCGATGCCGCCGCCTTGGCCGCCGAGGGTGAAGGACGGGCGAATGATCAGCGGGAACGTGCCGAGTTTTTCGGCGGCGGCGCGCGCTTCTTCCATCGACTTCACGGTGGCGGAGCGGGCGACATCGAGGCCGATCTTGAGCATGGCCTGCTTAAAGGTTTCGCGGTCCTCGCCCTTGGTGATCGCTTCGGGTTTGGCACCGATCATCTCCACGCCGTGCTTTTGGAGGATGCCCGCCTTGTGCAACTCCATCGAAAGGTTGAGCGCGGTCTGGCCGCCGAGAGTCGGGAGGAGCGCGGAGGGTTTTTCCGCCTCGATGATCTTCTCGAGCATCGGGACGGTGAGCGGCTCGATGTAGGTGACATCGGCGAACTCCGGGTCCGTCATGATGGTGGCGGGGTTGGAGTTGACCAGGATGACGCGGTAGCCCTCTTCCTTGAGCGCTTTGCAGGCTTGGGTGCCCGAGTAATCGAACTCGCAGGCCTGGCCGATGACGATGGGGCCGGCGCCGATGATGAGAATGGACTGAAGGTCGGTGCGTTTGGGCATGGACGTAGATTTTGGCGAGGGTTGCGAGCGCGTCCGGGAGGCGCAAGCGGGAAACTGGGCGCGAGAGTCGAGGCCGCGATTTTTAGCCGGAGACCGAAGCGAAACGCAAAGCGCAACGGAAAGGTCTATGGCGTGTTTTAAGCGCTGTTGGGGAGCGGCGTTACTTCAATTGCGCGGCGGGTACACCGAGCACCTTGGCGGCTTTGGCGACGTCGCCATTGCAGGCGCGCAACACCAGATCGGTGTACTGCTTTTTCTGCCCGGCGAGGTAGTCCTCGAGCTTGGGCCAGTCGCGCAATTCCTTGAGGCGCATGGGCAACTCTTGCGAGGTGATCACGCGCGACTCGGCGGCGGAGGCGAGTTTGGAGACGACTTGGTTGAGCTCGGTGAGATTGCCCGGCCAGTGATAGGCGCGGAGCACGTCGAGCGCGTCGTCGGTGAATTCGATCTGGCTCGCGTCGAAGTTGGGATTCGCGGCCTTGCTGGCGAAGTGTTTGACGAGCGCGGGAATGTCGTCGGTGCGATCGCGCAACGGCGGCAAGATAACCGGCAACGATGCGACGCGGTAGAAAAGTTCGTCGTGGAAAGAACCTTCGTCGGTGAGTTTTTCGAGGTCTTCCGATGTCGTGCAGATGAGGCGGAAGCCGGACGCGGCGGAGCGGAGCACGCTCACGAGTTCTTTCTGCATCGGCAGCGGCAGGCATTGGAGATGATGCAGGAAGAGCGTGCCGCCCTGCGCCTGCTTCACCCAAGTACCGCCGGTGCCGCTCTGGCCGAGAAGACCTTCGCGGAAATTTTCTTCGTCGCTCACCGAGCAATCGATGCGGACGAGCTGCCCATCCGCGGATGCGGCGGCCGAGTGGAGAATTTCTGCGACGGTGCTTTTGCCGGTGCCGACTTCGCCCTGCAGCAGCACGGGCGTGCGGACGGTCGCGAGTTTTTTAACCTGCTGGATGAGCTTCTTGAACTTCGGACTGCTGCCGATCAGACGGCCTTCGATGTCGGCGGTCTTGACGGTCGGGAAAGGCGCCGTGCTGTGTCCGCGATCGGATTGTTGGGAGAATTGTTTGTACTCGAGGCCGCGCTTGAGCGTGCTGATGAGCTCATCGACGCGGAAAGGCTTTTGTAAGTAATCGAACGCGCCGTGCTTAAGCGCCTGGATCGCGCTCTCGGTGCTCGCGTAAGCGGTCATGATGACCACGACGGCGCCGGGATCGAAGAGCTTGATCTGCTTGAGCAGCGTGATCCCGTCCATCGGCTTCATGTCGATGTCGGCGAGGATGATGTCCTGCCGCTCGGCCTTGTAGCGGGCCAAAGCCTTCTCTCCATCGGTGGCAAATGCTGTGGAAAAACCGGTCGGTTGGATAACCGCATCCAGCATCTCATGAATGGAGAGCAGGTCGTCGACGATGAGAACGGAGGGCATGAGCAGAATTCGCGGCCAACTGAGAGGAAAAAGCCGGCCGGCGCGAGTCCTGTTTTACGTTCGTGGGGTTACGGTTAGATGCCACCGGCAACACCGGCCAGGTTGAAGATCGGCAGGAACATCGCCATAACGATGCCGCCCACGACCACGCCGAGGAAGACGATAAGCAGGGGTTCGATGAGTGAAGTGAGGGCCGCCGTGGTGGCGTCGACTTCGGTGTCGTAGAAGTCGGCGATCTTGCCCATCATGCCGTCCACATTGCCGGTGGTTTCGCCGGCCTTGATCATGTGTTTCATCATGGGCGGGAAGAAGCTGTCGGCGGCGACGACTTCGGAAACTTGTCCGCCTTGGCTCACGTGTTTGGCGATGTCGACGCAGGCGTTTTCGATCTGCACCTTGCCGCTGGCGGCGGAGACGATTTCGAGTGTGCGCAGGATCGGTACGCCGGAGCGGATGAGCGTCGCGTACGTGCGGCAGAAACGGGAGAGCGCGATCTTGTGGATGAGATTGCCGAAGATCGGCGCGCGAACGAGGAAGCGGTCTTTATGCGCGCGACCGGCGGGCGTGCTGACGTATTTTTTAATGAGGAAAACGGCGGCGATGATGCCGATAAGTGTCCACAGGCCACCCCAGCCGCGCAGGAAGTTCGAGAAGTCGATGAGCATCTGCGTGGGCGCGGGCAGCGCTTTGCCGAAGTCGGCGAACATTTTCGAGAAAACCGGAATGACGAAGATGAGCAGCACGGTCACCAACACGATCGCGAGACCGATGACGGCGATCGGGTAGGTCATGGCGGACTTCACCTTCTTGGCGAGTTTCACGCTCGATTCGAAATAGGCGGCGACCTTGCCGAGAATCTCCGCGAGCGCACCCGATGCTTCGCCGGCCTCGACCATCGAGACAAAGAGCGAGTTGAACGAGCGTGGGAATTTTTTCACCGCGGACGAAAAGGAATTACCCGCGGAGATGTCCTGACGCACATCGCGGATGATGATGCGGAAAACCGGATCTTCGGTCTGCTCCTGCAGCGCTTCCAAGCACTGCACGAGCGGCAGGCCGGCGGTGAGGAGCGACGCGAGCTGCTGCGTGAAGATCGCGAGCTCGCCAAGCGGCAGTTTGTAGTTGAGCGCCTTTTTCTCCAGCGCCTTCTGCTTGGCCAAATTTTGGGCGGCCCGGATGTTGGGACGTTTCGACGTCGCACCGGCGCGGAGAGGAGTTTTCGCAGCGGGAGCAGAGGAGATGAAAGCCATGATGTCTGTCAGGAAATGTCGGCACAAGGGTGCGGCAACTTGATTCCCGGTATTTGCTTGTTAAAAAAACCCTATTCTTGCTTTTGGGACCATTTACAGCCCAGCGATTTGCAAAAAGATGTGAATGCCGGCCACTTTCGCGCGCTGCGTCGCGGCGAGATTAAACACTGCCGCAGCGAAGGCTTGACCGGCGTTGAACGCGGACGAAGCTCGCCGGTCGTCACTTTTTTCGCGGCTGTAGTTTAGTGGTAAAACTCCTCTCTTCCAAAGAGGTATCGTCGGTTCGATTCCGTCCAGCCGCTCCAATCAGCAACACGGGCGTTCGCCGTGGATCGGGAGCGCGAAACGTGTAGTTGAAAACTGAATACGCGCGCGGCGTCCGAAAATTTTTCCACGGCTCGTTCCTTGCCTCGGCTGGGGAATGTCGCGCTTAGTGGCGGCGGACTTGGGTCCATTTCATGTCACGACTTCCGTTCACCCTTGAGAAAAAAGCCTCCGGCTCGAAGGCGCGCGCGACGCGTTTTCGTACGCTGCACGGCGAAGTGCGCACGCCGGTGTTCATGCCGGTGGGCACACAGGCCACGGTGAAAGCGCAGACGGTCGAGACGTTGAAAGAAACGGGCGCGAGCGTGCTGCTCGCGAATACTTATCATCTGCTGCTGCGTCCGGGGCCGGAGGTGTTCGAGCGATTTGGCGGCATCCATCGCTTCATGCGTTGGGATCAACCGGTGCTCACGGATTCGGGTGGGTTTCAGATTTTTTCTCTGCCCGGCGCGCGCGTGATGAATGAAGACGGGGCGCGTTTCAAAAGCTACGTCGATGGACGCGAGTATTTGCTATCGCCGGAAACGAGCATCGCGATGCAGCGCACGATCGGCAGCGACATCATGATGGTGCTCGACCAATGCATTCCCTCGACCGCAGGTTTCGCGGAAGCGGAGGCGGCGATGGCGCTGACCCATCGTTGGGCGCGGCGATCGTTGGAAGCGCGTGGAGATTCGCCGCAGGCGTTGTTCGGGATCGTGCAAGGCGCGTGTCATCCCGAGCTGCGTCGCCGAAGTGCGGAGTTTTTGCGCGAGCTGCCGTTCGATGGCCTCGCGATAGGCGGGCTCGCGGTGGGGGAAACGCACGAAGAGCGTTATCGTTTCACCGGCATGGTGACGGACTGGCTGCCGGAAAATAAACCGCGGTACCTGATGGGGGTGGGCACGCCGATCGATCTGCTCGAGTCGGTGCATCGCGGTGTGGACATGTTTGACTGCATTATTCCCACGCAAGCGGCGCAGCGTGGCGTGGTGTTTACGCAGCGCGGCAAGCTGCAGCTTCGCCGCTCGGTGTATCGCTTCTCGGACGCCCCGCTCGATCCGGAATGCACCTGTCACTGCTGCCGACATTATTCGCGCGGATATCTGCATCATCTGGTGAAGACGGAGGAGACGCTCGGCTGGCATCTGCTCGGCGTGCACAATCTCGCGTTTTATCACCGCCTCATGCGCGAGATGCGCGAAGCGATCGAGAACGACACGTTTGTCGATTACTACGAACGGCGGCGGCGCGAGTTGATTTTATCGGACGAAGAAAATCCGAATCGTCCGCCCAAACCCGGGCGACGAGCGCGCGCGTATCAGCGCGGCAACTACGAAGTCGTCACCAACGAGCGCGGGTTCTCCAGTATTCGTCAGATTAGTTCGGGAGAGATCATGCACTCGGTCAATCGACCGGAGGACGAAGCGCGCGCGGTGTACGTGGAGCAATCGTGTCTCGCGGAGCGTTTGCGTGAACAACCCGCGGATGCAGGCGAGTGCGTCGTGTGGGATGTCGGCCTGGGCGCGGCGTCGAATGCGATGGCGGCGGTGCAGTGTTTCGAGCGCAAACTAGAGGCCGCGGGCGAGGAAGCGATACGGCCTTTGCGCTTGGTGAGTTTCGAGCGCGATTTGGATCCGTTGCGATTGGCGACGCGTTATGCGGGAAGTTTTCCGCATCTGCGTCACGGCGCGCCGCGGACGTTGCTGAACGAAGGACGTTGGGCGCATTCCTCGGGGCGCTTGAACTGGGAATTGTTGGAAGGCGATTTTCTCGAATGGCTCGAACGCGCGCCGCAGCCCGACATCATTTTCTACGATCCCTTTTCGGCGAAAACCGACGCGCCGTTGTGGACGGCCGACGTGTTTGCGCGGTTGCGGAGGCATTGCGGCGAACGACCGGCCGAACTCTACACATACTCGTGCGCGACGGCGGTGCGCGTGGCGTTGTTGAGCGCCGGCTTTTTTGTGGGCGAGGGCGTTGGTTCGGGCCCCAAAGCCACGACCACGATTGCGTTTACGCACGAAAATTCAGCGCGCACGCATCCGCGACGACCGAAGCTGTTGAATGAGGATTGGCTCGCGCGTTGGCGTCGGAGTGCCGCGCAATTTCCGGCGGGATTAACCGAAGACGAGCGCGTTGCTTTGGCGGCGACGATCGAAGGACATCCGCAGTTTTCGCGTGTTTGGGCGAAGTGAGCGAAGAAGTCACCGGACGAAAACCGGGTGCAGATTCAGAAAAAAGCCTGACGGGAGGGATGGTGTATTCGCCGGATAAGCCAGGCTTAAGCGGAAAATCCCTGCCGCCTTCCTCCCGTCAGGGATAGGCCGTTAGTAACTTCTTGCAGCGCAGGGCTTGTCAATCCCTGTTAACCCCGCTGGACGGTATTTTTACTGTTAGAACACTTCGAAGTAAGCCGTGAGAGCGCCCGCGGCCGCCGGCAGTTTAAAAGAGAGCCGGCCAGCGGTCGGCGCTGCCGTAGCTCCGTTCAACGGCTATGGTATAATTAAAATGCTCTAGGTTAGCTGGACGCGGGTGGCGTTCAGTGAGTGAGCAGCTCATGCGCTAAGTTTATTACGGAATGCGCAGTTCCATGCCGACTTTGAGGTCGGACTTGGAGCTCATGCGGTCGCGGTTGGCGTTGTAGATCGCTTCGACCTGCGCATTGGTGGCGGTGCCGTAATATTGGCGCGCAATCGTCCAGAGACCCTCGCCCTGTTTCACAATGTGCCGGCGTCCAGCTTGGGCGGGCGGAGTCGTCTGCGTGGTGGGCCGCGAGGGCGGCGCTTGCGTGGTTTGTTGCGCCGTGCGCGAAGGCTGCGACGGTTGTTGAACGGGGTCTTCTTCGTAAGGCTGCGCGGGCGCCCAGACATCGTCGGCGACCGGCGAAACGGGGCTGATGGGCGACGGTGCTTCGTGCGGCGCGAACGCAGTGATGTTGCCTTGATGGTCGACGGGCGCTTGCGTGGCGAGGCCGAGCGAGACGCGCAGGCGAGCGAGCGCGGCGTGCAGTTGTTCGTTCTCGCGTTGCAGGCGTTGGACGATTTCCGGGCTGTCGGCGGGCGTGAGCGGGTTGTCGAGCGGTTTGCCGGGAAGCGTGCTGGCGAATTCGCGCATGGCGGCGTCGATCCGGCCGCGGACGAACTCCGCTTGTTGGGTGTTGGGCTTCAGATCGCGATACTGGCGGTAGTGATAGATCGCCGAAATCGGATCGCGGATGTGATTTTGATAAATCAGGCCGAGCTCGAGGTGCGCCTCGGGGGCGTTGAAGAGGCCGCGTTTGGCGACGACCTTGTGAAACTCCGCCAACGCCTCCTGATTGCGCCCCTGGCGCAACAACTCTTTGCCGCGGCGGTAACCGGGTTCGTCAACCTCAGCGGTGAACGTGAGGGAGTCGTTCCGATTGCAGCCGGCAGTCAGCAAAAGCGCGGCGAGCGCCAGGACACCGAAGGAAAGGAAGCGGAACCTCATCGTAAGCGGAAAGGATTGATCGAAGAAAAGTGGCTCATAACTTCGGCAACCTCATTCCTGACTCAAACCCTAAATGGCTCTCGAAACCAAAACCGTGATCGCGCGAGCGAGGGCGTGCATCCGCATCGAAATGGACGCGCTCGCCGCGACGGCCAAACACCTCGGGGATGAATTCGTCGCGACGGCGCGCGAAATCGAAGCGATGCGTGCGCGCGGCGGAAAACTGATTTTCTCCGGCATCGGCAAATCCGCGCACATCGCGCAGAAGCTCACCGGCACTTTCAACAGCACGGGTGTGTCGTCCTGTTTTCTCGATGCGACGCAGGCGTTGCATGGCGATCTTGGACTTTGCGCGGAGGGCGATGTGGCGATCTTGCTCAGCAATAGCGGGCAGTCGGAAGAAGTCGTGCGCCTGGTGCCGGTGTTGAAACGCTTCGGCGTGCGCGTGGTCGCGCTGACGGCGTTTGCGGATTCGGATTTAGGGCGTCACGCGGATTTTCGACTTATTTATCGTGTGCCGCGCGAAGCGTGTCCGTTGAAACTCGCGCCGACCGCGAGCACGACCGCGGCGCTGGCGCTCGGTGATGCGCTGGCGATGGTGTTGCTTGCCAACAGCGGCATGACGCGGACGGATTTTGCGCGTTATCATCCCGCGGGAAATCTCGGGCGTCTGTTGCTCCTGAAAGTGAAAGATATCATGCGTACGGGCGATCGTCTGCCGGTGATGGTGGAGACGCGCACGTTGCAGGAAGCGATTCTCGCGATGACCAAAGCCAAATCAGGCAGCATCGCGCTCGTGCATCCGAAGACAAAAAAACTCTCGGGCATCCTCACCGATGGCGATTTCCGCCGCAGCGCGCTGACCGGTCCTGGGTTTTTGGAGAAACCGGTTGCGCAGTTCATGACGCGCTCGCCGAAAGTCATCTCGGAAGACGCGCTCGGCGTGGAGGCGTTGCGGATGTTTGAGGAATACAAAATCGACGATCTGATCGTGGTCGACCGCCGCGGTTGTCCGGTCGGTTTGGTCGACGGTCAGGATCTGCCGAAACTCAAAATGGTTTGATCGCGCGGCCCGGCTCATCGCGGTCGGGCGCAACGCATCGCGGACGTGATGCATTCGTCACGCCTCCGGAATTTCATGGTTTTCAGGTGGTAAAATCGTAACTTGCGCATCCCTTTCCCTCGCCATGGACAAGCCCCGCTCCTCGAAACCGACACGCGTGCGCACGAAGAAAACGACGCGTGCGGTGGCTCCGGTGGTGAAGGCGAAACCGGTGGTGAAAGAGCGGCGCAAAAAAGCGGCATACTTCAATCGCGAGCTGAGCTGGCTGGCGTTTAATCGGCGCGTGCTTGAGCAAGCGCAGGATGCGCGGCTGCCGCTGTTGGAGCGCGTGAAGTTTCTCGCGATCGTGTGTTCGAACCTCGACGAGTTCTTCGAGATTCGCGTGGCCGGCATCATTCAACAAGCGGAGTCGGGCGTGGCCGAACCGAGCGTCGATGGATTGCCTCCGCGCGAGCAATTGCGGCGCATCCACTCGGTCGTCGCCGCGCAAGTGGAAGATCTTTATCGCTGCTGGCACTCGGAACTCATCCCGGCGCTCGCGAAAAAAGATATCGTTTTCGAATCCGCGAAGGATCTCGACGACGGGGATGTCGCGTGGGTGAGGACTTATTTTCGTGAGCAAATTTATCCGGTGCTCACGCCGCTCGCGTTGGATCAATCGCATCCGTTTCCTCAGCTCGGAAACAAGACGCTCAACATCATCGTCGCGCTCGATAATCCCGAAACGACGCCGATCGAACGGCTCGTCGCGATCCTGCCCGTGCCGCGCATCCTGCCGCGCTTGGTGGCGTTGCCGCCGGATGGAACGAAACAGCGGTTTTTGTTTCTCAGCGAGATCATCAAGTTGTGCGCGGGAGAATTTTTTCCCGGCTACCGCGTGTTGCAGGCCCACGCGTTTCGCGTCACGCGCAACAGCGACCTCTACATCGACGAGGAAGAAGCGGAAAACCTGCTGAAAAAAATCGAAGAAGAACTGCGCAACCGTCGGCGCGGCGCGGCGGTGCGTTTGGAGATAGAGGAAGGCGTGGATTCGACGATCTTCGCGACGCTCTGCGAACATCTCGATCTTTCGCACGAATATGTTTTCCGCCTCGCGGGTCCACTGAATCTGCTGCGCTTGATGGCGCTGGCCGAACTCGATCGGCCCGACCTGAAATTTCCGCCGTTCACACCGGTGGCATGTTCGCCGTTGCGCGTGCCGGAACAGATTTTCGACACGCTGCGCGCGCAGGATGTGTTGCTGCATCATCCGTATGATGCATTCACGCCGGTGGTGGATTTTGTGGAGCAGGCCGCGCGCGATCCGCAGGTGTTTGCGATCAAGCAGACATTGTATCGTACGAGTGGCGATTCGCCGATCGTGCGCGCATTGATTGCGGCATCGCGCAACGGAAAACAAGTGACGGCGCTGGTGGAGCTGAAGGCGCGTTTCGATGAGGCCAACAACATCCAGTGGGCGCGGCAGCTCGAAGAAGCCGGTGTGCACGTCGTCTATGGACTCGTCGGCCACAAGACGCACTGCAAATGCAGTCTCGTCGTGCGTCGCGAAGGCGATGGCATGCGTCGCTACGTGCATCTCGGCACGGGAAATTACAATCCGCGCACGGCGCGATTGTACACGGATCTGAGTTATTTCACATCGCGCGAATCGATCACGGAAGACGTCGCGAATTTATTTAACTCTCTCACGGGTTTCAGCCGCGAGCCGCAGTTTCGGCATTTGTTGATCGCGCCGTTCACACTTCACGCGCGTATCCAAGAACTCATTACAACCGAGATTGAGAACGCGCGCGCAGGGCGCCCCGCTCGCATCATCGCGAAGATGAACTCGCTCGTGGACAAAGCCACGATCGATAAACTCTACGAAGCTTCGGCGGCCGGCGTTTCGATCGATCTCATCGTACGCGGGACCTGCTGTCTCGTGCCGGGCGTGGAAGGACTGAGCGAAAACATCCGCGTGCGCAGCATCGTCGGGCGTTTCTTGGAGCATGCGCGCGCGTTTTATTTCGAGAACGCGCAAGCGGGAGAACCGAAGGTGTTTCTCGGCAGCGCGGATTGGATGCCGCGCAATTTTTTCCGCCGCATCGAGGTGGTTTTCCCGGTCGAGGATCCGACGCTTCGCGACTGGATCGCGAAAGAATTTTTCCCGACCGAATTGCGCGACACCGCGAATGCGCGCGAGCTGTACGCCGATGGCAGTTATCGACCCGTGAAACGAAAGCCGGGAGAGGCCGCGTTTTCGGCGCAGGCGAGCTTCATGGCGTCAGCGGTGGCACGTGCGCGCAACGGCGAGTGAGCAGTGTCGGCGCCGCGATGCCTTCGCCGGTCGGGCACCTTGATTCGTTTTTAACCACGGATGCCACGGACGGACACTGATGATAAAAGCCCGCGCCCGCCGGCAGCCGCGAGCGCGCAGCGAACGGGTGGAACGCGCCGTCCCGGCGCGTTGTTCGTCTTCGTCCGATTGAGCGCGGTTTGGACACCACACACGGGCCGCGGGTGCACCCCGGAACCCGGCCCGGTGTGGTCGTGGGCTCACGTCCCGCGGCGCAGATGCGCGGCTATCGTTTAATTTCAACCGCCTTAAAAGATTCGCACGAAGCCGAAGATCATGGCGGCGAGAAGCAGCACGGCGAGGAGCCACCAGTGAAGCGCGATGCCGTTTACGTTTTGCGGCAGGGATCCCGGGGAGCTGGCGGATGAATCGTTTTCGTCGGAAGCATGATCGGGCAGATCGAGTCCATCGTAGCGGGTGTCTTCTTCGTTCCAGCCGGTGCGTTCGTCGGCGCCACATTCGGGACAGGCGCGCGCGTTGCGCGGCACATCGGCTCCGCATACGGGACATTCGGCGGGAGCGGCGTTGCGGGATTTTCGTGCGGCAGCCATGCGACGACTTTTTGCGGAGAATAAAAAAGGGCAACCCCCGTGGGTTGCCCTTGCGCATGAACTAACAGAACAAGTTTTTGCTTAGAACGAGTAGCGCACGCCGGCCGAGATCGTGCGGCCGACGATCCAGTTGCCGAAGTTGTGAACGGTGGAACCGTGTTCGCCGTAGTAACTGTGCTGGATGTCGTCGGTGAGGTTGGTGCCCTTCAGCGTGAGCGCCATGTTCTCGGTGATGCGATACGTGATCTGCGCCGTGAGGCTTCGCTCGTCGGCGTGATAGACGGCGAGCGGGTTGGCAAAGAGGGCGGCCTCGTTGTGGTGGTGGAACGCAGAGCGCCAGGCGTAGGAGGCGCGGGCACTGAGACGGCTCCGTTCGTAGGCGAGTGTTACGCTGTACGAATCGGGGGAGACCCCGAAGAACTCGGTGTTACGTACGCCAATCAACGTGCCGGTGTTGTCGTGCATCGGGACATTTTGCGACGATTTCAAGCGGGTATAGCTACCTTCTACGCCGAAACCTTGGAACAAGCCGGGCAGATTTTTCGGGTAGTATTTGCCACCGATTTCGACGCCTTCGAGTTCGCCGTCCGAGGCATTGGTGGGCTGAGACAGGATGTAGTCGTAGGGGCCTTGCGAGTCGGTGTAGCTGACGCGGCGGCGGGTCCCGACGACCAGGCCTTCGATCTCGCGACGGAAGCCGGCAATGTGGATCATGCTGCCTTCGTCGAAGTAATACTCGAGCGCGATGTCGAAGTTGGTGGACTCAGTAGGCTTGAGGTCGGGGTTGCCGCCCGAAGCGGTGCCGTAGCCGATGTTGCTGACGTCGCGTTGATAATTGATCAGAGGATTCAGGTCGTTGAAACCGGGACGCCGGATCGTCTGTCCGTAAGCGGCGCGCGCGATGAGATCGGGAGTGATTTCATAACTGAAGGAAGCGCTCGGAAGGACTTTCGACACCCCGGCATCGCCGAAGGTTTTGGCAGTCGATCCGCGGGCAGGGTCGGTGAAATCCAGTTTGGTTTGGATGTCCACGAAGCGGAGGCCGAACTGGCCTTTGAGGCGGCGGCCCGCGATCTCGGTGCTGAATTCGTCGGCCTGTAGATAAATCGCGGTGGTGGTTTCCTCGATATTGAAGATTTCCTTCAACGCCCAGTAGCTATCTGCACGCCATGTGTAGAGGGAGTGGAGGGCTTCGCGGTTGTTGTGCGCGTATTCGCCATTGAACGACGCCCAGGAGGTCGGGAGGTCGGCGCGACCGTCGAAGAAGCCGCTGTTCACGCTGATCAGGCCGGGGAACTGGGTGTTGAGCGCATCGAGGCGGATGACTCCGGCGAGCCGGTCGCCTTCGGCGGCGCGAGTGGCGGCGGAGGCTTCGCGGACATCGTAGCGGACTCCGAAGCGGAGCTTCTTGATGAGCGGCCAGTCGAGGTGAAGCACGCCGTCCTGGGTAAAGGTGATGGCGCTGCCTTTGTCGCGCGAACCGCCGTCCCAGACTTCCGGAACGCCGCCGTCATCTTTCAGTGCCCAAGTGGCGAGATCGGCCACATTGCCTTCGTTGACGTCCGGGGTCGCTGCGACGTCGAGATAGCGGAACATGGGAACGCCGTCGCCCGCGTTGAAGTTCACCGTCACGTCATTGCGAACGTCGCGAATGGCGCGGGAGAAGTAGTTGGTGCCTTTGAATTCAGAATCCTGATACACGATCTCGGAGCGGAGCGTGAGATCGGGAGTGACGCGCCATTTGCCGGCCAGCGAGTATTGGAAGCTGTCGGTCTTGCCCGTCGTGTAGTCTCCACTGGTGAACGAATAAACGTTTCCGATGTAGCCGCGGCGCTGAACGATGTTGGTGCCGGGATAGAGCGTGACGTCGAGGGTGTCTTGGTTCCAGTCGACCCACCAGTCCACGAAGGAGAACAACAGATTGCTGTAGTTCTCATTGCGATAGCCCAGATAGGTGGCGTCGAAGACGTATTCCGAGTTGGCGTTCGGTGCGTATTGAAGCACGAAGCTGGCGGCGGGCCGTTCGGTTTCACCTTGGGAATCGTTGAAGAAAATCGCGTCGCGCGAGAGGACGTATTCGACGTTGGTGCCCGGCAGCGTGGAGCCGGGAGCGGTGGGCAGACCATTGTCCAGACCGACATCCCACGGAACGACGTCGGGGAAGATACGCGCGTAGGGCTCAGGCCAGGCGGGTGGCGGTTGTGCGCCTTTGGCGAAAACCACCTGCGCGCCGGGTGTCGCGCTTTGATCGCGGTAGTTGGTGGTGAGATAGGAGACATTGATCAGCGCGCCGAATTTGCCTTCAGCGCCCACGTTTTTGCGGGTGCTTAGGAGCACGCTGAGGTTGGGATCGAATTTTTCCCGTTGCTCCTGGTAGGTGGCTTCCGCGGAAACCGACACTTTGTTGCCGGAGAAATCGAAGGGGCGGAAGGTCTGGATATCGATCACGCCCGCCATGCCCGTTTCGATATGGGCAGCCGAGCGCGTTTTCATCACATCGGCCTGTTTGAGCAAGGTGACGGGGACGTCTTGAAGCGACAAAGCGAGGCCCGCGGCGGTGAAAATGTTTTTGCCGTTGAGCGTCGTGGTGATGTCGGGAAGACCGCGGATGCTGACCGCGGTGATGTTGCCGCGAGCGTAATCGGTGACCTGCAAACCGGGGAGGCGTTGCAGCGACTCGACGATGTTATTGTCGGGAAATTTGCCGATGTCTTCGGAGACGATGGAATCGAGGAACTGCGGATTTTCGCGCTTCACTTCGATGGCTTTCATCGCGGAGGCGCGGAGACCTTTCACTTCGAAGACCTCGAGCTCGATGGTTTCTTCCACGGGCGGCGTGGCGCTGGCCGGAGGTGGCTCGGAGCTGTCGGTGACTTGCGCGTAGGCGGGGACCGAGGCTGCAGTCAGCGCGAGTAGCAGGCGCGCGGACAGGCCGCGGTTTTTTATACTGGGCAGGATGTCGCCCGACTTGGGGCGTTGCAGGGTGGGGGTCATAGCACAGGATTGTTAGGGTAGGTGCCCGGGCCACGGCGGCCACCATAAGGGGCGGCAACTGAAGCCGGGTGAGTTAGCTTCCGACTCCACATGCGCCAAAGGTGAGAAAAACCCGACACAAGTAATTGAAAGAACATTTACCGCGGTGCCCGCTTCGCAGGCGGATCGATTGCCGGCCTCGCCAGTTTTTTAGACCGCGCGGAGCTGTAGCGGATGTGGGTGGCGCCAGCATCGACGGGTTTGCGGGAAAGTGCAGAGCGCTTGTCGGCTTCCGAGGATAAATGGCGCATGTGGGGAGGTGGTCTGACCGCCTTGGTTCTCCCCTCGGTTCGCCCATGTCCCAATCCCCCCTCTCTCCGTCCTTTCATGAAGTGTCGTTTTCCCGGTCCGGCGTTCGCGCTGTTGCTGGCGTGTAGCGCCTGTATCCAACTTATGGCGACGTCCGTTCTCGATTTCCCCAACCCGCTGATCACTCAACGCGCCGATCCGCACATCGTGCGGCATACGGATGGCTGGTATTATTTCACGGCCACCGTGCCGGAATATGACCGGCTCGAACTGCGGCGCGCGCAGAGCATTCCCGGGCTCGCGAAGGCCGAGCCGCACGTGATCTGGCGCAAGCATGCGACGGGGCCGATGGGGGCGCACATCTGGGCGCCGGAACTCCATTTTATCGACGGCAAATGGTATATCTATTTCGCCGCGGGCGATGCGGAAAAAATCTGGGACATCCGCATCTATGTGCTCGAAAACGCATCGCCCGATCCGCTCACCGGCGAATGGATCGAGCGAGGTCAGCTGAACACCGGTTGGGAGTCGTTTGCGCTCGATGCGACGACCTTCGAGCACCGCGGCGTGCGTTACCTTTCGTGGGCGCAGCACGATCCGGCCATCGGCGGAAACACGAATCTCTACATCGCGAAGATGGCCGACCCCGTCACGCTCGCGGGCCCCGCGGTGATGTTGTCGAAACCCGAGCTGCCGTGGGAGGTGATCCGCTTTCGCGTGAATGAAGGTTCGGCGTTTCTCACGCGCGGCGAGCGTGTGTTCCTCACGTACTCGGCCAGCGGCACAGGCGCGGAGTATTGCCTGGGTCTGTTGAGCGCGTCAGCGGACGCCGATCTGCTCGATCCGAAGGCGTGGACGAAATCCCCCGAGCCGGTTTTCCGCTCAAGCGAAGAAAATGGAATCTACGGACCGGGACATAACCAATTCGTGACGCTGCCCGATGGCACCGACCTGCTCGTGTATCACGCCCGCAACTACAAAGAAATCCCGGGCGATCCGCTGCACGACCCCAATCGTCACACGCGTGTGCAAGTGCTGCGTTGGAATGCCGACGGCACTCCCGACTTCGGCGTGCCCGTACCCGAGAACTCTCCCGCTCGCTGACGCCGCTTCGACTGATTTGCCCCCCATGAAAACCCAAAAACTTTCCGTACTCGAAAAAATCGGGTTCGGCGCAGGCGACGCCGCCGTGAACGTCGTCATCTCCACGATGATGCTGCTCATCGGTTATTTTTATACCGATGTGTTCGGCCTTCAGCCGAAGGACCTCGTGGTGTTGTTTTTTGTCGTGCGCCTGATCGACGGGCTCATCGATCCCGCGATCGGTTGGTTCAACGATCGTTTCACGACACGCTGGGGACGCTATCGTCCCTATTTCCTTTGGGTATCGGTGCCACTCGCGGTCTCAACGGTGCTGATGTTTACAACGCCTGACCTGAGTTATCAGGGAAAATTGATATGGGCGTATGCGACCTATCTTTTGAACACGGTTTTGTTCAGTCTCGTGACGGTGCCGTATATTTCGTTGATCGGCGTACTGACCGATTCCACGGCGGACCGTCTTTCGGCCAATGGCTACCGCTTGTTCTTCGCGAAGGTCGCCGCTTTTTGCGTGGCGTTTATTGTGCCGCTGCTCGCGGAGAAATGGGGCGGTGGCAATCTCGCGCGTGGTTATCAACTCGCGATGGCGGCGATGGCGGCGATCGGCGTCGTGATGTTTTGGTTCTGCTTTTTCACCACGACGGAGCGTGTGGCCTATGAACAAGACACAACACCGATCAAGCTGCAGGCGTCGCATCTCGTGCGTAACGACCAGTGGTGGATTCTCTGCGCGGTGTGTATCACGGGCATGATCGGTTATGTGATCCGCGGAGGCACTGCGGCCTATTACGCCAAATATTATGTCGGCGGAGATGAGACGATGATCTCGCGTTTTATCGGCGCGGGTGTGTGCGCCGCGGTTTTAGCGATGATTGCCTCCACCTGGATCACAAAATATATCTGCAAGATTAAACTCTTTCGTTGGAGCCAGGTCGCGGTGGGCGTGATCGGTGTCGCGATGTTCTTCCTCGTGAAACCCAACCAGATGTGGCACGCGCTGGCGTTTTATTTTGTGCTGTCGTTTGTGGTCGATCTGCACGCCCCGGTGTTTTGGTCGATCATTCCGGAAGCGGTGGATTATGGTGCACATAAAACTGGCCTGCGCGTTTCCGGACTCGCGATCGGACTCATCGCGTTTTTCCAAAGTCTGGGGCTCGCGATCGCGGGTTCAGGCACCAATAAACTGCTCGATCATTTCGGCTACGTGGCGAATCAGGAGCAAACCGCGGCGACGCTCACCGGACTCGCGTTGATGGTCACGATTATCCCAGGGGTGTTCCATGTCGCGGTCGGTCTGCTCATGTGCCGCTATCGTGTCACCGATGCGTATTATCATCGCATGATGGCGCAGCCCATCACTGCCTCAGCCGCTCCTGTGTCATGCAACCGTTGATTCTCCAGCGCGCCGATCCCTGCATCCGTCGCCACACGGATGGCTGGTATTATTTCACCGCATCGGTGCCGGCGTACGATCGCATTGAACTGCGGCGTGCGCGCACCATCGCCGAGCTAGCCACCGCGCAACCCCACGACGTGTGGCATAAACCCGCCAGCGGACCGCTGAGCGAGCTGATCTGGGCCCCCGAAATTCATTTCGTGCATGGAGCGTGGTATGTGTATTTCGCCGCCGCGCCCACTCGGGAGATCAAGGATGGTCTGTTTCAGCATCGCATGTATGCGATCACGACGCCTGCGTCCGATCCGCTGGCGGGCCCTTGGGGGCTCGCGGGGCAGATCGAAACGGATTTCGATACCTTTTGCCTCGATGCCACGACCTTCACGCACCGAGGAAAAACGTATTACGTGTGGGCGCAAAAAGAGCCCACGATTCCCGGCAACTCGAATTTATACATCGCGGAAATGGAAACGCCGCTCCGACTCGCGCCGAAACGCGTGCGTCTTTCCATTCCTGAATTTCCGTGGGAAACGCGCGGCTTCGCCGTCAATGAAGGTCCTTCCGTGCTTATCAAAAACGGTCGTGTATTTATCACGTATTCCGCGAGTGCGACGGATGAAAACTACTGCATGGGCCTTCTCCACGCGTCCGAAGAGGCCGATCTGCTCGATCCTGCCTCGTGGACAAAATCGCCCGAGCCTGTCTTCCGCAGCGATCCGGAGAAGAAGGTTTTTGGACCGGGGCACAACAGCTTCACCATCGGCGAAGATGGCGCCGACCTCCTCGTGTATCATGCCCGCAACTACACGGAGATCGAAGGCGATCCGCTGTGGGATCCCAATCGCCACACTTACGTGAAGACATTGCGCTGGGACGATCGTGGCATGCCGATCTTCGGCAAACCGTCGGAGCCGTGAGGCTCATTTCAGCTGATACGCGGCGACGGTGTTGGCGAAGAAGGTGGGGATATAAATGATCCGCTGAGCCGGATCAGCGCCGATGTCGGCCGTTTGCACATCGGGACGTGTGTCGAGCAGCACGCGTTTATCGCCATTGGCGGCGACGTGATAAACGATACCTGCCCAGCCCGAAACGACAAAGTCGCCATTGTCGAGGCGCACCACGCCGTCCACGCCGCCTTCCATGCCGTCGGCTATCTTGGAGAGCCGGCCGTCGCGCGAACGCTCGAACAACGCGCCGTCGGCGAGCACATAGAGAATGCCCTGATGCGCGAGCAGACCGTTTACGTCTTTTAGCTGTTCGAGGAGAACGGATACGCGGCCATCGCGGATGGCGTGCACTTTTCCCGTCTTGGAGTCGGAAACATAGGCAACGCCCGACTCGTCGATGGTGATGTCGTTGAGCCGCTCCGCGCCATCGATGGCGATTTTTTCGAGTATTGATTTTTTGAATACATCGATCACGACGACGTTCGTCATGTCGGCGACGTAGAGACGTCCGGCGTGGAGACCGAGTCCCTTGGGGTTGTCGAGACCGGTGATCCATTCGGCCTCGAGGATTTTTCCGTCGAGGTCCACGCGCGCGATCGAACCCTTGCCGTCGGAAGTCCACGGAGTGCGTCCATCGACATTGGAGACGAAGAGTTGGCGGCTGTTCGCGTCGAAGAGGACGGACTCGGGCGTTTTGAGCAGCGGCTCGGTTTCCCAGATCTTCACGAAATCGGATGCGTGAGCGAGAGAGGCCAGTATGAGCGCGGCGAGGGCGAGGGATCGTTTCATAGGAGAGGAATGCACCCTGCCGGTGTCGTGGGTGGCGTGCAAGGATGGGCAACGTATGCGGAAAATGCCCGGAGGCGGCAGCCGAGGATTTCCTGAAAGTGCGGCGAGTGCGGAACTGTCGTCGTTGTCGCGCCACGAGGAGGATCATGCCACGCTGGGCCAGCATCGCGATTCGCGCCGGGAAAAGTTGGAGCGAAGACAACGCTTTCAAGCATTCGGCGTCGGTGAGCTTTTATACCCTGTTTTCGCTCGCACCGATCACGCTGGTCGCTGTGTGGCTGGCAGGCGTGGTTTTCGGCCAGGAAGCGGCGCAGGGACAATTGTCGGATCAGATCGCCGGACTCGTTGGTCCCGATAGCGCGAAGGTGATCCAGCAAGCGGTGGCGGCGGCGGAGCCCGATGAGAAGGGCAGCTGGTGGGCGATGATCGCGGGCGTGGTCGTGTTGTTAATCGGCGCGACGACGGTGTTCGGCCAACTGCAGGAATCGCTCAACGAGATCTGGAGCGTTCAATCGCGTCCGAGTCGCAACGGCATCGTGGTGCTTCTCGTGCGACGCCTCGTGTCGTTTGCGATGGTGCTGACCGTGGGCTTTCTCCTGCTTGTGTCGCTCGTGTTGACGACGGCGATCTCGTCGTTCGTGAAACTGGCGGAAGGTTATTGGACGATCGCGCCGCAGGTTTTGAAGGCGGTTGATTTTGTCGTGGCGCTCGGCGTGGTGACGGTGCTGTTCGCGCTGATGTACAAGCTGCTACCCGATGTCCGCCTGCGCTGGCGCGATGTATGGGGCTCGGCGGCGATCACCGCGCTGTTATTCGGCGTGGGACGCCTGGGGATTTCGTTTTATCTCGCGCATTCATCGGTCGCGTCGACGTACGGCGCCGCCGGCTCGCTTGTGGCGCTGTTGATCTGGGTTTATTATTCGTGCGCGATTTTCTTTTTTGGCGTGGAGCTCACGCGAGCGGCAACGGAAGCGCGTGGAAACGACATTCAACCCAAACCGACCGCCGTCCGCGTGCGCCGCGTAATCGAAGAGACCGATCAGCGTGGCCCCGACACTGCCTCGCGTGAGGAGTGAGAGGTGATTACGGCTGGTCGCTGATCGCTTTTTGGGAGGAGAGTGATAGAAAGACCGTCTATAGTCGTGGGCATAGAACGGCTCATCTATTTGAAGTGGCGCTGGGGATTGAGGGAGGTTCCAATTCAATAGACTCCAACGTTCGGGTTGGAGAACGATCTTCGCTAGCTCCAATGATCACTTACTTATTACCAGGCATGGGCGCTGACGGGCGGATGTATCCGGCGGCATGGGAGGCCCTGCCAAACGTCGTAAGGGTCGAGTGGCCGGTTTGCCGCGGTGAGTGTACGTTGGACGAGATCGCAAAACGAATAGTCGGTGAATATAATATAACTGACGGAGCCATTGTCGTCGGGTCGTCGCTTGGCGGAATGGTCGCATGTGAGATTGCGAAGATGCGAGAGCCGGAGCGGTTGGTGTTGGTCGGAAGTGCCATTCACAAAGAGGAGGTGAATACGCTCCTACGGCTGATGAGTCCGTTAATAGATCTGGCGCCGATTACGTTTATCCAACGATTGGCGGGCAAGGTGCCGGCGGAGCTTACACAAATGTTCGAAAGGAGTGAGCCGGCGTTTATCCGGGCGATGTGTCGCGCGATTTTTTCGTGGCAAGGTTTGGCCGCAGCGAAGGTGAAACCGCTACGGATTCACGGACGACGTGACCGAGTGATTCCTCCACCAGCCGAAGTAGACTATTTGATTGATGGTGGACACCTGATCGCAATGACCCACGCGGAGGAGTGCGTTGCGCATCTCGGGGCCGCATTGGGGTATGAACGTGCGGGACATTAGTTGGCAGCGGGAACATTACCTCGACCGGCCTTTGAAATCCGGGTGGAGGCCGGCGAAGGCGTTGGGGGTGGCGTCGAGAAGGCAGCAGAGGGTGGCGGGGAGGTCGCGTTGGATTTCCACGCCGTCGTGGAAGAGGATCACCGGTTCGAAGAGTCCGTCGGGGCGGGCTTTGGTGGCGACTTGATCGGGTGTGATCGACGCGCGCCCGAGGACGCGACTGGTGGGCCAGGGATCGTGCGGGAAAACGATGAACGCCAGCTCCGAGCAGACGATGCGGCGGTCGCTTTCGACGTCGAAGTTGAAGTCGTACGCTTTGCCGATTTGCGCGAAGGCGAGCAGTAGCGATTCGCGGGTTTGTTCAAGCGTGAGCTCGCGTCGGCGGAGCACGAGCAGGTCGTCGATGTTGAGAAAACTTTCCAACGGATTGAGGCGCACGCCGGGGCGCAGGGCTTCGACGATGTGCGCGCCGTTGCGAATGCGTTCGTGATGCGGGCGAACGAGCGGATGATCCCAGAGGTCGAGTTCGCGCAGCTCCTCTTCGGTGCCGATCCAGATCGCGACATGGCCGTAGTGGCCGGGGATGGATTTGTCGGTGAGACGGAACGGCGTTTTCTCGAGCAACACATCCAGCGGACGCAGACGACTCGCGAGCGCGGTGCGTTCGTCGTCGGACAACGACAGCAGATAACCTTTGCGCGTTTCGACGAGTCCGACGGTGTTGCCGACAACGAGGCTCGTGGTGTTGACGAGGCCGCGGCCGACTTGATCGATCAGATCGGTCACGAATGTGATGGCCGCGCGCGTGCCCGTGCTGGTGTTGATGAGTGCGCGTTCGGCGAGACTGCGCGTGAAAAAAGCATACCCGGCGCTCTGCGTGATGATCTCGTCGAGAAAGATTTCCTCGTCGGAGCGATCGGCGACGGCGAGACCTTCGTTGCAATGCCACACGACTGCGCGTGCGAGTCGGGCGCGCGTGACGGGATTGAGGAAGTGGAGAACGGCGGCGTGAACTTCGCCCTCCACGGCGGGATGATCGGACTTCAGCAGGCGGCGGATTTTTCGACGTTGGAAAAACGGGTCCACGCCGAGGCGATAATCGTCGTGTTGCATGAGCGCGGCGGCGAGCGCGAGCTTGGTTTGGAGACGCGCGAGAGCGTCCCAACGCAGCGTCTCGGCCGGGCGCGACCAGGCTTCGGGACCTTGCAGATCGATGAGCGCCTGCCAGCGACGACGCAGCATCACGTACTCGCGTGCGCCCGCGTACAAGCGCGAAAGATCCGCGGCGGTGAGCACGTCGTTTTTTATACGTGTATCGGTTTGTTCGATGAACGCGGACGCACGCGCGCGCCAGTCGAGCGAGCGATCCACGAGCAAGCGCAGGCCTGCGATGTCGCCGGCGAGAATGTCGGCCTGCGGCGGCAGATCGGCGGCGCGTGTTTGCGTTGAGACGAAACAGGCGACGAGAAGGCCCAGGGTGATCAGATGCGCGGAAGCGGCGCGGGAACAGCGGGGAAACAGGAACGAAAGCATACGAAACGCTGGAAGACTGCTTGGGACGGGTTTTCGGATGGCGAAAGAGCGGCGCGCTGTCGCGCGAAATCGATGCCCGCTCGCCCTTGCATCAGGGGAGTGCGCAATGCGGGTCGCGTTGCGAAAAGTTTATAACGTGCTCACGGAAAGTAATACTCGCTGACGATGATGCGGTGGCGCTTGTGGAGTGGCGCGAGGCAAACACGTTGGGCGACCATGGACGACTTACTCGCTGCGCGGGCCACGATGGGGTTTTCGCTCGGCTTCCATATTATTTTCGCGGCGATCGGCATGACCATGCCGTTCTTCATGTCGGCGGCGCATTACTTTTATCTGAAGCGCGGCGAAGAGGCGTATCTCGAGCTGACGAAGCTGTGGATGAAAGGCGTCGCGATCCTCTTCGCGGTGGGCGCGGTGTCGGGCACGGTGTTGTCGTTCGAGCTGGGATTGTTGTGGCCGGGTTTCATGCAGCACGCGGGCGCGATCATCGGGATGCCGTTCTCGTGGGAAGGCACGGCGTTCTTCCTCGAGGCGGTGGCGATCGGACTCTTTTTGTACGGTTGGAAACGCATGAACCGCTGGGTGCACTGGGCGACGGGGCTCGTGGTGGGCATCTCCGGATTTGCGTCGGGTGTGTTTGTCGTTGCGGCGAATGGCTGGATGAATGCGCCGGCAGGCTTCGACTGGATCGACGGCACGGCGCAGAATGTCGATCCGGTGGCGGCGATGTTTAATCGCGCGTGGCTGCATCAAACGCTGCACATGCAGGTGGCCGCGCTGCAGGCGGTGGGTTTCGCGGTCGGCGGGATTCACGCGGTGCTTTATTTGCGCGGAAAGGCGCGCGATCTGAACATGAAGGCGATGAAGATCGCGATGGTCTTCGGCGCGACGGCGTCGCTCGTACAGCCGTTTGTCGGACACTTCGCGGGTCAACGTGTGGCAGAGCTGCAACCGGCGAAACTTGCCGCGATGGAAGGCCATTTTGAAACCGGTCCGCGTGCGCCGCTCTACATCGGTGGCATTCCCGATGTGGAAAACCGCACGATGAAATGGGGCATTCCATTGCCGGGGCTACTGAGCTTCGTGGCTCACGACGATTTTGACGCCGAGGTGATTGGGCTCGATCGGTTCCCGCGCGATGAATGGCCGCCGGTCGTCATCACGCATATCGCGTTTCAAGCGATGGTCGGCATCGGTGTGATCATGGCGCTGGCGGGGTTGTTGTTCTTCGTGTATTTGAAACGTGGATACTTCCCGCGCTGGTTCCTTTGGATGCTCGGCGCGTTCATTCCGCTGGGCATGATTGCGATCGAGGCGGGCTGGATCGTGACTGAGGTGGGGCGTCAGCCGTGGATCATTTACGGCATCATGCGCACGAAGGATGCCGTCACGCCGGTGCCGGGCATGGTGTATCATTTTTATCTGTTTCTCGTGCTGTATCTCTCGCTCGCGGCGGCGACGGTGTGGTTGTTCAAGCGACAGATTCAGGCGGCGCAGATCAAGTTCGCGGGAGGGGAGCGGCGATGATCGATATCCTGGTGTTTTTTATCGGTGCGTCGCTGCTGCTGTATGTGCTGCTGGGCGGTTCGGATTATGGCGCGGGGATTCTTGAGCTGCTGCCTGGGCCGGCTTCGCTGCGCGAGCGGCAGAAGCATGTGATCAACGAGGCGATGGGGCCGGTGTGGGAGGCGAATCACATGTGGCTCATCCTGATCGTGGTGATTTTGTTCATGGGATTTCCGATGATTTTCACGACGCTGATGGTGGCGCTGCACATCCCCATGCTGGCGTTGTTGCTCGGAATCGTGGTGCGCGGAGCGGCGTTCACGTTTCGTCACTACGATGCGATTCAAGATGAGAAATCGCAGCGTCTGTACACGTGTTTGTTTGGACTCTCGAGTTTGTGGACGGCGCTGTGGCTGGGGATCATCGCGGCGAGTCTCAATCGCGGCATCATCGATCCGCAGGCGACATCGGTGTGGGCGGCGTATATGGCGCCGTGGTGGGGGTGGTATCCGCTCGCGGTGGGCGTGTTTGTTGCGTGCATCTTCGTATTCCTCGCGAGCATTTATCTGATTTCGGAAACGACGGAGCCGTTGCTCACGCGGCGCTTCAAACGCATGGCGGCGGTGAGCAACTGCCTTGTCATCATCGCGGGCGGGGTGGTCTTCGCGGCGTCGCTCGCGGAGCGCGAAAGTTTGTCGGCCGTGTTTTTCAGGCGGCCGCCCACCGTGACCGTGATGATCGCGGCGACGGCGTTGTTTGCGGCGCTCTGGTTTGCGGTGCGCGCGCGACGAGGATGGCTCACGCGTGTGGTCGCGGGCGGGCAGGTGTCGCTGATTTTGATCGGCTGGCTGCTGCTATATGCGCCCGACGCGGTGACAACGGTCTCGGGGCCGCTGAGTTTTTATGAACAAGCCGCGCCCGAGGCGACGCTGCGCCAGCTCGTGTTGGCGCTACTGGTCGGCAGCGTGTTTATTTTCCCGAGTCTGTTTTTCTTGCTGCGAGTTTTTAAGACGAAAACGCCGGGAGCGGATGATAACGACATGTGATCGCCGACGCGGCGTTCGTGCGTATTCGATTTTCAACTACAGCAGCATGAAGGTCAGCGCCAAAACTATCGTGGGAATCAGTGCGCCGAGAAGCAGTCCGAGCGGGTTCACGCCGCCGGGGAAGAAACGCTGCAGGATGCTTTGGCCCGCGGGATTGGGCGCGTTGGCGATCACGGTCAGACCGCCGCCGGTGACGGCGCCGGCGACGACGGCGTATTTCAGCTCGTCGGTGAAGCTCGGCACGAGTGTCGCGAGATAAGTGATCGCGGCGTTGTCGTTGATGGCGGTGAGCAAGGTGGCGCCGACAAAGAGCGGGATTTGCGTGAGGCTTTTGAGAACCGGCTCGATCCACCAGCCTTGCAGGCCTCCGTGCGTGACGAGTCCCGCGAGGAAGAAACCGACGAGCAGCGGCGTTTTGAGCTCCAGTTTGCCCTGGTGGTGCGCAGTGGCTTGCGAAAACGCCAAGAAGAAAAGGAAGCCGCCGATAAAGAGCGGCGGATAGTGCAAGGTGAGCACGGTGTAGGCCAGAAACGCGAGATGCACGCCGGTGATCCACGCGGGGACGGGACGCTCGCGGGCGTCGGTTGCGGCGCTGCCGGTTGTCGCGCGCGCGGCTTCCAGTGAGGCGAGTTCGCGACGGAAAACCGCGTAATAAAGACCCGTGGCGACGACGATTCCGACGACGGCTTTCCAGCCAAACTGCATCAGCATAAAGCCGGTGTCCCAACCCCATGGCGTCGCGACCATCAACACAGGCGGCGCGGCGAAATGAGTGAGCGTGCCGCCGACGGAGATGTTCACGAAAAGCAGTCCCAAGGTTCCGTACGCGAGGCGCGACGACGGTTTCCACGCGTAGAATTGCCTCGCGAGAAGCAGCGCCGCGATCGTCATCGCCGCAGGCTCGGTGATCAATGATCCCAGCAGCGGCGCGGTGATCAGAATGGATAACCACCATGCCGCCACGCTGCCGCGACCGATCGAGGCGACGATGCGCAGACTCGCTTCCGCGAAACGCAGCACGGGGCGCGTACCGGCGATGGCCATGATCACGACGACAAACATCGGTTCGGTGAAATTGACGCCGTGTCCGATGTAGTCCGTCACTGCACCCCATCCAAAAAAGTACGCGATCGCGGCGGCCAGCACGACCACCCAGATGCCAAAAACGGCTTCCACTTCGCCGAGGAAATGAAGGATCTGCCCTTTGAAACTGACCTCCTGCGGTTCGCCATCTTCGCCCACGTTTTCTTGCGGACGCTGGTTGAGTCGCGCGGCATGCGCCTCTTCGGCCAGGTGCGCCCAATGACGGAATTTCGACGCCATGAACGTGTGACCAATCGCGAGCAGGAAAATCGCGAAAGCGACGCCGTTGAACGGCTCGGCCTGCAGACGATGTTTCAGGATTTGCAACACGCCGCCTTCGGGATCCGCGTAGCTCTCGATCGGTCGCGGAAGCGGCCCTTCGGACGACGGCGACGCAGCGGAGCCCACCGCGGCCGACAACCACAGACCGATGCAGATAAAAACGCAGCGCAGAGAAAATGTTCTCACAGGCATGAAAGATGGGTGTGTGCTCAGGTGGTGGGATAGCCTAGCGCCTGAAGCGATTGCTTCACCTGGCGCCAGTTTCCGTCGATCGGCTTGAACTGCAAATCACGCGGAAAATTCGTGACCGAATGATGAAGTCGCACCGCTTTGAAGAGCCATGGATACAATTTGCCGCGCCCGATCCTGGTGAGGTTTGCGCGCGGGATGCGGAAGTTGCCGCGAGAGCCGGAGAGGATGATTTCGTCCGCGGTGGCGCTGAGGAATGCCATGGGTTCGGTGCCGTAAGTTCCGGCGACATCATCCGCCATATGGCCCTCCCAGCGGAGCGCGTTTTCCGACGAGCGGGAGTGCGCGGGTTGAGTGGAGGATGCGGTAGGTTTTTCGTCTTGGGTCATGAGCAGGAGACTTCGCGCGCGCGAACGCATACTGAATCCGCGTGAGTGCGGTTCGGGATGAAGTCGGCAACGCGTGTGTTGGCGAAACAGCGGCCCGACTGCCTCAATGACCTTCGAAGAATCCTTCGAACCCGGCGTCAGGGTTTACACTCCATGCGCTGACGCAAGTGCATCCAAGCGGTTTATCAAAAAGAGATTTTCGATAAGCGCGTCTGCCTGCTGGTCCGTGTGTATTTTGGCGACCGGCGCGACGGTCGCGCCTCAAGCGGACTCGAGAATCATGTTGGCGTACTGCACGGTGTCGCCGGTGCGGATGAGCCCGATCGCGTGAGGAACGCGTTTCTTAAAATCCACGTGCGGCTCGAACTCGCGCGAAATGCCCTGGAAGGCCGCATCGAAACGAGCGCGGGTGGCCTCGTCGTTGTTGGCGAGAAACTCCTGAGCCATCCACGCGCGACCGACGACGAAGTTAGGGCGCAAGGCTTCGAGCACTTGCAGCACGGTCGGCACGCCATCGACGAGCGACAAATCGACCGTCTCAATTTGCGGCCAGAAAGGGAAGCCGCGATCGGCGATAACGAGTGTATTGGTGTGGCGGATACGCGCGAGCAGGTGCAGCAGCGCGGGATTGAGAATGCCGGTTTTGAGCATGAAAGAAGACGCGGATCACTCGTTGAGGTTGCGAAGAGTCGGGCCGTCTTGCCACAGACCGGGAATGGACGTGACCGACGGATGTTCCGGCACGCCGTATTCGTTGCGGTAGAGCTGGGCGATGATGAGCTCGACGCCGCGCGCGCCGATGAGGCCGGCCTGGAGATTTACACCCGCGCACGGCACGACGTTCATCAATGTGTTGAGGCAGCAGAAGCCATGCGTCTCGGGGATTTTCGCACCGGCGGCTTCCATCCACGTGATCACCTCGGCGCGATGGCAGAGGACGACGTCGGGTTTTGCGCGTTTGAACCACGCCGTGAAGGTGCCTTGCGCGATGTCATTCACGAGCAACGGCGGGATCTTCGTGAGCGTGTCGCTGTTGTAATCTTGGAAAGAGCGAAAGGCCGCCTCCCAGCGGTGGAGCAAGCGTTCGTCGTGATGCTTTTGCAGCACGAGACCAGGCCGACGATAACCGAGCGCCTGCAGGCGTTGCATCGCGGTGAACATCGTGCGGAAGTGGTCGGCGCAGACCGAGTGGAGTCCCGGACGCTCGATAATATAATCGCAATACACACCGGCGTAACGCGTCCAATCGAGACGCGAGACATCGGGATTGTCGCTTACGGGCAGCAGAAAAACGCCGCGAATGCCGCGCGATTGGAGAATATGATCGAGGCGTGCGGCGGAGATGCCGGCTTTGCCGATGACAAAGGATTCGGCTTTGAAACCGAGCTCCGACGCTCGCTCGCTCGCACCGCGAATGAGCTCCTGATGATAACGCGAAGCGTTGACGGGGCGCTTGTCCGGACCGTCGAGATCGACCACGGCGATGACACCGCGGAACGTGCCGGTGCGCGAACGACGCATTTCCGACATGAGCGCGCCGGCGAGTGGATTATGACGATAACCTGCTTCGCGGGCGACTTGTTGCACACGCTTACGCGTTTCGCTTTTGACACGAGGATTGTCGCGCAATGCCTCGGAGACCGTGGTGTGAGACAGCCCGAGCTGGCGGGCGAGATCGCGGAGTGAGGGTGCAGGGGTTGCCATGGCTTGCTGGATGACGGAGCTAGGGTAGTAACGGTGATTAGGGAAAGTCTCTTACTGTAAGAAGGTTTGCCGGTTCGCTGCGTTGCGCAAGCCTGTTTCAAGTCGCTCCGCCCTGGCGCTTGTCGTTCTCTCCCCGGCAAGTCAGACAATGAGTCGGTGATGCCCTTCGCCGGCCCCAATAACTCCAGCCATTCATCCTGAGCCTCCCCTTTTTATATGACCGGTTTTCATATTTTGGATTTTGTCGCGATCATCATCTATCTGGCGGTCGTTATCTATTTGGGGAAGGTGGGGTCGAAGGGCGCCAGCGGTGAAGAGGGCTATTTTCTCGCCGGGCGCAAGCTGGGAAAATTATATCAATTCTTTCTTAACTTCGGAAACGCGACCGACGCCAACGGTGCGGTCAGCACTTCGAGTATAGTTTATCGTCAGGGCGTGGCGGGCGTTTGGTATTCATTCCAGACGGTGTTTATGAATCCGTATTATTGGTTCATGAACATGTGGTTTCGTCGGGTGCGTCTCACGACGACGGCGGACTTGTTCGAGGACCGTCTGGGAAGCCGCAAATTGGCGGGCTTTTATGGTGTTTTCCAAGTGATTGCGACGGTCGTGCTTACGATCGGTTTCGGCAATCTTGTCGCTTATAAGATCTCCGCGTCGCTGCTCGTGAAACCGGAGTCCGCCTGGACAGTGCAAGAGCGTGCCTCGGTCGAAGGTTATCGCGAGCTCAAGGGCTATGAAGCGCAACTGCGCGAGGGTTCGTTTGCGGCGGAGAACCAGGCCCGGCTCGAACTGCTTCGCGAACAGGAAAAGCGCAATGAACTGCGCAGCTATGTTTCCTATATTGACAGTGGATTTAACAAGTGGGCGTTCTATATCGTTTATACGGTTATCATCGGTATCTATATTGTGATGGGCGGTCTCGCGGCAACGGCGCTGAACGAGGCCTTCCAAGGTGTATTGATTGTGGTATTTTCAATTATGCTGATCCCCGCGGGCCTCGCAGCCATAGGTGGCTGGAGTGCGCTCGGGGAACGTGTGGAGGCGGCGAAGTTTCAGTTGTTGAGTGAGGGTGGGGCGGCCGACGTCACTGCGTGGACGTTGATCGGCATCCTGCTGGTAAGCCTCATCCAGATCCACGGCATCATCGGCAACATGGGGGTGGCGGGTTCGGCGAAGAATGAATTTTCCGCGCGTTTCGGTGCGGTCTCCGGAACATATGCGAAGCGCCTCATGATCATCCTTTGGGCGTTCTGCGGTCTCATCGGCATCGCCATGTACAGTGGTGAAAAGGCGCTGGCCGATCCGGACGCGGTTTGGGGCACGATGTCGCTGCAACTGCTCGGCCCTGGCTTCCTCGGTCTGATGCTGGCCGGTGTGCTCGCGGCGAACATGTCGACCGTGGCCTCGCAAGCGATGGCCGCCTCGGCGTTGTGTGCGCGCAACGTGGTGCCGCTTTTCCGTCGCGATGGTTCGATCGGCGACAGCGTGAAAGTCGGCCGTTGGGCGATCGTGTTTATTCTGATGGTGGGTCTGATCGCGGCGGCGAACATGAACAACGTGTTCGCGGTGATTCAGGAGTTGATCACGGTGAACGTGCCGTTCGGCGCCGCCGTGGTGTTGATTTTCTTCTGGCGACGCCTCACCGCTCCGGCGGTTTGGACGGCGGTCGCGGTGTGCGCGGTGGTCACGATTGTCGGACCGTTGGTCGCGCAACACATCCCCGCGCTCTCTCGCAGCGAAGCGCTGGTGAAACAAGTCGAAGGCCCGAACGGCCGCATGGAAGCGCTCTTCTTCGACGCCGTCATTCGCGATCGTCCCGACGATCCCACCAGCCCGGTGCGCGGTACGGGTCGTTTTCACAGCGAACTCCTGATCTTGGACAGCGTCGGCGTGGATGTCGGTGGACTCGGCGCCGCCAATCGCAAGGCCGCGCGTTTCCTGTTCGATGCGTTCCTGCCCTTCGCGCTGCTCATCGGTGTGAGCTTGATCACACGTGCGCCCGAAAAGCGCATCGTCGATCAATTCTACGGCAAAATGAAGACGCCGGTCGGCGCCACGCCTCTGCTCGAAGCCGAGGCGATGGAAGAAACCCGTCGCAACCCGCACCGGTTCGATCACTTGAAACTGTTCCCATCATCCTCGTGGGAATTCACCAAATGGGATAAAGTCGACACCATCGGATTCCTGGCTTGCTGCGCGGTGTCGGGAGGAATCATCGCACTATTCTGGGGTCTGCTCCGATTGGCGTCATCATGAGTGAAGCTTCCGCACGTCCACGTGTCGGCCTGATCGGTGTCTCCGGTTATGCCAAAATCTACCTGCAATTGCTGCAGGAAAATCGCGACCGCCTCGATCTGACGGCGGCCGTGATCATCAATCCGCAGGAGGAGGCTGCGGTTGTGGCCGAGTTCAAACAGCGCGGCGTGCGCATCTACGATAGCTACGAAGCGATGCTCGCTCAGGAAGCGGGCAAACTCGACCTTTGCCTCATCCCGACCGGCATCCCCTGGCACGCGCGCATGACGATCGCCGCGCTCGAAAGCGGCGCCAATGTCTTGGTGGAAAAACCGCTCGCGGGCTCTCTCGCCGATGTGCAGGCGATCCGCGCGGCCTCGGTTCGCACGAAGCGATTTGTCGCGGTCGGTTTCCAGGATGTGTACGCGAGCGAAGTCGCTTGGCTGAAGCGTCGCATCCTCGACGGCGCGATCGGTCGACTCGAGTCCGTGCGCATGATCGGCATGTGGCCGCGCCCGAATAATTATTTCACCCGCAACAACTGGGCCGGACGTCTGCACGCGGATGGCGCGGCGGTGCTCGATTCACCGCTCAACAACGCCTTCGCGCACTTCGTGAATTTGTCGTTGTTCCTCGCCGGACCGGCTCCGTTGGAAACGGCGGCGGTGACGATTGAAGCGGCCGATCTTTATCGTGCGCATGCGATCGAGTCGTTCGACACCGGCGTGGTCATGGCGCGTTCGCATGAAGGTGTCGGTTTCTGGTTTGGCGTGAGCCACAGTTGCCCGCGCGTGCGTGAGCCGGAGCTTTATTTCGAAGGCAGTGGCGGCCGCATCGAGTGGTGGCACGAACAACGTTGCGTGATCACCTCGACCTCGGGCGCCGTGGAAGAGCATGCGTTGCCGGACACGACGGGTACGCGCCGCGCGATGTTCGCGGCGGTGCTGGCTCGATTGAAGGATCCGTCGGCGTTCATCTTCGACGTCGATCTCTCACGCGGTCACACCGCCTTCATCGAATCCGTGCACGCCGCCGCGCCGGTCCGCACGGTCGCCTCGCAGTTGGTGTGCTGGGAGGATCTCGAATTTCCTCACTGGTCCGGTCGCATTCCCGTCATTCGTGGGATTGAGTCTGCCTTCGATCGGGCGCTCGCCAATCGCAGCACATTGGCCGCGGCCGGTTTCCAATACGACGCCTCCCTCGCATCATGATCCGCAAAGCCTTCATCATGTCCGTGAATCCCGGACAGGCGGACGAGTACGCTCGCCGTCATCAACCGATCTGGGAAGAACTCGCCGCCGTCCTCAAGCAGCATGGCGCGCACAACTACTCGATCTTCCACGATCCTTCCACGAATCAACTTTTTGGATACGTCGAGATCGAAGACCAGGCGCGCTGGGACGCGGTCGCTCAAACGGAAGTCTGCCAGCGTTGGTGGAAATACATGAGCGACATCATGCCCTCCAATCCCGACAACAGCCCGGTTTCTCGCGAGATCCGCGAGGTGTTTCATCTCAGTTGAAGCACGCCTGCTTCAACGCGCGCAAAACTGACGCGCCGGAGTTTTTGCGCGCATCGAACGGGAGGAAAAAACGTCTGGCACTGCACAACCTATAACCCCTCCTCTTCATGCCTGCTTTTACCCGTCGTGCTTTTGTGAAGAATGCGGCGCTCGCCGCCGCCGCCACGCAGCTTGTCTCTCATTTGCGAGCGTCCGCATCGGACGCGCCCGCCGTGCCCAAGCTCGCGTCTTCGAAACGTCCGCTGCCCGCTGATCGCGTGGAGTTGCGCTGGTTGGAGGATCGTCCGGCCGCTTTGCCGGGGACAACATGGGGCGTGCCGTGGCCGCGTGGAAAATTCGCGAAAGGCTCCGCTTTCACGCTCCGCAGCGGAAGCGACGAAGTGCCGGTGCAAACGTGGCCGCTCGCGTATTGGCCCGATGGGTCGTTGAAGTGGACCGCGCACGCCATCCCGGGGGACGCGCCGATTTCTTCGGAGTATTCGCTCGTCGCTGGGAAACCCGCCACGCCGGCGCGGCCGGTTCGGGCGGTGGAAGAAGATGATATCATCCGTGTGGATACAGGCGTTATCGAGGCCGTCATTGCGAAGACCGGCCGCGTGTTGGTTCCGACAATCCGCCGCGATGGAAAGGAAATCCTGCGCGATGGCCGTTTGATCGTGTTGCGTCAGGATGTGCCCGAGTCCGTGCAGAGTCCGGAAGCGTTTAACGGACAAATCGAGTCCGTGGTGCTCGAACAAGACGGGCCGGTGCGCGCGGTGGTGAAGCTCACGGGACGTCACGTGAACGATGGCCGCGCGTGGCTGCCGTTTGTCGTGCGTCTCTATTTCCACGCGGGCTCCGATGCGGTGCGCGCGGTGCACACGATCATCTACGACGGTGATCAGAACAAAGATTTCATTCGCGGCCTCGGTCTTGGTTTCCGCGTGCCGATGCGCGGTGAGTTGCATGACCGCCACGTGCGTTTCGCGGGCGAAGATCGCGGATTGTTTGGCGAAGCCGTGCGCGGCCTCACCGGTCTGCGTCGCGATCCCGGAGAAGCGGTGCGTGCGGCCCAGATCGAAGGTCGGGCGACGCCGCCGCTCGCGCAATGGAGCACGAATGTCAGCGAACGTCTTCAATACATCCCCGCGTACGACGATTGGACGTTGTTCCAATCGACCGCGGATGGCTTCCAGATCCGCAAACGCACGCGCGAAGGTTACACGTGGTTGACGGCCGCGCAGGGACGTCGTGCGGCTGGTCTTGGTTGGGTCGGTACGCCCGATGGTGGCGTGGCATTTGGCCTGCGGAATTTCTGGGAAAGTTATCCCGCGCAATTCGACATTCGCGGCGCGACCAAGGATCTCGCGGATGTCACGATCTGGATGTGGGCGCCCGACGCCGGCCCGATGGATCTGCGTTCGTATCACGACGGACTCGGCCAGGACACGTACGAGAAACAACTGCGTGGCGGTCTCGAGATCACGTACGAAGATTGGGAAGAAGGTTTCGATACGCCCGAAGGTGTCGCGCGTACGAGCGAAGTGTTTTTGTGGATCAAAGAAGCCACGCCCGCTCGCGAGGGTCTCGCCGATTATGCGCAAACGGTGCGTCAGCCGCCGCTGCTGATGGCGCGTCCGGAGTACTTGCATCATTGCCAGGTGTTGGGCGGCGCGCTCTGGGCGCCCGCGGATCCGTCGACGCCGGCCAAGGCTCAACTCGAACGTGAGCTCGAGTGGCATTTCGACTATTACGTGAAGCAGCGCGAGCAGCGTCGTTGGTATGGTTTCTGGAACTACGGCGACGTGATGCATTCGTACGATGTCGATCGCCACGAGTGGCGTTACGATATCGGCGGTTTTGCGTGGGATAACTCCGAACTCTCCACGGATCTCTGGCTTTGGCTGTATTTCCTGCGCACCGGTCGAGCGGATGTCTTCCGTTTCGCGGAAGCGATGACGCGCCACACGGGCGAGGTGGATGTGCATCACCTCGGACGTTTTGCTCCGCTTGGTTCGCGTCACAACGTGCTTCACTGGGGCTGCAGCGCGAAACAGCTGCGCATCAGCACCGCGGCGAATCGCCGTTATTATTATTATCTCACCGGCGACGAACGGGTGGGCGATCTCATGCGCGAACAAATCGAAGCCGCCCGCACGCTCGTAAAAGTGCCGGCCACGCGCAAACTTCGCTCCACTCGCGAAAGCGCTGCACGCGCCAATGTCATTCCGACGGAAGAGCATCTCGCGGGTGTCGGCTTTGGCACCGACTGGGGCTCGATCGCTTCGGCGTGGCTCACCGAGTGGGAACGCACGGGCGACAAACGCAGCTACGATCGTCTCGTCGCGAGCATGACCACGATCGCCGCGCAACCGCGTGGTTTCTTCACGGGTAGCGGGGCGATGAATCTGGACACGGGCGAGTTCGAGATTTCGAAGAGCGACCGTGCGACCGTTTCACATCTCAGCGCAGTGTTTGGCCTCGTGGAGGTGTGCGCGGAACTCGTGCAGCTCATCGAGCATCCCGCGTTCAAGCGCGCGTGGCTCGATTATTGCGAACTCTACAACGCGGATCCCGAGGAGCAAAAACGCCGCATCGGAACGGGCTTCCGCAATCTGAACCTCCGCCAAGGCCATTCGCGTCTGACCGCGTATGCCGCGTACATCAACGGGGACAAGACGCTTGCGCGTCGCGCGTGGTCGGAGTTCTTCGGTGGCGATGGCACGCACGACGATCGCGCCGCGCGCCTCAAGGTGAACACCATCAAAGGTCCAGCCGTGCTCCAGCCGGTGGATGAAACGATCGGTGTTTCCACCAACGGCACCGCGCAATGGGGCCTCGCGGCGATGCAAGTCCTCGCGCTCGTTCCCGACGCGATTCCCGAGAAGAAGGCTTCTCGCTAAGGCGCAGCCCGTCATCTCCTGTACCGTCAACTAGGACCTTCGTTGTATAAAGCGAAGGTCCGTTTTGTTTGTCCGCATCCCCATGAAAATCCCCCGTCGATTGATTGTGTTGGCGTGTAGTCTGAGCGCCTTTTCCCTCGCAGCTGCCCAAACGCCGGCTGCTTCAGCCACCCTCACCGTTCGCGCCGATCAGCCCGGACCGGTTATCAACAAAAACATCTACGGCCATTTCGCCGAGCATCTCGGACGCTGCATTTATGAAGGCATCTGGGTGGGCGAAGATTCGCCGATCCCGAACACGCGCGGCATCCGCAACGACGTCGTGGCGGCGTTGAAGAATCTCAACATTCCCGTGCTGCGTTGGCCGGGCGGTTGTTTCGCGGATGAATATCATTGGAAGGACGGCATCGGTCCGCGCGAGCAACGTCCCAAGGTTTACAACAGTCACTGGGGTGGCGTTGTTGAAAACAATCACTTCGGCACGCACGAGTTTCTCGATTTATGCGAACAGCTCGGCACCGAGCCCTACCTCGCGATCAATGTCGGTAGCGGCTCCGTGCAAGAGATGATGCAATGGATCGAGTACGTGACGTCCGACGGCCCCACACCGATGGCTGATCTGCGTCGCGCCAACGGCCGCGACAAACCGTGGAAGGTGAAATACCTCGGCATCGGCAACGAGAGCTGGGGTTGCGGCGGCAGCATGCGCGCCGAATTCTACGCGGACCTTTATCGTCAGTATCAGGAGTTCGCCAAAAATTATGGCGACAATCGCGTGTTCAAAATCGCCGGCGGCGCCAACTCCGACGACTACCACTGGACCGAGACGCTCATGAAGTTTGCGAAGGATCGCATGCACGGTCTCTCGCTTCACTACTACACGCTCCCGACCGGCAACTGGCGTGGCAGCAAGGGCAAGTCGACCGGCTTCGATGAAGCTCAGTGGATCACCACGTTCCGCCGCACGCTCCACATGGACACGCTCGTCACGAAGCACTCCGAGATCATGGACAAGTACGATCCGGAGAAGAAGGTCGGCCTTGTCGTGGACGAGTGGGGCACCTGGTACGATGTCGAGCCCGGCACCAATCCCGGCTTCCTCTATCAACAAAACACGCTGCGCGACGCGCTCGTGGCCGCACTGAACTTTCACATCTTCCACAAACACGCCGATCGCGTGTACATGGCCAACATCGCGCAGACGGTGAACGTGCTTCAGGCGATGATCCTCACCGATAAGGAAAAGATGATCCTCACGCCGACGTACCACGTCTTCGAGATGTACAAAGTGCATCAAGGCGGCACCTACCTGCCGATCGAGCTGAAGACGCCCGACTACGCACTCGGCGAAGAGAAGATTCCCGCGGTGAGCGCCACCGCTTCGCGCGACGCCGACAAGCGCATCCATCTCTCGCTCGCGAACACCAATCCGCGCGAAGCCATCGCGCTGAGCACGAAGCTCGAAGGCGTTTCCGCCAAGAAAGTTTCGGAACGCATCCTCACCGCGCCCGCGATCGACAGCCACAACACGTTCGACGCGCCGACGGTTGTCGCGCCGCAAACCTTCACGGGTGCGACGCTGAAAGACGGCACGCTCTCGCTGACGCTGCCGGCGAAGTCCGTCGTCGTGCTGACGATCGAGTAACCCGGACAACATTCGTCAACAGCTTCACGCGCGCGGCTGGTTCCGCGCGCATTTTTTTTGCTGCGCAAACCGCGATCTTCGCGCCCCGGATCGATTGTGCTGGTTACAGGCTTTCCGTGGCAGAGTTTTGGCTTACGGTTCGCTCATGCCGTCTCTCTCGCCCGAACGTTTTGCCGCCGCGCTCGACTCCACGAATCTTCGTTTGGATGCCACGGCCGCGGACATTGAAGCGCTTTGCCAAGAAGCCGTCGCCAACCGCTTTGCCTGCGTGATGATTTATCCCGGCTCCGTGCGCCTCGCCGCGCAAGTGCTCGCAGGCAGCCGGATGAATATCGGCACGGTGATCGGCTTTCCGAGCGGTCGTTTCAGCGTTGCCGCCAAAGTTGCCGAGATCGCGCAAATGGCGCTCGCGGGCGCGCATGAAGTGGACGTGGTGATGAACTACGCCGCGCTGCGCGATGGCGCCGAAACGGAAGTCGCGACGGAGTTGCGCGATGTCGTCACGCGCGCGCACGAATGCGGACTGCGCGTGAAAATCATCACGGAAAACTGCTACCTCACGGAAGCGCAGCGCCTCACCGCATTGCGACTTTGCGAAGACGCCGGTGCGGATTTTATCAAAACATCCACGGGCTTCGGCAGCTCGGGTGCGAAGCTCGACGATATCCGTCTCTGGGCGAAAAATCGTCGCGGCGACATCCGGCTCAAAGCGGCCGGTGGGGTGAAAACGTTGGCGGACGCGCTCGCGCTGCTCGACGCCGGCGCGGAACGCATAGGCACCTCGAACGCGGCGGCTCTGCTCGCAGAATTGCGTGGAGAAAAAGCGTCAGGACCGGTTGCCGGCTATTAAACGTGATGCGAGGGCTGGGGTTTTGTTTCGCTGCAATTGTGCTCGCGTGGACGAGTGTGGGATGCTCGCGCGCGCCCGACGCGGCGGCGTTGAAACCTAGCGGTTTCATCAGTGCCAAAGACATCGATGAGGCGAGCGGTCTCGCGCACTCGCGGCGCAGTGAGGATATGCTTTGGACGCATAACGACAGCGGCAATCAACCGCTGCTTTACGCGGTCGGCACGGATGGACGCTTGCGCGGAAAAGTGCGCATCAAAGGCGTGAAGAATGTCGATTGGGAAGACATGGCGGCGTTTTCGATGGATGGTCAGGCGTGGTTGTTGATCGCCGATGTCGGCGACAATGGCGGACGCCGTCGCGACTGCGTGCTGCATATCATCGCCGAGCCCGATGCCGCCGCACTTTCGCCCGATCGGGAGCTCGTGGTCGACGTGGCGTGGAGCATCCCGTTCAAGTATCCTGATCAGCCGCACGATTGCGAATCGGTGGCGGTCGATGTGCGCGAGCGCCGCGTGTATTTGCTCGGGAAGCGTTCGCATCCGAATCCGCTTTGGACGCTCCCGCTGATGCCTGATTTTTCCGGTCAACAAGTGATCGCACAGGAGGTGGGGAGAGTCGGCCGCATCCCGCAACCGAACTCCGAACAACGCGCCGTGCCCGTCTCGACCGGACGCTGGCGAGGACAACCGACATCGATGGATATTTCCGCGGACGGATTATGCGCGGCGGTGTTGTCGTATGGCGAAACGATGTTGTTTCCGCGACGTCCCGGCGAAACGTGGGCGACGGCGCTCGCGCGGGATCCGGTGTTGCTCCCGCCGCATGGATTGGAGCAAGCGGAGGCGGTGTGTTTTTCGCCCGATGGGCGCGCGCTTTTTGTCGTGGAAGAAAAACGAAACAGCGCTGTGCTGCGCTACGAGATCAACCCCGAGCTCTTCCAACCATGAATGTTATCCCGACCTCGCTGGCGGCGTTCACGTTTCGTGCGTGCCGTTTGGTTTTGCTGGCTCTCGCGATGCTGACATCGACGGCGAAGGCCGGCGATATCGAAGACGTGCGCGCGGCGGATGTGCGCCGCATTTCAGCGTTGATCAATGGCGACGCAAAAACGCTGGAAGCGGTGTTGGCCGATGATCTCAGTTATGGGCACTCCGATGGACGCGTGCAGACGAAGCGTGAGTTGCTGGCGGCCCTCGCGGCGGGAACGGTGACTTATCGTTCGTACGATGGCCCGGTGCCGACGGCGCGCATTCACGAAAACACCGCGTGGCTTTCCGGGGTGGCGGAGCTCGAAGCGGTGGCCAGCGGCGTCACCGTGAAACTGCGGCTGCGTTACCTCGCGGTTTATACAAAGCAAGGTGCCGACTGGCGGTTGCGCGCGTATCAATCGACACGTGCGGAACCGTAGATCGGATTTTTAACACGAAGAGTTGCTCAGTCGTTCGTTCCACGACCGTGGCGCGCTTCGTACTCTTTTTCCCAGCGGTACGTGTTCACGCGCAGCAGTGCGTAGAGCGGGCAGAACGAGCATGCGCCCGTGATGATGGGAATCAGCCCGAGGAGTCCCCACCAGCCCAGGCCCTTCATGGAGCAAAACAGAATCGCGCAGCCCAAGATGAACCGCACGCCTGCATCGTAGGAGCCAACATTAGCTTTCATGGTCTTGTATGGGTTCGGGTATAAATGTACGCCCGCGACGCGATTGCGGCTCCGCATAATTTGGCATGAGCTGACCGCTTCGTGCCTCGCGATTCCCGCTCGCTTCCCGTCGTCTCACCGCTTTCGTAACTGCCACGCATGAATCCTTCGCAGTCGTCTCCCGTTGTTCTTCAGCCTTCTTCGCCGTGCCCTTGCGGAAGCGGCCAGACGTTCGCCGCGTGCTGCGGTCCGGTGATCGAAAATCCCGCGAGTGCGCAGACGGCTGAGCAAGTGATGCGCTCGCGCTTCACCGGGCATGTGATTCGCGATTACGTGCATTTGCATCGCACGTATTTGCCGACGGCGAAGAAACCGTTCGTGCCCGAGGAAGAGACTGGCGAACCGATGGAGTGGACTCGGCTCGTCGTCCACTCGCATGAGCCGGAGGTGAAACCGGGCGTGTCCTACGTCGATTTCAGCGCGTATTTCCGTGCCGGCGATACCGAGCAGGCGATGCACGAAAAGTCGGAGTTTCTAAAGGTGGACGGCGCGTGGTATTTTAATCGCCCGATTCGTCAGGGTCCACCGCCGGTCAGAACGGCCGTGAAGGTCGGCCGCAACGATCCGTGCCCGTGCGGCAGCGGCAAAAAATACAAGCAGTGCTGCCTGGGTAAGTGATCGGCGACGCGGAGCCGCTCAGTCTTCCAAGACGAGCGCCGCCCGCGGCAGCGGACCATTTTTCACCATAAAATCGGCCGCCGCGTCCGGAGCGCGGGCGGCCCATTGGCGCAGCGCGGTGATCAACGCGAACTCCCGCTCCTCGGTCGGCTCAAAATCGACGGCGGCGTGTGCCAGGCCTGCGGGATCGCCGCGCGCCCAGCCGGAAACCATCGCGCGGAAGGCCGTCCTGCGACGCGAGGATTGTAGTGAGGAAATGAATACACGCGCATCCTCCGGCGCGTGCTCTCCCCAATGATGGAAAGCGGCGACGGCCCAGAGCGGGTCGTTTTCTTCGGCGGTATTCAGGGCAAATTCCGCGGCGCGCTGATGTTCGCCGATGCGACCCAATGCGGCGATCAGACACGAGCCGATATGAGGACGCCGTTCGGGGAAGCGGGCCGAGAACTCGTTGGCGAGAGCGATCGCGAGATCGGTTTGATAGACGGCGCCGTGGAAGAAAACGGCGAAAGCAGGATCCACGGGAATGTCGTGAAAATGATCGGCCAACCACTCGGCCGCGCCGCGCGCGTCGTGTGCGGCCCAGTGCTCGAGTATCTCGAGCATGTGCTCCGCGCGCCGAGGCGTGTCGGGCTCAAGTAAATGTTGGCCCAGCGTCGCTCGAAAATCGGGGATCGACGCGGGATGGCCTGCGGATGGAACCAGCGGGACGGCGAGTTGTAGTTGATTATTGGATACGTTACTCGCGCGAGCGAGGTCATCGGATTCGCCGGCGGATTGGAAGGGGAGGGACTTTGCGACGGGCTTCGTTTTCGACGCGAACCAGAGTCCCGCGACGGCATTCGCGGCGATGAGCAAAGCTGTGATCAAGAGACGACGCGTGCGCATGACAGAGGGAGCCGCCCGCAGAGTGTGCGGGCGGCGTTGATGGTTATTGATAAACGACTTCGAGCACGGGCCGATTGGCGACGCTCGAGTCATTACCCGAGTACCAGCCGATGTAGTCGTTACCGCCGTCGTCGTTGTCGTCGGTGGCGAAGTACACACGGAACTGCGTCTTGCCAGTCTTGTTGATGAAGCCGCGTCCGGTCGCGTTGAGCGTGCCGGAAGAAACCGCGCCATTGGATGCCGCGGCGCTCAAGCTGGCGACTTGCGTGGCGTCGGCGGCGGCTTGGAAGTCGCCGGTTTGCAGCGCGACGGAGTTGCTAAAGCCGGAGCCGCCTTTGATGTCCACGAAGCAGGTGCCGTGTGTGGTGAACGGGCTAGTGCCGGAGACGGAGCCGCGCGTGAGGCGCAGCGTCGCAGAGACGATTGTCGCGCCATCGGGAATCGATGACGTATCGAATGATAGGATCGTTTTGATCTGACGATCGCTGCTATCGTCGCCGGCCCGCAACGCGGACGAACTCGACGCGTTGGTGTCCACCGATCCGCCGGTGTTGGACGATTCGCTCGATTCCACGATGCGTCCGTCTTCGCTTCCGATCGAAACAAATGTCACGGTCGTGCCCGATCCGCCGCCACCGCCACCGGACGTTGTCGCGCTGGCGGTGTTGGAGTTGGCGGAGCTGCCTGCGCTGTTGTTGGAGCGCGCGCGGAAGTAGTAGGTCGTTGATGCGGACAAGCCCGTTGCTTGGAACGACGTGGTGTTGGATCCGACATAGCTCGTCACGAGACCGGAGCTGAACGACGAGTTGGTGGCGCGATCAATGGTGAAACCCGTTTCGTTGTTCGCGTTATCAGACCAGGTGAGATTGATCTGGCTGCTCGAAACACTCGTCGCCGCCAAGTTGCTCGGCGCCGCGGGCGGTTGCGTGCCGCCTCCGCCCGTACCGCCTGAACCCGCGCCGGCCATCACCGCCGATTTCACGTTGGCGACGGGATCGGGCGAATACGCGTATGGAGGCGTGAAGACGTTGTCGCTGAATTCCACGACATTGGTGCAGTTCACGTACTGATTGTTGCGCGAACGGATGAGTCCGGCGGGCGAGTACTTCTCCTGTGGAGAGTTGATGTTCTCGAAAGAGTTATACTCGGTGAGCACTTCGGACTGGATGCTCGCGCGGATGCAATAGTTGTTACCGGGCGCGTTGAAGTAGTTGTTGTAACTGTGAACGCGACCGAAGCGCACGCGTGGCATGCGCTCAACGGTGCCCGTGCTCCACCAATTGTGGTGGAAGGTGATGCGCAGCTTGCCGGCGTCCTGCGAAGCATTGCTGTCGCTGTGGCCGATGAGGTTGGCGAAGTTGTGTCCACTGTTGAACGTGTACGAGAACTTGCACCACGACACCGTGATGTAGTCGGAGCCGCGTTTGATATCGAGACTGCCATCGCCGCAATCGACGAACGAACAATGATCGATCCAGATGCGCGTGCAGCCCTCGAGGCTCAAGCCATCACCGTCCCCGACCACGTTGGGATTGGTGAAGTTGAGGCGTTGAATGATGACGTTGTTTACGCTCACGCCTTTCAGGTTGCCGATGAAGCCGGAGTTCGTGCCGACACCCTGAATGGTTTTGTTCGAGCCGAAGCGCGCGTTCGAATTTCCGAGGTTGATCGTGCCGGAAACATTCACAATACGCGGCACGTCATCGGCGATCGCGGCGGTTAATTCGGCGAGCGAGATGACCGTGATCGTCGAGCCGCCGGCCCCGCCGGTGACCGAGCCTCCATAGAAAGCCCAACCGCCTTGCGCGGTGACGATGGAGTTGAAAGTCAGCGCGCAAACAGTCGCGACGATGGCCATGAGGGAGCGAGCAAAGCGGCGGCATGAAAGCCCCGCCGTGAATGAGGAGGATAGTAGGTTCATGGGGTAGTGTGGGGTAAGCGATCACACGTGTCCGGACGGGCGATGTGTTGATCGCGAGGTTGCTTCCGTGGAGCGGAAGCGGTTAGGGTAAACATCGCGACCGCGTGCGGTTGCCACGCGAGCGACGGTGACGTGGGGCCTGCCGGCTTCACGAAAGGGGTGGCGAATGCAAATGGGGCGAACGAGGCGAGGGGTAGGACGTGTGCCGCGAGAGCGCGCGAAACGACACGTGCCCGCCGGTTTGGCTCTCCGATTTTCGCGAAGCAAGCGCGGCGATGTGCCGCGGCGCGCATGGGCAAAAATTACATATTTCCTAATATCGCCCGCGGCCGCTTGCGGGTCGTCCGGAGGGTTTCACGCGAATCCGCCGTCCGCGCATTTCGGCGGATAATTGTATCGAAAAAATGAATACGCCGGTCGGTCGCGTCGCGAGAAGAGGTCGTGGCGCGGTGTATTCGACTTATGAATACGAAAAAATGTCGCGCTTGTTTCGGGCAAAATCGCCGGTTTTCAGAGGGGAAATCGCCCTGTCCTTGTTGCTGGCTGTTTGCGTGTGAGCAGGCCTGACGCGAGGAAAGCACGTATAGTTTTATCGCGTGCCGGAAGGTTCCTTTTGAGCGGAAAATACCATCGTTTTTACGAGGGAAGATGCCCCGGCGCGCAAAAAAAAGTGAAAGACTTTTCACGGCCAGTCTTTCCATTGCAGGACGCCCCGGAATCGGTCGCAAATGAATGCAGAACGCCGGCGCAGGCCGACGTGGAACAATTCGAAAAATTTCTGCCGTGATAGCTCTTCAGTCCTCGATCGATCAAACGACTCTCGTCCCATTCCGCACCGTCAATCGAGTGCAGCGGTGGACGGCTCCCAGCCAACCTGCCTGGCAGGATGCGGCCATCGATCTTCCCGACACCGACGAAGTGCATTCTGCTGAGCGCAAACTGCGCATGCTGCAGCGTTCCGGCTTGTTTGGTGGCGACACCAAAGGCGCGATCATCGAACGTGCATGTTCAGCGCAGGATCTGCGCACGGCTTATCGGTTGGTCCACGACGTTTATGTCTCCACCGGATTCATCCATCCGGATCCGGCGGGCATTCGTCTGCGTCTTTTTGAAACCTCGCCCGACACCGCGACGTTTGTTGCCAAAATTGATGGCCGGGTGGTGGGCGTGTTGAGCGTGGTGGCGGATTCGCCGGATTTCGGTTTGCCGTCCGACACTGCGTTTCGCGCGGAGCTCGATCGTCTGCGTAGCGAAGGTCTGCGGATGTGCGAACTCACGAATCAAGTGGTCGCACCCGAATATCGCAAAAGCGCGATCGCGACCGAACTCATGCGTTGCGCGATCGCGCACGGCATGAAGGCAGGTTTCCATCAAGCGGTGGCCGCAGTGAGTCCGAGTCACGATGGCTTTTATCAACTGCTCGGTTTCCACAATATCGGTTCGGTTCGCAGCTACTCGGAGGAGATCTACGATCCGGTGGTCGCGATGGCGATGGACCTGAATATGTTTCGTCGGCCCGTCTGCCGGGGCACCGCTACGGAGCGCTTCGTGTTTCGTTTCGCCGTGACCGAAAATCCGTATCTCGACAAAGTCGGCGAATGGAATCGTCGCTCGCACGATTGCTTCCTGAGCGTGGACAACCTGATCCGCTTGTTCGTGCGCGAGAAAAACTTTCTCGATACGTGCACGCTCCCTGAGTTGCAGGCGATTCAGTTCCGCTGGGGCCGCAAGCTCTTCTCTGCGGTTATCGTGCACAGCAGCAGCAGTCGCGCGTCGTTCGAATACGGCCTCATCCTTTCGGCGACGATCGTCACCCGCTCCGCGCCCGCGCGAGGCACACGCGTCATTTCTCCAGGTAGGGGAACTTTCGTTCGTAATCTAACGCCATGCCGTTCCCGAAGCTTCCATAAGGCTCGCAGGAAACTTGTGGAACCGTCCCGGCGTACAGCGCGATTGCATCGCTGAAGCGTCGTTCGATGTCGGCCGTGGCGGCGATACCGGGTGCGAGTTGAATGCGCACCCGCGCCGTGATGCCGTCCGAACGCAGACGAAAATTGGCCGTGGTGAGCGCGGCGAGCGAAGGATCGTGATAGATGCCTTCCTTCACCGCTTCAGGAAACACCGCGACGCCGCTCGCGAGCACATGATCGCCGCGTCCGTGAATCATGACGACAGGGACGTTGGCGAGATCGGACCAAGAAATGCCGCGAAGCGCGGGCGATGCTTGAAGTTCGGGCGTGAGCGGAAGAAAGCTGCCGCGGTCGCCGGGCGCGTAGCGAATGAGCGGAACGCGTGTGCGCGGATCGAGCGTGGTGAGCAGCAAGCGCCCTGCGGAATCGAATTCGACGTAGATGCGCCGCGGATCGTAGGTGAAAATCGAGGGCACCCAATTCTCGGGACCGAGCCAGCGATGACGGAGTTCGGCGTCTCTGTGGAGCGCGCGGCGGAGAGCGACCAAGGCGCCCTTGGGTGGAATTTCCGCGAAAAGATTTAACCCGACTTCCGCGATGCCCATCGACGATACCACCATGCCGCTGTGCGGCGTTCGTGTATCAATTCCGAGGATACCTTCGAGATAGATGCGCGCGTTTTCCGCGAGGATTTCTTCGCCGACGATCACCTGCACGGTGAGTCGCGGCCACTCGATGCCTTGGCGTCGTCCCAGCTCGAGCGTGAGCTTTATAAACGCCGCATCACCGATGAGGATGATCTGCGCGAAGTGATGCGCGAATTCGTGAATGAGACCGATGACCATGTCCGGTCGCACACTCGTCTCGGCCAGCGTGCAGCTGCGCGTCGGCACTTTCACGCCCATGGGCAGACAGTTGATCAGCAACGTGCGTCGTGAGCGCACCGAAAACAAATGATCCAGCAAATCGTCGATCGCATCGGCGGCGTGCGCCATGTCCTCCGCGGCAGTTAGCCCGAAGGCAAAAATACCTGAGTGGCCCGAACTGGTCAGCACCGAGCCGAGGTGTCCGAGTCGGCCATCGAGACAAAGTTGGCTGATGTCGAAGCGTTGAAACGTGGAGGCCTTGTCGAGGGTCGGCAGCTGCTCAAAATCCTCCAAGGTTCTTATCTGGCTGGGGACGACGTTCGCTTCTGAAAGGAGGGTGCGATAGGCAGGGACACGCGGAGCCGCTCGATGAAATGCCTCCAAAACCAGCTTTTCCAGATTGAGCTCCATGGCTAAGCGCGGCGCGTCCGCGATCGGGTGTATCCAAAAAATGGAGACGGCGCGCGGTGTGGTCTGCGCCGTCCGAACAGAAAAAACGCGGAACTCCGAAAAGCTCCGCGTTTGCGAGTCACTTCACTGGCTCTGGCTTACTCACCGGCCGACTTGTTGCGCTGCCGGCGGCGGTAAAGCATGGCACCCGCGAGTACCGTGGCCCCGATGAGGCCATAGGTCGAGGGCTCGGGAATGGGGCTGGCGTAGATGCCGGTGACCGGGTCGTTACTACGTACGAGCCAATCGGAAACTCCGGCGCCAGGGGCAAACACCGTCGTGGTGAACTGCGCGAAGAGGTCCGCGGTCTGGCCGGGAATGAATGGCGAGGTGAATGCATCCGTGTCGAAAAGTGCGGCATCGGTGCCGCCGATCACGTCGAGATACACCTGACCCGTACCGCCCGAGGAAGCGTTGAAGATCGAGGAGAACTCCGTGTCCAAGCCACCCAGAACGCCGTCATCGTGGAGGAATCCGGCTTTCGACACCGTTCTCAGGATGTTCCAACCGTCGGTGACGGTGGCGTATTGGTCGAGAGCGGAGCGTCCTGCGCTGCCTTGAAGAGGATCGTACTGGGTGAAGGCCGGATCGCTCATGTCTTGGAGGTAGATGTCCACATGGAGGCCCACGCCGTTGATTTCTTGGAAACCGTCAGCGAGCTGATTCACGTAGAAGTCTTGTTCTCCGTAAAATACGACCGTGAGTTGCTGGTTTTTGCCGGCTTCCGACCACACGACTGATCCTGCGAGATCGGTGATGGTCAGGATGCGGGCGATGCCCCACGTGTCTTCTTCACCGATCGCTCCGGTGGATCCGGCGGTCTGGATTCCATTCAGCGTGGTGATGCCGTCCGCCACCGAAGTGGCGCTGCCGCCCGCTCCGTAACCGGCGGCGGTGCCCGGGGCGCCGAGGTTGGGATAGAGCGATCCCATGTCGAAATTCTGCAAGTTGATGCGGAACTGCCCGGTGAATGCTTCACCGATCGCGTGACCGCTGACGGTATCTTCATAGCTCAAAACGAGCTGGGCATGACCTGTCGAAGATAAGCCCCCCAAAGCCAGGAGTGTTCCCAAGAATGCTCCCGCGTATTTTTTTATGCCGTAGTTTTTCATGATTATTAGTCCTGACGACGAAGCTGGAGGATTTTTCGTGTCATTGCCGGTGGCTTGTCGCCCGATGCGAGCAGGCCGTGGGCAGGATCGAATTGGTTGAGGTGAGAGAGAACTCCGCGGATGCGAAATCCTCGGCGGCGTAAGTTATACCTCGTCAGGGACGCTCCGTCTTCCGGATGAGCATCCGATCAAAAACTAGTGGTTTTGCCTAACGGCGTACGAGGGTAAGCCGGGGGTGAAAACGACCGGGCTGGGGGTCACACAAAATTTTGTGCAATCCATAGTTCCGCAAGTGCTGGAATCGCGTTGCCACCGCGTGCAAAACGAGCGCGCCCAGCCGAATCAGCGACCGTATTTCCGCAGCGTGTGGGTGCGTGCGGCGGCATCGAGCCGCGCGCGCTCTTCGGGCGTGAGGCTCGCCATGCCGGAGCGCGCGATCTTGTCGAGCAGGGCGTCCATTTCAGCCGTCGTCTGATCGGCGCGTGCACTTGGGCTGGATGCACGTGCGGCATCGCGCGAGGACGGTTCGGGATCGGGCAACACACGCAAGCGCGGGCGGCCTCGGCTCAGGCGAAATGACGGCAGCGAAAAACGTCCTTGTTGATAGCGGACGAAAGCGAACGCGAAGCCGGTGGACGACAGCAGGCCGATGAGTTCAAAGGGCGAGCTGTTGAGCGCCATCAAGGCGTAGAGCGCAACGAGGACGATCGCGACCCACTTCGCCAGCAGGTTAAATAGAAGAACCGCATTGGGATAAAGCGTGGCAAAAGCCACGAAGAGCGCGAATCCGCCGATCTGCCCGGTGAAACGCGTGTGTATCCAGAATCCCATTACAGTATGGATCAATGGCTTGATCAGATAGAGTCCGAGATAGAGCCCGAGGAATTTCCGGCGCCCGAAGAATTTTTCCAGTTCACGACCGAACCACGCGATCATGAGCATATCGATCACGAACCACAGGCTCGGTTGATTGATGAGGCCGTAGGTAAACATGCGCCACACTTCGCCTTGTAGCACGGCCGGGCTGTCGAAGGCGCCCGCAGACGCGATGTGCCCGAAACCGGCGAGATTCGCGATGACGGTGGCGAGCAGCGACACCACGAATACGATGATGACGAAATAGGCCGCGTACACAGGCTGGCCGCGAAACCAGAGCAGCGGTTGATGTTCTTCGTGCGTGTCGTATCCGTTCATGCTGATGACGAAAGGCTGCCGCAGGCCAACGCATCGCGCAAGTGACCAAAGCGGGTTTACGTGCGCGGGGGTCACATGAGCGTCAAGCTGCGTTATGTTTGCGAAATCGGACGCACGTGTCGGGCTGCTTGACTGAGCCGCACCCCATCGCACGCTAAACCCCATTCGCCCGTTTTCGCGGGCAACGCCCCAGTTCAGTCCCCAGCGCTTTCATGTCTGAAATCACCCAGGTTCTCCATGCCATCGGCCGCGGAGAAGAGCGGGCCTCCGAAGAGCTGTTGCCTCTTGTGTACAACGAGCTGCGGCGTCACGCGAGCGCGCGCATGGCGCACGAAGCGGCGGGGCAGACGTTACAACCGACGGCATTGGTGCACGAAGCCTGGCTGCGCATCTTCGACGGCGGCGAGCAACGCTGGCAAAATCGCGCGCATTTCTTCGGCGCCGCTGCGGAAGCGATGCGCCGCATCTTGATTGAAAACGCGCGCAAAAAATCACGCCTGAAGCGCGGCGGAAATCAGCGACTGCTCGATGTGGATCAGCTCGAAATCGCGGCGACTACGCCGGAGGAGAAAGTGCTGTTGATCGACGATGCGCTCGAACGTTTCCAGCTGCAGGATCCGGAGAAAGCGCGCGTGGTTGTGCTCAAATTTTTCGGGGGGCTCACCAATCAACAAGTCGCTGAGGCACTTCAGGTAACTGAGCGCACGGTCGAGCGGCACTGGGCCTACGCCAAAGCGTGGTTGTTCCAAGCGATCCGCGGACCCCACGCGTGAGCGTTTTGAAGCGCGAACCATGAGCAGTCCGGTCCTTCCCAGCGAAGAAGATATCTTCGACACGGCGCGCAGCATCGAGACGCCGGCCGAGCGCATGGCTTATCTCGAACGCGCGTGCGCGGGACGTCCGGAGATGCGAGCGCGCGTGGAGCGTTTGCTCGCGGCGGGATCGGAGGCGGATGCGTTTTTTGAAGAAGGCAGTGCGGTGATCCGTGCGAAGTTGCCTGGCGAAGAGGCGATCGGCACGCGCATCGGTCGCTACAAACTCGTGCAGAAAATCGGCGAAGGCGGCTGCGGCGTGGTTTACATGGCCGAGCAGGAACAGCCGGTGCGTCGTTTGGTCGCGCTCAAGATCATCAAGCTCGGCATGGAAACCAAAAGCGTGATCGCGCGCTTTGAAGCCGAGCGACAAGCGCTCGCGATGATGGATCATCCCAACATCGCCCGCGTGTTCGATGCGGGCGCGACGGATCGCGGGCCGCCGTATTTTGTGATGGAGCTCGTGCGCGGCGAGAAGATCACCGATTTCTGCGAACGCCATCGGCTTACGATCGCGCAGCGTTTGGATTTATTTATCCAGATCTGCCACGCGATTCAGCACGCGCATCAAAAGGGCATCATCCACGGCGACATCAAACCGTCGAATATCCTCGTCGAACAACACGACGGCGAAGCGGTGCCCAAGGTCATCGATTTCGGCATCTCGAAGGCCACCGAGGCGCGTCTCACCGACAAGTTGTTTACCACCTACGCGCAGTTGATCGGCACTCCGGCTTACATGAGTCCGGAGCAGGCGCAGATGGGCGGCGTGGATATCGATACGCGCAGCGACATCTACAGTTTGGGCGTGTTGTTGTACGAACTGCTTACGAGCCGCACGCCGTTTGATCCTCAAGAACTCGCGGCCGGCGGTCTCGACGAGATGCGCAAGATGCTGCGCGAACGCGAACCCGCACGTCCGTCAGCGCGGCTCAATGCGCTGCCGTTGAACGAACTCGTGAAAGTGGCCGCGGGGCGGCAGACCGATGCGGCGCGTCTCATTTCCTCGCTGCGGGGCGACATCGATTGGATCGCGCTGAAGGCGTTGGAGAAAGATCGCGCGCGTCGCTACGAAACCGCCAACGGTCTCGCGATGGATGTCCACCGCCACTTGCACAACGAACCGGTGGTGGCGTGCCCGCCGAGCTGGGCGTATCGCCTGCAAAAACTCGTACGGCGCAATCGCGTGGTTTTCATCGCCGGCGCGTCGGTGGCGTTGGCGCTCGTGGTCGGCACGGGCGTGTCCACATGGTTGCTTTTGAAAGAACGCGAAGCGCATCAGCGCGCGCTCGCCGCCGAACAACAACAAGCGCGTCTGCGTCAGGAAGCGGAAACGCGCGAAAAGATCACCCAAGCGGCTTTGCTCGTGAGCCAGGAGCGTTTCGCCGAAGCGGACGCTTTGCTCGGAGAAATCCCGCTGGAGAAGCCGACGCTCGAAGGCGCGGCGGTGATTCGCTCCGTGGGCGAGTGGCACGCGTTGGAAGGCCGCTGGCGCGAAGCGGCGGACCGACTGCGCTTGTTGCTCAAAGTCGATCAACTCGAGGGCATCGACGTGATCACGCTCGATTATCTGCGCTGTGGTCCGGCTTTGTTGGAAGCGAAGGATTTTGAGGGCTTCCGCCGTTTTCGCGAAGATGCCGTCGCGCGGTTTTCGCAAGTGGTGTCTCCCTTCTCCGATCGCATCGTGAAGATTTGTCTGCTCGGCCCGACCGACGCCGCGGCGCTCACCGCGATCGCGCCGCTCGCCGAGGATACCACGCGCGCTTATGAGGCCGCCGTGCAGGCGGGTGATGTGTTTCAAACGGCGTGGCGTGCGATGGCGCTCGCGCTATTGGAATATCGCAAAGGTCATCATACGGCGGCGATTCAATGGGCTCAGCGCAGTCTCGCCGCGTCGGACCAAAACGCATCGCGCGCGATGGCATCGGGCGCGATTCTCGCCATGGCGCGCACGAAGCTCAACGAGCACGCGCAAGCTCGCGCCGACCTGACGATGGTGAACGAACTTTGGGACAATCGCCTCAAGAGCGGATTCGATCACGGACGCGGCACGCCGGTGCAGGGGTTTTGGTTCGATTACGCCTTCGCGCGCATTCTTCAGCGCGAAGCGGAAACAGTCGTCGCAGGCAGGTGATTGGCGCGCGCCGGCTAGCGAATGGCCGCGCGCAGCTTAAGGAGTTTTTCGCCTGCGGCGTGAAGGGTCGCGGGCTTTTTCGCGAAGTTGAGACGTACGTATCGATTTTCCGGATACGGGAAGAAACTCGATCCCGGCACCGGCGCGACGCCGATCTCGCGTGCCATCCAATGCGCGCATTCGATATCGCCGTCGAAGCCGAGTGGCGAAACATCGAGCATCACGAAATAAGCGCCTTCGGGGCGCGTGTAGCTGAGTCCAGTTTTGTCCAAATAGCTGCACAGGATGTCGCGCTGCGCGGCGTATTCGGCCGAAAGTTCTTCGTAATACGACACGGGAAAATTGAGCGCGGTGACGACGGCGTGTTGAAGCGGAGCGGCGGCGCCGACGGTGAGGAAATCGTGGACCTTGCGCGCTTGCGCGATGATCGATGCGGGTGCGTGGATGTAGCCGAGCCGCCAGCCAGTGATGGAAAATGTTTTCGAAAGCGAAGAGCACGACAGCGTGCGCGCAGCCATGCCTGGCAAGGTGGCGAAATGGACGTGTTTTCGTCCGTCGAAAACGATGTGTTCGTACACTTCGTCGGTGATCACGAAGGTATCGAACTCCTCGGCGAGTGCGGCGATCTGAAGCAGTTCTTCGCGTGTGAAAACGCGACCGCAGGGATTGGAGGGATTGCAGAGGATGAAGGCCTTCAGTCCGCCAGCGAAGGCGGCGCGCAACTCGGCTGGATCGAAATGGTAATGCGGCGGATGCAGTGGCACATGAACCGGCGTTGCGCCTGTGAGGATCGCGTCGGCGTTGTAGTTTTCATAAAACGGCGAGAAGAGCCCGACGCGATCGCCCGGATCGCAGACGGTCATCATCGCCACCATCATCGCTTCGGTGGCGCCGCAAGTGACGACGAGCTCGCGCTGCGGATCGACGGCGAGACCGGTGAAGCGTTTGAGTTTCGCGGCGAGAGCGTCGCGCAATTCCGGCGATCCCCAGGTAATCGCGTATTGATGACGGCCGGCGTCCATCGCGTCTTTCGCCGCTTGCACGAGCGGTGCCGGCGGATCGCAATCGGGAAAACCTTGGGACAAATTGATCGCGCCGTGTTGTTGCGCGACACGCGTCATCTCTCGGATGAACGATTCGGTGAAAACGGCCGTGCGACGAGAAGTGGAGGGCATGCGGAAAAGGAGACGTTTGGCGAAACGCGTTCACCCGCGGAGATGGCACGCGGGACGACGTGATCAAGCTCTTCGCGTGAACTACGGCCGATCGGTTCGCGGGAAAACTTATTTGCGAGGAAGCCCGGCCAATCGCGCGAGTTCCGCCTCGCCGAGCGGGGCATGTTTCACGCGAAGGCTTTCGGCGAATTCACGAGCGAAGTCGCGATTGTAGCGGCGATTGATGGCTGCGACGGCGATCATCGCTAGCAACGCACCAAGCGATGCGAGCGCCATGTCTTTATGCGCGTCCCAGACATCGCCTTGGGTTCCGAGATAAGCCTGACCGAGATCGCCGCCGAAGAACTCGGCGGCTACCCATTCGAAAAGTTCGAAGAGCATCGACGTGCTCATCGCGAGATCGAACGGCAGAAAATAACTCCAGAAACCGCGGGCGTCGGCCACGCGCACAAACAGTTCGCGAATCGGGTAGGCGAGCAGGAAGCCGTAGAGAAAATGCACGAGACGATCGAAGTGGTTGCGCTCGAAACCGAGGATCTCGTTGAGCGAGCGGCCGAAAAGCGCACGTGTCCAGTCGTTGTAGGGGACTTCGGCGTACGTCCAATGCGCGCCGAGCTCGTGCAGACACAGGAAGAGAAAGATGAGCGTGTAGCTGACGAGCGACAGGGGAAAACGCTTCCACGTGACGCCGAGGAAAACGACGAATCCGAGGACGAGGATGTTTTCCAACATCCAGTCATGCGGATAATGCGCACCGACGGCCGAGCGCGCGATCACGCCGGCGAGCAGCACGATGAGCGTGGTGAGGTAACGAGCACGAAAGCGCGACGCAGGCGCCGTAGCGGAAGCGGGAAGCGGGGTTTGCACACCGATCAGCAGAGTAGAAACCCGCGCCGCTGTCGATGGGGCGGGTGCGTAACGAGGTGACGACGGCGTGACGGGACGGAGCGAGTTAGAAAACGTAGCATCGCCCGTGAGATCAGGGCTGGTCGAGTAAGCGGAGATTATCTCCAACGCGCGGGTGACCGGGCGCGAGCCGGAGGCATTCGAGAAAGTGACGACGAGCCTTGGCGACTTCTCCGAGTTGCGCGTAAACGATACCGAGCTCGTTGTGAACATCGGGCAGCGGACCCGCACCGTTGGCGATGAGTTGCTCGTAGTGTTTCGCGGCCTCCTCCAACTGGCCAAGTTGGAGAAGACCATTGGCTAGAAGATAACGCGTTTTATGATCGGTGGGAGTTAGATGGGCGACTGATTTGAGGTGCTTTACAGCTTCTTGCAGGTTGTTGGACTTCAGGAGGATTTCGGCCAAAGCGGAATGTGCGGGAGCGTCTTGTGGATCTTGCGCGATCGCGACGGAGAGGTGGTGATGCGCCTCGTGCGGACGGTGAATCGCCAGATAAAGAATACCAAGCTGTGTGTGTACGGATGGAAAGCTGGGATGCTCGCGCAGAAGTGAGTGGTATTCGCTCAGCGCGTTCTGAATTTTGCCTGCTCCAGCAAGAGCACGCGCGTATGCTAAGCGAGCTGCCGGAGTTTGGGGATTCGACAATCTATATTTTTCGATCTCCGCCAGGGCATCATTCGCTCTTCCGAGAGCGAGTAGCGAACGAACAAGAAGCGATATTGCCTCATCGTTTTGTTGAGTGTCTGAAAGCGCTTGGGGCAATGCGGCCGCGGCTTCTTCATAAAGGCCAAGTGAGAAGCAAAGTGCGCCCAAATTATAGTATGCGCCTGTTTTGCGCGGATTCAGCGTGATTGCGTCACGAAGCAATTCGAGCGCTTCTTCATGGTATCCTTTTTCTCCGAGCAGTTTGCCGAGGTTGGACATGCTTTCGTAGACCCCGGAAAATCTACGCGGCAAACTGTCGAGCGTTTGCCGATAGAGAGGGATGGCTTCGTCTGCTTCGCCGGCGGCGGTGAGTGCGTGAGCATATCCCATGATATTGATGGGATCGCTGCGTAAGCGGACTGCTTCGCGAAATGAATTTTTGGCATCTTCGTATCGATCTTGATCGATTCGTACGTATCCCATGGCGTACCAAGCGCGATCGTTGCCTGGCCTCTTTGCAATCGTGTCAGCCCAAATTGCTTCTTCGCTGAGATAGTCGCGATTGCGATCAATTGTTATAAACCCAAGGACCGCTGAAACGATAAAGGAAAAAAGTATGGTTGTTTTCTCGTTTAGGCGGAGGATGGCGAAAACGACCATGCCGGCTATTAGCGGCGCTAAAGCCAAATAGACTCGATGCTCTGCGATCGTTTGCGTCGCGATTGGTACAAGTGTCGTCGGCGCGAGGACAGCTAAGAAGGAGGCGCCCAAAAATCCGGCCGCCTTATTGTGTAATACACGCGCGAGAATCCACGTGGCTGCTGTTAGGACTAACACGGCTCGCCAGGCGATCTGTTCGAAAGTGTTGGCCAGCTCGCGGCCATAGTCGAAAATAAGCGGATCTGGCCAGATTGTAAGGCGTAAGTAATGAGTGAGAGCAAAGGCTTGCGTGTACAGGTAGTGGAGCCAGTTGGTACCTGTTTGAAGGCCCGCCGTGTTGCCCCTGAATCCGCTGTGGAGCACACAGATCAAGAGAATGGCCCAAGTGGAGAATAGGGCTGTATAAAAGAGTTTGTTTTGATTCCACGCAGTCGACAGCTTCCCGCTTACAAAAGTTCGGTCGTATAAAAGCACTATAAAAGGTGCTAGCGCCATCACCTCTTTGGAGGCCATTCCGAAGGTGGCCGTGAATACGGCTGCGGTAAGAAATAGAGAAGCTTTTCCCGGTCTGAGTCGCGATTGAAGGAAAAGGACGAGCGTCGAGAGAAAGAAAAAGGAGACAAGTACTTCCGCGCGTTGCGATAGGTAGGTGACAGCCGCTGTTTGTAGAGGATGAAGGGACCAAAGCAGGGCGATCGCTAAAGCGACGAGTGAAGGCGTTTCGAGTGTGAATCTCCGCGAGGGGAGTCGGAGAGTTCCTAATACAAGCGTGTAAACAAGGCAGGCGTTAATTCCATGAATAAGGATGTTGATGAGATGATGCCCAGCGACGGAGCCCGGAGTAAGCAGGGAACTCAAGGCAAACGAAAGGTTGAGAATTGGGCGGCCGCTGACAGTGGATCCGCTATCGGAGGGGGGAAGAAATGCGCGCCATACTGGCGAGAGCGTTGGGTTCTCTTGGATGGTTTCGTAGTCGTCTAAAAGAAGCGGGGCGGAGAAGGTGCCACTGTACACTAAGAAAACAGCGGACAGCAGCAGCCAAGGGGCGAGTCGAGCCACGAGCGTATTTATTGAGATGGCTCTAGGGATTTGGGTGGTTGGTGGCATCCTTAGAGTTCTGATCGTGAATGCTGATGCCGCTAAAAGAAAAGGCCCGACTTATACAAGTCGGGCCTCGAGATAAGACAGAGGTTGTTTCTTAGAACCGGGCGTTCACGCCGGCGACCATCGTGATACCGAAGGTTTTGACTTCACGGGTCGAAGCATAAGCAGGCGTGATGTAGGCCGCGTCGAGGAACTGGGTCTTGCGATCCGGGTTCAAGACATTGTTCGCCGTGAAGAACAGGCTGTAACGTTTAGAAAGGTTGTAATCGATCTGAACGTTAATCCTGTATTCTTCGGGCGTGTAATCGTAGGCGGCAACATCGATGTCGTTGAACTTGATGGAACTCGTCGTGCGCTGGAGGTTTTCAGCTACGTAAGTACCACGCACTGCGATCTGAAGGCGGTTGGTGGCGAATTGAACACCGGCAGCATAGGTGTCGTCTGCGGAGGTCGCCAAGATTTGAACGACGTCGTTGGAGGGTTGGGAGCGATTGATGTCCTTGTGGCTATAGTTGGCGAAGATATTAAAGTGCTTACCATAGCGACCGAGGAACTCCAGATTTTGGCGGATCTCGACCTCATAGCCCGTATTTTTAGCTGTGCGCGCACCATTAATCGTAGAGGTGACGATATAGTTGGGATAGAGGGACGGTTCCAGACCGATGCTGCTGAGCAATAGCGCGTAGCTGGGATCGGAATCGGGAATGGAGATGCGCTCCCAGATGTTTTCGATCTCTTTATAGTAATAGCTGACCGAGATCTTGCCACCGTTGTTGAAGTAGTAGGACAGCTCAAAGTTCCAAGAGTTTGTTTTCTGGGGCTTCAAGCCGGCGTTCGACATGATGATCTCGCCGTTGGCGTTTCTTTCTTCGATTTGTTGAGGATCAATAAATTCGTTGACGGTGAACGTATTCGTCAGAATGCCGGCGGCCGTGGATTCAATCTTGGGAAGCGCGACTTCACGGCTCCAGGCCGCTTTGGCTGTTAAGGAATCAGTTAGGCGATAAGCGACCTGCACTTGCGGTGTGATCGGGTCTTTAGCTTCGGAAGTGATTTCCTTGACGCCATAGGCATAGCGCACGGCTTCGAGGTTATTGCTCGTGTTGGCCTGACCGGTGCCGTCCGGGTTCTTCAGGGCATAGCCGGGGTGGATCGCGCCAGCAGCGGCAAGACGGGCCATCAAATCGTGATCGGTCGTATAGTCGAATTCGTTGATGGTCGTATACTCGGTGGAGTCGGCGGGCGCGTTGGCGTCCCATTCGCGAGCGTTCGAGAAGTCGAACTTCACGCCTTGGCGATAGATATGGTCTTTGTAGACACTGCCGTCAGGATTTTTGACGTAGTTCCACTTGGTATCTGCGACTGATTGTTTGGCGACGCGGGAGCGTTTGGTTTGGCGGCCACCTGCGATAACGGTGAGGCGGTTATTGAGGAGCGTCGACTCGATCATGCCGTAGTAGGCATCGCTGACTTCTTTGACGTCCTTATGCTGCGTGAGCTGTGCACGCAGATTGGCGGCTTGCGTGCCGATCTTAGCCGAATCGGAGAACCATGAGGGGTTTTCGGCGTAGATCTTATAGAGTGTGTATACGCTAGGCCATTCCTGAGCAGGAAGGCCGTAGCCGGGAGAGCGGCGACCGTGAGGATCGAGCAGCTGAGACGCGGTAAGGATATCGCTATCGGAAGTTGGATCCGGTCCGATGTAGTCGAACGTAGTGCCGCCGCGGCCATAGCGTTTGTCCTTGCGCTCGTCGCGACTGAAGCCGGCTTTGGCGGCCAGATCGAAGGGGAGGAAGTCGAATTGGTACCGGGCGTTCAGGTTGTAGATGTTACGCACGCTCTTCGACTTATTATCCTGGATCCTGGCTTGGAGGCTCGAGTTTGTCCAAGAGGAGATGCTGGTGTGGTCCAGCGGAGAGCCGTCCAATTTGGTGATCGTCGTGCGGGCGGGAACACCATCGCGGATGCCATCGAAGCGCACTTGGCCGACGTCGCTAAGGCTCAGCTCGGTTTCGGAGAAGTGGCCGTTGGCCAGATCTTTATACTTCAGGTAGGATTCCGAGGTGCTGGCTTGGCCGTTGATGGAGAGCGGGCCTTTATTGTATTGGAACTTGATATAAGCGGAGAGGGTGTCGCCAACTTTATCGAAACTGCGAACGGTCATGCGGCCTTGATTGCCGATGCTCTCGGGCTCGCCGCCGTTGAGAGAACCAATGCGACCTACGGTGTAGTCGGGACCCCAGTCCATCGGGGCGTCCGCACTGATGACGAGGCTTCGCTGTGTGCTGTAGCCCTCGTAGCTGGAATAGTTGACGTTCGTGTTGAGCGTCAGGCCGGTGAATGGCTTCCAGTCTACCCTGAAGTTGCCCGAGAGGCGGTAGTCAGTCCAAGCGGACTCGCTGGTAGTCGTACGATAGAGGTAGGGATTGGCGAGATCGGGTTGTTCGCCCTTGGCATTAGTGACAGGCGTGTTTTCGAGTCCACCCAGATCTCTATTATCAAAAGTCTTCGGAGCGCGCTGCCAATCGGCCTTAACGCTCGATGTCGGTGAATATTGATTATCAGACGAGAGCGAAACGGTGAAGCCAAGTTTGTCGCTGTACGGAACCGATACGGAAATGCGGCCACTCGGCAGGGTGTGGAAGCTCTTCTCGTCGGTAGGACCTTGTTGTTTGGTAAGTTTGGTGTCCTCGCTGTTGGTCGTCAGGTAGAGCGAGACGTTGGTGGTCGGCTTGGCGTATTCGAACGCGGAGCGTGTGATGAGGTTTACCGTACCACCCGCTGATTCGGCGGGCATATCAGGCGTCGGCACCTTCGTGATTTCTACGCGCGACGCATTGTTGATGGAGAGGGTATCCAATCCTACTTGGCGGCTGAGTTCGCCGGCATCGGCCGACGAAACCGGGAGTCCGTCGATGAGGATCATTGTTTGGTCAGCCCCGAAGCCACGCACCTCGATGCTGGATGCGGTGGCTGGATTGACGGTGTTGCCGCCGCCGTATCCGACTTGGACGCCGGGAAGGAATTTGACGAATTCGCCGACATTGCCACCCGGGACGAAACCCAACGAGTCGGTGGAGACTACGCTTTTGATATTGGTGGAGAAACGTTCTTCGTTGGTGGCGATTTCTTGCGCGTTCTTAAACCGCTCCGACGAGACTACGAACTCATTTAGGATGAGGGTGCCGTCATCGGCAAACTCCGCCTGGTCGGCGTTAAACGTGACATTTTGAGTGATGGGCGTGTTGTCCGTAATCGAGACTGTGAAAACCTCAGGAATTTGGCCGGTATACGTGACACGGACTGTGACGGTGCCAGCAGGGAGGTTGGTCAGCCGATATTCGCCGAATTCATTCGTGAATGTCTCGATCGACGTATTTTCGACGGTGACGCGAGCGTTGTTCAAGTATTGGCCGTTAACCGCATTGAGCACGCGGCCCTGGATGGTGCCGGTGACTGCTGCCTACGCATGTAGCGAGGGAGAGAGGAGGGGCGGGAGTGCAGCCAAAGCGCTCATTGCAAGCGCAAGTCGGCGAACCCTCACCGAAGCCTTCGTGCGACCTTCGGGGGTGAAACCGGAGCGGGATGTAGTCATAGTGTACGTGGGTTGGCTAGGCGAAAGCGCCATGCGGGTTCATGGGGCGTTATTTCACAATGAAATAATTGCCGATAAACTGTTTCATGAACAAATAGTGTCAATCATAAAGGCAACCCCGCGCACCACGTCTTGTGCTCGGAAAACATTCTCTGCGTTCGGCCGGCTCTGCTTCATGCGCAAAAGAATGCTTGCGGTTATTTCATTTGAAATAAGAGTGTGTTTCACCGCCGTCCGGCGGACGGCCTGTAGGCCGCTGGCTTCAACCTCCTCTCTTTCTCCATGAAAAAACTCGGTCTCGGCGTTCTCGGTTTGGGCGAAGGGCGCAGCATCATCTCGGCTGCCCGCCAAAGCGATCTGTGGGAGGTCGCTCGTTTGTGCGATCTCAACGAGTCGCTTGGGCGCGAGCGGTGTCATGAGTTTAATCTGGAAGCGTCGTGCTACACGCCGGACATCGATGCGATGCTCGCCGACCCGGCGGTGGATGTGGTCGGCATTTATACGCCCGATCATCTGCACGCGGAGCATGTCGTGCGCGCCTTGCGTGCGGGGAAACATGTGATCTGCACCAAGCCATTTCTCGATGACTTGAGCAAAGCGCCGGAAGTGCTTGCGGCGCAGCGCGCCAGCGGTCGGCAAGTGATGGTGGGGCAGAGCTCGCGTTTTTTCGCGCCGTTCGCCCGCCAGCGTGAGCATTTCGAAACCGGTGCCTTTGGCGAAATCATCACGGTCGAGGCGTATTATCATGCGGATCATCGCTGGTTCCTCGCGAAGCCGTGGGCGAAGAAAGATGCGTTCAAATGGCTCTACGGCTGCATCAGTCATCCGGGCGATCTCGTGCGCTGGTATCTGCCGGACATCGAGGAAGTGATGGGCTACTCGCGTTTGAGCGAAAATGGTCGCTCGCTGGGGCTCGCGCATCCGGATACGTTCCATTTTGTGCTCAAGGCCAGCAATGGCGCGATCGCGCGCGTGAGCGGCTCGTATTCCGGTCCGGTGATTCCTCTGCAACGCGACTCCAATATGAGCTGCATCCTGCGCTGCGCGAACGGCGCCAGCCAGGGCGACTACTACGATCTGCGCTATGCGTGGAAAATCGGCAGCCAGTCGGTCGTGGAGACCTTCGAGGACAAGGACGATTATTATTTCCGTTTCGGCGGGCACTCGCACCACGCGGGCGAATATCAGAACTACATCGAATATTTTGCGCGTTGTATTCACAACGGCACTACTCCGAAGCCTGACGCGACCGAGGGCATCGTCACGGTTGCGCTCATGCAGGCGATGGAGGAGTCCACGCTGACCGGTCGGCCCGTGAAGATCAAAGACGTGCTCGCGCGTCACGGTCTCGACGAACTCGCTTAATAACGCCGTCGTCGTTTCCCCATGGTTACCCCGGGCAAGACTTCGTACACCACACGTTTCAGCTATGCCGCCAGCGATGTGGCGGGGCAGTTGTTGTTCTGCTGGATCATGTGGTACCTGCCGTACTTCTACACCGATGTGTACGGCATCTCCGCGGCGACGGTGGGCACGATCCTGCTCATCGCTCGCTGGGTCGATGCGCTCGATGCGCCGATTTGGGGAATCATCTTCGACAAGACGCGCAGCCGTTGGGGAAAAAGCCGGCCGTGGTTTCTTTGGTTGAGCGGCCCGTTTGCGACATTTGGCGTGCTCACGTTTCTCACGCCGGAGTTGAGCAGCTCCGCGAAAGTCGCTTACGCAGCGTTCACCTACATCGTCGTGAATGTGCTCTACACCGGTATCAATACGCCGGTCACGTCGATCCTCTCCGCACTCACGCCCGATCCGAAGGAACGCGTCACGCTGACGACGTTTCGTATGTTTGGTTCGAAGCTCGGCGCGCTCATCGTGAATCTCACCGGGCTCGGACTCGTCGCGGCGTTGGGGCAGGGCGACGATCGCAAAGGCTTTCTGCTGGCGGTGCCGATCTTCGCGGCGATCTCGCTCGGTTTGTTCCTCATCGCGTTTCGGAACCTCAAAGAAACCGTCCCGGTTGAACATAAACCGCAGCCGATCTTCGGCACGTTTGGTGCGATCCGTGGCAACTGGCCGTGGGTGATCATCTTTGTCAGCAGCCTGCTTTTCTGGGTGGGCTTCATCTCGCGCGTCACGGTGACGCCGCATTTCTTTGAGTACGTCCTCGAGCGAAAGGATCTGATCAAACTCGCGAACGCCCTCGACTTCGCGTCGTTGATCACGGCGTTCATGCTGCCGTGGTTTTGTCGCAAAGCGTCCAAACGCACGGTCTGGGCACTCGGTCTCGCCGGCATGGCGTTGGGGCAACTCGTGTTGTTCGCTGGCTTGGGCGCAAACATGTCGCTCGGCGTCATCATGACGGGCTGGACGATCGGTTTCGTTTCCAGCGGTGTCGCCATGGCGATGCCCTTCGCGGTCCTTTCGGATAGCGTCGATTACGGCGAATGGAAAACCGGCATCCGCGCGGCGGGTCTGCTCACCGCGATCGGCGCCGCGTTTTGCTTGAAAGCGGGCGCGGGACTTGGCGGTGCGCTGCCGATGTGGCTGCTCGACGCAGCGGGTTATCAGGCGAAAGCCGATCTGACACCGCAAGTATCCAACGCGATCACGCTGGGTATCGTGTGGATTCCCGCCGCCTGCTTCGCGCTCGCGATCGTGCCTGTCCTTTTCTATTATCGCTTCGAACGTCTCGAGCCGCAGATTCGCGCGGACCTCGAGGCTCGTCGCGCTCGGATTTCCAGCTGACCGCATCGCGGGTAACTTTCCCTCGTTGCCTGCGTCGGATTCATCGTTCCTCGCCGCGCATCTGACAATGCCGCGGCGGGTGATTTCTTTTTTGAACATGATGCCCTCCACGATCTCACGTCTATCCCGCAGCGTTCGTCGCGCATGTATTGGAATTTTCACTACATTGCTCGCGTTGGGCGCGGTGTGCGCAACGGCGCAGGCGTCCGCAGGGCAGGCGTTGTTGCGTGATTTTCAGCATCCGCCCGAGTCGGCGAAACCTTGGGCGATCTGGTACTGGATGCAGGCGTCGGTTTCGCGCGAAGGAATCACCGCCGACCTCGAAGCGATGAAAGAAGCCGGACTCGGCGGCGCGTATTTCATGGCGGTGCAAGACATGCCGAATCCGCCTTGGCCGATCCAACCGGTGCGGCAACTCACCGAAGAATGGTGGGACATGGTGATGCATGCGTTTCGCGAGGCGGATCGTCTCGGACTCAAAATCGCGATGCACGCGAGCGACGGCTTCGCGACATCGGGCGGCCCGTGGATCACGCCGGAGTTTTCGATGCAGCGCGTGGTGTGGAGCACGACCTCTGTCTCGGGCGGAAAAACGGTTTCGGACGTGCTGCCGCAGCCGCCGACGAAGGAAAATTATTACCGCGACATCGCCGTGCTCGCGTTTCCCACGCCGGCGGGCGAGGGCGTGAGTACGCGCACGGTTGTGCCGAAGGTCACGACCAGCACCGGCGACGACGCATCGTTTTTGCCGATGGGGCGGGAGAAGTCGCGCTATCGTGCGGAGAAACCAGGCTGGATTCTCTATGCATTTGAAAAACCATTCACCGCGCGCTCGCTCACGGTGCAGCCGGATGGGACCAATCTGCAGGGCCAGCGTCTGCGTGTGGAAGCGAGCGACGACGGAGAAAATTTCCGCTTCGTCGCGCAACTCGAGCCGGCGCGTCAGGGTTGGCAGCACAACGCGATGGACGCGACGTTCACGCTGCCCGAAACGACCGCGCGGTATTTTCGTTTTGTGTGGGATCCGACCGGTTCTGAGCCGGGCTCCGAAGATCTCGATGCGGCGAAATGGCGGCCGGTTCTCAAAGTGACGCGGCTCGAACTTTCGAGCGCTGCGCGTGTTCACCAATTCGAAGGCAAATCGGGTGTGGTGTGGCGTATCAGCAAACGCACTACAAACGATCTGATCCCTCCGACGCTCGCCGTCGATCCCGAGAAAATCGTCGACCTCACCGCGCACATGGATGCGGAAGGACGCTTGCAGTGGGACGCGCCGGAAGGCGAGTGGACGATTCTTCGCGTGGGTCACACGTCGACCGGTCAACACAACGAAACTGCGGGCGGAGGCAAAGGACTCGAAGCGGATAAGTTTAATCCCGCGGCTGCGCGGTTGCAGTTTGATCGTTGGTTTGGCGAAGCGATGCGCCGTGCGGGACCTGAGCTCGCGAAGCGTGTGATGACGGGCTTCCACCTCGATAGCTGGGAGTGCGGCAGTCAGAATTGGTCGCCCGTTTTCCAGCGCGAGTTTGAGCGGCGTCGCGGTTACGATCCGCGTCCGTGGTTGCCGGTGATGGCGGGGATTCCGGTGAAAAGTGCGGAAGCGTCGGAGAAGTTTTTGCACGATCTGCGCACGACGATCGGCGAGTTGATCGTGGATAATTTCCTCGCGGTGTACGCCGAACTCGCGCGCGTGCATGGACTCCGGTTTAGCGCGGAGAGCGTCGCACCAGTGATCGTGAGCGATAACCTCCGGCACTTTGAACACGTGGATCTGCCGATGGGTGAATTCTGGTTGCGCAGTCCGACGCACGACAAACCGAACGACATGCGCGACACGATCTCCGGCGCGCGCATTTACGGAAAACGTCTCATCGGCGCGGAGGCCTTCACCGAGCTGAAACTCGCGTGGGATGAACATCCGGCGATGTTGAAGACGCTCGGCGATCGCAACTACGCGCTCGGCGTCAACCACCTCGCGTACCACGTGTTCATGCACAATCCGTGGATGGATCGGAAGCCCGGCATGACGCTCGGCAGCGTGGGGCTTTTCTTTCAGCGCGATCAGACATGGTGGCGCCCGGGCCGCGCTTGGGTCGAGTATGCGCATCGCGTGCAAGCGGTGTTGCAGCGCGGCTTGCCGGTCGTGGATGTCGCGGTGTTCACCGGCGAGGAAATGCCGCGACGCGGCGTGCTGCCGGAGCGGTTGACGACCATTTTGCCAGGCTTGCTGGGCGAAGAGGTCGTGAAGCGTGAAGCGACGCGTCTTGCGAATGTCGGTCTGCCGACCCGCACGATGCCGGAAGGTGTTTCGCACTCGGCCAACACGACCGATCCGGCCGATTGGGTGAATCCACTTCGTGGATACACGTACGACTCGATCAATCGCGACGCGTTGCTGCGTCTCGCGACCGTGCGCGATGGTCGCATCGTGCTGCCGGGCGGCGCGAGTTATGGCGTGCTGGTTATTCCCGGTGCGAATCCGATGAACCCGAGCGGTGTGCCGCTTTCGGAAGAAATGCAAAAACGCGTGGCCGAGCTGCGCGCGCTCGGAGCGAAGATCATCGATGCGCCGTGGACGGAGGAGACGCTCGATGCACTGGGCATACCGCGCGATTTTGTCGCGACGGAAAATGGCGCGCCAGCGGAGCGCGTGGCGTGGACCCATCGCAGCGTGGATGGCGCTGAGGTTTATTTTGTTTCCAATCAATTGGAGCGCGCGCGGACGCTGGAGCTGTCGCTGCGCGTCGAAGGTCGCGTGCCGGAAATGTGGAATCCCGTGATCGGTGACAGCGTCGCGGCGCGTACGTGGCGCAGTGAAAAGGGACGCACGATTTTACCGGTGGAACTGGCCGCGGCGGAGTCCGTGTTTGTGGTGTTTCGTCAGCCCGCGTCCGCGGCGGCGGCTTCTGCCGGTGTAAACCGTGTTGAACCGCGCGCGCTGCAAACGCTCGAGGGCGCATGGACCGTTTCCTTCGAACAACGTCCGGCCGCGCCGACGTCGCCGATTTTTGCCGAAAAACTTTTCGATTGGAGCAAGCACTCCGATCCTGCGGTGAAGCACTTCTCCGGCACCGCGACGTACAAGCGTACATTTGTGTTTAACGCCAAGGCCAGTCGCGATCGCCGCGTGTGGATTGATCTCGGCGAAGTGGCGAATCTCGGCGAGGTGTTTGTGAACGGCGTGAGCTGTGGCGTCGCGTGGACGCCGCCATATCGCGTGGAGATCACGCGAGCGTTGAAGAACGGCGATAACGAGCTGCGTATCGACGTAACGAATACATGGGCCAACCGCCTCATCGGCGACGCGGATCTTCCCGAGGAAAAGCGGGTGACGTGGACCACCACGAAGATTTCCATGAAGGGCAAACCGCTGCTCAAAGCCGGCCTGCTCGGGCCGGTGCGGCTGATGATGGAGGAGTGATTTTTATGATGCAGACACTACAACGTATCTGGCGCGTGAGCCTCGCGAGTCTTGCAGGGACTGTCGCGAGCTTTGCGCAAACGTCAGCGACCCCCGCTCCCGTGGGATTTGCCGAGGAGCTTATGCGCTCCGCGGGAAAAAACATCGCGTACGAAATCGATTCGTCGCTGGCCTCGCCGGAGGCGTTTCGTCTCGAAGGTCGTGGCAAATCGCTGCGCGTGCGCGCCGGTGGGCCGGGGGGTGTTTTGTACGGAGTGCAATCGGCGCTTGGACGCGATGTCGTCGACGCGGACGGCGCGCCCGATTTCGAACTGCGCGGGGCGGTGCTCGTGATGTTGAGTCCCAATTGGGCGTATCAATCAGAGCTCAGTCCTGACCGCTTCCCATGGTTTTTTGATCGCGCGTTGATGACGCGCTATCTCGATTATCTGCTGTCGGCCCGCCTCAACACGTTGATCCTTTGGTCGGGACATCTTTTCCCGCACATCCTCGAGCTGCCGGAGTATCCCGACGCGACGCAGTTCAGCCGTGAAGAAATCCGTCGCAACCAAGAGCAGTTCCGCTGGCTCGCGGAGGAATGCGCGAAACGAAACATCACGATCCTCACGCATTTTTATAACATCCATATCAGCGAACATCAGGCGCACGCGCTCGGCCGTCCGCCGAATGAAGCGGAGAAAGATCCGACGCGCTACACCGTGCCCGATGATTTTGTGCGCGGTTATTATCGCACGATTCTCACGCGCTATTTCGCCGAGTTTCCGAACGTGGGGCTCTACATTTGTCCCGGCGAATCGCTTGATCTCAAGGAGCAGGAACCGTGGTTTCGCGATGTGATTTTCAAGGCGGCGAAAGATTCGGGAAAAAATCCGAAGCTCATCATTCGCGACTGGACGCTCGACATGGACTTCAAGGCTGCGCTGCCGAAGATGTACGACAATCTCTACTCGGAGCTGAAACACAACGACGAGACCATCACCAGTCCCTGGCCCGATGAGCGTCACGAAGATTGGCGCGGCGTGCTGAAAGGTCACATCGTGAATCTCCACGATCCCGCGGATGCGACGCCGTATCGCGTGGGCAGCCCGCGCTTGATCGGCGAGATGGTGGGACATTGGAAAGATGCGGGACTGTTCAAGGGTGCGTGGTTTTATCCGCCGCAAGCCTGGTGCTGGCCCGATACGCTCGACGTCGTGACAAACGCCAACGGCGAGAAAACATCGCTGATCTCCTTTGACCGCGATCCGCTCTGGCATTTGCTCGAAGGCCGCTATCTCTGGAAGGCGAAGCGCGACGAAAAAACGGAGCAAACGTGGGCCGCGGATTTCCTGAGCGCCAAGTTCGGAAACAAGAAAACCGGCCGCACGTTGGTCGAATGGTATGACATCACCGGCCCGATTTTGCCCGGTCTGCAAAACGTCACCGCGGTGCGCTTCGGAAACTTTTTCCCTGTATCCATCGCGTGGGTACAAGCGACGGTGGACGACATCCTGAGCTATCGCACGAAGATCGACGACGTGCGTTTTCAAGGCCCGACCGGGCTTACGCGTCAGCGTTATTACAGCCGTCCGGTCGATGCGTACACGATCGCGCTTTATCAGAAACGCTACGGCGTGAAAAACGTGCGCGACCTGCGTTCGATGCCGGTGGCTCAGCTCGCGGAAGAACTCGCCGCGGGACGCGAACCGAAGGACGTGATGCGCGCCGACTGGCTCGTTGATCTCTACGTCGAGATGGCGAAAGAGTCGTTGCAGAAAGCGAAAGCGGCGCTCGCTGCGGGGGGAAATGATCCGGCCGAGCTGCAGCGTTTCGTGAACGACAGCGAATGCCTCGTGCTCACAGCCGAGTATTATCGACTGAAAGTGCGCGCCGCGCTGGCGAAGCGTTTGCTCGAGCTGACGGATGTCGAAAAATACGCGCAGGAGTTTCGTCAGCTGATGACGGATTCGGTCGCGAAGTATCGCGACATGTACACGCACGCGCTGAAGTTCTACCGCGCAGGTTCGTCGATGTTCGACGCCAAGCCGTGGGAACGCGCCTTCAAAGAAAAGGTGCAGATGGACTACGATCTCCAGATGGCCTGGCTGGCCGCACGCGAACAAAAAGCCGCGGCGCCCTGACGCGTCCTAGTTTGCCGCCGCGACCGTGTCGAAGCGGTCGCGGCTTTTTTGCGCGCGTTTCCTTCGCATCAAATGTGTGACGCGAACGATGAATAACTTGAAGGAACCGCACGCGCTGCTCCGATAGAAAAATGGAAACACCCGATCAGGCGTCATATCTCGCAAGAAGGCTTCTCGGCCGCGCGGCGGATCTCGAAGCCGTTTTGCTCGATGATGGCGTGCGGGACCCGCTCGAACGCGCCAAGCGTCGTCAGGAGATGATCGCGAAGTTGCTGGCCGTGGAAGCGGGCGTTTACGACGGCATCGCCGTTCAACGCGTCGAAGCCGCGCTGCCGAGTCTGGCGTCTGGTGCGGAGGCATCGCCGCAGGAAGAGCGAGAATTCGCGGCGTTTCTCAGAAGATATCTGAATCTGTGATGCCGGAGAGGCGATGCCGCGTGCGGAGTGCGGAACTGCGCGCGCTCACGATGCGGCGTTAAGGGCGGTTTTCCTGCGGAAAGGCGTGTTAAACGATAACTGGGTGAGGCTGCGCCAAAGCCATTCGAAGGGACCGTAGTGATGTCGCTGCAGCCACCAGACGGCGATCGGATATTGCAACGCCAACGAGACAAACCCGGCGGCGAAGCTGTAGAATTCGGCCCATTTAAGATGCAGACCCAGTCCGAAGGGATAAAAGATGAGCACGCCGAGTGTGTTGTGAAGGATGTAGAAACTCAGGCTCATTCGGCCGAACGGAATGAAGAAGCGAAGAATCTTTTCCATCGGTGCCCATAGATACAGCAGCGTAAAACCCGAGGCCCACACGATCATCTGAGCGAGATTAATATAAGAAACGAGCAGTCGTTTGATGATACCGGACTGCGTTTTGGTGACACTCCAATCGGGGGAAATCTCGCGGATAAAGTAGAGAGCCGCGAACGCTGCGATGCTCGGAATGAGCGCGCGTATTGCAATTTTTCGAGCGAGATCCGGTTGCTCGAAAATCCGGATGCGTCCGATCAGAAGTCCGACAATGAACAACCCAAACATCTGGAGATAGCGGCCGTTACTGAGCGCCCAGCTGTGACGCGCAAGAACACCCGTCCACAGGTTTGCCTGAATGGTGGAGGCGGCATCTCCTTTTTCAAAGACAGCATACAACTCCCGATAATAGCCGCCGACATTGAAGTTGACCGGGCGATATTCGGGATTTCCGAAGGTGTGCGCGAGTTGCCACCAGAATTGCGGTTGAAGCAGAAAGAGCGCGGCGAGCACCAGCAGCCATCGAGTTGGCACTCGATAAAGCAAAACGAGCGGAAATCCGATGATCGTGATCATCGACAGGATCTCTCCGCAAAAGATCAGCCCGGTAAGATAGCCGATCACGCCGAGCACCAACATACGCCATACAAACCGACCGCGAAAATCCATGCCACGACGTTCGGCGCCGTTGATGATAAGAAAGAAACTGAACCCGAACATCATCGCAAAAACCGCGTAGGCTTTTCCCGCGAAGAGAAAGTTCAGGACATCTGTCGTGATAGTATTGAGTGCAACCAGCCACTCGGGTTGATGGGGAATATTGATCGCGGCGTAGTCGAAATGCTCCCGGCAATGCAGCAGAAACAATCCGATGAGAGCTGAGCCGCGAATAGCGTCAACAAGCGCAATGCGTTGGGGTGGGGCGGATACGATCATCACAAGAGGTCGGCTGGAGAGCTGAAACGACGTCCGCGAGCGCGAAAGGATACGAGGGAAAATTTATTATGTTTTTAGAACGGGTTGCACCTCGACGCTGTATTATTTGCCGCCCAGTTTCGCATCCTTTCTGCATGATGGACCACGCGTCACCGGTTTGGAGTTGTTCATATATAAAGATTCGAGCGTGGGTGCCGGCGTCCGCCGCGCATCAAGGACGGCGGGCTTTTCATCGAGCCCGGCAAGGGGGCGTTCACGTCGGACTCTCCGTCAAATTTTAGTCAGTCGCTGGTGTGCGCGCCTATCCCGATTGACGACGATCGTGTTGATGAAACTCCGGATGCGAACCGCAGATTCGGCTCCTTCTACTGCTCGATTCGTGGGGGATTCCGGAAGCGCTCGTCTCTTCCATTTTCGACTGGGTGGACCTGCCTAGGTCGCCGCCATTCACCACCTTTAGCCCGATTCGGCGCGCTATCGTCACCCTCTTTGCCCCTTCGCCTGCTTCCAACAACAAGAAAACCCGCAACTCACTAGGAGTTGCGGGCTTCAGAAAATGGCGTCCCCACGGGGATTCGAACCCCGGTTCTCACCGTGAAAGGGTGGTGTCCTGGACCGGGCTAGACGATGGGGACGCAAAGAACGAAAGGGGCGCGAACTTAGGTTCGTGACCGGGTCGTGCAAGCGTTTTTTTTCACGTTTTGCCGTTTGTTTGCCCGAGTGCTTCTGCTGCGTGGCGTGCGACTCGTCCGCCAGGCTCCCTCCGCGCGGCGCGACTCCGGCTTTGCCTTGATTCCGAAGAGTGGGCGCGGAGTATCGCAGCCCATTTGTCGCCGCATGACTTCCGCTGAAATCTCCGCCGCTTTGCCCGCCCGGGCTGTTACCTCCATCGAGTCCCTGCCGTTTCCGCGGATCGCGTCGGGCAAGGTCCGCGAGATCTTCGATCTCGGCGACGCGTTGCTGCTGGTGGCGACGGATCGGTTGTCGGCTTTCGATGTGATTTTGCCGGATGGCATTCCGGGCAAGGGGATCATCTTGAATCAGATGAGCCTGTGGTGGTTTTCGCAGACGACCGGGATCATCGAAAATCATCTGCTGCCGGATCAGGCCGGCGAGTTTGCGCGGCGCGGCATCGTCGATCGCGATCTGCAATTGCGCAGTATGATCGTGAAAAAACTCACACCGCTCACGATCGAGTGTGTGGTGCGCGGTTATCTGGTGGGCAGTGGTTGGAGCTCGTATCGCAAGACCGGCGAAGTCTGCGGACATCGTTTGCCCGCAGGATTGCGGCAGGCGGATCGTTTGCCCGAGCCGTTGTTTACGCCCACGACGAAAGCGCCGAAGGGACAGCACGACGAACCGATCAATGACGCTCATGGCGCTGCCGCCGTCGGCGCGGCGCTCTACGAACAAGTGAAGTCCGTGAGCCTTGCCTTGTATCGTCTCGGCCATGAACGCTCGCGCGAGGCCGGTATGATTCTGGCGGATACGAAGTTTGAATTCGGCACGGATGTGTCGGGCAAACTCGTCTTGATCGACGAAGTGCTCACGCCGGATTCGTCGCGCTACTGGCCGGCGGATCAGTATGCGCCGGATCAATCGCCGCCGAGTTTCGACAAGCAATTCGTGCGCGATCATTTGCTCGCGATCGCGTGGGATCAAAAACCGCCCGCGCCGTCGTTGCCCGAGTCGGTGATTCGCGACACGCAGGCGAAGTATCTCACCGCGTTGAAAAACCTGCTCGGCTGAGCGGCGTTTGGCGCGCGACGAAACGTTCGCAACGAGCGCGAGCCAATCACGCGCTCACGTTTGCGCGGGGCGCTGCGGGAGGCACGTGGCGCCGCGGCGTGTGCGCAAGAGTTCGCGTCGCAACCAGTCGAGCGCGGCGTTGACGGCGCGGAGTTTGATCGTGCTGCGCGGTCCGGGGATGCTCAGTTTTTTCGACCACACGCCGCAGGGCGTGTAGAGGCCGATGTACACCGCGCCGACGGGATGGCTCAGCGTCGCCGTGCCGCCGCAATAACCGGTGACCGCCAACGCGAAATCCGCGCCCATGCGCTCCGCGGCGCCGGTGGCCATGGCGACGGCGTTTTCCGGACTCGCCGCGCCGTGTTGCGTGAGCAGGCACTCGGGCACATCGAGCAGCTGCATCTTGGCTTCGTTGTCGTAGCACACGACGCCGCCCGCGAAAAATTTCGAAGCGCCCGCGAGATCGGTGAAACAACTCGCGAGCATTCCGCCCGTGGCGGTTTCGGCGACAGCGAGTGTGCTTTCGTTGGCGCGCAGCAGATCCGCCGTCACTTTGGCGAGCGAGTCGTGACCGAAGCACAGCAAGTCTTCGCCGAGCATCGCGCCGCATTCCTGCGCGATTTCGTGAAGCTCGTTGAGCGAGAGACGTCCATCAGGCGCACTGAGACGACAATCGACCTGACCTTGATGCGCGCAGAAGGCGATGTTGAGCGCGTCGCCGTAGCGCGCGAAGATCGGCTGGAGTCGTGTTTCCAAGGCCGACTCGCCGATGCCGGCGGTGCGGAGTTGCACGTAGGCTTCGTGATCGCTCAACAGACCGAGCTGCGTGAGGCGCGGCAGCACTTGTTCGAGAAACATCGGCTGCAACTCGTTGGGCGGGCCGGGGAGCATGCAGAGGACTTTGCCGTCTTGCTCGACCCAGAGACCGGGCGCGGTGCCGTTGGCGTTGGGAAGGAGCTCCGCGCGCTCGGGGCGATATGCTTGCTTGAGATTGTTGGCGGTCATCTTGCGTCCGAGCTGATTGAAGCGATCCGCGATGGCTTTCTCCGCTTCGACGTCGAAGACCAGTTTTTGTCCGAGGACTTCGGCGATGACTTCCCGCGTGCGATCGTCGCACGTGGGACCGAGTCCGCCGGTGGTGATGACGACGTCCGCTTGATGCCAGCTCTCGGAAAATTGTTTCGCGATCGCGTTCGCTTCGTCGGTCACGGTCGCGTTGCGCTGCAGCAAAACTCCGCGCCGGCCGAGCTGTCCTCCGATGAAAAGTACGTGGCTGTTTGTCGTGAGACCGAGCAGCAGTTCGTCACCCAGCGTGATCAACTCATAACGCGGCGTGCGGGTGGACGATGGCGAGGGCGGGACCGTAGAAACCATACTTGCGGAGCGTGAAATTAGGTTAATCTCTTCAAAATGCCAGCCAACGGTCCAGATAACGACGCCGCTCCGCTCGATCTGAAAGAGAAAGTCCGCCGTCTCCCGGAAAAGCCCGGCGTGTATCTCATGAAGGATCGACTCGGTCGCATCCTGTACGTGGGCAAGGCGAAGAGTTTAAAGAAACGCGTGAGCTCCTATTTCACGCCGTCGCGTGCGATGACGCTGCATCCAAAAATTCGCGCGCTCATCGATCTCATCGAGGATTTCGACACCATTGAAGTGCGTTCCGAACCCGAGGCGCTGTTGCTCGAAGGCCGGCTGATCAAGCAGTGGAAGCCGAAGTACAACACCGACTTCACCGACGATAAACGCTTCCCGCTCGTGCGCCTCGATCCGCACGAAGAGATGCCGCGGTTTCGTCTCACGCGTTTCAAAAAAGACGATCGCTCGCGCTACTTCGGGCCGTTCGCGCATTCGGGTTTGTTGCGCAAGACGCTCGCGCAGATGCGCCGGCAATTCGGCATCTTGCTCGGCGATGCGTCGCCGAAGAAACTACCCGATGGACGGTGGCAGCTCTACGACGACGTGCGGCAGGAGTTGTATGGATTTCCCAACGAAGTGACGGCGGAGGATTACCGTCGCCGCGTGGATGAGGCGTGCGCATTTCTCGAAGGCAAGTCGCGCGAGTGGCTCGTGTCGCTGCGCGAAGAAATGCAGAAGGCCGCCGAAAAACAGGAATTCGAAAAAGCCGCGGAGCTGCGCGATGTGGTGTTTGCGCTCGAAAAAACGCTTGAGAAAACCCGCCGCTTCGAGCGCGACCAATGGCTGCTGCAGGCCGATGCGGAGGCGATCACCGCGCTGCAGGAAGCACTTGCGCTCAAGACGCCGCCCGCGCGCATGGAGTGTTTCGATATCTCGCACATCTCGGGCACGTTTGTCGTCGCCTCGATGGTGCATTTCGCGGACGGGCGGCCGGATAAAAACAATTACCGTCGGTTTCAGATCAAGAGCTTCATCGGCAACGACGACTTTCGCGCGATGGAGGAAGTCGTCGGACGCCGCTATCGACGTCTGCATCAAGAAGGAAAACCGATGCCCGATCTCATCGTGATCGATGGCGGACGCGGGCAAATCGGCGCCGCGCTGAAGGCATTTGTCGCGATCGGATTGGAGCCGCCAGCGTTGATCGGCCTGGCGAAGAAACACGAGACGATCATTTTCCCCGACGAACGCGCGCCGCTCAATCTGCCGCTCTCGCATCCGGGCTTGCGGCTGCTGCAACGCCTGCGCGACGAGGCGCATCGTTTCGCCAACACGTACAATGCGGATCTTCGCTCGAAGAAAATTCGCGAGTCGATCCTCGATGATTTTGCGGGACTTGGCGACGTGCGCCGCGCGGCGCTGATGGCGTATTTTGGTGACATCGACCGCTTGCGCGCGGCGACGCCGGAGGAGATCGGCGAAGTCGATGGCTTTGGGCCGAAGCTGGCCGCCGAACTGCACGCATTTCTGAATCGCGGTTGAAGCGGTCGTCAGCCTTTGCGCAGACGGACGAAATAATCCATCGCGCGCACGGGCAGCAGCCAGCGCAAAAACAGGAAGAACGTGGCGTGACGCGGCGCGTTGTAGTGAGTTTTCGGATACGCGGATGCGAGCGCCTTCTCCACGGCGCGCGCGATGTCGTCGGGCCGGCCCGCGGTGCTACGAAGCTTCTGTGAATTGGCGCGGAAACCTTCGACGTACGGAGCGTAGGGACCGGCGTCGCCGAGCGCGGAGGCGGAGACTGCGTTGGCGACCTGGCCGAACTCCGTGCGGATGAAGCCAGGCCGCACGAGCACGACGTCGATGTTGAACGGTTTGAGTTCGCCGCGGAGCCCGTCGTTGATCCCTTCGAGCGCGTGTTTCGTCGAATCGTACACTGACGACATCGGCCGGACGATCCGTCCCGCGACCGAGCCGATGTTGACGATGCGCCCGTGACCTTGTGCGCGCAGATGCGGAAGGACGAGTTGCGTGAGCGCGACGAGCGAAAAGACGTTGGTCTCGAAATTGTTTCGTATCGAATCGATGGATACGCGTTCGACCGGACCGCGCTGACCGTAGCCGGCGTTGTTGACCAGCGCATCGATGCGGCCGAAGCGCGCGAGTGCGGTGGCGACCAATTGCGCGCGATCTTCCGCGGAGGTTACATCGCAACCGACGATCTCCACGCGCGTGCCCGAAGCGTCGAGCCCGGCCGCCAGCGTTTTGAGGCGATCCAGGCGGCGAGCCGCGAGCACGAGACGAGCGCCACAGGCGGCCAGCCGTCGCGCGATGGCTTCGCCGATGCCGGAAGAGGCGCCGGTGACGATGACGATTTGATCGCGCAGCGGAGGGAACGGCATGCGGAGAAAAAGCGTCGCGACGGAGCCACTGGCAATGCGCAAACGCGGCGCGATGTGCCGTGATAAATCCCGATTGCGCGCGCGATGGGTCGCGGGCAAGGTGGGTGTCATCTCCATTTCCCCATGCACTCTTATCGCGCGTTGTTGGTGGCCGGGTTGCTTTTCTTTGGTGTGACGGCGCTCGCCGACGTGACGTTGGCGCCCGTGTTCACGGATCATGCGGTGTTGCAACGCGAGAAACCGCTGCCGGTTTGGGGCCGCGCGGAACCGGGAGAACGCGTGACGGTGAGTTTCTCCGGTCAGACGATCGGCACGACGACCGGCGCGGATGGGCGATGGATCGTTTATCTCGCGCCGTTGGAAGCGTCCGCGCAGCCGGCCGAATTGGTGGCGGCGGGAAAAAACGAAGTGCGTCTGCGCGACGTGCTGGTGGGCGATGTGTGGCTTTGCTCCGGGCAGTCCAACATGGAGTGGCCGGTCGAGCGCTCGATGAATTGGGAGGAAGAAGTGGCGACGGCGGATTTTCCGCTGATCCGGCACATCAAGTTTAAGAAAACGGTGGCGAAGGAACCGGCCGAAACCGTGGCCGACGACGGCGCGGGTTGGCGCGTGTGCACGCCCGAAGTGGCGAAGTGGTTTTCCGCGGTCGGATTTTATTTCGCGCGCGATCTGCAGCCGCGCATCGGCGTGCCGGTCGGGCTGATCAATGCCACGTATGGCGGCACTCCGATCGAAGGCTGGTTGAGTCCGGCGGCGTTGAGCGATCCGGCGTTTGCGATTGTCGCGGAACGCTGGCGCGCGGCGGAAGCGTCGTATCCCGACGATAAAGCGCGTCACGATGCCGCGGTGGCGGAGTGGAACGCGGCCGAAAAAGCGGCGCGCGAACGTGGCGAAAAGTTCACCGTTCCCTGGCCAGCCCAGCCGGCGGGTGTGAAATGGTACCGTCCCTCCGGACTCTACAACGGCATGATCGCGCCGCTGATGCCGGTCGCGGTGTGCGGTGTGCTTTGGTACCAAGGCGAGACCAACACGGATCGTCCCGACGAGTATGGCGCGTTGTTCAGGAAGTTGATCACGAGCTGGCGCGCGCATCTGGGGCAGGACGATGTATTCTTTTTTTGGGTACAACTCGCCGCGTACTCGGGAGGCGATTCGGCGGCGACCGGTTGGGCGCGTTTGCGCGATGAACAGTCCAGCGCGCTCGCGCTCCCGCGCACCGGACAAGCCATCGCGATCGATGTGGGCGATCCCGACGATATTCACCCGACCAACAAACAAGCGGTGGGGCGCCGTCTGGCGCTGATCGCGCGCGCCAAGGTGTACGGGATCCCGGTGGATCATTCCGGTCCTGTATTCGAAAAAGCCATACGCGAAGGCGCGGCGATGCGCGTGAGTTTCCGCCATGCGGACAACGGCCTGATCGCGCGCGACAAACCGCTGCAGTCCTTCCAGATCGCCGGTGCGGATCAGAAATTTTATCCGGCGATCGCCATGATCGATGGAGGGTCGGTCGTGGTGTCGTCGCCCGACGTCCCCGAGCCTGTCGCCGTTCGCTACGCCTGGACGAATGCCCCCGAAGCCAATCTCTACAACGGCGCAGGTTTACCCGCGGTTCCGTTCCGAAGCGATGATTGGTGAGAAAAGGCGGGAGGAGCTCGTTACGAGAAAGCGTGTCCCGGAGGGCGCGCTCCTTGCCGAACGTCTGGAGCGCTTGCGCGGAGACGCGGGCGAGGATAGCGTGGTCGGCCATGCGCTTCCTTCCCCGTCTGTTTTTCGCTGTTTTGCTTATGTCTTTGTTTTCTTTTTCCCGCGCGGAGCCGCTCGATGTCGGCGATCCCGCTCCTGTCCTCTCCGCGACGACCGAGACAGGTGCGACGCTGAATCTCGGGGAGGTTTATCCCAAGGGTTTCACGCTCGTTTATTTTTATCCCAAGGCCGACACGCCTGGTTGCACCGCGCAGGGATGCTCGCTGCGCGATGCGTATGAAGAGCTCACGCAGCGAGGCGTGACGGTGATCGGCGTGAGCGTGGACGGTGTGGACGCGCAGAAGGCTTTTAAGGAAAAATACAATCTGCCGTTCACGCTGCTGGCCGATTCGGATCGGAAAGTGATGACGGCTTTCGGCCAGACGGGCGGCATCACGGGCTTCGCGAGTCGTCAGGCATTCTTGATCGATAAAAACGGCAAGATCGTCTGGCGCGATCTGAAGGCGTCGACCAAGCAGCAGGCGGAAGACGTTTTGGCGGCGCTGAACAAACTCAGCGGCTGAGATCGCGAACGGGCGCACGCCGCCGTCGGCAATCCTGCATACGCAAAAAAACGCACGCCATTTGCCGGCGTGCGTTTTTGTATTCGAGAGTTGAATACGCGAGGCGTCTTTGCTGGGAACCGCGCGTGGCGCCCGTGCTTACTGCACCTTGGCGTCGATCAGCTCGTAAAGGCGGCGCGAGCGGTTGAGGTTGCCGCCTTCGCCCCAGCGGATGCGGATGAGCGTTTGCTGGCGGTTGATCTCTTCGATCTTGATGCGGACCTTTTGGTCTCCCTGAGCGCGCGCGAGGAGCTCGGCGTCGAATTTATTGAGCTCGAATTTGGTGAGGAAAAGCTCGGCTTCGGCCACTGCTTCCTTGGCCGCTTGGGCGACGATCGGGGCCGTGGAGTTAAACACCATGCGGAACTCGCCGAACTGATACTGGGCGACGGTCTCACCGGTTTCATCGAGGACGACGGAGCGGCAGCCGGCCAGGGCACCGAGGGTGAGAAGCGCCAGAACGGAAATGCGGAGAAGTTTCATCGGTCCGAACGAAACGGCGCCCTGTCGCGGAGGCAAGCCGCGTACGCATCAGAGAATTCAGAAATCCGAGACGGATGGCTGAATGACGAAATCAACGAAGAGCGCCGTCGGCGTCCAGGTGGCGCGGTATGCGCATAACGCACTTGCTCCGGTCGGGCGCAGTCCCGAAGTTGGCCGTATGAAGAGTCAACCGCTTGTCGGCCTGATCATGGGCAGCACCTCCGACTGGGAAACGATGCAGCACGCTGCAACCACGTTGGAACAACTGGGCGTGCCTTACGAAAAACACGTCGTGAGCGCGCATCGCACGCCGGACAAGATGTACGAATACGCCAAGACGGCCGAAGGTCGCGGACTGCGCGCGATCATCGCCGGCGCGGGCGGCGCGGCGCATTTGCCCGGGATGACGGCGGCACTCACGCCATTGCCGGTGCTCGGTGTGCCGGTGGAGTCGCACGCGCTCAAGGGGCAGGACTCGCTTCTCTCGATCGTGCAAATGCCCGGCGGTATCCCCGTGGCGACGTTTGCGATCGGCAAAGCCGGCGCGATCAATGCGGCGTTGTTTGCCGCGGCGATCCTCGCGAGCGGCGGTGATCAGAAGATCAAAATCGCTCTCGATAAATTCCGCGCAGAGCAGACGACGAAAGTCCTGGACTCCAGTCTGCCGTGAAAGCGCGAGCAGCGCGTTTGGCAAATGACCAGTGGCCAATGACGAAAGGCTACTGGCTCATGCCCAAGGCCGAAGGGTGAAGCCGAGGGCGGAGGGCTAGGACGCAGGCGTGTGTGATTTGTCGAGTAGCTGGCCGATCTTGTTGTGTTTTTCCCCTAGCGACTTGCGCAGGCGTCCGGCTTGTTGCGCGGAAACGCGCTTGTCATTGCGCGCTGGTCATTGGTCACTGGTTGTTCGTCCTTTTCCATGATCTCTCCCGGCAAAACCATCGGAGTCCTCGGAGGCGGCCAACTCGGTCGCATGTTCGCCCAAGCGGCGGAGCGTCTCAGTTATCGCGTGCATATCTACGAGCCGGCAGAGCGCTCGCCGGCTGGCGAAGTGTCGGCGGAGGAGTTCAACGCGCCGTACACTGACGTGGAGCGCCTGACGGAGTTCGTGAGCCGCTGCGATGTAGTCACGTACGAGTTTGAAAACATACCGGTCGAGCCGCTCTGGGACATCGAGAAAAAGGCGCTCCTGCGTCCGCACTGGAACGTGCTCGAAGTCTGCCAGAATCGCATGCGCGAAAAAACCTGGCTCCGCAAAAACAACTTCCCGCATGTGCCCTTCGCGGAGGTCGAAGCCGGCGATGATCTTGATGCGGCCATCCGTCGCATCGGCCTGCCGTGCGTGGTGAAGACGGCGGACTTCGGTTACGACGGCAAGGGGCAGATCAAAGTGAATGATGAAGCGAGCCGCGCGCGGGCGGTGTCGTCCTTTGCGCGTCAACGTGCGGTCGTCGAAAAATTCATCGACTTCAAATGCGAGCTTTCGGTGATCGTCGCGCGCACGCCGGGTGGTGTGATGAAGACCTTTCCGGTTTCGGAAAACATCCACACGAAACACATCCTCGATTTCTCGATCGTGCCCGCGCGCATCCCGGAGCCGGTGCGTGTCGAAGCGGAGACGCTCGCCAAGGCGATCGCGGAAAAACTCGATGTCGTGGGGCTGCTCGCGGTGGAGCTTTTCCTCACCGATCGCGGCGAAATCCTCGTCAACGAACTCGCGCCGCGTCCGCACAACTCGGGCCACTACACGCTCGATGCGTGCCGCACCTCGCAATTCGAACAACACGTGCGCGCCGTCTGCGATCTGCCGCTCGGCGACACCACACTCACGTCGCCGGTCGTGATGGTGAACATCCTGGGCGACGCGTGGAAATGGCGCGACGGCCAACTCGTCGGCGATCCGAACTGGGCCGCGATTCTCGAGCATCCGGCGGCGAAGCTGCATCTTTACGGAAAGAGCGAGCCACGCCCTGGCCGCAAGATGGGACACTTCACCGTGCAAGCCGCATCTGCGGATGCCGCGCTGGAAGCCGCGCGCGCGCTGAAGACCAAACTGTGAGCGAAAGCGCTTCGCGCTTTCGCGGGCCTGCCGGGAGCACCGGCCGCTGGCCGGCTCCTTTTCAATCGCCGGCGGGCCGCCGGCGCTCCCATCGGTCGCCGATCATTTCACCGTGAACTCATAACCATCGGTGCCGATGAGCACGGCGTAGGTGCCGGACTCCAGCGGAGCGACGAAGGTCAGCGTGAGAACATCCGCGGCGGGCTGCGAGATGACGACCGGCAGGCGAGTGTCGCCGAAGCCTGCAAAACCGGAGGTGATGCGTTCCAGCGGTGCGCTGCGCGAGCCATCATCCTGCGTCGTGGTGGGGGCGACTTCGATCAGCGGATAATCCTCGGGCGCCTGTTTGGGGCGCGCCGGTAGTTTTCCTTTGAATACAAGCGTGAGATTGCCGCCTTCGAAAACGGGCGGTGGGGTGCGGCCCTTGAAGGTGAGCGGCGCTTGTTCGGTTTCGCGGCCGCGATTGAGAATGCCGCGGGCGAGTCCGCCGAGACCGGCGGAGGAACTGCCGCCGTTGCGCGGCAACGGGGCCCAGGTGTTGTCGTCATTGCGGCCGTAAAGCCCGTTGCTGCGCGGCCACTCGACCGTCGCCTCCGAGCGCGGTGCGGCGGTTTGTTCTTTGAGCGCGGCGACGGCTGCTGCCGTCGTGCGTTCGAAGACGTACGAGAAAATCTCGTCTTCGCCGATGAGTTTGTCGCCATCGACACGGAAGGCGGGCGCCGTATCGACGGCGTGCGAGAACAGTGTATTCGCCGGAGCACTACGCGCGCGACCGCTGCCGGGCATTTGCAGGCGAATCGGCAGATCGCCCGCCCGGAAAGTACTGTCGATAATCGCGCCGCGCAGGGGGCGGCGGAGCGAGACACCGGGGGCGGTGGCTTCGAAGCTGGCGGTGAGCGAAGCGCCGTCGGCGGATTGGCGTGTGAAGCGCAGGACCACGTTTTCCTCGTGGCCGGTGGACTTGGTGGTGGCGGTGCCCAGGTAGAGCGTGTCGGCGCGCGTCGCATCCATCGCCGTTTGCCAGCGAGCGGCCAGTTGGGCTTTGGCCTGGTCGGCGGAGACGCGGGTGAGTTTTAGCGCGTCGACATGATCGCCGGTGCCGCGAAGCAGGCCGTCTTCAGAAAGCTGCAGCCAGAGAGAAATCGCTTCGCCGACCGAAAGCAGCGGGCCGGCATCGGCGATGGCTTGGTTGGAGCGCGAGACGAGATTGAGCGAGAAAACACCGCTGGTTTCATCGAGTTTCCACGTGCCGGAAAAAGGACGCGCATCGCTCCAGCCGCCGGCGTTGCGGATGAGTGCCGACACTTGCCGCGAACCCGAACGCGCTTGCGTGATCTCGATGGAAAATGACGCGTTTTTGTCGGCGGCGGCGCTGACAAAAAACGATCCCGCCGCAATCAACTCCTGCAAACGCGCGAGGCGCGCTTCCTGCGCCTGCTTCGCTTCGGCGAGGATCTCCGCGCGCGCGAGCACGAGTCGGGAGATGATTTCGTTTTGTTTTTCGATCGCGGCGCGCAGCGCGGCATCGTCGTCGGCATTGCCTGCGACGAAAGTGGCGGCGCCGAACTCTTCGCGCGGTTTCCCCTCGGGGATCGCTCGCGTGAACGTGCCTTGCAGCAACGTGAAGCGCCATTCGCCATCCACCTTTTGCGCGGTGGCCACGCCCGACAGCGGGAACGCCTGCCCGCCGGCGCTGGTTTCGCGCAGGATGATCGGACCAAATGCGGAGAGCGCTGTATCCACAGACCCGATACGCTCGCGCACGCGCGGATCGTTGGCGGCTTCCGTGGCGTCGCGCAGAGCCGCGGCGGGTGCGGGGGAAAGTCCGAGACGCCGCAGGTAGGCGCTGGTGTTTTCTTGCACGTACAACGTCGCCGGAACGCTGCCCTGCGCCTCAAATTTCACGAGATGCGAGCCGTCGCTTTGGCGCACGGCGGTGCGCTTCACGTCGTTGAACACGACTCGTCCGGGGATCTGCGTGGCGAGCCATTCGGTGAAGGCAGACTCGGGAAAACGGTTGCGCACATGGGACCACAACATGCCTGCGGCGACGATCACGGCGAGAATGACGCCGGAAAGGATCAGCACGCGCGCGGGAATCTTCGGTACCGCCGGTGCGGCGGTCGTTGTGGTCGTTGGTGGCGGTGGCGGAGGCGGAAAAACGGTTGAAGCCGCGACCACAGGCGGCGGCGGGACGACCGGAGGAGGTGGCGGGGGAGGCGGCGGAAATCCGTGCTGGCCTCCCGACGGAGGAGGCGGGGGTGGGGGAGGCGGTGGAGGGATGTCGTGCGACATGGGTGGATTTCCAAAAAAACGTTGCCGGTGAATGCATATGCGGGCGGTCCGACGCCGCCCGCATTTTCAGGGAATCAGCGCCGGAGCTGATCGAGTTTCGACGGGATCACGAGAATGGCGCGGATCACGTCGATGAGCAGGTGGTAGAACAAGAAGCTCAGATAGGCGAAGAGCGGGAAGATGCACGCGGCGGCGAGGAGGGCGACACCGATGGACTCCGAGGGCACCGGGAAGGGCACGGCGGCGAGGAGCGCGGTGGCGAAACTCAGGTGGGTGCCGAAGATGGCAAAAATCAGCACCAGCGCACCGGCGAGCGCGTAGAGGAAAAACACGAGCGGTTGCAGCACCAGCATCGCCTTGGCGAAAAACGAAAGCAGCCCGATCGCTTCTTCGCCGGCGGTGGCGGGCCCTTGTTCCACATTCACGAGCGAGGGATGCAGCGCGATCGCGGCCGAGGCGGCGAGCATGACAAACGAGATCAACCCAGGCACGAGCGGCGCAGCGCTTTCTATCCGGATCGACGTGGCGATGCTTCCGACCAGCACACCGACGGCTGCGAGCAAGAGGACCAAGCCCACACACTCGAGAATCGCCAGCGACGCCACCCGCGTGGGCGACGTTTGCAAAATCGACGCGCACGCATCGAGCAGCCGTTTCGCGACAAACTGCAGAATCGCGAGCACGATCACGGCGACGATGCCCGTCATGAAGGGCTGAAACGAATCGTAACGGATCGCATACACGACGCCCAGGATCAGCGCGAGGACGGCGCCGCCGAGCACGAGCAATTGGCCAAACGGATTGCAGAAACCAAACACGCGCTGGAGCAGCGCGGGGTTCAGGAGCTTGCGTGCGCCAGCGAGCAGGACGCCGATGAACGACGACAAAATGGTCGGGAGTTTCACCGCGTCGGCGGCTTTGAACGCGGGACGCGCGCTGGCCGCCGGGGCGGTGCCCGCCGACGTTGTTGTCGCAGATGTGGGGATTACCGGCGGGGTGGTGGCCGAGGCGGAAGCGGAGCCGGGGAGCGGCGGTGCGCCGGACGCATCGAGCACGGTGCTGAGCGGACGCCAGGTGGTTTCGCCGACGGGGATGATGTTGGTGGCGGACGTGATTTCTCCTCGGGCGAGAAGTTGACGAAGTTCATCGAGGGTGACGGGACCCGATGGCTGGTTGGAAGCGTTGGCGTAGTAGTATTTCATGGGATACGACGGCCGAGTGGTGGTTGAGCTGACGGAGATAAAAGCGCCGCGGGCTGGTGATGCAGAGCGCGCTGTATGCAGATCGTCAGGCCGGTGTCGTGGGATGCAGGCGATCGGAACCAGAACTCGCCATCGATCTAACCGGAGACGCTGACATAAGGCCGCAGATTGAAGCGGGATAGGGCGAGCAGCAAGCGCTCGCGCAGAGGCGCCTATGCTTTCCGCGAGATAGAAGGAGCCTGCACGATGCGCTGCCTGCATTTTGCGCAAATCTTAAGGGCAACGCTCAGGCGCGGAAAAGGGCGGTTTCTACTGTCGATAAGACCTCCTCCATAATCACGCGACGGCGCGATTTTCCCTTCAGGCGACAGAGGCGCGGCCGATGACTTTTTCCGGTCGGGGAGGCGCGTCGCAGGCGGTCCCACCCACACGACACCTTTACCAATGAAAAAGTACCTGATCGCTCTGGCCGCACTCGCTCTTCTGGGCAGTGTTGGCGTTTCTCTCTGGTCTCCCGATTCTTCGGTGGATGCCGCTGCCGTTTCTGGCGACTCTTCGATCGCGCGGTTGATCGCCCCCGCGGGGGCCTCGCAGGAGGTTTCCTTTGCTCCGTCGGCCCTGGCGGAGCGCGCTGAAAGCGCTCTCGTTACTGAGGATGTGCGTGCCATTCTGCCTGGCGTTCCGGCCAATCTTCGCGACTGGCGTGACTATCAGCCGGATGTCCTAACCGTGCGCCCTTACCCGAATTCGGAGCCGGTCACTTTCGAGCGTTCTGATTCGTATGACCAACACGGCCGTTCTGTTTGGGTGGGGCGGAATTCGGTTGAAGGAGCCTTCTTTGTGGCGACGGCGGCCAAGGACCATTACCTCGCGATGCTGTCATTGCCCGATTCTGACACGGTGGCGATTCGCATCACCGAGCGTGGAGTGGATGTGGCTGAGCACAGTAGCGCGGATTTCCTGTGCCCGGTTGGGGAGCACGATCACTCTCCGGCCGCTCTGCTGGAGGTTGATCGCGAACTACTGCCGACGGCTGCCGCCAAAGATGTTGGCGACGAAGAAGTACTGTATGCCGATGTTCTTGTGCTTTATCACAAGCGGGCTTTGTCGGATTACGACGAAAGAAACGGAGGAGGATTTGAACTTTTCCTTACCAATGCAGTAAATCAATTCGCAGCTGCGAACGAGATTCTGGTCAACAGCCACATCACAAATATGAAGTGGCGAATGGAGGGCTTCTACGAGGTTCCGGATTTTGGCTCTGCTTCAACCAGCGTCAATTTGCCCACTCACCTGAGCAACATGGCTGGAACTACGGACCCTCTTGGAAAGTTCGCGCAGGAGAAAGCCGTTTTGCACGGAGCGGATCACGTCGTGTTGCTTTATGATTTCCCCAGCATCGTGGATAGCGGACTTTATGCCTCGGGACTTGCATACGTGAACGGCCAACATGCCTGCGTTGGTTCAGGTGGAGGTGGGGGTATTTTCTACGATGTCCTTGCTCATGAACTTGGTCACAATATCGGGCTCCTTCATGATCGAATTGAAGCGAAAGCCCCTGATAACGATGGGAAATACAACTACGGGTACATTGAGGAGTATATTGATACCTTCGACAACCGTACTCGTACTGTTGGAGATGTGATGTCCTATGCTGGCCAAATCGTTAAGGTCTTTTCTAATCCCGAAGTGACCTACTATCAGCCCTGGTCTGGAATTACCTTCACGATGGGCGTTCCCGCTGGTCAGCCGAAAGCCGCTGACGCCACGCGCTACATCCGAGAGAATTTCGCCAAGAAGGCAGCCTACCGAAGCGAGGTCGCTGCGCCCGCGATCACTTCGCATCCGCAGAACACGACTGTCACCGTCGGTGGCATCATCAACATGAGCGTGACGGCCACCGGTGGCAGCGTTGCCTATCAGTGGTTCCTCAACGGCAATGCCATCAGCGGTGCCACCTCGAGCACTTACTCGAAATCCTATGCGACGGCGGCGGACGCCGGCGCGTACACTGTCTCAGTGACCAATGCCAAGGGCAGCGCCACTTCCAATCCCGCGACCGCGACCGTTAATCCCGCGCCCGCGGGCGGCGGTAACAGCGGTGGAGGCGGCGGCGGTGGCGGTTCGCCAAGCCTCTGGTTCTTCGGTGCGATGGCGGCCCTGGCCGGGATTCGTCAACTTAAACGCGATCGTTAATTCTCGTATAGCCCGGCTCGTCCGGGCTCCTTTGCAGGGGCCTTTTTGATGAAGTGGTAGCCGTTGAACGGGAGCGCCGGCCGCTGGCCGGCTCTTCATAAACGGCCGGCGAACCGCCGGGGCTCCCTCCGGCTGCCGATTTATTTCGGCCCGCGCTCATAAACAAAACCACCGGCTTGCACGGACGCCACGTGCCGGCGGTTTGTTTATCGATCGCTATATAAAAACCGTCGCCGATCTCGGTTTGTTATTAGGAACAAACTATTCCACCGACCTGCTATTCGCGATCAGCGCCTGGGTTCAGACGACGGAGGTCGGCGGGGGTGTCGATGTCGAAGGCGAGTTCGGGAAGGTCGACGAGTGCGGTGGCGGAGGCCTGCGCGGCGATGAGATCGCGGGCGCCTTTTTCTCCGCGGGAAAGAGTGAGCGCGGGAAAATAGACGCGGGCGAAAAGCGCGGGGACGCCGCCGGCGTTGCCGTGTCGCGTGGCCGCAATCGTGGCGGGACCGTGCAGGGCGTTTGTGAGTTGACGAATGCTCGCGGCGGAAAAATGCGGCTGGTCGCAGAGCGCGAGTAGCACGGCCTCGAGCGCGGGAAGCGTGTCGTGCAAGGCGGCGATGCCTGTGCGAATGGATGCGCCCATGCCTTCGGACCACGCGGTGTTTTCGACGATGGAAACAGGAAGTCCGGCGAGAGCGGGGCGGATTTTTTCCGCATGTGCGCCCAGCACAACGACGACGGGCGTCGCGCCGGCATCAAGCGCGGCGCGCGCGGCACGTGCGATCAGCGGCTGGCCCTCGTGGAGGAGCAGCTGTTTCGGTTGACCGAGCCGTGTCGATGCGCCGGCGGCGAGGATGATGGCCGCGAAACGAAGTGGAGTTTTCGACGATGGAGCGGCGTCAGTCATCGAGATGGATCGGACGCGTGCGTTCGCGAAGTGGGCGGGCATCGCGGCGCGACAAGGTCGCTTGAATTTCCGCGACGATGGCGAGTGCGACTTCTTCAGGCGTGCCTCCGCCGAGATCGAGACCGACGGGCGCGTGCAGACGCTCGTGTAGTGACGGAGGCACTACAACGCCGTCGCGCGCGAGTTCGTCGAGGAGTTGGCGCGCACGTTTTTTGGGGCCGAGCAGGCCGAGATAGGCGACGGGTTTTGCGAGCAGATCGCGAAGGATCGGTCGGTCGTCGAGGTAACGATGCGTCATGACCACGACGCAGCTGCGGGCATCGAGCGCGGCGTGGGCGACGGCTTCGTGCGCGGGAGAAACGTGCACCGATGTGGCTTCGGGAAAACGTTCCTCGGTCGCGTACGCCGGGCGGGTGTCGAACACATGCACCCGCCAACCGAGCTCGGCGGCGAGACGGACCAAGGGCTGCGCATCGTCGCCGGCGCCGAAAAGCGTCAGCGCAGTCGGCGGCGGCAGAAATTCGAAAAACACCTCGTCGGTTCCCTCGGATGTCGCAAACGAGAGAGAACGCGAACGCTCTTGCGCGAGCACTGCGCGCGCGGCGTCGCGCCACGATGCGGGCAAATCGGGCTGCGCATCGTCGCGGTTGTTTTCCTTTTCCACCAGGAGATGATGCGAGCCGAGCGGATGGGCGCGCGTGGATTGAAACGTGGTGACGAGCACGCAGGCGCGGCGGTTTTCCCACGCGTCGAGGATGCGCGCGAATATTGGCGAAAGTCCGTCGATGCGCTCGAGCAGCACGTGCACGACACCGTGGCAGCCGAGACCCGCGCCCCACACCAGATCGTTTTCACCGGTGGTGTCGTAGACAACGGTGCGCGGCGACCCGGTCGCGAGCACGTTGGTGGCGTGTGCGGCGAGATCTTCTTCGAGGCAACCGCCGCTGATGGAGCCGAGACGCGGTTGATGGGAGCGAAGAAGCAGCCGAGCGCCGACGCGTCGGTAGGAAGAGCCTTCTGCGCGCACGAGTGTGGCCAGCACCGCGGGGTGGGGATCGCGGCGAAGCGCGTCGGCGATGCGCAGCAGTTCTTTCATCGCCGCGGGAAAATGACGTTGGTGCGACTCGGTGCAATCTCGCGAAACGCGGACGCAACGAGCACGCGTGCGACGCGCAAAAAACCGCGGAAGGTATCTTAATTGATTTGCTGGTGGCGCTTTACTTGGTGCAAAACGACGCCCCGTGGAGGCCCTGTCTGCAACATCCGTTGCGACAGGGCTTTGTTGTCCACGCTTGGTTTGAGTCCCCTTATGCCGTCATCGATATCTTCTCGCTTCGCGTCATCATTTGTCGGCGCTGTGAGTGGTTTGCTCTGTGCAACCGCTATCACCGCGCAGACTCCGGCTGGTTCGACACCGGAGGAAGAGCTGCTCGAGCTCGAAAAATTCGTCGTCACCGGTTCCGAAGTGCCGGTGTTGCGCGACCGGACGTTTCAGCCGGTGACCATGCTCACCGCGGGCGACATGGAGAATGTCGGCGCGGCTTCCGTCGCGGAGCTCGTGCGCACGATGCCGGCGTTCATCGGCTCGGCTAACACGGAGATCCGCGCGAATGGCGGCACGGGCGCGGCGGGCGTCAACCTGCGCGGTCTCGGCGGCACGCTCACATTGATCGACGGCCAGCGCACGGCGGGTTTTGATGAAATCAATCTGATTCCCACAATCGCGTTTGACCGCGTGGAGATCGTGAAAGATGGCGCGGGCGCCCGTTATGGCGCGGACGCGCTCACGGGTGTTTTTAATTATCGACTCGTTTCGAAATTCGACGGGGCCAAGGCGCGTATTTATTATGGCAATACGACCGAGGAAGACGCCGGCACGGTGCGCGCCGGCGTGATCGCGGGCGGCAGCCGTGGCAAAACGAATATCGTGGTCGCAGGCGAATATTATAAGCGAAACGCCATCATGGCGCGCGATCGCGAGATTTCCGCAAATGCGGACATGCGTGCGCTCGGAGGGAAGGACTGGCGCGATATTTATGCGGACGGCCTCATTTATGCGGCGCGCCCGGGCGATATGGCCTGGGGCTATTTCGTGCCGGCACCTAGTGTGCAGGCGGCGTATTCTTCCGCGGATGTGGTGCCCTATAACGAATCGCATTACTATAACTTCCGCGAGTACACGGCGACCATTCCCGAGCAGGAAAACAAGTCGGTCTTTGCGCGCGTGAATCACGAAATTTTGGAGGACGGGCGGCTCGAAGCGTTCGTGCGTTTTCTGTTCGCGCAGAATTTCTTCGAGACGTTTCCCTCGACCTCGCCCTTTGCGATCGACGGCGCTTCGATGCTGGCGAGTCCGCATCGTCCGACTGGGCTGGCCCTACCGGCAACCACCAGCGCGACCGGTTATCTACGCCCCGATCCAGTCATCCCGCGCGGCCGTCGTTACGAGCGTGATGTGTATGATTTTCATGCCGGCTTGAAAGGACGTCTGGCCGACGGTTGGTCGTGGGCGGCGACGTATGTGTACAGCTGGTGGTATCGCGACGACACGCAGTTTAACGCGATTCACACCACCAACCTCCGTGCGGCGGTTGCGAATGGCAGCTACAATCCCTTCGCGCTGCCGACGGCTGCGGGGGTGAATCCCAACAATAATCGCGCGTACGATAATCCCGCGGCGCTGCGTGCGGCGACAGGTGTCGGACGTATCGATCACGACTTCGGCATGCGCGGCGGCGATGTGCGTTTTAATGGACGCCTCTTCGCGTTGCCGGGGGGTAATGTCGAAATCGGCGGCGGTGTGGATTATCATCGCGCCGAACAAAGCTCGGTGCCCGACGCCGTGATGCGCTCGGGCCTGTACACCGGTTTCAACACCACGCAAATGAGCGCGTCGGGTTATACGGCGCAGGGCGCGTTTGCGGAGTTGGTCGTGCCGGTGCTTGGTAAAGGCATGGCGTTGCCGCTGGCGCGCGAGCTGAGTTTTTCGGTGCACGTGCGCCGCAGCGAAAAGGAGATGAACGGCACGGTGCGCGATGCGAGCAACGCCCTGGTCATCCGCGAACGCACGTTCAAGGAAACCACGCCGAAGTTCGGTGTGCTGTATCAACCGCTGCGCGATCTCACCGTGCGCGCGACGTATGCCGAAGGTTTCCGCACGCCGGGTCTTTCCTACATGTTCGCCGCCGAGAGCACGTACAGCATGCCGCTCAGCGATCCGCTTGGATTCACGCCGGCGGGATCCATCAACATCACGGGCAAAGGGAATCCGAATCTCGAGCCCGAACGTTCTAAGACATGGAATGTCGGCGTCGTTTATGAGCCGCAAGCGGTCCCGGGTCTGCGCTTCGAAGCGGATTATTACAACTCGCGCATCGAAGGCATGGTGGCGGATGGCGCGCAGCTCATGATCGACATCAATGCGTTGTCGCAAGGACCGGGTTTCGTGCCGGGCGATGCGAGCACGATCAATCCGCAAGCGCGTTTCGCCGATCGCATCGTGCGCGACGCGATGGGAAATATCACCCGCGTTTATTCGACACCGCTTAATGTGTCTTCGCGTGAAGCGACGGGTCTCGATTATGCGATCACGTACACTTGGCCCGAGTTCGCGGGTTCGAAATGGGTTTCGCGACTCGCGGCCAACACGACGCTGACGTGGGCGCTGAGCACGGCCGATGAATTGCCGAGCGTGAACTGGCTTGGTCGCTTCGTGGATGCGGCGGTGAATTCGATCTCGCCGGGCAGTATTCCGCGTCATCGCGGATATTTCACGCAGTCGTGGTCGCGCGGCCAATGGGGCGCGCGCGCGACGGTGAACCACGTGAGCCATCTTGAAGACGACATCACACGCACCGCGGGCGGGCACTTTCGTCGGATCGGAAGTTGGACGACCGTCGACACGCAAGTGGCGTATCGCTTCAAAAAGGACGCCGACTGGCTGCGTGGAGTGGAGTTGCGCGTCGGTGCGACGAATCTCCTCGACGAAGCGCCGCCGTTCGCGGCGGGCGCGGCCTACGATGGCTACGACATGACCACGTACAGCAATCGCGGACGCTTCCTCTACGTCGAGTTGACGAAGAGCTTCTAAGCGCGTTCGCGATTATCGCGAAAACCGCAACGTCACCCGTGCAAGCTCGCGGGTGACGTTGGGAAAACCGCGACGCGGCGCGGGACGGCCGAGGCGTTTGTTTTGTCCACGCTTCCAGCCGAGGGCATGCTGAACCTCGAGCCCGTTGGTGAGCTGCGGAGCGCGAATGACGACCTCGCCAACCCCGCGCACCACAAGCCGCAGCGGCCGGGATGGATCGTCGATCGGAGTGGAAAACGGACGTGCGATGGCGGTGCGCGGACGTGCGGCGGCGGACTGAAACTCGATGGTGTGACGCGCGCGAAGAGTCCGCCACGTTCCGTCGGGCTGTTGTTGCTCGATGACGATCTGTTGGACGGCCGGCGCGACATTCACGACGGAGAAAACCAGCTGCCAGCGACCGCAGACAGGCGTCGTGTTGAAAACGATCTCGGGCGACTTGGCGACGCGTTGCAGCCAGGTGCGCCAGGCGCGGAGGCGTTCTGTATCCGATAAAAGGATACGTTCGTTCTGGCCCTTTTCGCGGGGATCGCGTGAGCGGCGCCACATCCGACGCGCGGCGCCGAGGCCTTTTTTGAGTTCGTGAGAAAACTGGCGCACGGCGGTGGCGGTTTCGTGAAGCGAGCGGCGGAAGCCCGTTGTGTTGCCGGCGTGAAGTTGTCTCCGAAAAGTGAATACAGACTCGGCGGCCTCCGCGACGAAACGATCGCGCGCGTCGAGGTAGTCGAGGAACGCCAGGCTGTCGGCGAGCGGTGCGGGGAGTTGGGTGTTGGATTTGGAAGACCTGGGTTTCGGCGGGGCGGGGCGAGGAATGCCGGCGCGGATGTCCCAGCGGTCGTTGATTTCCCAACGGGCATAACCGGCGAACGCGCGAGCATCGGCGGCGAGGGCGGCGCGTGTTGCGGTGCGTGCGCCTGCGCGTCCAAACACCCGTGCGAAGCCGGCGGTGAGCAGCGATTCGTCGTCATGCGGACCTTGCGGATCGAGCCAGAGGCTCGCCGCGGCGGCGTCGACGACGGTGGTCGCTTCCAGCGCGAGCCGGTAGGCTTCCCACGAGGTGACGAGAAAACCGCCGGCGCGTGTGGCGGCGCAGCGTTTCCACCATGAACGGATGTTGGCGAGGCGATCGCGGAAGAGGGGCAAAGGCTCGAAACGAAACGCGCCGTTCATCGGGCAACCCCAGTATTCGATCCCGCGGCGTGCGAGTGGCGTGGCGAGATCGCTCTCGGCGAAGTTGTACAACTCCACGCGAGGATGGCGCGTGAAAGGATAATAATACCAATCGTACGCGATGATGTCGGCCGGCAGACGCGGGATTGCCGACGGGATGAAATTGAGCATGTCGGCCCACATGCCGAGTCGTAGTCCGTGCGAAGATGCGAGCGTGTGAAGGCGGTCCACGTGACCGGCGAAGTGCGCGGCGAGCCCGCGCTCGGCGATCTCAGCGCGGCAACGCGGACAGCGGCCGAGATGAAAGGACTCGTCGAGACCGACGTGGACTTTCCCCGCGGTGCAGAAGGGCGCCACATCGCGCAACAAGCCGTCGGCGACGGCGAGGGTGTCGGGATGCAGCGGGCAGATTTGTCCGTGTGGAAGCGGCGAGGCGTCGTCGGCGCGCAGTTCGTTGAGATCGCGCAGCGCGGGGACTTTGATGAGGTACTGCGTGTGCCCGAGGAGATTGACGATGGGCACGGTGCGGATGCCGTAGCGTGCGGCCGTTTCGACGAGGCGGGCGAAGTCGTGCGTCGAGTACGCATCGCGCCGGGCGATGTCGGGGAAATTTGGATACACGATCGCGTCTTCGAGGTGGAGATAAAGCTCCTGATAGCCCCAGTCCGCGTAACGCGGGAGAAGTTTCAGCAGCATATCGAGTCGCTCAACCTGGCGGGCGAGGTCCCATTGAAACGCGCGAATCATGAGCGGAGGCTTCGCAGAAGTTTCGATCACGCGGCCGGCAGAATCGACGGCGCGACCTTCCAGTGGACGGCCCAAGCGAAGTTGTCGCTCGAGGTCAGGCAGAGCGTGGCGCCTTTCTCGAACGCGAAGGCGGCGATACCGCTGCGGCCCGTGACGAGCAACGTCGCCATGGCGCTCAGTTGAGGTTCGTGCCCGACGACGGCGAGCATCTGCGTGGGTGCGAGCGTGGCGAAACGTGCGGCGATTTTTTCGGGAGGATCTTCGGGAAGCAGACCGAGCGTTTCGCGGAGCACAGGTTTGGGTGCGGCGGCGCTCAGCAGCTCGGCGGTTTCGCGCGCACGAACGAGCGGGCTGTGCCAGATCTCGGCGGGTGTGAACGCGCGATTGCCGGTGAAGAAGGCGACGAGGCGTTGGCATTCAGCGCGACCGCGCGGGCTGAGCGGACGGACCGGGTTTTCTTCGGAGGCAACTGCGTGCGCGTGACGCACGAGATAGATGACGGGCATGGAAAGGAGAGAAGCGTGAAGCGACGAAAGGGGAAGGGCGAAACGAATGACCAGTGACCAATGACGAATCACCAATGGCGGATGGTCGATGGCGGGTGTGCGCGTTTCGTTGGTGGCCGCCGCCGCGACGCGTTTTATTTCTTTGCGTCGAGCAACGTGCGCACGGACTTGATGAGGGCGCTGAGCGCGAAAGGCTTCGTGATGACCGTGGCGAATTCGAGCTGTTCGACCGCGAGCGGCGGGCAATCGGGATTGCAGGTCGCGAGCACGCCCATTTTGGGGTGCTCGGAGCGCAAGGTGCGGATGAGCGATTCGCCATGATGACCGGCTGCGCCGCCGATTTGCGTGATGAGCAAATCGATGGGGCGACCGAGACGACGCGCGATGTCGATGCCGTCGTCGGCGGTGCGTTCCGACAAAACCGTGTAGCCATCGGCGCTGAGGATGCCGGCGATCATTTTGCGAACGACATCGTCTTCTTCAACGATGAGCACGGTCTCGCGATTGCTGCCACGCGTGGGCAGACTCGGGATCGCGAAGGAGGTCGCCTGAATCGGTTCGCGAACTTCGGGGAGGAAAATTTCAAACGTGGTGCCAACCTTGAGCGCGCTTTGCACGCGAATGTGTCCACCGCTTTGTTGGATCACGCCATAAACGAGGGCGAGGCCGAGGCCGGTGCCGCGTCCAGGTTCCTTGGTGGTGAAGAACGGCTCGAAGAGATGCGACTGCGTTTCTTCGTCCATGCCGATGCCGTTGTCCTGCACGGAGAGGACGGCGTAGCGGCCGGTAGGAACGGCGTCGCCCGCGGAGGACTTGTCGGTGATCTCGCGCAGCGAGGTGGTGATCGTGACCTGACCGCCGAGGCTCAACGCGTCGCGGGCGTTGATCGTGAGATTAAGCAACACCTGCTGAAGTTGCGCAGGATCGACGCGGACGTGCAGCGATTCGGAATCGAGCGCGAGCACGAGCGAGTTGGCGGGCTTGAGCAGGCGCGAAAGAATCTCGGCATTGTCGCGGACGAGCTGGTTGAGGCTGACGACCTTGGGGTTCATCGCCTGGCGTCGGCTGAACGCGAGCAACTGGCGCACGAGCGCGGCGGCCTTCTGGCTCGCGAGGTGGATTTCCTCGAGTTCGCGCGAAGCGTGACGACGAACAGCGGGACGGGAGGCGAGAATCTCGCAGTAGCCGTTGATGACGGAAAGCAGGTTGTTGAAATCGTGCGCGACGCCGCCCGCGAGACGTCCGACCGCATCGAGACGTTGCGCGTGGATGAGCGCTTCCTGCAGGCGACGTTTCTCCGTGAGATCGCGGAACGTGGCGACGATGTGCGTGACCTCGTTGCGCGAGTTGTGAACGGGGCAGTAGTTCCACGCGGCGTAGAGCGGCGTGCCGTCCTTGCGCAGCAGGTGTCCGTCGCCGCTGAAGACGCGACCGATCGAGAGCTCGCGGCTCCACGCTTTGAGTTGTTCGAGCGTATCGGTTTCGGCGTGAAGCGCGATCAAGCCGAGCGCGCGTTGAGCCGCCTCGGAGTGGCCGGTCATCGCGCAAATGCTTTCGTTGGCGAAAAGGATCTTGAGGCCCTTGCGCGTCCAACGTTTTTCCAAAATCAACACGCCTTCGCTTTGCGCGTGCACGGCGGCCGCGAGCAGCGGGGCCGGTGGCGGCCGGCTGCGGCGGTCGCGTGCATCGGGCAGCGCGGGGAAGGGCGGAGTTGACTGGAGATGTTTCAAGAAAAGGGCGTGTTACGGGGCGAGGCGCTCGATCAGCCATTCGCCGGACGTGTCGCGACGGTAACGCAAGCGATCGTGCAGCCGGCTGCGGCGGCCTTGCCAAAATTCCACGATTTCGGGCGAGACGCGATAGCCGCCCCAGTGCGGCGGCAGCGGCACTTCCTGGCCCGCGTACTTTTTTTCGACGGCCTTGTAGGCCTCTTCGAGGGCTTCGCGCGACGGGATCACGGCGCTCTGCGCGGAGGCCCAGGCGCCAAGCTGGCTGCCGAGCGGACGGCTGTGAAAATAAGCGGCCGATTCTTCGCGCGAGATGCGGGTGACGGCGCCATCGACGATCACCTGGCGCTCCATCGTGATCCACGGAAAGAGGAGCGAAACACGGGCGTTGACGGCGAGTTCGCGGCCTTTGCGGCTGTCGTAATTCGTATAAAAAACGAAGCCGCGCCCATCGAGGCCCTTGAGCAGGACGATGCGCGAAGCGGGACGTCCGGAACCGTCGGCCGTCGAGCAAACCATGGCATTGGGTTCGGGGACTTTGGCGGCTTCGGCTTCCTGGAACCATTTCTCGAACTGACGAAACGGGTCTCGCGCGAGGTCTTTCTCGTGCAAGCCCGCGAGGGAATAGTCTTTGCGTAAGTCAGCGAGGGCCATGGATGGATGGTGTTTTTATCGAGGTGGGAGAATAGTTTCCAACTGGTAAACGATGTATCTCCTCGCAAGCAGGGAAACCACTACACGGCCACGCATCTTTTCATGGATTCGCGGTCCCGAGGATGCGCCGGGCTGCGAGTCGGGAGTAGTTAAGCGGGAGAAATCTTGACGCAACTTTCCACGCTTTCGTCGACGGCGAGGATTCGTTAACGCTCCGGCATGACTCCAGCCACCTACATCGACACGCATGCGAATGAGCTGGCGGCGTTGCTAGGCGATCTGGTGCGTATGCCGACGGTCAATCCGCCGGGAGAAAACTACGATGCGATCACCGCGCGGCTCACGACGGAGTTGAAGACGGCGGGCCTGCAAGCGCGGCGCCTGCCCGTGCCGGCTGCGGCGTGTCGCGCGGTGCTGCCGCGGGAGCAGTGGCATCATCCGCGCTGGAACGTGTTGGGGCGCCTCCGTGAGCGCGGCGCGAAACGCACGCTGCATTTTAACGCGCACTATGACGTCGTGCCTGTATCGGGAAACTGGATACATGGCGGACCGTTTTCGGGAGCACGGGCGGGCGGGCGTGTTTACGGACGTGGTACGGCCGACATGAAGGGCTCGATGGCGAGTTTGCTCGTTGCGTTGCGGGCTTTGCGCGCGTGCGGCGTGCAGCCGGCGTTGAACATCGAGGTGTCGTTTACCGCCGACGAGGAAACAGATTCGGCTTTGGGCGCGGGCTGGCTCGTGCGGCACGCTCCGCTCGAGCCTGACTACGCGGTGGTGATGGAAGGCGGCGAAGGGCATCGCGTGTGTTGCGGGCACAACGGTGTCGTGTGGCTCGAAGTGACTGTGCGCGGGCGGGCCGCGCATGGATCGCGTCCGGACAAAGGTATCAATGCTTTCGAAAAAATGGCGGCGCTGGCGCTGGCATTGAAGGAGCACGGCCGCGAGCTCGCGCGACGACATTTCGTGACGCCGGAAGGCGAGACCATGCGGCCTACGTTGAACATCGGCGGCGTGTTTGGCCAAGGGCCGGGCGGCAAGATCAACACCGTGCCGGCGGAGGCGACTTTCTCCATCGATCGGCGAGTGCTCGCGATCGAAACGGTGGCGTCGGCCGAGCGCGAGTTACGGACGTTTCTGCGCGAAGCGGCGCGACGGATTCCTCGGTGTCACATCGAAGTCCGAAAAGTTTCGGATAATCATCCGTGTTTTTCGGAGCCCACTCATCCGTTCTTTGGAACGATGGCTGAAATCGTCGGACGCGTGCGACGGAAGCCGGCGGTTTTCAGCGTGTCGACGGGTTTTAACGACATGCATTTCTTCGCGCATCATCTGAAAATTCCCACGCTCGGATACGGGCCGGGCGGAGCGGGTTGCCATGCGGTGAACGAGCACGCGTCGCTGCGTGAACTGGTGGCCAGCGCGAAAATCTATGCGGAGTTGATGACGCGTTTCCGCGGCTGATGCCTCAGGCCGAAAAACGAGAATCTCGGCGCGCGTGCGAGTGTTTTCACCGCGGCAATTTGCCGGGCCCGTTTGCGTATGCGGGCATGCGCGCTAAGTTCGGGGACAACCCCAACCTCAACATTTAAGGAGGCACCATGCCGGTGATTAAAATCCATCTCGATGATGAAGAATTCGCTCCCGTCGCCCGTCTGGCGGATGAGCTGCACCTGAGGCCGGAAGACATCGCTTATGCCGGGCTGAATATGGCCATGGCGCGAGCGAACGATGCCACCGTGCGCACGGAAATCACCGAAGCGCATTATTGGCGTCGCGAAAATCTGCCCAGTTGGGGGGATTCCGCCCGTTCGGTGCATGCCTACGAAGGCAAGGCCGACGGCGGGCATACCCAAGTCCGCTAATTATGTAATGGAGTGAAGGCGGCGGGAGCGTTGGAAGCCGCGTCCTCGGGGCGCGGCTTCCGCGTGTCTGCAAGTCGCGATCGACGTGCGACTCACGGCGTCGCCGGAAGAGGCGGCTGGACGCGGACGGCGCGGATCGTTTTGGTGGCGGGCAATCATGAACGCATCCGCCACCGCCACGATCGATCTCTACGGGCTCACGCGGGCGGAGCTGCAGGCGCTCTTTGCGAGCTGGGAAATCAGTCCGGTGCACGCGGCGCGCGTTTGGAATTATTTGTATTGGGAATGCGTGGACAGTCTCGCGGCGATGACGGAGTTGCCCGCGCGCTTGCGCACGCGACTCGAAGCGGAGTGCATGCTGAGCGTTCCGCCGGTGGCGCTCGAGACGCACAGCAGCGACGGCTACACGCGCAAGTTTCTCCTCGCGCTGCACGACGGCGAAAAAATCGAAACCGTGCTCATGCGTTATCCCGGCCGCGTGACGGCGTGCATCAGTTCGCAGGCCGGTTGTGCGATGGGCTGCGTGTTTTGCGCGACGGGCCAGCGCGGATTTGCGCGGCATTTGACCACGGGCGAGATCGTCTCCCAGGTGGTGCATGTGCAGCGCTTGTTGCGCGCGAACGGCGAGCGACTGCGCAATCTCGTGCTGATGGGCATGGGCGAACCGCTGCACAATTACGATGCGGTGATGAAGGCCGTGGATATTTTCCGCGATTCCGCGGGACTGGCGATCGGAGCGAAAAAAATCACGCTCAGCACCGTCGGCGTGATCCCGGGCATTCGCCGGCTCGCGGACGAAAACCAGCCGATCTATCTCGCGCTGAGCCTGCATGCGGCGACGCAGGAAGAACGCCTGAAACTCGTGCCGACGGCGAGGCGCTGGCCGCTCGACGAGTTGATGGATGCCTGCCGCTACTACATCGCGAAAACGGGGCAGGAGATCTTCTTCGAGTGGACGCTAATCGAAGGTGAAAACGATTCCGAAGAACACGCCCACGCCGTCGGCCGTCTGCTGGCCGGCATGGAGTCGCAGGTGAACCTGATCCCGCTGAATCCAACTTCTGGATACGCGGGCACGCCGGCGCGAACGGAGGCGGCGAAACGCTTTCAGGCGATTCTCGCGCAGTACGGTCTGCCGAGCACGGTGCGTCAGCGCCGCGGCATCGATATCGCCGCCGGTTGCGGGCAGCTCGCGGCCGCGAGCTGATAACGCATTGTCCCTTCCGTGGAGGAGCCGCGACGCTCCTAGAGCAGTCCGAGTGCTTCGCGTGCCTGCAGCGTGAGCGGCGTTTCGACCAGTGCGGGCGCCGCGGGGAGTGTATTCGAAAGTCCAATACGCGCGGCGCGATCGCGCAGGGTGAGCCATGCGAGCGTGTCTTTTTCGGAGGTCGCGGCGCGTCCGGCGACGGCGGCGAAAGTCTCCGCTGGATTGGCGATCTGCTCCGAGGGCAACACGCCTTTGTCGGCGAGGAAGACGGACGCGGAAGCGCCGAGCGTGTCGCACCAGGCGAGGGGATTGGTCGGCGGCGTGTAAGCGGGGCCGCCGGGATACGCCTGCCATTCCATGAAGAGGCGAATGGTCTCGTGAAGTTTTCCGAGTTCGGCGTCGGCCGTGGCAGGCGTCCAACGGGCGATGAACTGTTTTCGTTCGCGGAACTTTTTCACCTCCCACACGCGCAAGATGAGTTCGAAGTCGTCGTTCTGATGTTTGAGCGCGCCGGTGAAAACGTAGTCGAGTCCGTCCGACGCGGTGTCGACGAGCTGGCGGATGTTGTCGGCCGTCCATTCGACCGGGAAAATCGCGTAATGATCTTTGCCGAGCATGCCGAGGGCGGCGATGGGCGCGTAGTGCGGCGCGAAATACAGCGTCTCCGCGAGCCAGAGGGGAATGCCGCGCGTGAGGCGCGCGATCGGATCCTCCGGCTGTTTCATGCGCGTCTCGAAATCGGGTGTGTTGAGCAACGCGAGCTGACCGAACGCGACGCGGCGCAGCCGGCCCTGTTTGGCGGGGGGTAGCACCCCGGCGACCTCTTCCAAACCGTAGGCCCAGATCGGACGGCTGATGCTGACGAGGCTGATCATTTTCTTCTCGGGCGCGGCGGGCACAGCGCCGGCGGGATTCGCGGCGGGCGCGGAAGGCAGTTCGCCGCGGCGTTCCAATTCGAGAAGTTCCGCGAGTACGTTGGAGAAACCGTAGAGACGTTCTTCGAGCTCGGGACGTTGAAGCGAAAAAAGGATGTCGAGCAGATGCTGCGCGGCGCCGGTGTTGCGCGTGGCGAGATAAGCTTGGAGGAGATTGATGCCGGTGGCCGGACCGTGACGCTCCGCATCGTAGCGCGGTGCGATGAGCTCGACGATTTGTTCGACATAACCGCAGGAGCCGAGATCGCCGGAGAGCGTGACGAGGACATCGGGACGATCGCCCGCGGTGCGCAAAAGGTCTTCGTAGATCGCCATGGCGCCGGCGAGATCCTTGGCCTCGAGCTTTTCGCGGGCGGCGAGCAGGCGCGCTTTCACACCCGACGCAGGGCTTTCCGGCGCGATCTCGGGCGAAGGCGGCGAGGTGAGATCACCATTGCCGTTCGCGGGCGGGAGGGGAGACGGCTGGTTGGAATCTTTTTTGGAGGCGAAGCGGTCGAAGAAGCCCATGGGCGGCAGGAAAGCGGCGAGAAGAACAAGTGCGAAGGAAAAATAACGCAGGGCCGATCCCGCTTTTATCGAGCGACCATGTATTCACGGAACTGAGACAGCGGCCGGCGGCGCGATGATCGCGGAAACGCTGACGACCGGTGTCGGCGGAACCGTGAGCGCGTCGGGAAGATTTTTTTCTCGCACGGCGAGCGTTGCGAGAACCTTGGGCACGTACATGCGCGTCTCGGCGGGAAGCAGCTCCACGATGTCGGCGAATTCGCGCGAGCCGGTTTTCTTGATGGCGACGGCGATGCGTCCTTCGCCGGCATTGTAGGCGGCGAGCGCGAGAGGCCAGGAGTCGAAGCGATCGTGAAGACGGCGAAGAAACTTGGCGGCGGCACGGGCGTTTTTCCCCGGCTGCAGACGTTCATCGAAAGGAAATGTGCGCAGGCCGTATGCGCGCGCGATGAGTGGCATGAGTTGGTAAAGACCGCGGGCTCCGACAGGACTGCGGGCGGACGGATTGAGCGATGACTCGACCTCGGCGAGCCACGCCAACTCGGGCGGCAGACCTTCCGCGGCGAAAATCATTTTGAGCACCGGCATGAGTTCATCGGCGCGTTTGGGCTTCGGACGCGCACGCATGCGTTCGAGCCACACATCGTAATAAGGAATGGGCGGGCGCGGCTCTGCAGGCGCGACCTCGGCCGGAGGATTTTCAGGCGAAGGCGTAGAGGGCGCGGTGGCGGACGGCGGGGTGGTCGTGGGGGCTTTGCGCGGAGCGGCGGGCGTGCGCAGCGCGATGCCCGCGGTCTCGATCAAGTCCAGCCGCTCGGCGAGCCAGTCGGCGTATTCGTCGTAGTTTGGCATGAGCCGCAGCGCGGCGAGGGTGCGGCGAGCGTCGGGCTCCAGCGCGGCGAGTTCTTCGACGGAGCCGGCGGTGAGCGACTGTTGGAGACGCGCGACGAAGGCATTCCATTGTTCCTGCGATACGAACTCGTAGTGCTCTTTGATCGAGTCGGGCGCGTAGTCGTCGAAAAGCTGACGACCAAACTCGTACAGCGCATCGAACTCGGCGGAGGCGGACGCGGCGGGCTGTGCGGCGCGATCGGTATCGCTACGGGCAGGCGCCTTCTCGGTGTCTCCAAATAATGGATACGCCGTCAGTGCGAGCAGGGCGGCCAGCCCGGAAACGGTGAAGCTCGGAAATCGCATGGCTGGCGATGGACAGGAGGACGGAACATCAGTTCGGAGCCGGAAAAGGGAAACTCTCTTTTCGGCGTTTAAGCCTCTCTTCGCAAAGCACTCGCGGCGACTTGAGTAGGAGAGAAGCAGGCGGATTTTCTCTCGCCTTTTTGATCGATCGCGAGAGACCGGCGGGATGCCGGAAAAACCTCAACCTGCGAAACGCGATAACTGCTGTCCGCGCGGCGTTTTCTGGTTTTTGACGACGGTGACGCTGCTGCTCGTCGCGAACTGGGTGGCGGCGGTTGCGCGGTTCCAAGTGAACGTGCCGATGTGGGATCAGTGGGATTATTTTAATCCGCTCTTTGAAGACGAAGGCTGGACCGCGTTGTTCCGTCTTCAACATGGCCCGCATCGGCAGGGCCTGGGGTTTGTGCTCAGTTCTTGGGTGATGGCGGCGAGCGGGTGGGACTCTCGCATCGAGAGCTTGTGGATGGTGTTTTTGCTCACGGTTTCTGTCGTGCTCGCGTTGAGTTTGAAGAAGCGCGTCACCGGTAAATTGAGCGCCGTCGATGTTTCGATTCCGCTGTTGATTCTGACGCTGGAGCAATGGGGCAGTGTGATCGAAGTGCCCAATGCGTCGCACAGCGTGTTTCCGCTGATGCTGATTTTATTGGCGGCGCATGTGTGGCTCGATGAACGAACGAAAGTTCGGTTGCCGGTCGCGGCGCTGCTCGCGGTGTGTGCGATTTTCACCGGCTTTGCGATCTTCGCGGGCATGGTGCTGACGGTGTTTTTAGTGATGGCGCTGGTGCGTGCGCTCTGGACGAAGGCGCGGGACGAGGTCATCGCAGCAGCGATCGGTGTCGTCATTGTCGCGGCGGGATGGTGGGGGTTTTCGGTTGGGTATCGATTTGATCCCGCGAGTGACGGCTATCGATTCCCGCACGAACCGCTGTTCGATTATGTGCGTTTTCTCGCGCTGATGCTGGCGCATCCGGCGGGCGCGGAAACGACGACCGCGGCGGTTTATCTGATCGGTGGCGTGCTGTTGATCGCGAGCGTGTTCATCGGCGCGGTGACTGGCTGGCGCTGGTTGCGAGGGAAGAGCGCGCGAGGCGATGACGTCGTCCTGCTGCTCGTGGGCGCGGGCTTGGCGTTCGCCGCATTCACGGCGGTTGGAAGGATTCATCTCAATATCGCGGCGGGCATGGTCTCGCGTTATGTGACGTTGCTCGTGCCGCTCTGGCTGGGGATTTATCTGTGGAGCGTATCGAGAAAATGGATACTCCTGCGGCGCGCGGGAGTTGTGGCCGTGCTTCTGATGAGTTTGGCGCCGTTTGCGAATATGCTGAAACGCCCGACCGCGGATTGGCCGGGCACGGCGGGATTGAGCGATCGGGCACGGCAGGCGCTGGCGGAATCGACCGCGGGAAAAATGGCGTGGGTCTCCGCGTTTTTACGGACGAGTGATTTTCGCGAAGCGGATCGTCTGATCGGGCGCAAAATCCATCCCTGGGGCGAAAGCAATGATCTAGACGGCAAACTGCGTTGGTTGCGTGAGCGACGGCTGTCGTTTTTTGCGCAGGCCGAATCGCGGGCGTGGCAGCCCTGGCGGGATGAACCGAGGAGTCTGTGGCTGCATACCGCGACGCACGATGACGACGGCTGCTGGATGGCCGATGAATCCACTTTATGGATACACAATCCGGCGTCGGGTTGGTTGAATCTGCGCGTTGTGCAAAAAGCGTCCGGACTCCCGGCGGATGCCGGCATCGAGTTCGAACATCAGCAATCGAAGGGCCGTGAGACCGCTGGGTATCTGACGGAAACGATATCGCTCCCGATCGGCGCAGGTGAGCAGACGCTCTCCATGCGCAGTACGACAGGAGCGGTGCCGATCCATCCGCCCGAGGACATGCGTTTGTTGTCCTACAAATTTAGCCACGCGACCCTCACGCCGGCGCCTGCGGGAGTCGTGTGGACGCGTGCAAACGACATCGATGCGCCGTGGCGTGCGGCTTATCGTTGGGGAATTTTCACGGGCTTTTATGGATGGGAAGCGGACACCGGCCTCGGGTGGACCGATGGTGAGGTTCGGCTCGAAGTCGATTCCGCGCAGCCGCTTTTTCTCAACGTCCACATTGCCGCGCGTTATCGGCCGGTCGCGACGGGACCGTTGATCGTGCGGGTGGGCGATGAAACGTGGGAGGTGCCGTTTGCCGAAAAGAGCGCCTCGTTTTCGCTGCGATTGCCGGGAAGCGCGAGCCCGCATGTGATTGTGCTCAAGAATGCAGGCGGTGCGGCGAGTCCGCGCGACGCCGAGGGGAAAACCGATCCGCGAACGCTCGCGTTGCGCATGCGTCGTCTGGACGTCACGGAGCAGCCGGTATTTGCGGAGCTGAACGCGGATCGCTGACGCGATGCGGATGGTGCGGGCCGCTTTCCCGTTTGACCCTCGGAGCGGCGTCCTTAGCTAAGACCGTTCCCTGCGGCGCGCGGGGATTTGCCGGATGAATCGGGTCTACATCAAAACCTACGGATGCCAGATGAACGAACGCGACAGCGAAGCCGTCGCGGCGATGCTGCGCGCGCGGGGTTATCGCATCGTGAACTCGGAAGACGATTGCGACGTGATGTTGTTGAACACCTGCAGCGTGCGCGACGCGGCCGAACAAAAGGCGATCGGCAAAGCGGCCTACGTGCAGCATCGCAAAAAGAAGAATCCGGATTTCGTGCTCGGTATCCTCGGCTGCATGGCGCAAAACCGCGGTGCCGAGCTGCTGGATAAGTTGCCCGATGTGGACCTGATCGTCGGCACGCAGAAGTTTCACCAAGTGCCCGACTATCTCGACAATCTGCGCGCGGCGCGAAATGCCGGCGTGCCGATTCCGGAGACGATCGTCGATATCGCCGAGGAGCCGGGTTCGCAAAACGCGATCAAGGATCACCTCGAACTCGACGGACCGGTGCCGCAGGTGAGCGCGTTTGTTTCGATCCAGCAGGGCTGCAACATGGATTGCGCGTTCTGCATCGTGCCGAAGACGCGTGGTGACGAACGTTCGCGTCCGATGGACGAGATCGTGGCGGAGTGTCGCCAGCTCGCGGCGCGCGGTGTGAAGGAAATCACGCTGCTCGGCCAGATCGTGACGAGTTACGGCCGCCGTGATTACACGCACACGGGAGGGATCTCGCCCTTCACGCAGTTGATCGAACGCGTGCACGAGATCGAAGGGATTGAACGCATCCGTTTCACGTCGCCGCATCCGCGCGGATTTAAGCAAGACCTCGTCGAAGCGTATGGCCGTTTGCCGAAGTTGTGCGAATACGTGCACCTGCCGATGCAAAGCGGCAGCAACCGCATCCTGCGCGCGATGAACAGGCCCTACACGCGCGAACGTTACCGCGAGATCGTGGAGGCGCTGCGGGCGGTGAAGCCTGACATGTATTTCTCGACCGATGTGATTGTCGGCTTCCCCGGCGAGACCGACGAAGATTTTGAGCAAACCCGCGAACTTTTCGAAGCGTGCAACTACGACATGGCGTATGTATTCAAATATTCCATACGCAGCGGCACGCCGGCGGCGTCGATGGGCGATCAGATTCCCGACGATGTGAAAGAACATCGCAACCAGGTGCTGCTCGAGATCCTGCGTCAGAACTCGTTGCGCCGTAGCGCCCAACTCATCGGCAAGATCGAGGAAGTGCTCGTGGAAGGTCCTGACAAAACCGGTCGCCGCTTCACCGGTCGCACGCGCGGAAATCGCGTGGCGATTTTTGATGCCGATCCGCGGTTGATCGGTCAGCTGGTGCCGTTGCGTATCGAGCGCGCGTCGGTGAGTTCGCTGTATGGCGAGCTGGTGCTCAGCGGCGTGGATGCCGCGACGCGTTGAGGCGCGAGTTTGCCGCATGTACGCACCGATCGAACGACGCTCCGCACGCCTGGTGCACCGGGCGCTGGCATATGGCCTTGCGAAAGCTGGCGGGGAAGGGAAGTAAGGAGATCCTTTTTTATGACGCTCACCACTGCCACGGTATTGCCCGGACTTTTGCTCATCGCGCTCGGGGCGTTGTTTCTGACCGGAAACTCGGCCGTCGTTTCGATGTTCAAGTCGCTGCCGCGCTCACGTGTGGCCGCGGTGGTCTTTTTCGGCGGTGGCGCGATCTGGTTTTTGTACGTGCTCGCGGGATTGCCTGAAGCGGATCTGATCCTGGCGAAATCGCCGCGTCCGCTGATGGTCGGTTTCGGCGCGCTGGCGTTGCTGGCGTTTTATTACCTGCCGGATTTCCTGGCGGTGCGCGGACTCGCGATCGTGACCTTGTTGGGCGCGTGGCCGTTGTTGATGGCCGCGTACGGCGAATACGATCTGCCGCAACGGTTGTTTATGGTGACGATCGTGTATCTGGCGGTGGCGCTGGCGCTGTACGTGGGCGCGGTGCCGTATCGCCTGCGCGACTTTTTCCATTGGTTGTTTTCGCGTCCGCAGCGGGCGAAGGCGTTGGGGGGCGCTCTGCTGGGCTACGGACTGTTGCTCGTCGCGACGGCGTTTACGTATTGAAAATTTGAATACCATGTCGTCGTCCACCGCTGTCACTACCGACGCTTTGAGCGCTCCTGTTCTGCTGGTGATCGCCGGTCCTGCCGGCTCGGGAAAAACCACGCTGTGCGACCGTATGGTCGCGGAAGTCCCTGGTTTTTCGCGTGTGGTGACGGCGACGACGCGCGATCCGCGGCCGGGTGAAGTGCGCGGCGTGCATTATCATTTTCTGACTCCGGAGGAGTTCGACGCGAAGATCGCCGAAGGCGCCTTTCTCGAGTGGGCGTGGGTGCACCAAAAAAACCGCTATGGCACGCTCGCTTCCGCGGTGCTCGATCCGCTGGCGCAAGGGCGCAGCCTGATCATCAACGTGGACGTGCAAGGCGTGGAGAATTTCCGGCGCGCCGCCGCGGCCAATCCGTTGCTGGCGAAACATCTTGCCACGGTGTTCATCGACGTGCCGATGGCGGAGCTGCGCAAACGCATGGTCGCGCGCGGCCAGGATAGCGAAGCCGAGATCGAGCGCCGCATGCAGACGGCGGAGAGGGAGTTGCGCGAAGCGGATAAATTTGACCACCGCATCCGCAGCACGACGCGCGAAGCGGATTTTCAGGCGTTGCTCGCGATCTGGCGTGAGGTGGCGGCCCGTGTGGCCGGTGCTCGTTAAGCGATCCGTCGGGCGGTTGAGACGGAAATGCGCGGCCTGCGCGAAAATCTTTGGTGTGCGCGAAAACCCGGCGTGCTAGCTGCTGCTACGTGACGCCGAGGTGAACTTTACCTTCAACCATCCTTTGTCGATGTCGGTGGCTTGACTCGTCTCCCGGACGACGAATCGCTGGCACGGCATCACCGCCGCGAGGCCATCCACGGTTTCGCGATGTGAGGGATGTCATCCTTCAACCCGTCACAACATGCGTCTATCACGCGCGAATCTGTACCGTTTGTCCGTAGTCGGTGGAGCCCTCTCGCTCGCCGCGCACGCCCAGCCGCCGCAGCCCCCGGCTCCTCCCACTCCACCGGAGCCGCCGGACGAGGAAGTTGTGCAGCTGTCTGCATTTGAGGTTAATGACATGAAGGCGTTCTCGGATCAGGCGATCCCGGGAAAAACGCCGGTTGCTTTCACCGAAGTCGGCAAGGAGCGGCTCGCTAACGAACTCGCGTCGCGCGACATCCCGCTGGCGCTCAACACGACGCCGTCCGTTTACTCCACGACCGATGGCGGTGCCGCGGGCGATGCACGCGTAAACGTGCGCGGATTTAGCCAGCGCAACGTCGCTATTTTGATCAACGGCGTTCCCACAAACGACATCGAGAACGGCTGGTTGTACTGGTCGAACTGGGACGCACTCGGCGACGTCACCAGCACGATTCAGGTCCAGCGCGGCTTGAGCAATGTGACGCTCCCCACGCCTTCGATCGGCGGCACGATGAACATCATCACGGACCCTGCGGCCTCGGAGCGCGGGGGTTCGGTGAAGTTCGAAGCGGGCGCCGATGCGTTTTATAAAGTCACAGGCGCCTACAACACCGGTCTGCTCGCGGGCAAATTTGCGGTCACCGTCGGCGCAGTTGCGAAAATGGGCGATGGCAATCCGCGCGGCGCTTGGACCGAAGGACTGGGTTATTACGTCGGCGCGAGTTGGAAGATAAATGCCAACCATCGCCTCGAAGTCTTCGCCGTAGGTTCTCCACAGGAGCACGGCCAACGCCGTTTCGCGTCCAACATCGCGGCTTACGATGCCAATTATGCGCGCAAGCTTGGCTATACCGATGCGGAGATTCAGGCGGCGCTCGCGGTCGGTCCCATCAACGCCGGCCAGGATTTCAATCCGAACTATGCGCCCGTTAGCTCCAGCTACGGCGGGCAGCAATATTACTGGGGCAAACTACACTCGCGCCACGACTCCGACTTCCTCAACGAAAGCGTGAACTACTTCCACAAGCCGCAGATCAATCTGAACTGGTACGCGAAGTTGACCGAAGATCTGAATCTGACGACGGTTTTTTATTACTCCGGCGGACGCGGCGGCAGCTCCGGCACGTTGAACAACGGTTCCAGCAGCGCGGCCTTCGCACGCTACGCCAACTCGCATCCGCTCTACGGCAGCAACATCGACTGGGATCGCACGATCGAAAGTAATCGCGGCTCCGTGGCCGCCAACGGCACCTCCAAAACTCCGGGCCGCTCGCTCGGCATCCTCCGCAACAGCGTCAACAATCAGGATCAATTCGGCGCGGTTTCCAAACTGAGCTATCAGCTTACACCGGAAGTGAAACTCACGACGGGCCTCGATTGGCGCACGGCGGAAATCGCGCACTTTCGCGAAGTCCGCGATCTGCTCGGCGGTGACTATTATCTGCCCACGGCTGCTCAATCCAGCGACTTCTGGGCGGATGGCGCCAGCACGCGGCTCGGGCTCGGTGACAAGGTGGATTACAACAATACCAACACCATCGACTGGCTCGGCAGCTTTATCCAAGGTCAGTACGAATCCGGTCCGATCACGACCTTCCTCGTTTACGGGTATTCATGGATCAAATACGGTTTCACCGATCACTTCCGCCGCGCTGACGACGGCGGTGAGTTCAAGCTGAAATCCGACGGCATCGAGGGACATCAGTTCAAGGGTGGTATCCAATATTCCATTACAAACGACATCGGTGTGTTCGTGAACGCCGGCTGGGTGGACAAGGTGCCGATCTTCGACGGCGTGATCAACGACACCGTCGGCGTCATGGTGGATAGCGGCAACGAAACCTTCGTCTCGTACGAAGCCGGCGTGCGCTACCAGACACCGGGCCGCTCGTTTAACATCTCGGCCAGCCTCTATCACACGGAATGGAAGGACCGTACCAACACCAACGTGAACGCCACGACAGAAGTCGTCACCTACCTGCGCGGGATGAACTCGATCTACGAAGGTATTGAAATCGAAAGCGCCTGGCAGCCACGCCGCTGGGTGCGCTTCGATGCGGCCGCTTCGTTTGGCGACTGGGTTTACACCGACGACGTCGTTGGTGAAGCGTTTTCGCTGAGCTCCGGCGACCGCATTCCGACCACTTCCCGCGTGTACATCAAAGACCTCAAAGTCGGCGACGCGCCGCAAAGCCAGGTCGCGTATGCGGTAACGTTCTTCCCGGTTCGCGGGCTCTCCGTGAAAGCGCAGGGCCGCTGGTACAGCCGCTACTGGTCGGACTTCGATCCCGCCACGCGCACGAGTGTGAGCGATCGCGGACAGGCATGGAAGATTCCCGCGTACACCGTCTACGACCTCCACGTGAACTACAACCTGCCGATCCGCTCGCGCCGTTTCGACGTGAGCGTGTTTGCCCATGTGTTTAACGTGCTGGACGAAACCTACGTCGCTGACGCCACCGACAACAGTCAGTTCGAAGCGATCTCCAGCGCGCCGTCGCACAGTGCGCAACGCGCCGAGGTTTTCCTCGGCCCGCCGATCTCGTGGAATCTCGGAGTGAAGGTTTCTTTCTAAGACCAACACCACGTATCCATCTTTTCACTACAAAGCGCCCGGATCTCTCCGGGCGCTTTTTTGTGCAGAAAAGCGCGGATGAGCCCGTGACTCTGCGCGGCGGCGGGCCCCGTCCGCCGAGCGGGCCGTGCGGCTCGTGCCCGCCCGGCCCTCAGCCGACGCCGGCTGCTTGGCGGCCGCGACTATGCATTTTCTGTCGAAAATTCACGCCGGGCAGAACGCGCGAATGCCAGTGGAGCACATAAAAAATATGCTCGCGTGAGCTGGCTGACATGAATAATGTTCATGCTGTTAATCGTGCATATAACAGTGAGTTGTGCGGTTTGGCGCACGAACTGAAATTGTGCAAAGTTGGAGGCGGCTGGTGGCTAACATCGTAAGTAGTTTTCTGTAATTTATTTATGTGATTCATGCGCGCTAGGGAGGCGCGAGCGTTGCAAATAGCACGTATTGGGGGGGGGACATGCGCGGCGAGGTTTTTTAAAAACCCGCTTTAGCGAGCGCCGGGGGCGCCGATGAAAAGCGCGACCATCTTATACGCCTTTGGGCGCAGCCAATCCCATGATTCGACATCGCTTCCTCGCGAGTACCGCATTTTTTGCCGGTCTCGTCCTCTCGCTTCGTGCAGACATCCCCGACGCCGGCGGTTTGCTGCGCGATCAATCGATCCAACAACCGCTGCCGCCTCGTCTGCCTGCAGCTGAAACGGAGACCACGGCGGTGCCGCAGCCAGCGGTCGACAGTGGAGTGAAACTCGAAGTGAAGCGTTTCGAGTTTCAAGGCCACGCGGACTTGATCGCCGAGAGCGAGCTGCAAGCGATGGCGGCGAGTCTGCTCAAAAAGGAGGTAGGCATCACCGATCTGCAGATGCTCGTCGCGGAGATCACGGTGCGGTTGAAGTCCAAAGGCTTCTTCCTGGCCCGCGCGTACTTGCCCCGGCAGGACGTCACCGGCGGCACGGTGCAAATCGCTATCCTGCAAGCCAAGGTGGACAGCACGGTGGAGGTGAAGACCAACGACTCACGTCTCTCGCCGCATCTCGTGCGCACCATCACCGAGAGTTATGTGCCCGCGGGACGTCCGCTCAATGAGCGCGATCTCGAGCGCGTGCTCTTGCTCCTCAACGAATTTCCCGGCGTTTCCGCCAAGGCGGTTCTCGAGCAAGGTTCCGCGCCGGGCACCACGCGTCTCGTTCTCGATATCCATGAGGACAAGCTCTTCACTGGCAGCCTCTGGGCCGACAACTACGGCAATCGCTACACCGGCGCATGGCGCGGAAACGCGCTGCTCTCGATCAACGATCCTTTGCGCATCGGCGATCAAGGCACGGTGATGATTTCCGGCGCCGAAGGTTTGTTGCAGGCGCGCGCTTCCTACACGCGTCCGCTGGGTCAACGCGGTTTGCGCGGCGGCATCGCGTACACGGCGATGCGTTACGAGCTTATCGATGGACTCAAGTCGCTCGAAGCCGAAGGCACCGCGCACACGATCAACACCTGGCTTTCGCAAACCCTCATTCGCCGTCGCAGTTTCAATCTCGGCGCGACGCTCGGCTATGATTTCAAAGCGCTGCGCGACGACATGCTCGGTTTCGAGATTCGCGCGAAAAACACGCACAACGTGCATCTCGGCCTCTCGCTGACTGCGCAGGACAGGTTTCTCGGCGGAGGTCTCACGACTGCATCGCTCTCGGGCACGTTTGGTCATCTCGATCTCTCCGGCAACAAAGCCAACGAGCGTGTCGATCGTGCCACCGCCGGCACTTCGGGTGGATTTCATCGCATCAATCTCGGCGCGAGCCGACTTCAGCGCGTCGCACCGCGCTTGACTGCGTTTGGTTCTTATCAAGGTCAGTTCGCCTCGGGGAATTTGGACTCGGGCGAAAAGATGAGCCTCGGCGGACCCTACGGCGTGCGCGCGTATCCGGTTGGCGAAGCGTCGGGCGATGACGCGCATCTGCTCACGTTGGAAGTGCGTCACGACTTGCCGCTCGAGTGGGAAGTTGGCGCGTTGCAGTTCTCGGCATTTTTCGATGCCGGTCATGTGACGCTCAACAAAGAGCCGTGGCCCTTCGCGGTTCAAAACGCGACTCGCAGCAACAACTATTGGCTCTCCGGCGGCGGACTCGGCGTCAGCCTGAGCAAGCCCGGACGCTATCTGCTGCGACTCAACTACGCCCACAAGATCGGCGAAAACGACGGCCGCACCTACTTCGGCAAAGACGCCGACGGCCGCGATAGCGACGGCCGCTTCTGGCTGATCGGTCAGTTCTCTCTCTGAAAATTTTAGACGTCTCCGACATGTTCTCCTCCTCTCGCTTTCTTGCATCGGCGGCATTGGCCGCCGCTTGTGCGACACTCGCGCATGCGCAACCGGTCGCGCCGACCACACTTCCCGATGGCGGCCGTATCACCGCCGGTGAAGCCGCGCTCACACAGCAGGGCAACAGCTTGATCATCGATCAAGCCACGCAGCGCCTGATCACGGAATGGAATGCGTTCAGCATCGGCGCCGATGGCGTCGTGCGGTTTAACCAACCTGGCGCGGATGCCGTCGCGCTCAATCGCGTGGTGGGTGGCGATGCCTCACAGCTGCTCGGTTCGTTGCAGGCCAACGGCCGCGTGTTTCTCGTGAATCCCAACGGTGTCTATTTCGGCGCCGGCGCGTCCGTCGATGTCGGCGGCATCGTGGCGTCCACGCTTGCGCTGTCCGACGCGGATTTTCTCGCGGGCAACTATACGTTTACCGGCGGCAACGGTGCGGGCGCGATCGTCAACGACGGCACGCTCTCCGCGCGCAACGGTGGCGTGATCGCGTTCATCTCGCCGCGTGTCACCAACAACGGTGAGCTCACGGCCGAAGGCGGTTCCGTCGCGCTCGCCGCGGGCGATAAGGTCACGCTCGATTTCAAAGGCGACGGTCTCATCAATCTTTCGGTCGATGCGGCTGCGGTCGATGCGCAGGTCGTTAATCGCGGTCTGATCAAAACCGATGGCGGTCTCGCCATCCTCAGCGCGCGCGCAGCCGGCGATCTCACGGGGTCGGTTGTTAACAATTCTGGTATCCTCGAAGCGAATACACTCGTCGCGCGCGATGGCCGCATCCTCCTCGATGGCGGCGATCTCGGCGTGGTGGAAAACGCCGGCTCGCTCCTGGCGGTCGGCAACGACGCTGGCGCGACAGGGGGCGAGATTATCGTGACTGGCGAGAAGGTCGGTTTGTTCGGCGACGCGCGCGTTGATGCATCGGGTCAAGCGGGCGGCGGTCGCATCGCGATCGGCGGCGGTTTCCAAGGCAACGACGCTTCCATCGCGAACGCGCAACGCACCTTCGTCGGCTCGGACGCGCGTGTGCAGGCCGATGCGATTCAGTCGGGCAAGGGTGGGGAAGTGATCGTGTGGTCCGATGGACTCACGCGTTTCCAAGGCACTGCCAGCGCTCGTGGCGGCGCCGGTTCTGGTGATGGCGGTATCATCGAGATTTCCGGCAAAGGTTTTTTGGAGATGGTCGGTCTCGTTGATGCCGGCGCTGCGCATGGACGTGGGGGCTCGGTGTTGTTCGATCCGAAAAATATCGTCGTGCACGACAGCGGCGGTGCGCTGCTGACGGAGGTCGACGCCTTCGCCGACAACCTCTCCGGCGATAGTATCATCGCACCCGGCACGATCACCGCCGCGACCAACGCGGGGACGACGGTTGTTCTTCAGGCGAACAACGACATCACGATCAACAGCTCCATCTTCACGACCAACGCCTCTGGTGTCGGCGGTGCGCTCACGTTTCACGCCGGTCGTAGCATCACCATCAATTCGAACATCTATTCGGACGACGCGAACGTCAGCTTCGTCTTAAACGATGCCGCGGCGACAGGTGCTCAACGCGACGCGGGCGAGGCGGTCTTTACCAACAACAGCTTGATCGATGCCGGCGAGGGCAATGTGTCCATCACCATGAGCACGGGCTCGACGAGTGGCGCTATTTCCACGGGGCAGATCACGGCCAAGGATTTTTCGATCACGCACAATGGCGGAACCGCTGGGGCTGCGGCGGGAAAGATCGATCTCGGCGAGCTCACGATCACGGGCGACCTCAACATCATTACGTCATCCGCGCGCGATGTCGTTAATACCGTCGGCAACATTCTGGTGCTCGGCACCACGACCATCGATTCGAAAGGCGGCGATGTGACGCTCACGCGTGCCACGACCGATCTTAATATCGGTGCATTCACCAATGTCGGCAACGTCACGCTCAACGACGCCAACGCATTCCGTTTCGGCACCAGTAACATCGCCGGCAACCTCGTCTTCACGAGCAAAGGCCCGGTCGCTTCCACTGGCGCGATCACCGTCGCCGGCACCGCCTCGCTCACCGCGACAAGCGGTGGTTTCGGCTACGCCGATCCGTACATCAATCTTTCCAACAATAATGATTTCCAAGGCGGCCTCACGTTAAGCGTCGCCAGCTCTGGCGCCAGCGGCACGGGCGGTTATGCGATCATCAAAGACATCAACGGTCTGAGCCTCACCAGCGCGAATCTTAATCGTTATCTGACGATTAACGCAGGCGGTGCGGTCGATCTCGGGCCGACTACGGTGGGCAGCGATCTTACGGTGAGCACCACGGGTGCGATCACCGATAGCGGAACTTTGATTGTTCCGAATTACGCGCAGTTCACGGCCGACGCCGCGAACGACATCACCCTCGATTCCGCCGCGAACAACTTCAACTACCTGCGCATCGGTTCCGGTAAGGACGTCGTTATTAACGACACCAACGCGCTGGTATTTGGTTATTCTGCTTCGAGCTTCAGCACGATTTCCGGCAACTTGAGCGTCACCGCGGGTGGAAATATTAGTCAGCATAGCTACAGCTCGAGCTCTCCTTACGATTCCCGCCTTCTGGTGACGGGCGACACACTCTTCACCGTCACGGCCGCGAACAGCAATTTGTTCCTTGGCTATAGCGATCCGCTGAACGCGACCTACGCGGGTTTGGCAAACAGCTTCGGCGGTTCCGTCACCATCGCGAAGTCGGGCGCTGGTTCCTACCAGGATGTTTATCTGCGCAACACCAGCACCAACGCCGCTCAGATCATCGGCCTCGCCACCGTGGGTACGCTTCAAAACGTATCACTTCGCTACGACAATGCCGCCAGCGTGGAGATTCCTGGCATGACGCTTACCGGCAATCTTTCGATCTCTGCGCCCAATGGCGGCATCACGCAATCCGGCGCGCTGGTCGTTCCTGGAACCGCCATGTTCCGCGCCTCGAGCACGAAGGACATCACGCTCACCAACGCGGCGAACAACTTCTATCGCATCAACGTCAACGGCGCGCGCGATGTTTTCCTCACCGACCTCAACGCCATCGAACTCTACGGCAACGGTTACTCATTCAGCCTCTCGCGAAATCTGAGTGTTACCGCGGGCGGAGCCATCACCGATGCCAGCAGTTCCGATGCTAACTATTACATCAACGTCAACGGCGGCACAGCCACGTTCAACGCCGGCGCGGGTAATAACATCACGCTCGATAATCAGTACAACCAGTTCAGCCGGGTGGACATCACCTCCGGCAACAATGTCACCATCTACGATAACGACAGCATCGTCTTCGGTAATTCCACGATCTCGGGCGCCTTTCTCGTCGATTCGCGTGGCTCAGGAACGCTGACCCAGGTCGCCGACACCGCCATCACTTCCGGCGCTGCGACCTTCAATAATTTCACAGGTGGCATCACACTGAGCCAGCCCAACAACGTCTTCGGCAATATCGCGCTCTCGTCTGACACGGGTACCGTCAACATCCGCGAAAACGATGCCATCACGCAGGCCTCCGCGTGGAATCTCAGCACCTATTTTCCGGCGGTCACCCTCACCACCTCCAACGACCAGGCCATCACCCTCGACAACGCGTCGAACCGTTTCGGCAATCTGACCATCACCCAGATCGCCAACGGCAATCTCACGCCTGGCGCCGTGAGTATCCGGGAGAATGATACAATCACCCAGGGATCCGCCTGGACGACGCATGGCGCTACTACGCTCAACTCCGGCGCGTACTCCATCGCTCTGACCAACGCCAATAACGTTCTCGGCCCGCTCCAGGTGAGCGGCGCTGCTACTAACGGCTACAACATCACCGTCTGGGCTAAAGAAACCGCCGGCAAAGCCGCCATCTACGATGCGGGCGCCGCGGGTGCTTGGTCCACGGGCACAGGTGCGGACACGCTTGTTTCGCTCGTTGGTTACGATGCAACCGGAACCACCGCTGGCGCAGGTGACATCTTTCTCACGCAGACCGGCAACGTTCTCGGCAATCTCTATGTCCGCGGTAACGACGTCACCATCACCGACAGTACTTCGCTGACCGATGGTGCCACGCCGTGGATCACCACTGGCGTCACGACGCTCAATGCCGGCTCGAGCTCCATCGTTCTCGACAATCTGAGCAACAGTCTCGGTGCGATCGCCATCGGCGGTACGCCGTCGTCGGTCCTCATCACCGACAACACCGATCTCACGCAGGCCTCTGCTTGGACGATCGGCACCGCTCCCGTCACGCTCGATGCCCGCAATCATCACATCGACCTGTCCACGAGCGGAAACGTCCTCGGCAATATTCACATCACCACGACCAATGGCGTGCCGCTCTCCGTCAAAATCACGGAGAACGACGCCATCACCCAAGGTTCCACGTGGGTGCTCAATGGCGTGCCCGTGACGCTGGTCGCCGAAAACGACAAAGCCATCACGCTCACCAACGCGTCCAACATTCTCGGTAACCTCACCGTCACCGGTGGCACCGTTTCCATCAGGGAAAATGATACCATCACTCAGGGCGGCGCTTGGACCACCACCGGCACCACCACGCTTAATGCCGCGACCAACGCGATCACGCTCAACAACACGAGCAACGTCCTCGGCGCGCTCGCGTTTGGCGGCACACCGTCCGCGATCTCCATCACCGAAAACAGCGACATCACGCAGGCGGCTGCCTGGAATCTCACGAGCACGCCGATCACGCTCAACTCGCAGTCGCACGACATCCTGCTCACGCAAGCCAGCAACCAACTCGGCGATCTCACGCTCACAGGCCAGAATGTTTCCGTCACCGAAAACCACGTCATCAGCGACGGCGGTGCATGGACGGTTCCCGGCCTCACCACACTCACGGCTGGCACCAACGCTATCGTGCTCGATGCAAATCCGAAAAGCGACTTCGGCACGGTGAAAATCGTTTCCGCCTCCGCGGCCGACATCACCGATGCCAACGGTCTCATCTTCGACACGTCTTCGATCACCAGCACGCTCACGGTCACCGCTGGCGGCGCCATCACGCAGATCGGCCCGATCGTCGCGCAGTCGCTTCTGCTCGTGGGTACTGGCAACGCCACGCTCACGAATGTCGCGAACAATATCGTGAACCTCGCCGCAGGTTTCTCGGGCGGTTCCCTCGCGTACACCGATGCCGACAACTTCACCGTCGCCGTCATCAACGGTACGACTGGTGTGAATATCGGCGCCAATGATGTCTCGCTCACGTCGGTCGCGGGTACGGTCAATGGCCTTACCAGCGTGAATCCGATCAGCAGCTCGCTCGCGGTGAGCACGGGCAGCCCGCTCGTCGTTCCGCAGATGACGATTGCCGGTTCGCAGTCGTACACGTCCGCCGCCGGCATTCAGCTCACGGCCGGCATCACCAGCACGTCGTCTGGCGCGATCACGTTCGATGGTCCGGTGACGCTTGGTTCGAGTCTCTCCATCCAATCCACCAACTCCGCGATCAACTTCCGCGACACGCTCGTGGGTGGTCTCAACCAGCTCACGCTCAACGCGGGCTCCGGTCTGGTGAACTTCGATGGCGCCGTCAGTAATCTCGGCAACACGAGCAGCGCCAATACCGCGCTTCAGATCACCTCGGGAGGAGCGACGTTCTTCAGCACGCTTTCCGCCAACAACGGTCTTTCCGTCAGCGGTCCCGTGACGTTCCTCGACGACGTGACGTTTGCCGACGGCAACATCGGCAGCATTTTCACGGGCCTCGTCACTCTCGGCAAAGCCGGTGGCATGACGATTTCCGGCTACGATGGATTGAACTTCAACGGCGGCGTGCTCTTGCAGAATGGTCCGGCCACGATCCGCTCCAACAACTCCGCGCTCGTCTTCCAAGGCGCCAACACCGTCAGCGGTCCGTTTGGGCTTACGCTCGATGCGGGCACGGCGCAGATCACCGGACTCGATCATCTGAGCTCCGACCTCACGAGTCTCTCGGTCACGTCGAGTACGCCGGTGATTCCCACGGGCGGTATTTCCGTTGCTGGACCGCAGTCGTACACCGCGACTGCAGGCACCAGCATCACGCTGAATGGCAATGTCGTCGGCACGGCCGCGGGCTCCATCCTTTTCAACAGCCCGGTGCTTTTGGGCGCATCTATCAGCGTCGTTTCGGCGAATTCGCCGATCACGTTCGCAAGCACGGTGGATGGTGCGCACGACCTCAGCTTGGCGAGCGGCTCCGGCCTCAAGACCTTTTCCGGCCGCGTCGGTAATTCCACGCCGCTCGGCGATGGCACCGGTTATGCGCTTACGATTGGTGGCGGGGGCATGGTGACGTTTGCCGACACGCTCAACACCGCCTCCGGTATTGCCATCTTCAGTCCCGTGACCTTCACGAAAAACGTCACACTTGGGGATGGTTCGTCGGGCACGCGTTTCGACGGAGCGGTCAATGCAGGCGGTCTCACGATTTCCGGCTACGATAATATCGCTTTCCTGAATTCTCTGACGCTCACCGGTGCGCTTTCAGTGGATTCGCACGGGAGCAACCTCTCGTTCTCGAGCGGAGTCTCGGGGCCGCACGCGCTCGCGATCGATATCGGTGCGGGTGCCGTCTCCGGTCTCGGCGGGTTGTCCTCGTCGCTCACGGGCTTGACGGTGGACAATACCTCGGTGGTCACGCTTCCTGCGATCAGCATCAATGGACCGCAGACCTACAACGGTCCGGTCTCCATCACGGGTGCGCTGACGGGCACGGCGCTGAGCTTCAACAAAGCTGCGACGCTCGCCGCCAACAATCTCGAGCTTGTCGCCACCTCTGGCGCGATCGCTTTCGCCGACGCGTTCACGCTTGGCTCACATAATCTCACGCTCACTGCGAACGAGATCGACTTTGGCGCCGCGCTCACCGGCACGGGCGCGTTCACGCTCCGTCCTTACGCGACAAATGCCAACGTTGTCCTCGGTGGTGCTCTCGATACAGGCGCGCTCGATCTGACCGCGGCCGATCTCGCTTGGCTGCCGGCAACCTTCAGCAATCTCGTCATCGGCCGGGCCGATGGCACGGGCACGCTGGCGGTCTCCGGCGCCACGAACTTCGGATCCATTCCGGTTACCCTGCACGGCGGCGGCGGCATCAGTCAGTCTGCCGCGCTCACCACCGGTGCGCTCACGCTCCGCTCGAATGCTGGTATCGATTTTTCGAATACAAATAATAGTTTCGGTGCGATCACGCTTACGGGTACGCCTTCGCTCGTGAAGATCTCCGAAGCGGACGACATCACGCAGGGTGCCGCCTGGGTCCTGGATTCCGCTCCGGTCACGCTCAACGCCGGCACGAACGCCATCACGTTGACGGAATCGGCCAACACCTTCGGCGCGCTTGCGCTCACCGGGGGTAATGTGCAGATCGTGGAAAACGCGTCGACCGATCTCGGTGCATCCAATGTCGGTACGCTTTCGTTGACCTCGGCTGGGGCGCTTCAGTTGAGCGGACCGTTGGCCGCGTCGGGCAATGTCGCGCTTACTGCCGCCGGTCCGATGACACAGACCGCGCCGCTGTCCATTGCGGGAAATCTCGCACTCGTCACCACGCACGCCGGAGGCGATGTCACCTTCAATAATACCGGCGCTTCTGCGACCGCTCTCGGCAATAGCCTCATCGGCGGAAACTTCGTCCTCACCGCGACAGGCGATAATGTTTCGCAGGCGGCGCTGACGGACCTGCAGGTGGCCGGAGATCTCACCATTAGCAGCGCTTCCGCGACGCTCGATGGCGCCGGCAATTTGGTACAGGGCACGACCTCGCTCCCCGGTGTCAACACGGTGCTGCGTCAGTCCGGCGTCATCACTTTGGGCGACATCACCGAGGCCGGTAACTACACGGTCATCAGCGAAGCCACCAATCGCTCCTTCGCGTCTGGCCCTATCTCGGGTGCGGCCATCACGTTGAACAACACCGGCAACTCCGTCGGCGGCACGCTCTCGATCAATACACAGGCCCCGTCGATCACGACAGGCGCGGATGTACAGACGGGCATCGTTCAGACGCCTGGCACACGCATCATCGTGAACGGCACCGCCAGCTTCACCGCCGGCACGTCGTCCGCGGGCAGCTTGGGTATCCAACTGACGAATACGGGCAACCAGTTCGGTTCGCTCCGCCTCAGCGGTTCCGACATTGTCGTTCGCAACGACGCCTCCAACACGATCCTGGCCGGCGTCAACGCGAGCTCGCTGTTTTCGCTGACAGGACTCGGCGCGATCACGCAGACGGGCGCGGTTGTGGCGCCTCAGCTGTCGATCACCACGACCGGCCCGATCACCCTCGATCGCGCGGACAACAACACGTCCACGCTCGCGCTCAACGGCGCTGGTGCGGCTTTCCGCGATGTCGACGGTTTCGCCATCGGTTCGGTGGGCGGACTCTCCGGTATCAATGCCGGTGGGCAGGCGCTTTCGCTCCAAGCCGGTGGTGATATCACGCAAACCGAAGCGATCGTTGGCGCGGCGTCGCTCACGGCCGATGCTGGTGGACAGATCTTGCTCGCGCATGGATCGAACACGATCGACTCGCTCGGTGCTGTTTCCGCCCAAGGATCCGTTCGCATCGATGATTCCGCAGGCGGCCTTTCCGTGACCGCTCCGATCGCGAGCGCGACGGGTGACATCACGGTGCGTTCCAATGGTGATATCACGCTCGCTTCGGGCACGTCGGTTGCCGCGACCGTTGGTGACATCGTGTTCTCCACGGAAGGTGCGGGTGAATTTATCAACCAAGCAGGCGCGGGCGTCTTCACCGTTGGCTCGGGCAAGCGCTGGTTGGTGTATTCCAAAACGCCCGATCTCGTCGGCGATGTTCACACGGAGAAGGGCGGTCTGACCTCTGCCTTCCGTTTGTACGGCAAAACCTACGCGTCCGACGCGCCGGGATCCATCTCGCTCTCGGGCAATGGCTTCATCTACGCGACCGCGGGCTCGAATACCCTTTCGTTGCGTGCGACGATCGTCGGCGCCGCGAGCCATGTGTACGGCGACACGCCGACGGGTTCGCTCGGTTATATCGTTTCGTCGGGCTTCCTCGATAGCGAAGACGACATCTCGACGATCGGCCTTACGGGCACCGCGCTATATAGCGGCGTTCTCGACAACACCCTCAATGCCGGCGCGCACACGTTCAGCTACCTGGGTGGCCTTTCGTCGCCGAGTTACACGCTCCTCGTCGATGACACCGCAGTGTCCTACACGGTCACGACTGCTCCGCTCACGTATGTGGCCCATGCGGCTTCGCGCGCCTACGGTGACGTGAATCCGGCGTTCGGTGGCACGCTCACGGGCTTCAAACTCGGCCAGGACATCTCGGTGCTCACCGGCTCTCCTGTTTGGAGTTCCGCGGCGACGGTGACGGATGGTGTCGGCCAATATGCGATCACCGGCTCCGGTTATTCTTCGAGCAATTATCATTTCGTGCAGGCGGCTGGTAACAGCACTGCGCTGACGATCACGCCGCGTGCGATCACTCTCACGGCCGACGCGCAATCGCGTGTGTATGGCAACGCGAATCCCACCACCGGCGCCTTCACGCTCGGCGGCGCGGGGCTCGTCAATGGCGACACGCTCGCCTCGCTCGTAGACGTTTCGAGTAACGCGACGCTCACGAGCGGCGTGGGCAACTACACGCTGACGCCCTCGTCGGCGACGTTCACGCAAGGCAGCGCGTCCAACTACTCGATCAGCTACGCCAACGGCACGCTGACGATCACGCCGCGCGCGATCACTATCACGCCGGATGCCCAATCGCGTGTGTATGGAAACGCGAATCCGACCACGGGCGCGTTCACGGTTGGCGGCGCCGGCTTGGTCAATGGCGACACGCTTGCCTCGCTCGTAAATGTCACCAGCGACGCGACGCTCACGAGCAACGTCGGCAACTATCTGCTGAGCGCATCGTCGGCGACGTTCACGCAAGGTTCTGCGAGCAACTACACGATCAGCTACGCCGATGGCGCTCTCACGGTGACGCCGCGCGCGATCACCCTCACGGCCGATGCGCAGTCGCGCGCATATGGCGATGCGAACCCGCTCACGGGTGCGTTCAGCGTCGGTGGCGCTGGCTTGGTTAACGGCGACACGCTCGCCTCGCTCGTAGACGTTTCGAGTAACGCGACGCTCACGAGCAACGTGGGCAACTACACGCTGACACCGTCGTCGGCGACGTTCACGCAAGGCTCCGCGAGCAACTACACCATCAGCTATGCCGATGGCCTGCTCACGGTGACGCCGCGCGCGATCGTTCTCACGCCGGATGCACAATCGCGTGTGTACGGCGATGCGAACCCGACCTCGGGCTCGTTTACGATCGGCGGCGCCGGCTTGGTGAATGGCGATACACTCGCTTCGTCGATCCATGTCGCCACGCCCGCACTCATCACGAGCAACGTCGGCGCGTACGTTCTCACTGGCTCAGGCGCGAACTTCACCAGCGGTTCTGCGAGTAACTACCAGATCACCTATGCTCCCAGTACGCTGAACGTCACGCCGGCCACGTTGTTCTACACCGCCACGCCGCAATCGCGTGTGTACGGTGACGCGAACCCCGTCTTCGGCGGTACCGTGGTGGGTTTCCGCAATGGCGACACGCTTGCTTCCGCCACGACCGGCACGTTGCAGTTCGCTTCGTCCGCTGACGTGACGAGCTCGGTGGGTGCGTACGCCATCGATGGCAGCGGACTCGATGCGCTTAACTATGTGTTCGCTCAAGCCACGACCAACGGCACCGCACTGACGATCACGCCGCGCCCCATCACGGTCACGATCGAGGACTTCGCTCGCTTCTACGGTGATGCCGATCCCGCCACGACTGCGGCGACCGCGTTCAATCTCGTGAACGGCGACACGCTTGGCAGCGTCGGTTTTGTTTCAACGGCGACCATCTCCAGCGGGGTGGGTAGCTACACGGTCACGCCTACCAGCGCGATCTTCGCAACCGGCTCCGCCTCCAACTATCAGATCCAGTATACCTCGGGTACGCTGACCATCGCGCCGCGTCCGTTGACCATCACCGCGGTTGATCAAAGCCGCGCGTATGGCGACGCGAACCCAATCGTCGGCGCAGTGATCGCGGACAACCTCGCCAATGGCGATGCGCTCGGTCTGAGCGCGGTGACCAGCTCGGCGACGCCAGCAAGTGGAGTGGGTGCTTACTCGCTCATGCCCGGACTCGCGGCGTTCACGCATGGTTCGTCGGCCAACTACGCGATCACGTATCAAGCGGGCTCGCTGACGATCACGCCGCGCGCGATCACGATCACGGCGAATGATCAGAGCCGCGTTTATGGTGGCGCCAATCCGACGACGGGAGGCTTTGCGCTGACGCAGGGCACCTTGGTCAACGGCGACGCGCTCGATTCATTCGTGAGTGTTTCGTCCAACGCCACCGCCGCCAGTAATGTCGGCAACTATGCGCTGACGCCGGGCGCTGCCAGCTTCGTGCAAGGCTCCGCGGCCAACTACGCCATCACCTACGCCGATGGCGCGCTCACGATCACGCCTGCGACGCTTACTTATGTCGCGACGCCGGTGCAGATCGATTTTGGTTCGCCTGTCCCGGCGGTTTCCGGATCGGTTGTCGGTTTCGTGAATGGCGACACGCTGACTTCGGCGACTTCCGGTGTGCTCGCGTGGACCACGCCCGCGACCTTCACCAGCGTCGCCGGCGCGTATGAGATCGTCGGCTCCGGTCTTGTCGCAAACCACGGCAATTATGTCTTCCTGCAAGCTCCGGAAAACGCCACGGCGCTCACCATCACCGAGCGTCAGGTTTCGCCGGACCTCGGAGCGGTCTTCACCAAGCTGGAAAATGTGAACACGCAGATCAGCTTCGGCGAAGGCGTGACCATCACCGGTTCCTTCGGCAGCGATCCGGGTGCACCGACCTTCGGTGTGCAGATCGTGGACAATGCCGGCTTCGGCGCTGGCGCGAGCGACTCGGCCGGCTTCTTTGGTACGACCGCGGCGCCGTCGGCGGATCAAGCCGCGAATGCACCGATGACGCTTGTTCTCGGAGGCGATGACCAGAGTCTGCCAAGCCTCGCTGTGTATTCAGAAACTGGAGACACGGTGTCCGCTGAAGGTTCGTTCTCTGTGAACGACGGTGGCTCGATGATGTCGATCGTGCCGAACAACACCGACGCCGTCGCATTCCCTGCGTCCTTCGATGTCGCCGGCGCTCGTCGCGCCGATGCCACGATCGAGCTCGCTGGCGATGGTCAGGTGCGGGTGACGGCAGTAATCAACAGCGACGGTTATGCGTTGATCGAAGTGCCGGCCGACTTCTTCCAGAAGCGCGGAGCCAAAGGAGCGACGATCGCTGGTCTGCTCGCGCTCAAGCGCGAACTCGGCATCCCGGCCTCCGCCGTCAAAGCGGTCAAAGTTCGTGTTCGCTGACCGTTCAGCTTGATCGTTTTCCATTCGACGCCCCGCGGTCCGCCGCGGGGCGTTTTTTGTTTCGAACCATCGGGTGGCACATGGAGTAAAACTGTTTAATTAAAAATAAAACACTTGATATTATCGCTGTTTAAGTTTCGTTCGGCGCAAACACCCCGTATGAATGCCCCGCTTACCCCGCATCGGTGTCTTCGCCCGGATTTTGTGTCCGTGTGTCGCCACGATGCCGCCTGAGGTTCGCGCGAGGTGCATCGCTTTTAACCCCAGCATCCCATGAGAACTCCCGCTCTGACGGCCGCCGCGCTTTCGCTCGCCTGCGGTCTTGCCCCTGTATCCCGTCTCGCTGCTCAAGTCGTTCCCGAAACGGCCGCTCCTCCCGTCGACGACGAAGTTGTTGTCCTCAGTCCGTTCGAAGTCAGCACGAAGAAAGACTCCGGTTATCTCGCGGGCAACACGCTCGCCGGCAGCCGCCTCAACACCGAGCTCAAAGACACGGCGGCGGCGATCTCCGTGCTCACGCCCGAGTTTCTGAAGGACATCGGCGCGACGAACATGAAGGACGTCATTCTCTTTCAAAACAACGCCGTGCCGAGCGTGGGCGATGCGGCGCCGAATTTTAACGCGAATCCCCTGATGGGCAGCCCCGCGTGGAATCTGCGCATCCGCGGTCTGCCCGCATCGTATGCGCGAAACTACTTCGCGTGGAGCACTTCGACCGACTTCTTCAACGTCGACCGTCTCGATCAATCGCGCGGTCCCAACGCCATTCTCTTCGGCTTCGGTTCGGCGGGCGGTATCGTCAATACCACGACGAAGCAGGCGATCATCGGCGAGCGTGACACCGAAGTTGGTTTCACGATTGGCAGCTGGGATCGTCGTCGTGCCACGCTCGATTACAACCAAGTGCTCGTGCCGGGCAAATTTGCGTTTCGTCTCAACGCCGTCGGCGACGAGGGCGAGACTTGGCGCGAATGGGAGTTTAACGAAGACCGTCGCGTGCATCTCGCGACGAAGTGGCAGATCTCTTCCGCCGCCGTGCTCAAAGCCGAGGTCGAGTACGGCAAAGTCGAGGACAACATCGCGCGTCCCTGGCTTGTCATCGATCAAACCTATGCGTGGCGAAACGCGGGCAGCCCGATTTTTTCGGGCGCGCAGTGGAGCTGGCCGGAGAGCGATTATGTGACGCAGACGTGGAGCGAGCATCTCGTTTACACCGAAAACTCCAAAACGCTCTTCGACTGGCAGGGCATGCCTTTCAGTTATTCGGCGAATCAAAGCTGGTCGCATCTCACGATGGATGCGCAGCACCTCGCGATCATCCCCGTGCACGCCAATCCCGGCGGTCCCGGCGCCCTGCGCGAAAATGAATATCACACGGTCACCGCGTCCTATGAACACGTGATCTCGCCGTCGCTCAGTTTCGAGCTCTCCTACAACCGGCAGTCGTCGGACTTTCTTGGATACGATCCCGACGCGGGAAATCTCACGCGCTACGCCTATCTCGGCGGCGCCACTGAATTGTGGGCCGACGCGTCGCAGTACTTGCCGACGTGGGAAGAGAATCCCAATGCCGGCCGTTTCTATCTCGAGAACAACTGGACTCGCCGCACCAACACGACCGACATCGATGTGTTTCGCGGCACGCTTTCCTACGAGCGCGATCTCGGCGCGTTCGGCAAACACCGCGCCGCCGCGCTCTACGAATACGGCATGCGCGATTATTACCGTCGCGAAGACTCCGAGGTCTTCGAAGGCGCGCCGTTTGCCACTGAGGCGGAGTTCGATTCCAACCGTGTTTTCCGCCGCTACTACATCACGCCCGGCGATGCGGTCAGCATCCGCGTGCCGTCGTGGCAGACGCCGGTCAACATGACCGATCCCATTTCCGGCCGCGCGCTCACCAGCGGCTGGGCGCCCAATCAAGGCATCGATCAGGTCGAGATTCGTCAGCATACGTTCCTGGGCGCCCTGCAAAGCCGTTTCTTCGACGATCGCCTTGTATCCATTCTTGGATACAGACGCGATGAGTTGAAACACGAGGCGGGCGTCAACACGCGCGACGCGGGCGGCCGCATCGTTCTGGCGCCGGCACAAACCGAGTCGGCCGATTTCTCCGCCAACACGCTTTCCGCGGGCGCCGTCCTCGATTTCACCAAGTCGATCGCGCTCTTCGGCAATTTCTCCACCAGCCGCGATCTGCCCAATCTCAACCAGACGATGCTCGATGGTTCGCTCCCGAAAATGTCGGAGAGCCAGGGCTACGACATCGGTGTGAAATTCGATCTCGGCTCACGCCTCTACGCGAGCGTTAGCTACTACACGACCGACATCGAAGGCACGACGGAGTGGGGCAACATCAAGAGCGATGTCACTGCGCGAAACGACAACATCCTTTCCGCTTTCGTCGCCGCGAATCTCATCACCGCGGCCGAGGCCGACGCGCGTCGCATCATCGCCGATGCGTACTATGAAGATCGCCACGCGGAAGGTTGGGAACTCAGCCTCGTCGCCAATCCAACCGATAACTGGCGCGTGAGTCTCAACTTCTCGATCAACGAGGTCGTGAAGGAAAATGTGATGACCGAAATCGCGACTTGGGCGGAGGAGACGACCGCTTTCTGGCGTGCGACCGGCGGCGATGATTTCGAGCTCGGCGGTGGCGATTGGGACACCGTGGGCAATCACATCGGCTGGATGATGGACTACATCAACCGCGAGCGTTCCTTCAGTGGCAAACCGGCGCGCGGCGAACGCAAATACGGCGCCAATCTCTACACGCGCTATCGTTTGTCCGAAGGCCCGCTCAAAGGTCTGTTCTTTGGCGGTGGCGGTCGTTACCAAAGCGCCAACACCATCGGCATCGATAATCCGGGCGCGGCCAACGAAAAGGTCATCAAAGGCGAATCGCTCTTCCTTGCAGATGCCTCGCTCGGATACGACTTCCCGCTCAACCTCTTCGGACGCCGCACGTGGGTCGAACTTCAGCTCAATGTCTCCAACGTCTTCGACAACGACGATCACCAGATCTACACGACTGCGTGGTGGGACAGCTCGCGTCCGGAACGCATCGGTCTGCAAGAGCCCCGCAAGATCACCTTCAGCGCGCTCTTCAAATTCTAAACGACAAGGGAGACGGCGCCCTCGTCGCCTCCCGTTGTTTCGTATTTAAAACGTGAATACGCCGACCGAAACAGCGTCTGCCACCGCTGAGCCGCACGCCGACTCCGAGCGCGCGACGCGGCCGGAGGATCGGGTCGGCTTCTGGGAGAAGACCGCGCTCGGCACGGGATTTCTCCCGCTGTTTTTCGGCAACGCCGCGGTGAAGGGGCTGACGATTCCCGTCTATCAAATGACCCTGAAGCTCGATCCGGCGTTGCTGGGCCTCGTGCTGGCGCTGCCGCGTTTTTGGGACGCGCTGGTCGATCCGGTGGTCGGCTATTTTTCGGACAACTGCCAGTCGCGCTTCGGGCGGCGAAAACCGTTCATCGTTGTGGGCGCGATTCTGCAAACGCTCGCGTTTGGAGCGATCTGGATGGTGCCGTCGCATTGGAGCCAGGGCGCGATGCTGGCGTATCTCGGCGCGACGCTGCTGCTGTTCTACACGTGTTTTTCGGTCTTTTCGGTGCCGCTGATGAGTCTCACCTACGAGATGACACCGGACTACAGCGAGCGCACGCGCGTCTCCGCGTTTGGCGGATTTTTCGGCAAGATCGGAGAGTTCGCGTATCAGTGGATTTTTCCGCTCACGCAGCTCGCGATGTTTGGCACGGTGATGACGGGCGTGCGTGTGGTGGGGTGGGGCATCGCGGTGGTCGTGATGGGACTGCTAGGCGTTGTCCCCGCGCTCTTCGTGAAGGAACGCTATTTCCGCAAGGCGGCGAAGCAGCCGCGCGTGCGTTTTGTCGCGAGTGTGCGCGAGGCGTGGAAAAACGCCGCCTTTCGCGTCCTGGCGATTCTCATGATCTTCCAGATCATCGCAGGCATGCTCACGAGCAGCCTCGATTATTACCTGCTCGTTTATTTCGTCGAAGGCGGGGACGTGGTGGCCGGCTCGGTGTGGAAGGCGTGGCTGAGTTCTGGATACGCGCTTGTCGGCATTTTGGGCATTTACCCGGTGAACTGGGCGGCAAATCGTTTCGGAAAACGCACCACGCTCGTCGCAACCTTCGTGCTCGTGCTGATCGGATCGATCGGAAAATGGACGCTCTTCACGCCAGGCAATCCGTGGAAAATCCTCCTCGATCCATTGCTCTGCGGCCCGGTGTGGATCGCGATCAATATTCTCACGACCTCGATGTTCGCGGACATCTGCGACGACGATGAGCTGCGTCATGGTCAGCGCCGCGAAGGCATGTTTGGCGCGATTTTTTCGTGGCTTCAAAAAACCGGTTACTCGCTCGCTTTCTTTGGCACGGGCGTGGCGCTCAACTTCGCCGGTTTCGATGCGAAGCTCGAAGGTGCGCAGGATCCCGGCGCGATCTTTAATCTCCGCGTGATCTTCACCGCCACGACCGCGCTCTGGGCGATCGGCGCGATGGCGGTGCTCGCGTTCTATCCGCTGACGCGTGCGCGGGCGTACGAAATTCGCGATGCGCTGGAAGCGCGTCGTGGCAAAGTCACCGAGTGATCCCATGGCCGATTCCGCTGCATCGCCCTCGATAAAAAATTCGCCGCAGTCCGCGCGTCCGGTCAAACGTGGCGGTATGAGCCGCTCGCAGCCTGCTTCGCGTTCTGGAAAAAAAGCCACGATCTACGACCTCGCCCGTCTTGCCGAGGTGTCGCCAGGCACCGTCAGCCGCGTGCTCAACAACCGCGACAAAGTCCGCCCCGAGACGCGCGAGCGGATCCTCCGCGCGGCAAAGGAGTTGAATCTCAAACCGCAAGTCGCCGCGCGCACGCGCCAGGTGGCGATCTTGTCCGAACCGACGTTCACCGACCGCATCGAAGGTTACGCCGCCACCCTGACTGCGCATCTCTCATTCGCCTTTTCCCGTCGCAACATCGGTGTGCTCTTGCCCGCGAATCCGTTCGAAGAACTTCCCGGTGCATTTCTCGATGGTGTAATCGCGGTGACGTTTGATCAACGGCTGCGCTCGATGCTCGCGGAGTTGGAAACGCGATTGCCGGTCGTGTACATGGACAAGTTTGACGCCGATTCGCGCCAGTACGTCGTGCGCTCCGATCACTTCGCGTCGGGCTATCTCGCGGCGAAACATTTTCTCGCGCGCGGCAAGCGGCGCCTCGCGTTCATGGGCGGAGACACGCCGCCGTTTCTCGAACGCTTGAAAGGTTTCCGCAAAGCACTCTCCGAGGCGAAGGTCGCCGCGGACGATCGCCTGCTGCTGCCGATGGCGCCGGGTGTGAATCATTTTTCGGCGGTCACCCGACTCGTGCGCGCAGGCGCCGACAGCATCTACGCGCCGGGCACGAGTTTTCAGGCGATGGAGTGTCTGCACATTCTCACGTATGTGATGGGCCTCAAAGTGCCGCAGGACATCTCGCTCATCGGCGGGGAAAACGAAGGCATTTCCATCATCCAAAATCCCCCGCTCACCACCATCGAAGAGCCGCTGCGCGATATGGCCGAACAAGCCGTCGCAATGATCGATGCGCTGACCTCCGGCCAACGAGTGCCCGCGCGCCAGGTGACGCTGCCGGTGCAACTCATCGAGCGCGATTCGGTGTCTTAAGCGAACAACCCTCAGCCATGCCGCGGAGCTGCGCGCGTTTTCAATCAAAGAGTTTTATTTAAAATTAAACATTTCTACCACGAGCGGCCGCCCCTTTTTCCGCGGAGGAAGGCGAGGGCGCGGTGATCAAATCACTTCATCATGACCGAACGGCTTTCATTGGACCATGGCTGGCAGTTTCGCCGGATTTCTCCGCCGGAGACCGCATCGTCGTGGGAAACAGTTTCCCTTCCGCACACGCCGTTTCGCGCGGATCTCGACGGACGTCAGCATTGGTTTGGCGAATGCGTGTATCGCCGCGCGCTTCGGGCGCACGCGGCGGGAGAAGGTTCGCGTCAGGTGCTGTTCGTGGGCGCGGCGATGCACACGGCGACCGTCGCCATCGACGGGTTGATTCTCGCGCGACACGAGGGCGGCTATCTGCCGTTCGAAGTCGATCTGACGGAGGCGCTGCGCGATGACGCTGAACATCAACTGACGATTTCCCTCGATAATCGCGATCATCCGGATGTGCCGCCCGGCAAGCCATATGCCGATCTGGATTTTTGTTGGTACGGCGGTTTGTACCGCGAAGTGGAGCTGCGTGTGTATCCACCGATCCACTTCACGGACCCGGTCGCTGCGGGCGAGGTGGCCGGAGGCGGTTTGCTTGTGCGCACGTTGGAGGCGTCCGAGGAGAGCGCGCGCGTCTCGGTGAAAGCGCATGTGCGCAATACCACGCCGACGGCGCGTAAAGTGATTATCGGCGTCGAGATTTTTCCCGCGGGCGAATCAACCGCGGTCGCTTCCGCGAAGTCGCCCGCTCGCGTCGCCCATGGAAACGATGCTTTCCATGCGGAGCTCGAGTTGAGCGTGGAGCAGCCGAGATTGTGGTCGATCGAGACCCCGTTCCTGCACGAGGTGCGTGTCTCGGTGTTCGATGCCGAGGGCGTGTTGCTCGATCAGAAGGCGGAGCGCGTAGGCCTGCGGCGTATTTCGTTTTCTCGCTCGGAAGGTTTCCAACTCAACGGACGCCGCCTGCGTTTGCGCGGCACGAATCGTCATCAAGAAATGCCCTACGTCGGCTACGCGCTTCCGCGCGCCGCGCAGTATCGCGATGCGATGCGCATCAAAGCCGCCGGCTTCGATTATGTGCGCCTCTCGCACTATCCGCAGTCGCCGCATTTTCTGGATGCCTGCGACGAGCTCGGCATCGTCGTGATGAACGCGATTCCCGGCTGGCAATACGTCGGCGGCGATGCGTTTCAAAACGCGTGTTTCCAAAACGCGCGCGACCTCATCCGTCGCGATCGCAATCACCCGTGCGTGGTGTTGTGGGAGTTGTCGCTCAACGAAACGGACATGCCGGAAGAGTTCATGAGCCGGCTCCACGCGATCGGCCACGAAGAGCTGCCGGGCGATCAGATGTTCACGTGCGGCTGGATGGATCGCTACGATGTCTTCATTCATTCGCGACAACACGGCGGCATTCACCGTTGGGAGAATGGAGACAAGGCGCTCGTGGTGGCGGAGTATGGCGATTGGGAGTTTTACGCGGCCAACGAAGGTTTCGATCAGCGCACGGGCGCGGGTGTGTACGACGCGCGCACGCACTCACGACAGTTTCGTGCGGACGGTGAACGCGGGCTGCGTCAGCAGGCGTTTAATCACCAGCTCGCGCTCAACGACACGCTCTCTTCACCGGCGGTTCTCGACGGGCAATGGAGCATGTTCGATTACGCCCGCGGTTATCATCCGACGCGTGCGGCCTGCGGCGTGATGGATGTGTTTCGTGTGCCGAAATTCTCCTGGGCTTTTTATCGCAGTCAGCGCGATGCGGAGGAGCAACTGCCGGACGGACTTGGCGGACCGATGGTGTTTATCGCCTCGCACTGGACGCCGGCGTCGGATCTTCGCGTGTGGGTCTTCAGCAATTGCGACGAAGTGGAGCTGTTGCTCGACGGAGAGTGCATCGGGCGCGAGAAGCCGCCTCGTTCATGGATGTCGCAATACCTGCCGCACCCGCCCTTTCTCTTCGAGCTGCCGCGTTTCTCGCCCGGTGTGTTGGAAGCGCGAGGATTTATCGGTGGACGCATGTGCGCGAATCATCGCGTTGGCACGCCGGGAACGCCGGCAACGCTGAAGCTCGTGATCGACGATTTGGACGTTTCCGCGAAAGACGGAGAAGGCGACATCGTGATCGCGCATGCGGAGTTTCGCGACGAACGCGGCTTTCTCTGTATCGAAAATGTCGATACGGTTGTCTTTTCGATTCACGACGCGGAACTGGCGGGACCTGCAGAAACGGCCGCCGAAGCCGGCATCGCGTCGATCGTGCTGAGGCTTTCGCCGATCGCCGTACGCAACGGCTGCATATTGCGCGCTCGCTCTGGCTCCTTGAGCGCGACACTGACCGTGCCGGGCGTCGAGTCGCCGAAGCGAACCCGCGTCGACCCCCTTCCTGTTGTCCACCCCGTGTGATGTTCCATCCCTTCCGTCGTTCTGCACGAGCGACGGCTGAACCCCCAATACCCCATGAAAATACTCCGCATCATACCCCTGGCCGCATGGCTGACGGCCGCACTGGCGCCTGTTTCGCAGGCGGCGATCTGGATAAAAGGCTGCGACGTTTCTTCGCTCAAAAAGAGCGAGGATAAGGGCGGCAAATATTACTATGCCTCAGGCTGGCAGGACGACGCCCTGAAGATCCTGCATCACGGCGGCGTGAACACCATTCGCCTGAAAGTCTGGGTGAATTCTCCCGACGGTTATCACAACAAAGCGCGCGTGCTAGCGATCGCCAAACGCGCGAAGAGTTGGGGCCACAAGTTGCTCATCGATTTTCACTATTCCGACACCTGGGCCGATCCCGGCAAACAGACGAAGCCGGCGGCGTGGAAAAATTACAACTTAGCCGCGCTCAACACCGCCGTGTACAACCACACGTACGACATCTGCAAGGCGCTCGCCAACCAGGGCACGCCGGCCGACTACGTGCAGATCGGCAACGAGATCAACGACGGCATGCTCTGGAACGAGGGCCGTCTCTCCACGGTGAACTATAACTTCGCCAACCTGTGCCAGCTCATCCGCTCGGGCATCAACGGCGCGAAAGCGGCAAACAATTCGACCGCGATCGTGCTGCACATCGCGAAAGGCGCCGACTGGGAGTTGATCAAGTGGTGGTTCGACAATGTGAAGGCGCAGGGCATCTCGTGGGATTACACGGGCGTTTCGTATTACCCTTACTGGCACGGAAGCCTCGCCGCGTTGCAGACCTCGCTCAACAACGCCGCCAGTCGTTTCGGCAAACCGGTGTTGGTCGTGGAGACGGCGTATCCCTTCACGCTCTCGGAAGGCGACTCGACGCCGAACAACATCGGGCTCTCGTCGCAGTTGACGAGCGGTTATCCGGCCTCGTTGCAGGGACAGTACGACATGTTGAAGCGCATCCTCACGATCGTGAACTCCGTGCCGAATAATCGCGGCGCGGGCGTGATCTATTGGGAAGCCACGTGGACTCCGGTGTCCGGAAACGGCTGGGACAACTACAACGCGAACTCGGGAAACAACTGGGAGAATCAAGCGCTCTTCGATTTCACGGGCAAAGCGCTGTGGTCGATGGATGCGTTTAAACTCTTCTGACGGCAGGCGTCTTGCCGGATCGCGTTACCCCGGCGCACACGCGTCGCGATCCGGTATCACGAGCCGCGAAGCCATGTCGCTTCGCGGCTTCTTTATGCGCGCGCGACGACGATTCTACGGAGCGCCGGCACTTTCGAAGAGTCCGCCACTCCCGGCGCCTGGTGCTTCACGCGCGAAGTGCGATTGCCGCCGACGAAGCCGGCATCGTCGGAAGGAAATCCGTTTGACAGCGGCTTCATTTGTTTCGACTTCGAAACAATGCCCCGAAGCACCCCCAAGCCGGTTGAGCATTCTCTTTTGGAGGACGTTCCGTTTCTGCTCGCGCGCGCCGCGTTGAACTTTCGGAAGTTCAACGAACACACGTTGCGCGAGGTTGGCGTTGCCGATCTCGCGCCGGGATTTGCGAGCGTGCTGCATGCGTTGGACGAGTTGGGCGATTGCACGGTGAGCATGCTCGTGGAGCAGACGCACCTGCCCAACGGAACGCTGACAGGCGTGTTGGATACGCTTGAAGGCGACCGCTACATCGAACGACGGCGCAATCCGGAAGACGGTCGCTCGTGGTTGATCAAGCTCACCGCGAGTGGACGACGCCTGTGTGCGAAGCTTCACACGCGACATCGCGCGGTGATGGAGGTGTTTCGTGCGGCCTTCACGAAGTCTGAACTCGCCGCGCTGAGTCGATTGCTAGTGAAAGCGTCGAACTGCATGCGGGCGCAGGTGCCGACCCAGCGGAAACGAAGCGGAGCGCGTCGAGCGAGTCGCGCGCGCAAGCAAGGCGTCTGAGCCCGCGGGACGCTTCTCAGCCTCACCTCAAACCCCGTTATCCCCATGAAACTATCCCGCCTGAAAGTCGCCGCGATCGGTCTCGGCGCGCTGATCAACCACGCCTTCGCGGAAGCGCCTCAGCAGTTTAACAAGATTCCCGACCTTCAAGCCCGAGGTGTGAAGGCCGAGGATATCCAAAAAATGGATACGCTTTTGCAGTCGTTTGTGCACGGCCAAAAGGTGAACGCAGTGACGGCCTTTGTGGCGAAGGGCGGCGATGTGATTTTTCACAAGGCGTTTGGTTGGCGGGATCCGCAGAACGGCGCCGCAGCCTCGGTCGATGATTATTACGTCCTCTTTTCGCAGACGAAGGCGGTCACGACAGTGGCGTTCATGACGCTGGTGGAGCGAGGTTTGGTGTCGATCGACGATCCGGTGTCCAAGTATTTCCCGGAGATTCCGGATCGTGTGGTGACCGCAGTGCGGGAGGACGGAAGCTACGAGACGCGCCCGGTCGCCATGCCGATGACGTTTGTTCATTTGATGAGTCACACGTCGGGTTTGGGGGCCGGGCTTGTGCGCGAGATTCGACGGGCCGAGCGCAAGACCAATGACGCGCCGGTTGGTTTTGGTGGAGCGGTTCCTCAGAAGACACCTTCCGGTCAGCATACCGGCGGCGGCAATTACGACGCCAAGTATCTCGAGGAAGAGATGCTCGCGTTGGCGAAGTATCCGCTGGGGTACGATCCCGGCTCGCGATGGGAGTACCACATCAGCACCAACATGCTGGGTTACCTGATCGAGCGCATTTCCGGAAAACCGCTGCGCGAATATGTGAAGGAAACGGTGCTCGACCCGCTGGGCATGAAGGACACCGATTGGTTTTATCCGTCGGAATCGTTGGAGCGTTTCGTCAAAGCGTATCGAGTCGTCGACGGGAAACTCGAACCGGGGCTGAACATCTACAGCGAAGGCACGGTGAGCGCGGAGCAAACTTACGCGGAAGGCGCGATCGGTTTGAACGGTCCGATCGAAGACTACGCGAAGTTTTGCCAGATGCTGCTCAACAAGGGCGAGTTTAACCGACGTCGTATCCTAAAACCGGATACAGTTGAGCTGATGACGACGATCAATCGTCTGCCGGAGAACAGCGGCGCGGAGAAAAACTTTCAGTTTGGGCTCGGGTTCGAGCTGCACCGCGGGAAAAAGCCGGTGCCGGCGGTTTCCGACTCGGCCTACGCCTGGGGCGGCATGCTGGGAACGGCGTACATCATCGATCCCGAGCACGATCTTGTGGCGCTGTTCTACATCAACATGTACGGCGCGGAGCAACTTTACCCGCGGTTCCTGGAGCAGGCGTATCGGATGATCGGCGTGTCCGCGCCGGCTAGCACATCGAGTTCGACGGAGCCGCGTGTGGTTGTGATCGAAGACGGCGGCAAGGGACCGTATCCGGCGATCGTCACCGAAGATCCCACATTGCCGGGCATCACGATTTATCGTCCGCGCGATCTGACGCCATTTCGCGGTGAGCGTAAGCTGCCGATTTTGCTTTGGGGAAATGGCGCATGCGCGAACACGACGGACGAGCACAAAAACTTCCTCAACGAGATCGCATCGCACGGCTATGTTGTTCTCGGCATCGGCCTGTTGAATAAGCTCGGGCAACGCGAAGATCCTCCGCGGCAACGGACGTCATCGACGCAGATGCTCGACGCCTTGGACTGGGCACTCGGAGAGCATGCGCGTGAAGGCAGTGTGTTTTTCGAACGGCTCGATCGCGAGAAAGTGGCGGCCATGGGCATGTCGTGCGGAGGACTTCAAGCGATCGAGATCTCAGGCGATCCGCGCATTCGCACCTCGGTCATTTGCAATAGCGGCGTGCTGCCCGCACCTTCACCGCTGCCGGGCATGCCGCCGCTCAGCAAAGACGCGCTGCTGAACTTTCATGCGCCGGTTCTCTACATCATGGGCGGTCCATCCGACATCGCGTATGCCAATGCGATGGATGATTTCGCGCGGGTGAATCATGTGCCGATCGTGATGACGAATCTCGACGTCGGCCACGGGGGCACGTTCGCGCAGCCGGGTGGCGGCGAATTCACGCGCGTGGCGCTGGCGTGGCTCGATTGGCAGCTCAAAGGCGATCGTGCCGCATCGCGTCTGTTTCTCGATGCCGACAGCGAACTCACCTGCGACGGTCGGTGGAGCGTTGCGGTGAAAAATATGCCGAAACCGTGAGCGCGACCGCCGAACGAAACTTCGACGATCGCGCGGAGCAATCAGCGGGGCTGCGCGGAAAGGATCGTGATCTTCGCAGGCGCGAAGCCTGGCGCTGACGCGGTGACCACGATCTCGCCGGCGGACTTCGTTGTGCGGACGATCGCAATGCCGCGGCCTTGGAAGAGCGTGCGCGAATCGCCTTGATACGATTCCATCGACGTCATGTCGCCGGTGCCCACCGCGGCGAGCGAGCCGGGGCCTTCGACGGTAAACGTCACCGTAGGTGTGGCCCCAGGATGCCAGATGCCGTTGGCATCGACGGCTTCGACCGAGATGAACGCGAGATCTTGTCCATCGGCGCGGATCCTCGAGTTCTCGGCCGTGAGGCGGAGCGCTTTCGCTTCGGATGCGGTTTTAAGGACAAATGTCTCCGCAACTTTTCCATCGCGCAGACCTTCGACCTTCAATTCGCCGGGTGTGTAAGGCGTGGTAAACGTCGCCTTAAAACCCTGTTCGCGCGTGGTCGGTTGTTCGCCGACCGCGTGGCCGTTCACGAGCAGCCGGACGGCGTCGTGCCGCGAATAGACTTCGATGGTCACGGGCGTGTTTTCCAAGCCGGGCCACGTCCAAGACGACAAGCTCGGCGGGAGCGACCACGGAGTGGTGTTCCATGCTTTGCCATCGGGGGCGGGCTGGAACACGGCGGTGTAGAGTTTTTCGCCACGGTCCCAGACGATGTTGCGATAATACGAGATGGGTTTGCGCCAGCCGGTGATGTCGATGTCGCCGCAGTAGGCGCCATGCCACGGATACATGCTGCCTTCCCAATGTTTTTTCGCCTCTTGATCGGGCGGATAAACGCGGCCGATGCCCGCTTCGCCAAGATAATCGAGCGCGCTCCACACCACATCGCCGATCACATACGCGTGATCCTGCGTGATGGCCCAGTTGGTGAAGACCTCGGTTTGATACGACTCGCTGGCCATCATCACGCGTGAAGGCAGGCGCTGGTGATCGTCGGCGTGTTGATAAAGTTCGTAGTTGTAGCCGGCGACATCGAGCGTGGCGAAAAGCGGATCGAGCTGCGACCACTTGCCGGCGGCACCGGCGCCGTTCACGCCGGCGGTGACGGGACGAGTTGTATCCAGATCGCGAATACGATCGGCGAGCTGACGCGCGATGCGCTGGCCTTCGGCATTGGTGCGCTCGAACATTTCGTTGCCCGTGCTCCACATGATCACGGACGGGTGGTTGCGATCGCGTTTCACCCAGGCGGTGACGTCGTGGCGCCACCACTCTCTGAAGTAGACGTTGTAGTCCTGCATGTTTTTCCCCTTTTCCCAGCCGTCGAAGATCTCGTCGATGACGAGAAGGCCGAGGCGGTCGCACGCCTCGAGGAACGCTTTCGAGGGCGGATTGTGAGCGGTGCGGGCGGTGTTGAAGCCCGCGGATTTCAGCAACTTCACCTTGCGCCATTCGGCCGCGTCGAACGCGGCCGCGCCGAGCGGGCCGTTGTCGTGGTGAACATTGCCGCCATTGATTTTGACGGGCTTGCCGTTGAGTTCGAAACCGCGGTCGGCGGAGACGCGAACCGTGCGAATGCCAAAGGGCGTGCTCGTGAGGTCGACCACTTTGCCGTCCGCGATGACTTTGATCGTGGCGGTGTAGAGCGATGGCGATTCCGGCGACCACGGACGCGGATCGCGGACTTCGAGGCTGACGACAGGCGTCCATCGGCCATTGGCAGCGAGGGTGCCGCTGAGCTTCGTGGAGGAGATTTGCGACGGTTGCGCTTCGGGACTCAGCGAAATCTCCACGTCCACGACACGCGCGGAAGCGGTTTCATTGCGCAGCGGCACGTGAACCTGGACAACCGCGGCTTGATCGGTGAGCTGGGAGGTCGCGACAAAAATTTCTTCGGCGATGGCGTGGACCGCATTCGTCACATGAAGGCGGACCGGGCGATAGAGACCGGAGCCATTGTACCAACGCGAGCTGGGCTGCTCCGGGCTGTCCACGCGGACTGCGAGCGTGTTGGTTTCGCCGAGTTTCAGATGCGGTGTGAGATCAAACCAGAACGGCGTGTAGCCGTACGGATGGCGGCCGAGGGAGACGCCATTGAGCCAGACTTCCGTGTTCATGTAGGCGCCTTCGAACTCAATCCAAACGCGCCGGTCGCGCCACGATTCGGGCGCGGAGAACGTGTGACGATACCAACCGATGCCCGTCGGGAAATAACCACCATCACCTTTCGACGGCGCGTCGGGATCGATCGGCAGGCCGATGCTCCAATCGTGGGGAAGCGTCACCGATTTCCACGCGGAGGCGTCGAAGGTTTTGCCCTGAGCGCCCGCGGCATCACCGAGGTGAAAGGCCCAGCCCTCGTCGAGTCGAAGCGATGTTCTCACGGAAGACTCCTGAGTCGTTGCGTACATAAAAGTCGGAGCGGTACTTAATAAGCCGAGGCAAGTACCCAGGCCAAGCGCGGGCGCGAGAAAACGCAGACGTGCGAACGAAAGAAGGGCGGGCAGGAGAGGAGACTTCATGAATAAAGGCGTCTAAGGAATGCGAGGCGAGAACGCTGTCGGCGTTGCGCAAACGGACAACGGCAATTCTCGAACATGGAATGCACACCATCAAGGACGCGCAGTCACATTCGCGACTTCAAAAGCCCACGGCGTTGCCGCAACTTTCCCAAAACCCGATGACGACCCTTCTCTGCCGCACCGCAATTCTGTCTCTATTCTCCCTGTCGCTCGTGTCCGCGCGTGCAACGCCAGCGCTCCCACCCGAGGCCCGTTATATCTGGCTCGATGCCCCGGCGACACAGCTCTTCGAATCGACGCCGCTGGGCAATGGCCGGCTCGGCGCAGCGCTCTACGGTGGCATCGTCGACGAACGGGTTGTTCTCAATGAAAACGGCATGTGGTCGGGCTCGCCGCAGGAGGCCGATCGCCCTGACGCGCACAAGGCGTTGCCGGAGATCCGACGACTTTTGCTCGAAGGAAAAAACGCGGAAGCCGAAGCGCTCGTGAACGCGAACTTCACCTGTGCTGGCGAAGGATCGGGGCGCGGCGTCGGCGCGAATGTGCCTTTCGGTTGTTATCAGACACTGGGCGATTTGCTGCTCACGTTCACGCACGCATCGGCGTCGGCGCCTCATGAAAACTATCGCCGCGAACTTGATCTCGCCGAAGCCATCGGACGCGTGACGTACGAACAAGGCGGCGTGCGTTTCACTCGCGAGGCGTTTGTGAGCAAGCCGGCGGAGTCGATCGTGATTCGTCTCGCGGCGGACAAGGCGGGCCAGATCTCGTTCGATGCGCGCCTCTCGCGACCGGAGCGCTTCACGGTGGAAGCGGCCGGCCCCGATGGATTGTGGATGTCGGGCCAGCTGAACGACGGCTATGGCGGAACCAACGGCGTGCGTTACGCGGCGCTCCTCAAAGCGTCGGCGCGTGGCGGCTCGATCGACGTCGAAGGCACGATCTTGCGCGTGCGCGACGCCGATGAAGTGGTGCTGACGCTCGCCGCGGCGACGGACATCAAGACCTTCGCCGGCCGCGGCGTGACGGATCCACGCGCAGCGGCCGCGGCCGATCTCGCGAACGCGTTTGGGAAAACATTTGCCGAACTTCGGGACGCACACATCGCGGATCACCGGCAATTTTTTGATCGCGTGCGTCTTCGTATTGGTGGTGTGGATACAGCTGCTGCCGCGAAAACCACGTCTGCGCGACTGCAGGATTTTTATGCGGGCAAACCGGATCCTTCGCTGGCGACGCTGTATTTTAACTTCGGTCGCTACCTGCTGATTTCCTCGTCACGTCCAGGCGGACTTCCCGCGAATCTCCAGGGCATCTGGGCCGATAAAATCCAGACCGCGTGGAACGGCGACTGGCACCTGAACATCAACGTGCAGATGAATTATTGGCCGGCGGAGACCACCAATCTCTCCGAGTTGCACCAGCCCTTGTTTGCCCTGATCGAATCGCTGCAAAAGCCGGGAGCAAAAACGGCGCAGGCGTATTACGGCGCGCGGGGTTGGGTGGCTTTCCTGCTCGCGAATCCGTGGGGGTTCACATCGCCCGGCGAGTCGGCGAGCTGGGGTTCGACGGTTTCGTGCTCGGCGTGGATGTGCCAGCATCTTTGGGAGCATTATCTCTTCACCAACGACCGCGAGTTTCTCGCGTGGGCGTATCCGATCATGAAGGGCTCGGCGCTCTTCTATCTCGATATGCTCATCGAGGAGCCGAAAAACAAATGGCTCGTCACCGCGCCGTCGAACTCGCCGGAAAATGCGTTTCTGCTCGGCGACGATCCGACGCCGTTGCACGTGTGCATGGGACCGACGAGCGACATGCAACTGCTGAGGTATCTTTTCAACGCGTGCATCGTCGCGTCGGAAACGCTCGGCACCGATGAAGAGCTGCGCGCCGAGTTGAAAAACAAAATCGTGCGACTCGCGCCCACGCGCATCGGTTCGGATGGCCGCGTCATGGAGTGGCTCGAAGAATACAAGGAAGCCGATCCGCAACACCGCCACATCGCGCATCTGTGGGGACTTTATCCGGGCGATGAAATCGATCCGCGCAAAACGCCGGAGCTCGCCGCAGCCGCGCGCAAATCGCTCGATGTTCGCGGCGACGGCAGCACGGGATGGAGTCTCGCGTTCAAGATGGGCATGTGGGCGCGCCTGGGCGACGGCGACCGCGCGCATAAAATCCTCGGCGCGCACCTCAAGCCCGCGACGCGGGAAACCGAAAAGAAGCGCTGGAGCGGGGGCACGTACGCGAATCTCTTCGATTCGCATCCGCCATTTCAGATCGATGGAAATTTTGGCGGCGCTGCGGCGATCGCGGAGATGCTTGTACAGAGCACCGTGGACGAAATCGTTTTATTGCCCGCGCTTCCGTCAGCGTGGCCTGAAGGCGAAGTGAAAGGCCTGCGCGCACGCGGCGGCTTCGAAGTTGATCTCGCCTGGGCCGATGGACGTCTGACCTCCGCCAAAGTGAGCAGCGTGAATGGCACACAAACGACGATTTGTTACGGCTCCGCGAAGCAGACGGTCCACCTCTCCAAAGGCGAGAGCGTCGACGTGCGGTTTCCGTGATGAAGGGATGATCGGCAGATGGACGCGATGGTGCGTTGGTCTGCGTTGTTTGAAGCGTTCACAAAAAAGCCGCGGACCTTTCGATCGCGCGGCTTTGTATTTGAAAACTAAATCGGAGCTCAGGCTTCCAGCTGCGGGCGGGAAGCTTCCGGCCAGTCGATGTGGAAGAACTTGCCGCGCTTCTGGTCGACGCGCTCGTAGGTGTGCGCGCCGAAGTAGTCGCGTTGAGCCTGGAGCAAGTTGGCCGGGAGACGGGCCGAGCGGTAGCCGTCGTAGTACGCCAGTGAGGAGGCGAACGTGGGGACGGGAATGCCGTTTTCGGCGGCGAGGCTGACGACTTTGCGCCAGTTTTCCTGGGCCTTCTGGATCGTCTTGTTGAAGTACGGATCGAGGAGGAGGTTCGCGAGCTTCGGGTTCTTCGCGTAGGCTTCGGTGATCTTCTGGAGGAAGGCGGCGCGGATGATGCAACCGCCGCGCCAGATCTGGGCGATCTGGCCGAAGTTGAGCTTCCACTTGTACTCGATCTGAGCCTGGCGCATCAGTTGGAAGCCCTGCGCGTACGAGCAGATCTTCGAGCAGTAGAGGGCGTCGTGGATGGCCTTGATGAGCTCCTTCTTCTTGGCGGGGGAAACTTTCTTGGGTTTCGGGCCTTTGAGGACCTTGGAGGCGGAGACGCGCTCTTCCTTGATGGCGGAGAGGCAGCGCGAGAAGACGGACTCGGCGATGGTCGGAGCGGCGACGCCCATGTCGAGGGCGTTGACCGAGGTCCATTTGCCGGTGCCCTTCTGGCCGGCGGTATCGAGGACGACATCGACGAAGGGCTTCTTGGTGACGGGATCCTTCTGCTTGAGGATGTCGGCCGTGATTTCGATGAGGAAGCTGTCGAGGGCGCCCTTGTTCCACTGGGAGAAGATTTCGCCCATCTCGGCGGGCTTGAGGCCGAGGAGGTCCTTCATGAGGTGGTAGGCCTCACAGATCATCTGCATGTCGCCATACTCGATGCCGTTGTGGACCATCTTCACGTAGTGACCGGCGCCGTTTTCGCCGATGTAGGTGGCGCAGGGCACGCCGCCCTTGACGGGCTTGCCGGGCTTGGCGCCGAGGAGGGGCTTGCCGGTCTTCTTGTCGACCTTGGCGGCGACGGCGTTCCAGATCGGCTGGAGATGCTTGTAAGCGGCTTTGTCGCCGCCGGGCATGAGCGCCGGGCCGAAACGCGCGCCTTCTTCGCCGCCGGACACGCCGGAGCCGATGAAGAGGAGGCCCTTTTCCTTGAGAGCTTTTTCGCGGCGGATGGTGTCGGTCCAGAGGGCGTTGCCGCCGTCGATGATGATGTCGCCCGGTTCAAACACGGACACGAGGCCGTCGATCACGGCGTCGGTGGCCTTGCCCGCTTGGACGAGGATGATGGCCTTGCGGGGCTTGGCCAGGGATTGTGCGAATTCCTCGAGGGTCTTGGTAGCGACCAAGCCGCCGGGAGTGTCGGGATTTTCTGCGACGAATTTCTCGGTCTTTTCGACGGTGCGGTTGTAGACCGAGATTTGAAAGCCGTGGTCGGCGATGTTGAGGGCGAGGTTCTGACCCATCACAGCAAGGCCGATGAGTCCGATGTCAGAGTGGGCTTTAGGCATAAACGTTGCGTGTATAGTCAGAAAGCTGATTTGAAAACGATACCAAAGTTCACGTGACCGCGTCGGCGAGGCAATCGCCGAAGGGTGCGCCCGGGTTATTTTTTGGGCGTGGGAGCGCGGGAGCCGTCCTCGTTGAGCGAGCGGAGTTCCGCGCCGCCCTTGGTGGGGAAAAAGCCGGAATTGGCGATCGGCTCGATGATCGGTGTCATGAACGCGGGTTCGTTTCGCTCGTAGATCCAGACGAAGGTCAGGATGCTGAAGCCCACAAAAAGCACGAGGCCCAGCACGAGTTTGTTCATGCGGGCGGCCTTTTGGAAGAGGATGACAATGACCACGAAGGCGACGATGACCGCGAGCGCCTTCACCCAAAACATGGGCGGCACGTCCTTCAATTTTTCGAGCGCAGTAGCGGCGAGGAGCTGCATGGGGAAACGCCCGGAAGTCTGAACCTCGCGGCGGACGACACGAGACGAAAGCGGTTACTGGACGGGCTTTTTACCTTTGTTTTGGCAAATCGCAGGGGATCGAGTCAGCTTACGGGCATGAGCTTCGCGGCCTTTTCTCAAGCCCGTACCGTGCAGATGAAAAAACCCAGCATCCCGATCAGCGAGACGCTGCGTGCCTACCTGCGCCGGTATAAGCGCGAACGGGAATTGCCCGTGACTTATCAGCGTTTGCGTCGTTTCACGGAGTCGGCGCCGCTGACGGATAGCACGGGACGGCCGACGCTGTGGGAAACCGTGGTGTACGATCAGCTCGAGATGGAATCGCTGCAGGAAGGGCTTAAGCGTCTCTACGCGTTGCTGCGCGTGGATGGGGACCTGACGTTCATGAATCACCTGTACGTGGACCGGATCGATTTCTGCGCGTTCGGCAACTCGGCGCCGTTTCGTATCCGGATTGTGAATGCGTACAACGACAACCCGGACTATTTCTACATCAAGCGCGGCGACGCCTCGCGCGTGTTCGGATTGGAACTGGAGCATCTGCTCTCGCCGAACCGCATGCACTTTTTTACGCACGGCGACACGCTGGTGGAGGAACACATCGCGGGCATCCCGGGCGATATTTTTGCGCAGCGCTGGCTGCAAAACAGCGAGCTGAAACCGATCCGCGTGGCGAAGGAACTGGTGAAGTTTAACGAACGCTGTTTCGTGCGACTGCTCGGCGACATGCGCGCGTACAACTTCGTCGTCGTGATCACGCCCGATTTCGAAGGCGCGCAGATTCGCATCCGTGCGATGGACTTCGATCAACAGGCGTACGAAGGGCGCATGAATCTGTATCGTCCGCAATTCTTCAAGGACAACCAGCCGCTCGCGTTTTACTGCATGAAACATCTGCGCGTGGAAACGGCGCGCCAGTATCAACGCGAAGAACAAGTGCTCATGTTGCAGCGCGCGGCGGTGATTGAAGAACGACTCGATCAGCTGCTCACGGCGATGTCGGACGTGTCGCTTTCGCCGCCCGACAATGTGATCCAGCTCCGCGAAAGTCTCGCCGCTCACTACGGCCGCTCCGCTTATCTGCGCTGCATCACCGTCGGAGAATTGATTCGCGAAAACCTCGAGTCGATCCGCCAAAACGTCACCGCGCCGCCGTTCTCGCCGGACACGGTGGAAGAAACGGAATAATACCGCCGAGCGCCGGGTCTGCGTTTGTATTCAATTTTCAAATACAAACGCGCGGCCAAAGTTCGCTCAGGCGTCCCGCGCGGCGTCGGCGAAATCGCCGCGGGTGGCGCAGTTGATCCACGCGCTCGCGCCGTCGGCGTAGTGCTCCTTTTTCCAAATGGGCAGACGCGCCTTGGCTTCGTCGATGATGTAACGACACGCGCCAAACGCGCCGTCGCGATGCGCCGACGATACGCCGACCCAAACGGCGAGTTCGCCAATTTGCAGATGGCCGACGCGATGGATGGCGGTGGCGGCGGTAATCGCGAATTTCTCGCGTGCTTCGGCGATGATGCGCGCGCCTTCTTTTTCGGCGAGAGCGGAGAAAGCTTCGTATTCGAGCGAAAGCACCGGGCGACCGTCGTTGTGATTCCGCACCCAGCCCTCGAAGATCACACATGCGCCGGCGGTCGCGTCGTCGAGCAGCGGTCTGAGCGCGGCGGGATCGATCGGCGTGGGCGAGATGCGAAACGTGAGAGGGGTGTTGGCGGACATGTCGTGGCGAGGGAAGTTGGTTTTGTCCGCGAAGGGATGCAACCGGCGGGGCGGGGAAAATAAAAAGGCCCGAGCGAACTCGGGCCTTTCGGGAAAAGCGGAATGCCGGCCGGTGGCCGGCGATCCGGAATCAGAGTTTGCCAGCTTCGAGACCGAAGTAGGCTTCGGCGTTTTTGTAGCAGATGTTTTCGATCATCGAGCCGACGAGTTCGCGATCGGCCGGGATGAGGCCGGCTTCGATATCGGCGCCGATCATCGAGCAGAGCAGGCGACGGAAATACTCGTGACGCACATAGCTCATGAAGCTGCGCGAGTCGGTGAGCATGCCGACGAAACGGCTGAGCAAACCGAGCTGCGAGAGCGCGTTGATCTGCCATTCCATGCCTTCCTTTTGATCGAGGAACCACCAGCCGGAGCCGAACTGGATTTTGCCGGGGATGGAACCGTCCTGCACGTTGCCGATCATGGTCGCGAAGACGTAGTTGTCGGCGGGGTTGAGGTTGTAGATGACGGTCTTGGGAAGTTTTTCCTCGGAATCGAGACGGTCGAGGTAGCGTGCGAGACCGCGAGCTTGGGGGAAGTCGCCGATGGAGTCCACGCCGGCGTCGGCGCCGAGGCGTTTGAGCAGACGGCTGTTGTTGTTGCGGATGGCGCCGAGGTGGAGCTGCTTCGTCCAGCCGCGCTGGGCATCGAGACGGCCGAAGAAGAGCATCATGAACCAGGTGAACTTCGCGGTTTGCTCGGGCGTGGCGGCCTGGCCGGAGCGCGTGGCGGCGAAGATGGCTTTGGCTTCGCTCTCGGTGCAGTCGGTGTCCGGGATGTTTTCCATGCCGTGGTCCGAGAGGCGGCCGCCGAGCGAATGGAAGAACGCATGGCGATCGTCGAGCGCTTCGAGGAAGCTCGCGAGATCCTTGACCTCTTTGCCGGAGCGGGCGGCGAGCTGATCGCACCAGGCGTTGAATACGGCGGGCGCGTTGACGAGGAGCGCTTTGTCGGGGCGGAAGGTCGGATAAACTTTGGTGCCGAGGCCGGATTTCTTGATGGCCTGATGATGCGCGAGATCGTCCACGGGATCATCGGTCGTGCAGACGACGTTCACGCGATTGCTGGTGAGGATGCCGTGTGTCGAGAGCGCGGGTGTGCGGAGCTTCTCGTTGGCGGTTTCCCAGATTTTCTGCGCGGACTTCTCGTTGATGATGTCGTTGATGCCGAAGTAGCGGCGCAGCTCAAGGTGCGACCAGTGATAGAGCGGATTGCGAAGCGTGTGGGGAACGGTTTTGGCCCAGGCGAGGAACTTTTCGTAATCGGACGTTTTATTGCCGGTGACAAGATCTTCGGGAACGCCGTTGGAGCGCATGGCGCGCCACTTGTAGTGATCGCCTGCGAGCCAGATTTGGAAGAGGTTTTCGAACTGGCGATTGTTTGCGATCTGGTCCGGGGGGAGGTGGCAGTGATAATCAAAAATAGGCTGTTTAACAGCGTGCTCGAAGTAGAGCGTGCGGGCCCATTCTGTATTTAAGAGGAAATCTTCGGGGAGGAAGGGTTGCGCGGACATGGTGCCCTGAGCTTTTGGTCGGAGCGGACGTGAGTCAATGGGATTGCCGGACAGCTGTCCGACATGGGAACCGAAAGTGGGTTCTCGCGTACTGTTATCGGCATAATGATGTTTGTCTCAGTGAGCCCATCCTGGTCAGCAGATCGCAAGCCAAGGCGTGTCGGAAATCCGACGATACTGATGAGGCGGATTTTGCGAATGGGTGGGTTTGCAGATTTTACCGTCAGCTATTTAGTGGCGGCAGCTCCGAGGTGCCGGATTGCGCTTTGGGGGAAAAGGTACATGCGAACAGCTAGCTGACGCTCACGCCCCCAAACCTGCTTTTATGAATCACACACATGCCCCGTTTCTTCGTGATGAAAAAAATCCCCTGAGGACGATTGCGGCGGGTGTCGCAGCCATCATCGCGATCTTTGCTTACTTCACGTTGTTTGCCGGGTTCGCGTTTGTGGACTTCGCGCAGTTAACGCTCGGGCGCGGCCATGCGCAGGCGCCGTTGATAGCGCTTATGGCGGGTGGACTTATTTCCACCGTGGCGGCGGTGCGCTTTTTTTCGCCGTCGCAAGGGCGATGGTTGTTGGCGGGCGGATTCGCGGGATGTCTGCTTGGAGCGCTTATCACGACGTCAGCGACCTCAAGTTTCACGCTGTCGCTCGTCGGGCTTTTGATCGGTTTGAGCACGGGCTGGACGACGATGATCCTCGTGTTGTGTTTGCGACCGACACTGCATCTACGCCGACTCGGCATGTGGTGCGGTCTCGGTGTCGGTCTGGCGTATGCGCTGTGCAATCAACCCTTCATCTTCGAAGCGACGCTCGAGCAAAAAATGATGACCGCGGCGATCCTCGGTGCGTTCGGGATGATGGCGTCGTTCGGACTACGCGGCGGCCCGATTCGCGCATCGTCGCTGCCCGACTATGAGTTCCGTGCGGCCTCCGGTTGGATCGTGGCGCTGTTTGTATTGGTTTTTTTGGATACGCTCGTGTTCTTCATCATTCAGAACAGCGTGACGTTGAAAAAACTCTCGTGGGACACGCCGCTGATTTTGCAGGGAAATGCTTTCGTGCATCTGTGTGCGGCCTTCCTCACGGGTCTCGCGCTGGATCGGCGTTGGTCGGGCTCGGCGGCGCTTTTTGCGCTGTTGTTGTTGCTGACCTCGTGCCTCGTGCTCGGCATGCAGCTCGAGCATTTCCCCAAAGCGCGCATGCTCTACATCACCGCGGTGTCAATCTACTCGACGGTGTTGATCTTCATGCCGGCGCGCAGCGGGCGTCCGCAGTTTGCGGCGTTGGTGTTTGCGATCAGCGGCTGGTTTGCGTCGGGACTGGCGTTGAGCATCGCGGTGGCGCAGGATGTGCGGCGGATCTCGCCGTATGTGGTTGCGTTGGCATTCATCGTCGGCATCGCGGCGCTCGCGGTGCGCATGCTCTGGCTGCAGCGCGTGCATGAAGTCGAAGCGGAACGTCTCATCAATCGCAGTCAGCCGGGCGACGAAGCGGTGAGCTGAGCGCGTTTCGAACTGGACGCATGTCGATCCCTTGCGCGCGTTGCGCGGGGATAAACACTTTTTGGCATGATGTCCTCATCTCGTTTCTCTCCCGGCATCGCTGCGATGGTCGCAGTGGTTGTCGCGATTGGTTCGCTTGGAGCACAACAACCTCCTGACGATCGCTTCGTGCGCCCGCAACCGCCCGCACCGATTTATCACGACGGCTGGATCGACCTGAACAAGGACGGACAAAAAAATCCGTATGAAGATCGCACACTCGATATCGAGACGCGCATCACCGATCTGCTCGCTCGGATGACGCTCGAAGAGAAGACCGCGCAGATGGTGACTTGGTACGGTTTTCCGCGAGTCGCAAAAGATGAGTTGCCCACACCCGCCTGGGACAACGCGCTCTGGAAAGACGGCATCGGCAACATCGACGAACACATCAACGGCAATACCGGCTGGACGAACAATCTCGCCGATCCCGTTCACGATTTGCCGCATTCGCTGCACACGCGCGCGATCAACGAAGTGCAGCGCTGGTTCATCGAGCGCACGCGTCTCGGCATCCCGGTTGATTTCACGAACGAAGGCATCCGCGGCTTGATGCATTCGAAAGCCACGAGTTTTCCCGCGCAGCTCGCGGTGGCGAGTACGTGGAATAAAGAACTCGTACGCGAAATCGGCCGCGTGACGGGCCGCGAAGCGCGCGCGCTCGGTTACACGAATGTCTATTCGCCGGTGCTCGATCTCGCGCGTGATCCGCGTTGGGGACGCGTCATCGAAAGTTATGGCGAAGATCCGTTTTTGGTCGGCGCGCTCGGCCTCGAACAAACGCGCGGCATTCAAGAACAGCGCGTTGTTTCGACTCTGAAACATTTCGCCGTGTACTCCGTTCCGAAGGGCGGCCGCGACGGCGAAGCGCGCACCGATCCGCAAGTGACGTGGCGCGATGTGCAGACGATCTTCTTGCCACCCTTCAAGCGCGCGATCACGGAAGGCGGCGCGCTCGGCGTGATGTCGTCGTACAACGACTACGACGGCATTCCGGTGCAGAGCAGCCGACTCTTCCTCACGGAAATTCTTCGCGAGCAATGGGGCTTCCGCGGCTACGTCGTCTCCGACAGCGCCGCGGTGGAGTTCATCCACACCAAACATCGCACGGCCGCGACGCCCGAAGACGGCATTCGCCAAGCAGTGGAAGCGGGGCTGAACATCCGCACGAATTTCACGCCGCCCGAAGAATACGCGGAGCCGCTGCGTCAGCTTGTGCGCGATGGAAAACTCTCGATGGACACGATCGACGCGCGCGTGCGCGATGTGCTGCGCGTGAAATTCTGGCAGGGCTTGTTCGATGAGCCTTATCGCGCTGCGCCTGCGGAGACCGATCGCATCGTGCGCGCACCCGAACATCTCGCGCTCGCCGCGAAGGCGGCGCGTCAGGCGATCGTGTTGTTGAAAAACGAAAACAATGCGCTGCCGCTGAAGAAAGACGCGTTGAAGCGCGTGCTCGTGACCGGCCCGCTCGCGGACGACAGCCATGGCTGGTGGTCGCGTTACGGCGCGCAGCGTCTCGATTTTGTCACACCGCTCGCCGGCATTCGCGCGAAGCTCGGTGCGGGCGTCGAAGTGCGCTACGCCAAAGGCGTCGAGGTGAAGGACGAGAATTTCCCTGAAAGTGACATCTTAAAAGAAGCGCCTTCGGCCCAGGTGCTCGCGGGCATTCAAGAAGCGGTCGATGCCGCGCGCGATGTGGACGTGATCATCGCGGTGCTCGGCGAGACCGACGAACTCTGCCGCGAATCGGCGAGCCGCATCAGCCTCGATCTGCCCGGTTATCAAGAGCACCTGCTGCGCGCGCTGCACGCGACGGGCAAGCCTGTGATCCTCGTGTTGAGCAATGGCCGTCCGCTCAGCGTGAATTGGGCCGATAAACATGTGCCCGCGATTCTTGAGATGTGGTTGCCAGGCGAAGATGGTGGCGCGGCGTTGGCCGACATTCTCGTGGGCGATGTGAATCCTTCGGGAAGATTGCCGATCACGTTCCCGAAAAGCGTGGGACAAACTCAAATGAACTTCCCCGCGCATCCTGGTTCGCAAGGGCGCGACTACGGCCAGGTTGCCGGCGTGCTTTACCCGTTTGGATACGGCCTGAGCTACACCACGTTCGCGTATAAAAATCTCCGCGTGACGCCGACCGAGCAAGGGCCCGGCGGTCGCATCGATGTGAGCTGCGAAGTGACCAACACCGGCTCGCGCACGGGCGACGAAGTCGTGCAATTGTATTTGCGCGACGACTACAGCACGGTGGTCACGTTTGAAAAAGTGCTGCGCGGCTTCGAGCGTGTGACGCTTGCTCCCGGTGAAACCAAAACGGTGATGTTCACGCTGAAGCCCTCGGATCTCGCGCTCTACGATCGCTCGAATCAGTGGACGGTGGAGCCGGGCCGTTTCACGGTGTGGATCGGTGCTTCGTCGGAAGACATGAAGCTCGAAGGAGCATTCGAGATCATCGACGGCAATGCGCCGCGCGAGGCCGCCGCGAAAGAAACCGACCGCCTTGATCCGCGCTGAGTGCGCATGATCGTCGCGTGAGATCGCAACGACTCAGGCGGCGCGATGGTTTTCTCGAAATAAAAAAGCCCCGCGAAACTTAATTCGCGGGGCTTTTGTTTTTGAAATAGATCAGCGCGACACCACGTAGGCGGCATGGACATCGACGGCGGTTTCGCCGTCTTCAACAACGCGCGTGCGAAGCTTGAGCTTGGCTTTGCCGTAGCGGGCGAGCGCTTCTTTGAACTCGGCGATGGCGGCTTGCGCGGGACGTTCGCAGATCGCGCGAAGATCACCGAGCACGGGACGACGGTAAGCGGCGCGACTTTCTTTCACGACGATGTGCCAGTGCGTTTTTTCGTCGGGAGCTTTTTGTTCGGAACGCATCAGCTCCCAAACGACGCCGTAGCCAGCGAGTGTGGCGATCGAGACGAGGCTGCCGCCGAAGGCCGTGTTGAGCGAATTTTTGTTCTGCTCTTTTGGCGCGCGGAGCACGAGTGAGCGATCATCGCTGACCTCCACGCCCACGCCCATCGCCTTCGCGAGCGGGATCATCTCGTGCAGGAACATCTCGAATGCTGGAATCTTGACCGACGTCATTTTGGACCAGAAATAGATAAATTTTCGTCGCGGCGTCAAAGGTCTGTCCTGTGGAGAGGGGTAACGTTCGGCCCTTCGTTTGGCGCCGGTTGACGCGCGACGGTTCTTCGGTCTCATCGGCACAAATGGTTCGGCCCGGCGAAAAAATATCTGCGAATTTCCCTCTCAAAGTCCTCCGCGACGGCGAAGTCCAAGAAGTGCAATTCCGGGACATACTTACGCGCAGGACGCTCGTTTCCATTCACATGCGAAACAACACGCCCTCGTGCGACCGCCAAGTGGATGCGCTGGCGGCGTTGGCGGACGAATTGGCCGCGCGCGGCTATCATGTGGTGTCGATTAGTCGCGATCGTATCGGCTCCCACCAACGGTATGCGGCGAAAAAATTTCCGGACTCGAAGCTAATCCTGGCGAGCGATCCGGAAGATCGTTTCGCGCAAGCGGCCGATGCGGTGATCGATAAGATGCTCTACGGCCGGAAATATCGCGGCCCGGCGCGCGCGGCGTTTGTCATCGAGCGAGACGGCACGGTCGCGGCGGTGATCGAAAAGGTGGATACGAAAAATCACGCCGCGGAAGTGCGGGCGGTGCTGACGCAAGTGGAGCACGTTCAGCGCACGTGAAAACGCCGAATTCGATTCAGCGCATCGGTGGCGCCGCGATGGCCGGGCGAGAGGGCGAGCGTTTCTTCAAAACGCAGCGCGGCCTCGTCGATCAGACCTTGTTGCAAAAGGGCCATGCCCCACATGTGTCGGATCTCGGGATGGTTGGGGTCCAAATCGGCGGCGCGGCGGAAATGGCGAGTGGACTCCGCGAGGCGGCCGGCCATCGCGTAAGTGAGCGCCGTTTTGAATTCGGCATCGGCGTTGTCCGGATGCTGACGACGGACTTCCTCAAACTGCGCGAGCGCTTCGGTCGTGCGGCCGGAATTGGCGAGCGCCCAGCCGTAGTTGATGCGAGCGGAGACGTAGGCCGGATCGATTTCGATCGCGCGCTGGAACGCAGCGAGTGCGTCGTCGGTTTGACGAAGCCCGATCAAAGCGACGCCGAGATTGCTGTGCGCGCTGACGAATCGCGGTTGGAGTTGTAGTGCTTTTTCCAATACAGCCTTTGCGTCGGCGGGGCGGTTGAGTTGATTGAGCACGCCGCCGAGACTGTTGAGCGTTTCCGGAAAATCGGGTTTGAGTTCGAGTGCGCGTTGGAGATGCGGAAGGGCTTCGGCGGGTTGGCCGGCGTCGTCGAGCGCCACGCCGAGATTGAGATGGGCGACCCAGCTCGTGGGATTGCGCGCGAGTGTGGTTTCGTAGAGCGCGAAGATGTCGCGATACATATGGCTCTGCCGCCAGGTGAGACATCCGAGAACGAGGATCACCGCCGCGGCAGCGGCGCGGCCGCACCACGAAGGAAGTGCGAAACGCTTGAAACCCTTCTCCGCCGCGGCGCTGAGAAACGCGATCATCGGCAAGCAGGCCAAGTATTGGAAATGATCGGCGACGTAGGAAAAGATGAACGGGTACACGTTCACGAAACCGAGCACGGGCACGAGCATGCCACCGAACAAAAGCCCGGCGGCGAGAGGCGCGCGATCGCGACGACTCCACCCGAGCGCGAGCGCAAGTGCGCCGACGGTCGCGACGAGGAACAGCCATTGCCCCACGGACTGCGCATCGATCTCCCAGCGCGGATAAAAGAACGCGAGATCGGTGGGCCAGATGAGTTTTGCGAAGTAGAACCAAACGACGCGTCCCGCGAGGAGTGTGCGTTCGATGGCGTTGAGGGTGAATTCGTCGCCGGAGGCGCCGATGTGCGTTTTTTCCACCCAAATGGTGCCGAGACCCGCGATGACCCCGAGCACGAACCAAGGGAGGAGAAAGCGGACCTCGTTGCGCCAAGAGAGGCGGCCGCGTTGCCACCACGCGATCACGAGAAGCGCCGCTGGCAATGTGGCGGTGACGGTTTTGCTTAACAGCGCAGCGATGAACCAGAGCGTGGCGAAGACGTAGCGTTTTGGATTTCGATCCTGTTCGAAGCGCAGCCACGTCCATGCGGCGGTGAGCGCAAACAACGTGGAGAGCGTATTCTTTTGCTCGGTGATCCAGGCGACGGACTCGACGCAGACCGGATGAAGCGTAAAAACGAAAGCCGCGAAAAGAGCGCCGGGAATCGCGAGCCGACGAAGAATCGCTGCAAACAAACACGCCGAGAGCGTGTGCCAAAGGACGTTGACGAGATGATAGCCCAGCGTGCTGTCACCCCAAAGTTGATGTTCCAGCCAGAACGCGGAATGAAGAAGAGGGTAGTATTGCTGCGTGGCTCCGGGCTCGACCCAGATGCGAGCGAGGCCCGACGAGGATTGAAGCAAGGCATGCGACACGTGGCCGTCGTCGTCCCAGAGCAACTCGCCGTTTAGCGCGGGCGCGTAAGCCACGAGAGCGGCTAGCAACAGCAGGCAGAAGAGACCGAACGGTCGCTGGCCACGGTGGGGATGCCCCGATGAGTTAGCGGGATCTGAAGAAGTGGCGGGTTTAAGGAGACGATTCATGGGGCGGGCATTCATCCATCGCGCGAAGGCGGATGGATCAACTGGTTTTCACCTCACGGATGCTGAAAATAAAATCGCCGTCACCCTTGCGAGTGACGGCGATGAGGAGGCTCACACGTGAGAGCTTAGAAATCGAAGCCGGCAGTGAGCACGATTTGCCGCGGATCGATGATACGGTACGTGGAAGTCTTTCCGTCGAAGAAGGCTGCCGTAGCTTGCAGACGGCCACCGTCCTCGAACGCGTTCTTCACATTAAGTTGGAAGCGAGCCTTCACCCTGTTGTCGAAGAGCCTCGTGTTATAGGTGACGAAGAGGTCGACGTAGGTTTCGGCCGGCGAGTAGATGGGCCGGTTGGTATCAAGCTCAAGGATCTGGTTCTCGGGACGCGTGAGATCCATGCCTTCTTCATAACCGAGACCGTAGAAGCCGATGGATGCCTTGCTGAGGTAACGCACCGAGCCACCGACAGCCATGTTGCGGAGGATGCGGTTGTCGCTGATCGCCTCGAGGTTGAGCTTGGTGTTGAACTTCACGTTGTATTCGCGGACTTGAGGGCGCGGGCGGCCGATCAGGGCGCGGAAAACGGACATCGGGGCGTTGATGTTGCCTGCGAAGTTCGTGGCTGCCGAGTTGGTGTTATTGTAACCAGCACCGGTGGTACCGCTGTTGAAGGCGGAACCCATGATGCGCCACCACAGGAGATGACCATTGGCGCCGTTGGGAATGACCTGATCCGGGCTCGTATAAGTGACATCGAACGTGGTGCCGCTCACCGAGTTGCTGTAGGTGGCCACCGTGTTGCTGCCGACGGTGGTCGTGCTTACGAGGCTGTAGCGCGGGTCTTCAATCGTGGTCCAAATGGGCATGCGAGCGGCGATATATTCATCAACCGCGGCGCCGGCCGACGTATTGATCGACTCGCCCTTGGTGACCGAAGCGCTCACTGTCCAGTGGCGGGTGGGGTTGTAGTTGATTTCCAACTCGTGACCCTTGGACTGCATGTCATTGACCGCGGCGTAGGTGCCGTTGGCACCGATAACCTTCAAGCCCTGATACTGTTCGAGCGGCATCTGGATAGCGGCGGCAATCTCGGCGTCGCTGGCGCTGCCGCCGGTGTTGACATTGTTCAACCACGCGGTGGCCTGCTTTCTCAGGTTCCAAGCGTCATTCGAAACGAAACCTTCGTAGCGCAGGATGCGCTGGGCCATCGTGGAGATGTCGCCATTGCGCAGGTTGAGCTGCTTGGTGTCGTAGTAAGTATAGCGGATGGAGAGCTTGTTATCGAGAGCAGTGACCCAGAAGCCGATATCTTTGCTCGTGCCGGTTTGATTGGGCAGCTTGTTGAGGAAGAGATCGTAGGCGGGACCTTGAGCGATGAAGTTGTCCGATTTGTTATAGGTGGGGCTGAAGCTGGTGGCGATTTCGGCGAAGAACTTGCCGAGACCGGTACCGTTGCTGGCGTTTGTTTTAAGGAATCGGATATCGCGGAACGGACGGACTACGACCGAGAGGCTGGTGGTTTTACCGGAGGCCTTGCGCCAATCGGAAAGCCATTGATTCGACGCGGCGAAATCGAATGCGCGGAGGTCCGGCGTGAGCAGCGCGGGCGGCGCGTCGCGATCGAACACTTCGTCTTCGCGGAGACCGTAGGTGGCTACTAATTTTCCCTCGAGGAAGGTGCTCTGGAACACGCCGCCCAAAGTCTTGACGCGGGTGTTTCGGTTGTTGAGGCCACCGCCGAAGACGGGGCTCCAGCCGATCAATGCTTCGTCATACATCAACGCATCGGCCGACGGACCCCAAGCGTACGGGAGGCTGATGCCTTCCGGGAAATAACTCGGGGCATACTCGATGCCGCTACCGAACGAACTACCGACATAGTATTGTTCGTTGAGGCGGGCGTAGTTATTGGTCGTCCAGAGAGCTCCGTTGGGTTGCAGATACCGGGGATCGGCATTGGCGTTCGATTGAAGGCCTAATGGAGCATTCAGATTGGCATAGGTTTGCAGCCACGGCTGATTGGTACCCACGGGGGTGTGACGGTAGTTGTACTGGCGGCTCTGTTGATCCTTGTATTCATAGTAGCCGAGAACCTGCTGCGTGCCGAGCCACTTGGACCAGCCGTTGTCTTGGGAGAAGTCCACGCGGTAGGCGGCCTGCACGCGATAAGTGTCCCACAGCAAGGGTTTGTCGCGCAGATACGGTTCGCTGCTGCGGAGATAAGGCCGGCCAAAGTAAGGATTGGGAGTGCCATCGAGGAAATGGCTGTTCACATCAACCTGAAGCTGGCCGACGTTGCTATTCACGCTGGCGGGGCCCATGGGCTGGTTCTCGAGGCGCTTGGCGTCTTCGCGCATATACGCGCCTTGAACGGCGAGGGTATGCTTGGCGGTGTTCAGGATGAACTGGTCAAGCTGGACGAGGTAGGTATCCACATCATCCCACGCCTTGCTGTTGCCGGCGAGGTTGATCTTGGTCCAGTCGTAGATCGACTTGTCGCTGATGGGGCGGGCCACGTTGTTATAAAGCGGCTGTTGCGTGGCGGTGTAAGTGTCGGAGGGACCCGTGGTCAGGAAGCCGATTCCCGCGGCGCCGGATCGGAAGGGATCCGTGGTCGAATAGTTGTTTCCTGCAGGAGAGGTGGGATTGGCCGTGTAACGCGACATGAGCCAATACGTGGGCTCGCCGGGCGCGCCGATCAGGAAAGGCGAGCGGCTTTCGGCACCGCCTGCGAAAAACGAAGGCGCTGCGGTATAGGGCGTGGTGGACCCCACAACGTTGCCGTTACCCATGACGCGGCCGTCTGGGAAGGTGACCAAGCGGGTGACGGGATTCCAGCCCGGTTGTCCCGCTTCGACCCAGTCCGTGTAATAATCGCGCGGGGTCGTGTAGTTGGGGCGCACGGCGGTGTTTTTGTAGCCGTAGTACGAGGCGGCCAGCGTCGTGTTCCGGAAGGGCTGGGCCTTGACCTGGAAACTCAGGCGTTTGGCGTTTTCTTCGGCAGGTTTACGGATGAAGCCCGTATGCTGGTAGGCGTAGCTCGCGCGGACCGACAGCTTGTTTTTAATGAGCATGTGGTTCACGTCGAACGAGGCGCGCCAGCCCTCATAGCTGTCAGCGCGCAGCTCGACGCGGGTGAAATTGCGCGAGAGGTTGGCTGTGGCGGGCACCTGATTGACGGTACCCGAAGCGTTGCCGAGACCGAAAATATTGGCGTTGGGACCGCGGCTAAGTTCGAGGCCGTCCATCCAAAGTGGATCAACCGGGACGCGGCCGGTGGTGCCAATGTTACCGAAGGCGACGTTGGCCGAACCGATGCCACGCACGCGATTGGCGGTGTTGGGACTGAAGCTTACTTGGTCCACAACGGCGCCGGTGCGGTCGGTCACGAATTCGGAATAGGTGTTCGTACCCTCGGTGCTCGCCATGTAGTCGAACACGTCGTTGATATCGAGCATGGCGAAGTCGCTCATCTGCTCCTTCGTCATGACCGTGATCGACTGACCGAGGTCTTCGATCTTCGTGTTCAGACGGGTGCCCGACATCGTGTTCGCGGCATAATAGCCGCGATTTTCACTCACGACTTCGAACGGGGAGAGCATGATAATCTCTTCGTCACCGCCGAGTGAAGGTGCGGTTTCTACAGGGATGGGATTAGCGGGATCGGCTGCACGGGTTGCCCGCGGGTCATCGGTAGGCAGTGCCTGTGCCCACGCGGTGGAGGCAGCAAGCAGCAGCCCGCCTTGGGCTGCCAGCAGCCGCTTAAGCAGACTGGAGGACGGATGGGTCATAGTGGGGTGGTAGGGTGTAGGTTTCGCCAAGCTATCCCAAAAAACACGCAAATAAGCGACCACTAGTCGTTTGCCGCTTTTTGCCTGAGGTGTGGGGTAACTTGGGTAAGTCGTTATGAACCCTTGTACTCAAAGGGGAGAACACAAGGGAGTTTTATGCGCGCATCGTTGATATAATGGCGTGTTATACAGCTGGGAATGCTCCGTCGACCTACGCGAAAAGCGGGGCGTATCGCGTTAGCGCAAGCCGGACAGACCAGAACGGACGCATCTTAACCCCCGCCAGAGGACACGTCTTGTCCTGAATTTTGATGACAAATTTTTTCATTTTTTGACTAAAGTCGGATTTTTTCAGGTGGGCTTGAGGGAAATCGCAACCTGGCTGCGATATCATTCGCTTACCTGAAAACCGAGGACGTCTGCGTGGCCGGCGGAGCCAAGACTGCCGGCGGTCGCAAAAACACCCACTTTGGCGCCGACCCATTTACTGGAACGAGCGGCGAATGGCTCACCGACAGGGCGGAAGCGGTCGCCTTCGCGGAAGCTGAAACGGCACCGCGCGCCTTCATCGACATCCACGCGCAATTCGACTTCGGCCCGGTCCAGATCGATCGAGGCGAGCTCTTCTTCGGGGGTGCCTTCGTTGGCGTTGAGGCAGCGGTTGAAAACGAGCTGCGTGCGTCCCGAGCGTCGGCGCAGTCCGATCCACGCATAATCGTAGCCAAACACGATCAGACCCGTGCGATCGTTTTCGTGCGTGGCGTGGAGCTGCAGGGTCGTGGTGGCAGAGAACGCCGGCGCGGGGAACTTCTGCATGAGTAGATTCGGCGTGTGCCAGTGCGTGCCTTGCTCGGGCTGCGCAAACAGACGCAAGGCGCCCGGGCGTGCGCTGAGCGAATACCAGTCGGCGCGCGGAGTTCCCTGCCATTGCCACTGACGACTGAGCGTGGGCGACGAGAAATCGTCGGACGTCGCGGGCTGCGTGATCGGTTGCGTAGGAAGTGTGGGCTTGGGATGGATAAGCGCTGGTTCGCCTTTGCCGTCGGCGTCGCGGTTGACGCCCATCGCGGGCCAGTCGTCGTCGCGCCAGCTCATCGGCTGCATGTGAACGACGCGGCCGTAAGCGGGCTTTTCTTGGAAATGGAAAAACCAGTGTTCGCCTGCGGACGTCTCGACCCAAGCGCCTTGGTGCGGGCCGTTGATCGGGCTGCCGCCTTGCGCGAGCACGATGCGGCTTTCGTAAGGACCAAAAACATCCCGCGCGCGGAAGACCGCCTGATACCCTTGGGCGACGCCGCCGGCGGGAGCGAAGATGAAATACCAGCCGTTTCGTTTATAAAATTTCGGGCCTTCAATCGTGTGCCAGCCGGGCATGCGATCGCCGTCGATAATGACGACGCCGTCATCCAAAATCTGTGCGCTGATCGGATCGATGCGATGGAGCGTGAGGCGATTGCAGATGCCGGAGCGGCTTTTGGCCCAGCCATGCACGAGATACGCCTGGCCATCGTCGTCCCAGAGCGGGCTCGGATCGATCAAGCCTTTGCCGGCTTTGATGAGGCGCGGCTCGGACCACGCGCCGCGCGGATTGTCCGCGGTGATGACGTAGATGCCGAAGTCGGGATCGGGATAAAAAATCCAGAATTTGCCCGCGTGATGACGGATGCACGGAGCCCAGACGCCTTCGCCGTGACGAGGCTTGGCGAAATGCTCGGCGGGGACGAGATGCGGCAGCGCGTGATTGACGATGGACCAATTAACGAGGTCGCGCGAATGCAGGATCGGCAGGCCGGGAGCGTGGCAGAAGCTCGAGGCTGTCATCCAATAATCTTCCCCTACGCGAATCGCATCCGGATCGGAGTAGTCCGCAAACAGCACCGGGTTTTGGTAGGTGCCGTCGCCCCGGTCGGCGGTCCAAGGCGCTCGCGGCGCGGACTCGGGAAGGATGGATGCGCCGGAAGCGCGCGAGGAAGGAACATCATTCATGGATGAGATGAGGACGGTTGAGAGGCGGCGGGCTGCCAGCCATCGGAGCCGCCCAACACGCGGGCGACGGTGATCGCGGCAGCATCGCGCTCGGAGAGAATCGGCGCCCAAGCGACGCGTTTTTCGGACGAGGCGCCGGGGCCGGTGCTGGCAAATTCGGCGTAGCGGACAGTGCTTTCGCGTTCGGGGCGGCCCCAGTTGTGCCAGCCTTCGGGACGCACGTTGGCGGACATTTCTGTGCGCAGGAAAATCGTCGCGGAGTGCGCGCGCCACGGACGGCCGAGATACGTGCGCACGTCGGGATTGGCGCCGGTGATGCGGCAGCGATTGAACACGTAACCAAACTCCACGGTGGGCGGCGTCGAGGCGGCGGTGATGTAGCCGTTGCCGGCGATGTGGATTTCGCAGTTTTCGAACCACGCGGTGGCGCCGCCGAAAATGAAATCGACCGCGCCCGCGACGTAGCAGTTTTCGAAGTACTGGCGTCCGCGGTTGATGAAGATCGTGTCCTGCCAGCCCAGGAAGCGGCAGTTGCGGAAAGCCACGCGGTCGCCATCGACGCGGACGGCGAGCGCCTGGCCCGTGTTGCCGGCGGTGTTTTCCAAGGTGAGATTTTCCACCGTGAAATCGTCGGCATCGATCTGCACGGTGGGCGTGCGGAATGTGCCGATGGCTTGTCCGTCGGGGCCGATCGTGCCGGCGCGAAGATCGTAAGTGATGACCGTCGTGGCGGCGTCTTCGCCGATGAGGCGCATGTGCCGTTTCTCGCGTTGGATGTAGACCACTTCGCGATACACGCCCGGCTTCACGAGAATGGTCCAGACGTTGTCGGGCGTGGTGTTTTGCGGCGCGGCATTAATCGCTGCCTGCACCGTCGTGTACTGACCGGAGCCATCGGCGGCGACGATCGCATCGGCGGCGGAGACGACAGCGCTGCCAACAAACGGCAGCAGCAGAAACAACGAGGCGTGGAGAAAGCGTTTCATCGGAGGGGGCGGAGATTGGCGTCGAGGCGGAGGGTATTACCGGCGGCGAGCGTGAACTCGGCGGTGTGTTTGCCGGTGCGAATGCGCAGCGGATTGCCGAGCGTCGAGCGAATTTCTGCGGAGTGAAGTTTGCCGTCCTTCCACGCGAAGCTCAGCTCGAAACCGCCACGGGCGCGCAGGCCGGAGACGGAACCATCTTTCCATGCGGACGGCAGCGCGGGGAGGAGATGAATCTCGCCGAGATGGCTTTGGAGAAGCATCTCGCACACGCCGGCGGTGGCGGCGAAATTGCCGTCGATCTGGAACGGCGGATGCGCGTCGAAGAGATTCGGATAAGTGCCGCCCGGACTCTTGTTGCCTTCGGTGAACGCGGGCACGTAGCGGAGCTGTTGGAAAATCATCGTGCGCGCGTGATCGCCGTCGAGGAAGCGCGCCCAGAAAGCGATTTTCCAACCGAGCGACCAGCCGGTGCCGTCATCGCCGCGGAAGCGCAGCGATTGTTGCGCGGCTTTGAAGAGCTCAGGCGTGCGCGGCGTGATTTCGCGGCCGGGGAAAACGCCCCACAGATGCGAGACGTGGCGGTGATTGTTTTTCGGATCGTCTTTGTCTTCGAGCCATTCCTGCAGCTGGCCGTGTTTGCCGATTTGATTGGGCGCGATCTGCGCGTGCATCGATGTAAGCTGCGCGGCGAAGTCGGCGTCGACGCCGAGAACTTTCGCGGCGGCGGCGGTGTTGGCGAAAAGTTCGCGGATGATCTGGTGATCCATGGTCGGGCCCATGACGAGGCCGCCGTGTTCGGGTGAGTTGGACGGACCGCTGATGAGCCAGCCGGTTTTTTCGTCCTTCACGAGATAATCGACGAAGAACAACGCCGCTTCCTTGAGGATCGGGTAAGCGCGTTTCGCGAGGAACTCTTTGTCTCCAGAATATTGATACCGCTCCCAAAGATGTTGCGTGAGCCACGCGCCGCCGGTGGGCCAGATGCCGTGATTGGAGGCATTGATGGGGGCGGTGCCGCGCCAGAGGTCGGTGTTGTGGTGAAGCACCCAGCCGCGAGCGCCATAGTGCGCGCGGGCCGTTTCGCGTCCGCTGATCACGAGATCGTCGAGCATGTCGAACAACGGCTCGTGGCACTCGGACAAGTTCGCGACCTCCGCGAGCCAGTAGTTCATCTCGGTGTTGATGTTCACCGTGTATTTTGAACCCCAGGGCGGCGACGTGAGGTCGTTCCAGATGCCCTGAAGATTCGCAGGCTGATCGCCGGGACGAGAGCTGGCGATCAGGAGGTAACGACCAAACTGGAACGCGAGGGTGACGAGTTGCGGATCGTTGGATTTGTCGGCGGCCTTGATGCGCTCCTCGGTCGGAAGCGAAGCGGCGGCGGAGGTGCCGAGATCGAGCGAAACGCGGCGGAAAAGTGCGCGGTGATCGGCTTGATGCGCGGCGAGGAGATCGGCGTAGGATTTTTTCGACGCAGCTTCCATCGCCGCGATGGCGGGAGATTCGGAGTCGCCGGAAATGTCGCGGAAGTTTTTGAAACTCGTCGCGGCGGTCACGAAGACCGTGGCGGAGTCGGCGCCTTCGACGTAGATGCCGGCGGTGGTGGCGTTGACCTTGCCGCCATTGGCGAGAACGCGCACGACGGCGGTGAAGCGCGTGCCGTCGTTTTTCACCTGGCCGGAGAGAAGCAGTGTATTCGAATCCAGGATACGTCCGTGCGTGCCGGCGTGCGGGCTCGGAAGACGGACGGCGAAAGAAACCTGACCCGGTTTATCGGCGGCAACGTTTTGAACGATGACCTGATCCGGGTGGCTGACGAAAGCGGCGCGCGTGAAACGTACGGAATCGACCTCGTAGCGTACCGTTGAGAGCGCGCCGTCGAGATCGAGCTCGCGATGATAGTTCGCCGCCGCGGCGTGGCTGGCGGGGAAGTGGAGGAGAAGATCGCCGAGCGGCTGATAGTTTTCCTGGCGAAGCGGTACGCTCATGAATTCGCGCGTCGCGAGATCTTCGGCTTCCTTTTGTTTTCCTTCGGCGAGCAGGCGGCGGAGTTCGGGGAGATAGTTGGCGGCGCCTTCGTGATGATATTGGTGAGGTTTGCCGGACCAGAGCGTGTCTTCATTGAGTTGAAGACGTTCTTCCGTGAGTCCGCCGAAAACCATCGCGCCGAGACGACCGTTGCCGATGGGAAGCGCTTCGTTCCAGTGGGACGCGGGTTGTGTGTACCAAAGCGTGAGCGGCGAAGACGGTTTGGTGGAAGCAGTCGAAGCGTTGGCGGCCGGCGGATGTTTTCGCGTTTCGGTGACGCCGAGTTTCTCCCGCACCCAGGCGATCATTTTGGGGAAGTGATCGGGATCGTAGGTCGCCCAGTCGACGAGGCGGTGTTGAGCGCCGGGCAGGATGATGACATCGCACGGGACGTTGTTGGCGCGGAGGCGTGCTTGGAAGTTGAGCGATTGTTGAAGCGGAACGGTGCGGTCGCGATCGCCATGAAGAATGAGAAAAGGCGGATGGCCGGCCTTGGGCTCGATGTGGTTGATCGGCGCGGTGTCTCGGAGGATTTGGAGCGCCTCGGGCGTGATCTCGGCGGGGATGTTGTGGAGATTTTTCAGGGACGCGCTGATGCCGCCGCGCGTGGGGAGTTCTTGTTCGAAATCGGTGACGGGCGCGTAGCCGACGGCGGCTTGCACGCGTGTGCCGGGCTCGGGCCTGATCGCGGCGAGGAATGCGAGATGTCCGCCGGCGGAATGCCCGAAGAGCACGATGCGCTCGGGATCGCCTTTGAACTGGGCGGCGTTGGCCTTTACCCAGCGGATGGCTGTATTCACATCTTCAATACACGCGGGCCAGCGGTGCTGCGGCGCGAGACGGTAATTGATCGAGAACCACGTGAATCCTGCTTCGGAGAGCGGGGCGAACCACGAAGAGATGTCGGCGCCGTTCGTGTGTTTCGGCGTGCCTTTGTCACCGGAACCCCAGCCGCCGCCATGAATGAGGATCGCGATCGGGTGCTTGCCGTCGGTGGGCGGTGTGTACGCGTCGAGCAGCAGTTTTTCCCCGCCCGCTTCGCCGTATTGGATGTCTGTTTTTAACTCCGCGAAGGCGGAACACAGCGTGAACAGGACGGCGAGGAGAGTGGCGAGTGGTTTCATGGTGACGTGGGTTAACATAACAGGAGGAAGACAGGCTTCCTCCGAGGATTTAGCGCAGTACGCGGCGCGTCCAGCATAGGGCTGCGCGCCGGAGGTTTTTATTTCGGTTCGATGCGAGGAACGAGGATCTGGATGGCGAGCAGCGAGATCAGGTACATGCCCGAGATGTACGCAAAAACGGGCACGTAGCTGCCGGTGCTCTTGAGGATTTCGCCGGTAATGCCGTTGACGAAACCGCCGGCGAGATAAGAGACGAAACCGCCGAGACCGACGACGGAGCTGATGGTTTCCTTCGGCATGGTGTCGCCCACCACGCTGAAAAGATTGGCGGACCAACCTTGGTGCGCGGAGCCGGCGATGCCGACGATCAACACCGCGAGCCACACACTGCCGACAAACGGCGCAAGGAAAACCGGCACCACGCTCAAGGCACAGACGAGCAGCGAGACTTTGCGAGCGGCATTCACGCTCCAGCCGCGTTCGAGGAGTTTACCGGCGAGCCAGCCGCCGACGACGCCACCGGCGATCGCGATGGCGAAAAACACCGCGGACCAATTGCCGGTTTCTTGAAGTGTGAGACCAAAGCGCTTGCCCAGGAAGTCGGGCATGAAGGACTGATAAACGCCCCACGCGGGCCCCGCCAAAATGCCTGCGATGATATATGCCCACACCGCGCGATAGCGAAGCAGCGAGATCCACGGCACGCGCGGCGGATTGGCTTCGACGGGAGGCTGGCCGCGGCGGATGTAATCGAGTTCGGCGGGCGCGAGACGTTTTTGTTTTTCCGGGCGTTCGTAGAAAATCCACCACGCGACGATCCAGAGGAAGCCGGTCGCGCCGGTGATGTAGAACGTCATTTCCCAACCGACCTTCGAGAACAACCACGGGATCGCGACGAGGCACAGGATCGCGCCGAAATTACTGCCCGCGTTAAAGAGACCGGTCGCGAGCGCGCGCTCCTTGATGGGGAACCACTCGGCCACGGCTTTGATCGAGCCGGGGAAAACACCGCCTTGCGTGATGCCGAGCGCGACGCGCGAGAGCATGAAGCCCGCGGCGGTCATCGGCATCGTCACCGTGAGCACCATGAAACTGCCGTTGACCCACGAGAGCCACGGGTAGCTGAAACTCGCCCCGATATCGAAGTACGCGCACAAGCCGTGCGCGAGCGACGCGAAGCTCCACAAGAACACAATGAGCGGCATCGCGCGTTTCACGCCAAAGCGATCCATGAAGCGACCGCCGAAAAGATATCCAAACGCGTAGGCGAAGGAGAACGCCGCGGTGATCCAGCCGTAATGAGAGTCGTCCCAGCCGAGTTCATCGCTGAGCGGTTGTTTCAATATGCTCAGCAACTGACGATCGAGATAACCGATGGTGATGGCGAAAAAGAGCAGCAGGCAGATCACCCAGCGGTAGTTGTGTTTTTTGGGGCGGGGGAGACTGTAGTCAGTGCTGGCCATAGAAGGGTGGGGTGGAGATGTGTTGAAAACCGACTGGGACAACAGCCGGAGGGAGAGTGTCAGGATCGGAGAAAGAGAAACCCGGAAAGCGCGTGCGTGTGTCCGCGAAGAACGCGTTTCAGGCGACAAACTTCCGCGGGAGCGGACAAGCCGGCGAGGGTGGAAGCGGCACGAGAGCGCTCAATCGGGCTGCTGCGCGCATTGTTGACGCGTTCACGAGTTGAGCGGGCGCAAGGTGCCGCCTTCGAGCCATTCGCCGGTGAGGAGCACTTCGTGTTGATCGGCGGGCACGCCGGTGTCGGAGCGGTGCATCAGACCGATCAACATCTCGATGCCGAGCGCGCCGAGTTTCGCGGGGTCGAAGTGCACGCCGCTGTGATTGAGATCGGGATGGTCGTTGACGAGTGCGACGATGCCGACATCGCGCGGGACTTTTTTCCCGAGTTGCGCGAGCCAGTTGATGACCGGCGTCGCATGCGTGACGAGCAACGCGTCGGGTTGATGTCGGCGGAACCACGTGTGGAAAGGTTCGGCGTTGTCCACGCCGTCGGTAAACAGAAACGGAGGCAGGCGGTCCTTTTCCTCCAGGCGCAATTGCTGATGCAGATAGGCGCCGAGCCAGCGCTCGCCGACGCGCGGACTGTCGTTGGCTTCGGAGAAAACAAAACCGATGCGGCGATAACCGCGCTCGATGCAGCGGATCATCGATTGTTTCGCCGACGCGTAGTGATTCTCCGTCACATGGTGCAGACGCGGTGTATGCAACGTGAGTCCGAGCGCGACCGCGGAGAAACGTTCCCACGGCAAATCGATTTGCGAACAACCGGGAGGAAGACGTCCGATGAGAAGACCGTTGATGCCGCGCGTGACGAGGATGTCGGCGAAACGCGTGGGTGTCATGCCGGGCTCGGCGAGCCAGAAGTGCTCGAGTTTATAACCGAAATCGCGCGCGCGCGCGGTGGCACCGGGGAAATAGTCGGGACGATTGTGATGAGGCGGTCGCCAGCCGTAGCGCGTCGGATGGTTCGTCACGTAAGCGAGCACGACATGGCGCTCGGTGCGACGCGTGCGGCGAGCCTGCATGAGCGCGGCGACAAGCGGGTTGATGCGATAACCCATCTTGGCGGCGATTGCCTGGATCCGCTTGCGCACAGGCTGCGAAATACGCGGATGATCGCGAAGGGCTAGCGAGACAGTGGAGCGGTGGACGCCGGCTCGCTTGGCGACGTCCTGCAGGGTAGCTTTGGCGGGCACGATAAGCGCATCTGAGTGCGGACGGACCAAAAATGTCGAGCGGACAAAAGCGGACGGTCAACGATGCGCGCGTAACGGAGATTGAGCGCAACGTGCGCGGTTTTTTGTTGGGTATCACGACGCTCGCCATTGCGCGGCGCAGTGGTCGTTGCCCTGAGGTCCACCTTCATTTCCCCCCGTTGATTCCCGTTGCTTTCTTTTCTCACGCACCGATCGCGTCCGCCTTTTGCGGAGGCGTGAAGATTGTCGCGATGCCTGGAGACGAAGCGGTTTCTCGCGCGCAAAACGCGACGGAGACAGTGCAGTGGTTTTCGATTTTATGAGGAGGCGCGGCGCTTGGTTTTGGCGACCAACGTCCGCGGCACTTTCCGGTTCGGTTAGGGAAAAGGATCGGAACTCAGGCTGGTTACCCCATACCGCCCGGCGCGCTGACAACGCGCCGGGCTAAAGCCCTTTCTTGATCTTGGCGACGACGTCGGGGTTCTCGCGCAGATAACGAGTCAGGCCCTCGATCGCGCGAAACGTTTCCGGGCTCACGTGATGTTCGAGCCCTTCGACATCGTGCGCGATGATCTCTTCATCGAGGCTGAATTGGCGGAGAAACTCGGTGAGTAATTCGTGGCGATGCGCGATGTGCCGGGCCACCGCCTCGCCCGCGGTGGTGAGGACCATGCCGCGGTATTTTTCGTATTTCACCAGCCCCTCGGCATCGAGCCGCTGGATCATGGTGGTGACGCTCGCCTGGGAAATTTTCAGCTCCGCGGCGATGTCGACAACGCGGGCGTAGCCCTTGCGTTGAATCAGCTCCCCGATGCGCTCCAGATAGTCCTCGACCGCGGCCGTCGTGCGGGGGAGAGGAGTACGAGATTTTGCGGCCACGCAGGGAAGGGGCCCGAGCCTGGCAGAAAACGTGAACGCCGGCTCGGCGATCCGTTATTTCTTGGCGGCTTTCTGGGCGCGATAGACGACGCGGAACATCTGGATGGCGAGCCAGAACACGCCGCTGATGCAGGCGGCGGAGAGGGCGGCCCAGAGCGTGATGAACTTCGGGTCGTTCGATGGCACGTGAATCCGGAACAGCGAGAACATGAGCGCGAAGAAGCCGATCACGAGGATCGCATCAACGATCAGACTGGCGGGGGTGATGAACTTGGATTCGGACTGAGCCATGGGCGCAAAAAAGGGCGGGAGCGGGTGCTTGTCCATGGCAATTTTTGCGAAGCCCGACCGGTCTGTATGACACGCGTTCGAGGGAGGCGTCATCAAAACTGACGACATGACCGCCGCGTGGCGACGCGATATAGTCGGTGCTCAACCTCGGCTCGCGGCGTCCCCTCGTCGAACCGCTGCGAGCATATCCCAGCTCCAAATCCCACCGTCGGTCTCGCCGGTGGCTCCTGCTTTAATCCCATGACCTCACTACGCCCCCTTGTGAGCGGACGCGTCCGCTATCTCCGTTCAGTCGCCGCACTTTTTGCCTGCGCTTGGGCGATGCTGCTGGCGCCGACGTCTGTACTGGCGCAACTTGAATGGACTGCCTACACCACCGCGGGCGCTCGCGTAGGTGAAGCCGGTCAGGCGGCAACCTTTGACCCCGCGACTGGCACCTACACGCTGACGATCCCGGCTTCGACGCAGTATACGTTTATCGCGCGGAACATCGTGCCCATCCCGCTCACGCCGCCCGCTTCGGGAGTCTCGTTGCAAACGATCAAGTTTACGATGACTGCATCGGGCGGGTTCACCTCGGGGACAGCCAATGGAGGTCGCAACTTCTACATGGGGCTGTTCGACACAAACGGTACTGAACCCGGAGCCACGGGAAACTTCACCGATGATAAAGGTGTTTGGACCAATGCCCGGCCTAACACGACGGCATCCAGTTTCAGCTCGGAGGGATTTGCGTCCAACGGTACGACGACCCCTGTGGGCCTCCTCAATTATGTAGGGACAGGAACCCAGCTCGGTTCTTCACGTGGCCCCGCTGCGGGCGCGGTTGGGACTTTGACCGATGGAATGGAGACGAATGTCACGTTCCGCGTGCGGATTAACGCCGCCGGCGAGATCGGACTTGGTTCGGGCACGGCCGTCGATGTCGCGGGCGCCGTGTATCAAGACGTTTCCACGGGCGGTACCTTGCTTAACCGCACGTTTGCCTCGAATAACAGCTCTGGGTCCCTAACCGGTGCGCAGACATTCAACTTGTTCGCGGTGGCTTTGAATAACTCCACGGGAGATCCCGTTACGCTCGTTCTCTCCAATTTCGAAGGTCTCATCGCCCCACCGTACATCGTCAGCCAACCGCCGGCTTCGCTCACGGCTACGCAGGGTGGTAGCGTGACTATCACCGCGACCGCGGGAGGCGAGCCGTCCTCCTATCAATGGGAGAAAAGCACGGACTCTGGCGCGACATACACCCCCATCGACGCAGCTACCAACCCAAGCGCCGCCACGGCCTCGCTCACGCTGACGGATGTCCAAAACGATGCCGCAGGTTTATATCGGCTGGTTGTAACGAATGCTGCCGGTTCTTCCACGAGCGAGGCGTCTACGCTCACGGTGTCGGCGGGTGCTGTCGCTCCAACTGTTCTCAGCGATCCGCAAGACGTCACCGTCTTGGTGGGCCAGACGGCTTCGTTTTCTGTATCCGCCAATGGCACAGCTCCGCTGACTTATCAGTGGAAAAAGAACGGCGCGGATATTTCCGGGGCTACCTCCAACCAGCTGACCATTTCATCTGCGCAGCTCGCCGACGCGGGTAGTTACACCGTTGTTATTTCCAACTCGGCGGGATCGATTACCAGCGCGGCAGCTACACTCACGGTTAACGAAGCACCAGCCATCACGACCCAGCCAGCCGGCGCGACTCTTGCAATTGGCGGATCACATACGCTGACGGTGGTAGCCACAGGTGCACCGGCGCCGACGTATCAATGGAAGAAAAACGGCGTCGATATTCCGTCGGCTACCGGCGCGAGCTATACAATTTCAAGCGCCACCGGCACTGATGCAGGAGTTTACACCGTTGTGGTCACCAACGTTGCCGGCAGCGTGACCAGTGCAACCGCGCCTGTTGTGGTCGGCTCGTCGACGATGGCTGCCACGACCTTTACGCCGACGTCTGCGGCGTCTGGGCTTAACGTCGACACCTGTCTCACCATCACGTTCAACGAAGCGGTCTCTCCCGGCTTCGCAGGCCGCATCCGTATTCACGATGCCTCGAATGATGCGGTGGTCGATACGATCGACCTTGTGTCGGCGAATGCACGTCGCGACACACTTCGCGCCTCCAATGCTATATCCACGCTTAACCTTCCTGTGGAGGTGAAGACCATCGGCGGCCTCGCCACGATCAATTATTATCCGATCACCGTTTCTGGCGCCACTGCGACGATTTATCCGCGCGATGGTGTGCTCACGTATGGAAAATCTTATTACGTGACGATCGAGCCAGGTGCTTTTGTGAACGCGGCGGGCGAATCTTTCGCCGGTATCGAAGATAAAACCACTTGGACGTTCTCGACGCGTGCGACCGCGCCGGAGCTGGACAACTATATCGTTGTCGCTGCCGATGGCTCGGGAGATTTCAACACCGTTCAAGGTGCGCTGGATTTTGTTCCTGCTGCCAACACCGTGCCGCGCACGATCTATATTCGCAATGGAACTTATTTTGAGCAGATTGTTTTTCAGCAGAAAAACAATCTTACACTCGTAGGTGAAAGTGCCGAAGGCGTCGTCATCGACTACCCGACGAATAATAACTTCAATAATGCCTCTGGCACTTATCGTCGCGGTACACTTCTCGCGCAGACAGTTTCGGGGCTACGTTTGTTGAACTTAACCGTTCGCAATAGTACGCCACAGGGGGGCACCCAGGCCGAGGCGGTTATTATCAAGGGCAGCGCTACAACCGGCCAGAATCTCGCGTCGAAACTGCGCCTTTTCAGCTATCAAGATACGCTCCAGGTCGACGGTCAGTTCTACATGACCGACTCCTATATTGAAGGGGATGTCGACTTCCTGTGGGGCAGTGGGCCGAGTTTCTTCTACAATTGCGAATTCAAGGCCCTGCGCCGCACCTCCAATGTTCCGATCTTTGCCCAGATTCGCAATGGTGCGGGAAATCACGGTTATGTTTTCCATAACTGCCGCTTCACGGCGGAAGCTGGTGTCACCGGAGCGTTCTTTCATCGCATCGACCCAGGCTCAGGCCAGTTCCCGTACAGTGAGATGGTGATCTTGGATTCTACCGTCGGTTCCGCGGAGAATAATAATTTTCTCAATACTACCATCGGCGGTTCCGCGTCGAATTATTCGGTGGGCTGGTGGCAGCTTAATAACGCCACGACCGGTCCCGATCTGCATCTCTGGGATAATAACATGGTCGATAAGGACGGCGTGCCGCTGACCTTCGGCGATAGTGATCGCCCCGCCTTCACGATAATGCCCACGGATGCGGACACGCAGGCCAATTATCGTAATCCCACGTGGGTGCTTAATACCACGCGAGATGGTTCCCCCACGGCGGGTACTTGGACCCCATCGCTCGCCCCCGTTATCCTGACTCAGCCGGCATCTGCCGCGCTCAACACGGGGGATGCGCTCTCACTGAGTGTTTCTGTCGCGGCAATACCCGCTGCGACCTATCAGTGGAAAAAGATGGTGCGGATATTGCCGGAGCCACCTCTGCGACTTATTCCGTCGCGAGTGTTTCTGCCGGCGACACGGGTAGCTATACTGTTGTTGTTACCAATAGTGCCGGCTCTACAGTCAGCTCAGCCGCGCTTGTAACTGTCGGCTCGGCGATCATCGCGCCGTCGATCAGCGCACATCCCGCCGATGTTTCGATCAACTCGGGACAATCGGCTACGTTCACGGTTGTCGCGACGGGTACTGCTCCGCTTTCTTATCAATGGAAGAAAGATGGCGTCGACATCACCGGCGCCAACGACGCGACCTATACCATCGCCAGTGCCTCGGTCGGCGATAACGGCAGCTACACGGTGGTTGTTTCCAACAGCGCCGGCTCCGTTACCAGCTCGGCTGCGACTCTGACCGTTGCCGCTCCGCCGCCGGACAGCGGTCCGGTCACGTTGCTCGACGACTCCTTCGCCGATGGCAGCGCGCTCAACCAAGACCTGGCCAATGGCTCCGTACAGATCTTCAAGGCACGCAGTGGAACGTCGCGTGTAGACGCGGTCGGCTCCGTGAAGTTCACTCCTAGTTCAGGGGATGCAGATGCTCATTGGTTCCATTTTGCGGCTGCTGATAGTCCTGTTTCGCTGAAAGTAGGTGAAAGCTTGAGCGTTAGTATGACCTTCAAGCTCGATACGCCCAAGAGTGGCGGTGTTCGCTTCGGGTTGTTTAACTCAGAAGGGACTCAACTCCTCACTGACAAAACATCCGGGCACAATGACGCGGTGCTACAAGGGGACCGTGGCTATGTAGGCGAATTTGTTATCGATGCCAACGCGTCTGCCGGTCCGTTCAATCGTCTTGGCCGCCGCGACACGCTGACCACAACAAATCTTTTCAGCGCGGCTGCGGATTTCCCGAATTTGCCGGGCGCGGTCGCTGGTTCCACATCGCGTCTGGGTTTTGTCAGCGACACAGAGTATACCATTACGATGACGGTTCGTCGCGAAAGCGAAACGTCGAATGCTATCAGTGTTGCACTTACCGGTGGCGCATTCCCGGAAAACTACACCTATTCCGCGATAGATGCTGGTGAGCCAGGAAAGACGACTTTCGCCTTCGATTGGTTCGCCTTCCGCTACGGCGGCAGCGGCCTCGCCAACGCCGTCACCTTCACTAATATCAAGGTTGTCCACACCAAGGTTGCCCCGTCCGTGCCGGCGCCGGTCATCACTGCGCAACCGACCTTCAGCGGTGGTGGCAACACGTTGACGACGCTGACGGGAAGTCCGGTGACCTTGTCCGTCACCGCGACCGGCGACTCGCTTTCGTATCAGTGGAAGAAAGATGGCACGGACATCTCCGGTGCTACCTCGGCGACCTACACGATCAGCAGCGCACTCGTTTCGCACAGCGGCAGCTATACGGTTCTCGTTTCCAATCCGGGCGGCGAAGTCCTCTCGGAGGCCGCGGTGCTCACGGTGAATGAACCGTTGATCGCGCCGATCATCACCACGCATCCGGGCGACGTCACGATTCCGCTCGGCGAAAGCGCTACGCTCACCGTGGTCGCTTCGGGAACAACGCCGTTCACGTATCAATGGAAGAAAGACGGCGTGGACATCGCGGACGCCACGAGCGCTAACTATACGATCAGCAACGCCACCGCCGAGGCGGGCGGCAGCTACACGGTGGTTGTCACCAATGCCGCCGGTTCGGTGACGTCCAATCCCGCGGTCGTCACGGTGAACACCACGGTGATCCCGACGGCGATCGTCACGCAGCCGGTAAGCCAGTCGGTGGTTGAAGGACAACCCGTCACCTTCGCCGTCGCCGCGCAAGGCACGCTGCTCACTTATCAATGGCGAAAGGGTGATGCCGACATCGTCGGCGCCAACGCCGCTGCGCTCGTCATCGAGGGCGCGCAATTGTCCGACGCGGGCGATTACTCGGTGGTTGTTTCCGGCATGGATGGCACCGTCACCAGCACGGTGGCCACGTTGACCGTCACGCCGCGCACGGTGAAAACGGTCTTCTCCGACAACTTCTCCGCCGGCTCCACGGTCAACTCGACGACGCCTGCGTCGCCCACGGAGAGCTCGGCCGCGTATCAAATTCTCTCCGATAAAAACTACAGTCCGGTTCCGAGCATTTCCGCGTCCGGTCTCAAGATGGGCATGTCGTCCACCAGCTCGGGCAACATGGAAGCGCAGGCGATCTTCAGCACCGCGCCCATCATTCTGTCGGGTATCGGCGACTATATCGAGATCACCGCGACCGTCACGAACATCACGGGCCTGTTCTCGACCACGCCGCCTTCCGGCAACCCGACCGCAAACAACCAGAACACGCTCTATCTCGGTCTCTACGATTCCGATCAGGTCGGCCCCGTGCCAGGCGGTCTCACCACGCTTGCGAGCGGTGCGACCCACGGTGTCGGTTATGTGAAAGAGTGGGTTGGTTACGTCTCCAGCTTCGTCAACCACGGCATGAGCGGTGTGACGAACAACCACCAGATCCGCACTCGCCCCGTGCAGAACGCGGCGCTCAATAACTACAATCAATCGCTCGCCAGTGCGGCTTATCGCAATCCAGGCGGTACAGTGGTTGGCTCGACTCCGTCGGATCTCGAAGCGCCGGCTGCAACTGGCGGACAATATACTTCCGTCCTCCGTATCACACGCAGCGGTTCTTCGGAATATACCATCGAGTCTCGTCTCTATGATGGCGCGGGTACCAGCGGCTCTTTGCTCGGAAGCGTCGACGCCGTCACCACCTCTTCCACGTTCCTCACGGACGATTCCGACAATCTCGGCTTCGATGGATTCGCCGTCGGCGCGCGTGTGACCAACAACCCCGGCCAGATGGAGATCAATGCGGTCACGGTCACCACCAATGCCTCGCTCGTGCCCGTGCCGAAAATCACCACGCAGCCGCAGAGCTTGACGGTCGGTGTCGGTTCTTCCGCGACGTTCACCGTCGCCGCCGAAGGCACCGGCCTCGCGTATCAATGGTACAAGGACGATGTCGCGATCGAAGGCGCCACGGGTCCATCGTATACCATCGCGAGCGCGCAGGCTTCGCACCAAGGTATCTACAAGGTTGTCGTCGCGAATGATCTCGGTGGACGCAGCACAAGCGCTCGCGCCGAACTCATCGTCGATATCGCCGCAGGTGCTCCGCCGCCCGATGGTTTTGCCCGTGCCGTCACCGGCGGTGGCAATCGTGTCGCGGTCGTCGTGAGCAACGCGGCCGATTTCAAGACGCATGCCGAATCGGCCGATCCCGCCGTGATCACGGTCACCGGCACGCTCGACCTCGCCGCGGTCGGTGGCGCGATTCAGGTGAAGTCGAACAAAACGATCCAAGGCTTCGATCAAAACGCGACCATTCGCGGTAAACTCGATCTCGGATCCGGTGGCGTGAACAACGTGCTCATCCGCGGTCTCACCATCACCAATCCTGGCACGACGATCGTGGAGGGCCAGTACACCGATGGAGGCCCAGGCATCTCGCTGCGCGGCGCGACCAATGTGTTTATCACGCATTGCACCGTGTACGATTGCGCCGGCGCCCTGATCGATATCGGCCAAGGCTCCGACAACATCACGGTTTCGTGGTGCGAGTTCTACTACACGAGCGCGTCGTTGTTGAACCGGCACGTCATGCTCGCGGGCCTCGATGGCGCGGAAACCAAACCGCTGCACATCACGCTCCATCACAACCTCTGGCACGACAATGCGGATCAGCGCATGCCGTCGGGAAGTTTTGGATACGTTCATCTCTACAACAACTACTGGAACACGCCGGGCAACACCTCCGCCTCCAACGCGCGTGACCAGGCGCAGTTCTTCTCCGAACACAATGTGTACCATCAGGTGCAGAGTCCGTTGTATAAGCAGAACATCGACACCGCGCTCCCCGGCGGTCTCATCCGCGCGCTCGGCAATGTATATACAGAGACCACGGGCGAAGCCGCGGATGCTGGTTCCGACACGGTCTTCACGCCTGACTACTCGTACCAAATGCTCGCCGCGGCCGACGTGCCGACGATCGTCCTCGCCGGAGCCGGCAACACCGCGGGCGCCGCGTCCGAGTCGCTCGCCGCTGGCTCGGCCACATTGAGCGGTCCGGCGGGTGTGGTACCGGTCAATACGAGCTTCACGCTCACCGCGACTGTCAGCGGCTTCACGCCGGTCTCACATCAATGGCGCCGCAATAACTTCGACATCGCCGGTGCGACCTCGCCGACCTTCACGGTCGCGTCGATGAAGTCCACCGATGAGGGCATTTATGTTCTCACGATGAAGAACGCCGCCGGCGATACGTTGGTGAGTAACGGTCACACCATCGTCTACAGCTCCGCCTTGGTGCCGACGATCACGTCGCAACCGGTCAATGTTACTGTGACCGCTGGTGAAGCCGCGAGCTTCTCGGTCTCCGCCACCGGCGATGCCCCGCTTACTTATCAATGGCAGAAGAACCTCGGCGGTAACTTCACCAACATCACCGGCGCCAACTCCACGTCGTTGGGTTTCCTCAACGCGCAATCGGTTCATGCCGGCCAATACCGCGTCGTCATCACGAACGACGTCGGCACCGCCATCAGCAACACGGTCACGCTCACCGTCAACCCCGCGCCGGCTGATGCTGACAGCAGCGGCTCCGATTCTGGCGGTGGAGGCGGCGGCTCGCCGTCCCTGTGGTTCCTCGGCGCGCTCGCCTTGCTCGCCGCTCTGCGCCGTCGCCGCGACTAACCTCAACCCTCTCCGAGCTTAAATGAAAACGTTTCTTCCAGCCCGCCTGCTCCTACCCGCCGCCGTGGCGCTCGCCCCGCTTCCTGTCGTCGCGCAAACTGATGCACCGTCCGCCACGGCTCCCGCCGAGCAGGGTGTGTTGAGTGGCCGGGTGTACAACACCGCCACCGGTTCCTACCTGCGCGACGCGCGGGTGAGCGATGCGGAAACCAATCTGTCCGCGGTCACCGAAGCGGATGGTAGTTTTCAACTGTCGTTGCCCGCTGGTCAGCGCCGCGTGCGCATCAGTTACTTCGGTCTCGAAGATAGCGAGATCACCGTCGACATCGCCGCGGGGGAGCGCGTCACCCGCGAGATCGGTCTCGCCGATTCCGACTACGGCGATGTCATTGCGCTCGAAGCGTTTGTGGTGGCCGGCGAAAAAGAAGGCCGCGCCGCCGCGCTCTCGCGTCAGAAAGAAGCCGAAAACATGGTCACGCTCATCTCGTCCGATGAGTTTGCCAACGTGGCCGGCGGAAGTATCGGCGACTTTCTCCGCAACGTCCCCGGCTTCAGCATCGAATATTCCGGCGACGATCCGCGTTCGATCAGCGTGCGCGGTCAGGACCCGAATATGAACACCGTCACGGTGAACGGCATGCGCTCGGCCAACGCCGCCAGCGGTAATGCCAATCGCCAGTTCGAGCTCGATCAAATCTCGCTGCAGGACGTCGAGTCGGTGGAAATCTTCAAAGCTCCGCCTGCATCAATGGATGCCGACTCTGGCGGCGGCACCGTCAACATGGTCAGTAAGAGCGCCTTCACCATCAAAGGCCGCCGCATCACTTACTCGATCTTGGGCAATGGCAAGAGCACCGCGTTTACGCTCAATAAAAAGCGCATGCCCGACGATCAGGGCATCCTTAAAATTCGTCCCGGCGCGACGATCTCCTACATCGAGTCGTTCTTTAATAATCGTCTCGGGGTCGCGATCACCGGCAACTTCAACGAATTCTACACCGACGGCGTTTCCATCACCAAAAACTACGGCCTTACGTCCACGCGTAGTGGTTTTGAGGATACAGACGTGAACTCGCCGCGCGGCATTTATCCCCGCACCTTTAGCTACGGGCTGTCACCGAACATCACCAACCGTCAGGCGCTTTCGGTGAACCTCGATTTCAAGCTGAGCGAGAACACCACGATCTGGACGCGCAATCAGATCAATACGAGTCTCATCTACGGAGGTGCGCGCAGTCTTGAACTTGGCGTAATCGCTCCGAATGCGACCGACGTCGACGGCGCTAACTCCATCGCCACCGACTGGACCGCTGAACGCTGGACCGCCATCGGCGCCGACCCTGGCGCTGAACAGACGAGCGGCAACTATGCCCGCCTCAACGGCGAATATCTCTACAAGACCGGCACCGGCACGACCTTCTCGATCGGTGCAGATCACAAGTTTGGCGATTGGAAAATCAATTACGCAGCTTCCACCTCGCTCTCGACCAATCACTACGACAATCAAGGCGATATGCCCGTCCCGCAGGTCGAGCTCTACCTCCGCGGCATCGGCTACACCGTCGATGCGTCGCAGTCGGGTAATTATCCGTACTTTGTCCAAAACTCCGGCCCGAGCGTGTATGATATTACCAACTACACGAGCAACGCCGGCACTTCCGCCACCACGCGCGTGAGCGGCGCTCGCGTTCGCTATAAACTCGATGATGCTGGCAACACGATCCTGCTCAATCGCGACACCTCGATCTATCCGATTCAAGGTCCCTCCGGCACGCTGGTGTACGATTTCCCGCTGACCTTCGATGGCAACGGTGTCGGTTCCATCACCAAGTCCGCCGGCTCCTTCAGCAACACCGGTAATCGTGCGGTGCTCACGTATCCCGATGTGTATACGTCGAACATGGATGCCAGCCCCTTCCGCCTCCGCAATGGTCGCCGCTCCAACGCCAAGGAAGTTTTCACCACCGCGAAGCTCGATGTGCGCCGCACCTTCCGCACCTCAATTCCATTCTATCTACAGGCGGGTGCCCAATTCCGTCAGCAAAACCGCGACATGGATAAATGGGGGCAGACGCGCTGGTATTATACGGGCGATGCTGCTGACCAGGCGGCATTTGCGGCCGCCGCTGCAGCCGCAGCGGCGAACGATCCCACCGCCGCCGCCCAACGCACGGCTGCCGACGCTGCGTATCGCGCCAAGCTCGCCGGTCATCTCGGTACCCTTGCGAATGATCGCTTGCCGCAGCCGTCCGGCTATCAAGTTCCGTATTATAATCTCGATGCGGTAAACGCCTTCTTCAAAGCGAACCCCCAACTCTTCACGGAAGATCTCGCATGGCGCATCGAAACCGAGCTCGCGGGCTTTAAGTCCATCGAAGAAAAAGTCTCCGCGGGTTATACTATGGGGCACTTCCGTTTCGGTCGTTTGAATGTACTCGCGGGTGTTCGCTACGAACTCACCGAAAGCAAGGGCACCGGGCCGGTCGTCGACAACGAAGCGGCTCGCGACGCTGCGCTGAATCAGCTCCTCGCCCACGTGCAGAGCCGCGGTTACGCGACCATCAACGACGCGTATCACGCCTCCATCGGACCGATGGCTGATTATCACACGGCGACGATGCTCTCGGACTTCCGTGCCGATGCCGTCGAACTTGCGCGCATCCGTTACGCGCGTCGTCAAACGGTGCGTCAGGACTACGACGACTACTTCCCCAATCTGCAGCTCAAGTACACGGTCACGCCCGACGTGGTTGTGCGTGGCTCGTACAACCGCACGATTGGCCGTCAGAACTTCGAGAATATCATTCCCGGTTACACGGTCACGCCTCCTGGCAACGATGACACTGCGCTCATCGTCACGGCCAACAATCCGCAGTTGAAACCGGTCTACTTCGATAACTTCGAGCTCAGCATTGAAAAGTATCTCCGTCCCAGCGGCCTTCTCTCGATCAACGGCTACTACAAAGACGTCAAAAACTACGTGTTCCAAACCGACGAAACGATTCTGCCCGGTGTCGATTACGGGTATGATCTCAGTGGATACGTAGGCGAAACGCTTCGCCACTTGGTTAATGCCGGTGCCGGTAAAATCTGGGGTATCGAAGCTTCCTACTCGCAACAACTCGGCTCGATCTCGCAAAAGCTGCGTCCGTTCAGCGTCTTTGCTAACTATACGTACCAAAAGGGCGAAGCCACCGCGTCCTACGACGGATCGGCGACCTCCGAAAGTCTCCCGATTCTCCGTTTCGTGCCCGAGATGTTTAATGCGGGTGTCACGTATCGCAATGGGCCGTACAATATGAGCGTGAAGTATAATTGGAAAGACGCGTATGCGTCGGGCGTCACGCTCGACAGTGCGAATGGTCAGGCGATGCTCACGTACTTCGACAAGCGTGGTACGGTCGACCTCTCAGCGGCGTACACCTTCTACAAACGCCATTCGGTCTTCTTGGAGGTAAAGAATCTTACCAACGAGCCGGTGCGCCAATATATCGTGAACGAAAATTGGATGCGCACGTACAATCTCTATGGCGCGACCATCTACCTCGGTTTCAAAGGCAGCTTTTAACTTCGGGTGCGCGCTGCGAACGGCGCGCACCTTTTATTTTCCGATCAGGTTAGGGAAAAGGTCGGATATTCGGCTGGTTACCAGAATAAAGACCCGGTGCGTATGACAGCGCGCCGGGTTCTTTTTTCCCAGTGATTGGGCCGTGCGGGATGGTGCTCCGCGTTGTCTATCTTCCAAATCTGCACCGGGAGCGCCGGCGGTTCGCCGGGAGTTGCGGAAAAGAGCCGGGGTGCCCCCGGCGCGCGATAGCATTACGTCGTCGCTGATTTGCCGAGCGCGGTCACCATCGACTCTACTGATTTCACATCGGCGATGCCGAAGAAGCCGATGTCGGTGGTGGTTCCTCGTCCTTTGTTGGTCGTGACCTCGCTCGTGAGCAGCAGATCGCCGCTGCCGTCGGCGCGTTGTACGCGGCGGACATTCTGCAGCTGCTGCGGCTCGATCGAGCGGATGGCGATGTCGCGTCCGCTCGGCTCGAAAATAATCACCCGCTGATTCGTGATCACATAAGCCGTGCCCGCCGCTTTGCGCATGAGCCACAACGGAGCGGTCAACATGCCCAGCCCGATCAGGATAAAAGGCACTCCGAACAGCGCGAACCAGCCGGTCGGATGACCGAAGTCCGGCAGTTTGAACCCGCTGGCTCCCGCCGTCCAAAACAACGCGAAGGCGGTCCAGGGAATGCCGAACAGCACGACCGGGATTCCCTTTCGCGCGACGCGCCGCGGGTTCGGTGCCGATTTCCAAACGACGCGCTCGGTGGAGCGAAGTTCGTTGTAGATTAGAGCCTCGGTTTTCGCGGGTGCTGCGCGCATGTTGTGGAGAGCAATGGCGGGCTGATCAACCTAGTCGTCGGCGTGCGATCGTGCGCAGAAGCGCCGTCATGGCAATCGCTGCGAAGAACCATATGCTCGGTGAACCGCCACCGCCGTGACCACGCATGGAGAACTTTTCGGGCTCGACTTGAGTGTTCACGGAGATGTCCAGGGGAGAGCTGACGACGACGTCGCCTGAGGCGAACGAGAGGACGACGGTGTAGGTGCCGACGTCTTTCGCTTCAGCGCGAGAAACCTGATAAGTGGCCGAAGTGGCGCCGGGGATAGATTGATTGTTCAAGCGCCATTGCCAGGAAATCGGCGTGAAACCGTTGGGAATGGCGGTCAGGGTGAAGCCGGCGAGCAGCGGGATCGGTGTATCCGGTCCGCTGATACGCGCGGTGGCGGTGACGGGCGCGGTATAATCTCCGCCGCTTTGATTGCCGGCGGCTTCGAGCACCACAGCGATGTCGGAGACCGGAAGCGCTTCGTAGGAATGAGGCGGTGTGAACACCGTGTCGTTTCCAGTGTAGGGCGCGGCGCCGGTTGTGCCCACGTAAGTGTTTTCGTGAGCGAAGACACGGCCTTGCTGATTGCCGCTGGAGGTCACGGTGAGCGGAGCGGCGACGCCTTGGTAGAGATTGCGTTCGCTGAGCAACTCGGCGCGAGGACCGACCTCGGTGGTCGCGGTGTTACCAGTGAACGCGATGACGTTGTTATAGAAGTGAACGCGGCCCTGGTGGACGAGCGGGATGTGCGCATCGACGCCAGAGCTCCAGCGGTTGTGGTGAATCGACACACGCGGAGCGGTGGCGTCGCCGCTGCTGTTGCCGATGAGCACGCTGTGGCGCTGACCGGTGTGACCAGACGTGTAATAAAACTCGTTCCACGACAAAGTAACTTCGTCGGCGCCATCGATGATTTGGATCGCGTGGTCGGCCGCGTCGAAGAAGGTGCAGCGCGTGACAAACACCAAGCGGGCACCCGCGATGGTGAGCGCATCCCCCTGAGCGGCGGGTGCGGCGGCCATAATGAAGTTGGCGTTCATCGGCAGCGGGGCGGCAGCGACACCAGGGTTTGTGAGATTGAGACCTTGGATGATCACGTTGCGCACACCGGGGCCGACGTAGAGATTGCCGACGAGCGTGGCTTCAGCATTGGCGCCCTGGATCGTCTTGTCGGAGTTTATCACGACCGGCGTTGTATCCAAATTGAGGATACCGCTGACCGTGATGATCGCGGGCGTGGGGGACTCCGCGTACAGACGGAAATCGGCAGCGGTGTTCACGGTGACAATGACCCCGTCGCGCGAACCGCCCGTGGTGTGCTCTGCATAACCATCGGCTTGAGGCTCGGGGAAGTCGGCGAGAACAACGATGTTCGCGGGGGCGCTGGTCGTGGTGTTGCCCGCAGTGTCGGTGATCACGACGGTGTAGTCGCCCGCGGCGTGGGCTGGATCGATGGCGGTGAGCGTGAGCAAAGTCGTTTGCGTACCGTTGTGCTGAGGCGAATCGCTCAAGGGATTTCCATTTAGGTGCCAGCGATAGGTGAGTGCGTGGGCATCGGCCGCTTGGACGCTAAGCGTAAATGACGAATTGATTGACGGGGTGCCGCCTTGGGGCTGCGCGGTGATTGTCGGCGGCGTGGTATCGACCGTGACGGTGAAGTCGGCGGACGTCGCGCTGGTGTTGCCGGCGGTATCTCCGGCGAATGCCGTGAACACGTGGAAGCCATCGGCGAGTGCGGTTGCGCTGTAATCGAACGACCACACGCCGCCGGCATCACTGGTGGTCGTGCCAATGATACCAACGCCATTGCGCGAAAGCGTGACGGTTACCAACGGATCGGAGACGCCGGCGAAGACGAGTGTATTCACATTTGTGATACGATCAGTGGCGCTGATGCCGGTGTCGTTGGCGATCGCGACGATTTCAGGCGCGGCGGGAGTTTCCGTGTCGATCTCGACGAGGAAGGTCGCCGACTCGGCGCTGACGTTGCCGGCGACGTCGATCGTTTTTGCCGTGAAGGTGTGTGAGCCTGCCGCGAGAACCGTATCGCTGTAGTCGAACGACCATGCTCCATCGGCGTTGATCGGTGCAGTGCCGATCGAAGTGGTATTGCGGAAGAGCTCTACGCTTTGGCCGGCCTCGCCTGTGCCGGAGAGGATCAAGGTAGTATCGGAGGTGATGCGGTCGCTGTCGCTCGAGCCGGTGTCGTCGGAGATCGCGATCAACACGGGCGCTGCGGGCGCGGTGGTGTCGATGATCACTTCGAGCGCCGCGGAGAGCGGGCCGGTGTTGCCGGAGTTGTCGGTGACGCGTGCGGTGAAGCTGTACGTGCCTTCAGCAAGCGCGCTGGCGAGGGTTATCGACCAGTTGCCGGAGGGATCGACCGAGGTCGTGCCCACGGAGATCGCGTCGGCGAAAAGCTCGATCGAAGCGTTGGCTTCCGCGGTGCCGATGAAGGACGGCAGGGTGACGTTGGTGATGTTGTCCGTTTCGGAAAAACCGCTGTCGCTTTCGGCGGTGAGATCCGGCGCGGACGAAGCCTCGGGAGCTGTTGTATCGACCGCGTAGTTATTGGAATTGCTCGTGCCGGCGCCGGTGTTGCCGGCGGCATCCACGACTCCGGTGTTGTCGACCGTAATGACATTAGTCGCCTCTTGAACCGACTCGGATGGCGTAAGCGTGGTCGTCCACGTAATGCTATCTTCGGTGCTCAAGGTGGAAACGGTTCCGTTGCCGACGGTCAGGTCGTTAATATCAAAACCGAAAACCGCTTCGTTAAAGGTGATGGTGACAAGGCTGGTTTCGCCGATCTTGAGCGCGGTGTCGGCGACTACGATGGTCGCGGTCGGGCGGATGCCATCGATGGCCAGCGCTTTATTCGCGGCGAGAGACCCGGTGCTTCCAGGTGTGGGTAATGTGAGGATAGCATCCCAATCGGCTTGGCTGCGAATAGAGCCATTGTTGAGCGCGAGCGCCGTGGATGTCGTATAATCGAGATCGACGGAATTATCTCCGGGCTGAACCGTGTAGATAAACAGCAAGGTCGGAGTGCCGGAGCCGGAATGATACACAGCCGCACGGTCGTCTGTGCCTGTCTCGAGCAGGAGTGTCGGAATGCCGCCGGTTGTACCGACAACGACGGGGATGTCGAAGGTGACGCTGAGTGTGATCTCGTCGCCAATTTTATAAGTGCCGTCTGCACTCGTGGCGGAGACATCGAGAACGTTGGGATTTGTCGGGATGCCGAGGATGAAGTCGTTGCCGCTATCGCCGAGATAACTCGCTTTGAGCAACGTGTCGTTACCGGGCGCCAAGAATACGCTATTTTGCTCTATATTAGTGAATGTCCCCGTGATGGCATCGTCGCCGTCATTGGCGATGATGGTATAGATGTCGTCCGGAGTTCCGGGATAATCATGTGCTATAACAAGCGTGGCTCCTGCAACGGTCGCAGTGCCATTGACGATGATCTGGTCATATTGAGTACCCGCTGTGGTGCCATTGATTTCGATGAGCAGATTGCTGCCCGGAGCCAGGAAAAGATTGCCATTGATGGTAAGGCTTCCGGGGCTGGCGCCTGGCGAGAGAGTGGCGCCGTTTTGCGCAGTGACGCCGCCGACGGAGCCGGTGCCGCTCAAGGTGCTTCCGGTCGACACCGTGATCGCACCTGCGGTGGAGCCCGTGACCCGAAGCTCGCCTGCGGAAACTATTAAATGTCCGCTATAGGTGTTTGTATTGGTGAGCAGCAGCAGACTGCTGCCGGTTTTGGTGAGATCTGCGCCACCCGAGATCACACCCGATAAGGTGACGGGGGCTGGCGTGTGAATCGCCGACACGGCGTCCAATATAATATTATTATCGATCGTCGTGGCGCTGCTGATGGCGAGCGCGCCGCCGTTGAGGCTTATCGAACCGCTGCCCAGGTTGGCATCGCTGGCGACACTCAAGGTGCCGGCCGAAATTTGGGTAGTGCCCGAATGGGTTTGGGTTCCCGTTAGAGTCAACTCGGCGCTTCCGGTTTTGATAAAGCTGCCTGAGCCACTTAATACACCGGACAATGTGGCTGCCGCATTGGCTTCTATAGTGCCGCTGCGGCTAACGTTGAAGGCAATGTTGTTATCAATGGTGGTAGCGCCAGTCACTGCCAGGGTTCCGCCATTGAAAACGATGTTACCGCTCGTGAGGTTGGCATCACTGGCAACACTCAGGGTACCGGCGCTCAGGATCACATTGCCGCTGTGAGTTTGTATACCGGTAAGTGTCAGGGATTCGCTGCCGGTTTTCGCCAGGTTGCCTCCGCCTGAAATGATGCCCGAAAGCGTCGTGGCTGCATCGACCTGGATGGTACTGCTCGCGCTCACGGCCACGGCATTGTCGATGGTAGTGGCACCAGTGACATTCAAGGTGCCGCCGTTGAGAAGGATGTTGCCAGCCCCGAGATTGGCATCGCTCGCAACCATTAACTTGCCCCCAACTACTGTCGTAGTACCTGTGTAGGTGTTGAGCCCGGTCAATTCAATCGCCGTACCACCGCCGGAGGTGTAGGCATAGGTCGTCAGGTTGCGTGATCCCCCACTTTCGCTGATGACACCGCTGAAGGTAATGGTACCGCCGGATGAATCACCGGTACGCAAGGTCGCATCGCCGGCAAGTACTATGTTATTGGTGAAAGTGCGAGCCGAGCCTGCAATGCCCAGGGTGGCGCCATTGGTCAGTGTGATCTGGCCGGTGCCTAGAGTACTGCTGTTGATTGCCGCTACCAGGGAGTCGGGGCCGCTGGATGAAATGGTGAGATCACCGGTCAGGCCGCTGGCCTGGGTCAGGTAAATCCGGCTATCACCCGCATTGAGACTCAAAGCACCGCTACCGGTCATTGCTCCGCCAAACGTGAGGATGACGGCGCTGTTGCTGCCATCCGCATTAATGGTCGTAGCACTAGTGACCTGGACAGCCTGGTTAAAGGTGCTATCCTGGGTGGCGTTGACTTCCAAGGTGCCGCCCCCGAGCCTGAGATTACCGCTGCCAATCATGTCGGCTGAGGCAATGGCAGTTGTACCATTAACCTGGCGCAAGCTCCAGCTGGTAGCGCTGTTACCAGAATTGGTCAGGTTGAGTTTACCACCGCCGTTTTTAAGGATCTCGCTGGTGCCACTGATCAGACCCGACAGGGTGGTTTCTATACCAAGGTCGATTTGGATGATGCCGGATTGGCTGGTCACATGGATGTTGTTATCGATGGTCTTGCCGGTGGTATTAACCGAGAAAGCACCGCCGTTGAGCTCCAGGATGCCGGTACCGAGATTCTCATCCCCACCTACGGCCAGCATGCCTTCTGCAATTGAGGTCACACCGGTATGGCCACTGGTGCCGCTCAAGGTCAGGATGCCGAAAAACCCGGTTTTATTGAATTGGCCACTACCGGAGAAAACACCTGAAGCGGCCCAGTCGACATCAGCGTGAAGTGTGCCGCCGCCGTTACCAAAAGACATGGCGTTATCGATAACTGTACCGCCGGTGGAAACCTTGAGGGTACCGCCATCGAACCGCAAATCGCCGCTACTTAAGGCATCATCCGCCCCAACAGCCAGGATGCCGCCGTTAAGGGCTATATCGCCTGAGAAGCTGGCTTCGTTGTCTGTGTTGGTCAGGGTCAGGGTGCCAGTGCCGACCTTGGTCAGGGTGGCGGTTCCCACCAGGTTGGAGCCCAGGGTGACGTCAGAGTTGCCTGTGTTAATCGTCAGGGCGCCATCGAGTGTTAGCGTGCTGCCAGTGACAGTAAGGCCTCGCGCACTGCTGAAATTCAATGTATCTCCCGCGCCACTGACGACGCCTGCACCGAAGGTAATGGTGGAGTTGTCCGGCAAGACTACGTAAATGGTATCCGCACTTGCCTGGGCAAGACTGCGATCCAGGGCTTCGCGCAAGCTAAAGCCATCGGCAGCATCGCCATCGATATCGTCATTGGTGGTATTCACGTAGATGGTTGAACAGGTCAGGGTCACATCGCTGTGGGTAGTCCTGCCGCCGCTGTCGGTGAGGGAGAAGCGAATGGTGGCATCACCGTAAGGGGTATCGTTGCGGTAGGTGATATTTCGGATTAGTTGCTCCACCATCGAGGTATTTACCGCGATCTCATCTCCGATGAAGCTGATGGTTAATACGCCGCTGCCGTTGGTGAAAGTTGCGAGGCGCTGGCCTCCGTAAGTTATATTCCCGCCGTCGGTAGCAAAGCTCATGCCCGCATCAAAACCGAAGATGTCATTGGCGGCGGAGTCGGCTATACTGCCGAAGGTGCGTTGTATCAACAGGCTGCCACCGTTCCAGTTGTCGGCATCATCTTCCACATCGCTAACCTCCACATCGGCGCCGCTGTCCAGTAACACAGTATCGCCGGCGCTATAAGCCATGGAGCCGCTGAGATTATTAACAATCGGAGAGTTATTGATGGGCCCAATGAGAATGAAGTCATTGCCGTCGCTACCGGTGTAATTGGCGGTTAATTTCGCGCCGTTGCCGCCAGCGGTGATAGTGCCTGACTGGGCCAGACCAGCAAAGATGCCGGAAATGTCATCCACACCATCATTATCAATGATGATGTATTCATCACCATTGTCCGCAGTATAACTGTGGATGGGAGCCAGGATGGCATCGGAAATGTTAACAGCACCGGACACCACCAGCTGATCATAATCATCCCCTGTATCGGTGCCTTTGATCTGAACAGCCAGGATGCTGCCGGATTGCATATCCAGGCCGCCGTTAATGGTCAGTTTACCTATGCCTCCATTAACACCGCTGACACCGGGAGACAGCGTTCCCCCATTTTGCACGGTAACGATATTGCCCACCGTGCCCGTGCCGCCGAGAGTAGCGCCGTTGGACACATTGGTTGCGCTGACAACGCTGCCAGTGACCAACAGAGTGCCCGCCGATACCGTCATAGGCCCGGTGGCCGTGTTAGTGGCAGAGAGCGTCAGGGTGCCGGCGCCGGTTTTGTTCAGGGTATTATTGCCGCTGATGGCACCTGACCAGGTGAGGTCCGACACAACTTGCAAGGCAGCCGAACCTGTGAGGGACAGATTATTGTCGATGGTGCCGCCGTTGGTCACGGCCAGGGTGCTGTTTCCCGCACCAAGATTGATAGTGCCGACGCCGAGATTGGCGTCGCCCGCGACACTCAGCGTGCCTCCGTTAATGGTGGTCGAACCTGTATAGGTATTTGTGCCGGTCAGCGTGAGTGTGGAGGCGCCCGACTTGGTGAGATTGAAGCCACCATTGATAGCACCCGAAATAGTGGCATTGGCTGCCGCGTTGATAGTGGCATTGCCGGTCAAGGTGATGGCGTTGTCGATGGTGGTGTTGCCTGTGATCGACAGGGTGGCGGTGTTGGCGAGACTCACAGTTCCGCTGCCGAGGTTGCTATCGCTCGCAATACTGAGAGCGCCAGCACTGACAATGGTGCCGGCGTAGGTGTTGGTTCCGGATAAGGTGAGCGTCAGGTTGCCAGACTTGGTCAAATTGAAGTTGCCGCTGATATTCCCTGAGACAGTGACGTTGGCGGAGTTGCTGAGGGTGGCGTTGCCGTTGAGCACTATATTGTTAGTAATATCCGTAACGCCTGTTGCCTCGAGTGTGGTGCCGGAGGCCAACAGTATATTGCCATTACCAAGGGCGGTACTGGCGCCAATGCTCAGCGTGCCGGCGCTGACACTGGTGGTCCCTGTATAGGTATTGTTTCCCGAAAGCGTTAATTTGGCCGTGCCGGCTTTTATCAGGTTGTCGCCATTGATGATGCCGGAAATGGTCGCGTTGGCAGAAACGTTAATGGTGGCCGTGTCTGTAATGGCGATGGCATTGTCGATGGTGGTATTGCCTATAATCGCCAGAGTGGCGTCTGGTGAAGCAAGTATAACAGCGCCATTGCCGAGACTGGCATCACTGGCAATAGACAAGGTTCCGCCCGTGACTATAGTGTTGCCGTTATAGGTGTTATTTATACTACCGACTATCATGGTGCCAGTGCCCTGTTTCCACAGGTTGCCGGAGCCGAAAATAGCGCCGAGGGCATTCGTGCTGGTGTTATTGCCACCGGCGGTCAGGGTGTAGCCTCCAACACCAAGATCCAGTGTGGCACTTGTAGTGTTCATGGAGAGGCTGCCGACAGTCTGGTCGGAGAGGAGCGTCACCTTGCTGCTGTCATGTATGCGCAAGGCGCTGTTGGCGGAGACAGAAGCGTCCCCATCGAGCCGCACCCAGCCGTAATTGGTGGTAGTGGTGTTGCCGCTATAGCTATTTGTGCCTGAGAGTGTCAGCGAATAGCCCGCGTTGATGTGCTGGGTGATAGTCAGCCCACCCGTGCCGCTGATATTGCCGGAGAAAGTGGTATTGTCCGTCTGGGTTGTGGTCAGGACACTGCTGCCCAAGTCGATATTTCCCGCGCCGGAAAGATTGCCAATAGTTTCGTTACTGGAAAGCGCCAGGGTCGCGCCGCTCGCGACGGAGACACTGCTATTGGCCGAGATGGCATCCCCTCCGCTGAGGGCAAGCGTGCCGGCGGAAACGGTGGTGTCACCGCCGTAGGTGTTGACGCCGGAAAGCTTGAGCGTGCCGGCACCGGTTTTGGTGAGCGCGCCGTTTTTTATCACGGCACCGATCTCAAGATCAGTGGCGAGGCTCGCGTGGTGGTCCACGGAGATCTGGAGGGTATTACCGTTGAGATCGAGTGTGCCGGGGCCTTCGATCGTCGAGCTGACGCTGCTTGCATAGGTGGTGAGGCTGCCCGTCAAAATCAAACTCCCACCGGTACCGGTGATCACTCGTCCTCCGGTGAGCGTGAGATTGTGGAGGGTGCCGATGCGTCCATTGAGATCGAGTGTGCCGCCTTCATCCACGGTGACCGAAACGGCGCTGGCGATCTGGCCGTCCGTCACGATTTCCCCGGCGTATTCGGGCTCGGCAAATCTCACGGTAGCGCCGGCGGCGATGGACAGCGCGGTCCCCACGGCGACAGCGCTGTTACGCGCGGCGAGGAGGAGGGTGCCTTCGTTGACATTGGTGGTGCCGGAGTACGAGTGATCGGCGCCATTGAAAAGCGTCAGCGTGCCCGTGCCCGTTTTCGTGAGAGCCTGCGCTCCTCCTAGTCTGGCGTTGAAAACCAATTCGGCGTCGCCCGAGACGTTGATCGCCTGAGGTTCCGCCAGCGTGGTATCGAGCGCATACCAGCTTTTGCCGTCGGGCCAGTTGGCCGTGATGCCGCCTGTCAGTGTGATGGGCTCGCCGTAAATGTCGTAGAAATTCGCTTCGATCGTGATCGAGTTGATCGGAGTGCCGGTGGGAAGATTGTTGATGCTTTCGCGAGTGGTCACGCCATCGGCGGGGAAAATGAGCGTGGCGCCCGCTTCGGGAGCGACATTACCCACCCAGTTTTCAGGGATCGTCCACTCCCGATAAGGCCCGGCGCCGCTCCATACAAACACGCCGTCGGAAGCGGTGATGGTGAATTGTTTCTCGAACGTGCCGCCGTTGCCGTCGTCGCTCTTGATGCGGATGGAATAACTCCCTGTGACGAGCGTGCTCGAATCATTTGCGAGGAGGGACGATTCGGAAATGGCGAATAACGCGTTGTCCGTGTCGCCTTCGCCGGCGACGAGCGTGTATGTGTGGTCGCTCGTGTCATCGTCGGCACTGGTCAACATGCCGACCACGGCATTGGCGCCAGCGGTCTGGTAGATCGTCGTCCGGCTGAGCAATATATCCGTCGGCGCCGCAATGGCAGGCTGAGCGCAGAAAAGAACCGCGGCGAGTAAACCACAGAGCCAGTGAAGACCTGAAACACGAAAGCGGGAGATATGATGCATGGAAAAGGACAGGCCGGCGGCCCCCTTTTCGCATCGGGTCCTTCGCGTTGAAGCTTAAGGAGTTTTTATGAATCCCATGAGGTTACGTGCTCAGGCGAGAAGCCTGCCGATCAACACCGCGCGGAGCGGAGTGTTTTGAACCGATCCATCCCCGGCGCTCGTTTTAGAGCCCGGCGGCTTTCTTACGACGCAGCTCGTGCGCTTTCGCGACGGAGAGAAATTCGTAGAAGCCGTGCAACTTGGCGAAGTAGTAGCCGGCGCGTCCGTCGAGGATGCCGAGCTGGAAAAAGTAAACATAGCAGAAACGCAGCGTCGGGCGGAAAGGGAGGCGGCGCACGAATTGTTTCAGGCGACGCTTAAACTTGGTGCCGCCGAGCTGGAGATGTTGGGCGGCGTGCGCGCCTTCCTGGACGTCAAGTGCCGCTTCCCAGTTGGAGTAACGGTTGTGCTTCTCGACAAAAACATCGACCGAGGGAAACGCGTAGTGGTCCATCTCCGACTTGAGGCGACCGGTCTCGCCTTGGACGACGATGTGTTCGTGGACCTCGTTGTCGCCGCTGCCGGTCGCGCCGGCGACGAGGCGTTCATAGCGGCCGAGTTTGTGTTTAAAGAGACGCAGATTCCAGTTCGGGTAATACGCGTGCTTCAACCATTGGCCCATGAACATGAAGCGGCGGTTGATCCAGTATCCAGTTTTTCCATACCCGTCGTGCGCGATGATGTCGGCAAACTCCGCGGCGGTTTCGGGCGGCAACACTTCGTCGGCATCGACGATAAAAACCCATTCGTGCTTGAACGGCAGATTCTCGAGTGCCCAGTTTTTCTTCTTGGGCCAGACGCCGTTGAAATCGAATTGGACGACTTTCGCGCCGGTGGCTTCGGCGATGGCCTGCGAGCCGTCGGTGCTGTGGGAATCCACCACGAAAATCTCGTCGGCCCACGCGAGTGCGGCGAGGCAGCGCGGGAGATTGGCAGCCTCGTTTTTGATCGGGATCAGGATGGAGACGGGTACTTTCGGATTCACGTGGAGGGCACAAAGGTGAGAAGGTGGACTGGCTGGGCCAAGAGGTAAATCGGTGGATCTGACGGCAGTAGTTGGTAATTGGTCGTTGGGAGTTAGGAACTGTGGTGCGGAGGGCCTGGAGTTCCCAATTACGAAACACCAACTACAAACTACTCCGCCCGCGATGCAGGTCGTGTGCCGATGACTTTTGCGGGATTGCCCGCGACGATCGCGGAGGGTGCGACGTCTTTGGTGACGACGGAGCAAGCGCCGACGATCGCGCCATCGCCCACGCGCACGCCGGGAAGGATGAACGCGCGCGCGCCGACAAACACGTCGCGCCCGATGTGAATCGGGCTCGTTTGCAACGGCAGCGCGGGCGACGCGAAGTCGTGCGTGCCCGTGCAGAGATACGCTTCCTGCGCGATGGTTGCGCCTTCGTGGATGACGATGGGTCCGAGGGTGTACGCGTTGGCGCGATCGCCGAGACACGCGCGATGGTGCAGTGTGAGATTCCACGGGAGCTGGATGCGCGCGCGCTGATGCACGAACGGCTTGCCATGAATTTCTGCACCGAAAAATCGCAGCACCAACAGCCGCCACGGATTGAGCGGCTTCGGCGTCCACGCGCAGAGGAGCAGCCACGCGTATTCCCACACGAGCGCCGCCACGCGTTGGCGGAACGTCCACGGCGAATCATACGGCGTGGCTTGCGCGTGGGTTTTTATTTCAGTGCTCATGCGTGCTGACGGCGAAGTGCTTAGGAAGGATTGGCGCGAAAAGCACGAAAAACGAACTCAGCGTTTACCGAGCAGCGCCGCGAAGTCGTCGAGGAAATCGCCGGCGATCTTCGGCAAAGTGTAATCGCGCGCGGTCTGCCACGCATGGGCGCGTATCCGTTCGATGGATGCAGTGTCGGGCAACAGGCGCGACAGTGTTTGCGAAAGCGCTTCGGCGGGATCGGCCGCGCGGTGATTAAAGACGAGTCCGTTTTCGCCGGGCGTGATGAAGTCCTGAAAACAGGCGAGCCCCGAGACGACGGGTGCGCAGCCCGCGGCCATCGCTTCGAGCGCGGCGAGTCCAAAGGTTTCTCCTTTTTCGGCGAGCGACGGATACACGAAGACGCGCGCCTGCCGGTAGTGTTCGATGAGCTGAGCTTCGTCGAAAACGCGTCCGACAAAATCGACCTGATCAGCGATCGGCGTCGCCGCCGCGCGCAGTTCGTTGATGTGCGTTTCACCGCCGCCGCCGTACGCCGTTTCCCACGGACCAACGATCTTCAAACGCCAGCGCGAGCGCAGCTCGATCGGCAGTCGCGCAAAACCTTCGATCAACAAACGCACGCCTTTTTCCGGATGCACGCGGCCGACGTAGAGCAATGTGTTTTCCCCCTCGGCGCGCGTGGGCAGCAGATAACGATCGGCGAGCGGATACGGGATCACACGCACGCGTTTTTCCGCCGAAGGATCTTCGGCGACGATGGCGTCGCGGATGGGAGCGGAGACGGTTTGCAGAATCGCGCGCCGATAGAGTTTGAGCTGACCTTTGGGATAACGCGCGACATGCACGTAGGGGATGCCGCTGCGACGACGCGCGAGCACGGGCATCCAAAACGTATTGGTCACAAGAATGTCGGCCTCGGGCAGCCGTCCGCGCGTCCGCAGGCTGTACCAGAAATCGCACAGCATGCGTCGCGGAAACGAGCGCGGCGATGTGAAGCCGGAGAGACGTTCGTGACGCACGCCGGCGATCGTTTCCTGCGCGGGCAGTTGCGGATGCGCGCGCGAGAAGTGCGACACCTGGTGGCCTTGCCGGACGAACTCTTGTCCGAGCGAGAACCAGACTTTTTCGACCGCGCCGCCGAGGATGGCGGGGACGGGGAGGAACGGGCCTTGAACGATGGTGATGCGCACGTGCTAAGAAGCGGGAAAACGATCAAACAACCGCCGAGGAGCGGGTGTCGAGCAGTCGAAAAAGTTCGTCGCGAAACCGGCGCGCGGCGCGTTCGACCTCGAAATGTTTTTCGAAACAGGCGCGGGCGGCGTCGGCCATTTTGTTGCGCGCATCGGCGCCGAGCGAGAGCCAGCGTTGCAGCAGACGCGCGGTGCCTTCGAGGGTGGCGGATTCGACGAACGCGGCGTTGTCAGTATCGAGTTCTTTCCACAACGCGAAGCGATCGGAAATGAGCACGGGCCGACTGCAGGCAAGCGACTCGATCACGGAGGCGCCGAAGTTTTCTTGTTCCGATGGCTGCACAAATGCTTCCGCGCCGCTCAACGCTCCCCAGCGAACATCACCCGTGAGCGGGCCAAGCCAGTGCACCGCTTGCGCAATACCCTCGGACTCCGCGAGCGCTTGCAGCGTGCGTTGATAACGCGGGCTCGGCGAAGGGCCGGCGATCACCAGATCGGGCGCGGTGCCCGCGTGGGAGAGCGGATAGTTTCGCGCCACGCGCGCGTAAGCGCGCAGCAAACGTTTTAATCCGCGACCCGGCTGAATCGGTCCGAGATGAAGAAAATACCGATGCTTCGCAGCGGAAGGACACGCGGCTTGCCACGCCGCGCTCCAGTCGGCGGGAAGTCCTGCAGGCCGCGCCGCGCCGACGGGGATGATGCACGCGTTGGCTTGGTAGCGCGGGAAGGTTTTTTGCGCGCGCTCCTGCTCGGTGATGCTCGAATAAAACACCGCGCGAGCATCGCGAAGGACATGACGCTCGGCGAAGTGCCAGTAGATCCATTTCTTGAAGTGCTTAAATGGATACGTGCGTCGGATCGCGGGATCGAGCATGCCGTGCGGCACGACGAAATACGGTGGCGCTCCCATCGAGCGCGAGGCGGCGCGCACGGCCGGACCGAACGCTTCCCACAATCCATGCACGATCACCGCGTCGTAACCTTCGAGATGTCGATTGAGCCAGGGACGAAGTTGCGACGAATAACCGTAGCGCGAGCGCGCCGGTCCGATGGGGAAAGTTTCCACATTGTCCGCAAACGGTTTCGCCGCGGCCGCCTCCATTGTCACGAACGCCGTCTCGATGCCGAGGCGTTCGAGCGCCGGCGTGATTGCGCGGACCGTGGACGCCGGGCCGCCGACGCTCGGGTCGATGGTGGCGATGGCGCGCAGGATTTTCATCGGGCGGAAAACGGTTCGCGGTGCGGGTGAGCGACGAGCAGGCTGTAGAGTTCCTGGTAGGCGTCGAGCATCGCGTCGGGGGCCCAGCGCACCGCGCGTGCGAGTCCGGCGGCGCGCAACGGCGCGGGATTCGCAAGTGCTGCCGAGATGCGGCTCGCGGCATCGCGTGGATCGGCCGGATCGAGGTACACCGCGGCGTCGCCACCGACTTCGGTCATCGGCGCGCGATTCGATGTGAACACCGGGCAACCGCACGCCTGCGCTTCGGCGACGGGCCAGCCGAAGCCTTCTTCCCACGAGGGAAAAATGAGTCCCGCCGCGAGCGAGTAGGCGGCGCGCAATTCTTCGTTGGAAAGATTCTGTATCCGAAAAATGGATTCACGCAGTCCGTGTTGGGCGATCAACATTTCCTGCTCGGGATCGAAGGCGGGCCCCGCGTAGAGCAGCGGAAGTGGCGACGCGTGATGTTCGCGCAGGGCCGCGAGGATCGCGATGAGTCCCGTGCGGTTTTTGTACCATTGGGCGCCGCCGATGCCGAAGAGGAAGCCGTCCGCTTTCAGGTGCGGCGCAAACGAAGTGACTTCCGCGGGAGGCAGTTGTCGCGCGAGCGCGTGATGGAGCATCGACCGCGCATCGTCGGCCGGCATGGGGGCGTAAGGGTAATTGAGTGAGTTGGGCACGACGGCCACAGAAGCATCGGACAAACCGGCCAATCGCTGAAGGTCTTGGCGCGTTTTTTCCGAAACACAGGCGGCGGCGCGCAGGCGCGCGAGATTCCGCAGGATCCACTCCTGATATTTCACGCCGGAGCGGCCGGGACGACTTTGCGGAAACTCACCGTGGGCGGCGCGAATCGGCAGCAGATCGTGCACGGTCACGAGCAATGGCACGGCGGCGAGCGCCGGCGCGTACACGGCATTGCTGTGATCGATGATGTGAAAAACCGTGCCGGCGGGTTGCGCGCGCGAACGACGGCGCAGCTCGCGAGGAAAGCGCAGAAATTTATCGAGATAGCCGAGGTATTTGGGGAGCCCGCCATAGCGATAGTGGCGGACGCCTTTCACGAAGAATGGAGTGGGGCGCCAGGTTTCCAACGCGATACCGCGCGCGGCGAAACCCTGCGCGAGCGCGTTCTCGAAACGCAACATGCTCTCCTGCCGATCGAGCGGGAAGTTGCCGATGAGGATCAGCTTCTTCACTGCGTTCACGCGAGCCCCCGCATGCGGCGGCGACGTTTTTCGTATTCGGACAAAGGATCCTCTTCGTCCTCGTTCTCTTCCTCTTTCGACTCGGAATCCTCATCATCCTCGTCATCGAGATCGCCTTCAAATTCCTCGTCGTCGTCGCCGGCGTCGTCAGGAGCGTTCACCAAGGCGAGCACGAGGCCCGCGTCGACGACGGCGAAACCGAGCTGTGTGGCTTGCGACCATTGTTGGAGCAACAGAGGCGGAATACTCGCGGCCGTGATCAACATCGGCAGCACCTCGCCACGACGGCGAAAGGCCTGCCACGACACGGTGAGCAAATGCAGCGTGAGCGCGACGCGCAGTCCGAGGAAGCCGAGTCCCACCAATGGCCCGAGCTCGAGCATGGCGCGCTCCCATTCGTTTTCGGAAAGCAAGAAACCGAGACGGCCCGAGAGGAGTTTTGCGCCGACATTGGAGCCGACGCCGATGCCATGCCCAAAGAACGGCACATCGAGCATCAATTCGAATGGTGCGGTAAAACCGGACGCGACGCGATCGGTGAGACTGCCCCACGCATCGCCTTGCACCTCGGATGCCGCTTGATTCCAGCGGTCCATGAAGACTATCCACGCCTCCTGCGTAACGGGGAGAAAACGCAGCGCGACGACCACGAGCAGGGCGGAGACGATCACGCGCGCAAAGGCTGCGTTGAAGGCTCCTTTCAGGAAAATACACGCAAAGAAAACCACCGTGACCCAACCGCAGATCACCACCATGCCGCGACTGATCGAGATCGGCAGCGCCAGCGCGATACATATACCGGCAGCGATCACAAACCAATGTGTGTACCACTTCTTTTTCTCCGTCACGTAGGCGAGGAAGAATGCCGTGACCAAGGGGAAGAACACCATCGGTCCCGTGATGAACGAGAAGAAACCGGGCGGACGAATGCGTCCCATCGCACCGTGAATCTGCCCGCCTTCGCCACCGCCGGCACCGAGATTAAGCCAGTGTGTGGAGGGCGAGCGATTTTGCATCACCATCAACAGCGTCATCGGAATCGTGATCGCCAGTAGCGCATATCCGATCAGGCGCACGTCGCGTCTCGTGAGCGTCGACGCCATCACCCAGATCAGCGGCAGATGAAAATAATTCGTGCGAACGCCGTAGATCGTGACCCAGATGTTTCCCTGGCCGCCGAGGAACGGAAAAATCGCCGAAAGCACCGCGAGTACGAAGGTGAAACCGATGAAGCCGTTTCGCGGAAAAATACCCTGCGCAATCGCGAGACCATAGATCGCGGCGACGACCGGATCGCGCACCAACAGGAGGACGTCCGATGCGCCAGGAAGGATCCATTTGCGCAAGGCTCCCTCAAAAATCAAAAGCAGCACGTAGGCCCAGATGCCCCATTTAATGTAGCGAATCATGGTGTGATGGCGGTCGGGCGACCCGGTCTCATGGTGCGCATTAGCCTTGAGCGGTTGAAGTTTGGCAAGCCCGCGCCACGCTTTCGGCGAGGCGCTGGCCGTAGTTGTCCCACGTAAAGTGGGCGGCGCGCGTCGCGGCTTGCGCACCGAGGTGATTGATCAACGCGCGATCGCGATGCAGTCGCTCGAGTTTTTCGGCGATCGCTGCGGAGGAGCGAATCGGCACGATGAATCCTTCGCGTCCGTCTTCGATCAGATCCGGCGCCGCGGTGTGCGACGTCGCGATGATCGGCAGGCCCATGGCCATCGCTTCGAGCAGCACGAGGCCGAAACCTTCGAACAACGACGGAAAAACAAACACATCGTGCGCGGCCATTTCCGCGAGCACTTCGCTGTGCGGACAGGACGGAATCCAACGCACACCGTCGCGGCGAAGTTCGGTTTGAAGCGCGGGGCATTCGGTGAGCGGCGGTGTGCCGATGATCGTCAATTCGACGGCGCGGCCCAGCGCGCGGCAGGCCGCGAACAGGTACGACAAGCCTTTGCGTTGGCCGAGCGAACCGACGAAGATCACGCGCAGTGGACCGGTTCCCTCGCGTTCGGTTCGCCGCGGCGCGGTAGCGGGTCTCGTCGGAGCGCCATATGGAATCACTTCGACGGGCGCTGAAAATCCGGGCGCGGCTGAAAGCGTTTTCAGCGTGTACGTGCTGGCCACATACACGCGATCGGCGAGCGCAAGCTCCTCGTCCTTGCGCGCGGTTTTCGCGGGACTGTCGTCATTGCCCACCAGCGTGGAAGCCCAGCCGGGCTCGAGTTCGGCCTCTTCTAACAACAACTCGCGCGCGGCACGCCAATAACCGATCGGCAAGTCGTAGAGACACACCTGCCCGCGCTGCTTCGCTTCGCGAAACGAAAACGCCGCGCCGTCTTCGTACGCGTAGAGCCCCGCGACCCCGCCGCTGCGCAACCGGCGCGCAACGCGGCGATCGAGCGAGTGATAGACCGCGTCGACGCTCAGCAAACCCGTTTCGTGACGCACCAGGCTCCGCGCGCCGAGGCGATGCGCGAGCAGGCGTCCGGCTTCGCGCCAAGGATGTGCGCGCAGGCATGGCTGCAATTCATCGGGAAACGAACGCCGTGCGAGCTGACCGCGGACGCCGCCGGGCAAAAGCCGGGTGAGCGGATTGCGTCCGCGGTAGTTGATGCAGGTCCAGAACTCGCGGATCAAACCGGCGCGATGCAGCCCGAGGGCGGCGTGGCGGACGTTGGCGTTTCCGGTGGGATGGGAGAAAAGAAGCACGGACGAAGAAGCGAAATTGGGCGTCAGACGGTGGCGGGCGCGACTGGTGTAGTTGAATTTCGAATACGCGGGTCCGATTCGAAATACTCGAACCACTGGCGCGACACGACGGAAGGCTCGAAGTGGCGGTCGTACACCTCGCGCTGCGCCAGCCGCGAGGTTTCTCCGGTGCGAAGACGACGCACGAGTTCGAGCGCGCCCGCGAGCGCGGAATCGAGCGTGCAGGGATGATCGAGCACGATGCAGTTGCGCGGTTCGCGTCCGATCTCACGCGTGCCGCCGCGATCGGTGGCCATCCACGGCAGGCCGGCGGACATCGTTTCGATGAGGCTGAGCGGCATGCCTTCGTTGTGTATCGAAAAAAGCACTACAGCATCGAGCGAGCGGAGCACTTCGCCGTGGCGCTCGAGCGAACGATACGCGCCGTGATAGCGGATGTTGGGAAACGTTTTGAAATGAGATTCCGGATAATCCGGGCCTTCGCCGTGAATATGCCAGATCACGCCGGCGAGCTCGGGGCGTTGGCTGAGCGCGCAGAGCAGGTCGATGCCCTTGGTCGAAACCAACCGGCCAAGAAAGCCGAAATGCAGCGGACGCTCGCCGGCGGGGCCGGGCTCGATCACCTGTTCGCGCGCGACAGGACACGCGGTGAAGTAGGGCAGGAATTTCACGCCGCTTCGTCCGAGCGCTGATTCGATGTTGCGACGCGTCGCGTCGCTGCACGCGATGACTTCGGGAGCACGCGCGAGCACACGGCGAAACGATGGCGACCACGTCGCCTGTTCGCCTTCGTCCGCGGCGGTGTGATGATGATGCACGATGCGGGTGTCGCCACGCGCGGCGCGCCAGACGATGCTCGCGAGCGCGCTCTGACCATTGGTGTAAACGAGATCCCAGCGCGTGCCGCGCACGGCGAGCGTTTCGCGCCAGAGCCAGAGGTATTTTTGAAGTTTCGTCGCTTCGCCACGCGGACGCGAAAGCTCGCGAAAATCGACACCCGCGGCACGCAACGACGCACGCGCGTCGGCATTGAGTGAGTCGCTCGTTGTGAGCATGCGCACATGATGACCACGCGCGGCGGCTTGCTCGGCGAGCACGCAGACATGGCGTTCCATGCCACCGTACGCCGCCATTTGAGGAACGTAGAAAAGCAGGTTCATGGATGCGGTTCGGAATAATCGACGCCTGTCTGCAGGCGTGCGAGGAAAGCTTGGGTGAGCGCGGATAAACGCGGTTGCGGCGCGCGTCGGCGTCCGAGCCAGCCGGCGACCAACTCCACCGGCGTTTGAGAAAGTTTCACGACCAGCGGATCGCGCAAGGGCGCGGGCGTCGGCGGCACGCGCAGCGCCCAATCCTCGCGCGGCACGATGACCGGCACGCCGTGATCGAGCATGGCCGCCACGGCGCCGCTCTTGCCGATGAGCGCCCATGGATGCGTGCCGATGCCGAAATCGAGTGTTTGCAGCAGGCGCGAGATTTCCGCGGACGAACGTTCACCGAGATTTTCAAACGCGATTTTGCCCGCGTACTGCGCGGCGAGTTGGGCGAACAGTCGTTCGCCATGCGCGCCGAGACGACCGAAACCGACGATGCGCAAAGAGCGTCGCGCCGTCTGGGCCGCGCCATGCAACGTCGCGAGGCATGCGTGCGGATCGAATTGCGGATGCACAGTGCCGAAAATGCCGCCGACCCATTCGGTGGAGGCCGGCGCGGGCGGCATCGGTTCGACCGGGATGTTTCCGCACAAAGGCAACACGCCGGGCGCAAAACCCTCGCGCAACAACACCGCGCGATAAGCGGGATTCGACGTATCCATCGCGACCGGCTGGATGTGGCGAATGAGTTCCTTCAATGCGCGACGCTGGAAGAAGCCATACACGCGATTCTTGAACGGCTCGCCTTGCGAAATGCCGATCCAGAGCTCGTGCAGCATCACGTGATTGAAGCGCCCGCGGCCAAGTTGAGAGATTTCGAAGGCCGAGTCGGGAATGACGCCCTTCGGATGAAATCCGTAAGGGACCAGCTGCCAGCTGATCCAATCGGGTGCGTGCGTTTGCACAAAAGCGCGCGCATGTTCGCAGCGCACCGTCCACGTGAGCTGCGGCGACAAACGCAGCGCGGGAAACTCGTGGCCGCGGTCGCTCTGCATTTCCTGGCGAGCAGGCACATCGAGATGCTGGTCGTTGATGGCGATCAACGCGCACGTGTGCCCCTGATCGGCGCAGCCGCTCGCGAGCAGGCGCACGTAGTCGCCCACGCCGTCGCGGCCCGGTTGCAGGGAAGTGCAGATAAACACCAGCTTCATGACGGCGCGCAGACACCGCCGAAGCGCGGGCGTTGCTTGGAGGCGAGCGGAAAGTCCTTCATGTGCGACGATAGAAGCGGCCGATCAAGGCGGCGACGGCCAGTGCACGACGTTGGCGGCGGAACCACGCGGGTGGGAAAATCGTGATCGGTCCATTTTGACCGAACTGGAAAAACGCCTTTGCGGCCGCCGACGGTGGATAACCGCGCAGCGCGCGTCCCACAAAACCGCCCTGCCACGGCTTGGGCGTGCCGATGGCGTGCGAGAGATAATGCCCGCCGACGGCGAAATCCATGCCCTCGGATCCGGTGGCGTTGACGGGAAATTCTCCGAGCATGAGCGAGAGATTGAGCGCGTCTTGATCGGACGAGTGGAAAAGCGCGGTGGGGCCGCCGACCTTCAAGTTGTTGAGGGAGCCATTGGTTTCGCCGATGCGACGGATGAGGTCGGCCCAGATCGTCAGGAACTCGCGTTGTGCGCGCGGCATGCCGACGAAGCCGCCGGAATAGTAGCGATCGCGCGCGGAACGAACGGAGAGGCCTTGTTGCGCCGCCCATTCGCGCCAGCCGATGCGAAGCGGGTGACCGGACGGAAGGTAGTCATTGACGTCTTCGCACAACGCGATGCCGCCATGCGCCCAGCGTTCGAGGGGAGCCCACGGACATTTTACGACGATGTCGGGATCCAGATAAAAATATTGATCGGGATCGCCCGCGTGCGTGCCCCACGTATCGAGCAGGAAACTCGGTTTGTAATTGGTGAAATGGATCTCCGTGGAGAGCGGGATGAACCACGCTTCGATGCCATCGAGGTCGCGGATTTGCACATCGCCGGGGCCTTTGCGCGCGCCGGCAGCCCACGGCGGAAGCGGGCCGCGCAGGCCGCACAGGAAACGTCCGCGATAGCCGGAAGCATGCAGCGAATTGAGCAGCGCGGCGGCGCCGATGTGATAGTTTCCCTCGAAGAGCGTGCAGATGGCGGTGGTCATGACGACGGACTGCGTTTTACCCAGCCGAGCACCAAGGCCGCGGCACTGTAGAGAAGGATGCGAGGCGAAGCCGGGCGATGACGGCGCGCACGCGCGATGTGTTGACGCGCGAGTCGTGGATTGGCGCGCAGGACGATGCGCCCGGCGTCGAGCCACGCGGAGGCGACACGTTCGCGGCGCAAATCGGCGGGGATCTCGGCCCAATCGACGTTGCGCTCAAACACCTCGGCCACGCCGACCGCCATCGCGGGCGCGTTGCGCGTCATCGCGGCGCCGTGCTGACGGTAGCGGCAGCTCAATGTATCCACGTAATGAATACGCGCTCCGGCGCGCACGAGCCGGATCCAGAGTTCGCGGTCTTCGACGTAGCGGCAGTTGGGATCGAAGCCGCCGACGCGCGTGAGGATGTCCCGCTGGATGAGGGTGGACGACGGTTGGATGATGTATTCGCCGCGAAAAAGAGAGACGGGGAGCGCCGCGGTGGTGGCGGGCGAGGGCATGCGCAGTTCGAGATCGCGACCGGAATCGCTGTCGAAGAGCACGACGCCGGTGTGGATCAATTCGGCGCCGGAACTGCGGGCCGCGGCGACAGCGTGTTCGAGATGATGCGGCGTCCACAGATCGTCGGAATCGATCAACGCGATCCATTGGCCGCGGGCGCGCGCGATGGCGGTGTTTCGGGTGGCTGGCAGGCCGCGGTTGGCGGGATGACGCTCGAAATGGACGTGTTGCGTGACGGTTTTGGCGAAGTCGCGAACGATCGCTTCGGTGCCGTCGTCGGAGCCATCCTCAATGATGATGGCTTCCCAGTCGGCGAAGGTCTGGGCGCGGATGCTGGCGAGGGTTTCGCCGATGAAGGCGCGAGCCTTGAAAGCGGGAATGCAGATCGTGACGGCGGGAGAGGTCATGCACGGGTCCGATCGCGGCGGCACGCAATGAGTTTGACGGCAAGAGGATGTCGTCGATGGCGTCGGGCGGGGGCGGACATGGCTGCAAAAAGGAGCGAAACGTGCGGCTGTGCCAGTTTTTTTGCCGGGCTCAGCGGACGTCGTGGGTAAAAGCTTGGTTGTCGAACTGCTGGTTCAGGCGGATGCGCTCGGCTTCGAGCAGACGGCGCTCGATGTCGGCCAAGGCGGGCTCGAGCTCGGCGTCGCCGACCAGATGTGTCTCGGCGAGGATCACGAGTTCCTGCCAGCGATTGCGCAGGGCGGCCTCGGAGAGGTGCGAGTATTCGACCGTGGCGACCTTGAACATGCCCTCGAGGGTATCGAGCGCGGGCTGGCGGATCTGGAGGTAGTCGTTGAGGAGACGCGCCGCGCTGGCGGCCGCTTCGGGAATCGGGCAAACGGTGAGTGTATCGATTTCGTTGATACACGGCCAGGCCTCCGCGAACGGCAGGCGGGCGGCGGCCAAGGGCGTGCCATCGACCGCGGCGGCTTGCTCGGCGGCGACGGCGTTGAGCTCCGACAAGGTGCGCTCGAGCTCGGCGGCGGCGGTGCGCACGGTGGTGATTTTCCACGTGGCGTGATTCGAAGGGATCGGCCGGCCGTTTTTGGCGTCCTCGGCGAGGGCGGCGGCGGTTTCGCGCAGATCGCGAACAAACCCCTTCATGCGATCGACGACGATCGCGTGTTGATGCGCCCAGTGACTGTGAAGACGCGAAGCCTGTATGCCGCGCTGGAAGATCGGATCGTGCGTGCTGAGGTAGGCGAGGAGCGCCTCGCGGAGGCCGGGTTGCACGCGTTCGCGCGCGAGCGTGGCGCGCGTGATGAGACGGTCGATCGAGGCGCGCTGGATTTGGACGGTTTTCAGCGCGGCCTGATAATCTTCGCGGTCTTTTTTCGAGGCGAGAATGCCGCCGAGCGCGGGCTTGCGGGCGTTGATTTCGTCGGTGCGGGCGAGGTTTTCGCGGCGGCTTTCTTCCAGCACGCTCAGGGCGACGGACAAGGTGGCGTCATCGCGCAGCATGCCGACGAGCGCCGGGGGAAATGCGGCAAACGGTGAGTCGGGGCTGGAAGTCGGCTGCGTCATGCACGCGGTACGCGCGTTAAGGTGCGAGGACCCGCCGCCGGTGGAGCGGAGGTGGTCGCGGAATAGCGGGCGGACGTGACGTGAATGTCTGGCACCATTTCCCTAGCGGATGAAACGGAGAGTGGCTAAATTCGCGTAAAAGAAAGCGCGAGGAAAAGTCGCGCGGAAAGGCCGGGCAATTCGCAGCGGAGGGGCATCAACCGCGGCGGATTTCCGAGCCGTGGAAGCGGATCTGAAGGCGGAAGACTTTTTTGACGCGGCATTTGATGATTCCAGTGGCGGGATCGAAACGCTCCGGCACTTCGATGCGATGCAGATCGACGACGGCGTGGTAACCGCGTTCCGAGAAAACGTCGATGAGCATGGCGAGGGCCAGCGGATCATCGAGCACGGGGTCCTCGGTGTTGATGAAGGCGACGCCCGAGATGGCGTGGCGGAGGACGATCGGCATCAGTTTTTTGCCGACGAAGGTGACGACGCGGCCGAAGAGCTCGGTGTGTTCGTACTCGTAGCTGTCGAGGCGTTTCACCAACTCCTGGCGCGCGTGGATGATGATATCGCTCGCGACGGGCAGCGAGCGGAGGCGGTCGTAGGTGCGCGGATCGAGTTCGAGCGAGCTCTGGTACTTGAGCTCGCGGAGGATGTTTTCCTCAACCTCGGCGATGGTGCCTTGGGCGTTGATAAAATGGTAATGGAAAATCTCCTTCAGCGATTGAAGGGCGGCCCACGTTTGCTCCTTAAAAACGCGGTAGCGGCGTTGAGCGAGCGCGGGATCATAGTCGGTCGCGCGTTCTTCCAAGAGCTCGCCGATGCCGGTGCGGCGGACCTCGGCGTTGTGTTCGCGGATTTCACGGCCACGCTTGAGCTGGCGGGCGACACTCTCCTTTTCGTCCACGAAGAGCACCATGATGTGAATCGTGGGCTGGCGGAAATGGATGCCGAGCGGTGTATCCGCAAATTCCCTACGCAGCTGGTGCAATTGATCGACGAGGAGTTTGAGGCACTCCACCTGGACCTTGGTGCGCGGAAATCCGTCGAGGATGACGCCGTCGCGATATTCGGGGCGTAGGAGTTCGCGCAACAAGATGCCGATGACCTCGCGATCGCCGACCATGCCGCCGGCGTCTTTGATGCGGCGGGCTTCAGGCGTGTCGAGAAGCGCGCTGACCACGATGGGCGGGCAGGTGAGGCCGCGGGCTTGGAGGATGAAATTGGTGTTGGTGCCCTTGCCGGCGCCGGGGGCGCCGCCGAGGAGGATGAACTCTTTGGGGAAGCGGAGGTTTTCGCGACCGAGCTCGGATTCGAGCTCGCGCCACACGGCATCGAAAATGAGCTGTGCGTCCTTGATCTCCAAGTCGGGCAGCCGCGCGGGCGTGGCGGCGGCGGGGGCAGTGGGGGGCGTGTTTTGGGCGGGCGCGCTCATGAGTGAAAAATGCGAGCTAAAGGGAGGTGCAGGCGGGATTCGACACCAGAGTTGCGGGGAAATGCAGGATTATGCCGGCTGCGCGGAAAGCGAAACGGGCGCTCCGTGTCTGCACGGAGTGAACCAAAAAACGAGCGAACGACGGGCGGACTTGACGACGAGAGGCGTGAGGGTGAGTCCGCGGTGGGACCTATTTTGCGTCGGTCGGCGCGATTTTATCGAGGTTGAAGCTCGGTGGCGGGGTGCTGTCGACCAGCGCGAGGAATTTTTCGCGGCGCTGGAGGAGCAGTTGGTAAACGGCTTCGCGTTGGGCAAAGGTGAGGCCGAGTTCTTCGTTGAGGCGGGCTAGCGTGAAGGGGATCACGACGAGCGTGATGGTGGAGTCCATGCCGCCGTACATGCGATAGTTGCGATCGCGCGCGGGATCGATCGTGGTGGGGGAACCCGGCGCGGGCGGCGGACGCTCGCTCATGGCTTTCAGGCGTTCGCGCTGGACGGGGGTGAGCAGGGCTTCGAGCTGCGTGCGAAACTCGGTTTTGATGGGATCGATCTTTTGTTTGAAGGCCTCGATCTCGGCGACCATCTGCCGCAGAGCCTCGTCGGGCAGCGGACGTCCGGAAGGCGGCGGGGCGTCGGGGTTTTCCGGCGCCGAGGCGTTGAGCGGCAAATCGCGGAGCTCGCCAAGCACGGAAGTCGGCGGCGCGGGGACGGGTTTAGTCCGCTGCATCCAAGAACCGGCGAATGTGCCGGCGGCGAAACCGATGAGAGTCGAGAAGGCGACGATCAGGCCTTTGTTCATAGGGGGTCGAGGCTGGCGGTCTGCATGGCGACTTCGCGCCATTCGGCGAGGTGGCGCTCATTGGCTTTGGCGGTTTGTCGCGAGTGCAGGATGACGACGGCGAGCAAGCACGCCGCGGCGGTGTAAGCGGACACGGCAAAGGGATGCAGGAAAAAGCGGGCGACGCCCGAGCGCTCGGCCCGGCTGACACGGATTTGGCGAAGCACGCGGTCGGGGAAATCCGCGGAGAGCTGCGCCGCGGCATGTCGCTGGAGTTGTTGCCAGGCGCGGGATTCAGGAGGCGTGTTCATAAAATTGACGGAGTTGTTCGCGGGCGCGGTGGAGTCGGGCTTTGAGGGCGACGACGCTGATGCCAAAGGAGTCGGCCATCTCTTGCTGGCTGCGGCCTTCCTGTGCCAGGGCGATGAGCGCGCGATCCTTGGGTTTGAGTTTGGACAGAGCGTGCCGGAGCGCATCGAGTTCTTCGCTGTCGACGGTGGTGGGCGGCTCGGGAATTTCGGCGTGTTCTTCTTGCTCGAGCGGGGAGAACAGCCGTTGCCAGCGTTGGCGGCGCAGATGATCGATGCAGGCGTTGCGAGCCATCCGGAAGAGCCAGGCTTCGAACTGAGCGGGTTGATCGAGACGTGGAAGCGCGCGGATCATTTTGATGAAAACGACTTGGGCGAGATCTTCGACGCTATCGCTGCGTCCCGTGATGGAGTAAATGAAGCCGGCTATGCGGTTCTGGTAGGCGACGATGAGAGTGCGTTGCGCGTCCTCGTGGCCCTGCTGCGCTTGCTGGACGAGCTCCAGCAAGGCGGTCGGTTCGATGTTGTCCATGCGCGTGCATTCTCTGACAGGGTTGACGTGGAAGGTGTCCTTAAGTTGCGCAGGCGGTTTTCTTGCAATCTGCGGGAGAGGAAGGGGCTGTGTGGATGCAAGTTGCACGTTTTGCGAAAAGGCGGAAAGAGGCGGCGAAGTCCGAAGACTGAAGCAGCCCGTTAACGGTCAAAAAGATGGACGTCGCACCGCGCTGATGGCACGGCGCCCGCAAGAGGAAAGGGGCCACAAAACAATCCGCAAGACAGGATCGCCGAATGCGCGCCCTCGTCCGCGCGCGACCGCCGTCCCACCTAACCAATGTTTCCTATGCTGCACTGGATCATCACATTTGCCCTGCTCGCCACGGTCTCGGGATTTTTTGTTTTTGCGGGAACCGCCGGGGAAATCGGAAGTCTGCTGGCGCGTGTTACCATGGCCGTCTGCTCAGTGCTGACTTTGGTGATGCTGGGTGTTCACCTCTGGCATCGCGCGAGGCAGCCGAAGGCAGGTTAGTCAGGGAGTTCTTTTCGGAGCAAAATCTTTCCCACTTCCCGGAGGTGCGACTTCCGGGATTGTTAGTTGAAGCTGGACCTGGCGGGGTCGCGTAAATGCGGCCCCGCCTTGGCTTTTTGGGGAGGAGAAGATGGCTGCGGACGGATCGAGCCTTGCGAAATCGCGCCATTGCTCACGAATGCTTTGCCACTCCCATCATGCGTGTCCTGATCGTCGACGATGAACCCAGCATCCGGAAAATCACCGGCTTGGCCGTGGAGAGCATGGGACACGAGGTTATCGTGGCTCCCGGCGGGCTTAAGGCCCTGAAAATCCTCGAGGAAACCCCGTGCGATGTGTGTTTCCTCGATGTGAATCTCGGCAGTGAGGACGGGCTCGCCGTGCTGGAAAAACTCCAGAAAGCGCAGCCCGATCTGGTGGTGATCATGTTCACCGCCTACGCGAGTATCGCCACGGCGGTGGAGGCGATGCGTCGCGGAGCGTTCGATTTTATTCCGAAGCCATTCACGCCCGACCAAATCCGCCAAGTGCTCGACAAGGTCGGTCGCACGCGCCGGCTCGAACAAAAGGTCCGCCAGCTCGAATCGCAGATCACCGAGGAAACGCCCGCGCTCGATCTCACCTCGCAGGAGCCCGCCGTGCAGAAGGTGCTGCAGATCGTGTTCAAGGCCGCCGAGTCGCCCGCCACCGTGCTCATCCTCGGACCGAGCGGCACGGGCAAGAGCGTGCTCGCGCGCGAGGTTCACCGGCGCAGCCCGCGGCGCGACAACCCGTTTGTCACCGTCAACTGCCCGAGCCTTTCCCGCGAACTCCTCGAGAGCGAACTTTTCGGCCACGTGAAGGGTTCCTTCACCGGCGCGGTCAACGACACGATGGGCAAGGTCGCGGCGGCGGAAGCAGGCACGTTGTTTCTCGACGAAATCGGCGAGCTGCCGCTGGAGATCCAACCGAAGTTGCTGCGTCTGCTCCAGGAGCGCGAATACGAGCGTGTAGGGGAATCGCGGATACGCAAAGCCGACGTGCGTGTGATCGCCGCGACCAATCGCAATCTCGCCGAGGAGGTGAAGGCCGGGCGTTTCCGCGAAGATCTTTATTACCGTCTCAACGTCATCAACGTCACCTTGCCCGGGCTCAAGGAGCGCCCGTCGGACTTGCTGCGGCTCGCGGAAAATTACCGCACGTTTTTCAGCGAGCGCATGGGCAAACACATCAAGGCGTTTTCGCCCGCGGTGAAGGAGGCGTTCGTGCGTTATGCGTGGCCCGGCAATCTCCGCGAACTGCGCAACGTGATCGAGCGCGCGATCATTCTCGCGACGGGCGATCAGATCGAAACGGCGGATTTGCCGGAGGAGTTTTCGTATCAGGCCGACTCCAGCATCGCGGTGGGCGCGCGTGTGACTCTCGAGGATCTCGAAGCCGAACACATCCGCCGGATCCTCGCGACCGCGCGCAATCTCGACGACGCCGCGCGCACGCTCGGCATCGATCCCGCGACACTTTATCGAAAGCGACAAAAGCTCGGATTGATCTGAGCGATCCGGATTGTCACCGGCTCACACCTCATGCTTCGCACGCGTCTCTACCTCGGTCTGCTGCCGCTGCTGTTGCTCTTCATCGGTGTCGGCCTCGCGGCGATGTATATTTGCCGCGATCTCGGTCGCTCAATCGAAGCGAAGCTCGTCACCAGTTACCGCGTGATGATTGGTTGTCATGAAATGCGCGAAGCCGCGTATGCGATGAACGACGCGATCCGCGACGCGCAGAGCGGACGCATCCTCGAAAGTCGTCCCGTGTATGAAGAACAGCGCAGCCGTTTCCGTCGCGAGTTGATGGACCAATCGTTTTCCTCCGCCGGCACGTTGCGCACGGAAGCGCTCGCGAAGGTCGCCGAAGCGTTCGACGTCATGGTGGAGTATGGCGATGCGATGTTTCAGCAAAACGCGACCGTCACGCGGCAGAGTTTTCAACACGCGCAACAAGTCCTGAACGCCACGCTGCGATCGCTCGAAGATTTGACGCACGCCGACTACAGCGAGCTGCAGAACGAAGCGAAACGCGTGGCCGACATCGCGCGCGTGAGTATCAACGTCGTCGCCGGCGCGATGGTCGGCGGCATCGTGTTGTCGCTCTTGCTGTCGTATCGACTCGCGCGTTCGTTGCTTAAACCGATCGGCGCGCTCACCGCGTCCGCCGCCGCGCTGGGCGATGGCAATCTCGACCGCGACGTCCCGGTGACTTCCAACGACGAACTCGGCGAACTCGCGCGCACGTTTAATCTCATGGCCGCGAAACTCCGCGCGTATCGCGACGCCACAGCGGCGAAGGTTGTACGCGCGCAACGCACGATGGAGGCCACGCTCACCTCGACGCCGGATCCGCTGTTTGTGGTTTCACGCGAAGGCACGCCCGAGCTGCGCAATCCCGCGGCCGAGGAAGTCGCGGCATCGCCGGAGTTCGCGGACGGCATTCCCGAGTGGTTGATGAAACCGCTGCGCATGGTGCTCTCGACCGGCGTGCATTACGTGCCGACGGATTACGATCATGTCGTGACTGTGCATATCGGCCGCGACGAACGCCATTATCTGCCGCGCATCCTTTCGATCGGCGATTCGCTCACGGGCTTCGGTGGCGCCGCGATGATCCTGCAGGATGTGACGAAGTTCCGCCTGCTCGACGACGCGAAGACGAATCTCGTGGGCACCGTGAGCCACGAACTCAAAACACCGCTCACCAGCCTGCGCATGGCGGTGTATTTGTTGTTGGAAGAAAATTTCGGAAAACTCACGCCCGCGCAGAAGGAGATGCTCGAAACCGCGCGAGGCGACGCCGACCGTCTGCTGCGCATCCTCAACGACATCCTCGACCTCTCTCGCTTGGAAAACAGCCGCGGCGCGCTCAACCGCCGCGATGTCGAAGTGCCCGCGCTGCTCGAAGACATGGCGCGCGAGATGAAGGCGATCGTGGACGACGCCGGCCAGCGCATCGAGATCGTCATCGAAGACGGCGTGAGCACGGTGAACGTCGATCCCGACCGCTTGCGCCATGTGTTTATCAACCTGCTGTCCAACGCGTCGAAATATTCACCCGAAGGCGGTGTGATCACGTTGTACGCGCGCCCCCGTGGGGACGGCGTGGTGCGTTTCGGCGTGCGCGATCAAGGCCCCGGTATCCCGGAAGAAAGCCAGCGCGCAGTCTTCGAAAAATTCTACCGCGTACCCAACCAGACGCGCAAAGGCGCCGGCCTCGGATTGACGATCGCGCGCGAAATCGTGCTCGAACACGGCGGCGCGATCGGCTGCACCAGCAAGCTCGGCCAAGGCAGCGATTTTTATTTCCTTATCCCGGTCAACGCGAGCGAGGAGATGGCGGCAGACTGAAAGGACACGGTGGCAGTAGCGACGTGCTGCCAGCGAATCGAAGGCTGAAAATTTGGCGAAAGTCCCGGCCAGAGCTAACGACGAGCTCCCTACTGCCGATAAAGCTGGAGATTATATCTTCGTCGACGCAGCGCACCCTTCTCGTCCGATATGAAAACTCAATCCAAACTCGTATTGAGCGTGCTGGTCATGGCCGCAGCTCTTTTGTCGGCTTGCGTCAGCGATGTGATGCGGCTTTCGGAAAACACATTTATGGTTTCCAAAACCAGCAGTGCCGGAGCATTTGCTAGCAAATCTAGCATGCAGGCTAAGGCGATCAAAGCGGCCAACGAGTTTGCAGCGAAAAGGGGTAAAGTTGCTGTCGCTACCGGGACTGAGTGGGAGCGTCCTCCGCAGGGATTTCCCACTTTTACCTACTACTTCAAAATCGTGGATGCTGACTCGGCGGAGGCTAAGGACGCTGTTCTGCGCAAAACTCCAGACATCGTGATTGAGGACGCGAGGAATTGATAGATTCCCTTAAGATCTAGCGCTTCGCACACGTCGGCTACGTTCTGAACACGCACTATGTTTAGGCAGGAGAGCGGCAGGAATTTCGTCCTTATCTCGATCTACCTATAAGAAATTTGGTGGAGGTGGCGGGAGTTGAACCCGCGTGCCCCTGACCTTCGCACGCCGCATCTACCGTTATAGTGAATTATTAATCTCGTCTGGGTTTCGCGAATTCACGCGCTAACCCCAGACCAACTCCCGGGTGAAGGTACGACGTGCGGCCCGCGAGCCGCTCCACACGTTATGCCTGCTGTCGACGTTCGCTCCGGCTAGCAGGTGTCGCCGGGCAAACGACGCTGCTTTAAGCAGCGAGGGGCATTTCTTCGTAGTTGCCGTTTATTGTTTTGAAGGGGGATTAACGAGGCCAACCTTCATCCTCGAACGGCAGCGGCGCACTCCAACCAAGGGTCGAATCCAAAACACCCCCATTTAAAGAAAGTGGGAAGTTACACGCGCCATGGGCCAAGGCAGAACGCGTGACGCGCCGCAGTGGTCTGGCGTGGATTGGGTGCTAGCCAATCAAAGAACAGGAGCACGGAAGGTGCGCAGTTTCCGCGGAATTTCAAGGGGGATTGCGACGGAGGGGCGCGGTGCGTTGCGGGCGAGCGTGATGTGCGTGGGTGTCGTGTGTAAGGCGCGCGAGCTTTTGGCTTTCGTCGTGCGGCGGCGGGCGTCATCGGTGTTGGCGCATTTTCTCATGTCGAAAGCGAGCGATGATGTTTCTTCCGTGGTGCGGCAGATCCGGTTTGTGGGCCGGTCGAGCGGCGCGGTGAAGGCGCTGGGCGGTTTCAAGAAAGGGCATCACACGCTGCCCGATGTGGTGAATGCGACCACGACCGCGTTTCTCGGAAAACTCTGCGCGGATGAACTGGCGACGGAGGCCGAGTCGTTTTTCCAACGATCGCGCGAAGCGTTTGGCTACAAACGAAAGGAGTTGGCGCTCGATGTGGTGAGCCCGGGCGCGGTGCTCACGACGAAGGATTTCACGTTCGAGTGGATGTATGCGCTCGATGACGCGGAGCCGTCGTCGTGGACGCTCACGCGAACGCTGCACGGCTTGGCGCGTAGTGATTTTGTGAATACGCCGGGATGCGCGGAGGTATTTGGCGGGCTTTTCAGTGAGCTCGTTTTCGGGCTGGCGAAAGGTGCGCCGGTGGAAGCGGTGATCGATGCGATCGAAGACCTCGAACCCGAAGAGGACGCGACCCCGTTGCGCGTGGATTATCCCTCGGATTGCCGGCACTGCGTGGTGTCGGTCGAAGGCGTTTCCGCGACGGTGCGCTTCGAAGGCGCGGAACTGTCGATGGTGTTTCCGCGCGCGGGATCGCCGCGGGAGTTGCTCGATGGATTCCTCGCTGTGCGCTCGGCGTTTGCGCTCACAAAAAACAAGGCGCTCGCGGCGTTGCTAAAATAAAACGCGCGATCCGGTGAAGGATCGCGCGCGAGAGAGACAGAAACGGAAAGGCCGGCGGGCCGCCGGCGCTCCCGGCTCAGAGCATATCGGCGACGGCCGCGCGCTCTTCGACGAGTTCTTTGTTGGTCGCGGCGATCTTGGACTTCGCGAAGTCGTCCATCGTGTATTCGGTGATGACTTCGTAGCTGCCGGGCGTGGTGGTACGCACAGGCATGCCGGCCCAGACATTGGCGTCGAAGCCGTAGAGGCCGTTGGACTTCACAGCGACGGAGTGGATGGCGCCGGGCGTCATGAGATCGCGGACGTGATCGACGAGCGCGTTGGCGGCCGAAGCGGCGGAGGAGAGACCGCGGGCGGCGATGATGGCGGCGCCGCGTTTGCCGACGGTTTCGCAGAACGGGCCTTGGAGCCAGGCATCGTCATTGATGACTTGGGCGGCGGGCTTGCCGTTGATGGTGGCATGCGCGAACGCGGGGAACATGGTCGGGCTGTGATTGCCGTAGATGAAGATATTCTTCACGGCGGTGAGGTCGACGCCGGCCTTCTTGGCGAGCTGCGCTTGGGCGCGGTTTTGGTCGAGGCGCACCATCGCGGTGAAACGCTCGGCGGGCAGACGCTTCGCCTGGCTGGCGGCGATCATGCAGTTCGTGTTGGCGGGGTTGCCGACCACGGCGACGCGGGCGTCATCGGCCGCGACTTCGTCGATGATTTTGCCCTGGGCGATGAAGATCTTGCCGTTGTCCTTGAGGAGATCGGCGCGCTCCATGCCGGGGCCGCGCGGTTTGGCGCCGACGAGCAGGCACCAGTTGGCGTCTTTGAAACCGACGCGTGCATCGTCGGTGAGCACCATGCCCTTGAGCAGCGGGAACGCGCAGTCGTCGAGCTCCATGGCGACGCCTTCGAGCGCCTTCATGGCTTTCTCGACCGGGACTTCGATGAGTTGAAGAATGACAGGTTGGTCGGGACCAAACATCGCACCGGAAGCGATGCGGAAGAGGAGGGAGTAGGAGATCTGGCCGGCGGCGCCGGTCACTGCGACACGGATGGGGGATTTGCTCATGAGAGTGGGGAAGAGTTTAGCAAAGGACGGGTTGCGATGACACGCATGGATTGTGTTTCAGCGTGCGGAATTAGCGGTGTGGCAACGATGCAGTAGGATTTTTGGCGAGCGTGTAGCGACGCTCATGCGAAGCGCGGCGCGAGGCTGGTGTGGATTTCGCGGATCATGCCCTCGGTCGTCTCCCAATCGATGCAACCATCGGTGATGGAGACGCCGTATTTGAGGTTTTCCTTCGGCTGGGGGAACGGCTGGGAACCTGCGTGGAGATTGCTCTCGACCATCGCACCCATGATGGAGGTGTTGCCCTCGGCGATTTGGGCGAGCAGTGCGCGCATGACCTCGGGTTGGCGTTCGGGACGTTTGCCGGAGTTTTCATGCGAGCAATCGACGAGGATCGAAGTGGGCAGGCCGGCTTTGGCGAGAAGTGCTTCGGTTTGGATGATGTGCGCCGGGCCGTAGTTGGGGCCGGTGGTGCCGCCGCGCAGGACGATGTGCGCTTCGGGGTTGCCGCGCGTGGAAACGGCGGAGGCGTTGCCGTCCATGTTTATGCCGAGAAAAGTCTGCGGCTGCGACGCGGCCTTGATGGCGTTGATCGCGGTCTGGAGGGAGCCGTCGGTGCCGTTTTTGAAGCCGATCGGCATGGAGAGACCGGAAGCCATCTGACGATGGGTTTGCGACTCCGTGGTGCGGGCGCCGATGGCGCCCCAGCAAACCAAGTCCGCGAGGTATTGCGGCGTGATCGGGTCGAGAAATTCCGTGGCGGTGGGCAGGCCGAGATCGAGGATTTCGCGCAAGAACGCGCGGGCGGTGCGCAGGCCTTCCGCGATGTCATGCGAACCGTCGAGACGCGGATCCATGATCAAGCCCTTCCAGCCGACGGTGGTGCGCGGTTTTTCGAAATACACGCGCATGACGATCATGATGCGGTCCGACACCTCCTTGGCGATGGCGGCGAGGCGGCGCGCGTACTCGGCGCCGGCGACGGTGTCGTGGATCGAGCAAGGGCCGACGACCAGCAGGAAACGTTTGTCGCTGGTGAAGATGATGCGGTTAATCTCTTTCCGCGAGTGGGCGATGAAATCTGCCTGCGATTCGGTTTTAGGCAGTTCGGCCAGGAGCTGTTTCGGCGCGGGCAAAGGGCGCGTCTCGACGACGTTGATGTCGGAGGTCTTTTGCATGGAAGGGGCAGACCTTGGCCTGTTCCCGCTTTCAGTGGCAAGCTTCGGGTGTCGGCAGCGGATTTTCCCTCGATCGGCCGGCGTAGAAAAGAAGTTGGCCGGTCGCCTACCCCTAAGCGACCGGCCATTTGCTTTCTTAGTTACCCCAAAACTCCCGCTATGCGGGAGAAGTGAGAAATTCGATGGAGCAAATGAGTAACGAGAAGGTGGGTGTCGTCAATTAAAACTTGGATTTTTCGACTGCGGTTTTTGCAATTTGCCTAACTTTAGGCACTTAAAAGCTATGAAATTTGGCACGCGTGTCCGCGTTTTTCCTTTCCGCCCGGCCGCGGTGCTTCGGGCGACGGGTGAGGACGCATTAACTTTTCTCCAAGGGCAATTTACACAGGATCTGAAACCCTGCGCCGACGGCCGGGTGGCGTATGGCTTGTGGCTGAATCAAAAGGGAAAAGTGCTGGCCGACAGCTTTGTGTGGAAGGACGCCGCGGACGTGTGGTGGCTGGTGAGTTATTTCTCGCCGGCGGCGATCATTCGCGAGCGTTTGGAGAGCTACATCATCGCGGACGATGTGACCTTGGAGGACGAAACTGAAAACTGGGAGGGCTTCACCCTCGTGGGCGACGAAGCGGCGACATGGCTCGCACAGACGGGCGTTTCTCTGCCGGGCGAAAATGCGGTGAGCATCGGCTCGGCCGGTATGCTGTGGCGCGGACGTCGCGGCGTGGACGCGTGGGAATGGCTGCGGCCGCGCGCGCATGGCGCGCTTGATCTCGGCGCGGCGGAAATCGGCGACGCGGAAGAACTCGAACGCGCGCGCATAACCGCCGCGGTGCCGGCGATTCCGCGCGACATCGGTCCAAGCGATTTGCCGCAGGAAGCAGGACTCGAGGTGTCGGCGATTTCGTTCACGAAAGGCTGTTATCTTGGGCAGGAAGTGATGGCGCGTTTGCACGCGATGGGGCAGGTGCGCCGGCGTTTGCTGCCGGTCGTGGCTGCGGTTGGCGTGGAGATGCCGACGACGTTGCCCGCGGATGTTTTTTCGGGCGAAAAACGCATCGGCGAATTGCGCTCCGCGTGCGCGGACTCGTCGGGCGAAGGCTGGCGAGGACTGGCGATGCTTTCGACGCTGGGCTTGCCCGCGGACGCCACGCTGAGTCTGGTGGCGGGAGGTCCGACGGCGTTGACGCTCGGATCTGCTCCACAATGATCGAACACGAACAACTCGTCGCGCTCTGCGCGAAAATGGGCGCCACGCCTGCGCAAGCGGAGACGATGGCGACGCAACTCGCCAAGCGCGCGGATCAAATCGCAGCGCAACGCGGCATCACGCGGGTCGAAGCGATGGCGCATTTGTTGGAAGTCGTGGTGAAAGGTCGCAACGGCGAAACACCGCCGGGCTTTGAAGGACGTCCGCCCGAGCCGCCCGCGATCTAAACGTTGTGTGACGGGCGCGGCAAAAGCGTCTCGCCATCGGAGCGGACGATCGCGAGTTTCGCGGCTTTCTCCCCATGAACGATCAGGTCCTCGCCCAGTTTCAATCGGCCTTCGGTCGCGCGCCGGAAATCGTCACACGTGCTCCCGGTCGCATCGAATTCATCGGTAATCACACCGACTACAACGGCGGCACGGTGCTCGGGGCATCGATCGATCGCGGCGTGACAGTGGCGTTCGCGCGTCGCACGGATGGCAAGCGGCGTTTCTTCAGCGCGCTTTCCGGACGCGTGGTGGAGCTCGACGCGGGCGCTCCGCAAAAACAAAGCGGCGACGCGGGCTGGACCAATTATCCGCTCGGCGTGATCGCGGCGTTGCCGGAGTTTGGGCTGAAAGCGCCGGAGGGTTTTGATTATCTCGCGATGTCGGATTTGCCGACGGGCGCGGGCCTCAGTAGCAGCGCGGCCATCGAGTTGGCGTCGGCGTTGGCGTTCTTAAAAGCGACCGATCAAAATCCGGATCGCGAGACCGTGGTGAAAATCGGACGTCACGCGGAGAATCATTTTGTCGGCGTGCCCTGCGGGATTCTCGACCAGGGCGTGTCGGGCTTCGGCAAAAAAGATCATCTCGTGTTCATCGATTGCCGCGGCCCGAAGTTCGCGACCGTGCCGTTGCCGGCCGATGCGCATTTCTGGATCTTTAACACGCATCACAAACACGCGTTGGTCGACGGACTCTACGCGGCGCGTCATCGTGAGTGCATGGACGCCGCGAAAGCACTCGGCGTCGATTTGCTGGTCGATGCGACCGTGGCGCAGCTCGATGCGGCGCGCGAAAAATTGTCCGAGGCTTCGTACAAACGTGCGCGCCACGTGATCGAAGAAATCGCGCGCGTGGAGGCCGCGCAACGGGCGCTCGCGGCTGGCGATCTCGCGGCGGTCGGCGCGCTGCTCACGGCATCGCATCGCAGCTCGCAAACACTCTTTGAAAACAGCACGCCCGAGCTCGATGTGCTCGTCGATACGCTCGTGGCGACGCCGCATGTGTATGGCGCGCGTCTGACGGGCGGCGGTTTCGGTGGCGCGGTGATGGCGCTCACGAGCGGCCAGTTTGGCGAAGCGCAGGCCGCGGAAGTCGCGGCGGTGTATTCAAAAAAATACGACGCGCGTCCCGAGATCCTGCATTGCCGCACGGGCGATGGCGCCCGCGTGCTTTAGGCGAAACGAAACTCAGAGCACTTCCTGCAATCGCTCGAAATACGCCGCGATGTAGCGGTGAAGAAAAAGAAAATGCAGCAGCCCGCCGAGCGCGAGCATCGGGCCGTAAGGCACATGCGCGCCCATCGCGAGATCGGCCGTTTCGGAGTCGGGCTCGGGCGTCTTCAACTGTAGTTTTTTTCCGGATACCTTTTGCCAGATCAGCGCGCCGGCGAACCAGAGCGAGCCGATGATGGCGCCGCCGAAGATCGCGGTGATCGTGCCTTGCCAGCCGCAGAAGGCGCCGATGGCGCCGACGAATTTCACGTCGCCGAAGCCCATGGCGTCTTTCTTCAGGATGATTTCGGCGAGGATCGCGATCCACAGCACGAGAGCCGAGCCGATGAGCATCCCCTGCAGCGCGACCGTGCCGGCGCGCATCGAGGCGATGAGCGGAACATCGTCGTGTTGTCCGTGTAGTGACGGCACGAATACAGAGAGGGCCACGCCGACGAGCGCGAGGCCGATGGTGAAGCGATCCGGGATCTCGAAGTGATCGAGGTCGATGAAACTCGCACAGATCAGCGCGCTCACAAAAACCCAGCCGCACATCGCTTTGGCCGGTGGAAACAACCACCAGCACGTGAGGAAAAGCGCGCCGGTGAGCAGTTCGATGAACGGATAACGAAATGAGTACGGCTGACCGCAGCAGCGCGCTTTGCCGCGCAGGATGAACCAGCTGAGGATGGGGATGTTGTCGAACCAGCGAATCGGTTGCCCGCAGGCGCAGTGAGAGCCGGGGAAGATGACGGATTTTTTCGCCGGGATGCGGTAGATGCAGACGTTGAGAAAACTGCCGACGATCGCGCCGAGGACGAACGCTGCGATGGCGAAAAACACGGGGAACGCGGCGGAAAGCTCGGCGAGGTCGGAAACCATGGAAAGTGCGAGGATGACGGCGGCGCGGGCGAAGCTTGTCAAACGCCTGCACGCCAACGCCCGTGAGCGCAAAACGCTGCCGAGCCTGCGTGACGGCGCCGAATGAGGTTCATGCAGGAGTGTCTGCTAGGAAGAGCGAGATGTTGAGTGAACGGGAGAGGGATAACTGACAAGTATCGGCCGCAGCGGCGATGACTTAAGGAGAAGTGCCTACATGGATTCCGTAGAAAGACCCTAAACTTGGGCGGGTTATCGTCGATTTAGAGGGGACAACGTCGTGCTGTTTTCCCCGTGGAAAGCAGCGCGATGCATCGCTCATGCCTCCGTCCAGTCCCCCTCCGGCTACCACGCAACCGCCATTCCAGGCGTACTCCGACGCTGAAATCATGCGTCGCATCGATGCGTGCCCGAAGCTCGCGTCGTTGCAAAGTATCAATCGTGCCCTCGCGGGTTTGGTGAATTCAGAGCAAAGCTATAACTCGCAGATCGCGGAGATCATCCGTCGCGATCCGTCGCTCACGGCGCGCCTGCTGCGCATGGTGAACTCCGTTTATTTCGGTCTCACCGCGAAGGTGAACAATATCGAGGAAGCGGTTTTTTATCTCGGTCTGCGGCAGATCCGCGAGTTGTCGATGGCCACGCCGGTCATCGAGGAGTTGGAAAAAATCAACCGTTCGCCGCTGCGTCTGCCGTGGAAGGATCTGTGGAAGCACTCCATCGGCTCGGCGATCATGACGCGCGAAATCCTCGCGACGACGACGCTGCTCGTGGACGACGATACGGACTACATCATCGGTCTGCTGCACAATGTCGGCAAAGTCGTGATGGCGTCGGCTTTCCCGCAGGAGTTTGCGAAGATTTTCGAGACGCATTTCGCCACGCCCGCCGATGTGTGTGTGCGCGAACGCGAATTGATCGGTTGGGATCATGCGCGCATCGGAGGTTATTATCTGCAGCGTCACCAGTTGTCGCCGGAGATTTCCGACGCGGTGTATTATCACAACGATCCGGCCAGCGCGCCCGAGCACGCGTTTTATGCGGCGGCGGTGCAGGTCGCGGATCAACTCGTGCGTTACGCGGGCATCGCGGGCGGATTCGAAAAGGTCGATCCCATCCGCGAAGACTCGTGGCTCGAGCTGCCCGGCTGGCGCATCCTTTACGGAACTGAAGAGAAAGAAACGCGGCTGGCTCGCGCCGCCTTGTCCAACAGCATGCAACGTCTGCCGACGGTGTTGAGCGGCCTGGTCTGATCCGGCTCGGGAATGAAATGACGGAATCGTGATGACCTTGTTTGCTCAGCTTCCCAAAACTGCAGCCTCCGCCGCCGCGGCGGAAGAAGAGGCCGTATTGGTCCTCAACTCCCGACGGCGCATTCAACAACTCACGCATCGCGCGGCGATCTTGCTGGGACGCGAGCCCAACGAGCTTCTCGGAGAAAAATTCGATCAACTCGGGGACCTCAACGCGCTCGGCCTGATGGCGCGCGAGCAACCGGTGTATCGCCGTCGTCGCCAGCCGTCCGCGATCATCGTGACGCTGCGACTCATCGATCTGAGGAGCGGCGAATACGACGCGGAACTGCTTCCGTGGCAGTCGAGCGTGGAGCTCGCGTTGTTGCGCAGCGCGGATGGACGCGTGTTGGCGGTCAACGAAGCCTTTGCGCGCAAATTCGGCGTGCCTCGCGCATCGTGGCCGGGAACGGACGCCGCGACGTTGTTGCATCCCGACGATCTTCAAAGCTGGCGCGATGCCATCGCGCGCATCGATCGTCCGCCTCATCGCGGTTCGCATGAAAACCGCTGGCAGACGGCGCAGGGCTGGCGCTGGCTTTCGTGGGAAGATTGCGCTGTGCGCGATCATGAAGGCTCGATCATCGGTTATCGTTCGATCGGGCGCGACGTGACGAAGCGCCGTCTCGCCGAAGAACATTTTCAGAAGCTGGCCAGCGCGGTCGAGCAGTCGCCATTCGCGATCGTGATGACCACGCCCGACGGACGCGTGCAGTACGTGAATCCTCGATACACGCAGACCACGGGCTACACGTTGGAAGAAATTTTCGAGAAAAACATTCCCGTGCTGCGCGGCGGACATCCGAGCGACGAATCGTTCCGCGAATTTGAAGAAACGGTGCGCGCGGGGCGCAAATGGACGGGCGAGTTGTGCACGCGGCGCAAAGACGGCGCGTTGATTTGGGAGCACGTGCAAGTGTCGCCCATCCGCAACTTCGCCGACGAAGTGACGCATTTGCTCGCGATGCGCGAGGACATCACCGAGCGCAAGAAACTCGAAGAGCAACTTCGCCAGGCGCAGAAGATGGAAAGCCTCGGCACGCTCGCCGGCGGCATCGCGCACGATTTCAACAACGTACTGGCGATCATCAACGGCTTCGCGGAAATCGCGATCAGCCGCGGCCCGGCCAACGAGACGCAGGCGCGTCATCTGCGCGAGATCCAGGATGCGGCGCAGCGCGCGGTCGGTCTCGTGCGACAGATCCTCACGTTCAGCCGCAAGACGGAATCCACTTTCCGTCCGGTGTCGGTGAATCAGCAGATCAAGGATCTCGGTCGCATGTGTGTGGAAACCTTCCCGCGCACGATCGATTTCACCTTCGATCTGGAGGAAAGCCTGCCGGAATTCTCGGCCGATCCGAATCAGCTCCAGCAGGTGATCATGAACCTCTGCGTCAACGCGCGCGACGCCATGCTGCCCAAGGGCGGCAGCATCACCATTTCGACGCGTCGCGTGGCGGGCGGAACCATCACGCGACTAGGCGCCGACACGGCGCGCGATTACGTGTGTATCCGTGTTTCGGATACGGGTTGTGGCATGCCTCCGCATGTGCGCAACCGGATCTTCGAGCCGTTCTTCACCACCAAGCAGGGCAACGGCGGCACGGGCCTGGGGCTTTCGGTGGTTTACGGCATCATCCTCAATCACCGCGGATTCCTCGAAGTGGACAGCGTGGAAGGCGAGGGCAGCACGTTTAACATTTATCTGCCGCTCGAAGTGGCGAAGCCGGTGCCGGCGATCGTTTCGGCCCAGCCCGCGCGTCGCATCCCGAGCGGCACGGAAACCGTGCTCGTCGTCGAAGATGAGCAGAGCCTGCGCGATCTGTTGAAGGCGCTGCTGGCTCCGAGCGGTTACCGTTTGCTGATGGCCGCGGATGGAGTCGAAGCGGTCAATATGCTCATGTCCGAGCCCGGCCGCATCGATGCAATCCTGCTCGATCTGAATCTGCCGCGTATGAACGGCGTGGATGTTTTCCGCCAAATCCAGCGTCTGCGGCCGACGTCGAAGGTGATCGTGATCAGCGGCAACATAACGACGGATGCCCGGCAGGAACTCACCGCGATGGGGCAGAAGGATTTTATTCCCAAACCTTACCGGCTGGAGGATCTCGCGTTTAAATTGCGCGAGGTGCTCGATCGCAAAGAACCGGTGTCTCCACCGGGGAAGGAGGCGATGTGAGTCCATCCGCGGACAAGACCGGCCTGCTGCCCAAGGCATCTTCAGTGATCGCGTCGGTTCGCGGCCGTACCAGCGATGAACAACTGCTGGCGCCTGTCTACAAACGCGGCGACCGGTGGATGCAGATTTTTGTCGGGCTGCACTGCGCCCTCGCGCTCGGGCTCGCCGCGGTGAACGACACCTGGCTGGCGACGCTCAGCGTGGTGCCCGCGGTGTTTATTGTATTCACTCTTTGCATACGGAAGTTCCCCGCGTCGTTTGCGGCGCGCTGCGTCGCGGGGTTGTCGCTGCACATCATCGTCAGCCTGCACGTGTATCAACTCGGCGGATTGTACGAGGCGCATCTGTTTCACTTCACCGCGCTGACCATGATGGTGGTTTATGCCGACTGGCGCGTGTTTGTGCCGGTCGCCGTGGTCATGTCGGGAGTCTCGTGGGTTTTGGCCGCGACCGGACAGGGCGGCGTTTTCCCCTACATCTTCGCCACGGGAAACTCGGGCAGCCTGCTTGGTGCGTTGCTGCATTATTCGGGACTGTTTTTGCAGACGCTTGTGGTCGGTTTCTGGTCGTACATGAACCGCCGTCACATCCTCGGCGAGGAGTACAGCCGCTTGCGCGCGAAAGAACAGCAGCGCGAACTCGAGCAGCAGCTCGAACGCGTCCGCCGCTCCGAAGCGTTGCTGCAATCGAGCGGACAGGTGCTGCTCGAAACGCAGGGCAAGATGGCTCGCGAGATCCGCGAGCGTCGCAAAACCGAGGAGACGTTGTTGCTCGCCAAGGCCGAGCTCGAAGCCGCGAACAGCCAGCTCGAGGAGTCGATCGCGCGCGCCAATGAACTCGCCCTTTCCGCCGAAGTCGCGAATCAGGCGAAGAGCGCCTTCCTCGCCGTGATGAGTCACGAAATCCGCACGCCGCTCAATGGCGTGATCGGCATGACCGAGCTGATGCTCGACACGGATCTGACCGAGCAGCAGCGCGACGGACTCGAGACCATCCGCAACTCCGGCAACAGCCTGCTGGTCATCCTCAACGACATTCTCGACTTCTCGAAGATCGAGTCGGGCAAACTTGAACTCGATAGCGGCGATTTCTCCATCTCGCGCCAAGTGGATGAAACGCTCGCGCTCTTCTCCGGCCGCGCGCAGGAGAAAGGTGTGAAACTTTCCGCCGTGATCCGCCCCGGCGTGCCGCCGTGGATCAACAGCGATGTGACGCGTGTGCGGCAGATTCTTTCCAACCTCGTGAGCAACGCGGTGAAGTTCACCAGCCACGGCGAAGTCTCGATCCAAGTCTCGGTTTCGCCATCGGTGTCGGTGCCGCCGGGACAAGTCTGTGTGCAGTTCGCCGTGCGCGACACCGGCATGGGCGTGCCGCCGGAGAAACAGGCGTTGTTGTTCCAGCCGTTCAGCCAGGCGGATCTCTCGACCTCGCGAAAATTTGGCGGCACCGGACTCGGTCTCGCGATCTGCAAACGCCTCGCCCGACTCATGGGCGGCGATGCGTGGATGGAGAGCGAAGTCGGTATCGGCTCGGTCTTTTATTTCACCATTGTCGCTGCGCCGGCACAGCCGCCGGTCACGCGTCCCGAGCCCAGCGGATCGGTTCGTGCGGAAGTCACGAACGAAACCGGGGCGCTGCGGTTGTTGCTGGTGGAAGACAATGTCGTGAATCAGAAAGTCGCGCTCGCGATGTTGAAGCGCATGGGCCACGAGGCCGATGTCGCCAACAATGGCGTGGAAGGCATCAAGCTCGTCTCCGAGCGTTTCTACGACGTCGTGCTGATGGATTGGCACATGCCGGAGATGAACGGCCTCGAGGCGACGGCGGAGATTCGTCGCAAGCTCCCTGCAGATCGTCAGCCGTGGATCATCGGTCTCACGGCCAATGCCATGCAGGGCGACCGCGAGAAGTGCATCGAAGCCGGCATGAACGACTACATCACCAAGCCCCTCCGCAAAGAAGCGCTCGATGCCGCCTTCGCCCGCGCGCGTGCAGGCACGCCCGTCCCGGCGAAAACCGAATGAGATGTCAGCCCCGCCGAACGAGGCGGAACGGGCATGTATTCAAAAACTGGAGACAGCCGGCGGCGCAGCCTCGCTGTGCGCGATACGCCGGAGAAGTTCCTTCGCCGAAGGACACAAAAAAGCCGCGCGTGATGAACGCGCGGCGAAAAAGGGAGGCCAGAACGCCGGAGAAAATCTCAGAGGTTTTCGGCGATTTCTTTGACGGTTTCCGGAGCGACGACGCGGTCGATATCGAGCAGCGTCTTCACGGTACCTTTGATCTTGGCCATGCCGAGGATGTAGCTCGTGTCGATGCGCGTGCCGAAGTCGGGCGTGGGCTCGATTTCATTGCCGGCGAGATTCACGACCTCTTCGACGCTGTCGACGATCAGGCCCATCTGCACGTTTTGCGTGGCGGAGACTTTGACCTGGACGACGACGATGCAGGTGCGCTCGGCGAAGACGGCCTGGAGGCCGAACTTCACGCGAAGATCGATGATCGGGATGACGCGGCCGCGGAGATTGATGACACCCTTCACGAACTCGGGCATTTGCGGCACCGGCGTGATTTTCTGCATGCGAATGATTTCGCGAACCTTCAACACGGCGATGCCGTACGATTCATTGTCGAGGACGACGGTCAGATATTTACCGGTGTTTTGGGTGGTGACGCTCGGTGCAGCGGGTGTGCTCATTGGGAAATCGGTTCTCAGGAGGGAAAAGGAGCCGGCGAAATGGCACAGCTCACGGCATTCTGCTTCGGCGCGCTCGACCGCATGCTTTAGAAGAATTTTCCAAGGGTGTTTCCCTCACGCGCGCGGGCGAGCGGCGCAGAATGCAAATCGAGACGCAAATTCGATTAAGTTTCGGGCCAGCGCGCCGAATGTGGGGAAATCGTTTCGCTTCCCTCCATGCCTCTTTCTCCGGAATCCTATGCCGCTCTCGATGATCTCAGCAACCGACTCGCCGGTGAGTCGATTCTGGCGCAGGTAGGGCGTGATGATGGGTTGATTCCCGCCTACAGCTTGCTGGGCGAACTGGTGGAAGTGTGTGCGACGGAGCCCGATCTGCGGACTCCGCTCGAAGCGCTTAAAAACGAGCTCGAGAAACATCTCGATAACGCGCAGCCGTTCGACGAAGCCTCGCTCGATCATCTGCGCAAGGTCGTGAAATGGCTGCCGCTGGCGGCCGCGGCCAACAAGGATTCTCAAGCAGTGCCGCCTGTGCACGAAGGCGGCGCGGCGCCCGCAAAAGCGCCCAGCGAACAAGCGCCGGCCCCCGCGGCTGCGTCCACGCCGGCGAGCGATGGCCTCGAGATCAACGACGTGTTGCTCGATCTGAATCTCGAGGAAAACCGCGAGCTGCTCATGGAGTTTCACGCGGAGGCGTTGGATCACTTGCAGCAGATCGAAGCCGCGTTGCTCGCGCTCGACGAGACGCCCGACGATCCCGAGGCGCTCAATTCCATTTTCCGCTCATTCCACACCATCAAAGGTGTGTCGGGCTTCCTGCACCTCACGCCGATGCACACTCTGACGCACGAGGTGGAGTCGTTGCTCGACCTCGCGCGCAATCACAAGCTGCGCCTCAACTCGACGATCATCACCGAGATTCTGAAGAGCCGCGACGCGGTGCAGAACATGGTGAATCAGATCACGCTCGCTCTCGAGCAAGGCGTGCTGCCGAGCGAGATCGTGCCGGTCAGTCATCTTATCCGTGCGGTGAAGCGTCTCGCTTCCGGCGAATCGACTCCGACCGCTCCCGCGAATGCACCGAGCGCACCTGCTCCGACTCCGGCTGCTGAGGCGGCTGCGCCGACCACGCCGTTGGCGCCTGTTGTTCCTTTCCCTCCTGCTCCGGAAAAAGCGCCCGCCGCCAAACCCACACCGGCGAAGCCCGTCGCTTCGGGTGAAGCGCGCGTGGCCAGTTCCAGCACGGTGCGCGTCAACACGGACAAACTCGATTCGCTCATGGACGTCGTGGGCGAGCTCGTGATTGTGCAGAGCCAGTTGATGGAATCGGCGCGTTCGCTCGAAACCGAGAACGCGGCGTTGCTGCGCAACATCACTCAATTCGGTCGTCTCACCAAGGAACTGCAGCACACGTCGATGTCGCTGCGCATGATTCCGGTGAAACCGACGTTCCAGAAGATGGAGCGTCTCGTGCGCGACCTCTCCCGCGATTTCAACAAGCGCGTCAATTTCCACGTCAGCGGTGAAGACACCGAGCTTGATCGCACGGTCGTCGAAGACATCGGCGATCCGCTCGTGCACATGGTCCGCAACTCGCTCGACCATGGTCTCGAATCCGCCGAAGAACGCGTCGCCAAGGGCAAACCCGAAGTCGGCAACGTTTATCTCAAGGCTTACCACGAAGGCAGCAGCATCGTGATCGAGCTCAGCGACGACGGCCGCGGCATCAACGCCGAGAAGGTCCTCGCGAAGGCGAAGAAACAAAATCTCATTCCCGAAAACGCGCAGCTCACGCCGGACGAGATCAATCACCTCATTTTCCTTCCGGGTTTCTCGACCGCCGACAAAGTCACGGCGGTCTCCGGTCGCGGCGTCGGCATGGATGTCGTGAAGCGCAATATCGAGAAACTGCGCGGCAAAATCGAAATCGTTTCCGAATGGGGACGTGGCTCGACATTCCGCATTCGTCTGCCGCTCACGATGGCCATCATCGACGGCCTGGTGGTTCGCGTCGGCGAAGATCGGTTCATTCTTCCGAGCACCTCGGTGCAGATGGCGCTGCGTCCGTCGAAGGATGCGCTGTCCACGATTCACGGTCGCGGCGAAGTCCTCGATCATCGCGGCAAGATTCTGCCGGTGCATCGCCTCTATCGCCGTTTCGGCATTCAAGGCGCGATCGAAAATCCCTGGGAAGGCATCGTGGTCATCGTCGAAAACAACGGCCGCGCGTCCGCGCTGCTGGTCGACGACATGGTCAGCAAACAAGAAGTCGTCATCAAGAGCCTCGGCGGATTCCTGCAGCACATCGCAGGTGTATCCGGTGGAGCAATACTGGGCGACGGCGGCATCGCGCTGATCCTGGATCCGGCTTCACTCTTCTCGAACGCCGCGTGAGCGAGATTCGCCTGCATTCATGAGCGAAAAGCCCACATTTGCCCAGGTCTGCGAACAAGCGGTGCGCCTGCCGTGCTCGCCGACCTTGCTGCCACGACTCATCGGCGTGCTCGAAAACGAAGACGCATCGATCGACGATCTGCGCGATGTGATCCAAGTCGATCCGCCGCTCGCGAGTTCGACGTTGCGCCTTGCCAATTCGGCGTTTTTCGCCGCGGGCAATCGTCAGGTGGAAGCTTTGTCCGACGCGTTGATGCGTCTCGGTCAGCGCGAAGTTTATCGTCTCGCGGCGCTTTCGCTCGCGAGCCGTTGGATGACGCAGAAGGTCGAAGGTTATCAGTGGGAAGTCGGCGATTTTTGTCGTCACTCACTCGTCACCGCGGTCGCTGCGGAGTATCTTGCGGAGAAGTCCGGCAAGGTGGATCCCAATACGGCCTACACGGCCGGGCTCGTTCACGAGATCGGCAAGCTGGCGCTGGCTCACGCGTGTGGCGCGCATTTCGCCGAAGTGCGCGACGAGCAAGCGCGCACGAGCTGCACCTGGTTGCAGGCGGAGACCGCGGTCTTCGGTTACAACCATGCGGATGTCGGCGCGGAGCTGCTGCGCACCTGGAAATTTCCCGCGTCGCTCGTTGCGGTGGGCGTGCACAATCCTCCGCGCGCGGATGCGCCGCCGGCGGTGATGCCGCTGATCGTGCATGTACACGCCGCCAAGTTTATCGCCGTGTCAATCGGTGCCGGCGTGGCGGAAGACGGTTTTCTTTTCGAGCTCAACTCGGCGTTGCTCGTCGAGTGGGGCTTCACCCCTGAAGTGCTTGAACGCGCCATCCCGGAAGTGCTCGCCCGGGCGGGTCGTTTGTTGCGCGAAAATCTTTCTCACGGAGCGCTCAGCTTTTGAAGCGATGAGTTGAGCGAGTTCGTGGGATTATTGGGGCGGGGACTGTTGATACCAGTCTCCGCCCTTCTTGTTTTCAAACACCGCGAGGAAGCGCGAAAAATGCATTCAAGCTTTGTGGGCGTGCGACGATATCAGGCGTAATAGCACCAAGTGATGCTGGTGCTCCTCGCGGAACGACCCCAATCGGCGAGCCGCGAATTTCATACAGGTGTTGTGGTCTGCCCGGCCGGATGCGAAGAGCGTCCGGCCGGGCGTTTTTTTGAGGAGGCGCGATTTTTTCTCGCGTAACTCGCGCTGGCCGAACGCAGGCGCCGGAGCGGGCGGGCTTTTTTTCCAAGTTGGGCGCGAGGGGAGACGTTCACCTTGTTAACCTCACATGATTACCAAACGCATTTTTCTCTCTGCGTTGGTAGCGGCCGCTGTGGCCGCGACCGGCGCGGTTCACGCACTAGATGCTGGTGGCGTCGCCATACAAGGTTCGCTGAGCGCCACCGGCGCGTACTCCGACAAGTACGATTATTACGGAGCCACCGGCGACGGCTTCGATTTTAACGTCAAGGAGATCACGCTCAACGGCACGTATCGTTTTGAAAACGGTATCCGTTTCGGCGCCCAGCTCTACGCGTATGATCTCGCTGGATACAAAGACATCTCGCTCGACTTCGCCACGATCGACTACGCGTTCAATCAACAGATCGGCGTACGCGTCGGACGTAATAAACTTCCCGTCGGTCTCTACGGCGAAGTGCAGGACCTCGATCAGATCCGCACGTTCGCGTCGCTTCCGCTCAATGTTTATCCGCGCGCGCTCCGTCCGCTGACGGCCGGTTACGACGGCGCCGGACTTTATGGCAACATCGGCATGGGCAAGGCGGGCAGCCTCGAGTATCAGGCGATCGCCGGCTGGCTCGAGAGCTTCGATGGCGAAGCGCTTTATTCTCGCAGTGTCGCGGATCTGACCGCGGCCGATAACATCAATCCCGACACGATCTATGGCGGCGCGCTCGTGTGGAACACACCGGTCGATGGTCTGCGTTTTAGTTACACCTACACCTTTCTTCCCGATCTCGAAATGAACGCGCGCGTGCAAAGCCGTGCGGGTCTCGCCGAAGTCGGTTCGTCTTACGCTTTGGTCGCCGCGTCGATCGACGGTTCCTACGGCGAAGGCACGTGGGATTATTCGGGTATGTTTGCAGGCTCCCGCGCGATCACCGTCGTGGATGTCAAAACGCATGTGGCTTCGGTCGAGTACACGCGTGAGAAATGGATCTTCGCGACCGAATATCGCACCATGACGTTCGAAGGCGCGACCAGCCTGTTTGGCGCGGCGCCGTTGAATGCGAAAGATTCGCCCGTGCGCACCGACAAGGAGCACTGGTATGTGCAGGCCACGTATCAAGCGACCGATAGTCTCGGACTTGGCGTGTATTTCGCGCAGAGCGATTACGATCCGAAGAATCAGAAGAATCTCGATGACAAGTTCACCACGATGGACGACATCGCGGTCGCCGCGAGCTACGCGATCGGCGAGCATTGGCTCGTCAAAGTCGAAGCGCACGCGCTCGACGGTCTCGGTAAACTCAGCATGGCGGGCGACCGGAACCTTGGGGCGACCGATCCGCGTTGGAATTACTTCGTGGTGAAAACCACGTTCAGCTTCTGAGCCGCGCCTTGAACACGAAAGGAGTTTTCTCGATGAAACGTTTTCTTCTTCTCGCGGCGATCATGCTCGGGTTCGCGCTCGTGGCCCGCGCTCAAGAAGCGGTGTTCATCACGAACACGGCTTCCGCCGAAACCTCTGTCAGTGCCGACGACATCAAAGCGATCTTGCTTGGAAATAAAACCAAGTGGACCGGTGGCGGCGTCATCAAACTCATCGTACTCACCGAAGGTCCGGTGAACGACAAAGTCATCCGCGATCACACGCAGCGGTCCGCCGACCAGTTCGACAAGTACTGGAAGAAACTCGTCTTCACCGGCAAGGGCATGCCGCCCGCCACGGCGAAAACCGACGCGGACGTGATCGACTACGTATCCAAAACACCCGGCGCTTTCGGCTATATCGCGAAAGAAAGCGCCACCGATAAAGTGAAGATCCTTGTGATTAAATAACCGACCAGACTTGGCGACGATGGCCTGCCGTCGCCTCTCCGCGTGCCGGAGCTTCGCGACAGGCCGTCCGCCATGTTTCGCTCTCTCAGTATCGAAAAGAAAATCCTGCTCGGCGTCGCGATCCTCGTCGCCGGCTATCTCGCCTCGATCGCCGTCAACTTCGTCGCTGGCATGCGCACGGAGAAAAGGCTCGAACACGTCTCCACGACGCAGTTCCCGCTCGCGATGGCGAGCCGTGCGGCGCTGTTCACGTTTGAAGAAGCGTCGAAGCTCTACACCGATGCGACGATGACGGGAGACGAAGACGTGCTCGCTCAGGCGTCGGCCAAAAGCGATCAAACCGTCGCGCAGCTGAAAGCGCTCGGCGAGTTTCAGGCGAGCGAGGACAACCCGTTCACGATCGCGGCGGCGGAAGTGGCGACGCATCGCCTACTCGGCAACGAAACGTATCACGCCTTCAGCGCGCAGACGGAAGAAACGCACGAAGCCGTGCAAACTCTGGCGCGAAAATTTTCCGAACAAACCGCGCGCACGCGCGAACTTCTCACGCAAGCGGCCGAGGTCAGCGCGGCCGAGTTGAATGCATCGCTTCACGAGGTGTCGCTGGCGACGCGCCGCCAGCGTGTTTTTGATGCGTTGATCAGTCTGGTGGTTATCACGCTGGGCTTTGGTGCGGTCTGGGTGATCACGCGCCGTTCGGTCACGCGCCCTGTGCGCGCGGCGGTGAAAGGACTCACTGTCTCGTCGGAAAACCTCACGGCGGTTTCGGCCGAAATGGCGGAGTCGCTGCAAGAGGCGAGTGTATCGCTGGACGAAGTGGCCGACGCTGCACGTCGCAACGAAAACAATGTCGAGATCGCGAAGACGGTTTCCCGCGCCACGCTCGATGCCGCGCGCCAAGGTGTTGCCAGCATGGAAACGACGCAGTCCACGCTGCGGGGTGTGCATGTCGACGCGGAGGATCTGCGCCGTGCGATGACCGAGCAGCAGCAATCGAGTCAGGCTATTTCGACCATCATCAAGACGATCGACGAGATCGCGTTTCAAACGAATCTCCTCGCGCTCAACGCCGCGGTTGAAGCCGCGCGCGCCGGTGAAGCCGGACTCGGATTCGCAGTCGTCGCCGACGAAGTGCGCAGCCTGGCTGCGCGCAGCACGGCGTCCGCAAAAGAAACCGCGGAGATGATCGCGAACTCGCTCGCCGTGACCAAACGCGGAGCGGAGAGCAGCGAACGTGTGTTTTCAGGTGTGCAGGCGGTGCTCGCCGAGTCTTCCAAGGCGGAGGCGAATCTCGCCGCGATCGCCGAGAAAGTGGGCGAGATGGATCGTTTGGTGGAAGAGATCAATCAGGCGTCGGCGGCGCAGGCGGCCGATATCGGACGCATCAGCGCGGCCGTAAACTCGCTCGATGGATCGCGCGCCGATAATTCGGAAAAAGCGGCGGTGCAGGCATTGCGCACGCAGGCGAGCGGACTGCGCGAATTGCTCGATCGTCTCCAGCGTCTGGTCGATGGCAGCCGCGGAACGAAGTCGCCGAGACCGGCCCGCGTGCGGGCGAAAGCGAAAGCACCGCCGAAGTGTCGCGAGGTCGGAGCGCCCGCCCACGCTTGAACAGACGGACGACGATCCGTGGGTGGATCACGTGGCGCGAGGACACGCGTTGCCCGCGGATGGGAGCGGAGACGCCGGGCGGTTGGAAAACGGTGTATCCAAACTATGGATGCACCGAGGCGAGGCGGTTACAGCGAGAATTGTTCGCTGCGGTTGGGGAGTTTCATGGAAACCCGGCCGGTGCCGATCTCCAAATGGACGGTGCGGTTGACGTTGCCGCCGATGTCCTGGCCCGCGATCGGGTAGCCGTTGGTTTTGAGGTAGCGGAGCACGGAGACGCAGTTGCGTTCGCCGATTTTGAAAGGGTCTGCGCCATTGAGGACGCTGGCGCCGCCGGCGAGGAAGATGCGGAGGCGTTCCCGCTCCGCGCGAATACCGAGGAGCGATTTGAAAAGGAGCGGCAGGCCGGTGTCGGCAAACATGGCCGGCTGTTTTGCGGCCTTGTCGGGCGAGATGTTGGATTCGGGCAGCATCAGGTGCAGGATGCCGCCAGCGTGGGCCACGGGGTCGTACACGATGACGCCAACGCAGGAGCCCAGGGCGTACGTGGAGAGTGTGACCATCTCGTTGTTAGAGACGGCCATGTCGCCGACTCCGACAACGACGCGTTGAGCGAACAGGGCAGATACGGTGGGAGCTCCGGTCATGTGAATCAGAATGACTCGGGCCGCCCGTTATCCAGGAGACTGTGGGAAAGGTGTTGGCGCATGCGAAGGCCGCGGAAGGCGGCCTTGCCTATTTACGGCTCCCGGCGGGCAAACTTGAGGTCCAGACCGGGCAAAATAAGCGCCAATTTTTCACGTGAAAAATGCGTGAAACGCCCCTGATGGCGGCGGGCGCAGGGCTTTGTGTGTATTCGATTTATGAATACACCAGAAGGCGCTGGCTGATCGGGTCGATCAGATTGTGATTACGGATCTTGGCAATCATCGCCGGGCTCAGCGTCTGGCCTTCGCTTACGAGGAGCAGGCCGTGCGGGCTGTAGAGGCCGTTGGCGAGCGTCATGCCGGGCTCGAGTTCGTCGAGGAGGATTTCGCGGACCTTGCGCGGGAGCTGGATGAGATGCGTGACCTTGAGGAAAAGACGAACCGCCTCGGGATCGAGCGCGCGGCCGGATTCGGCGAGGATGGCTTCGATGGCTTGTTCCTTCGGAAGACCGGATTCGACGAACCAAACGGCGACCGCGAGACAGCGCGCGGTCCACGGAATGGCGCGACCGCTGAGTCCATCGGGATAACCTTTGCCATCCCAACGCTCGTGGTGGGCGCGGATGGTTTCGCCGACGGCGGGGCTGTTGTCGATATGCGTGGCGAGCGTCTGGCTGTAGATGGGATGGCTTTGCAGCGTTTGCTGATCGCGTTCGCTGAGCTTGTCGGGGTTGTGGCGGAACGTGCGGAGCAGTTCGCGCGGCACGCCGATGAGGCCGAGATCGCAGAGCCAGGCGGCGGAGCGGAGGACGTGTTTTTCCTCGTCCGTGAAATGATCGGTGTCGGCCATCTTGCGGGTGATGTCGACGAGCGTCTTAGCCTGACCGCTGAGGAGCGGATCGTACGTGGCGAGAATGCGGAAACAGAGATCGAGCGAGTGCTCGTAGCGCGTGGCGAGCTCGGCGTTGGCTTTGTCGAGTTCCTGTTTTTGGCGCTCGAGCGTGGCGACCTGTTCGGCAAGCGCGGCGTTGGCGATGATGAGCTGCTGATTGAGGCGCTGACTTTCGTTGGTCAGGCGCTCGTTTTGGACGATGAGCTCGTAGCGGTTGATCGCATTTTTGACGGTCGCGGTGAGTTCTTCGCGCAGCCAAGGTTTGGCGACGAAGCGGAAGATTTCGCCCTTGTTGATCGCGTCGACGATGGTCGGCAGCGACAGCACCGCGGTGATGAGGATACGCGAGGAGAGCGGGCGGATCTTTTTGCTCTCCACGAGAAAATCGAGGCCCATCATCTCGGGCATGCGTTGGTCGGAGATGATGACGGCAAACTCGCGATCGCGGAGGATCTCGAGGGCTTTGCGCGCGCTCGTGGTGGCGACCACATGATATTTTTCGCGCTCGAGGGTCTCCTTCAGCGCACCGAGGACGATCGGCTCGTCATCGACGATGAGCAAAGAGGCGGGGGGAGCGGATGTGGCGCTTGAGGGCGTCATGATGAAATCGGAGGAAGAACCGCTAAAACGTCAGGGCCAGCAAGGCGGTCGGGACGAAGTAGGTCAACCTGAGTTGCTTGGCGCGGTACGCGAATATGTTCAAACCACACCTTGCTTCGGGCGGGCGGGATCCGTCGACGACGAAGCGGCGAGCGGCGTGGCGACGGTTTGCACGAGATAATCGGCGATATGGTCGAGCGCGATCTGGCGTTGCGCAGCGCCGTTTTCCCACGCGACGCGGGGCATGCCGTAGACGACGCTGGTGGCCTCGTCTTGGGCGAACGTCGTGGCGCCTTTTTCGCGCAGGCGCAGCAAGCCTTCGGCGCCGTCCTTGCCCATGCCTGTGAGAATTCCGGCGATGGCGTGAGGGCCGGCGATGTCGGCGGCGGATTTAAACAGGAGATCCACGGCGGGACGTTGATGCCAGACGGTAGGGCCGTCGGTGACGCGCACGCGGTAACAGTCTCCGGCCCACTGAAGCATCATGTGGAAATTGCCGGGAGCGATGAGTGCGAGGCCGGGAGTGAGCCGATCGCCATCGACGGCTTCGCGCACGGCGAAGGCGCAGCTGTTGTTGAGCCGATCGGCAAAGGCCTTGGAGAAATGCGCGGGGATGTGCTGCACGATCGCGATGCCGGGCAGATCGCCGGGAAGCGCGGTGAGGATTTCGCGCAGCGCTTCGGTGCCGCCGGTGGAGGAACCGAGCAAAATAACGCGTCGCGGATGATGCGGACCTGCCGGCGCCGCAACGCGCACGCGTGGAGTCTCGGACACGGGCCGCACGGGCAGACGCCGAACCGGTAGTGGATTTTTGGATACAGAGGGAGCCGGCGCGGGCGGGGCCGGTGGCGTCGGGCGGAAAGGATTGCGCGTCGGGACGGGTTTGCGAAGCCGAGCGACGGCGGCGGATTTGATTTTTTCGATCAGTTGCGGGCCGAGATCGCCGAACGAGTAGGAACCGCCGGGTTTGCCGAGCACATCCACCGCGCCGAGACGCAGCGCCTCGATGGCGTGTTGCGAACCGGTTTTGGAAAGCGAGCTCATGATGATCACGGGCAGCGGACGCTCCTCCATGATGATCTTGAGAAACGTCAGCCCATCCATGCGCGGCATTTCGATGTCGAGCGTGAGGACATCGGGTTTGAGCTGCATGATCTTGTCGCGCGCGATGTAGGGATCGAGCGCGGTGCCCACGACTTCGATCTCGGGATCGTTCGCGAGCGCTTCGCTCACGACTTTGCGGATGACGGCGGAGTCATCGACGATGAGGACACGGATCTTGCGCGGGCGCATGGGGCAATCAGAGAGGTTTCCGGTAGATGGCCGGCTTGACGACATCGAGCGTGTGTTTGACGCCGCTGAGGCTTTCGGAATGGCCGACAAAAAGATAGCCACCGGGCACGAGTTGGCGCGTGAGCTTGGCAACCAGTTCTTCCTGCGTCGGCCGGTCGAAGTAGATCATGACATTGCGGCAGAAGATCAGGTGGAACGAGTCGGCGAAGGGCAGGTGACGATCGAGCAAGTTGAGCTGACGGAAAGTCACGCATTCCTGCACGTGCGGTTTGACGCGGTAGTTTCCTTCCTGCGGGCCGAAACCTTTCTGGAAATGTTTGCGCAGGGCCACGGGCGGCACTTTGGAAACGGATTCCGCGCGGTAAACGCCCACGCGCGCGCGTTGCAGGATTTTGTGGGAAATATCGGTGGCTTCGATGCGCCAAGGCCACTGGGTGCCTTTGCCGAACTGCTCGAGCAGCGAAATCGCGATGGAGTAGGGTTCTTCGCCGGAGGAACACGCGGCGCTCCAGATATTGAAGGACGGCCAGGCGTGGTTGGCGCGGCGCTCGATCATCTCGGGTATGACGACGCTTTGCAGAAAATCGAAATGCTGCGGCTCGCGGAAGAAGAAGGTGTGATTGGTCGAGATCGCGTCGATCAAGTGCGAGAGTTCTTCGCCGCCCTCTTTTTGCTGCAGGAAACGGCAGTAGTCGCTGATCGAGGTGATGTTCGTGGCTCGCAGGCGTTTGCCCAGGCGCGCCGAGACAAGCTCACGCTTGTCGGGCCCGAGATTGATACGGCTGTGATGATAAACCAGTTCGCGGATAAAGTCGTAGTCGCTGTCCCTCATGATCAGGGTGTGATAACTGCCTATCGGCCCAATCCGCGCTGAATGAAGGCGCTTTCGGGGTTAAGGGAAGGGAGGTGGTTTTGGCGGGTCGCAAAACCGCGCCGGCAAATTTTGCCGTTGGACTCCCGAGGCGAGCGGGGTGTTTGCCTGTTGGAGATGGGGGAGAATACCTAGAATTTTTTAAATAGTTTTATACTAGCATATTAGGAGACAAAAAATCTGCTTGGCACCGGCATTGCTAATTGCGGATTCGATGATCGATCCGATTTTCCAGTCCGACAACTACCTACTCGCGCGGAACCTCTTGGATGCATCCGTTTTGCGCCAGGAGGCTATCGCGTCGAACATCGCCAACGCCGAAACCCCCGGCTACCGCCGCCTGCAGGTCTCGGCTGATTTCGCCACCCAGCTCCGCAACAAGCTCGAGTCCGGCACGCTTGCGCGTTCTGAGCCGGTGAAACCCTCGCTCGTGGAAGACATGCACGCGCGCAGCGTCCGTCCCGACGGCAACACCGTGGAGATCGAGCGCGAGCTCCTCGAGATGAACCGCAACACCGTCGAGCACGAGTTCCTGGCCGAGCTCGTGAGCCGCAACATCAAGCAGATGAAACTCGCCATCACCGGCCGCGCCTGAGCGCCGCTCACCCCTTTTTCGCGTTCCTTATGAATATCATTTCCGGCATCGACGTCACCGCGAGCGCGCTGACCGCGCAAAAGACCCGCCTCGATATCGTCGCGCAAAACATCGCCAACGCCCACACCACACGCGGCCCGGATGGCCTGCCGTATCAGCGCAAAACCGTTTCCTTCGAGACCGAACTGCTCCGTCGCACGGGCGCTCCCGCCGGCGCCGCTTCTCTTCAAAGTGTGCATGTCGGTAAAATAGGCGCCGACTCCACGCCCGGTGCCCGCGTGTACGATCCTCAGCATCCGGACGCCGGTGAAGACGGCTACGTGCTGATGCCCAACGTCAACATGGCCTTCGAAATGGTGGACCTCATGTCCGCCTCCCGCGCTTACGAGGCCAATCTCTCCGTGGCGAAAAACGCCCGCCAGATGGCGCTCAAGGCCCTCGAGATCGGCAAATAATCGCCGCGCGTCCTCCGCTTCCTTTTCGCCATGTCGTTCCTCGGCTCTATCACTTCCGTTCAAAACCCGCTGCTCGCCAAGCTCCCCGGCATCTCGCGCGACGACGCGCCCGAAGGTCCGGTCAAGCTCCCGGGCGTCTCCGCGCCGACCGAGTCCGGCTCCGTGCAGCCCGGTGGTTTCGGTCAGGTGTTTGGCCAGCTCGTCTCGGCGGTGGATGGCAAACAGAAGGAAGCGCAGGCCATCACCCGCGATGTGCTCCTCGGCAATAGCGACAACCTGCACCAGTCGATGATCGCCATGCAGGAGGCCGGCGTGGCCTTCCAGCTCATGGTCGAGGTGCGCAACAAAGTCGTGGAGTCCTACCAGGAACTCATGCGCATGCCGGTCTGATCACTCTCCTTTTTCCACCCAGGCGCCCACTAGCCCCCGATGAAAAATTTCGCTCAATCCCTCCTCAAAGTCTGGAAGGAACTCGGCCTCAACCAACGCGTTTCGCTCGTCCTCGCCGCGCTCGTTGTCACCGCCGGTCTTGTCGCGCTCGTGCTTTGGTCCGGCCGTCCCGACATGCAGCTGCTCTACGGCCGCCTGTCGGAAAAAGATGCCGCGGCGATCATCAGCCAGCTGCAGGCGCAAAACATCCCGCACAAGGTCACCAACGGCGGTTCCACCGTCTACGTGCCGTCCGACCAAGTTTATCGTCTCCGCATGGAGCTCGCCGCGAAAGGCGTGCCTACGGGCGATGGCGTCGGTTTTGAAATTTTCGACAAGGGCCAGTTCGGCCTCTCCGACTTCGTGCAGCGCACCAATTACCTGCGCGCGCTCCAAGGCGAACTCGCCCGCACTGTGAGCCAGCTCGATGGCGTTCGCTCCGCGCGCGTCATGATCGTGCAGCCGGAAAACCGCCTCCTGCTCACCGACCGCAATCTCAAGCCTACCGCGTCGGTGTTCGTAGAACTTTCCTCCAACCGCCTCGATATGGATGCGGTTAACTCCATCCGTCACCTCGTGGCCAACGCCGTGCAAGGTCTGCAGCCCGACTCCGTCGCCGTCGTCGATCACCGCGGCCGCGTGCTCTCGGAAGATCTCAAGCAAGATCCGACGCTCGGCACCGCCTCGAGCCAGATCCGCTACCGTCAGCAGGTCGAAGACTATTTCGCCAAGAAAGTGGAGAGCATGCTCGTGCCCGTGCTCGGCGCGAACAACGCCATCGTGCGCGTCTCCGCCGACATCGATTCCGAAGCCACCACGCTCATGCAGGAAAAATTCGATCCTGAGGGCCAGGTCGTGCGTTCGCAGACGATCGTCGAAGACGTCACCAATTCCACCGAGCAACGCGGCGGCGGCACCGTCGGCATTTCCGCCAACACGCCCGAAGGCACCGGCAACACCGAGGCGCGTCCGGCCAATGTTTCCGAAACCAACCGCAAGAACCGCTCCACGACCTTCGAGATCGGCCGCATCGTCACCAACACCACGCGCAATCCCGGCGCGATTCGCGGCCTCACCGCCTCGGTCTTTGTGGCCCAGCGCGGCGTCGCTCCCGACGGCAAACCCAATCTCCGCACCGAAAAAGAGCTCCAGGATCTCCGCCAGATCGTCGTCAACGCCCTCGGCATCAAAGCCGCTCCCGGCCAGTCGCTCGATTCGCTTGTGAGCGTGCAAGAGATCGCGTTCCAGACCGAGCCCATCGCGCAACAAATCCAGCAGATCCAAACCGAGACGCGCGTGCAGGGGTGGATCGAATCCTCCAGCCGCTACATCGCCGTGCTGATCGCTGCGCTCGTGCTCTTCATCTTCTGGAAGACGCTCAAGAAACAGCGCCTCGAACCCGTCCCGATGGAGCTCCTCAGCGCGCCGCCCGATGTGCAGCGCACGCTGCAGAACAACGGCAGCCTCACGCCCGAAATCCTGACCGAGCTCATCCGACAGAAACCCGCCAACATCGGCACCGCCCTCCGCGATTGGGTCGCCGTGAAGAAGAACTGAACACGTCCGGCCAGTTGAAGTGAAAACTAGACATTGACGACCTCATCCCAGCCCGCGTGCACCTCCGCTCTCCTTAAACTTTCCCCCTTAAACTCTCACTAACGGCGCGACGCGCCGTTCCGCCATGTCCGATCCCGATTTCAGCAAACTCACTCGTCAGCAGAAGCTCGCGATTTTCCTCATCATCCTCGGGCCCGAACCCGCGGCGGAAATCATGCGCCATCTCGACGACACGGACATCGAACTCGTCTGCCGCGAGATGGCGCAGTTCACGATGGTCTCCGAGGCGCTCCGGCAAAAAGTGCTCGAAGAATTTTCCCCGATCATCGGCCAGAGCATTGCCGCCACGATGGGTGGTCTCGACTACGCGCGCCGCGCGCTCGAAATCGCGCGCGGTGATTACAAAGCCGGCTCCATCATCGGCCGCCTCGGCCCCGCCGGCACCGCGGTCGAAGTCATCAAGGACATCTCCGAGATGGAAGGCCGCCAGATCTACAATCTCGTGAAAAACGAGCAGCCGCAGACCATCTCGTTTGTCCTCTCGTATCTCGACGGCCCGAAGGCGGCGGAAATTTTTGCCCTGCTCAGCCCCGATCTCCGCGAAGAGGTCATCGAACGCCTCGGCACGATCGACTCCACCTCGCTCGATCTCGTCAGCAAGATCGTCCGCAATCTCGGCAAGCATTTCGACAACAAGGTCCGCCCCACGTATCACCGCTCCGGCGGCGTGCGCGCCGTGGCCGATCTGCTCAACGGCATCGACAAGGAAATGTCCAAAAACCTCCTCGCCCGCATCGAGGAGCGCAACGCCCACCTCGGCGCCGCCATCCGCAAGAAGATGTTCAGCTTCGAAGACCTCGGCCGCCTCGCGAACGCGGACCTGCAGCGCGTGCTCCGCGAAGTCGATTCGGCGAATCTCGCGGTCTCGATGAAGTCCGCGAGCGAGCAGCTCAAAGAGAAGATCTTCGGCGCGATTTCCAAGCGCGCGGCCGAAAGCCTCAAAGACGAAATCTCCATGCTCGGCCCGGTGCGCCTCAAGGACGTCGAAGTCTCGCAAGACGCCATCATCCAAGTCGTCCGCCGCCTCGAAGAAGAAGGCTCCATCTCCCTCGGCGGCGAAGCCGAAGGCGAGGTCGTGGCATAAGCGGAAATCACAAGGTGCAAATCTCCTATCTCCAAAAAATATCCATGAATCATTCGCTCAAAAGTTCCGCGGTCACGCAGTCCATTTGGACCTCTCTTTGGCGTTTGGATTCTGGCCTTTGAAATTTCTCCCCATGGCTGTTCACAACAAACTCGTCGCCTTCGATCGTCCGCTTGTCTCGGCCACGATTCCCGGACGCTCGACGCGTCTCTACACGGAGTCCGAAATGGCGGCGATCCGCACGCAGGCTTATCAAGAAGGCGCCGATGCCGCGCGCGCGTTTGCGAACCAGCAGCTCGTCGAATTTCGCGCCGAAGTGCAGGCGTTGCAGGAAGGTCTTTTTCAACGCCTTTCCACGATCGACGCCGACATCACCGCGCAGTTGCGCGATGCGTTGCCGCTGCTCGCCGTCGAGATCTCGCGTCGCCTGCTCGCCGATTACGAACCGCCCGCGGAGCAGGTTCTCCACCTCTGCGAAGAAACGCTGCGACAACTTTATCCCGAGCACGAAAACCTCGAACTCGTCATCTCTCCGCGCGACGCCGCGATGCTCGAATCGCTCCCCGGCGAATGGAAGAACCGCTATCCCGGTCTGCGCATCACGATCGATGCGACGCTCGAAACCGGCGATTGCCAGGTGCGCAGCCGTTTCGGCCTCACCGACGCCCGCCGCCAATCCAAACTCGAAGCCCTTTCGCGCGAACTCCTCAGCGCGTAAACGCGCCGAAAATTCCAAAGGCCAAAACTCCAAACGCCAAAGAAAACCCATGCCTCAAAACTCAAAGAAAACTCTCCGCCGCGTTCCGCGCGCCGCGCGTTTGGTCCTTTCTTTGGCGTTTGAATTTTGGCCTTCGAGATCTCTCCCCACTCCATGACCACCGTCACGCCCATCATCGACGCGCTTCGTTCTCAAGTGCGCAGCATCCCCGCCGCTCGCCGGTTGGGACATGTCACGAGCGTCACGGGACTCATCATCGAGTCGGAAGGCCCCAACGTCGGTCTCGGCGAGCTCTGCGAGCTGCGCTCCGAGCGCGAACATTTCTCCTGTCTCGCCGAAGTCGTCGGCTTCCGCGGCGAACGCGTGTTGCTCATGCCGCTCGGCGACACCACCGGCCTTCATGCGGGTTGCGAGGTCTCTGCGTGCGATCGTCCGCCGATGCCGCAAACCGGTCCGCAGCTTCTCGGCCGCGTGCTCGATGCGCTCGGCAAACCGTACGATGGACTCGGCTTGCTCCCCACAGCCCGCACCAACGCCGCTTCTGCGAAGCCGCCGCATCCGCTGCGTCGTCAACGCATCAAAACGCCGTTCGTCACCGGCGTGCGTGCGATCGATGCGTTTATCCCTTTCGGTCGCGGTCAACGTCTCGGCCTCTTCGCCGGTTCCGGTGTCGGCAAGTCCACGCTCATGGGCATGATCGCGCGCGGAGCCGAAGCCGATGTCGTCGTCATCGCGCTCGTCGGTGAACGTGGTCGCGAAGTTCGCGAGTTCCTCGAAAAGGATCTCGGCCCCGAAGGTCTCGCGCGCTCCGTGGTGGTTGTCGCGACGTCCGACACGCCCGCGCCGCTCCGCTTGCGCGCCGCGTACACCGCGACGGCGATCGCCGAAGCGTATCGCGATCAGGGCAAAAACGTTCTCCTGCTCATGGACTCGGTGACGCGTTTTGCGATGGCGCAACGCGAGATCGGTCTCGCGGTCGGCGAACCGCCCGCGACGCGCGGTTACACGCCGTCGGTTTTTGCGCTGTTGCCGCGTTTGCTCGAACGCTCCGGTGCCGGCGAAAGCGGTGCGATCACCGCGCTCTACACCGTGCTCGTCGAAGGTGATGATATGAACGAACCCGTGGCCGACGCCGTCCGCGGTATTCTCGACGGACACATCGTGCTCTCCCGCGCGCTCGCGCACGCGAATCATTATCCTGCGATCGATGTGCTCGAGAGTATCAGCCGTCTCGTGCGCGATGTGTGCACGCCCGAGGAAGTCGCCATCGCCGGTCGCGCGCGCGAACACCTCGCCGCTTACCGCAAGAACGAAGACCTCATCACCATCGGCGCTTATCAAAAAGGCTCCAACGCCGCGCTCGACCAAGCCGTCGCGCTGCACGAGCCGCTCAGGAATTTTCTGCGTCAGCAGATCCACGAACGCGTCCAGCGCGACGCAACCTTCTCCAGCCTCAAGAAAATCGTCTCATGAAGAAGTTTCGTTTCCCCCTGCGTTCAGTCGCCACGGTCCGCAATCTCCTCGAACTGCGAGCCCGCGAACAATTTTCCCGCGCGGTGCGCGCCTGCGCTCTCGCCGAGCGTGCGCTCGAAGCCCAGCGCGAACGCGTGGCCGAACTCGAAGCGATCATCCGCTCGGGACGTCTCGGCAATTTCCGCCCGGCTGATCAGGCGGTGTTCATGGACGCGTTCAAAGAAGAGAACGCGCAGATCGCGAAACTCGTCGGCGAACTCAACGCCCGCCGCGAAGAACGCGAAGCCGCGCGCGAAGCCTGGTTCGAAGCGCGCCGCGATGTGCGTGTGATCGAAAATCTCGAACAGCGCGCCCGCGCCCTGCACCGGCAGGAAGTGGAGCGCGAAAATCAAGCTGCGATGGACGACCGCGCCTCTGCGCTCGCCGCGCGCAGCCTCACACCCGTTTCATGAAGAAGCTCAACCATCCGCTCGTCCTCGTCGCGCTGGGATTGTTCCTCGGCGTGGGCGTTTCGCTGGCCACGTTCTGGCAAGCGGCGGTGCCCATCGTCACCCAGGCCCGCGAGAGCCGCGTGCAGACCACCGTCTCGCACGCGCCGGAACCGCCGTGGGATTTTTGGACCATCGAGATCGAGAATCTCGCCGCCGAACTCAAGGAAGCCAAAGCCGCGCTCAAACAGCGCGAAGACGACGTGCTCGCGCGCGAAGCGCGTTTCGCGTCCGACCGTCTCGAACTCGCGCGCCAGCGCCAGCAGCTCGAAAACCTGCGTAGTGAAATCGCGAATACAGTGATCTCCATCCAGGAAAACGAGCTGCGCAACATGAAGATGCTCGCCGCGACTTACAGCGAACTTTCGCCCAAGGCCGCGCTCACGATTTTCAAGCAGATGGATGACGCCACCGTCGTGAAGCTGCTCGCGCTCATGAACAAGGACGTGATCAGCCCGCTGTTCGAAGAACTCACCAAACAGTCTGCCAGCGATCCGGCGCTGGCGCGCCGCGCCGCGCAGCTCACCGACAAACTTCGTCTTTATCAGGCCGGCAACACGCCCGGTTCCTGAGCTCCTTTTTTTCAACCTCCGCGCCATGGACGGCGCGGCTCCACTCTCAACCCAAGGACGGGTCATGATGAATGCCTTCTACCTTATCTTTTCCCGTCTCGCTTCCCGCCGCGCCCGTCCTGACGCCGACCGCGTTTGCGACGACTCCTGAAGCGGCGCCCGAAGCAGGACTCTCGTTCGAGTCGCTCCTGAACGCCGGTCCCACGCCGTCCACGCCCACGGCTGCCGACGTATCCGAATTTTCAATACCGACGCCGCCGTCGCCCGCCGCGACCGATCCCGCGACGCCCGTGCTCACGCCCGCGCAACTCGCCGAGTTGCTGTCGTTGATGCAAGCGCCCGCCGCGCAGCCGCAGCCGGTCGCGGTTACGCCTGAAATGGGCGAATCCTTTGGCGTCGCAATGGACGCTCCTGCCGAGGGCGACACGGCGGTGGCGCCGGTCGAAGGCGCCGCCCGCGTCACCACCGCTGCGAACGAAGGCGACGCGCGCGCCGCGTTTGAGCCCGTGCAAAATTTCCCGACTACACGCACGGCCACATCGGAATTTTCTGCCGCTGCTGCTGCTCAGCCCGCGCAGAAAACGGCGGATCATCCGCCGTCCGTCCGCGAGTTGCTCGCCGAAGGCGCCGAAACGCTCGAACTCGAGCTCACGTCCACGAACGAGGGTGGGGCGGAGACGCCGGCTTTCCGTCCGGTGGTCGCTTCGACGACCACTCCGTCGGTTCAGGCGATTCCCGCCGTGAAAACCTCCGACGTCATTGCGACTGCGCCCGAAGTGAGCGCCAAAATCGCGACGCCCACACCGGAAAAAATCGCCGCTCCGGCAAACGAGCTCCCGTCGGATGCGCGTCCTGTTGCGACTGAATCCACGCCGTCCGCGGTCACGCGCGCGCAAACACCGCTGGTCGCCGAACGCGCATTCGACAGCGCGCCTGCGATCTCGACGCCGACGCGTCAGGAGCCCGTTGTTGGACACCGTCCGATCCGGCATGAGGAAAAAACTGCCGCTTCGCCCATTCAAACGCCTGGGTCGACCGTTTCTGGGGTGGTTTCCTCAAGTGGTGTTTCAAAAAATAAGTTTTTAAACGTTGATAATAAAGAGCTTAAATTGGACGACGAAAAAGTTGGCACGCACGTGGCTAACTGGGGTGATCCCATGAAGTCCACCGTCGTCAAAACGCCCTCCGCCGATGCGCCCATCGCCGGTCCTGCCGCTTCGGTTGCGCCGCAAGCGCACACGGGGACGTCGACGACCTTGAGCGCGAAACCCGAAGCCGCCACGCCCGCCGCCGCGGTTCAGATGGTTCGCGAGATACGCGACATCGCGGATGGACTTTGGGCGGTCGAGCGCAACTCCGTCGAAGTCCGTTTTCGCATGGGCGATGGCGAACCGCTTTCCGTGCGCGTCGAATACAAGGACGGCGTTGTCCAAACCACTTTCCGCACGGAATCGCCCGAACTGCGCGACACGCTTGCGCGTGAATGGCAGGCGCAAATCAGCGCGTCTGCCGACACCCGCCCGTATCGCGTGGCCGATCCCGTTTTTAATACACCGTCGCAAGACGAGCGCGGCTCGTTCGCCGACAGCGATGCTTCCGGCCGCCAGCCGCAAGCTCGTCAGGACGACGAAGCCAGCCGTTCCGGGGCGCACGCGTCGTCGTTTGGCTCGCGTTTCACGCGTAGTGGTTCCGTGGATACGACGGCTCCCGCCAGCCGCACGTATGTCCGCCCGGATACTGCGCTTCACCTCCACGCTCTCGCCTGATCTCTCATGAGCACCGTCACCGCCACCTCCAGCTACACCGCCGCGGATGCCGCCAACACCGCCGCTCGCGTCACGCAAAAGACGCTCGGCCAGGACGACTTTCTCAAACTCATCACCGTCCAGATGGCCAATCAGGACCCGATGAATCCGCAGGACGACACCGCGTTCATCGCGCAGATGTCCAGTTTTGCCGCGCTCGAGGCGCAGACCACGCTCGCGAAAGAAATGGGTTATCTCCGCGCCGACACGCAGATGCAGGCCGCCGGAAATTTCCTCGGCCGCGAAGTCACCGTGGCCACCGCCGACGGCGAAGTCACCGGCATCGTCGATTCCGTCGAGGCCGACGCCAACAACGTGTACGTCTCTCTCGGCGACCAGAAATACCTGCTCGCCTCCATTGTCCGTGTGCGCCCCGCGCCCACGCCCGCCGCCGAACCCGCGGCCTGATTTTTAGAAAACCAAACAACCGTCCCCTCAACCACCGCTCGTCTCTTATGTCACTCATCGGCACTCTTACTTCCGGCGTCAGCGCCATGCGTAGCTTCACCAAAGGCCTCGAGGTCATTGGCAACAACATCTCCAACGTAAACACCATCGGCTACAAGGCGTCGTCCGCTTCCTTCGCCGACACGTTCAGCAACACCCTGCGCAGCTCGGCGCCCTCGACCGGCAACACCTCCAACCAAGCCGCGACGCAGGTGGGTACCGGTGTGAAACTCCAACAAATTTCCCAGCGCTTCACGCAAGGCGCGCTCAGCACCACGGGCGTCGAATCCGACCTCGCCATCTCCGGCAGCGGTTTCTTCGTCGTGAAAAACTCCGTCGACGGTCGCACCTACGCCACTCGTGCCGGTAACTTCCGCATCGACGACACCGGTTTCCTTGTCACCTCCGACGGCCTTCGCGTGCAGGGTCTCACGGGGGGAACATCCTCCACTCCCGCGACTGTCGTGGGCGACATCCGGCTGAAATCCCCCACCGAGATCGCCTCCGAATGGGCCGACATCAACGCCACACAGATTCATGATACGGCCGTCGCGAGCACCGCTGCTTCCAAGGTCGCCAGCGCTTTGAATACCTTGGTTGTGAACACCGGTTCAGCCGCGGATGCGGCCGCGGTGCTCACCGCCATCGACGGCGCGCTCACCGCCGCCGACGCCGATCTCACCGACGCGCAAGACGAGCTCGCCGCCGATCCGGACAATCAGGGCCTGAGCGATGCAGTCACGGTAGCCCAGGCCAAACGCGATGCGCTCCAAGCCGCGTACGACGCCGCCCAAGCGGCCCAAGGCACGGGCACGCCGGCCGAGCAGCTCGAAAATGTGAAGAACTCGTTGAGCAGTTCCTCTGCCGCCGCCAACTCGGCGAGCGCCGCCGCCGCCGCCGCCGCCACGGCCGCGGCCACGCCGTCCGAGCGCACCAGCTACTCGATCGATAAATTTGGCAATGTGGTCGAGTTCTACGCCAACGGCGCTTCTGTCGTCACCAACCGCGTGCTGCTCCAGAACTTCAACGATCCCGCGGCCCTCGTGAAGGAAGGGAACAATCTTTACTCCGGCTTCACCGCCGCCGGGCCGGTGAGCGGCACCACCGATTTGAGCGCCGCCAACAACACCGCCGGCACCAACGGCCTCGGCACGATCCAGTCCAACACGCTGGAACTCGCCAACGTCGACCTCACCGAAGAGTTCGCCAACATGATCACGGTGCAGCGCTCCTTCCAGGCCAGCTCGCGCCTCGTCACCGTGTCCGACTCCATCCTCGAAGAAATCGCGAACCTGAAGCGCTGATAAACACCCTCGAAAGTGAAAGGCCCTGCGCGGCCCGCCGCCACACCGGCACCGCGCTCCCGCCTCCTCGCTCTTCACCCTTCACCTTTCTCCCGTCATGGCCGCCAAAACCGATTCGAAAGACATCGCGCCGACTCCCGCCAAGGACGCCTCCGAAGGCGCTCCCGCGGTTGCGAACAAACCGATGGCCGCGCTCCTGCCGGTCGTCGCGGTCGTCGTGCTCGCGCCGGTGCTCAGCTTCGCGATCGGTCAGTACGTGCTCATTCCGCAGTTGAAGAAACAAGTCGCGGCGCTTCCGGCCGACCTCACCGTCGCCGCCGCGCCGGCCGCTTCTTCGCATGGTGGACACGGCTCGGGCAAAAAGAGCGAGTCCTCCTCCGGAAATCCGTCCACGTACGAATTGGAAAACGTGGTCGTGAATCTCGCCGGCACGCTCGGCACGCGCTACCTCAAGGTCACGTTCCAAGTGAGCGGCGACAATACCTTGCGCGCCAGCTTCGATCAGAACAAACCCAAGCTGATGGACATCACCATCAACGTGCTCTCGTCGCATTCCCTGGCCGACTTGGAAGAAGCCGGTGCGAAGAACATCATGCGCGAGAAACTCGTCGTCGCCTACAACCAGGCGATCGGACGCAAGGTCGTTGACCAACTCTACTTCACCGAATTCGTGGTTCAGTAACGCCCGCGCTTCCTCGCCTTTTCCCCGCGCCCGTCATGGCAGACGAATCCCCCAACTTTAACGAGATCCTCGACCAGAGCGAGATCGACAAACTGCTCTCGGAAGCCGTCACCGCTCCGAAGCAGCAGATCTTCCGCGCGGACGGGCGCAAGATCGATGGTTCGAATCCGCCGAAGATTGAGACGTACGACTTCCGCAATCCGGTCTTCCTCACCGAAGTCGAGCTGCGCCGTCTGCGTCTGCTCCAGGAGGATTTCATTCGTTACCTGACCGCGCGCCTCTCGCTTTTCCTGCGCATGGAGTTCGCCCTCAAGATGGCGAAACTCACCACGCTCACGTATCAGAAGTTTACCGACAATCTGCCGAACCCGACGCACCTATGCCTCTTCAAGGCGGAGCCGCTTCTCGGAGTGGGCATTCTCGATATCAATCCGCGCCTGGCGCTCACGCTCGTCGATCGCATGCTCGGCGGCCGCGGTCACTCCGTGAAGCTCGAGCGTTATCTCACCGAGATCGAGATCGCGCTGCTCGAAGACGTCATCACCATCATCCTCGAAGAGTGGTGCCATCAGTGGAAGCACGAGAAGGAGCTCCACCCGCAGATCATCGGCCACGAAAACAACGGCCGTTTCCTCCAGACTTCGCCGAAAGACGCGATCATGCTCGCGCTCACGCTTGAGGCGAATTTCGGCGATTGCTCCGAACAGATCCAGATCGGCGTCCCGTACTACACGATCGAGCCCATGGTGAAGACCATGCAGGCCCGCCGCCAAAAAGACGCCGCGCCCGGCGGCGTGTCGGTCAAAGCCGAGTGGAAACCGATCTACGAACACATCACCATCCCGGCCCGCGCCGAGTGGGATGCCTTTGAACTTTCCCTTCGCGAGATCACCAACCTTCGCGTGGGCGACATCATCGAGATGCCCGCCGGCATCGTTGATCAGACCCGCGTCACGCTCAACGGCACGCCCAAGTTCGTCGGCACCGTCGGCATCGAAAACGACCGTGTCGCCGTGAAACTCACCAAGAAAATCACCGTGGAGCAGGATCCCGCTCCCAAACTGACTCCCCATGGAAGATAAGACTCTCGATCTCGTCCTTGATGTTAAGGTCAAGGTCACCGTTCAGCTCGGCTCCTGCCAGCTCCCGATGCGCGAAGTGCTCGAACTCGCGCCCGGCGCTGTCATCCAGCTCAGCCAGCACGCGAGCGACCCCGTCGGTCTCTACGTAAACGACAAGCTCATCGCGTACGGTGAAGTCGTCGTCGTGGAAGACAGCTTCGGTATCAAGATCACCGAGCTCGTTGGTTCGAAAGCGTGAGCGCAAGTGCGCTGCGCAAAAATCCAAACGCCACACTTCCAAACGCCAAAGAAATCTTCAGACCAAAGCCCAACCTTGCCTCCCATAAAAATGCCCTCGCTGTTTTTTGGCACTTGGAACTTTGGCCTTTGCACTTTTGCCGGACGCGCCGCGCGCCCGGTCCTCTTTACCAGCGTCACCCGCTGGCTGCTAGTGGTAGTCGGCTGCGCCGTTTTGGCGACGGCGCAGCCGATGAGTGCAGCTTCCGAATCCGCGAACGCCGCGGAACTCGCCCCGGAAAAACCTGCCTCCTCCGATCCCGTCATTTTCCCGCGCAACAGCGCCGAACGTCCCGCGCCCGCGCCGGCGCCTAGTTCCTCGGGCCCCAATGTTCTCGTCGTCCTCACCGCGCTCGCTTTGGCCGCCGCCGGCGTGTGGGTGTGGGTGCAGCGCCGCCAAGGCATCGCGATCGCCGCCCGTGGACAACGCAAACTTCAGATTGAAGAGACGCGTCCTCTCGGCGGTCGCCAGTATCTCGTCGTGGCCAACTACGACGGGAAAAAATACCTCCTCGGGATCACGCCCGGCCGCATCAATCTCCTCACGCCGCTCGAGAGTTCGCCCGAAGCGCCACCGTCGCCCGCTCCGGAGGTGAAATCATGAACGCCAGCGTGCCTGCGGTGAATGTTGTCCGCCGGTCTTTCTTGTCCGGCGGTTTTTTCCGCGCCTTCGCGCCGCTCGCGCTCGCCCTGTTCTTTTTTCTCGGGCCGGTCGTTTCCGCGCAGGCGCCTGAAACGCCTCCCGCCGATTCCGCGCCTGTGACGACGCCCGCGGAAGGTTCGTCCGAACCGTTCCGCCTCAATATCGGCCTCGAAGGCACCAATCGTCCGGGCGATGTTGGCGTCGCCATCCAGATCGTGTTGGTGATGACGCTGCTCACGCTCGCGCCCTCGCTGGTCATGTTGATGACGAGTTTCACGCGCATCGTGATCGTGCTCGGGTTTGTGCGCACGGCGCTCGGCGTGCCGTCCGCGCCGTCGAACCAGATCATCATCGGCCTCTCGCTTTTTCTCACGTTCTTCCTGATGGGGCCGGTTTTTGACCGCGTGAACTCGGAGGCGCTGCAACCCTACATGGCCGGCCAGATTGCGTCGGGTGAAGCCTTCGATCGCGCCACGGTGCCGCTGAAGGATTTCATGCTGAAACAGACGCGCACGCGCGATCTCGAGTTTTTCCTGGAGCTCGGCCGCTTCGGTCCCACGCCTGTATCCGAACTTCCACTACGCGTGATCATCCCCGCGTTTGTGATCAGCGAACTGCAGACCGCGTTTCAGATGGGGTTCATCTTATTCCTGCCATTTCTCGTCATCGACTTCCTCGTCTCCTCGGTGCTGATGGCGCTCGGTATGATGATGATGCCGCCGACCGTGGTCGCGTTGCCGTTCAAACTCCTTCTCTTCGTCCTCGTCGACGGCTGGCACCTCGTGGTGAAGAACGTCGTGGATAGTTTCCAGCTATAGCGCCGCAGCCGATCGCCGCGGAAAACTCCAAACGCCAAATCTCCTAACACCCAAACAACGCCTGAAAATCGAATCTCTTAAAGGCATGCGCCGCATGGCGCGCGGCGCGTTTGCCGCTTTCTTGGATATTTGGTTTAAGCCTTTGAATCTCCTCCGCCCATGACTCCTGAAATGGCCGTCGATCTTTTCAAAAACGTGGTGATGTTCGCCCTTTACATGGTCGCGCCCTTTCTCGGCGTGATGCTGTTGATGGGTCTCGCCACGAGCTTGCTGCAATCGGTGACGAGTATTCAGGAGCAGACCCTCGTCTTCGCGCCGAAGCTCATCGCGTTTGGTCTGATGGCGGTCGCGCTCGGGCCATGGTTGCTGCGTTCGCTTTCGGAATTTGCAACGCGCACGATCACATTGATCAGCACGTTGGGCGGCTGAGAATGCGTGAATTTTCGATTTGGATGGGGATTTTGATTCGTTAGCCGGCCAACATCGCCCGTTTTTCCCCGCCTGAATCCGCGCATCGAAAATCGATAGTTCAAAATCGAAAATCCCATGCCCGCCGATCTGCTCTTCGCTTGGATGTCGGTACTGCTGCGCGGGCTGGGTGTGGTCTTGTTCTTGCCGACGCTGGGCGCGCGTCCGCTGCCGCCGACGATGCGTGTGGCGCTCTGTGTTTTGCTCGCGACGCTGTTGTATGGAATCGTGCCGCGGACGGCGGTGCTGCCGGGTACGATGCTTGGGCTGGTGCTCGCGACGCTCGGTGAAATCGTGCTTGGGCTGGTGATGGGATTCATGGCGCGATTGATTTTTTCCGCGGTGGAGATGGCGGGGCGCGTCATCACGCAGGAAATCGGTCTCACGGCGGCACCCGGCATCGAGACGCCGTTGCCGTCGAGCGAGCCGCTGGCGTCGTTTTTGTCCATGTTTGCGGGCATGTTGTTTTTCCTGGTGGGCGGACATCTGGGCGCGCTGGCGGCGTTTGCGCGGAGCTTCACGATCGCGCCCGCGGGCGCGGCAGGCTTTGCACCGCTGGCGGTGGAATCGCTCGTTCAATCCACGGCGCATCTTATCGAGTTGGGCTTTCGCATCGCCGCTCCGTTCATGGCGCTGAACTTTTTGGTGATGCTCGCGTTTTCGGTGCTCGGCAAAGCGGTGCCCAAGATGAGCGTGTTTGTGCTGAGCTATCCGATGCGCTTCATCGTCGGCGCGATCCTGCTGAGCGGTTCGGGTGCGCTGATTGTGCGTTATCTCGGACCGGAATTCGACGAACTGCCGTATCGCATGCTCGAAATCGTGGGCGGGGGATGATCCCTAACGACGCGTTGGCAGGCGCTCGGGAGGAATCCTCACCGCTCGGCAAAATTTACCCCAAGGGGTTCACCCTAAGCGCCGTTTGGGCGGTTTCAGCAAGATCCGCACAAAAATAATTTTTTAAACCACTTATCTATAACGAGATAAAAACGTTTCGGCCGGGCTGGCACTCACTTTGCAGTTAGGGCGGCTCCCGGAATGGCCGACGAAGACAAAGATTCAAAAACAGAGCAGGCGACAGCGAAACGCCTCAATGAGGCGCATGCGAAAGGTCAGTTCGCGCGTTCGCCGGAGATCTCGGTCGTTTTTCTGTTGGCGGCGGCGCTCGGGGGCTTGTCGCTGACGGTCGGCTCGGTGTCGCAGGATGTCTCCGCGTTGGCGCGTAATGCTTTCAGTCAGATCGGCACGATGCGCCTGCAGATCGATACGGTGCCGCTGCAGTTGACGGAGACGTTGTTGTTCCTGGCCAAAGTGGTTTTGCCGATTCTCTGCGCGTGCGCGCTGGCGGCCATGCTCGCGGGTGGACTTCAAAGCGGTTTCACGCTCACGCCCGATGTGCTCGGTTTTAAGCCGGAGAAGCTCAACCCGATTCCCGGTCTTCAGCGTATTTTCAGCAAGAAGTCGCTCGTTCATTCCGGCGTGGATCTGCTCAAGCTCATTTCGATCGGGCTCGTGCTGTGGGTCGCGGCAAAAGGCTTTTTTGAAGACCCGCTTTTCAGCACGCCGGTGGAGGCCGCGTATCTCGGTTATTTCGTGAAGCGCTCCGCCTTCGAATTTCTTTCGCGCCTCATCCTCTGCATGAGCGTCATCGCGGCGATCAGTTACTGGTACGAACTCATCAAGGCCAAAAAGGACCTCATGATGACGAAGCAGGAGGTGAAGGATGAACAGAAGCAGTCCGAAGGTGACATGAAGACCAAGGCCGCGATGCGTCGCATGGCGCGCCGTCTCCTTCGCAAGCAGATGCTGGCCGCCGTGCCTACGGCGGACGTCATCGTGACCAACCCGACGCACTATGCGGTGGCGTTGAAGTATGAGCGCGGCGTCGATCACGCGCCGGTCATTCTGGCGAAAGGCGAAAATCGTTTTGCTCTCCGCATCAAAGCGCTCGCCGCCGAACACGGTGTGCCGGTCGTCGAAAACAAACCCGTCGCGCGTATGCTCTTCGGTCTCGGCACGGTAGGGGAGGCGATTCCCGGCGAACTGTATCAAGCCGTGGCGGAGATCCTGGCGTTCGTTTACCGCACGCACCGCTACTACTTCCACCGACTCAAAACGCGTCGCGTCGAAGCCGCGCGCGCCGCCGCCGCCTGAGCTCCTTTCACTAACACTTCACTCAACACTTTCTCATGTCCGCATCCGCCACGCTCGCCGTCCCTCCACCCCCGGGAAACCAATTGCTGAAACGCGCCGACCTGCTCTTCACGGGCGCGCTTTTTGCGACGGTGCTGCTGCTCATCGTGCCGGTGCCGACGCTGCTGCTCGACGGATTGCTGGCCATCAGCATCGGCCTCTCGCTGCTCGTGCTGCTGATCGTGATCTACGTGAAAGATCCGCCCGAGTTCTCCGGCTTTCCCACGGTTCTCCTCGGCTTCACGCTTTTCCGTCTAGCGCTGAATATTTGTACCACGCGACTCATCCTCACCAAAGGTCACGCGGGCGGTGTGATCGAGTCGTTCGGTCACTTCGTCATTCAAGGAAACTACATCGTCGGCTTCGTGCTGTTCCTCATCCTCATCGTGATCAACTTCGTCGTTATCACGAAAGGTGCCGGCCGTATCGCCGAAGTGAGCGCGCGCTTCACCCTCGATGCGTTGCCCGGTAAACAGATGGCCATCGATGCCGAGCTCAACGCCGGCATCATCGACGAAACCACGGCCACCACGCGTCGCGAAAAGATTCAGAAAGAAGCCGACTTCTACGGCGCGATGGACGGTGCCTCGAAGTTCGTCCGCGGTGATGCGATTGCCGGCATCTTGATCACGTTGGTGAACGTCATCGGCGGTTTCGCGATTGGTGTTTTCCAAATGGATCTCTCGCTCGGCGAAGCGGTGACGAAGTTCACGCTGCTCTCGATCGGTGACGGTCTCGTTTCGCAAATCCCCGCGCTGATCGTGTCGGTCGCCGCCGGTTTGCTCGTCACGCGTGCTTCGGAAAACACCAATCTCGGTCAACAAGTCGGCGCGCAGCTCGTGCGTTATCCCCGCGCGATCGGCATCGCCTCCGTGATGCTTGGCATGTTCGGCATCATGCCCGGCATGCCTTTCCTGCCGTTTGCGGTTTTGAGCGGCATCACGGGCTACATCGCTTACACACTTAAAAAACAAAAACCCGCCGAGACTGCTGCGGCCGCTTCGCCCGCCGCGGCTGCGGCGGCGGCCAAGGCGGGCACGGGCAAGGAAGCCGCGCCCAACGCTCCGGCGTCGGTCAAGGCCGGCGGCGACGATCTCCGCAAATTCATCGATCTCGATGTTTTTGCGATCGAGATCGGTTACGGACTGCTGCCCATCGCCGACGCCTCCAAGGGCGGCGATTTGCTCTCTCGCGTCACGGGTGTTCGTCGCACGCTCGCCCGCGAAAAGGGCATCATCGTGCCGCCGGTTTCCGTTCGCGATAATCTCGAGCTCGAGCCCAACGAGTATCGTTTCCTCCTGCGCGGAAAACCGATCGCGCGCGGCAGCGTTTTGCCCGGCCGTTGGATGGCGATGAATGTATCCGGTTCTTCAGTACGCCTTCGCGGCGTGCCGACGCGCGAGCCGGTGTTCAACCTCGAAGCCACGTGGATCGACGAAGCGGAGAAAAAGACCGCCGAGGTCAACGGCTACACCGTGGTCGATCCGTCGTCGGTGCTCATCACGCACGTTTCCGAAACGCTCAAATCTGTCGCGCACTTGCTGCTCGGCCGTCAGGACGTGCAGACGCTCGTCGATCACCTCAAGGAATCGCATCCCGCGCTCATCGCCGAGTTGCTGCCCGATCTCGTCAACCTCGGCGTCATTCAGCGCGTGCTGCAGAATCTGCTGCGCGAAAACATCTCGATCCTCAACCTGCCGCTCATCCTCGAGTGCATCGGCGACTACGCGGCGCTCACCAAAAATCCCGACGATCTCAGCGAGCTCGTGCGCCGACGCCTCGGTTTGTATTTTGTTCCTGAATACGAATCGAAGCCCGGCTCGGTCAAAGCCTACACGCTCGACCCGCGCCTCGAACAGATTCTCGCGGGCAAGATCCATCGCTCCGCGACCGATGTCGGCCTCTCGCTCGATCCCGCGACCGGCCATCATCTGCTCAACGAACTCACGCAGCGCTGCAACGAGCTCGTGCAGCAGGGCCTGCCGCCGGTATTGGTCGTCTCGACCGAGATCCGTCTCCCGCTCAAGCGCTTCTTCGAACCGTCGTTACCGCGCCTGGTGGTGCTCGCGTTCCAAGAATTGCCCGCGTCCAGCGAGATCGAAAACGCCGGCTTCATCCAGATGCCGCCGCACCTCGCCAACCGTCTCGTCGAAACCAAAGCCGCCGCCTGAGACTCCACGGAAGGCCCTTGAACATACTTTCCCTTTTCACGCTTCACGCTTCACATTTCTGAAATGTCCGCCCCGAACCTCAAACCTGGAGCCACCTATAAATTCACGGTCCGCTCGGCCGACGAAGCCGTGCGCGCTATCCGTGAACAATTGGGTGAAAACGCCAAGGTGCTCTCGGTGCGGCAAGTGGGCGGCGGCGGTTTGTTCGGCCGTCCAAAACTCGAAGTGGTCGCTCAGATATCCGAGCCTGCGGAGCCGTCGCCTCAAACCGCCCCCGCGTCGACGGAATCCGCGTCTTCGCCTCCGACGATTTTCCGCTCTGACGAACCGGCGTTGCCGACAGGTTTGGCCGAGGCGGCCGCGAACACGCTTTCGCAGGAACGAAGCAATCGCACGGCGCCTTCGTCTGCGGCGAGTCTGCCCGATTTGCTGCGCCGCAGCGGTTTTTCCGAGACGATGGTCGCGCGGCTGCAAGCGTCTCCGACGCTCGCCGGACAAGACGATCGTCCGCTGCATCAAGTGCTGGCGGAGGTCGGACGTGCGTTGCGTCAGCATGTATCCAAACGGCCGATACGCCCGTTGCCTGCGCGTAGTGCTTTTTTAGGTACACCAGGCGTTGGTCGTACGACGGCGCTCTGCAAATGGCTCGCGCGCGATGTCTTCGCGCAAGGTCGTGTCGGGCGGGTGGTGAAGGCCGAGTTCGATCGACCCAATCCTGCGGAAGGTCTCGCGGTTTTCTGCGAAGCGCTCGGCCTCACGCTCGAATATCACGCGCCCGCTTCCGAAGAAGAAACCGCGGCGCCCGGTGCGACCCTCGCGCCGGAGCCGGAAGGAGGTTTTCTTTACGCGGATTTGCCCGGACTCTCGTTGCGTCATCCTGCGGAAAACGCCGCCATCGCGCGCTTTCTCGACCGCGAGCAATTCGCGGGACGCGTGCTCGTGCTCAATGCCGCTTACGACTCGGCGATGCTGCGTCGCGGTTATGCGGCTGGTCGCGATCTCGGCGCCACGCATTTGGTTTTCACGCATCTCGACGAAGTCGACCACTGGGGAAAACTCTGGGACTTCTTGCTCGATGGTGAATTGACGCCGCTCTTTCTCGCGACCGGTCCGAGTCTCACCGGCGATTTGGAGGAAGACGCTTTTGCCGCGGTGCTGCGGCGCACGCTGCCCGGTTCGTGAACACGTTTTTCTAAGACATCATGCGATCGATCTTTTTATTCGGAGGTTTTTGTGGATTCGCCCTGGTCGCCATCACTGGCTGGCTGACGGAGCGCTCCGTCGATCTCGTCTTGCGCGACGCTGCGGTGGGCGCGCTTGTCGGCGGATTTCTGTTTCGCTGGTTCTGGAACATCTGGGTGAAGGCGCTCGTGCAAGCCGTAGAAGCCAAACGCGCCGCGAAACGTGCGGCCGAAGAGGCCGAAGCGGCCGCCAACGCCAAACCAGTCGTATCTGTCGCCAAGGCGCGTTGATCGCGCGGTTATCGCGCATGACGGCGTTACGCGTTTCGCGCGTTATCGTTTCTCGTCCGCAGCGTGAGAGCGCTGAGGCCCGGAGACCTCGTTTGCGTCCGGGGCGTCTTCTCGCTTTAGCAGGACGGCGGCCGTGCCGATAAAGGGCACAAACGGATACTGCGATCTCCTGATCAGGGCTGAAATTGCCTGCGTACGAAGACGCGAGGGTAGGGCCGATTGGCTCTGGTTCGGCAAACTTTGCCGCTGAAGATTTTCCTCGGGAGCGGCTAGGGCTTATTTGCGCCGGCTTCGGGATAAAAATATATTTAAGACAAACGCAATCAGATGGTTGCGTAATCGTTTTTTAGGTTGGCATCCCACGTGCAAAAGGGTCGGGCGTATCATGCATCGCCTTTATCGCTTCACCCTCAACCCCGCCGTCCGGCTCTAACAAGTCCGACAGGATCGCCCTCATCGCTCATCGCTTCCGTTATGAAAAACGCTTCTTCCGCTGCACTGGTTCCCGATCCGATCCCCTCCTCTGCCACTGCCTGGCGGGTGTATCAAGGGGCTCAATCCTCGAAAATTGACGAAAAGGAGCTGATCGAACGCTACCTCCCTCTTGTCCGTAACGTGGTGGATCGCATTAAGTTGAACCTGCCGCCGCATGTGGATGTGGACGATCTTTACAGTGTGGGAGTCACCGGCCTGATCGCCGCCGTGCGCAAGTACGATCCGGAGCAGGGGCACACGTTTGCCGGTTATGCAACGACCCGCATCCGCGGAGCTATTTTGGACGAACTTCGCCGCCTCGACTGGTGCCCGCGTCGCGCCCGCGCCAAGGCCAAGAAGCTCAAGGAAAGCATCAACGAGCTCGAGCAGAAGCTCGGCCGCGCCGCTTCCGAGGAGGAAGTGCGCAAACACCTCGGCCTCACGCCGAAGGAATACGCGAAGTGGATGGAAGAAGCGAAGCCGGTGTGCTTCATCGCCATCGACCAGACCGCCGACAATGAAGAGTCGGACGGCGCTTCGCTCCACGAATTGATTGCCGACGAAGGCGATGTCTCCGTGCGCGACCGCATGGAAAAGGAAGAGCTGCTCAAGCTCGTCGCCGATCGCATCGCCGAATTGCCGGAGATCCCGAAGAAGATCCTGGCTATGTACTATTTCGAAAACATGCGTCTGGCCGAAATCGCCGCGGTGTTTAACCTCACCGAATCGCGCATCTGCCAGATCCACGCGCAAACCGTCCTCGGCTTGCGTGCGTACATCAATCGCGTCCGCAACCGCTGAAAAACGCCTCATCGCGTTTCGGTTTAGGCAAGGGTCGCCGGCTTCCGCGACCGTTGAGCGAGGGCCGCAGGGCAAAATCTGCCGGTCGGCGTTGTGGCATGTGATTTACAAACGGATTCTAAAGCTGCGCCTCCGATGAGCCGTTAGGGGGAAACGCCCAGCGTCATTTCGCCATGCTCATCATCATCGGAGCTCTCATCGTTTTTGGATCCACTCTCGGAGGCTTCATGCTGGCCGGAGGAAATCCGGCTGTGCTCCTGCATTTGTCGGAGTTTGTGGTGATCCTCGGTGTCGGTCTCGGCATCGTCGTCATCGCCAGCCCGGGGCACGTGATCAAAGAGATCGTTCACAAGACCAAGCAGGCGATGTTCGGCAAGGCCGCCGACAAGCAGCAGTATTTCGAACTGCTCAAAATGCTCTACGAGATCTTCATGGTCGGTCGTCGCAACGGCCTGATCGCGCTCGAAGAACACGTCATCAATCCCGAGAGCAGCAGCATTTTTGCAAAGTATCCCGCGTTTACGGCGCACGAGGAACGCATGCAATTTCTTCTCAATGGCATGCGCCCGGTCATCGACGGCAAGATCAAGCCCGACCAGCTCGAAGACCTCATGTTGACCGAACTCGAGGCCAAGGCCGAGGAGGCGAACCATCCCGTGCACACGCTGCAGATGCTCGCCGATTCATTGCCCGCCGTCGGTATCGTCGCCGCCGTGCTCGGCATCATCAACACGATGGCCGCGATCGCCGATGGTCCGGAAGCCGTCGGTGTGAAAGTCGCCGCCGCGCTCACCGGCACGCTGCTGGGTATCTTTTTTGCCTACGGATTCGTCGCGCCGCTCGCGGCCCGCATCCACTTCATGAACCAGACCGACACGCAGTATCTGCGTTGCATCCTGTCCGCGGTCGCTGGTTTCGCCAAAGGACTCGCGCCGCTCACCGCGGTGGAAGTCGCCCGCCGCTCCCTCGACGGTACCGTCCAGCCGGGAGCCGATGAGCTGGAAGCCACGCTCAAAGCCATCCCCACTCCGGGCAAATAAACATGGCCGGCAAAAGTGGAGCCTGGAAAGTTGCCTACGCGGACTTCGTGACCGCGATGATGGCGCTGTTCATGGTGCTTTGGATCTCTGCCCAAGATCGCGAAGTGCTCATCGCGACCTCGCGCTATTTCCAAAATCCCTTCCAAGCCACGATGCAGGCTTCCTCAGGCGTCATGCCGCTGGAGAGCAAAAAGTCGGCCCAACCCGCCGGCGCGGAAAAAGGCTCCAACAGCAAAGACTCCACGAATCGCTCCGTGGACCTGCAGTTTCTTAATTCGGTCGCGAAAGATTTCTTCCGCATGATGCAGCTCGACGAGACTGCCGCGGATAAACCGATCGACATCCAAGTCACGAGCGACGGATTGCGCGTCACCGTTTTCGACCGCGCGCGTCAGCCGGTTTTTAAAGAACACACCGCCGAGTTCACCGAATGGGGGCGCTTTGTCATGCAAAGCCTCGCGTGGATGATCGACCGCCACCGTTTTCACGTGGTGATCGAAGGCCACACACGCGCGGGGCTCGAGTTGAAGAATCCCGATTACTCCGCGTGGGAACTTTCCTCCGATCGCGCCAATGCTTCGCGCCGCGCGCTCACCCACTACGCAGTCGACGAAGGCAAAATCGACCGCGTAACGGGCTTCGCGATGACGCGCCCCTTGCCCGACCAACCGGAAGATTCCGAAAGCAATCAACGCGTCACGCTCAGCCTCAGCGTCGGTCATCCGAAAAAGAACGGCGACGATGCCCCCGTCGCGCAGCCCGCTGCGCCGGAGACTGGCGCCCCGTGACCGAATCGCTAACGTGAGCGTATGAAACCCTTTTTGTCAGGACGTCCGCACGCCGCCACCGAACCGTTGCAAAACTCCGGCCCCACAGGCCCGGGTTTTGTCGCCAAGTCTGCCGGCAATCACACGCATCCTCCCGGTGCGACCTCCGGCGCCACCGTCGAGTGCGTCAAACAAGGCGATAAAGTCACGCGCCTGATCGTCACCTGCACCTGCGGCGAGCGCATCGAGATCGAATGCATCTATCCCGCAGGGAGCTGAAGCGGGGCTGATTCTGCTTAAATTTCAGTGCGGCCTAGGGCGGTTTGATTGCACTCAATCATAATTGCGAACTAGCGCCGCTATATACTATCGACTACGCATGAGGCGTGCGCTTTCAGCCCTTTTGATATTACTCAGTGGCTGCATGCCGCACTACGTGGACTTGGTTGAAAAATCCGGTGATAACGCGGCGGGCATGATCGAGCGACCCGCGGGGCACATTATATTATCTGCAGAAAACTCACCGGGAACGTGGGTGCCGACAGAAGCGGACGTCGCGATAGTGGAGTCTGAGTTGGCGCTGCTTTTCGCGAAGCCGCACGAGCGCTTTAAACAGAAGCGGGACGCCCGCCTCTCCGAGTACTGGGTTCGGTATTACGGCGTGGTTCGCGATGGAAAAAGATTGATTGTCGGTGAAGGAACGCACGTCTCACAGACCGACCTTGCTACATTTGAACAAATGAATTCAAAGCCGGATACCGTTCTGCTTCCACCCTATGGAGGCGGACGTATGCACTTCACTGTCATCTACGATGTGGATCAGAAAAAGAGCATAAGCGTGCAATTTAATGCACCGCTATAGAGCGCGAACATGAGCGCTCATCGAATGACACGCCGATGGCGTCAGCGTGAGAACCCGCGTGTTCGCGGTCATGTAGTGGAATTTTGAATACGCGTGCTTTCGCGGGCGCGCAGTTTCACTTCCCGCAGACGGGGACTTGTTCGACGATGTCGAGGCCGAAGCCGTCAAGGCCGATGACCTTGCGCTGCGTGGAGGAAAGCAGCCGGATTTTCTTCAAACCGAGCGCGGCGAGGATTTGGGCGCCGATGCCGGCTTCGCGGAAATCGCGCGGAGTGGGCGGCGCTTTTTTCGCTTCGAGGGTGGCCGCGGTTTTCACCGGAGGGAGAGAACCGAAGGGATCGTTTTGCAGATAGAGAAGCGCGCCGCGGCCTTCGGCCTGAATTTTGCGCAGAGAATGTTCGATGACGGCGTCGGAGCCGTCGGCGCTGCGTTGGCGGAAGACATCCGCGAGCAGATTCATGCGGTGCACACGCACCAAGGTGGGCGATGCGTCGAGCGTGCCCAAGGTAAGCGCGTAGTGACGGCGATCGGTGAGGCGTTCGCGGAAGGTGTGGAGATCGAAATCGCCCCAGGCGGTGGTGAGGCGTTCGGTGGCGATTTTTTCGACGAGAAGTTCGGTGCGGTGGCGGTATTCGATGAGTTGGTCGATGGAAACGAGCGGGATGTTGAAGCGTTTCTTGAATTCGACGAGGTCGGGTACGCGCGCCATGGAGCCGTCTTCTTTGAGGATTTCGCAGATGACGGCGCAGGGTTTGAGTCCGGCGAGGACGGCGAGATCGACCGCGGCTTCGGTGTGGCCCGCGCGTTCGAGAACGCCGCCGGGACGGGCCGCGAGGGGGAAGATGTGCCCGGGTTGAACGAGGTCGTCGGGCGTGGACGCGGGATTGGCCAGGACTTGGATGGTGCGCGTGCGGTCAGCGGCGCTGATGCCGGTGGAGATGCCGGTGGCGGCATCGACCGAGACGGCGAAGGCGGTTTTGAAGGACTCGCGGTTTTTTGGGACCATTTCGCCGATGCCGAGACGCGCGAGGTGCTCGCTGGTCATGGGCACGCAAATGAGGCCGCGGGCATGGAGGATCATCATGTTGATCGACTCCACGGTGGCTTTTTCGGCGGCGATGATGAGGTCGCCCTCGTTTTCACGGTCTTCGTCGTCGGTGACGATGACCGGTCTGCCGGCGGCGATGGCGGCGATGGCGGCTTCGACGGTATCGAAACCGCTGCTGAGCGCGCGGGCGGAGCAGGAGGAAGGCTCGGAGGCGGGAGACGTCATGACGGCAAAAGGGCCGTCAGTGAAATCCGCAGGCGAGGAGAGGGCAATGGCGCAGTTGAACGCGCGGAGTTCAGGCCGCGCGGTAATGCGGAGGGCGCGCCGAGCTTATTTCTTCGCGGGCGGGGTGACGGTCGGAGCGATTTGCTCTTCGATGGTGGTTTCGCCCAGCTGCACGTTGTACGCGTAGATGTTTTCGTTGAGGAAATCCTCGATGCGGCGCATCGCATCGGAATGCGCGCCGGGAAGACCGCGCATGTAGTCAGTCGACAGCGGGTAGATGATCGCTGGATTTTCCTCGGTGTTAACCGCGGAAATAAAACGCCGCGCGGTCAGGTAGCGCTGAGGAATGGGACCGCCATCGGGACCGTAGTAGGAAAGAATGAAAACCGGGCGCTTGATGGACTTGGGATTGTCGAGAAGCGCGTTTTGTTTGAGCAGCTTTTCGCCGAAAAACGTGCGGGCGAGCGCGGGTCCGGCATCGCCGCTGGTCCAGCGCGCTTCGGCCAGCCAGCTGGCGAGATCGACGGTGGGATTGATGCCGATGGCACAGCGGAAGCGGTCGGGACGAAGTTGAAGCGCGCGCAGCGCGAGGTAGCCGCCACGTTCGTGTCCCATGAGGGCGACGCGTTTGGTGTTGATCGGGTAGGCGGTCGCGAGGGCGTCGAGCGCGATGAGGATGTCTTCGACCTGCACTTCGTCGAAAGCGTCTTGTGCCTGCAGGCGGTGTTTGATGCCGAAGCCCCAGGTGCCGCGCGGGTTGATTTGGACGACGACGAAACCCATCGCTGCGAGGGCGTTCATTTCGTTGTGAAATTCACCCGAGGTACGCTGCCAAGGTTCGTCGGCGCAAATGACGATGGTGGGAATGGGTTTTTGACGGACGGCGCGAGGGATGGCGATCAAGCCGGAGAGTGAGCCGCCAGCGGGATGGGGCATTTGAAACGGAATGGACATCGCCCGCGTGTTAGGATCGATCCAAGGAGCGCAGCGGACGAACTCCATGAGTTTCGCGCTGGAGCGGTCGAAAATGTAATAGCCACCCGCGTCGGTTGTGCTGCGGATGTATGCGAGGAAGCGATTCGCAGATTCGTCCCAGCCAAGGATGTCGATGCTATAGTGCGGAAAAGCTGTATCGAGTTCGGTTTGCACCTGTTGAATCTCCGGGCGAAGCCAGATGGCTTTACGGAAACCATCCTGATAGCGGATACCGGCGAGCTGACGGGTGTAGCGATCGAAGACGAGGGGATTAGAGAAGAGAAAGCCTGCCGCGGGCGGGTCTATCAGGTCGATGCGCGGACTTTCGACAGGTTTGCCGAGGCGCTCGCCGGTTTTGAGATTTATGCTGTAAATACCGTAGGTGTCGCGGCCGACGTTGGAGGCGTAATAAAGAATGTCGGGATTCTCGTCGAAACCGATGGGGATGGAGCGTTCGCCCAAGTAGTTTTCCGGTGAGACGGAGAAACGCGTGTCGGGGATCTTGGAAATTTTATCCAGTGGCGTCCAACGACCGAGACCGAAGCCGCTTTTGGCGACCATGTATCTGTGGGGAAATGCGCTGCGCGTGGTGCTGGGGACGACGGCAGATTGACGTCCTTGGCGGTCGATCAGGATGTGGTAATCGCCGGACTCCTTTTCCATCGGCCCGTAGGTGAGTTTGCCGTTGGCGATATTTACCGCAAAAAGCCCATAGTCCTTCGGGTCGGATGTGCGAATGAGGATATGGTCGGGCTTTTTGGGGTCGAAGTCGAAGAATGTCGGCGAGCGCGGTGATTGCTTATCGGTAGGTAGATTGCTTGTGCCGCGTTCTACATCGGCGGGGTCATTAGTGTTCGCAAAGATGTCCTCTCCCGTCTCTGCGTCAGGTTCCGGCATGTCAGGGGTGCGTACTGCCGAAGGGGAGTTTGTCGTTTCGGGTTTTAGTTCGCTGGTGTTTTTTACCAAGTCCTTGGGGGTTACGAGGACGCGGCCGTCGGAACCATCGACATTGAAGGCCAGGATCGCGCCGGAGGTGTTCACCCAGTTTTCGCCGACCATCGTGGAGAGATTGCTATTGGTCTCTACAATGAGGCGATTGGCATTAGCCCAGCCCAGCCAGCGGACGCGCGCCGGTGTTTTTTCGTGGGTGTCGTCCATGAGCGTGGGCGTGGACGTTTCGTCGGTGGCGACAACGACTTTCGCACGCGCCGTGGAAGGGTTGTCGATCGCGACGACGACGATGCTGACTTTGTTACCTTCGCGAAGCGAGTAGGCGAGGTGTTTGCCGTCGGGGGAAATCGCGGCGTTCTCCGTTTGGAACGGGAGAAAGAGCTGGAAGAAACGTTCGGGATCAGCGGTGCCTACACGAGGAGGCGCGGATTGTGCCTCGGCAGACGGCCCCGATTGGGGGCCGGTGGACGCGGGCTGGGTGAAAGCCGTTGTCGCAATGAAGAGAAAGGTGAGCGGGAGGCTGAACCGGGACATGAGAATGGATTGATAGTAACGCTGGCGGAAGAGATGAGGTTACCAGGTAATCACTCGCCGATGATCCTTCGCGTTATCCGGCAGTGGGTTCTCGCGCGTGAGCAGAAAGTTGTTTGAGGCGCCGGCGAGGGGTTGTCGACATCGACATAATTCGAAAGGACTTGTTGGAAGACTGTTGGAGTCCGTTGCGAGCGGTGTGCCAAACGATCAAACTAATCATAAAGAGCTGATAATTGGATAGTTATAGGTCTGTCTGGCTCGTGTCGTAGCGCGAAATTGGTGGGGAGCAACCGGCATGATGCGTGTGGAGATCAAACTTATGGGTCTTAAGCACCAAGGTATTACGCGTCTGGTGTAGGCGGTGTGGTTGGTCGGCGGCGCCAGTAGTTGGCGAGGAGGGAGCCGGAGATGTTCATCCAAGGGCTGAATACCGCGGCGGCGAGGCCGACGGTGGCGAGTTTGCCCATCGAGGCGGCGAGGCCTGAGGCCATGCCGCCGTTTTGGAGGCCGACTTCGATCGCGACGGTGCGGCGCGAGGCTTTGTCGAGTCGGGCGATCCACGCGAGGGCGTAACCGAGGACATAGCCAAACGTGTTGTGCGAGATCGCCACGAGGATGAGCAGGCCGCCCACCATGAGGAGATTGTCGCGCCCCGCGGCGGTGGTGACGGTCGTGAAGTAGACAATGCCTGCCATCGACAGGATCGGCATGCGTTTCGGCAGGCCGGGGAAAATTTTTATCAGCAAATAATAGAACGTGCCGGCGATGACGGCGAGCGAGAGGAAGGTCAGGCATTCGAGCAGAATCGGATTGGTCGCAAAAAACGTCTGCGTGCGAACCGCCGAGGAGATGCTGCCGAGAAAGATCACCAACGCGATCGGCAGAATGAAGATCATCCGACGACGCGCCTTGGCGTTTTCCTTCAGATAATCGCCGAGCAACGCGGCCCCGATGGGCACGAGGACGATTTTCACGATCTCCATCATCATCGAAACAAAACTCAGGCCTTCGATGAGGCGCCCGGCGAGCAGGCTCATCCACATGGGCGTCATGAGCGGCGCGATGAGCGTGGTGACGGCGGTGGCGGTGATGGAGAGTGCGAGATTGGCCTTGGCGATGTAGCACATCACGTTGGACGCGAGTCCGCTCGAGCACGCGCCGATGAGGATCACGCCTGCGGCGATTTCGTCGGGCAAGGAAAAGGCTTTTGTGAGTCCCCAACCGACCAGCGGCATGACCGTGAACTGGCTGAACACGGCGATGAGCACGCCGTAGGGCATTTTGGCGACGCCGATAAAATCGCGCACGCTCATCTGCGTGCCCATGCCGAACATCACTAGCTGCACGACGATCAGCACGAGCCACTTGTTGCGCAGATCGAATTCGCCCCAGTGCAACAACTGCGCGGGATAAATCATCGCGGCGACGACCGCGGCGATGATCCAAGCGGTGTACTGGTACGTTTTTAACGACGCGTGCGCCCCGAGCCCCAACGCAAAAAGCACCGCCGCGGCGACCGCGGCCGGCTGCCATAGTATCGGGTTTTTGAATACAAATCCGAAAACAAGAAGGACGAGCGAGGGGAGGACGGCGACGAGGGCGAGGCGGCGAAAGGACATTTTTTGGGGAGAAGGGGGGAGGCGGTAGTTGGCGGGGCGTTGAGGCTGGAATAGCCGGCGGGGAAGTGGTCCGACCGAAAGGGTGGAGAAAAGCGGAGGAGACGTGGAGGGTAGACTCTAGCGATGCCGTCCCGGATCGACGGGGCGAAAGGAAGAATGTCGGCCGGCGACCGGCGCTCCCGCGGAGACGGCCGACGAAAGCGTCGGCGCTGTGAGTTTAGAGAATCGTGGAGAGGTGCTGGATGGCGATCGGTGGACTGGCGAGGATGGGGATGCGTTTGTCGGACTCGGGAAGTGTGTCCACGACGCGGGCCATGGAGGCTTGCGCGAGGAGGATCACATCTACTTGCGAGGAGAGTTCGCGCAGCGCGGCGGCGACCTTTGTGTCGTGCGTGGCGGCGTCGCCGGCCATGAGCGCTTCGAAGGCGCCTTCGACGAGGCGCGCGGTGAGTTCGATTTGTTTTCCTGCGGCGGCCGCGCGACGACGTACGAGGTCCGCGGTGGGTTCGAGCGTGGTGGCGAGCGTGGCGATGACGCCGATGCGGCGTCCGGTTTTCACGGCTTCGTCTGCCATGGGTTGATCGACGCGGAGCACAGGTACGGCGGAAAATGCGGCCGACGCTTCAACGGCGGGGCCGATGGAAGAACAGGTGACGAGGATGTGATCCGCGCCGCCCGCTTCGGCGGAGGAAATGTACGCCTGGACGCGACGGGCGATGTCGGCGGTGAGCGAGCCTTTGGCGCGAATGCCGGCGACGAGCGAGTCGTCGACGATGTTGAACGTTTTCACCGCGGGCAGGTGAGTTTTGCAGAGTTGCTGGAAGACGGGGACGAGCGTGGCCGAAGTGTGGATGAGCGCGAGAGTCGGCATGGGCGGGCGAATTATGAATTTAGAATTAGGAATGAAGGATGAACCACGGAGGGCACAGAGTGCACGGAGGTCGGAAAGGGAGTGTGGGGAGGTTTTAAACCGCAGAGATCGGAAGAGCGCGGAGATCGGAGGGAGCAGATTCTTTAACCACAGATGGGACAGGATACGGAAGAGATGTCGGAATTTTGGACAATATCCCGGGATGGCAGAATCGGATCGGGCTCTGTGAACTCTGTGTCTCTGTGGTTAGTTAAGATTGGGAATTTTTAAAGATGGCCGGCGGCGACGGCGCCGAAGTAGTCGGAGTCGCCGACTTGTCCGCCTTTGAAATTCACCTCGAGTCCATCGGCGGGGCTGCCGGGGGCGTGGGCGCGGCAGATGGGGGCGCCGGGAGCGAGAGGCGCGAGCATTTCGACGGCTTCGATGCCGACGGCGCGCGCGGCATAACTCGATGAATCGCCGCCGGCGAAAAGCGCGCGTTTGAGCGATACTTGGGCGGCGGCTTCGCGCACGATGCGACCGAGCGCGGTGCCGAGGATTTCCGCGGAACGCGCACCGAGGGCGGCGATATGCGGATCGACTTGCGCGGTGCCGCCCGTGTGCACGACGACGTCGCGTCCAGCGGCGAGCGCGCCGAGGGCTTGATGAAGCGTTTTTTCGAGCGCCGTTTCGAGCGGACTGTGAACAAGTGCGCGCGTATCGAGCGCGATCTCGGCGAAGCCGTTGGCGCGCGCCCATTCGATCTGGCGTTTGGTGACGGGCGAACAACTGCCGCATACGACGAGCAGTGGACGCGCGCGGCCGGGATCGGGCCAACTGGGGACGCGTTTGAGACGTTGCGTGGATGTCCAGTGTGCGCAGAGCGCCATCTCGACGCCGGAGGAGCCGACGGTGAAAAGCGGTTCGCTGCGACGCGCGTGGGCATCGAGCAACGCGCCGATGCGCTCGAGCTGCGAGGCGTAGAGCAGATCGAAAAGGATGATCTCATTGCCCTCGTCGATGAGCGATTCGAGGACTTGGCGCGCGTCGGCTTCGGGTAACTCGACGTGCAGGATGTTGAACAGGCCGATGCGACGCGTGGTTTGTTTCGCGAGATGCAAGCGCAGATCGCTTTCCTGCATCGGCGTGATCGGATGCGTGCTGGCGGACGGATGACGATCGAGACGGTAAATGGCACCGGTGCTGCCGATGCCCATGCGCGCGAAAAGATTTCCAAACACGCAGTGACGGCCGAGCGGCGGCGCACCGATGAGCAAGGGCACGAAGGCGCGACGGAAAACATCTTCGCCGACCTGAATCGCGCGTCCGATGCTGCCGACGAGCGGCGAAGAATCGAAGGTGGAGCAGACCTTGTAGTGAACGTGCGGGGCACCGAGCGCGCGCAAGGCTTCGAACGCGGGACGCAGCGTTTCCTCCATCGGATCGGGCGCCATCACGCGGGTGAGTCCGGCCACACCGATCGCTTGCAAACCGGGAAAACGGGCGAGCTGTGCAGGCGTCGGCGGTTCGATAAACAACATGGTGCGCACGCCGGCACGCGCGAGCGATTCCAGGGCATCGGTCGAACCGGTGAAATCGTCGCCGTAATAGGCGAGGAGAAGGTCGTTGGTGTGCGGAACGGTCATTTTTGGAACCACAGAGACGCAGAGGGCACGGAGAGGGGGAACAGGAGATAGGTTTTATAGGGCCTATGGGACGTATAGGACGTATATGGGCATTTTGATTCTGTGTTCTCGTGCCTCCGCGGTGAAATTTATTTAGCGAATTTGGAGGCGGAAAGGGCGAGAGCGGGGCGCTGAGCGATGCAGTCTTCGTACGATAATCCGGCGACGGCGGCTTCCCACCATTCGCGGAGTGCGCGCACGCCGGCCGCCGGACCTTCCGGATGCGCCATGATGCCACCGCCGGCCATGTAGAGAAGATCGGTTGTCTGTGTGCGGCGCCATGTCTCGGGAGCCTGACCGCCCCATTGTCCGGAGGAGACGACGGGAAGGACGGGTTTATTAAGCGGAGCGTCGGCGAGGCAGGATTGGATGGAACGGACAACGGAGTCGTCGGATTCCCAGAACTTGTTGGCGATGCCGTTGACGTGAAGTTGGTCCACGCCGGCGAGTCGCCAGAGTTTTTGGTACGCGGGAAACTCGATGCCGAGGAGCGGGTGGCGGTTGAGCATGCCCCAGCCGTTGCGGTGACCGTGGATGGCGAGTTCGCCGAGATCGCAGATTTTTTTGGCGGCGGAAAGACCGACGCTGTTGAGGCTGATCATCGCGCACGTGCCGCCGCTGCGGACGATTTTTTCGTAGTGACGCTGCATGGCATCGACTTCGTCGGAGACGTTGAAGGCGTACATGACCTTCTTGCCGGTGCGATCGGCGTGCGCGTTGATCACGCGCATGATGGCGTCGACACGCACGTCGAACGGCGAGTGCGGCGGATCGGCCATGAGCTCGTCGTCCTTGATGAAATCGATGCCGGCTTCGACGAGCGTGCGAACGAGCTCCGCGGTGGTTTCGGGAGAAAGGCCGATGCTGGGTTTGATGATCGTGCCGATGAGCGGACGACCGGGGGCGACACCCGTGAGCTGGCGACAGCCATCGATGCCGAATTGCGGCCCGCGAAAGCGCGCCGCGAACTCAGCGGGGAACTCGAGATCGAGCAGTTTGAGTCCGGAGAATTGCGCGAGCTCGTAGAGATTTCCCTGCACGGTGGAAACGAGCGTGGGAAGATTATATCCGAAGTTTTCGATCGACCAGGAAACGGTGACCTCGGCGCGTTTGTATTGGGTATCTGGATACGACGGACGTCCGGTGGGAATCGCCGGAGCCGGCGACGAGTCGAGCTCCGTGATGTTTTCCACGCGCGCGGCGAAGCGCTGCTTGAGTTCGGCGGTTTCGCCCGGGACCGCAACGAAGGTGCCGGACGATTGCTCGCCGGCGAGTGTGGCTGCGGCCTTGGCGAGGTCGTTGGGCGTTTCGATGAGGTAGCGGGCGATGAGGCGGCTCATGAGAGAAGTGACGAATGGCGAACAGGGCGAAGGATCGAAGCTGGTGTCTCGCGAAGGAGCGAAGGTGGCGGGGCTGTCGGAGCGGCGCCGCTCGTGAAGTTAGTTTTCGAGGGCTACCGGGTTGGTGAGAGTGCCGATGTTTTCGATCTCGATGGAGACCGAGTCGCCGGGGCGAAGCCAGCGCGGTTCGGGCTTGGTGGCCATGCCGACGCCTTGCGGCGTTCCGGTGAGAATGACGGTGCCGGGGACGAGCGTGGTGCTGCCGCTGAGGTATTCGATGAGCGCGGGGACGTCAAAAATCATGTCGGCGGTGTTGGAGTCTTGAACGCGTTCGCCGTTGAGCACGGTGGAGATGCGGAGGGCGTTGGGATTCGGGATTTCGTCGCGCGTGACGAGACGCGGGCCGAGCGGGGCAAAGGTGTCGAAGAATTTGCCGCGGCACCATTGGCCGCCGCCGAGTTTGATCTGGTGATCGCGCGCGGAGACATCGTTGCTGCACGTGTAGCCGAGCACGTAGTTGAGCGCTTCGGCGCGACTGACGTTTTTGGCCGCCTTGCCGATGACGACGGCGAGCTCGCATTCGTAGTCCACTTCGTGCGACGCGAGATGTGTAGGAATGAGAATCGGATCGCCGGGATGCTGGAGCGTGTTGATGCCCTTCACGAAGAGGATCGGGCGCTCGGGGATTTTGGCGTTCGTCTCGGCGGCGTGCTGCCGGTAGTTGAGGCCGATGCAGAGAATCTGGGTGGGCGCTATCGGGGCGAGCAGCTTCGCGATCTGCGCAGGTTCTGTAGTGACTTCGTGGATACCGAAGATGTCGCCCTTGATGCGAAGAGCGGTGCCGTTCGGTTGTTCGGCGGCGTAGTGGATGTGGCCGGAAGGGTCTTGGTAGCGGATGATGCGCATAGGAAATGATGAATTATGAATGTGGAATTATGAGTGTGGGGAAGCGCCGGATGTTCGGGAGCGAAGACGTTGTTTGCCGAGTACTTGGGCGGCGGCGGCAGCCGGAAGTGCAGAATAAAGTTTGATCACCGCGCGGAGCGAATGTCCGTGCGGTCCTTCAGATCTGTTTCTGTATGCTTCATTTCCAATTCTTAATTCACTTCCCTGCGCTCCAGCCGCCGTCGATGAGATGGCAGGAGCCGGTGACCATGGCGGCTTCGTCGCTGGCGAGGTAGAGGGCGGCGGCGGCGATTTCTTCGGGGCGCGCCATGCGGCCGGTGAGCTGGGTCGAGGACATGTCGCGATACGCTTTTTCGGGATCAGGATATTCGGCGATGCGCGCTTTGACGAAGGGCGTCTCGACGCGTCCGGGGCAAAGGGCGTTGAAGCGGACGCCGGTGTGGGAATGATCGAGCGCGAGCGCCTTGGTAAGGCCGACGACGGCGTGTTTGGTGACGGTGTAGGCGAGCCGGTCGCGGACGGCGACGACACCACCGATGGAGGCGAGATTGATGACGGAACCGCGGCCGCGCGCGAGCATGCCGGGGACGAAGGCTTTGCAGAGATTGAACGGGCCGCGGACGTTGACGGCGTGAAGCCGGTCGAGGTCGGCGGCGGAGGTGCCGAGAAGATTGCCCACGTGACCGATGCCGGCGTTGTTTACCAAGATATCCACATTTTGAATACGTTCGGCGAGCGCGAGCGCATCGGCCTCGATGGAAACGTCGAGCGCGGCGAAGTCGGCGCGGTGACCCGCGGCTCGAATGGCGGCAACGGTGCTCTCTCCGGCGGCGGTGTCGCGATCAATCACCCAGACATGAGCGCCGGTGGCGGCGAACGTTTGCGCGATGGCCTGGCCGATGCCGGAACCGGCTCCGGTGACGAGGGCGGTTTTTTGAGCGAGGGAGAACATGAGGATGGGGCGTCGAGAAGTCGCGGACGGAAGCGAAAGTTGGTTGGTCGGACAGGATTAACGGGATGCGGTCAGGCGGTGAGGGCGCCGGCTTCGCGTTGGGCGCGGGCGAGCAGTTCGCGCAGTGGTGTATCGGAATCGATCGCGCCGGTGACGAGGCGGTCGATGATAGTGGCAAGGCGCGCCCAGTGACTGAGGCGAGGGAGCTCGCGGGCGTTGCGATGAATGACTTCGAGCGAGCGGTAGAACGGAATCACGCGATTAACGTCGGGATCGTGCCAGGTGGATTTGCGGCAGCCGATGGCGCCTTCCAGCGTGAGCAATTTGTCATTTTCGGGCGATGCGCAGTGACGCAGGAAGTCGTATCCAATTTTTGGATGCGGGGTGCCCGCGCCGAGGCCGAGCAGCCAGTAAACATTGAGCGACGCCGCGGGGCAGCCGGGTGCGGACGGGAGCGGGGCGACGTCGACGCGACCTTTGACGGTGCTGTCGGCGAGCGTTTCGCCCATCGCGGCGAAACCGAACCAATTGACCATCATGGCGACTTCGCCGCGGGCGAAGGCGAGACCGCTTTGCACGGAGTCGAATTCCCGATGGCGTGGATGCATGGCGGTGTTGTCGCGCACGATGTCGCGATAAAAACCGAGCGCGGCCTCGGCGGCGCTTGTTTCGAGAAAAAGCCGTCCGGCCTGATCGAAGAGCTCGCCGCCGCGCGTCCAGAGCTGAAGGCAGAAATCGTAGACGGTGTTGTGACCGTCGGGATACGTGGCAAAAACGGTGCCCCAGCGATTTTCGGACGGAACAGTGAGGCGCCGCGCGATGGACCGAAACTCTTCCCACGTTTTGGGCGGCTGGAGTCCGGCGGCTTCGAAGAGATCTTTGCGGTAAATGAGGCACTCCGGGCCGTCGTGATAAGGAAGGCCGAGAATCGTGTCGCCGAAACGTTGATAGCGGAGAAGGGAGTCGGTCCAGCCTGATGGGTATCCAGCGGGTGGATACGTGTTGATGTCATCGGCGAGGTTGAGCAGGGCGCCCTCGATCATCGCCTCGGCGACCCAGTCGGTGACGACAAAAGCGGCGTCCCATCGACCGCTTTTCAAGCCGCGTTTTTCGAAGAGCGTGTCATGCAGTTCGTGCAGATCGAAGGCCTGGGCTTCGAGGCGAAGCGTGCAGCCGCTCTCGCGGCAGAAAGACTCCCACTGTTTCTGGATGGCGGATTCGAAAGGACCGAATTTGCGAACGGCGATGCGGAAGGTGTCGCGCATGTTTTTAAGACAGGATTACAGGAAAGACGGAATGGGCGGTTAATGGGCGCTGGCGGAGGGAGGTGTTTCGGCGGCGCTATCGCTGGCGATTTTATTGCCGTGCGTGATGAGGCCGACGGCGATCACGAGTAATGCAACCGCGAAAGTGATGAGGCGTTTGGTGGAGACGCGGCATTTTTTCCATTCGCCGATCGCGACGCCGAAACCGCAGCTGAGCAGGATCAAGATGATCATGTGAATGGCCCAGCTGGAGAAACCGAACGTGCCCATGCGATCGTGGCCGAGACCGTAGAAGAAAAATTGGAGGTACCAGAGCAGGCCGGTGAGCGCGGCGAGCAAGTAGTTGCGGACGAGGCCGCTGCCGTCTTCGGTGCGGAAGAGCTGGCGGGTCGTGCCGTTTTTCCACGAAAGCCATCCGGCATACAGGAGCGTGGTGGTGAAAGCGCCGGGGTTGGAGAAAAGGTAGTTGGCGGTGAAAGCGAAGTCGCCTGCGCCCTGAGCGACGGCGAGTCGGGTGATCGGTTCGCCGGCGGTGATGGCAAGATTGTACACTGCGGAGAGAACGCCGGCGATGAGGCAGATCGGGATGCCGACGCGGGGATTGAAGTCGGAGATGGTGTAGTCGCCTGCGCCGAGTTCCTGTTCTTTGCGGAAGCCGGCGAGGCCGGTGAAGAGCATGGCGACGGCGCCGATGAGCACGCCGGCGAGTACGAATGAAAAACCATCCTGCGTGAAAATGCTGGAGAGATTTCCCGCGAGAAAAGATCCGATGAAGGTGCCGCCGACGCAGGACACGCCGATGGCGATGGCGTACGTAAGCGAGAAGCCGATGTAGCGGATGGATACGCCGAACGCGATGCCACCGACGCCGTAGAGCGCGCCAAAAAGATAGGAGCGAATCATCGCATCCGTCGGCGCTTCGGCCAGCACTGTATTCAGATTCGGGATACAAAAGTAACCGAAGATCCACGGCAGCGTGAGCCAGCAGAAGGCGGCTTGCACGAGCCAGTAGGTTTGCCAGCTCCATTTGTGGAGGAAGCGTTGCGGAGTGTAGCAGAGGGCCGCGCTGGCGGCGCCGACGGCGTGAAGAGCTGTACCAAGGAGGGGGGCTGGAGTCATGGGGAAGCTAAGAATGAAGAATGATGAGTGACGGAGGCGGAACGGACGATGCGGAGCATCGGCCCTACCTGAGGGCGAATTCGGTTTGGATTTGTTCGGTGTGCTGGCCGACGCGCGGAGCGCCGCGGGAAGATTTGAAACGCTTGCCGTCGATGGAGATCGGGCAGCGGGTGGTGCGGAGCGTGGGGCCGTCGTCGCGCGTGACTTCCTGCACCCAGTCGAGGACCTTGAAGGCGTCGGTTTGCCAGAGCTTTTGCCACGAAAGCACCTCGGCGCACCAGTAGTCGGCGGCTTCGAGACGCGAGACCCAATACGCGGTGGGTTTCAGTTTCAGATGATCCGCGATGAGTTGTTTAATCTCGTCGCGATGGGTGAACCACGTTTGCGGATCGGCGTAACGGGCGAGCGCGGGAAGCTCGAGAAGTTCGCCGAGTTTGACGATGGAGCCCATGGCGAGCGCGAGGTAACCGTCGGCGGTCGCGTAGATGCCGTAGGGCGCGCCGAGGTAGGCGTTGCCATTGTTGATCGCGCTGCGTTGCGGCGCTTTGCCGCCGTCGTTGAGAAACGTGGTGGTGAGCTCGAACTGCAGATCGAGAATCGATTCGAGCAGACTCACCTCGACGAGTCCGCCCTTGCCGGTGACGCCTCGCCGCACGAGCGCGGCCAAGATACCTTGGACGAGATGCGCGCTGGCGGTGAGGTCGGCGACGGAGAGACCAAACGGGAGCGGCGGCTGATCGGCGTTGCCGTTGAGATAAACCAAACCGGAACGCGCCTGCGCGAGCAGGTCCTGGCCGGGAAGATTCACCCAAGGCCCTTTGTTTCCGTAGCCGGTGACGACGCCGTAGACGAGGCGCGGATTGAGCGCGGCGCATTCGGCAGGGCCGAGACCAATACGCTCCATGACACCGGGACGAAAATTTTGGATGAGCACATCGGCCTTCGCGACGAGCTGTTTCACGCGCGCGAGATCGTCGGGATTTTTCAGATCGGCGGCGTAGCTCTGTTTATTGCGATTGATCGAATGAAACAGGGTGCTGTCGCCATCGAGCGAGAGGTTGGAAATGTAGAGCTGGCGGCAGATGTCGCCGGTGCCGGGGCGTTCGATCTTGATGACGCGTGCGCCGAGATCGGCAAGGCGGGTGGCGGCGAACGGGCCGGCGAGAAATTGGGCGAAGTCGAGAACGAGCAGGCCTTCGAGGGGGCGCATGGGTGGGTTGTTTTTAACCACGGAGACACAGAGGGCACGGAGAGCGGCGGGGCGTGTTGATCGGGCTCTGTGAGCTCTGTGTCTCTGCGGTTCTTATGATTTAAGACAGCGTGACGGCGTGAGTGAGGGTTTGGCGGTAGAGGGCGTCGAGTTGGGCGAGCGCGTCTGTATCCGAAATTTGGTTACGGAGCGCGGCGTGTACAATGGGCCCGCCTTTTTCCTGAAACTCCATGTAGCCGCAGTAGCGGGGACGGACCCAGGCGCGATCGAGCGCGGGGAGCGTGTTGACGAAGTAGTTTCCGCTGGCGCGGTTGTTGTCGGCGTCGAGCCAGGCGGAGCGATGTCCGGGTTGTCCGCCGGCCTGCGTGAAAAGTGTGCGTTGAACCGTGGCGGAGGCGGCGAATTGCGCGTAAGCGAGTGCCGCGTCGCGATGCGGGCGCAGCGCAGACACGGCGAGGCCGGTGCCGCCGAGCGTGGTGCGGAGCGGGCTGCTGTTGAGGAAGGGAACGGAACCGAAAGTCAACACGTGGTCCGCGTAACCGGGGCGCGCGTAGTTGGAATAGCCATACGCGAACGCGCAGTAGGCGATGCGTGTGTTGGCGGACGAGGAAACCAGATCGTGCGAGGCGATGGGATTGCGCGACCAGCAGCCGGGATCGCAGAGCGAGATCAACTCGCGCAAGCGGTCAAAGGCGAAGCGAGCGGTGTCGGCGCTGACGAAGCGCTCGCGTGTGGCGAAAGGTGTTTCACCGGCCGCGAGGCAGAGTGTGTAGAAATCCATCAAGCAGTTGATGGGGGCGGCGGGGACTTCGACGTGGCCTGCGCGCGCCAGCGTGAGGAGATCGTCCCACGTCTGCGGCACGGTGAGGCCGAGTTGCTGGAGAAGATCGTCGCGCCAGAAGGCGATCGGCGTGGCGGCGTCGATCGCGAGCGCCCAGAGATGTCCGTCGAACACGTAGCTCGCGTGCGACTGGCCGGCGGCGTTGGCGGCTTGATCGGCGATGAAGTCGCCGGGGAGATGCTGGTCGAGGGCGAGCAGCGGACGATGTTTCGCGGCGTAGCCGGAGAACGGATGATCGATGACGATGAGGTCGTAGTCGGCCGCGAGTTTTTCGACGGGAAATTCTTCGAAGGCTTTGAGCGAACGTTTTTCCCAGACGATCTCGATGTGGGGATGGAGTTCGCTGAAACGTTGCGCGGTGGCGACCATCGGCAGAAAGCCGCGCGTGTGGTTCCACGTCATGCCGCGGAGGCGAATCGCTGGTTGGGTCATGGTTTCGAAAGCAGAGAGTTTTTAACCGCGAATGAACACGAAGAGTCGCGATCGACAGAGGCGCGGCGCAGGCGTCGTGTTTGGGTCGCTTAAGATTGAGGGATGGGCGTGGCGCCGGTCGCGGAGGACGTGTACGTGGCCTCGACGGTCGCCATGGTTTTGAACGCGTCTTCGACTCGCGTGGGCAGTTCGTTGGTTTCGCCGTCGGCGAAGCGCATGACGTCGGCCATCGTGCTGATGAACGCGTGCGGGTACCAACTGCCGGAGAACGGCACGGGCAGCCACTCGCCGGGACGGCCGGCGTCGTCGAGCTGGCACATCTCGAGGGCATCGGGTTCGCCCTCGGGGTAGTTCATGAGCAGGCCGAGGCGGGCCTTGATGGCGCCGCGCGAGCCCTCCCACTTCACGTAACTCTCTTGGTGGCGCAGACCGAAGAGATGGCCGTGATTCGTGGCGATGTTGGCGCGGAGCGTGTCGCCGTAGTCGAGCGCGATGTTGGTGCGCGTGGACGCGAGCTTCGCGGTGAGCGGATGTTTGACGGTCTTGGCGTACACGCCGCGCGGTTCGCCGAGGAACGAGCGAATGAGATCCACGTAGTGGATGCTGTGATACAGGATTTCGACGCGCGGTGTTTTCTCGAGAAACGTCCAGAGCTGCCACGGCATGTACACGGTCACGCGGATCTCCATGTCGTGAACCTCGCCGATGGCGCCGTCGTGGATGAGCTGGCGGGCGGCGGCGATGTAAGGAGCGTAGCGGAGCTGAAAATTGACGGCGGCGCGGAGCTGTTTGCGCTGGCAAATGGCGAGCAGGCGGCGGGCGTCAGGCAGATTTTCGCCAAACGGTTTTTGAATCAGCACGGACGCGCCATCGGGAAGCGCGGTGAGAATTTCGCTCAATGCGGACGCCGGAACGGCGACATCGAAGACCGCGCGTTCGGGCGCTTGCGAAATCGCGTCGGAGAGCGACGGGAAAATGCGTGGAATGGAAAAGTCTTTCGCGAGCGCGGATGCGCGGGCTGTATCCAAATCGTAAATACCTGCGACGGGGAAACCGGCGATGCGGTAGGCGGGCAGATGGGCGTCTTTGACGATGCCGCCGGCGCCGATGGACACGATCGGACGAGGCGAGCGGGGCAATTTCGGAGCGGGGATAGGCAGCGAGGACATTCGGGGAGGTGCAGTCGGGAGGAAGCGAAAGGAGCGAAGCTCGGGGTGGTGGGCGGATCGCGGCGGAGAGACTTGCGGCGACGGTGGGGTTTTTATTTGCAAAACACTTTTTCATTAGCGAACTGCGGCAAGACAAAATATGCGGAACGCCCCCGACTACCCCGTCCCGGCGCTGGAGAAAGGCCTTGATATCCTCGAAGCCCTCGCAGCGGAGCCCTCGCCGCAGTCGCTTGCGGAACTCGCGGCGCATTTGAAACGCAGCAGCAGCGAGTTGTTTCGCATGCTGAATTGTCTCGAACGGCGCGGCTACGTGGCGCGCGAAGCGGTGTCGGGAAAGTACGGGCTGACGCTGAAGCTGTTCGCGTTGGCGCATGCGCATTCGGCGACGGAGAAACTGCTCGAAGCGGCGCGCCGCCCGATGCGCGCGCTGACGGAAACGCATCGCGTCTCGTGTCATTTGAGTGTGCTCGAGCGCGGACGTTTGCTGGTGATCGCGCAGGAGTTGAGTCCGGAGCCGGTGCGGCTCTCGATCGAAGTGGGGGCGAGTTTTGCGGCGGAGCAAACGGCGTCGGGGCGCCTGTTGCTCGCATGGGAAAACGCGAGCGCGGACAAAGCGCGGATGGCGCAGGAGAAAATTTATGCGCAGATAAGACGCCGCGGATATTCCGCAGCGGAGAGCGAGACGATCGAAGGTGTGCGCGATCTCGCGGTATTGGTGGGAAATCCGCAGACGGGCGTGACGGCGGCGCTGGCGGTGACGCGTTTGTTGAAGCGCGGGCAAAAAGCGGATGAAACGAGACTGCTCGCCGGCATGCGCGCGGCGGCGGCGGCGATCACCGCGGGACTCGGCCTGCCGGTGCAGACGACAAAATAGAAGCGATTTTATGACCCCACAGTTCTTCGAAGATTATGTAGTTGGTGCGACGCGGACCTCGACCGGGCGCACGATCACGGAAACGGACATCGTGATGCACGCGGGGCAGACGGGAGATTTTTTCCCGCATCACATGGATGCCGAGTGGTGCAAGACGCAGGACTTCAAGCAGCGCATCGCGCACGGCACGTTGATCTTCAGTGTGGCGGTCGGCCAGACCGCGGGCGTGATCAATCCCGAGGCGTTTTCGTATGGCTACGATCGCCTGCGGTTCATCCGGCCGGTGTTCATCGGAGACACGCTCAAGTCGCGCTGCACCGTGAAGGAAAAACGCGACGACCCGAAGCGGCCGAATCACGGCATCGTTGTAGAGCTCGTGGAGTCGATCAACCAACGCGGCGAAACCGTCCTTGCGGCGGAGCATTTGTTGCTGGTGAAGCGGAAGAGCTAGTGACGAGCGCTTTGTTTGTGTTGCATTCTCGGAGATTGCCGGCGGGCCGCCGGCGCCCGGGGGCGTGGCACTTTCGCGAAGGGCGCGCTTGTGCTTACGGTGCGGGCGTGACGCGGAGGTAGTCGAAGTCGGCTGGTTTTGAGTTCTCGGCGCCGTCGCGGACGGCGAAGACGCCGAAGGTGGCGCCGGTCCAGATATTGCCGGGACGTTCCGGACGGCCGGTGGTGCCGGGGAAATAGATTTTTGAGTTTTCGGCGTTCAAGTACTCAGGGAGGCCGAGGGCGCGCGTGGATTCAGGATCTTTGTACACGCCGACCCAGCCGAGGTCGGGCGAGCCGCGTTCGCCGTTGCGAAGATGATGTCCGCTGGCGCCGAAGTAGATGCTCTCGCCGAGTTTTTCCCAATGCTCGCCGTCGCCGCTGTGGAAGAACGTGGCGCGCTCTTCGCCGTCGACGGCGATGCGGAGGTGGACGGTTTGGCCGTGAGGATTTTTCGCCGACCAAAGATCGGTGCGACGGCCTTGGTCGGTCTTGCCGATGACGAGACGCGGCTCGCCGTTTTCGGTGCTGACGCCGAGCCAGAAGTTCATGCGCGGGTCGTGGAAGAAATGGAGCCCGGCGGTTTCGCGGGCATCGCGCGCGTCGAACGTGACGCGGGTTTCGATGGCGAAGGCTTTGCGCGTGACGCGTTGCTGGACGATGCCGGTGAGTGCGCTGAGTGACGAGAGGTCGCCGGGGCGCGTGAAGATGCGGAGGTGGCCGGGTTTTTCGGTGAGGCTCCAGGATTTGCCAGAGAAGTCGGGCGAGGTGGTGAAGAACCACTGGAGGCCGAGCGTGGGGGCGTCGAATTCGTCGGACTCGGCGAGGGTGAAACCTTCCGCGACGATGGGCAGCGGCGCGGGCGTGGAGAGCGCGGGTGATTTTTTACCCGAGGCCGGGCGCCACCAGCCGTCGGCGGTCCATTCGATGGGTTCAAGAAATGTCTGACGACCGAGCGTGTAGTGGGAAACTTCATACGCGTGATAGGCGATGAACCAGTTGCCCGGCGTGGGTTCGAGGAGGACACCGTGCGCGGGCGCCTCGAAGCGCGTGCCTTGATCGGTCGCGAACATGACCGGGTTGTTGGGATCTTCTTCCCACGGACCGGTGACGGCGCGCGCGCGGAGAACGGAGATGGTGCTCGGCTCGCGCGGAAGTGTGCCGCCGTCGGAGAAGAGCATGTAGTACCAGCCGTCGCGTTTGAAGATGGCGGGGCCTTCGAAGAGTTTGTAGCGGTTGCGATCGATGCGGAAGGCCTCGCCGAGGATGCTGAGTCCGTCGCGCGAAAGTTCGTAGGTGATGCCTTTGCTGAGCGTGAGGTAGAGACGGCCGTCGTCATCGGCGAAGAAGCCGGGATCGATGCCGAGACCTGTGCCGAGGCTTTTCCGCTCGTAGGGGCCGGCGGGATTTTTGGAGTGGAAAACGTACACCTCGTGATCGCGCGTGGGCGCGTAGATGAGGAACTCTTTTGTGTTGGGATTGTAGCCCATGTCCAAACCCCAGATGCCGCCGCGGGTGTCACCCGGTTTTAGTTTTTCATGGGAGACGAACGCGTGGCCGATGTAGCGCCAGTGGATCAAGTCGCGGCTGTGGACGATCGGAATGCCCGGCTGCCAACCGAAGGAAGAGCGGCAGGAATAATAGTCGTCGCCGACCTTGATCACCCCGGGATCGGACCAGTCGCCGGAGATGATGGGATTGGAAATGGAAGAGTGAAAGGGGGCGGGCGTGGATTCGGAGGGCGATGGTTGCGCGAGGAGAGTGGCGCTGAAAACGAATGCGCAGGCGGTGGTGAGAGCGGAAAAGGGGGAGAAAAAGGAGGAGCGGAGTTTCATTAGGTGCCGGGCTGGATGTAGGGGGCGGTGGAGAAGAGGCGGCGTTCGGCGCCGCGGGGGTCGTTTTCGATGCGGGAAATTTTGTCGAAGATCATGGCGGGGCGATCGGTGAGATCGTGTTTGGGCCACGCGGGAAGCGCCGGCGTGTTGGGATTTCCCGTGCGCGCGAAGGCGATCAGCGCGTCGCTCATGAGGTCGGCGAGATGTTGGATCTCGCCTGCGGCTGGAGCGGTGAGGCGATATTGCGCGAGATTGTCGAAGACGAAGGGGATATCGAGGGTGTGAGGGGCGCGCCATTTGCCGCCATCGACCGGAGAAGGCCAGTCGAGATAATAAACCCAGAGCGAGGCGCCGGGTTGGGCGGCGCGGGCGTTGATTTGAACGACCATGCTTTTCCACGAACGCGCGGCGGTCGTGGCGGCGAAGAAGATATCGGAAGGCGAATAATCGGGATGGAGACGGCGGTACTCGGCGACGATATGATCGGGAGAAAGATCGCCGAGAAAACGCGCGACGCTTTTGCCGATACGTGCGGGAAGTTCGTCCCAGGTGAGCTCAAAGAGCGACGGATCGGAGCCGCCGATGAGATTGCGGGTTTCGTCGCGCGTGTTGCCCATGACCATCGGGATGTCGGCGGAAAGCGGCGAGGCGTCGGGCGAGAACGGATCACGGGGAAGCGCGAGGCCGTCGACGACGGGAGTCCATTCGCCGCCGCGCATGGCTTCGCGAAGTTTGTCGACGGGAAGTGTATTGAGTTCGTGGATACGATCGGGCGCGATGCCGAGCTTCTCGAGGACGGCGCGTGCGGTGGCGTTGGCGTTTTCGCGCGTGCGACCGGTGATTTGCTGGCCGCTCATGGTCCAGACGCGGTGGAAAAGTCCGCGCACGGCGGGCATGGCCATGAGCGTGGCGCACTTCGCGCCGCCTCCGGACTGACCGAAGATCGTGACGCAACCGGGATCGCCGCCGAACTCGGCGATGTTGTCGCGCACCCACGTCAGTGCGAGGATGAGATCGAGCTGCCCGACATTGCCGGAGTCGCGATAAGCGGGACCGCCGATATCGGCGAGGAAGAGATAACCGAAGCCGTTGAGGCGGTGATTGACGGTGACGACCACGACATCGCCGCGACGGCAAAGGCGCGTGCCATCGTAGAGGTCGTCGTTGACGGAGCCGCCGTTGTACGCGCCGCCGTGAAAGTAAACGAGGACGGGGCGCTTTTTCCCGTCGCGGAGCGCGGGTGTCCAGACGTTGAGGCGCAGGCAATCTTCGCTTTGGCCGGAGCTCGCAGCCTCGGTGCGATAGCCGATCGGTTGCGGCGCCATGGGACCGAACTCGAGACAATCGCGCGGCTCAGTCCAAGGCGTCGGCGGAAGCGGCGGTTGAAAACGACGCGTGGACGTGTCGGCGCCGTAGGGAATGCCCTTGAAGATGTGGATGGGGTGGGCGGGAGCGTCGGTCGTCGTGAATCCGCGGACAGGTCCGTGCGTTGTTTGCGCGAGCGGCGCGGCGCGCGATGGCTCCGAAGCGTGGAGAAAAGAGATAACGAAAGCGAAGAAGACGGGCAGGAGACGGGCAGGGCGGGGCATGCGAGAAATACGCTGAAGAGGGGACGTGCTTATGAAAGGAAAGCACGCGCAGCGTAAACGCCGGGGTGCTTCACGGGAAACTCCTTTGAAGCGGTCGGTCAGATCTCGGGTTTTCTCAGGAGGGCCGCTTTCTGATGCGGCGTGCTCGTGCAGATTTGGTGATGCGCTGCCGGCGAGCCGCCGGCGTTCCTGCTGTCGGTTAGAGTTTGTTGATGGTCGCGAGCGCGTGTGGCGATGGCTCCATGCCGGCGCCGGGCGCTTCGGGAGCGATGTAACGACCGTCGCGGATTTGCGCGGGATGCAGCATCCAGTCGCGCAGCCAGGGGATGTATTCCAACAACGAACAGGCGGGGTGCGCGAAGCAGAGATGCTGGTGAACCTGGCACATATCGCCGACGTGCGGCACCACGGGCAGGCTGTAACTGTGCGCGAGATCGGCGACCTGCCAAAACTCGGTGATGCCTGCGAGACGAACGACGTCGGGCTGCACGAAATGCACAGCGCCCGCGTGGATGAAGTCGCGAAATTGATGCGCGAGATAAAGTTGTTCGCCGAGGGCGATGGGCGTCTCGATGGTTTCGGCGAGCCGCTTGTGCGCGAGCACATCGTCGAACGTCGTCGGCTCTTCGAACCACACGATGTCGAAGTCTGCGAGACGACGACCGAGACGGATGGCTTCAGGAAGCGAAAGTTTTCCGTTGGCATCGGTCATGATGCGGACGTCGGGACCGAGCGCTTCGCGCACCGCTTCGAGTCGACGGAGATCGTTGGAAAGCTCGGGGCTGCCGACTTTGATTTTTACCGCGCGATAACCTTCGGCCTCGACCAAGCGCTTGCAGTCGGCGACGAGCGTTTCGAGCGGCCAGTTGAGCCAGCCGCCGTCGGTGTTGTAAGCCTCGACGCGTTTTGACGCGGAACCACCGAGCAGTTTCCACAAAGGCAGACCGGCGGCTTTGGCCTTCAAGTCCCAGAGAGCGATGTCGATCGCGCCGAGCGCGAGATGGGTGATGCCGGCGCGACCGACCCAGAGAATCGGGGAATGTTTGTGAAGTTTATCCCACAAAGCGCGGACCTCGCGCGGATCTTCACCGATGAGCAGCGGACCGAAACTCTCGACGGCGCATTCGACGATGAGCTTGTCGGTCGGCAGATGCGCGTGCGTGCCGGAGAAACCGTAGCCGATGTGTCCGGAGTCGGTGTGAATCGCGACGCCGGGCGCGCCCCAATGCGTGATGCTGTGCGTGCTGTCGGCGATGCCACCGCGCGTGACGGGAGCGTGGAGGATGATCGGAACGAGCTGGGTGATCTTCATGGGCGGCGAGGATACGGTTACCGCGCAGCGAGGAGTGAAGTCAGAGCGTGCTGGTGAAGGTGTAGCGGCCTGCGCACAGCGAGGTGCGGGAGAAGCCGGCTTCGGACGTGAACTGGATTCCGTTCACCGGATCGGCCTGACCGGGCACGAAGACCTGCGCGGAGCAATTGGCGGGAATGCGGATGGACCACGTGAGTTTGCCGCCCTCGCGTTTCCAGGCGCTTTCGATTTCGCCGTGCAGCGTGCGATAGGTGGCGCGCGCATGATCGAGGCCATCGCGCACGAATGGACGCAGGATGAAACGTTGGAAACCCGGATGCTCGGGATCGACTTCGATGCCGGCGACGTGGCGGAACAACCACTCGCCGACGGAGCCGAGCGAGTAGTGGTTGAAGGAGTTCATCAACGGATGGAAGAAACCGTCTTTGTCGGTCCAGCCGTTCCAACGTTCCCAGATCGTGGTCGCGCCGTATTTCACCGGATAGAGCCACGACGGATAAGTGTCCTGCAAGAGCAGGCGGTAGGCGACGTCGGCGTGACCCGCGAGCGTGAGCTGCGGATTGAGATGACTGATGCCGATGAAGCCGGTGCTCAGGTGCCAGTCGAGCGCGCGGATGTTGGCGACGAGATGATTCGCGGCGGCTTCGCGAAGATTTTGCGGGAGCAGATCAAACGCGAGCGCGAGCAGATACGCGGTCTGCGTTTCGACGGTGAGACGACCATCGGGGAGCACGAACTCCTTTTGGAACGCGGCGCGCACACGTTCGAACATCGCGGTGAAGCGCGCCGCTTCTTCGTCGCGGCCGATCGCGCGAGCCATCGTGGCCATCTTCGCGGCGTCGTCGGCCCAGTAAGCGGTCGCGAGCAGATTCTTCATCGGCGAATGCGTGCGAAATTCGCGGTCGGAAGGAATGCAGAGCCAGTCGCCGTAGTTGTTGCGAAGATCGCGTGTGCGGAGGCCGTCGGGATTGGTGCGATCGAGATAGTCGAGCCAGGCGACCATCGCCTTCCAATGACGCTCGATGATGCGCGTGTCGCCGTAGACGCGCCAGATCGTGTGCGGAACAATGATGCCCGCATCGGCCCAGCCGGCGCCGCCGCAGAGATCGTCGAGACCGACGAAGTTGTCACCCTCGCGCAGACGCGGGGCGGTGTCGGGGAAAATGCCGTCGGGCGTTTGCGCGTCCTCGATGTCGATCATCCACTTCGTGAAGAACGCCGCGACATCCATGTTATACGACGCGGTGCGGAGGAAAACCTGCGCATCGCCGAGCCAGCCGAGACGTTCGTCGCGTTGCGGGCAATCGGTGGGGACGGAGAGGAAGTTGTCGCGTTGGGACCAAAGGCCGTTGAGCCAGAGACGATTCACGCCGGGATGCGAACACTCGAAGTGACCCGCGGGCGGCGTGGCCGAATGTATCACACAACCGGATACCGTGGTGATGTCGGGCTTGATGCCTTCGGGGAAGCCGGTGAGCTCGACGTACTGAAAACCGTGGAAGGTGAAATGTGGTTCGTAGGTTTCCGTTTCGCCGCCGCGCGCGACGTACACGTCGGTGGCTTTGGCGCGGCGGAGGTTTTCCACGTAGAGCGTGCCGTCGGGGCTGAGCCGTTCGCCGTGGCGCACGGTGATGCGCGTGCCAGCGGGAAGCGGCGGCAGTTTGAGGCGAACCCAGCCGGCGATGTTTTGCGCGAGATCGTAGATGAAAACGCCCGGCTGGATTTCCGTGAGCGAAACGGGCTTGAGGACTTCGGTGATGCGGACCGGTTCGGCGCGCTGGGCGACGAGCGGAACTTGCGGTGCGGCGACCTCGCGCGCGGGCAACCAAGACTCGGACGGAAAATGGGGACGATCCCAGCCGGCATGTTCGCGGCGGGCGTCGTAGGTTTCGCCCATCATCCAGTCGGAAGTGAGAATCGGGCCGGTGTTGCAGAGCCAGGAGTTGTCGGTGCCGATCGTGAGGCGGCGGCCGTCGGCGAGTTCGATTTCGAGTTGGGCGAGGAAAGAATTTTCCAGGCTGCCGTAGCGGGCGCGTGTTTCCTGCCAGCCGACATAGCCGCTCCACCAACCATCGCCCAGCGAAACGGCGAGAGCGTTGCGGCCGGTGGCGAGCAGGTCAGTGACATCGTAGGTGCGGTAGTGGATGCGCTTGTCGTAATCGGTCCACTCGGGCGCGAAGAGATCGTCGCCGATGCGATGGCCGTTGGCGCGCAGTTCAAAAATGCCGCGCGCGGTGGCATAGAGCGTGGCGCGTTTGACCGGTGCGTTGAGATCGAATTCGCGGCGGAAAAGAGCGGGCGTGCCGGGCTCGGTGAGGGTGCCCTCGATGGCGTCGGGATCGCGTTTGATGATTTCGGGATCGTGCGTGATCCAGCGCGCGGACCAGTCGGACGGAGAGAGCAGGCCGACGGTGAAATGCGCGAGTGACGAAGAGAGGGCGACGGGGGAAGCGTGAACGTCGGAAACCAGCCAGACCTCGACGTTCCAGAAAGCGGTGTCGCGCGAGGTGAGTGCACGGCCCGCGTATGCGATGTGTGTGGTACGATCGCTTTCGACGCGACCGGAGTCCCAGAGGTCGGCGTCGCCCGCGGCGAGCTTTTCCGCTGTAGTGGCAACGCGGATACGGTAGGCGAGCTGACGTGCGCCAGGTTGTTCCGACTCAAGCGTCCAGCTCAAACGCGGAGCGCGTTCGTCGATCCCGAGAGGATTGACGAGGTATTCGCAGCGAAGATGAGAGAGGGCGAATGCTTGGGAGGAGTCGGAAGACATGGGGGAAAAAGGAGCGAAGGCGGGGAGCGTGGCGGGCTGCCCGGAGTGAATTCAGCGGAGGTTAAACGTCGGAACGAACTGGATGCAGGCGGAAGGGTGGTTGCGAAGCGTGGGGGAGATTGGGGTGGATGAAAAAAACCACAGAGACACAGAGGCACGGAGATCGAACTCGGTGTGCGGCTCTGTGCGTCTGTGGTTCGTGCGAGCGGGGGATTAAGCGATGTGAATCAGGCGATGCGGGTACCGCGCTCGTTTTCGATCTGCTCGAGCGATTTGCCGGACGTGTCGGGCATGAAGAAGAAGCCGACGGCGCCGCTGATGAACAGAGAAGCGGCCAGGATGCCGCCGAGGAGCGGGAGGCTCTTGTTGGCCACCATCGGAACGTAGAAACTCCAGATGCCCACGGCGACGCGGGCGGCGCCGAAGGAGAAGCCCTGCGCAGTGCCGCGGAGCATGGTGGGGAAGAGTTCCTGACTGAAGACCTTGTAGAACGCTTCACCGGCGAGCGCGCCGCCGGCCGAGAACAGCAGAATGTTCAGAAACACGACCGGGATCGAGAAAGGCAGCACCATGAAGAGAGCGTAGGCGACGATCTGCATGACGGCGCCGACACCCCACATGGATTTACGGGCGAAGAAGCTGCGGTCGGAGTACTTCATGAACACCCACACGGTGACGAGCGCGGTGGTGATGAACGCGACGCACGGCATGATGGTGGCCTCCGCCTGCGAGCCGCCGGTATGCATCTTGATCAGGTAGGAGTTGAACGCACCGGCGGTGCCAGCGGCGAGATTCCAGAAGAGGTAGATGACCGTGGTCCAGACGATGGCCTTGAAGTTGGCGCCGGAGAACAGCAGCGCGAGGTTACGCTTCTTGGAGGGCGCGATGTCGTAGGCTTTTTTGGCTTCTTTCCAGCGGGTCGATTCTGTCAGACCGCGGCGCAAGGCCCAGGTGACGATGGCGACGAGGAAGAGATGGAAGAAGATGATGCGAATGCCGAGCAGACCGAGCGTGGAGAGAGCGGCGGCGAGCAAGAGCACGATGACCGGCCCCATACACCAGGCGATCTGAGTAAACCCTAGGAGTTTGCCGCGCGCTTTGTCGGGAGCGAATTCGCCGACGAGCGCGAGCGAGGTGGGCACGTCGGCACCGACGGAAACACCCACGATGAACGTGCCGATGAAGAGCATCTCGGGATTCACGGCGAACGCCATGAGGAGAATGCCGAACGCGTACACCATCAGGTCGTATTGATAGATGCGCTTACGACCGAGTTTGTCGCCGAGCCATCCGCCGAGGAAGGCGCCGATGGCGCAGCCGAGAGCATTCGGGCCGATAGCGGCGAGGGTGCCGACGGCCGTGTCGCTGAGATTAAACTCGGCTTGGAGGAAGGCGAGGCCGGCACCGAGGGCGACGATGGAACCGGCATCGAGGTAGGAAGCCATCCCGGCGAGGATGGACCATTTCCACTGTTGACGCGTGATGGTAACGCCGGTGTCGGCGGAGTTGGTTGGTGTGGTGGGTAGGCTCATGGAGCGTGTTTGGATAACTGCGAGCTGGAGGCGGGCAGGATGAGGTTAGTCGAATCGCAAAAATGCGAGCTTACTAAGATGGGAGAGAAGGTCGGAGTGCGAAGCTAGGAATTTTTATCGTGGAGAACTGGGAGGCTCGGAAAAGGCGCTTAGCGGGCGGGGATCCATACGGACATGTCGCCTTCGCCGCGATTTCCCCAGGCGAAGTACGGGATGAATTTTACGTCGATTGCCTTGAGGGTGGCCGGTCCGACCTCGCGGTAGAGCTGGTCGGGCTTCCACGCCGGACGCTGTTGATAGAACGCGGAGCCGGACAGCGTGGTGAGGTTGGCATTGACGATGCGCTCGCGCACGGGGGTGAAGTTGCGGTGTTTTTCATCGAGACCGAGAACAACATCCGCGAGACGAACGCCGGCGGGAAGATCGGCGGCTTCAAGACAGTAAACGAGCGGGCCGTATTTCACGGTGACTTGGTTGACGGCCTCTTCGACGAGCGGGTTGGCTTCGAGGAGCACGGGCTTGAAGGCGAGCGAGAGTTCGACGACGTCGCCGGCCTTCCAGGTGCGCTTCACTTCAGCGTAGGTGCCGGGCGTGAGCTGCGCGGAGACAGGCTTGCCGTTCACTTTCAGAGAAGCGGTGCGGTCGTTGAGCCAGCCGGGAATGCGGAGCTTGAGCGCGATGTCTTTCGAGGGCGCTTCGTCGATCGTGATCTTGATGGCGCCGTCGTATGGATAATCCGTTTCCTGACGGAGCTTGATGCGGGAGCCGTCGAGCCACTGGGTGTCGAGCGTGTTGGCGGCGTAAAGCTGCACCCAGAGCGTGTCGTCGGAGAGCGTGTACGCGTAGTTGTGCGCTTCGGCGATCGTGCGGACGATGTTGGGCGGGCAGCAGAACGAGGATTTGTAGTTGGGCTCGCGTTTGCGCGACCAGCGGAGCGGCCACTTGAACTCGGAGTCGGTGCGCAGCGGGTTAACGTAGAAGTAGTGTTTTCCTTCGAGGCTGATGCCCGCGAGGACGCCGTTGTAGAGCGATTGTTCGAAAAGATCGGCGTATTGCGCGTCACCGGTGAGCGTGAGCATGCGCCAGATCCACATCGCGTAGCCGATGGTGGCGCAGGTTTCATTGTAGGCGGTGAGGTTGGGGAGCTGATAATCGCGACCGTAGGCCTGATGGATGGTCTTGATCTGCGGATGCAGCGAATGATGCGCGCCGTCGGGTGAAGCGCCGTCGTAGATCGCGCCGGTCATACCGGTGACGTAGAGCTTCTGCGTGGCGACGTCTTCGGAGATTTTTTCGAGCGGCGTGAACAACGTCTTGTCCCCCGCTTCGGCGTACACATCGGCGACGCCGGCATAGAGATAATTGGCGCGGACGGCGTGACCGACGGCTTCGAAGGTTTCGCGGAAAGGCGTGCGGTCTTGATTGTGGTCGGAGCCATCCTGCGGTGTGACGAGATTGCGGATCTCGATGAGTTGCTTGCCGAGTTCGAGATAACGCGGTTCGCGGGTGACGCGGTAGAGCTCGATCACGCCCATGTAGTGCGACGGACAGATGGCGTTGCGCGCGAGATCGTGGGGGACGTTTTGGGCGAGATTCTCGATGTAGTCGGCGGCCTTGCGCGCGCAGTCGAGGAGATTGGTTTTTCCTGTAACACGGTAGTGGATACACGCCGTGGTGATGAGGTGGCCCATGTTGTAGGTCTCGAAGTGCTCGCGGTCTTCGAACTCCTTGGCGGCGGTGCCGGTGAGACCCTGGCGTTGGGGGATGATCTTTTGCGTGTGGAGATAACCGTCCTCGCGCTGCGCCTTGGCGACGACGGTGATGATCTCGTCGAGCTGCTTGTCGATCGCGGGATCGCGCGTGATGGCGTAAACCTGCACGAGCGCTTCGACCCATTTGAGAAAATCGCCGTCGTTGAAGGGCGGGCCGTGGAATTTTTTAGCGCCATTGCGACCAGTACCCATGCCCGCGGCCACGAGGAAATTATCCCACGCGTGGCTCTCATAGGGATCTTTGAAGATGCTCCACATGTGCGGGATCATCGTGTCGCGGCAGGCCTCGAAGCGCTCGGCCCACAGACCGCTTGTCCAACGCACATCGGAAAGATCCGTCATGTACATTTTGGCGTGCGGCGAACGCGTGGTGTCGATGAGCGACTTCTCGGCGGCGCCGGCGGAAGCCGGGATCAAAGCGGCCAAAGCCAGGGGGACCGAAAGCGTGGAGAGTTTGCGAAGAGAACGGACGGGTTTGGTCGACATGGCGGATCAGGAGTTTGGGAGGACTTGCTGCACGGCGCGCTGCCAGCCCGCGTAGTATGCGGAGGATTGCGCGGGGAGAATGGACGGATGGTAAACGAGATCGTTGCGCGGAGCGGCGGCGATTTCGTCGAGCGAACGGAAAATTCCCAAGCCGAGCAGACCGGCGAGGGCGGCTCCAAGCGGCGAGCAATCGGACATCGTGGCGACACGCAGCTCGGCGCCGGCGAGGTCGGCGGTGAACTGCATCAGGAAAGCGTTCGTGGTGGCGCCGCCATCGCCATGCAGACCGGCGAGAGCAACTCCCGCGTCGGCGCGCATCGCATCGAGAGCATCGCGCACTTGATAAGAAATCGATTCGAGACCCGCGCGGATCACGTGGCGACGGTCGCTGTGACTGCTGAGGCCGACGATCGCCGCGCGTGCGGCGGGTTGCCAATGCGGCAGGCCGAGACCGGAGAAGGCGGGGACGAGATACACGCCGCCGTTGTCGGGAAGTTCGCGCGCGAGTTGTTCGATCTCGGACATGTCGCGGATCACACCGAGTTGATCGCGCAGCCAGGTGAGCGTGGCGGCCGAGCTGATGATGATGCCCTCGAACGCATACGTCGGCACGCCGGCGTGAACCCACGCGAGGGTGGTGACGACGCCGCGCTGCGAGAAACGCGGTTTGTCGCCGATGTTAAGAAGGATCGACGAGCCGGTGCCGAAAGTGACTTTCGCGGAGCCGGGCTGGTAACAACGTTGCGCAAACAACGCGGCCTGCGAGTCCCCCATCACCCCGACGATGGGCAGCGGTTGCGCGAGAGAGTTGTCGAGCGTTGTTTCGCCGAAACGCGCCGAGCAATCGCGAACCTCGGGCAATGCTTTGAGAGGGACTTCCCACAGCGCGCAAAGATCGGCGTCCCACGCGAGCGTGGCGAGATCGAAGAGAAGCGTGCGCGAGGCGTTGGTTTGATCGGTGGCAAACACGCGGCCCTGCGTGAGCCGGTAGATGAGATACGTGTCGATCGTGCCGATGAGCGCGGAACCGTCGGCGAGACGCGCGCGAATTTCGGGTTTGTTTTGCGCGAGCCACTGAAGCTTCGAGCCGGAGAAATAACCGTCGATCTTGAGGCCGGTTTTTTGCTGCACGAGAGGTTCGTGTCCGGCGGCGATATGCGCGGCGCAAATGTCGTCGCCGCGGCGGTCCTGCCAGACGAGCGCGTTGTGTAGTGGTTTTCCGGATACACGGTCGAAGACGACGATGGTTTCGCGCTGATTGGTGAGACTGAGGCAGGCGACCTCGGCGAGGGAAAGTCCATGATCTCCGAGCCGCGTGATGACGGCGCGGAGCGTGGCGAGGGTGTTTTGCCAGATCTCCTCGGGGTCGTGCTCCACCCAGCCGGCCTGCGGATAGTGCTGTTTGTGCTCGCGCGATTCCTTGTCCACCAGACGGCCGTCGCGCGTGAAAAGCAGGGCCTTGGTGGCGGAGGTGCTTTGGTCGAGAGCGAGGACGTGGGTGGCGGTAGCGGACATGGGGGAAGTAGCGAGTAGTGAGTAGCGGGTAGCGAGTAGGTCGGAGGCGGAGTGGCTCGCGAAGGGCGCGAAGGCGGAGGGGGTTTGTGGTTGGGAACTGGTAGTTGGGCGGAGCTTCGCAAGTTTCACCGCGGAGGCGCGGAGGACGCGGAATCAGGATGAGGGAACTCGATTTCCGAACTCTGCGCTCTCCGCGTCTCCGCGGTGAATCCGGTCTTATTTTAGGAGAGCTTGGGCGACTTCGGTGAGGCCTTCCATGCTGATGCCGTAGTGGCGGAAGATGTCCGCTTGGGCGCCGGTGACGGTGTCTTCGTCGGGGATGCCGACGATCTTGAACTTCGGCGTGACGCCGGCTTGGAGCAGCGTGGAGGCAACGGCTTCGCCGACGCCGCCGTTGACCATGTGTTCCTCGACCGTGACGACGGCGTGGCATTCGCGTCCGGCGGCGAGGATCGCGTCGGTGTCGAGCGGCTTGACCGTGTGAAGACTCAGCACGCGCGCGGAGATGCCGGAGGCGGCGAGATTTTCGGCGGCGAGCAGCGCGTGAACGACGGTTTCACCGTTGGCGATGAACGCGATGTCATTGCCCTCACGGAGCGTGATGGCTTTACCGGCGGCAAATGGAGTGCCGAGCGGCGCGAGGTCGTACATCGCGGCTTTGCCAAAACGCAGGAAGACGGGACGCGCGGACTTCGCGGCGAAGCGGACGGCTTCGCGTGTTTCGAAATTATCCGCGGGGACGATAATGGTGAGATTGTTGATCGCGCGGAGAACGGCGAGATCGTGCAACGAGTGGTGCGTGCTGCCGAGCGCGCCGTAGCTCACGCCGGAGCTGATGCCGACGAGCACGCCGGGGACGTTCGAGTAGCAGATGTCGTTTTTGATCTGCTCAAGCGAACGCGCGGTCAGGAAGCAGGACGGCGAAACGCCGAAGGCTTTTTTGCCGCATGCGGCGAGACCGGCGGTGATGCCGACGAGATTTTGTTCGGCGATGCCGACCTCGACGATCTGCTTCGGCAACGCTTTGCCGTAAGGCGCGAGTTTGCCGGAGCCGCGCGAGTCGCTGGTGACGGCGAGAATATTGCGGTCGCTCGTGGCGAGGGCCTGCAAGGTGTCGGCGAATTCCTCGAGGTTGGCGCGACCTTTTTTGAGACCGAGCTTTTGCGCCATCTCGATGGCGGCGGGAGAAAACATGGAAGGAGCCGGAGCGCTCATGAGAAGAGTGAGAGGTGAAGGGAGAAGGGTGAAAGGCGGGCGCTTGAAATCGGGTTCAGGGCGAGGCCGTTAGAAGAGGAGATTGCGGAGATCGGAACCACGGAGGCGCAGAGGGCACGGAGGCGGAAAGTTGGAGGAGGGTATCCGCGATTTTGAACGCTGTGTTCTCGATGTCTCCGGGGTTGGTTTTCAGATCAGGCGGCGAGTTTTTTCTCGGCGGCGGTGAGCTCGGCGAGCGCGGTGGCGAGTTCGCTTTCGCTCGGGACGCCATGGTGCCACTTGCCGACGTTTTCCATGAAGCTCACCCCTTTGCCCTTCACGGTGTTGGCGATGACGATGAGCGGCTTGCCGGGATGCGGCGCGGTGAGAGCGTGCGTGAGTTCGGCGTAGTCGTGGCCGTTGACGGTGCGGACTTCCCAGCCGAAGGCGCGCCATTTTTCGTCGAGCGGTTCGTTCGACATCACCTCGCGTGTGTGGCCGGTGATCTGGAGCGTGTTGTGGTCGAGAATGGCGACGAGATTATCGAGCTTGTAGTGCGCGGCGGCCATGGCGGCTTCCCAGTTGGAGCCTTCGGCGAGTTCGCCGTCGCCGAGGAGCGTGAAGACGCGGTAGGGCGCGTTGTCGTATTTGCCTGCGAGCGCCATGCCGAGGCAGATCGGCAGGCCATGTCCGAGCGCGCCGGTGTTCATTTCCACACCGCGGATTTTGCGAGTGGGATGGCCGACGTAGTAGGACTTGTAGTGGCAAACGGTATTGAGATCGGCGTCGGGAAAATAACCGCGATCAGCCATGACGGCGTAGAGAGCTTCGACGCAGTGACCCTTGCTTTGGACGTAGCGATCGCGCGTGGGCGAATCGACGGTCTCGGGCGTGACCTGCAGTATCCGGTTATACAATACATTCAGGATATCGAGGCACGAAAGGCCGCCGCCGGTGTGGCCGGCGCCAGCGTCGAAGATGAGCTGGAGCATGCGCCGGCGAAGCGCGAAGGATTTAAGCTGAAGTTCGTGGTCGGTCATGGATGGCAGGGAAATGGAAGATGACAGGCGGATCAGGGCTTCGCGGAGTTGGCCCGTTTGTTCTGGTTACGTTCCTTGAGCTCCTGAGAGAGCTTCTTCAGGTCGTAGCCGCGCTTGGCCAGGTAGTTGTTGTTGCGTCCGCGGATCTTGTGGAAAACGGCGCCCTTGGCTTCGCCGTCGTTGAGGATGATGGCGTCGTCGAAGCCCGATTTTAGCTGTTCGCGGATGTAGGCTTTTTCTTCCTCGGTGAGCGTCGGGATGAGTTCCTGGACGGCGTTGTATTCGCGGTTGAAGTGACCGCCGGCGAGGCCGTTTTTGATGACGATGAGCTGATCCTCGGTGAGCTGTTCGGAATCGAGGGCGGCGTAGAACGCGGTGCGCGCCTGGACCAACGCTTCGCGAAGCGCATCGCCGGTGAGCGGCTGTTTGCCTTCGTAGGCGTTTTTCGTCGTCACCATGAAGTTGAGGATGTGCTGCTTCACGCGCGCGGCCTGCTCGGCGTCGGCGAGTTTCAGCGCGCTCATGATGCCGGTGACGCGTTTCTCGGCGACGGGGGCGAACGCCGGATTATCCGCGACGACGACGACCGGTTGCGGACGCGCGTTTTGGGCGCAGCCGGCGGTGGAGAAAGCGAGCCCGATCAGGGCGGAGAAGAGAGCGAGGGACGGAGGTGTGAGTTTCATACGGAGCGACTCTACCGATCGGGTGGTTATGGGTGAGTTACGTGGTGCGGACGGAAAGCTCGGTCGGAATTCTGAACCACGGAGACACGGAGGGGAGATTCGTTGGAAGAACGTGTTCTGAACTCTGCGTGCTCTGTGCCTCTGTGGTTCTCGCGGGTTGGAGCTATCAGGCCTCCGGATTTTCGTGGTGATAAACTTCCCAGCCGAGATACCGCGTGAAGGCCTCTTCGAGGATCGCGGCGCTGTGCGAGGCGTTCATCACGACGTGGTGCTCGAAACCTTCGCGGCAGATGTAGTGAAGAAGCTTTTGCAGCTTCGGCACGTGCGCGACGGCGCGATTGCCGAAGGTCTTGAGTTCGTCGTTGGTGAGATGGCCCTGGCCGATGTAGGCGCGAATGACGCCGTTGGCATCGTCGGTCGTGATGCGGCCGTAGGTGAGCGGGTTGGCTGGTGTGCGGCCATCGAGCGCGCCCCACGTGTTTTCGACGCCGAGCGTGGAGCCGAGGATGGGCGCGTTGAGCACTTTGATGTCGGGCAGGAACGACTTCGCCCAATTGCCGCAGTGGAAGAGCACGCACTTGTCGTCGTCGTCGCCATAGTTGTTGTTCCAATCCACGAGCGCGCTCGGCGAGAGCGAGGCGAGCTGCATCGCGTACATCGTGAGCACGCCGGTGACGTCGACTTCGCAGGCGCTGGGCAGGAAGTTTTCGCTCATCATGCTCATGCTGGTGCAGACGTTGCAGCCGTGGTTGGCCTGCAGCGAAGTCCAGCACTGGATGGCGGTGGCATCGAGGTGGTTGGCGGCGACAAAATCGTCGAGGACGATGCCGAGGCGCGCCATCTGCGCGAGCTTGGCGGGCGGTACCGCGGAGGTGTTCGCGTAGGCTTTGATCTCGTCGATCTTGCCGGTGAGGCGCTTGTCGCCGTCGGCGATTTTTTGCGCGGCGCCGAGGATTTCGGAAAGGTCGACCGTGGTGACGCTGATGCCGTTGCGCTCGAGAATTTTTTCCGAATAGCGCACGGTGTTGAACGCGCCGGGGCGCGCACCGACGGCGCCGATGCGCACGCCGCGCAGACCGCGAACGACGCGGCAAACGCCGAGGAAGCGCGCAAGATCGTTGCGGAAACTCGGATCGTCGATGCGGACAACGTGCTTGGTCGTCAGCGTGTATGGGATGCCGGCCTGACGGAGATTGTTGCACGCGGAAATCTTTCCGCAGAACGCGTCGCGACGGCGCACGACATCGAGGCGATCGAGGTCGTCGGGATACGCGTGGATGAGGACGGGAACGTTGAGGCCGGAAAGTTTGATCGTGTCGGCGACACCCTTTTCGTCGCCGAAGTTGGGCAGCACGACGATGATGCCGCCAATCTTGTCGCGATGTTTGCGGAAGAGCTCGGCGCATTTGCGCGCGTCGTTGTGCGTCTCGACGCCGCCGAGCTTGGTGTCGTTGACGTCGAGCATGACGGCGTCGATGCCGAGTTCCGCGAGAAGCTTGGTGTAGTCGGCACGGGCTTCGCTCACGAGCTTGTCGGGGAAGAAGTCACGATTGCCGAAGAAAACGCCGAGGGAGAAAGGTTGCTGAGGTTTCATGGGGAGATGTGCAGAGAATGCCGGAAGGAGAGTTGGTGGATCCGACGGGACCGCCTGCAAGGGGCCGGCGGCTGTCCGGGGATCCGCTCAAGGGACGATATTAGGACAATTTTTTGCCTGATTCTCCCCGAATAACCCTATCTATTTGCGGGATTCTAAGATGTCCGTCCAAGTGAAACGAAGTTCTGCCGTGATGCGCGAACGCCCGACGAACGCGCGAACCGCACGTATCCAAAAAGTGGATGCGCCGGCGCCGGCCGTTTCCTTCGACCCGCAACGTCGTGATTTCGAGCCGTATGGGTTGACGTGTGTGCGCTGGACGCCGTCGCCGATGCGACGACCGGATCATCACAATGAAATCGAGCTCAACCTCCTGGAGTCAGGTTGGGTGACGTATCTGCTCGGGGGACGAAAAGTGCGCGTCGAACCGGGACGCCTGGCGGTGTTTTGGGCGGCGATCCCGCATCAAATCGTCGAATACGGTCAGGGCACGCGGTACTTTGTGGCGACGATCCCCTTCGCGTGGTTCTTGCAGTGTCGTTTGCCCGAAGCGCTGGTGCGGCCGCTGGTGCGCGGAGATTTAGTGGCGGAGAACGAAAAAACGGCGGGCGCGGGCGATCGCGCGGCGTTTGCGCGTTGGGAAACGGATTTGAAGGATAAACGCGACGAACCGCGTCGCATCGTGATGCTTGAGATGGAGGCGCGGCTGCGGCGTCTCGCGCTCGGCTTGCCGCCCGACAATCCGAAGGAAACGCGCGGCCGAAGCGGTGTGTTGCCCGGAGGCGATTTGAGCAAAGTGGAGCAGATGGCGTGTCTCATCGCGCAGCGCTACACCGAGCCGTTGACCGCCGAGGAAATTGCGCGCGCGGTGAACCTGCATCCGAACTACGCGATGGCGCTGTTCAAGAAAGCCTTTGGCACGACGCTCATGGATTACGTGACGCATCACCGCGTGTCGCATGCGCAGCGATTGCTCGCGACGACGGACGAGAAGATCGTGGAGATCGCGTTTAGCTCGGGCTTCAATTCGTTGAGTCGTTTCAACGAAGCCTTTCGTCGCGCCTGCGGTTGCACGCCGCGTACATATCGTGCGAATCTGGCGTTTGAAGAGTAAGCTGCTCCTAACCGTCACGTGGCGGAAACGGATCGGAAGGTTGCGTGTGTGTGCGCGCAACTGCAGTGCTTGAAGTACCATGAGACCCTCCCTGGCTATTCGTTCATTGGCCCCCGCCGCGCTTTCTTTGTGGCTGGCGATTGCCGCCCACGCAGCGGAGATCTGGGTGTCGCCGACGGGCGACGACGCCAATCCGGGCACGGCGGAAAAACCGATGCGTTCTCCAGCGCTGGCCTTGCGCAAAGGACGCGAACTGCGACGCGTGAACGACGCGTCCGTGAGCGATGGCGTGAAGATCGTGCTGCGCGGCGGCGTGTATCCATTAATGGATACAGTGCGCGTGCGTCCTGAAGATGCGGGCACGGCGAAAGCGCCGACGGTGTTTGTGGCCGCGGAGGGAGAAAAACCGGTGTTCAGCGGCGGTGTGCGTGTGCAAGGTTGGCGACGCGCGGGCGAGTCCGAAGTCGCGGCGTTGCCCGTCGCGGCGCGCGGCGAAGTGTGGGTGGCGGACACGCCCCTTTTTCAAGGACGCCGTGTGGAGCCGCGTCAGTTGTGGGTCGAAGGACGACGCGCGGTGCGCGCGCGTGCGCAAAACGGCGACGACATGGCGCGATTGGTCGCGTGGGATCGCGCGAAAGAAGAAGCGACGATTCCCGCGTCCGCGCTCAGCGGTCTCACGAACGCGGTGGAAGGGCTGGAGATGTTGATCCTCCAGCAATGGGAAATCGCGATCCTGCGTGTGAAGAGCGTGCGCGTGGAGGGGGATCGCGCGGTGCTGACGTTTCATTCGCCGGAGAGCCGCGTGCAGTTCGAGCATCCGTGGCCGCAGCCGATCATGGACGCGGGAAATGAAGCGCCCTTTTTCCTGAGCGGCGCAGCCGAGTTTCTCGATCGACCCGGCGAGTGGTGGATCGATACGAAGGCGGACAAAATTTTTTATTGGCCGCGCGCGGACGAAAATCTCGAGACTGCGGAAGTCGTCGCGCCGGCGCTCGAGACGCTCGTGGAGATTGGAGGTTCGCTCGAGCGGCCATTGAAGCACGTGGAGTTTCGCGGCATTGCGTTTCGTCACGGTGCGTGGAAACGCCCGGCGCTCGCGGGGCACGTGCCGTTGCAGGCGGCGATGGCGATGAACGAAGCGTACAAACTCACGCCGAAAGGCACGCCCGAATGGCGCAGTCTTGATAATCAGGACTGGCTTGTGCGCGCGCCGGCGATGGTGCGCGTGCGCAATGCGCATGAGGCGAGCTTTGTGCTTTGCCGTTTCGAGCAAAGCGAAGGCTCGGGCCTCGACTATCTGGTCGGCACGAAAGGCGGCGCGATCGAAGGCTGTATTTTCCGCGATCTCGGCTGCAATGGTTTGCAGCTCGGTCACTTCCAAGATGACGCGGAGGAAACGCATCTGCCGTACAATCCCGGCGACGCGCGTGTGGTGTGCGAAGGTACGCGCATCGCGAACAACGTCGTGACCAACTGCGGCGTCGAGGATTGGGGCAGCGTCGGCATCGCCGTCGGCTATGCGCGCAAAATCGCGATCGAAAACAATGAGTTGTACAACCTGCCGTACACGGCGTTGAGCGTGGGGTGGGGATGGACGCGCTCGGCGAATGTTTCGGGACAAAATCGTGTGCATGCGAACCGTATCCACACCATCGCTACACGCATGGCGGATACCGGCGGCATCTACACGCTCTCCGCGCAGCCGGGCACGATCGTCAGCGAAAATGCCATCTGGGGCGTCGCGCCCGGCCCGTGGGCGCACGACAAGAGTCATTGGTCGTACATCTATCTCGACGAAGGTTCCGCCTACATGGTGGTGCGCGACAACTGGTGTCCGGACGAAAAATTCCAGAAAAATGCGAACGGTCCGGGAAATCTCTGGGAAAACAACGGTCCGGGTGTTTCCGACACCATCCGCGAGCGCTCGGGACTGCAGGAGAAATACCGCTATTTGCGCGCGGAATGAGAGGGAGATGCGCGTGACCCGTCGCGTGCGCGGCGATGATCGCCCGCGCGCGTGTAGTGGTTTATTGGATACGTAAAACGGGACTGTCAGATTTGGGTCACGTTGAGGCATCGGAGCGTGCGTTCTTTTGAACCCACCGCGCTTTTGCCCTGACCCTATCGACTGTCATGTCTCCCGTTTACCCGCTCGTTGGTTGCCGCGTTTCCCTGCGTTTCTGCCGGGGCGCATTGATCGCGAAGATGAGGGACACCTGGCCGCTCGATCGTGAGCAGTGAGGCGTTACCGTAACCATGAAACAACACCGACAAACCTCCCTAGCCGTGCGCCACCTTAGCACGCAAATCGCCTGTGCCATCATCGCAGCCTCTTCGGCGTGGGCGCAGGCCGTCCGCCAGCCCGATCCCCGCGACGGCTCGGCGGCCAATCAGCCTGTCCCCATCTCCGAGGACGCTCCGTATCGCTTGGATGATGATGTCATCGAGCTCTCGCCTTTCGAAGTCAGCGAATCATCGCGCGGCTACCAAGCGACCAACACGATGTCCGGCACACGCTTGAACTCGCGCATCGAGGATCTGGCTGCGTCGATCTCGGTGGTGACGAAGCAACAGCTTGTGGATACCGCGGCTATCGATCTGAACGACATTTTCCTCTACGAAATGGGGACCGAGGGAACCCATCAGTTCACCGATTTCGAGATCGTGACTGGCGGTGCGTCGGGCGACGTCGTGGTTGATAAAACAGGCACCAGCCCTTCGACGGCGAACCGCGTGCGCGGCATGGGCAGCGCTAATATTTCGCTCGGCGGTTTCGAGACCACCGCGGGCATTCCGGTCGATACGTACAACATCGATGCCGTCGAAATTAGCCGCGGTCCGAACTCCAATATGTTTGGTCTCGGCAATACTTCCGGCTCGGTGAACTTGATCACCTCGCAGGCCAATACGAGCCGGCGCAGTGCGCGGGCCAAGTTCCAAGTGGATTCCTACGGCGGCAGTCGCGCTGAAGGTCAGTACAATATTCCGATCAAGAGGGACGTGCTCGCGGTGGGCGTGTATGCGATGCACGAAGACAAGGGCTTCACGCGTGAGCCGTCGTATGACAAGACCGATCGCATCACGATCGCGGGCACCTTCCGCCCTACGCGCCGCACGACGATCCGCGCGTCTTACGAAGACTATACTAATAAAAACTCTCGTCCCAATTCGCTCACGCCGCGCGACCTTGTTTCGCAGTGGATCGCCGCGGGACGCCCGACGTGGGATCCGACGACGGGTACGCTGACCACGCCCGATGGCACCAAGACGGCCAATTGGGGAAATCGTGCCACGCTCTTCGTGCCGGGTGGCGGTGTGGATCTGTACTCCGACAGTTTCATCACACGCATCAATCAGTACGTGGAGAACGGTCGCAGCGTTTATATGACGCCAGGTTATCGTCCGGGTACACCAGCCGCGACGGCGGTACCTGGTCCGATCACTCCCTCGATTGCGAATGGTCAATACTACTACAACCTCGCATCGGGCCATGTGTACGATTATGAGAAAGATGTTCTCTGGAAGCCGGTTGGTATCAGCAACAAGGCGCTGTACGATTGGGAAAATCTGAACTTCGCCGCTTCGAATTACGGCACGAAGGATGCGCGTACGGCCAACATCACGGTGGAGCAAACCGTGCTGCAAACCGACGAACATTATCTCGCGTTGCAGGGCGCGTATTTCTCGCAGAAGGCCGACGGCTGGTCTCGCGATTTTGTCGGCTCCTCCGGCGGCATCGCGGCCACGCTGATGGTGGACATCAACGAGAAGAATCTCGATGGCTCGGACAATCCGTACTTCCTCCGTCCGTTCATGGCGGGGTCGGAGCCGCAGATTCGGCGCTCTATCGACACCAGCGAAACCTACCGCATTCAGAGCGCATATCGTTGGGATCTCTCTCGCCGCGAAAGTTGGCTGAAGTGGTTGGGGACGCATTCAATTGTTGGATACGGCGAAACGCGTGACCGTATTTCCGGCACGCCGGCCTATCGCAGCTACATACTCCCGCAGCATGACTGGTACACGGAGTATAATACCGACGGCACTATTCGTACCAAGGTCGGTAACTCGTACCGCATGACGTATCGTTATTATCTCGGCGACACGAATGGCTACAACGCCGACTACGGTCCGAGTCGCATCGCCGAATCCGGCGACTACACGCTGCGCTGGTATGACGGCCGCACGGGCCAATGGGTTGACGAAACCGTGCGGGTGGAAGAGCTCTTCGACGCGAATCGTCTGAAGCGCGAACAGCGCTACACGCTGGGTGTGGTATGGCAGGGCAGCATGCTCAAAGACCGCATCATCCCCACGATTGGTCTGCGCAACGACAAATTGACCGAATATGAAGGCCCGTCGCGCACGTGGGATGCCAATGGCTATCCCGATATCAATCCGATGTGGAGCTTTGAGGATCCGAACTTCGCCTACTCAAAGGGTTATGGCGAAGGCAAGACCAAGACTGCCGGTGTGGTGGTGAAGCCGTTCAAGTGGCTGCATCTATTCTACAATCAGTCTGACAGCTTCCGTCCGGCTGGCCTTGCTTACGATATTCACGGCAAAGTGCTCACCAACCCGGAAGGCGAAGGTAAGGACTATGGCGTCGCGTTCACCCTGCTGAACGGCAAGCTCTCCATTCGCTACAATCAGTACGAGATGGTTGAAACCAACGCGCGCACGGGTGGCAGCTCCGGCACGATGACCTCACGTTTGCAGCGCATCGACTTCGACATCACGCGCAGCTCGAATCGCGCTCCAGACTCGACGGATCGCTGGCACCTCGAAGCGAGCGCGTATCGCTGGGTGCTCGCGGAACATCGTATTTCGGACAAAACGGCTTTGAGCAACGAACAGGTCGAGGCGTATCGTCGCGAAGCCTGGGAAAAATACATCGAACCCGCCGGCCTGCCGTTCGCCTACCGCGAGTTCTTCATGGGGGGGTCGACGAAGTCATTCGCCGACACCAACACCTCGACATCGCGCGGCCGCGAAATCGAGATCAACTACAACCCCACGCAATACCTCTCGCTCAAAGGTTCCATCAGCCAGAAGAAAGCGTTCGATTCCGGCATCTCTGTGGCGAACACCGAATGGATGAATGACCGTTTGCAATATTGGCAGCAGATCATGATTCCGTCGGACCTCATGCGCTACGACTCCACGAGCGGCACTTGGGAGCCCGATCCCATTGCTGGCAAATCGTGGTGGACGACATGGGACAGCAACAACGTCTCCACGACGAATCTGACGCCGCAAAAATGGTTCCAAGATAACGTGCAGGCCAACATGGCGTTGATCAACGCACGCGCGGGGCAGAAAAAACCGCAGTTGCGCGAGTACTCCGCCAGCATGCTTGCTCGCTATAATCTCGCGGGCTTGGGCACAGACAACTTCCTCAAAAACATGAATGTCAGTGCCGCAGTTCGTTGGGCCGATGACTCGGCGATTGGTTACATGGCGAACTTCAACGAGCTCAGCAGCTCGGGCCAATACTACATGTACGACGCTTCGCGTCCGATCTATGGCGACCAAGTGTTTCAGGCGGACTTTATGGCCAACTACCGCTTGTCGCTCTTCTCCGGCCGCGTGAAGTGCTTGCTCCAGCTCAATGTGAGAAACGCCTTTGAAAGCGGTGGACTCGAAGTGGTTGGTGTGAATCCTGACGGCCAAGCCCGCGATTTCCGCATCGTGGATCCCCGTCAGTTCATCCTGTCTGCCACCTTCGACTTCTGAGAATTCCCCAAGTGTAAACTGGGGTTGTTGTGGCCGTCCTGCCTTCGGGCAGGGCGGCTTTTTTTGCGCAGTTAGAGCATTTCAAATAAATCTGTAGCCTTTGGGAGCGCCAGGTGGCCCGCCGGCAGTTCACGAGGAGCCGGTCAGCGGCCGTCGCTCCCGGCAATCCGGTTCAACCGCTACGACTTAATTTCAGATGCTCTAGGTTTCTCAGGAGGAAACGGAGGGCGCGGGGGACTAAACTGAGAGATCCGCGAGAATGCTCGCAGTCGCATCCGACGGCGAGGCCACGTGTGTATTGGAAAGATGAATACAGTCCGCGTGCGCGCGGATCTCCGTTTTCTCTATCCCGTAAGCTTCCGCGTCAGGGATGCTCGGCTTGGCGGGATACGGACTCCAAGTAGCTGCAGAGACGATAGACGTTGCGGATAAAGGTGCCGCAATCGATCCAGCGGCCTGATTCTGCGGGAGCGATACGTGAGCGACGTTCGCCGACCCAGAAGCCATCGCCGTCGAGTGCGTCGATCAATGCGCGGACATCGGCTTCGGACGTGCGCTCGGCTCTCGATTGTTTGTGTTCGGCGAGCCAGCGATCGCGGCCGGCGGCGACGACGTTTTCGTAATACGCGATCGCTTCGGCCACGCCGTACTCGCCTTCCCAGCTGTAACCGCGACGGCGCTCCTCGCTGATCTCGTCGAGTGTGTAGTGGATTTTCTTGTCGCGGTCGCCGTAGATCGGGCGGTTGGTGAGCAGTTCGTAGAGGCGCGCCCAGCGGCCGGGCGAAAGTTCATGTTCGCGAAGCCACTTGATGGCGCGCGGAATCGGTTCGAGGTATTTTTCGTCTCCAAATTCCAAATACATGTCCACGAGCAGCCGGATCACGCCTGCGCTCTCGCTGGTGGTGATCGCGGGGGGTTCAAACGCACGTGCCCAGGCGGGTTGAAGATTGGCGTCGTATTGTTGAGCCCACAGTGGTTGCGGCTCGGGAAGCTGCGAGAGGATCAAATAATCCGCGGCGCGTCGTGCGGCATCGCGGTAGGTTTCGTCGCCCGTGCGATGCCAGGCATCAACCAAGGTCAGCAGCAGATCACGGTGCGCGTTGTCGTTAAACGTGTAGTGGCCGTAGTACGATTCGTGGGGTTGCTCGCGCGGATAATCGGTGGGGATGGACGCGGGCTTGACGGGATATTTGGCGGGATCATGCGGTTCGCCATCCCAACGCTGCGGCCAGGCGCCGTTGGGGTACTGCGCTTCGAGCAGTTTCTTCAAACCGTAATCGGCGGCATCACGGATGCGCGCATCGTCGGGCGAAGGCGACTTTTTCGCGGCATCGAGAAACGCGAGGAAGAAACGGATCGCGGACTGGGTGTTGTTGTCGTCGTAGGTGGATGTGTTGCGCGGCGCTTGGCGCGTCGCTTGCGGACGCGCTTCGGAAGACGAAGCATCGCGATACCGCCAGAGCGGGCGTTTCGCGGGATCGAATTCGACGAGATAGTCCCAGCCGCCGGATTCGAGTTGGCCGCGTACCAGCGCGAGTGCGGCGTCGCGAGCGGCGCCGAGCCAGAATTCATCGCCGGTGACCGCGTAGGCGCGCAGGAAGGCTTGTCCGACTGCAGGCGTGCCGGGCGGCTGCACCCAGATCTGGGTTTCCGTCGCTTTTTCCTCGCCAAAACGAACGCTCAGATCGCGCGAATAGCGCCAGAGATAACCACCTTCGGTGGCGATGCTGCGCATCGCATGACCGGCGCGGAGAAGTGCTTGCTGCGTTTGCTCGGGAAGCGTGTCGGCTTTGTCCGCAGCGGAAAGCACGGAGAAGCCGGCGATAAACGCGAGCGCGAGGAGAGGACGGGGGAGTTTCATGGGGGAACGAGCTGGAGGAGTGCCACTCGGGAAATGCGAGTGGCCAGTGACCAATGACGAATGACCGGTGGGCGCGCGCGACGAACGATTACCGGACGGGTTTGCGAGCGAGGTCGGCCAGTGCGGTGTTTTCAGCCGTGGCACATGGACGAATGACGAGCGTGAGCGACGTTGGTTGCAACGGAATCGCGTAGCGCGCGAGAACGCCCGGGCCGCAACTGCTGTTGCCGAGACCGAGATGGCGCGCGTCGAGCGACACGACGGTTTCGTCGCGCGGCTTGAGTTGGTACTCGTTGCGCACCGACGCGAGGTCGTGCGCGGTGAAGGGCAACGCCGACATCGCCGCGAGCGGTTCGCCGGCCGTGATGACGAGACCGCGTCCCGTGGCATTGGTGAGTGCTAGCCAGCGGACATCGGTTTTGGCGCCATTTTCCTGCGGACGAACGTAAGGCACGTATTGATCGGCGACCGTGCCGGACCAGAGCCCCATCGCGGCGGCGGCCTGACGATCGGGATAATTTTCAAACGGACCGCGTCCGTACCAACGAAGAATTTTGTATTCCGAAGCGAGTCGGAAGGTCACGCCGATGCGCGGAAGCACGGGCCATTCTCCGGCGGGCGTGAAATCGTTTTTCAGCTCGATCGTGCCGTCGCCGTGAAGCGTCCAGACCGCGCGGTGAGAGAACGTGCCTTTCGGAATCGCGCTCGTGGCGATGGTTTCGATGCGCACGGGACCGCCGGGGATATCTTGAGAAACGGCGAAGGAGTTGACGGTGCGCGTGACGGCGTTGAGGCCGGATGCTTCCCAATCGCGGTTAAACCAACGACCGAAACCGCGGTCGTTGTTGGTCGGTGCACGATAAAGTTGGAGGGTGGGCCCCGCCGGAGCGTGGGTGGGCTTTTGCGTGGTCGTCTCCGGCGCGACGGGTGGTGGCGTGGGAGCGAGAAGTTCGCCGTATCCAAAATCCAATGACACGAGTGTGCCGGCGGCGCGACTGAACACCGCTTTAAACGCGGAGCTCGCGATCTGCACGCGATCGCCCGCATCGTCGGTCACGGTGATCGCGGGCGGTGTTGTCGGCGCGAAGACCGGCGCGGGTGTTTCCGGCAGCTTGAGCTGGAATTGTTCCCATGCGATCTCGTGGCCGGCGGGCGCCCACGGGGATTTTCCCTTCGTGTGCAAACTCACGCGCAACCAGTAGTCGGCGCCGGGGCGCGGCGTGGGAATTTCGGCGACAGGCACGGACACTTCGGGATCGGCGCCGGGACGGATGTTGAGCGAAGGGAGCACACCTTCCTGCACGATCTCGCCATCGGCGTGCACGTACCAGCGCGCTTCGAATTGATTGAGGTTAACGTGATGGTGGCGGTTGGTGATGCGGATCTGCGTTTTGCCCGGCGTGAGATCGCGCGGCTCGATAAGGAGCGGCTGATAAACTTTTTTGACCTCCCAGTATTTCGGCTGCGGCGTGCGGTTCGCGAAGACGAGACCCTTGATGCTGAAATTGCCGTGATTGGGTTTGTCGCCGAATTCGCCGCCGTACGCGGTGAACTTCGTGCCATCGGGCGCCGTCTTGGTGAGACCTTGGTCAACCCATTCCCAGATGAAACCGCCGAGCATGCGCGGGTGCCAATAAATCTCGTCCCAGTATTCCTTGAAGTTGCCGAGCGCGTTGCCCATCGCGTGCGCGTATTCGCTGGTGAGTACGGGGCGGTTGTCGGCGGGATCGGTGGCGATTTCCAGAAGGCGTTCCCAACGCGCATTTTCAGGCGATTCCACATCGGGATCGGCTTCGAGATACGGCTCCATTACACGCGGATAAAAACGGCTGATGACATCGACCGTGTGCGGATCGGTGGGTTTGCCCTGCGCGCCTTCATAATGAATCGGCCGCGTGGGATCGAACTCGCGCAACCACGCGGAGACCGCGGCGAAGTTGGGGCCGTAGCCCGATTCATTGCCGAGCGACCACATGACGATGGACGGATGGTTTTTGTCACGCTCGGCCATGCGGATCGCGCGATCGAGAAACGCGCCGTGCCAACGCGGATCGCTCGCGAGTTCGCCGCGCAGGCCGTGCGTTTCGATGTCGGCTTCGTCGATCACGTAGAGGCCGTAGTAGTCGCAAAGTGAATACCAACGCGGATCGTTGGGATAATGCGACGTGCGCACGGCGTTGATGTTCGCCTGCTTCATGAGGACGATGTCCTCGACCATGCGTTGATAGGAAACGACGCGCGCGTGTTCGGGGTCGTGCTCGTGACGATTCACGCCGCGGAAACGCACGGGTTGTCCGTTGACGAGGAAACGGCCATCGCGGATCTCGATCTCGCGGAACCCGACGCGCGTGCTGGTGGCTTCGACGACCTCGCCCTTGTCGTCGTGAAGTGTGAGCACGAGCGTGTAGAGATTGGGTGTTTCTGCGGTCCATTTCGCGGGATTGGAAATGGTGGCTTCGAGCCAGGCGAACTTCGCATGACCGCGCTGAGGCGTGCGATCGTTCATGATGTCGGCCTTTCGCTCGCGATTGAGGATCGGCTCGATCTCGTGCGACAGCGGATTCTCTAGAACGGGTTTGCCTGCGGCGTCGTGGAGTTGCGCGCGGATGGTCCAGCCGGCGAGCGAATCGGTGCGACGTGTGGTGATCTCGGGTTTGATGAGGAGCTTCGCGTCGCGATAATTTTCATCGAGGTCGGTGCGCACGGCGAAATCGGCGATGCGCACGTCGGCGGTGGAGTAGAGAAATACCTCGCGAAAGATGCCGCTGAAGCGCCACGAATCTTGATCTTCGAGATAGGAGCCGTCGGACCAGCGATACACTTCGACGGCGAGGAGGTTCTTGCTGCCGTCGTCTTTGAGGTAAGGCGTGAGCTCGAACTCCGCGGGCTCCATCGAGCCTTCGCTATAGCCGATGCGCTGGCCGTTGAGCCAAACGTAGAATGCGCTCTGAACACCGCCGAAATGAATGAACACGCGACGACCCGCCCAGTTGGCGGGCGTCTGGAACGTGCGGCGATACGAGCCGACGGGATTGCGCTCCTTGAACGTCGTGTAGTCGGACTTGGGTTCGCCCATCACGCGCGGCGGATCGATTTTGAACGCGTATCCAGCGCTTACATACATTGGCGTGCCGTAGCCGTGCATCTCCCAGTTGGCGGGCACGGGAATCGTTTTCCACGACGAGTCGTCGAAGCCCGGTTTGAAAAAATCGCGCGGACGCAGATCCGGGTGCGGCACCCAGTTGAAGCGCCAGGCGTCTTTGCTGTTGAGCGATTTGTACCACGGCGATTTGCCGCGCTCGTTGGCGAGCGCCTGATCGGCCGTCGCGTAGGATGTAAAGGTGGCGCGCGCGGGCTCGCGATTGATCTGGAAAACCTGCTCGTTTTCCCAATCGGGCGGAGTCGCCGCGACGAGCGATGCGGAACCGTGGCCGGCGAGCAAAGCGAGAAGAAGGAGATGGCGGAACGGGCGGAGCGAAGTGGCCATTATGAGAAAGCGAAACGGTGCGCGCGGAGAGCTTCGAGGGTCAAACCAGATGACCGTTCAGCAAGGATGCGTGCGCGAAAAATCGGAGCAAGAAACAGGACGCGGCGAGAGCGTTTTTGCTGTACAACGAAGACGTCGCTTCAGTTGCGCAGATCGCGATCTTTCCACAGATCGACATAGCCGGGCGGTTTGGTCCAAGCGGGTTTGAGCGCGGTGGGATCATCGCCGTTGATGAACTCTTCGATGTTGGTGTAGCCGTCGCCGTTGAGATCGCCGTGTGCGTCGCTCGCGTCGTGCGGGTCGAGTCCGTAGCGCGTTTCCCAATCGTCGGGCAGGCCGTCGCCGTCGCTGTCTGGATAAGGCGTGCCTTCGTAAGGCGGAAAGCCGCCCACTTGTTCGATGTCGGTGATGATGCCGGTTTGATACGTGGGCCGACCGGTGCGCACCGATTCGATCACGCGCGCATCGACCGCATCGCGTCGCGGACGCGTGGCGCCGGCATTCGCGAGGACGTATTCAAACGCATCTTCGGCGGACAAGAGCTCGAGCCACGCGTGCGGGTAGGGTTTTTCGGCGCGAATGGATTTTAGAAGTTCCTCCGCATTGCCGTCGGCGGTGGTGCGGATCTGCACGCCGCCATCCCAGTTGTCGGCGGTGACGCGCGCGTTTCCTTCAACAATATTTCCGGCGACATATGCTTTCCCGAACTCGTCCACTGGCGGTTTCGCGCGACGCGACTCAGGACGAAGAATGCGCCAGCCGCTCGGTTCTGCGAGCGAGGTGGCGGGGCCGGGTTTGAAGTAGTTGTTGATGATGTTGAAAAAACTCCGGTGATCGCCGCCGTCGATCGTGCGGTAGCGCCAGTTGAAGATCACGTTGTTGGCGAAGGTGAAATCGTAGAACATGCCGACGCTCGGGTTGCGGCCGCTGTTGGAGGCCCAGAGATTGCGTAGAAACGTGCTGTTATAGCCGCCGAGTGTGCTGCCGAAGGCGTGGTTGTACGTGTCGAGCGCTTCGGCCGAGAGGGAGTTTTGGATGGTGATGTTGACCGTGGGCAACTTGAGGTCCTTGCCGCCGTCGGGCGGCGAATACACGTGGCGATACATCGAGAGGTTTTCGTCGAGTCCCCAAGAAGTGGATACGTGGTCGATCAGAATGTTGCCGACGGGATGACCGCCGAGGGAGTCGTTGCGATCGCCGACCCAAGTCGCGCCGCGACGAAAACGCATGTGGCGGATCACCACATCGTGCGTCTCGAGCTCGACGGTGTCGCCTGCGATGCACACGCCATCGCCCGGCGCCGTGCTGCCGGCGATCGTGATGTAGGGCGCGCGAATGCGAACGCGCTCCTTTAGGTGAATGATGCCCGCGACATTAAAAATCACGATGCGCGGCCCACCGGCTTCGGCGGCTTCGCGAAAACTGCCGGGGCCGGAGTCGTTGAGATTGGTGACGATAAAGATCTTTCCGCCGCGACCGCCAAAGCTGTACATGCCGCCGCCCTGCGCCCCGGGAAATGCGGGAATGTCGGCTTGCGGCAGATCGCTTGGACGCGCCGCACCGGGCAGATACGGTTTGCCCGTGGCGGCCCACGCTTCGATCACGGGTTGAGCCGCCGTCCACGCGGCGTCGGAGCGAGCGTCGGCCTCGGCACGGCGACGATTGGCTTCCGCTTGAATGTCCGACGTGATGCGCGGGTATTGCGCGCAGAGGAGACTCGTGACGCCAACAAACGCCAGCGTGAGCAGCGCGTGACGCAGAGGGAGTTTAGGTTGGCGTTTAACGGTCGTCATAAAGGCGATGCCCATGGCGCGGCTCGCGGGTGGGGAAACTAGTCTCGCTGGGATTACCAGAGCATTATGTGAGGGGGCGGGGATTTTGTAATGGAGCGGTAATGCGGATAAGCTACCATGCACGCCTTTTTCATGCGCATCCTCGTTGTCGAAGATTCGGCCCGTCTGCGGCAAAACGTGGTGTCGGCCCTGCGACGCTCAGGTTTCGCCGTCGATGCTTCGGGCGACGGCAAGGATGGCCTTTGGCATGCTCAATCCAATGACTACGATGCGATCGTGCTCGATATCATGCTGCCGGAGATGGACGGCTTGGAAGTGCTGCGCCAACTCCGCGACGCCGGCAAAAACACGCCGGTCCTGCTTCTCACGGCCAAGGACACCGTCGAAGATCGCGTGCGCGGACTCAACCAAGGCGCGGACGATTACCTCGTAAAACCTTTTGCTCTCGAAGAATTGCTCGCGCGCGTGCAGGCGCTTTGCCGGCGAAAATACGCGGTGAAAAGCTCCCGGATCGAAATCGACGACGTGGTGATCGACACCGCGGCCAAGCGGGTGTCGTGCAGTGGACGCAGCATCGAAATGACCTCGCGTGAGTATTCACTTCTTGAATACCTCGCGCTGCACCGCGGCACGGTGGTGTCGCGCAGCCAGATCGAAGAACACATTTACGACGGGCAAGTGGACCCGATGAGCAATGTGGTCGATTCCGCGATCTGCATCGTGCGACGCAAACTCGCCGAGGCGTCCGCGCGTCCGATTATCCGTACGCGTCGCGGTCACGGTTACGTTCTCGAATCTCAGGAGGCATGCGCTCCATCCGAAGGCAGCTGACGCTCGGCATCCTGCTCGCCCTCGGGCTTTTGCTCGGTGGCGTGGGCTACGGCATTTATTGGGCGATCCGCGACTCCATCTACGATCAATTCGACGAGGCCCTGCGCGTGAAAGCGCTGTTCATCGTCACGTCGACCCAGCAGCGCAACAACCAGATCCGCGTCGATTTCTCCGACGGTTATCTGCGGGAGTTTGACTACGACATCGCGACGGATTTTTTCCAGGTGTACGACGGCGAGGGAAAATCGCTGACGCGCTCGGATTCATTGAGCGGACGAAATCTGCCGCTGCGTGCGGGCACACTCGAAGCACCGGTGTATTGGGATCTCGATCTGCCCACGGGGCAGCCCGGTCGCGCGATCGGCATCGAGTTTTCGCCTAACCTCCAAAACCGTCGCGGTCTGAGAAAAGAAGATCCGTTGATCGCCCGCGTGGTGGTCGCATCGGATCGCAGCCATCTCGACGTGCTCGTGGGGCGTTTGAAGATGACGCTGCTCGCGGCCGGCGGCGCGATGGTCGTGGTGATCGGATTGGTGGTGCCGCGTGTATTGGCGCGGGGACTACGTCCCCTGCAATCGCTCGCCGATCAAGCCGCACGCATCGATGCGCATTCGCTTACGGAACGTTTTCCGGTCGAAACGTTGCCCACCGAACTGCAGCCGATCGCCCGTCGATTGAACGATCTGCTCGCGCGTTTGGGCGAGGGTTTCGATCGCGAACGTCGTTTCAGTTCCAATCTCGCCCACGAACTCCGCACGCCGCTTGCCGAGCTTCGCTCGCAAGCGGAGCTCGCGCTCAAATGGCCCGAGGAACGCACGGCCGAAAACGATCGCGCGGTGCTCGATATCGCCCTGCAAATGGAGGCGTTGGTTGGGCAGATGCTGGCATTGGCGCGTGCGGAGCAGGGCGGAATGATCGCGGAAAAATCCGAAGTCGCGCTGGGTCCGTTGATCGCGTCGATTCTCGAAACACTCGCGCCGGCGGCCCATGTCCGAGGTATCAAAATTGTGGATGCGATACCCGCCGATGCCGTCGTCGTCACGGGGGCGGTGGCGTTGCGTTCGATCCTGACCAACCTTTTGGAAAACGCCGTGAACTACGCGGACAGTGGCGGGGAGATTCGTGTGAACGTCGCTCTGGAGGCGAATCGTTTCCAGATCGCCATCAGCAATCCTGCGCGAGCGCTGCAACCCGCCGATGTTTCACGCATGTTCGAACGTTTCTGGCGCAAAGATAGCTCGCGCAGCGACGGTTCGCACGCGGGCTTGGGTCTCGCGTTGGCGCGCTCGCTCGCGGAGCAACTCGGGTATACGCTCGAAGCGTCCCGCGCGGCCCCGGATCTTTTGGTGATGACCCTGTCCGGTTCGATCTCCGGATGATGCGCGTATCCAAATTCTGACTACGCTCAGATCGACGCCGAGAACGTGCAGTGGAAGGTGCGACCGAGCGGCGATCCTCCGCGGTAGCCGGACAAGGTGTCGGCGCGCGCAGGTTGTTCATCGAAGAGATTGCCGATGCCGAAACCGATGCGGTACTGCGCGGCGCGCTTCGAGCGAAACGCTTGTTTGAGCCGCCAGCCGGCGTTGAGTGTGACGATCGTGCGTTCGGGCGTGTCTTCGCCGCCGGGTCCCGCGTCGATGGCGGAGGTGTGATCGATACGCAGCGACGTCGACCACGCGCGATAACTCCAGCTTGTGGTGGCGCGAAATTCCCACTCAGGACGATCGGTTCGCGAACCGCCGTCGTGCACGAAGAGCACGCCCGGAGCGAGTTCGCGGCGATCCTCGAGAAGACGTTCGGCTGTCGTGGAAAAACGGATACGACCGAAAGCGGTCGGCGGCGGTGCGTATTCGAGGTTGAGATCGAACGAGCGCGTTTCGCTGCGTCCGGAATTTCCAGGCGTGGTGTCGATCGAGACGATCGCCCCAGGCCGGCCGAGTGCGATGTCTTCCGCCGTGGGCGCCGCGCGAACAATGCGGCTCGCGAAGGCCGCTTCGTTGTTCACGATATCTTGCGCGGAGAAACGGCGCTGGATGAGGTCTTCGCGTTCGCGAGAAAAATAGGTGCCGGAAAAGCGGAGGCCGCTCGCGAACGGTGGCTCAAGGGAAACGCCGAAGGATTGGCGCGTGCTTTTTTCGCGTTCGAATTGAGCGAGATCGCGTACGATGATCTGCGTCTCCGTGGCGGTGTTGTCGCGTCGCGGATCGAGGATGGTTTCTTGCACGAGTGTCTCGCGACGATCGGAGACGTCGCGCGAGGGCATTGACGATTGCTCGGAGTGTCGCGCGCGGAAAAGCAGCGAACGCACGGGCGACCAAGTGAGCCCGATATCGTTGCCGCGGCCGTCGCTGCCGTCGTCCTGCGTCGAGTAGCGCGCGGACAAGCGGGCTTCGAGACGGTTGAGAAACGGAATCGCATTTTTTCGCGACGTGAGGGGCAGATTGACCGATGCCGATGCATTGCGCGCGTGACTTTCGTACCGACTTTCCGGCGATTGTGCTCCGGGCGCGCCGCGCGAGATGCGCACACGTTCGTCCATCTGATAACCGCCACGCAATGCGAGTGTCACCGGACCAGCCCAAGTCTGCACGAGCGGACCGTTGGCGGAAAAATCGAAGCGCGTGTTGTCGCGTGTCGTATCGCTCGTGCGCGTGAATGCGAGAGATGGATAAAGATGAGTGTTAACCGGACCGGCAGCGGGATCGCCGAAGGGATTAAAACGTGTGGCCGGGTCGGAAGAACGCAGCGCTTCGGCCAGGCGATCGTGATCGAGATCGGTGGCGGTCTGCGCGGAATCGTCGCGGCGATACGCCATACCGCCCTGCCACGACCACGCGGAAATCTTTCCGTTGAAAGTGAGACCTGCTTGTGCGCGCTCGCTGCGCGAGGTCTGGCGCGTGGAACCGAACTCGGTGTGCACGAAACCGACTTCGACGTCTTGGCCAAACGGATTGTACGCGGCAGGCACGAGCGTCTTCGACGACGCGGGGGAAACCGGAGGCGCGCCTATGCGATGCGATTGGTTTTGAGAGAAAGAACCGCTGAGCGAGGCGCGCAGTTTGTGTCCAAAAATTGGATACGACGCGCTGAACGTGCTGCCGAGCTGGCGCGAGGGACTCATCAACTGGCGATAAGCCGCCGTATCGAAACGTCGCTGACCGGAAGCCTCGTTTCCCGCGGGAAGGAAGTCGCTCGCGGAGAGATTTTCGCCGGATTGTCCCTCGGGAACGAGCGCGACGGAAACAGGATTTCCCTCGACGTCGAAAAGACCGTTGAGCGAACCGCTTGCCGCGCGAATGACAGCGGGCGAACCCCAAGTCAGACGAAGATCGCTGCCGCCCCACACGGTGTGATCTTGATTGCTGGAGAAAGGCCGGTCAGTCGCGTCGAGTGCGTATCGCTTCGAGGCATTTATGCCGAAAAGCAGACGCAGCTTTCCGCGCACGACGGATGTGGAAAGACGCGTGCTGAGTTGTTCGCCTCCGCCGCCCGCAAAAGAACCGTCGAACTTCAGTCCGGCTTCGCCGCCTCGGTAATCTTTTTTCAAACGGATGTTGATGACACGTCCGGAGGATTGCGCGCCGTATTCGGGCATCGAACCTTCGCGGCTCACTTCGACCTCCTCGATCATACCGAGCGGCAACGAAGACGGATCGATGTAAGCCGGTTCGCCATCGATCAACACGAGCACCTCCTCATCGCGACCGGCGCCGGGGAGTGTTTCGAAAAACTCGTTTAACGTGAACGAGCCGGTGTCCTCGATGTGCTGGCTATCGTAACGATCGCGTAGATCCGCGCCCTCGACATCGCTGCCAAACAGACGATCGCCGCTGACCTTAAACGCCTCGAGCATCAGCGTCGGGGTTTCCGGGCCGACCAGATCGAGCGTTTGCGCGGATGCAAACGGGGTCGCGGCGACAAGAAGACCGAGAATGGGACCGCCGATGCGGAAAAAGAAAGAGAAAGCTGGCGGAAGTGGGCGTAGCATGGAGCGAACACGGCTCGCCAATAAACGAGCGATGGACGTCAGCATAAGCGGCCGGAGCTTATCGTAGGATTATGCTGCGAGGCGAGCGGACGGTTCGGAGAGTTTTCCGCTACTCGGTCGGGCCCCGATCGGGGGATGTGTATTGGGAAAACAAATACACATCGAAACCGCTGCACCGCAGACGGGAGCGGGGACGCTGAAATGCCGGAGTGGTCTCACTGCATTTCGCCCGTATGTCGCTCGCGGAGCGTGGCAGAGGCAGATTTTCCCAAAAAAAGTTGGCCGGTCGCGTACCCCTACACGACCGGCCATTTGCTTTCTTAGTTACCCCAAAATGTCAGCGCTAAGCGCTAACAACGGATGTACTATCGGCACACCCTGGGGTTGGGTCAATCTCTCAGAAAATTCGTTAAGCGCGCTAATGTTCGCTGTAAGATAAACTGGTGTCCGCTTACGCGGAGACCCAAGCGGCTCCGCTGGAGCCTCTTGGGTCAGCGGCGCGAACCCGGTTTCCGCGCGAGACTTTACTTTTTCTTCGCGGCGGCCTTCTTGGCCGGGGGTTTGGCGGCTTTTTTGGCCGCGGGTTTTTTCTTCGCGGGCGCTTTTTTGGCGCCAGCGGACTTCGCGGTGCGTTTTTTCGGAGAAGCGGTTTTTTTCCGCGCGGTGGCCGGCGGGTTGAGCAATTCGGCGACGGGGATCTCGCGGGCGTCGCGCCAGAGATTTTCGAGCGCGTATTTTTTTCGGTTCTCCGGAGTGAACACGTGGATCATGATGTCGAACGCGTCGACAACCAGCCAGCCACTCTCGAGACCTTTTTCCATGCCGAGGATCTTGGTGCCGGTGGCATCGATCACTTTTTCCAGTTCGACGCGGAGCGCGCGCAGGTGGGGTTCGGAGGTGCCGGTGGCGAGAATGAGGAAATCGGTGATGGAAGATTGCTCGGAAACATCGAGCACGCGGAGGTCGCCGGCCTTTTTTTCGTCGAGCGCCTTGCAGATCAAAGTCAGCAGCGGCGGGAGCGTGGCGGGCGAAGAGGAATCGGTATTCATGCAGGAGATTCAGCGATAAAGGCGCTTTTCGGTGATCTGGACAATCGTCTTGTGCGGAACGAAATAGTCGAGCGAGAGACCGCGTCGCACGCGCTGACGAAGTTCGGTGGAGCTGATTTCGACCAAATGGCCGTCGCAGCGATGAAGGCGGAGGCCGGGAATGGCGGGGGTGGCGCGCACGGGATGGCCCGGACGTTCGAGGAAGATGAACTCCACGAGACGCGCGAGTTCTTCGATGTCTTTCCAGCGTTCGAGCTTCGGCAATTGGTCGCCGCCGATGATCCAGAAAAGTTGGTCGTCCGGAAACAGTTCACGGAAGTGGCGCGCGGAATCGATCGTGTAGCTGACGCCGCCTCGGCGTAGTTCGAAGTCGGAGATCTCGAAACGCTCGTCCCAATCGATGGCGGCGTGGAGCATGGCGAGGCGATCCTCGATGGAGCATTGGACGTCGTCCGGTTTCAGCGGGGCCTGGGCGGCGGGCACAAAAAACAGGCGGTCGAGCTGGTGCTGTTCGTATGCATCCTGCGCGGCGATGAGGTGGCCGAAATGAACGGGGTCGAAACTGCCTCCGAAGAAACCGATCTTCACAGCGCGCACGTTGTGCGGAGGCGGGGCGCCCGCAAGGCCTGTTTTTTGGGGTGGCGTCGGCCGCAGATTCCGGCTGGCGTTTTGCGAGGCGGACAGTCTGCTTGAGACAGCGCAGCCACACGCCCGGGTGGTGGAATGGTAGACACCAGGGACTTAAAATCCCTTGCCTGTAAAGGCGTACCGGTTCGAGTCCGGTCCCGGGTACCAGGCTATCTGGCCTTAGTGCGCGGGGCCTGCCTCGCCATCGGTCTGCCAACACCGCGATGCCTCCGAACGAAAAGGCCTGGCTCTAGGTGGGGAGAGTTCGATTTGACGCGAATCAGCTCACGCGTGTGACGGTGAGGTTTACGCTGCCGCGGTTGTTGCCATAAAAATGCCACGAGTCGTTGGCGAAGCCGTAGAGATAGCCGGCCTCGGTGGGTTTGATGAGCAATCGCTCTGTCGGACCGGCGCCGATGAAGAACGTCTGGTGCGGATAGGGGGAGCCGTCGGGATTGGGATTGGTGCCGCGTTCAGGGCCGTCGTTGGCGATGGCGCCCAGCAATGACAGCCAGGGATGATGCTCGCTGCGGCGCGTGCCGATAAGGTCGGCCTGCTCGTTTCCGGAGATCTTTTTGAACGCGCCCTCGAGTTTGCCGAAGAGCGAGCTGGCGACGTTGACGAGTTCGCCGAGCTTGAACTTGCCGTCGCGCGCGCCGCCGGGACCGCAAGGGACATTGCCATCGAGCCATTCACCGTCCGCTTGGAAAACATAACTGGCGCCTTCTTCGAGGAAGATACCGGTTTCGTTCCAATGATTGCGCGCGTAGATCGGAATCGGCGCAGAACTCTCGCCGACTTTCAGGCGAACGCTCGGCTGATGATAAGGCGATTGGAAGACGGGCGGTTCTCGATCGCGCTGCAGCGCCGAAGGATGGTACGGCTCGGATTCGACGAGGAGCGGACGATTGCGCGGGCGCGAGCGCAGAACTTTAAATCCGCCCTTGAGCGAATCGTGGAGCAATCCCTGGAAGTCGGGACGTATTTGTTTTGTGAATACAGGGTTGAACGCGAGTCCCGCCTGACTGGCCTCCTCGATCATCCACTGCAACGCGATGTCGGAGAGCGCGCATTCGACATAACCGCCGCCGACATCGCTGTGCACGCCCGGGAACCAAATTTGGCGTACGCGCACGTCGGGCCCGGAGTCGTTGAGGACGTGATCGTTTTCGTCGGTCCACAGTGTCGGCGTGAAGCTCGCGCGCATCTCGTCCATCGCGACGGCGTGGCGCGCGCGGATGATATGTTTGCCGAGAGTGGTGTCGTGGAAGGACCAGTTTTTCGCCTTATCGAGGAGATTGAGGATCGCGAAGTCGTCGGGTAAACCGAGCGAGCCGACAGTGTCCCACACGCCGAGAAACTCGATGGTGGGCGTGTTGAAAGCCCAGGCGGCGTCGCGCCATGTTTCGCTGCGTTTGCGATAGCCTTCGGCGTAGGCCTTTTCGACGCGGGCCCACGCTTCGCTCGGGCCGAGGCCATCGAGCGCGAGCAAACCGCAGCGGCCGATGAAACCGGCGAGGCTGCGCGCGGTGTAGGCGCCGCGACTGAAACCGAAAAGGAAGATCTGGTCGCCGTCCCGGTAGTTGCGCGCGAGCCAATGGTACGCGCTCATGATGTTTTTATCGAGGCCCAGGCCGACGGCTCCACCGAGCGCGCGTTGAAGCGGACCGCCATCGGTGCCGACGCCGGGATGATAATATTTCAGCTGTTCGGTGCCGTCCGTGGAGGGGGCGGCGACGCAATTGTGCAGACGGACGACGTTGGTGAGGGAAGGCACGTCGTTGTCGTCTTTGTTGTCGGCGGTATTCCAAGTGCCGTCGCAGGAAACGATGAGTTTTTTCATAGGGGGTATGTTCAACCTCTGTCCCCGTGGGGTGGACGGATGTCAACCGGAGGGATCCCCGAAGAGTTCCGCGGAAACGGAACGGCTGTTTCGCAGAACTTCGGAAACCCTCCAGCCAGCAGGCCGCGCGCCGATCGTATCCAAAATTTTGCTACGCGTTCGTACGCGATGCGGAGGGCATTGCTAAAGTGGGAATTTACCGCCGGCGACGGCGGAAGAAGTTGGCGAATGTCTGTATCCAGCGAGACCCGCGCCTCCGGGCGGGAGGCGGATGCGGCGGAAAACTATCGTAGCGCTCGCGTAGTTGACGGAGAACGATCGTGTGAAGCGATTGGAACTGCATGCGCCGAGCTTACCCGGACGAATGCGGACGGGGCAGATACAGCGGCGTTGATGATAACGCTCTACACGCGCGTTTTTAACAAACTGATCCGTTTGCTGAAGCGAACGACTGTATAGGGACGCCTCGGTGAATATGAGCGAGTGACCTTACCGGCGAAGGCTTGTAGGTGGTCACAAAAAACTCTCTGCCGCGGAGTCGCGACAGAGAGTTATCGGAGAACTTCGCCAGCCCAGTTGGCGGGCGAGTTGACGAGACTAAGCTCGCTTAGAAGCGCCAGCCGAGGCCACCGCGGAGAGCGATGGTCTGATCGACGATGCTGTTGTTGTCGTTGCCGTAGCTGGCGAAGAGCGAGAGGCCGTTGTTATAGTTAACAGAGACGCCGCCCTCGATGTGCCAGCCGTCGCGATCAGGATTGCGCGAATAAACCGTCAGGTGTTCGCCCATAACCGTGGCGCCAATCGGACGGTTTTCGGTCGTCGTGTCGCGTTGGAAATAGACGTTCAAGAAAGGACGGATTTCGGCGGTGTTCTTAATAATCGAGAAACTGCGAGCGATCTGCACGCCGAACGAGAGCAGGAGAGAGTCGGCGCTTTGCTCGTCGACAATGAGCGTGGCTTGGTTGGCATTGCCGGTTTCGCGGAACGCGTCGGCTTCCCACTTGATGAAGTGTGCGCCGACGGTCGGAGCGACATCGATCCACGAGAAGCCGAGCTTGTAGCTGGCCTGCGCGCGGACGCCGTAGTGCGTGCCGTCGGTGTCGGCCTTGGCGAAGGTGCCGAGACGCGAGAGGCGGACGCTGCGGTCGGCGGAGTAGCTGTCGGTGCCATAGGTACCGATCGCGTTCACTTGGAAGGCGCCGTTACGATAACGACCGTAGACACCGAAGGTGTTGCTCTTCGAGGTGCTGGTGCTGCCGGAATCGTCGAGGCGGAATTCCGTTTTGTCGTGCGTATAAACGAGACCCGCGAGGAACGAGGGCGAGAACGCGTAGTCAGCGCCGAGGATCAACTGTTCGGGACTGAAATCATAATATTCATTATAATCAGAAGCCGAGACCGTGGATTCGAAACGGGAAACCTGTGTATAGAAATCCAGCTTCTTGGTGGCGCGGAACTCTTGATCAGGCACGGCGAGGCGATGCTCGATGCTGGTACCCAGCGCGGCGGATTGTACCAGCGCGGCGGAATACCATGCTTGATACGACTGCGGGCCGAGCTGATTGAGGACCTTGCCGTACGCAGACGCGGTGATCTGCGCGTCCGCAGCGCGAATGAGATCGTCGGGCAGTGCGGAACCGAGCTTGTCGAAGACCGTGGCGATGGCGGTTTGATTGCGTGTGATGCCCGCGACGTCGGCAAAGGGGTTGCGAATAACGTCGACCCAGATCTCGAAGCCGCCAGCCACCGCTTCGACGCGATACTTGGCGGTAGACGCCATGGCGAACACCTGAGGATTATCGATCTCAGGAATGTTGCCCAGGTAATCGCCATTGATAGAGATGATTTTATAGCTCTCGGTTTTAACGACAAAATCATCGCTATTGACCGCACCCACTGAAATGGCGCCGCCGGCGGTGAAGTCCACCTGGCCATTGATGAGGAGTTGGTCGTGGTCGTTCGGAGCCGATGTGAAGAAATCCAGACTGATCACACCGCGTTCACCGGGTTTTACGTTGCCATTGACGATGAGCGTGCCGCGGTCGGCTTTGTTGCCGCCGGCGCCGAGCGTGGCTTTGCCATTACCGCCGGTTAGCTCGATATTACCGTTAATCACGCCGCTACCGCCGATATAGGCGTTGCCGGAGTTGCCGACGCCGAAGTTGCCGTTGTGCACGCCATCCACTATGTAGGAGGAAGTCGAACGGAACGTCATGATGCCGGGCAGGTTGGCCGTGCCGGTGACCAGCGTAGTTCCCGCGCCGTATTTTTGATAGGCGGTGGTCGCGCTGGAAGTGGAGGTGATGGTGCCGGCCCAGACTTCGACTTCGTTAGCGAGATTCAACGCGCTCAACGAGCCGATGGGACGCGAACCGAGATCAACGCTGGATGTTGCATCGAAGCTCAATCCACCAATCGACACGTTACCAGCGGTCAGTCCGCGGTAATCGATCGTGGAGTGATCCGTCATCACAATCTTGGCATACCCGAGGCCCGACGTGCTGGAAGCGCCACCGGCGAGCGTGGAATTCACGTTGTCAAACGTGATGGTGGCGTAGGACTTCAGGTTAAGATAAAACGGATTGCGGTCGGCGGCGGCGCCGGTGGATGTGCCGTCGCCATCTGTTTTCCACGGGTGAGTGCCGCGGCCGGTGATATTATAATAGAGGCGGCCGGCGGAGTTGCCCTGTAGATTGAGCGTATATCCGTAATCGTTTTCCGTTGTTATCGAGAAGACGCGATAGGTCACGTCGCCCGATCCATTATGCGTGAGATTGATGGTGCGATTGGGTGCGGCATTCGTAAACGAAATGCCGGTGTTGCCGTCGGGAACGGCACCATTGCTCCAATTGGCGGTGTTGAGATAGTCGGAGTCTACACCGAGCCAGTTGACTTTGGATGTAAGAGTATATTGAGCGAAACCTGCAGATGCAGTCAGCAAGCCGGCAAGCACGCCCAGAAGGGGCCGCTTGGCGGAGTGCTTAAGCGAAAGTTTATTATTCATGATAATGTTTTATTAAGGCTGGCCGATATCTCAGGCAGAATCAGAAGTTCGCCTTGAGGCTGAGGTTCATGGTGGTGCCGCCCTCGAAGTAGCGGACAACGCGGCCGAAGCGTTCCCAACGGTCAGGTTCGTTGGTGAAGTTTCGCCAGTCGAACGAGAGCGTCCAGATACGGGAGAATTGGTAAGCGACGCTCATGTCCCAGCGGCCGGACGGTTGTACATAAACACCGTCATCGCCGAGTTTCAGCGTGCCGTCTTGCTCGTTGCCGATGCTGGACGGATTGCGGCGCAGATACTCATCGCACCAGCTGTAGCTGACGGTGGCGTACCAGCTCTTTCCGCGATAGGTGAGGCGGGAGTTGGAGACCTTCCGCTTCATGTTCTCGATCGGAATGTCGCCTGCGGGATCCGCGTAGGTGAAGGATTGATAGACGTCGAAATTCTTCAGGAATCCGGGCAAGAAGCGGAGCTGCTGACGGTAGCTCATCTCGAAGCCCTGCATGGTGGCTTCGCCGACGTTCTGCGCGGTGGTGACCCAGATCGGGAAGCGATAATCTTCCTGCGGATAATATTGAAGCAGTTCGGGCGCGACTTCCGCCATGAAGCCGGAGCGGCTGAGGATGTAGTCGGTCATTTCTTTCCGGAAAGCGCCGACGGACAGAAGGCCGGCGTTCGGGAAATAATATTCTACGCTGACGTCGTAGTTACGGCTCCGTTGTGGCTTCAGGTTGGTATTGCTCGCGGTGATGTAGGTACGTTCATCCGTGGCGTTTTCGCTCACTGAGTTGCTCGGGATCAGATAGTTGAATCCAGGACGGGCAATGGTGTTGGTCCACGCAGCGCGGAAGATGAGGTCCTTCAGCGGCTCATACTTGAGCTGCACATTGGGGAAGAGGTTGCCGTACTTCTTGCGGCCCGTGACGAGCGAATAATAATTCGGGTCGCTTGAGGGCAGCAGGCTGTTGGTTTGCCAGCCGGTGCTTTCGGCGTCGGTGTGCTCATAGCGAGTGCCCGCCATGATGTTCAGCTCGTTGATCTGCCAAGAGCCCATGATATAGCCGGCGAGGATCTTTTCTTCCGTGCGACGGGTGTAGCGCCACAGCGAGCGATCATAGGTGGTCTTGTTCAGCGTGAACATGGCATTGGAGCCATCGGGATTTTGGTTCGCGTAGAAATAGTCAGCGACCTTCCACGGGCTGATCCAATCGGCGACCACGCTGTTATCATACTTCCACGAGCTGCCGAACACAGGATCATAAAACTCGCTATAACCCGGGGTGGAGGCGCCGGAGTTCAGCGTCCAGTCGTATTGATACGAATGAGAATTACGTTCCCAGCGGGAGAAGAGACCGCCAGCGCTGATGCGAAGCGGATGACCGAGTAGCGAGACCGGGATCTTGATGTCGATTTTACCGCCATCGCGTTCATCGACCATCAGCTGATCGCGCTCGTAAACGGTGAGGCCCGTATAATTGTCCAGATTGAGATAACCGCCGTTGACCGGATTCACTTGCTCGATCGTCGCGCCCTTTTCGGAACCGATGCCGGTGAGGATGTAGTGGCCGACAGGGCTTGTATAATTAATCGACTGAATGCCGGTCGCGCCACGGGTAAACGCGCGCGAAGTATAAACATCGTAGTCAATTTTGCCCCAGCTGAAGTTATGCTTCACGCCGGGGTTGACGGACCAAGCTTCGTTGTAGCCCTGGCGGGAAGGTGCGCCGCCGATCGAGACGGTGAACGATGCATTTTGTGCGTCGCGCGTTTCGATGGTCGGATTGCTGGTGTCTACGACACCATTGTTCATGCGGATCGAGTGACTATAGCCGCTCAGCGTTTTGCCATCGTTGTACGATGTTTTTAGATAGACGGCGGTGCGCGGAGACAGTTTATAGTCGAGGTTGAGCGTGGTGGAGCGTTGCTGCTTCCGGGACGCGGCTTCCGATGCGCGGTAGTCGCTGGTATAAACCAGCGTATCAGCGGTCGGCAATTCGTCGGCTGGCTTGAACGGATAAGTTACGCCGAGGTCACCGAGCTGGTTGTTGAAGCGGTAGAACTCGTACGCATTAATGTTGAGGCTCACGCCGAAGCGGTTGTTCAGGAAAGCTTCGGAATAGTAGAGATTGAAGCCCGGACCCCACTTGCGGTCGGATTCGCGGTTGCCGCCGGCGGAGCCGCCGAAGTCGAGCGCGGCGGAGTTGAGGTTGACATTGGTGGTCAACGTGACGCGGCGACCTTTCTGGTCGAAGGCGTTTTTAGAGACCATGTTGACCACACCGCCGTTGGCGTTGGCCGGCGAAGAGGGCGGGGGAACTTTATAAACTTCCACCGTTTCGATCGCGGCCACGGAAAAATTCTTCAGGGCGACGCCGCGGGGGTTGGAGCTCTCGGGATTAGTCGAACTGTTGGCAAACGAGTTGCCGTCCATCGTGAAGGTGGCGTCGTCCGAGCTGATTCCGCGGATGGAGAAACCGCCGACGTCTTCACCCGCGTAGTCCACAAAGATACCGGGGAGATTTTTCAGGAGCTCACCGGCGTTGGTGTCGATGAGGTTACCGAAGGCGTCAGACGCGACGATGTTCTTCATCACGTCCGATTGGCGCTGTTGCTGCACGGCGTGGGCCTGGCCTTCACGCTCGGCGGCGACGACGAATGCTTCGAGAATGTAAAGTTCGGAGGCGAGTTCGAACTCAATATGCTGGGTTTCGCCGGCGCCGAGGGTCACGGTGCGGGCTTCCGGGTCGAGATCGGTGTAACTGGCGGCCACCGTGTATGATCCCGGGGCCAGCTGGGAAATACGGAACGTACCGTCGCTATCGGTCAGCACCCGAATGTTTTGTCCATGGATAGTGATTTCCGCGCTACTGAGAGCCGTTTGGGTTTTGGCGCTGAGGACCTTACCGGTGATGGTGCCGGTTTCCTGCGCAAACGCTGCGTGGGGGAGCGTCCACGCAAGGACGAAAGTCAGGAGAAAGGCCCAAATCGGCACGAGTCCGCGGGCGGGCTTGGATGTGCGCGACCCGGAGAAGGGGACGCGAAAGCGGGCGAATAACCTTTCGGTCAATGCACGCTCCTGAGAAGACGCGGCGGCTTATTGAGCTGGTAGTTCATGGTTTCTTAGGGTTATTTCCTTGCAGGAAAGAGAGATACGCGGAAGACACCGAAGAGGGGACATCGTCGCGAGGGGAGTGGGTGCGGACCTTTGCCCGTTTGTGCGGCCGGCGACTGGACGCGGCTGGGTAGATCAGTTTACCGGACGGCCGGAGGCGGCGCACAGCAGCTTTCGCTGTGGGGCAAAAGGGGTTCTACGCGGGCGGATTGGTAAAAGAACGTGCGCTTATTAAAGGGGCGGAAAAAGTCGGACACGTGCTCTCGCGGGCGACGCGTTTCAATTGTTTACCGTAAGATTTAGGGGTCGTTTATACGTCTTACAGTAAATAGACGCGTATCTCAAAAGCATGTCTCGTAAACGTACCGGGAGTGCACACACGGCGTTCAGCGGCGTGAAGTGACTGCGTTGAGTTGCCTGCGTTTGTGCGCGATAGGTCGCTTTATCCGCTCGCGAGTGCCTCCAGCTCGCGGCTCTCTTTTCTTTCGGAGCAGGCCCGGCCGCCGAAATTCACGCTTGCCACTCCTGCGGCGGCTCTCTGTCTTCGGCCGCTCTGTCCGTAAAACTATAAACAACCAACCATCATCATACGATCGCAAGGCGGCCCATCGGCCGACCTGTGTGTCGCAGATACATAGATCCCATGAACGTCACTCCTAAAGACCTCCTCGATGCCGGCGTCCACTTCGGTCACCAGACCAAGCGCTGGAATCCGCGCTCCAAGCCCTACGTGTTCGATCACCGCCAGGGCATCACGATCATCGACCTCGGCAAGACGCACGAAGCGCTGACCAAGGCCTACAATTTCATCGAGGACACGGTCGCCAATGGCGGCAATGTGCTCTTCGTCGGCACCAAGCGCCAGGCTCAGGAAATCATCCGCGAAGCCGCTTCGTCCACCAATATGCCCTACTGCGTTGATCGCTGGCTGGGTGGCACCCTCACCAATTTCGCGACCGTCAAGAAGTCGATCGCCAAGTTCAAGAAGTACCAGCAGATGGAGACCAGCGGTGAGCTCGCCAAATTCTCCTCGAAGGAAGGCGCCGCCATCAAACGCGAGATGGTGCGCATGCAGAAAAACTTCGCGGGCATCATCGACCTCAACGAACTGCCCAGCGTGATCTTCGTGGTCGACGCTTCGCACGAGAAAATCGCCGTCGCCGAAGGCAACCGCCTCAACATCCCGACCGTCGGTCTCGTCGATACCAACTCCGACCCGACCACGCTCAAGTTCCCGATCCCCGGTAATGATGACGCGGTGAAATCCATCCGCATCATCGTCGAGACCATCGTCGCCGCCGTGCAGAGCGGTCTCGCTCAGCGCGAAACCCGCCGCACCGCTCGTGGTCAGGCCGATCTCCGCGCCGCTTCCGCCGCGGTCGCCGCTGCCGCTGGTGCCACCACCGAGACCGGCGAGATCGATCTCAGCCGCGTCGAGCTTCCCGCCACCGATTTGGTGGAAGAGGCGGAAGTGGAAGCTCCTGTCGTCGCCAAGAAGCCCGCGGCCCGCAAGAAGGTCGCTGCTCCCAAGAACTAAATCCTTTTTAATAGAAAAATGAGTACAGCTGTATCCGCCTCGGCGGTTAAAGATCTCCGCGAAAAAACCGGCGCCGGCCTGCTCGATTGCCAAAAAGCTCTCGCTGAAGCCAAGGGCAATATCGAGGAAGCCATCACGATCCTCCGCAAGAAATCCGGCGGTAAGGTCGACAAGCTCGCCAGCCGTGCGACCAAGGAAGGTCTCATCGAGAGCTACATCCACGTCGGCGGTAAGGTCGGCGTGCTTCTCGAAGTGAATTGCGAAACCGACTTCGTCGCTCGCAACGAAGACTTCAAAGCCTTCCTCAAGGACCTCTGCTTGCAGATCGCCGCGGCGAACCCCCTCTACGTGAACCGCGACGAAGTGCCGGAAGCCGAAATCGCCAAGGAGCGCGATATCGCCACCGCTTCGCTCGAAGGCAAACCCGCCGCCGCGATTCAGAAGATCGTCGAAGGCAAACTCGAGAAGTACTACTCCACCGTGTGCCTCATCGATCAGCCCTTCGTGAAGCAGCCGGAAAAGTCCGTGAAGGACATCCTCGGCGAGAAGATCGCCAAGATCGGCGAAAACATCACCATCCGCCGCTTCACCCGCTACCAGCTCGGCAACTGAACTGGGTGTAGTTGAATTTTGGATACATTTGGCCCCGCCGTTACCGGCGGGGCTTTTTTGTTGTTACAAAACAACAACAACCGCCGCCCATGCCTGCCTGTATTCTGACTGGCAAGCGGCGGAATCGCTGGCCGTCGACGCGCGAGGGCGGAAGGGTGGAGAGCCTGTTAAGCCCTACGATTCATCATGCGAATTCTCCCTACCCTGACATTGGCACTGGCTTGCACGGTCGCTGGTTCCGCCATCGCGGCCGACACGACCCCGCCCGCGCCCGCGGACATCCTGCGGACGTTGCGGCTCACCAATGAGTACTTCATGGCGAAGTGGCCGGACACCGGCAAAGTCATCGTCACCAATCGCGCACGTCCGTCCAATATCTGGACTCGCGCTGTTTATTACGAGGGCTTGATGGATCTGTATAAGATCGATCCGGATCAGCGTTATATCGACTACGCCGTGAGCTGGGGAGAAGCCCACAAGTGGGGCCTTAATCGCGGCGTGAACACGACCGATGCTGACAACCATTGCGCGGGTCAGACGTACCTCGCGCTCTATGAAATGGACCCGAAGCCGGAGCGCATCCGCGACATCAAGGCATCGATCGATCGCGTGATCGCCGAGGACGACGATGCGGCGTGGTGGTGGATCGATGCGCTGCAGATGGCGATGCCCGTGTACGCGAAACTCTCCGCGATCACCGGTGAATCGAAGTACGTGGAAAAAATGCACGCCATGTACCTCCACACAAAAAACAAGCACGGTGAAAAAGGACTCTTTAATCCGGCGGACGGTTTCTGGTGGCGCGACAAGGATTTTGATCCTCCCTACACCGAGCCCAATGGCGAAGACAGCTATTGGTCGCGCGGCAACGGTTGGGTCGTCGGCGCGATGGTGCGCACGCTCGAATTGCTCCCGCAGGATTCGCCGTATCGCAAGGAGTACACCGACATGCTCGTGACGATGTGCGAAGCCGCGCGCAAGGTGCAGCGCGAGGACGGTTTTTGGAACGTGAGCTTGCACGATCCGAATCACTTCGGCGGAAAGGAAACCTCGGGCACCGCGCTCTTCGTGTACGGCATGGCTTGGGGCGTGCGTCAGGGATTGCTGCCGCGCGATGTGTACGCGCCTATCGTGTACAAGGCGTGGAACGCGATGGTGAAAGACGCGGTGCACCCGAACGGCTTCCTCGGTTATCTCCAGAGCACGGGCAAAGAGCCGAAGGACGGCCAACCGGTCACGTATGACAAACAGCCGGACTTCGAGGACTATGGTCTCGGTTGTTTCCTGCTCGCGGGCACGGAAGTGTATCGCCTCGTCGGCGGTCAGCCGGTCTCCCGCTGAGAAAATTGAATTCACTGCACGCGATCGAAATGATCGCCGAAAAAGCCCGGGCTGATCGGCCCGGGCTTTTTGTTGAGAGATTTTCAAATAAATCGGCAGCTGATGGGAGCGCAGCCGCTGGCCGGCTCCTTGGAAAGTGCCGGCGGGCCGCCGGCGCTCCTGATAGGTGCGCTCAACGGCTACGACAGATTGAAAATATTCTCATTGGCCGAAGGGGAAATCGACGTGGAGCGGCGGTTGCGAGCAACCGCCTTACCTCGCGACTGACGCGATCATGTTACGGCACGGTGATCTGGTCGATGTTGCCGAGATCGTTCCCGGTCGAGGTAAACTGAATCACGTTCGACGAGTTGTTGTTGAGCGTCACGTTTATGGTGAGCGTGTTCCACGTCGTCCATGAACCGGTTGGCGTGAAGGTGATGCTCGAAGTCGATCCGTTGACGGTGAGGTTGCCCGTGCGCGACGCGGTGACGCCGAGCGCGTAGCGAATCTGCAGGGCTTTGGTGCCGCCGCCATTTCCCGAGACGCCGGTGAAGGTGAGAGAACCACCGCTGGCGGGGAAGTTGGCGAAACCGGAGCCGTTGAAGCCGGCGTTGTTGGAATCGATCGTCGTGCCGCCTGCGACCGTGGCGTTTTCGGCTTGGTAGGTGTTGCCGGTCGGCGGCGGAGTGGAGCCGCCGACGTAGGTGATGTTGGCCGCAGGCTGCGCGCCCATGCCGGTACCGAGATAGAAACTCGGATGCGGCGGCTGATTGTAGCCGACATTTTGCCAGGCGATGGCCACGCGGTACTGCGCGTCGTGCATCAAGGTGTAGAAGCGATTCGTCGCGACTGTAGTGGAAACGTAGATACGCAGCGCCGAGTTGTTGCTCTCGCGCCAGATGACTTCCTCGCGCCAATCGCCGAGAATATCGGCCGAGAGATTGGGCGTGGCTTTGGTGCCGTTGTTGGATGCGACTCCGGAGGCGGCGAGCAAGGTGCTGGCGTTGCCGGCGGTTTCGTTCCACTTCGAGATTGTGGTGCCGTCGAGCAGTTCGCGTTTCAGATCGGCGTCCCACCAAATCATGAAGTTGATCGGGCTGGGGCGCGATGAACCGATGACGGCGCCGGAAGCGGAATAGAGGTTGGAATTGCTGGCGCCCCAGAACTCGTAGCCGGCGTAGCGTGAATCGATGTCGCCACAAACGCCGCGGCCGATGTCCGACGACGCGGAGGTGCTCCAGAGAATCGTGCCGGTGTTGGCATCGCGGAACGACGTGCCGATTCCGCCGTTGGAGCCGGGGCTTTCGTGCGGCATGAAGATCTCGAGACCGGGACGGCTCGGGTTCATGTCGGAAACGTGCAGCGCGTCGCCATGACCGAGGCCCGTGGTGTGTTTGCCGGTGCCATTGTCGTCGATGACGGCGGCGCCGTAGATGATCTCGTGGCGTCCGTCGTTGTCGACGTCGGCGATGGAGAGCGAGTGCGCGCCCTGGCCGCGATAACCGCCGAGCGAGCCGCCGGAGTGCCCGGTGTCGAAGGTCCAGCGCTGCGTGAGCTGGCCATTGCGATAATCCCATGCGGCGACGACGGCACGCGTGTAATAACCGCGGCACATGATCAAACTCGGGCGTGTGCCATCGAGGTACGCGATGCCCGCGAGGAAACGATCGACGCGATTGCCGTAGTTGTCGCCCCAATTGCTAACGGTGCCGCGCGGGGGATTGTAATTGGCCGTCGCGAGAATGGCGCCTGTCTGGCCGTTGAAGATGGTGAGATATTCCGGCCCGCTCAGGATGTAGCCGCTGGAATTGCGATGATCGGCGGAGGCGTTGCCGATCACTTGACCGGTTCCGGAGATGGTGGCGTCGGCGGTTTTGCACGCGACCTCGGCTTTGCCGTCGCCGTCGAGATCGTACACCATGAATTGCGTGTAATGAGCGCCCGCGCGGATGTTGCGCCCGAGATCGATGCGCCACAGTCGCGTGCCGTTGAGTTTGTAGGCGTCGAGATAGACATTGCCGGTGTAGCCGGACTGGGAGTTGTCCTTTGAATTGGACGGATCCCATTTCACGACGATCTCGTACTCGCCGTCGCCATCGAGATCGCCGACCGAGCAATCGTTGGGCGAGTACGTATAAGACTCGCCGCTGGGCGTGGTGCCACCGGCGGGGATTTGCAACGGAACGCGCAGGTAACCCGTTGTGGTTGAGTTGGAGGGCAGCGTGAAGCCGGCGCTCGCGGGTTGTTCGACGCCATTGATGACGGGGCGCACGGTGTACACGTTGGTCTGCGAGGCGACCGAAGACGTGTCCACGAAGTTGGTCGAGTTGGTGATGGGCGAGCTATTGAGCTTCACCGGCGAACCGCCGTTGGCGGAGCGGTAGACGTTGTAGGCGATGCCGGACGGATCGAGTCCGAGCTGGCGCCAGCCGACGTACACTTGCGAACTGCTGGTGCGCAGGGCGACGACACCGCGGCCGAGGGATTCCATTTGGTAAGGAGCGGCAAAGGCGCATGCGGCTCCGAGCGCCAAGCATAGCGCCAGCGCGGACAGACATGAACGTGCAGGTTTCATGGGGTATGGGGTTGGGGTAATGCCCGTGGACGGCCGCATAGGTACACGCGCCCGCCAAGAGCGATTAGGGGTAAGTGCCGGTAGCCGGCACGGGCACAGCGGACTCAGATTCGCCGTTTTCACAAAAACCGGTGAGTCGTACAGTCAGTTTGGTAAAGTCATTTGCGCTTCGTGCCGTTGGGATGAGTTGGTCCTTTTTACGATTTTGTTTCCGGTCCGTCTTCAGACTCTTTCTCGCTGGCTTACCATTTTGTTGTGCTGGGCCGGCGTTGTGCCGGCGTTGCCTGCTTTGGATCCCGAGCGGCCGACGTCGCATTATCGGCGTGACCAGTGGACGACGCAGCACGGACTGCCTTATGCGGCGGTGCGCGATGTAATCCAGACCTCAGACGGGTATTTGTGGCTTGGATCGCGAGGGGGGCTGGCGCGTTTTGACGGACTAACGTTCACCGCGTTCACCTCGGAGAACCAGCCACTCCTGCCGGAAGACGAGTCCGTGTTTTCATTGGCTGAAGATGATGCGCGGACCCTGTGGATCGGCACCCCGCAGGGCGTAGTCTGGTACCGCGAAGGTGTGTGGACGCGTCCGACGGAGCTTCGCGCGCTGGAGGGCTTGGATGTGCGTTGCATTGTTCGCGATGGCCCGCGCGGGATGGTCATCGCGACGAGAAATAATCTCTATCGTTTCCACGATGGTGTGTTGGAGCCACTGGCGCTGCCGCCACACGTGAATATTGGCGGCATCAATGCGCTATATGTTTCCCGCGATGGATCGGAGATCCTCGTGATGGGGGCGCGGGCTTATTATCTGAGAGAAGGCAATTGGACGCGGCTTGAGGAGGGTGAGGTGGCGACCACGGGTATGCGGGGCGCAGTACAAACGCGCAGCGGCGCATGGTGGCTTGGGTCACCGTCGGGACTTTACTATCTCGAAAACGGCGAACTCACGAAATTTTCCTCGCTCGACGGTTTCGATGTGCCGCCGGTGCGAAGTCTTTTCATCGATCGCGACGACAATCTCTGGATAGGCACGCCCAGAGGGCTTTATCGCTACACGCGGGGACGTTTTCGTCCGGTGCTGATCGAAGGCGTGGAAACGCTGAGCCACGTGATGTGTATCGGCGAGGATCGCGAAGGAAATCTCTGGTGTGGCACCGATGCGGGCGTGGTGCGTTTCTCGGATGTGAAGGTGTCGAACATCACGCGTCGCGACGGACTTGGAGCCAACTCCGTGCTGGCACTGGAAGTTTCGCGCGATGGTTCCTGGTGGGCAGGAACCTGGGGCGGGGGGCTCACGCGCTTCACGCCCGGAGGTTCGGAGACGTTGCATCCATCGGATGGTTTGCGCGAAGACAGCGTGCTGACGTTGCACGAAGACGCGGCGGGCGGTCTGTGGATCGGTTATTACGCCGCGGGTGTGAGCTACTTGAAGGACGGAATGCTCACGCATTTTGGTGCTGCAGAAAATATCTCCTCACGAATCCGCACGATCACCAGCGATGCGAATGGCGTGGTTTGGGCCGCTTCGGAGCGGGGACTGCATCGTTTGCAGGGCACTCGATTCGAGTTCATTCGTCTGCCCGGCATTTCGCAGGCGGGAGCGATGCTGATCGATTCGCAAGGACGCATCTGGGCCGGGGGCGCCGGTGGTGTTGGCCGGTATTTTCCCGAGACCGGCAAGTGGGAGCCGATGCCGGATGACCCTGCGGCCGAACATAACGTTACGCGTATCCTTGAGGACAGCGCGGGCACGATCTGGATTCTACGCGACGGGCTCTACATCCAACGCGTCCGTGAAAATCGTCTCGAGACATTTCGCATGCCGTCGAGCGTCGGCGTACTCACGTATTCAGGAATTGAATACGATGGATCGCTTTGGGTGAGCTTTCGCAATGGCGTCGCGCGCATCGGTCTCGCCGAGTTCGACGCCGTGGCGGCGGGGAGGAAGGCCGAGCTGGATTTCACGTTTTTCACCGAGCAGGACGGCATGCGTAGTCCTGCGCCGAATACAGCGTCGTCGCACGGTGTGGCCTTGCGCGGAGATGGCGCCCTGTTGTTTGCGACGAGCAAAGGTGTCGCGATCATTCATCCGGAGCGTATCCGCCACAACGAGGTGCCGCCGCCGGTCGTGATCGAGCGCGTCGTCGTGGACAAGGTTGATCGACAGGGTGAGGAGCTGCTGCGCATCCCGCCGGGGCGAGGCGAGCTGGCGTTTCAGTACACGGCGCTGAGTCTCACCAATGCGGCGGCGAACCGCTTCCAATACCGGTTGGTGGGTATCGACACCGATTGGGTCGATGCCGGCGGGCGCCGTGAAGCGCATTACGGCGGTCTGAAGCCGGGCGCCTACCGATTTGAAGTGCGCGGCTGCAACAACGACGGTCGCTGGAGCGATGCGCCGGCGGCGTGCGAGTTTTATCTGTTGCCGCATTTTTATCAGACATGGTGGGGCTGGGCGACGATGGGCGCGGGTGTCTGCGCGAGCTTTGCGTTGTTTTATGTTTGGCGAACCCGGCATCTGCGGCGCTTGCACGCGAAGATGTCGCGACTGATCGCCGCGCGTACGCATGACCTGCAGGCCGCGAAGGAAGCGGCGGAAAAAGCCAAGGACGCCGCCGAAGCGGCGAACCGTGCGAAGAGCGAGTTCGTGGCGAACATGAGTCACGAAATCCGCACGCCGATGAATGGAGTGATCGGCATGACCGAGCTCGCGCTCAGCGTCGCGCGCGATCGCGAACAAATCGATTATCTGCGCACCGCGCTCGCATCGTGCGAAGCGCTCATGACGGTGATCAACGACATCCTCGATTTCTCGAAGATCGAATCAGGCAAGCTTGTGCTCGATCCGGTGGAGTTCGATCTGGCGGAAACCTTGGAGACCGTCGCCGACACGCTCGCGATTCGCGCCGCGGGCAAGGACCTCGAATTGGTCTGCTGCGTAGATCCGCGTTTGCGCGGGCATTTCCGCGGAGACTCTGCGCGCCTGCGCCAAGTGGCGGTTAATCTCGTGGGCAACGCGCTGAAGTTTACCGAACGCGGTGAAGTCGTTTTGCGCGCTGAATGCATCGGCGGAGATGCGCAACGCGGACGGGTGCGTATCAGCGTCGAGGATACAGGTATCGGCATTCCGCCCGAACGAATCGCTTCTATCTTCGAGCCTTTCGAGCAGGCTGATGGATCGATGTCGCGACGCTTCGGCGGCACGGGACTTGGGCTCACCATCAGCCGCCGTCTCGTGAATCTCATGGGCGGTCAGATCGCCGTCGAAAGCACACCGGGCCAAGGCAGCCGTTTTCATTTTTCGCTAGAGCTGGAACGCCTCTCGTCCGCAGAAAAAGCCGCGTCTACCCGCCGCGTGTATGCAGGCGAGAAAGCGGTGATCATCGCGCGCACCGGCGCGCTAAGGACGGACCTCGCCGCGCGGCTGCACGAAAAGGGGCTGCAGGTCGAAACCATGGAAACGCCCACGGCATCGGCAGCGCGTTGGTGGTTTGTCGACGTGGAGCCGGGTCGCGGAAAAGAAGACGAAGCCATTGCGGCGGCTCGCGCGGTTGCGCCGGAGGGCGCGCGCGTGATCGCCCTCACCGCGATCGATCGTCCGCTCGATGCACAATATCTGAAAACGCTCAAAGCGGATGCTGCGCTGCGTCGTCCGGTGACGGAAAAACGTCTTGCCGATTGCTTCGAGCAACTGACCGCCGCACCTGCGCAGGTGGAGCCGGGCATTGCCGTAGAAACCACGGCGCGATCGCTGCGTGTATTGGTGGCGGAGGATAACGTAGTGAATCAACGTGTGACCTCGACGTTGCTTCGCAAGCTCGGCCACATTCCGGACTCAGCCGTCAATGGAGAGGAGGCGCTCGAGAAATTCACAAGCGGCCCATACGACATGATTCTGATGGATGTGCAGATGCCCGGCATGGATGGCATGGAGGCGACGCGGCGTATCCGAAAAATGGAGACAGGCAAGTCGGGCCGGGTGCCGATCGTCGCACTCACCGCGCATGCGATGAAAGGTTACGCCGAGCAATGCGTGGAGGCTGGCATGGACGACTACCTCACGAAGCCACTGCGCGCGCCGGAGTTGTCGGCGATGATCAATCGATTCTTCCCTGAGTGCGAAAAGGAAGCTGGTGACGAAGTTCTTCGCGGACGTCGTTGAGAAAAAACTGGCACGCGCCAAAGCATCGCGTAACGATATAAACGTGAGTTCCCGTTCCGATCTCCGGAAAAAATCTTTCAGCAAGGCCGACTATGAGCAATTGGCCGCGTGGCGTTATTCGCTTCGACGTTTTTTGCGTTTCAGCGAAGAGGCAGCGACGCAAGCGGGACTCACGCCTCAGCAGCATCAGGCGCTCCTCGCCGTGCAAGGCATGCCCGGCCGCGAGGAAGCGACGGTGGGCGAACTCGCGGAGCGACTTCAGCTGAAACATCACAGCACCGTCGAGTTGGTGAATCGTCTCGAAAACGCCGGTCTGTTGAAACGGTCGGTGGGGACGGAAGATGCGCGACAAGTGCTGTTGAAAGTGACGCCAAAGGGCTTGCGTCTCCTCGAAAAACTCACGGCGGCGCATCGCGCGGAATTGAAGCGCGTCGGCCCCGAACTCGCCGCGGTGCTTTCGGAGGTCGTGGCGTCCGCGTCCGAAAGCGAAACGGAATGAGCGCGTCGTTTGCGCGCCCGCCCGGGTGCTCTCTTTTTTCTTTATGAACCATATGCCGAATTCATTTCTGCGTCTTATTCCGCTCGTCGGACAAATGGGCCTCGCGGTGGGCGCGGGTTTCCTGATCTTCGCGCTGCTGTGAAGCGCTTCCGATACGCGCTCGATCCGCTTTGCGTGAGCGCTTGCGCGCTTTACGCGGTGAATCGCTTTGGCGTGAAACCGCATGTGGGATCGGAGTTTTTGCGCGGGCATTTCAACGACCTGCTGCTGATTCCCGCGGCGTTGCCATTTGTGTTGTGGATTAATCGCCGGCTTGGCTGGCGCCCGCATGACGCCCCGCCGAATGCTCGCGAGATCGCGCTGCACACAGCGCTCTGGGCGTTGATCTGCGAAGGCATCGGACCGCGATGGTTTCAGCAGGGCACCGCGGACTGGTGCGACGTCGTCGCCTACGCAACCGGAGCGGTGATCGCATGGATGCTGTGGAATCCGAAAAGCGCGCGGGCTCAGACGGAAGTCGCGTGAGGAGCTTCGATCGGCTCGCGCCGCATTATCGCTGGATGGAAGCGATGCTCGCGGGATCGATTCTGCAACGCGCGCGCACGCGATGGTTCGATCATCTGAGTGGACGACGACGTCTCTTGATCGTCGGCGAAGGCCCGGGACGAACGCTCGAAGTTATTCGGAGGCGACTTCCAGCGCTCGCGGTCACCGTTGTCGAAGCCAGCGGCGGCATGATCGCGGCGGCGAAACGACGACTCGCGAAAACGCAGATCGACGCTGAAAACGTGACATGGATTCACGCCGACGTGCGCTCGTGGCTCGCGGAAAGAACGGTGCGCACGAATGGTGAAAACGAGGCGAGATTCGACGCGGTGCTCACGCCCTTCGTGCTCGATTGTTTTTCGCCGAAGGATGTCGACGCGATCGTCGCCGGCATTGCGCGACAAACGAGCGATGACGCGCTTTGGTTGTTGTCGGATTTTTGCGTGCCGGCGAGCGGCTGGAAACGATGGCGTGCGCGCTGGGTGCACGGGGTGATGTATGCTTTTTTCCGCGCAGCGACACGCTTGGATGCGCGCCGACTCACGCCGCCGGATGATGCGTTGATGCGCGCGGGCTTTGCGCTGACGGAGCGCGCGTTGTTCAACGCGGAGCTCATCCACAGCGACGTGTGGACAACAAAAACGCCGCGGGTCGGCGGCGCTTTGACGAGAACGAAGTCGCGAGAATTTAGCTGAAGAACTTCAGGATGCGCCGCATCGACGCGACGAGCACATCGATGTCTTCCGGCGTGTTGTACACGTAGAAACTCGCGCGAACGGTGCTCGGCAGACCGAGCTTTTTCATGAGCGGTTGATTGCAATGATGGCCACCGCGCAGCGCGACACCGTCTTGGTCGGCGAAGGTGACGACATCGTGCGCATGCGCGTCTTGAAGCGCGAAGCTGACGAGGCCGCCGCGTTTACCTTTGGGACCGAGGATGCGGATGCCGGGCAGTTCGCTCAACGCGGCATACGCTTTTTCGGCGAGACCGTCATCGTGTGCGGCGATTTTGTCGCGACCGAGCAAGTCGAGATAATCCATCGCGGCGTGCAGGCCGATCGCATCGGCGACATTGGGCGTGCCGGCTTCGAAACGCTCGGGCGAGGGCTTCCATTTGCTTTGGAAAAATTCGACCTGCGAAATCATGCCGCCGCCGCCTTGCCACGGAGGCATCGCGTCGAGCAATGCGCGACGTCCGTAGAGAATGCCGATGCCGGTGGGACCGGCCATCTTGTGGCCGGAGAACGCGAGGAAGTCGCAGTCGATTTTTTGAACATCGAGCGGTTCGTGTCCGGACGATTGCGCGGCGTCGACGACAGTGATGGCGCCGACTTTTTTCGCGCGCGCGCAAAGATCGGCGACGGGATTGATGACGCCGAGCGTGTTGGAAATGTGCGTGAACGCGAAAATCTTCACCTCGGGCGTGAGGAGTTTGTCGAGCGAGTCGAGGTCGAGACCATGCTCGGCGTTTTCTCCGGCGACAGGCACGTAGCGCAACGTCGCGCCGGTGCGTTGCGCGAGCAGCTGCCACGGCACGAGATTGGAGTGATGCTCCATCTCGGTGAGCAAAATGACGTCGCCCGCTTTCAAGTTGGCGGGGCCCCAGCTTTGCGCGACGAGGTTGATGGATTCGGTGGTGCCGCGGGTGAAAACGACTTCCTCCGGTGCAGCGGCGTTGATGAAACGCGCGGCGCGAGCGCGGGCGGCTTCGTAGCCATCGGTCGCGCGCATGGAGAGCGCGTGGAGCCCGCGGTGAACATTGCTGTTGTCGGCTTCGTAGAAGCGCGAAAGCACATCGATCACCGTGCGCGGCTTGTGCGTGGTGGCGGCGTTGTCGAGATACACGAGCGGCTTGGAGCCGACGTGTTGATGCAGCACCGGAAAATCGGCGCGGACATCACGCCAGCCCTGAAGATCGACGCGCGGCGGGAGCTGCAAAACAGGAAGAACGGGAGCGGGCGCGGCGCTCATGGCTGGCCCTCCGGTTGTTTGAGCGCATCGATCGCGGCGTGCCACGAGAGTGTGGCGCATTTGATGCGGGCCGGATACGCGTGTACGCCGGCAAACGCGGCGAGTTCGGTGAATTCTTCGGGCTCTTCGCCGGTTTTCACGATGCGGGCGAATTCCTCGTAAGCCTTTTCAGCCTCCTCGAGATTTTTGCCCTTGAGCTGGGTGGTCATGAGCGAAGCCGAAGCCTGCGAAATGGCGCAGCCGGAACCTTCGAAACTAATCGCGTCGATGCGGCCGTCGGGCGTGGTGTGCAGGTAAACCGTGCAGTTGTCGCCACACGTCGGATTGTCGCCGGTGGCGTAGCGATTGGCCGTGGGCAGTTTACCGCGATTACGCGGCCGCTTGTTGTGATCGAGGATGACGGATTGATAGAGATCGCTGAGATCGCTCATGGAAGGCCCGGAACGTAGAGGAAACCGCGCCGGAGGCAAAGCCGGGTTTCAAAAGAAAACGCGGTTCGCAGGCGGAGCTCGCTGACAAGCCATTGCAACGCAAGGGGAAGACGCGCGAGGACGGCGGGCGCGCAGCGGACAATGCGGAGCATTGTCCCGACCTGGGCTGAGGCGGACGCGAGGCGTGAATGTGCGCGTGGCTAGCGCTGCTCTTCTAAGGATTCGTCGAGTTCCTTGATGAACTTTTCCTTCTGCGCCTTCTCTTTTTGTTTTTTGCGCCACTCGGCTTCCGCCTTGGCGTCGGCGAGAGAGATTTCGTGCGCAGCGCGTTCGCGGGCTTCTTCGGGAGTGAGATTCGGGTACAACGCGCGCAGCATGCTGGCGCGTTCGCGGACGCGCACTTCGGTCGACACTGCGGGCAGAGGCGCGGCGCGTTCCTGCACCGGGCTGTCCACGCAGGCGCAAAACATGAGCGAGGCGACGGGCGCCGCGAGAAGGATGAAACGACGAAGCGTGGAGTTCATGGGGTAAAGCCGAGGGACGTGCGCGCTGGTGACACGAGTGCCGCGAGCGGTGTCGTGTGTCACTAGACACCGCTCGCAGGGCGGAGTTCAGAAAGCGCGCGACAGCGAGACGGAACCGAACTCGTTGAACTCTTCGGGCTGTCCGTCGAATTCCCGGGTGCGGTAGGTTTGCGCGAACGTGAGCTGCCATTTGCCGGCGATCAGACCGAAGCCGTAGCTCAAGTCGGCCACCAGCGGTTTTTTGTCCACGCTGGGGCTGTCTTCCCACGTGTTGCCATCGAGAAAGATGTCGCGTGCGACGGCGCGTCCATCGGCGATGGCGAAGAGATAAAAGCTCCAGCTGCGGCGCGGCGAAACGCGCGGATCGTAGTCGTCGAGCGGTGCGTTCACCGTGCCGCCTGGACGGATGAGTTTCACGCCGAAGTCGCTGGGCAGATTGATGCCGAGGCGCACGGAGGCGCCGGCGTTGGCGTGCGTTTGTACATTGCCGAGGCTCGCGCCGAGATGCGGGATGAGGTCGACGCCGAGCGAGTTGCTGAACGCGCGCGCGTAGAGGCGCCAATTGCGTTCATAGATGACGTTTACGCCGACCTCATCTTCGAGCTGATATTCCCAGCCATTGGGACGCGAATCGTTGATCCATTCGTGTACGTGACGCTGCGTGGTGTCGGCGTAGGAATGCGGACCGATCATGCCGACTTGGATCGACAGCGTGTCCATGATCGTCGCGGTTTTGCTGACGAAATTGAGTTCCGCGTATGTCCAACCCGCGTACGGACGATCGTTGGGATCGGGCACGAATGCGTCGGTGTCTTGCGGCGTGTAGATGTTTTGGCCGAGTGCGAAGCCGAAGTTTTTCTGCGCGCCCTCGCGATTGATGAACGGAAGAACCTCCAAGAAACGTCGACGCGCCCCTTCGCGGCCCCACGTGCTCAAGTCGGCGGAGAGCCAGGAAAACTTCGCTCCATTGGTGTAGTGACGATCGGTGCCGCCGAAGTAGTCGTTCTCGAAATAAATGCTGAAGACGGGAGCGGAGCGTGCGCGCGCCGAACCGTTTTCATCGAGAGTAGGTCCCGGACCGGTGATGGACGGCGGCTCGCCCTCGGCGGATGTCGTCGCTTGTGCGAAAGCGGACGAAGAAAGCGCGAGCAAAACGGCTGCCGCGCCACCACGCATCGCGATAAAAGAAGAGGAGTGAAACAGTGTGTGCATGATGCCCAGAAAGTGGGCGGAGCACGGCGAATGTTCCCGATGGTGCGCGGTTTTATCGTTTATAAGTTATTGTTTTTCAGCGTAATGCAAAATGCTAAGTGGCGATGCTTCGAGGCGGGCAATGTGCAGTGCCGCACGGTTTTGCGCGCTCGAAACCTCCGGTGTTCAAACTCGCATGGTAGCGCACGCGGGAGGCTTACACAGCGTAACGCGCATGTCTGTATTTGATTTTTGGATACGTTACGGTCGTGCGAATGTCTGCGGGGGGCGTGGGATTTGACAGAAGCGTTTTTGTTTTTGCATACTCGAGAGGTGAAACCGACCCGGCATAGATCGAACGTCTTTCGCCCGCGCCTGCGCGCGGGAGTGGAGCCGTTCATCCTGCTAGGGTGACCGGTGTCGTGAGTTGAACGAATCGGGCTTGGGCGCAACTGCGCCGGCCGATCGTTACCACAGGCACCGGCAGCGAAACTCCACCCTGCGCGGAAAATTTCATCCGCGCGCCAACCAACTGCGTCCGTCGCCGCATGGGCTTTCTCACGGGCGCGTCCTCTCGTTCGCTAACTATGGAATTCAAAAACAATGTCCTCATCATTGGTTATGGCATCGTCGCGCAGGCGTTGCTGCCGATGTTGCTCAAACATCTTCGCGTGCCCGCGGAGCACATCACGGTGATCGATCTCGCGGATCGTGGCGGCACGTTGCGGCCATGGACGGCGCGCGGCGTGAAATTCGTGCACGAAAAAGTGACGGCGTTCAGCCTCGGTCGTCTGCTGTCCGCGCATGTGAAGCCGGGCGATCTGATCGTCGATCTCGCGTGGAGCGTGGAGTTCTTCGACATCATCCGCTGGGCGCACGACAACCAGGTGTTGTACGTGAACGCCTCGCTCGAGTCGTGGGATCCGTCCGCGGATTCGCAGCAGCGTCCGACGATGGACAAAACGCTTTATGCGCGCTACGTGCGCTTGCTGGCGCTGAAAGATAAATGGCGCGAAGGCCCGACCGCGGTCGTCGATCACGGCTCGAATCCCGGCCTCGTTTCTCATTTCACCAAAAAAGGTCTGCTCGACATCGCGGAGGCGGCGCTGCGCGAAAAAGTGCTTCCTGCGGCGCAGGCGAAACGTGTGCAACGTAGCGCGGAGGCGAAGGATTTCGCTGCGCTCGCGCAGGCGCTGGAGGTTCGCGTCATTCATTGCAGCGAACGCGATACGCAGCGCGCGAACACGGCGAAAGCGCCGGACGAATTCGTCAACACATGGAGTGTCGAAGGCATGTGGGAAGAATCGATCGCGCCGGTCGAACTCGGCTGGGGCACGCATGAGAAAACGCTACCGCCGCGTGCGCTGAAACCGGAGCATGGACCGCGCAATCAGATCGTGCTGCCGCAAATGGGCATGAACACATGGGTGCGCACCTGGGTGCCGGAAGAAGAGGTCGTCGGCATGGCGGTGCCCCATGGCGAAGCATTTGGCCTGTCGCATGCGCTCACGCTTCGCGATGGAGATCGCGCGGTGTATCGGCCGACCGTTTATTACGCATATGTGCCGAGCAACGATGCGCTCGTGTCGTTGCATGAACTGCGTGCCCGCAATTACGAACTGCATCCGCGCAAGCGCATCCTCACCGACGAAATCGTGACGGGCACGGATCGCGTCGGCGCGTTGATCATGGGCCACGCGTTTCGCTCGTGGTGGACGGGCAGCGTGCTCTCGATCGCGGAGGCGCGCAAAAAAGTGCCGGGCGTCAACGCGACCTCGGTGCAGGTCGCGGCCGGTGTGCTCGCGGCGGTGTTGTGGTCGCTACGCAATCCGCGGCGCGGGCTTTGCCTGCCCGAAGATTTGCCGCACGAGGAAGTGTTGCGCGATGCGAAGCCGTATCTCGGCGAGACGGTATCGGTGCGTTCGGACTGGACGCCGCTCGTGCAGCAACGCGTGTACTTCGAGGAAAACGAAGACGCGTGCGTCGATCGCGAGGATCCGTGGCAATTCCAGAACTTCGTTTTCCGTCCGTAACGAAAGCGCATCAGCCCGCGTTTGTCCGCTGATCCTGCGTGGCAAATGCGAGGCGCGCGGTGCGCAGACGATGACTCTCGGTTTGGGCGTGTTGTGCGAGCGCGCGTTGTTTGAGCGTGGCGAAATGGACGTGACGCAGCGCGGGATCTTCGAGCGTTTCAAGCGCGGTCCAGAGCGCGTGTTTGCCGAGGATGCCGAGCGAGAGCGCTTCGAGCGCTTCAAACGCACCGCGATCGCCGGACGGCGTGCGGCTGAGTTTGAGACGGCTGATTTTTTCGCCGAGACGCGCGAAGAGGTTTTTCACGCGACTCGGTTTGAACCCGAGATTGCGCACGAGCGTTTCGAGTTGCTGGCGATCGTGGGAAATCTCGCGAAAGAGATGCGCGGCGAGTTCGCGAAGCAGCGGGTCGCTGTCGTGACGCGCGAGACGCCGCACCATTTTTAGCGCAAAAGCGGCGCCGGCGAGGTGGTCGTTGAGGTAAGTGCCGATCGACGCGTCCATGATGTCGGGATAGTGCGCCGGTCGGGGCGTCAGTTCCGCTGAAAGAAAACGATACGAAACGCGCGCTGAACGGGCGGTTGACGCCGGTGAGCATTCCCAATCTCGTCTGAACATTGCGGCGAGGAGGCGGTCTTTTTTCGAACCCCACATCCCCATTATGTTTCTTGATTCACTCAGACGCTTTGGCGCGATCGCGGTGTTCGCGATTTTATCCGTCGGCGGTGCAACCGCGCAGACGTTTTCTGGAACGACGTTGATCGACTTCGATGCAGCCGGTTACGCGAACTACACGCTCTCGTTTCAGGCGGTGGTGACCGTCGGTGAGAATGGCTTGGCCACGGCTTATGCGGGATATGGCGATTTCGCGGAGATGTCGTACGGGAACCACGGCGAGGCCGGAGTGGGCATCGTTTTGGAAAACATCCAAAAAGTCGGCGGCCAATGGGTCGCGGCGACGGCGACGGTATCGGTTTACGATGCGGAAACCCAGGAGTACGAAACGTCGGTCTTTTATTCAGTGGCGCTCGATGCGGCCGGGGAAGTTTTCGGCGAAGCGGAGTTTGAAGACGACTCCGTGATCGCGGTTCGCGGCACGCTGACCGGTTTCTGAGCGGCGGACTTTCCAAAAACACAAGCCGGGTCACGCATCGAAGCGCGGCCCGGCTTGTTGTTTAGCATGCGTCGCGCGAAGGCGGCGCGGGAAGGGTTATTTTTTAGCGACGTTAAACAGTGTGCCGATCAGGTGGACGTTGTCCGTCAAATCTTCGACATCGATGCCGGTGATACTGAAGAGGCCGGACGTTTTTGCAAACTTGCCCGTGCCACCCGTGACCAGCAGCAGGCCGGTGAAAGGCCGCGGATAGTCGAGGCCGACTTGGATCAAGTGCACGCTGACCTCGAGATCGCCGCCGGGCAGATGCAACGCGCCCGAACCCTCGATGAAGGTCGTGCCGGTATTGAAATCGATATTGGCGACATACGCGAGATGACCGGTGAACGCCCCGAGGCCGGAGAGTTTGCCGGTTTGCTCGGCGAGGATGGAAAGCGTGCCGTCAGGATTCTCCTGCAAATCCACGAGCGTGGACTGCGCGGCTCCTTGGGTAATAACGATGTTTTTGGGGAGAAGCGGAGAGCCGAACGCGAGGCTGGAAATCGTGAGGGCGACAATAACGCTCAGCGCGCGAAAGGCGGAGCGGAAGGGTGAGGTTGAGCGAATAACGTTCATGGTTGGGGAAAAGCGAGGCCGCTTGGACCCGGATTCCCCCGCGTAGTTCGCGCGTGCGCTTCGAATGATGCAGCGCAATTTGCCCGCTCGCGAAATGAGCTCTACGCACACTTCGCGAACACGGGCGATGTTGGTTACACCAATGACTTCACAAGCTCTTCCCGATCGCCGGGAAGAAGATCCATCGGGGCGATCTCGGGCATGGTGTAAGCGCCGGGACGCAGCCGGAGCGCCGCCGCACGCGCGCACGACACCATGATCTGCGCTGTGAGCGCAGGGTTGTTGATCGTCATGCGGAACTCAAAGAGCTGGTTGTGCGTGGTGCCGCTGACGCCCTTGCGCTCCATGCGCACGCCGTGGCCGACGTCCTTGAGCGCATCGATGCTCGGGACGGCGAACACGCGCGTGTCGTCGTTGACGAAATAGTCGTCGGACTTGATCGCCTTTTCGACGGTTGCGAAATCCGCGCCGGGCTCGAGCTCCACATAAACCATGCGACGGTGCACGCCGGTGCCGGTCGGGATGGTCATCGAGAGTGCGTCTTTTACGCCGGGTTTGCTCTTCGCACAAACCGAGTGGCCCATGCTCATGCCGGGACCAAAATTGGTGTAAGTGATACCGCGGGGTGCCATCGCGAGCAGGAGGGCGCGGAGGACGGAATCGCTGCCCGGATCCCAGCCCGAAGAAATGACGGCGACGCTGTTGTGCTCTTTGCCGATCGCATCGAGCGACTGGCGAAGATCCCAAAGTTTTTGGCCGTGAATATCGAAGCTGTCGACGGTGTGGATGCCCTTGCGCAGATAGAGCGGCGCGGTCTCGGGAATGCTGCGCGTGGGGCCGCAGAGGAGCGCGGCGTCCACTTTGCCGAGCGCTTCGACTTGGTCGGAAATGGTGACGTCCGCGAGTTCGGGCGGAACCTCAGACTTGGACGCGTTGCGGCGGATGACGCCGGCGAGCTCCATGTCGGGGGCGGCTTGGACGGCTTCGACGGCGGAACGGCCGATATTGCCGTAGCCGACGACTGCGATGCGAAGGGTTTTGCTCATGGGATCGAGCACTCAAACGCACGGCCGCACACTTGGAAAGTCCGCAGTCGATTTGGGGGTTAATGAAAAACACCCGGCCGCGCGAACGACCGGGTGTGATGACGCAAGAACGCACCGTGTTACGCGGGTGCGGAAGGGAGGCGCATTAAGGCGCGACGAATTGCCAATGCTGATTCTGGCTGGAGCCATCGCTCCAGAACTCCACCACGGCGCCGTTCGTATTGGCGCCGCCGGTATCGAGGCATTTGGCGTTGGCGCGATTGATGAGTTTATAATAACCGGAGCCGACCGCGGTGATGGTCCACTGCTGATTAAAGCTCGGTGAATTGCTCCATTGAGCGACCGGTGTGTCGTTGGCGGAATTGTTTACGCTATCGAGATATTTCCCGCCGGTGACACAGCTGATTTTATAATAACCATTGCTGAACAAAACATTCCAACGCTGGTTGTTACTGGCGCTGGATGACCATTGGGCGACGGTCGCGCCATCGGCGGTGGAGCCGAGATTGTCGAGATAACGCCCGGTGACCCGATTGCGGATTTTATACGTGCCGTTGGCGATCGGTTGAGGCGAAGGCATATTCACACCAGCGGCCACCGGCCAGCCATTGCTCCAGCTCACAGTGGTGATGCGCAGCTTGGCATTTCCATTATCGTTTCCGTCGTAGAAATGATACGTGAGTTTTCCCTCGCCGATACCGACATGACCGGGGCCGATGTAGCGACCGTCGCGATTCGGCAGGAAGGTGCTGCCGCCGTTGTTGAGCAAACTCACGCCGTTTTTATCGAGATAAGGGCCTGTGATGGAGGTCGATCGGCCAACTTGTGTATAATACGAGCTGCTGGTGCCGCTGCAGCAAAGACCGCGTTGAAAGAATAGATAATAATAACTGCCGTTCTTCACCAAATACGGTGCTTCGACATCGCCCGGGACGAGCAGCCAGCGGCTGGTGCCTTGGCGAAGTCCGGTGGACGGATTGAGCTGGATGAGATCGATGCCCGATTGCCAGTTGCCATAGGTCATCCAGAGATTGTTTCCATCACGCAGGATGGCGGGATCGATGGCATTGTTGGCGGCGACGATCAGACCGCGATCGGTCCAAGGGCCGGCGAGATTGGGCGCCGTGGCGAGGCCGATGGCGGCTGCTGCGCCACTGCCGGCACATGAATAATACAAGTAATATTGATTATTCATATAGATCACATCCGGCGCCCAGAATTGGCCGTTGAAATTATTGACGTAGTTATTGATCCAGCCCGGCCAAGTGCCGACCGGGAAAACAGTGTTTTCCACACGCCAGTCGGAGAAGTTGGCGTTGCTGGACGACATCGCCCAAACGCCGTTGCCGGTGGTGAATATCCAGTAACGTCCATCGGTGTTGCGGACCATCGTGGAGGGATCGTGGCTAGGTGGCTGGGCGTGGAGCAGGCCGGTGCCGAGCGCTAGCAAAAAAAGCCAGGCGAGGAGGCGGCGGATAAGCGGTGGGGTAGTGACTGATGCTTTCATGACTTTTGGGGTGATTCGGCGAGCGGGGTAGTGCCGGAAGCGACGTCTCGCCGGCCATCGCGGCCGGTTGTCACCCCTTCATGCGCTGTCTCGAGTCAAAACCCGTCATCGTGAAGATGCGTGCGTAAGTTTTCCGGTGGACGTATCGGTGAAAAATCGGACGGCCGGGGACGAACCGGGATCCTCCCGGATGCTTGGCGTCCCGAAATTGTATCGAGTCTTTCAATACACACGGGAGCGTGGTGATTGCGCGTAGCGTTCGCGGACACGCCTCTTACGGTACGACGTTCGACGTGCTCTGTTGAGTGGCGTAAACACGCATCTCGTGATGCCTTTCCGCGTCTTTGTTACGTGGGCGATGCCCTTGGTAGTGTGACCCCATTTCAGTTCTCCCCATGAATATCCTGCGTGTTTCGTTTTCTCGTTGGCTGTTGACCGGCGCTGGTTTGTTGGCGGCGGGCGTTTCCGCAGTTATGTCCGCGGCGGGTACGGCGCCGGTATCGGTTTATCCGGTTCGGGTTGATGGCTTCACGCAATCGCTCGATGGCATCTGGTCGTTCAAATATCTCGAAGGCCAGGAGGCGGGCGACGACGCGGGATTTGTTGCCCCGACGTTTGATGTCTCGGCGTGGAATTCGATTCGCGTGCCGGGTAACTGGGAGCTGCAGGGTTTCGCCGAGCCGAAGTATGCGTTGGAGCTAAAGAGCGGACTCGGGCTTTATCGTCGTTCGTTTCAGGTGCCGTCGAGTTGGCGCGAACGCGCGGTTTATCTGCGTTTCGAAGGCGTCGCCTACGGCTTCGAGGTTTGGGTGAACGGCGTGCATGTCGGCAGTTCGAACGCCGGTGCGTATGCGCCGCACACCTTCGACATCACGCGTGCGCTCAAACCAGACGCGGATGCGGAAAACATCCTCGCGGTCAAAGTCACCACGGTGCCACAGGGCTACGAGTTCGACGTCAATGACGACTGGGCGCTGTCGGGTATTTATCGCGAGGTGACTTTGTTTGCGCTGCCGCAAACGCATGTGCGCGACATCGCGACGCACACGGCCCTTTCGCCGACGGGCGATGCGCAGCTGCATGTTGCCGTGAAAACGAACAACGGCGACGCACGCGTTCACGCACGCTTGCTGGATCCGCGGGGAGCGCACGTCGCGGAGTTTGATTTGCCGAGCGATGCGAAAGGTCGTCATGCGACCTCGGTGAAGATTGCCGATCCGCATTTGTGGACCGCGGAAACGCCGTCGCTTTATCGCCTGCAGCTCACGGTGTCGGCGCGCGGAGAAACATTGCAGACGATTGAAGAGCGCATCGGGTTGCGCGAAGTTTCCATCGTCGATGGCGTGCTTCTGCTCAACGGCCGCCCGATCAAGTTGCGCGGCGTGAATCGTCACGATCTCAGTCCCGATACGGGTCGCGCGGTGACGGAGGAACAGATGCGGCGCGATCTGGAGTTGATGAAACGCGGCAACATCAACTTCGTGCGCACGTCGCATTATCCCTCGCATCCGCGTTTCATCGAGCTCTGCGACGAACTCGGCTTCTACGTGATGTGCGAAGTCTCGATCGGCAAGGGCGAGGAGCATCTCGAAAAACCCGAGTATCGCGACACGGTGCTGGCGCGCGTGGAGCCGACGGTCACGCGCGATCGCAATCGCGCGTCGGTCATCATCTGGAGCATCGGCAACGAAAATCCGGTGACTGAAATCGAGATGGAAGCCGGGCGTCTCGCGAAGCAGCTCGATCCGTCACGACCGATCTGCATTCCGAAGATTGGCAGTTATTTCGCGAAGAACTACGATCGCATCCCCGAGTTCGTGGACATCTTTTCGCCGCATTATCCGGTGAATGCGACGGTGCTCGATTACACGACGAAGCTGCGTCGTCCGACGATCTTCACCGAATACGCGCACGCGCTCGGTCTCGCGACGGATCGCGTCCAGGGGCAGTGGGAGATCATCCAAAGTCATCCGCATTTCGTGGGTGCGGCGGTGTGGCATTTTATGGATCAAGGCATCCTCCGCCGCAGCGCGGAGCCGGTTGATCGAAGCCAACCGACGATGTATGCGTGGATCGACCGGCATCATTATTACGACACGAACGGTAACGATGGCGCGGACGGCATCGTGTATGCGGATCGCACGCCGCAGACCGATTTCTGGCTCGTGCGAAAAGTGTACGCACCGGTGCAAATCGAAGAACGCTCGGCGGCGGTTGAGCCGGGGCGACGCGAGATCGCCGTCACGGTGGAAAACCGTCACGATTTCCGCGGGCTCACCGGCATGAAGCTCGTCTGGTCGCTCACGCGCAATGGCCGCGAACTCGAACGCGGTGCGCTTCCGTTGAGCGCCGCTGCTCGCGAAAAAGAACGCGTGGCGATCGGCGTGAATATTCCGTCGGACGCGGCTGATGATGTGTTGCTGCTCGAGCTGCGCTGTCTCGACGAAGACGGTCGGCAGATCAACGAGCGCACGCTGATGCTCGAACAACCGCGGGCGAACATCGCCGCGTGGACGACGCAATTGCCGACGAGTGCGCTGCGCGTCGACGAAACTACCGACGCGATCACGATCGCGCATAAACGTTGGACACTCGCCGTGAAGCGCACATCGGGCGAACTCGCGATTCGCGATCGCGCAGGACGCGTGTTGGTCGCAGGCATTTATCCGCACGCGGGGCGCCAGCCCACGATGTCGGAAGTGAACACCGGCAAGAAAGCCGGACTCTGGCTCGCCTCGACGCTCACGCAGATCGAGTCGCCCACGCTGACGGTTTCGCACGAAGGCGATGTTGCACTGCTCTCGGTCAAAGGCCGTTATCCGCGTCCCGGCGCCACGGAGCAGGCGTTTGTCGGCGGATATGAAGCGGCGATCGCGGCGAATGGCGTGATCACGCTCCGCTACGATTTCACGATCGAGCATGCGAAAGGACTTTTCTCGGAAGCCGGTCTTTCGGTGGCGTTGCCGGCAAGCGCGACGGAGTTTCGTTGGTTCGGTCAAGGACCGTACGCGGGTTATCCCGGCAAAGATCGTCTCACGGAAATCGGCCTCTATCACCTCACACGCGACGATCTGCATTTTCAGGGAAATCGCCGCGAGACGCAGCTCGCACTGCTGACATCGCCTGGCGGCGCAGGCGTGGCATTGGTGACACCATCCGCGGATGTCGCCGTCGAACGCGCGGGCGCACAAACGTTGCTGAGCCACAACGCGGTGATCGCGGGACTCGGCAATAAGTTCACGCCGCCCGAGACCACCATCGACGCCGCGACGCTACCGCGGATCACCGGAGCGTTTTCACTCGTGCCGCTCGACGACGTGTGGCCTGCCGCGCTGGTGCGCATTTTCGGCGAACCGGCGGCGGCGACGCAGGTATTTTCGCCGTTCTACCATAGCTACGACCAGTAATCGGTTGCGCCTCCACTTTGTGGAAACAGCCGCAGGCTTCAACGGCATGGCGGTTGTGTTGACCAGCGATCGATTGACGCCCAACCGTCCATCAACCGCGCGTGATGTCGCGCGCGGCGCTTTCACCCCAATCAACCCGGAGCCATTATGAGAATGTCGCACGCGGAGCGTGAGTATTTCCTCACGGTCGCAACAGCAGGAACTCGTTATTTGGAATACGGGTCAGGCGGCAGCACCAAGCTGGCTGTGCAGTTGTCGAATCTGCGTCACATCGTGTCCGTCGAATCGGATCCAAACTACATCTCGAATCATGTGCGCGATGACGACGTCGTGCGCGGGGCGGAGGCGGATGGTCGTTTGCGTTTTTTGATCATCGATATCGGCTCGACAGGGGAGTGGGGACATCCGCGCGACGAATCGAAAAAATACCTTTGGCCCAATTACGCGCTCGCTCCGTATCTCGCGGGCGAACGTCCTGACACGATTCTGATCGACGGGCGTTTTCGGGTGGCGTGCGGATTGGTCGCTGCGCTCGAGGTTCCGGCCGCGCGTGTGCTCGTGCATGATTACACGGATCGCCGGCAGTATCATTTGTTGGAGGAATTTTTCACCGTCGTGCGTCGCGTCGATACGCTCGTGGAGCTCGCGCGGAAACAGATCTTCGACGCGGGGCGGGCGCAGGCTTTGTTGAAAAAATATCTCTACGCGCCCGCAGACGCGCCCCAGACGCTCACCTTGCGCGCGCGCAGTCGTGCGCGGGTTTTGCGGCAACGACTTTTGCACTTATGATAAGCGGAATTCGCGCATGAGTGTGCACGTCGTACGTCTCGGAACGCCCCGCTTGCCTGGTGAAGGTCTTCGCATCGGCACGGTGCGACGTCCGCCGCGCGGTGTGCCGAAGGCGAAGTTTTCATCGGGCAACTGGTACGACGTGTGGTTTCCGAATCTGGCGCCGTCGCCCGCCACGATGGCGATCGCGCTCAAAGGGAAAACCGATGCCGATTGGGCGCGGTTCGCGCGGAAGTACAAAGCCGAGATGGCCACGCCCGCGGCGCGCCACGATCTGCAGTTGCTGGCGGCGCTGTCGCATACGACGGATTTTTCGGTCGGCTGTTATTGCGAAAACGAAGCGCGCTGCCACCGCTCGCTCTTGCGTGAGTTGTTGCAGGAAAACGGCGCTGCGCTCGCCTGAACGGGTCGCTTATTTTTCCGTGCGTTTGGCGGATTCTGCGGCATGGTATGTGTTTCCATGTCCGATCTCGCCCAACTCGTCACATCCATCGCTCAACGCGCCCGCGCGGCGTCGCTTGTCCTGGCGACGACCCCGACTGCGCAAAAAAACGCGGCGCTCTCCCGTCTGGCCGAATTGATCGAGCAATCGCATGAACCGATTCTCGCGGCCAACGCCAAGGACCTTGCTGAAGCGGAAGCGAACGGACTGACGAAAGCGCAGATCGAGCGCCTCACGCTCAATCCCCAGCGTCTGGCCTTGCTTGCGGAGAGCGTGCGCCAGGTGGTCGCGCTGCCCGATCCGGTCGGCGAGCTTTTGGACGAAACGACGCGCCCCAACGGTTTGCGCATCCGCCGCGTACGCGTGCCCATCGGCGTGATCGGCATCATTTATGAAGCGCGCCCGAACGTGACGATCGATTGCGCGATTCTCTGTTTGAAGAGTGGTAACGCGGCGATCCTTCGCGGCGGCAAAGAAATTTTCCACACCAACACCGCGCTCGCGACCTTGATCACGCAGGCGCTTGAACACGCGGGCATCCCCGGCGATGCGGTGCAGCTCATTCCCACGACCGATCGCGCGGCGCTCAATACGCTGCTCACGCTTGATCAATACGTGCACTGCATCATCCCGCGCGGTGGCGAGGGGCTCATCCGTTTTGTCGCCGAAAACGCGACCATTCCCGTCATCAAGCACTACAACGGCATCTGCTTCGTCTATCTCGACAAAGCCGCCGATCCCGCGCTCGCCGAGACGATCACCGTCAACGCCAAGGCGCAGCGCGTCTCCGTCTGCAACGCCGCCGAACAGCTCTTGGTTCATCGTGACGTGGCCGCGTCGCTCCTGCCGCGCGTGGCGCGTGCGCTTCGGGCGAAAAACGTCGAACTGCGCTGCGACATCGCGAGCGCGGCGATTCTCACGCACGAAAATATTCCCTCCACGCTCGCGACCGATGCGGATTATCGCACCGAGTTTCTCGATTACGTGATCGCCGTGCGCATCGTGGATTCGCTCGAGTCGGCCATCACCATCATCAATCGCGACAGCTCCGCACACAGCGATGCGATCGTGACGACGGATGAAACCGCGGCCCGCCGCTTCCAAGCCGGCGTCGATAGCGCGGCGGTGTTTTGGAACGCATCGACCCGCTTCAACGACGGTTTCGAGTTTGGTTTCGGCGCCGAGATCGGCATCAGCACGGATCGCCTCCACGCACGCGGGCCGATGGGTCTGCGCGAGCTGTGCACCTATAAATTCCTCGTCGATGGCACCGGTCAGGTGCGAGGTTGACGCACCGGGTGCGTAAGTCGCGCGCCCAAGGTGATTTTCCCGTATTGGACTCCCGAGAATTTTTCCTAAACAAGCTGCGCGAACAGGTGTCAGTGTTCATCATGGCCACGAGCAAACCACTCCCGATCATTCTGGCCGCGTGCCTGACGGCATCCGCTGTGGCACAAACGCCGGAACAAGCCCCCGAACAACCCCCGGCGTCGGAGCAATCGTCGACGACCACCACCACGACGCGCACGCGTGGCATTTCCCGCGAAGCCTCCGCCGCGCTCTCGGCCGCCTATCGTTATCAACCGCCGCCGCCCGAGCCGGAAGAAACCGATGAAGACTTGGACATGCGCGAAGTGGATCGTCCGCGCAACGAGATCATCCGACTGCCGCGTTATCTCGTCGAAGAGCAGCGTCCGCCCATTTTCTCCGAACAAAATCTCTACAACCGTCAGCAGCTCGAGAAGCTCGCCGCGCAGCGTTACCTCAGTGAATTCCACCGCAACATGCTGAGCCGCTACCGCATCGGTCGCGAAGACCAGGCCTTTGCGCAGTTGATGTATCAGGAGAATCAGCGTTTGCAGTCGCTCTCCACGTTTGGCCAGCAAGCCTCGCTCTACCGCGCGGCTGGCGATGAAGAAAAAGCCGACGCTGTGGAAGAGCAGGCGAACTCGAGTTTTGTGCGCCAGCCCGATGTCGGCACGACGCGCCTGCCCGGAGCACCTTTCGGAATCCAGCAACCGCGCTGAGTCTCGATCGCGGCGGCGTGTTCAGTTTTTTCGCCGTTTTTCCATCCCAAAATATCGCAACGGGCTGGTTTCAAACGATCGTGGGAAAACCTGCCGCCGTGCTTGCCGCGCGCGTGCCAGTGCTATTTACCCGTGGCCTCCGATGGAAACATTTCTGATCGAAGTGCCCGTGCCCTCAATGGGTGCAACCGTCAACGAACTCACGGTGATCGATATCGTGGTGCAACCCGGCATGACCGTGACCAAAGGTCAGAAGCTGGCGGAGCTCGAAAGCGATAAGTCGGTCTTCGAATTTGAATCGCCCTGCGCTGGCACCATCCGGGAGGTGATCGGCCGCGCGGGCGATATCCTGACGACCGGCGCGCCTTTCCTGCGCATCGAAACCGCCGACGCGTCGTTAAAACACCTCGAGGTCTCCGGCGCCACCGCCGCGGCCCACGCGCCCGTGGCTGCGCCCTCCGCGCCCGCTCCGATGAAAACCGCACCGACACCCGCTGCGCGTCCGGCTCCCGTGCATCGACCGGCCCCAGTGTCGGCTCCCGCGGCCAACGGACTTCTTTGGACGCCCCGCGCGACCAAACTCGCGCGAGAGGCGGGACTCGATCCGGCCACGATCACGGACATCGAAGCCACGGGCCCGGGCGGACGTGTTTCCGGCGACGATGTCGCGCGCTATTTGGAAACGCACAAAACCGCTCCCGCCGCCGCTCCGGCCGCGGCTGTTGGCGAAACGGCGGCTCCCGCGACCGAGACGGTTTGCATCGCAGGTGTCGGCTACGCGATTCCTTCGGGCATCCGCTCGAACAGCGAAATCTTGAAGGCCTTTCCGGATATGACGGAGGCCGAGGTCATCAAACTCACCGGCATCCGCGAACGTCGTTACGCGGTCGCCGGCGAGACCGCGACGAGCCTCGCGACGACGGCCGTACGCCGGGCGCTCGCGCAGGCCAACATGGATGTCCAGGAAATCGACGGCGTCATCATGGCCACGCTCATTCCCGATCAACCGGTGCCTGCGATGGCGAGCGCGCTGGCCAAGGAACTGGGCATCCCACGCGCGTTGGCGTTTGATCTCAACGCGGCCTGCTCCGGCTGGCTCTACGCGCTGGAAGTCGGTCGTGCGTTCATCCACGCGGGAACGGCGAAAAAACTGCTCGTGGTCACGGCCGAGTTGTTGTCGCGCATCACCAATCCGCGCGATCACGGCACGGCGTTTCTCTTTGGCGACGGCGCGGGCGCGGCGATTTTGACCGACGCTCCCGGCGGCCATCGTCTCGCGCGCATGGCGCTTTCGGGCGATGCGGATCAGTTTGCCGCGATCCAACGTCCGGGCGGCGGCGCCAACCGGCCGTTCCCCGACCCGCAAGGCAAGGACCAGGAGGATTTCTTCCTGCAGATGAATGGTGGCGCGGTGTTCAAGCACGCCGTCATCGCGTTTGCGGATCAGATCGAGGCGACCTTGAAACGCCACAACCTCAAGCCCGAGGACATCGCGTGGATCGTGCCGCATCAGGCCAACGAACGCATCCTGCGCGCGGTCGGAAAACGCGTGGGAATTCCTTACGAAAAGTTCGTCGTCACGATCGGCAAATACGGCAACACGTCGGCCGCGAGTGTCTCGATGGCGCTCGGCTGGGCGGCGGAAGAGCAGATCTTTAACGAAGGCGACAGGATCATCTTCTGCAGCGTCGGCGCCGGCCTGACCTTCGCGGGCGGTTTGCTTGTGTGGTGAGTGTTTTCTCGGCGGGAGGGGCGGAGGGCGGGCTGAGGAACAGAGGGCTCACGCAAAGGCGCGAAGGCGCAAAGAAAACTTATGACGGAAAACGAGGTGGCGAGGGAGGTTGTGGATGTGGCTTATCATATCCATGTGGAGCTGGGGCCGGGTTTGTTGGAATCGGTGTACGAGGCCGTGCTGGCATCCGAGCTGGCTGGTCGCGGTTTATCCGTGGTCAGACAGCAGGCGGTGAGGATTGAATTCAACGGATTGAATTCAACGGATTGATTTTCGACGAGGGATTCAGAGCGGATCTGGTCGTGGAGAACCTCGTGATTGTTGAGCTCAAGTCTGTAGAGCAACTTCACCCCGTGCATAAAAAGCAGCTGAAGACATATCTGAAATTGTCCGGCAAGCGGCTGGGGCTGCTGATCAATTTTTGATCGGCTCTATTTAAGGACGGCGTGTCCCGCGTGGTGTTGGGACTTCCCGAAGGTAAGCCGGAGTTTTCTCCGTAACGTTGCGGCTTCGCGGCTTTGCGTGCGACCAGTCTGAAGTTCGGAATTGCTCACCCAAAGGCGCCGAAGGCGCAAAGAAAGCCGGTGAAATTTAAGCCGTGAGTGCGGAGGCGACCGTGAGTGCGACGGGATTGGTTTCCCGCATGACCTCCAGTTAAGCCCTAACGTTGATAAGGGTTAAGGGGGCTTTCGCTATATACAATCGATTCCCCTCCGCAAAGAGCGATGAAGACGATAAGTGTTTTCATGCTGAACCCTTCTGTGCGGACGGAGCCGCTTTCCTAGCTGTGTGCAAAGAATGCGGTAGGGGAACTGCGCCGGGTTGTTAACGAGTATTAACCGCGTGGCGGTCTGTGAACTCGGGCGTCAGGTGTTTGAGCGATATCTTGATCGGGCGATCGACGGCCGTGGTGTAATTGACGATTCGCACTTGGGCTTCCAGACGCTCCTTTTCGAAAATACAATTCGTGCAGCGATGGACCGATTCGACGATCAGTATCGTGCCAGGCGTCAGGGTGTCGCGGGTGACGAGTTCCGGTCCTGACCAGGTGGGCGAGGTGGGGTGTATGGAATATAGATCGATGACCTTGCGATAGCCGGGTGGAAGATTCACGCCGGATAGATGCATGGGAACCTTGAGTGTATATTGAGCGCCGACGTATGCCGAGAACGCCTGCTCGTGGCTGACTTCCTGAAACTTGGCGGGTATATGACAACCCGGCGTAATCGCCAGCATGGCAACGAATGAAGCGACGGCTCCCGCACGAAGGATATTCATGGTTTTAGACGTTACGCAGTGCCGCCATTCAAGACCGGGCTGCGACTCCCGTGGGGTTTGTTGACGAATAAAAGCCGGCGCTCAATCGCCGAGTTCGTGGGCGGTCACGCTGAGGGCGTAGGTGGCGGCGGTTTCGCAGCGGAGCACCAACGGGCCCAGCGTCGCAGGACGAAATCCGGCGCGGATGGCGGCTTCGACTTCGGCTGGACTAAAATCGCCTTCCGGGCCGATCAGCCAAGTCACACGGCGCAATCGACGACCGAGGGTGGCGCGGGCCTCGGCGAAAAGCGTTTTGAGCGGTTGGGCGCCGGGGTGAAGGCTCGCGATCAGGGCGAGATCCGGGGCGTTTGTGGTGCCAAGACTCGGCATCGAACCGCCCAGAAAGGTTTCGAGCGGTTGCACGGGGGCAATCTCCGGAAGCCAGGGATTGCCGCACTGTTTGGCCGCTTCGAGCGCGACGGTGCGCCATTTGTCCGTCTTTTTGTCCTGACGCTCTCCATCGAGATGCACCTGCGTGCGTTCGCTTACAATGGGCACGATGCGTGCGGTGCCGATCTCCGTGGCTTTGCGAATGATCCCGTCCATGCCCGGGCCTTTGGGTAGCGCTTGGGCAAGGGTGATTTCATGGGCGAGGGGAGGAGCTTGGCGCGCGGTGCGCACGGTGAGCACGGCCGCGTTTTTGGCATGGGTGGTGAGTTCGCAGTCCCATTCGGTGCCCTTGCCGTCGAAAGCGACGACCGGATCGCCGCGGCGGGCGCGGTTGACGACCACGAGATGGTGCGATTCGCCGGGAGATAGGTGGAGAGTCGTCGGATTGATTTCGGGAGTCGGGCAATAAACGCGGAAGTCGGGCATGGGAGAGGCTGGCGAGCGCCGGAAACCGAAAACAGTAAGGGCGCTGGCCTCGTGAAAGACCAGCGCCCTTGCCGACTTTTAGAAACTACAAACTATGACTACCAAAAAGAACGGAGTAACTGACGCGGGGTAAGACGCAGCCTGGGGCACAGCGTTCAAAAAATTCCGGGATTTTTTCTGAAAAATCTGCGCCTCTCCGCGGCCTTCCTTGGCCGCAAGCCTTCTTCTTGCGTTACTCGTTGGTGCCCAGAGTCGGGGTCGAACCGACACTCCTTTCGGAACAAGATTTTGAGTCTAGCGCGTCTGCCAATTCCGCCATCTGGGCGCAACCGAACGAGAGCCGCCAACGTAGAAACGAAGGCCCGCGTGTAAACGGAAATTTTTGGGTCTCGTGCGGCTCAACCGCTCCGGGTGCCGTGATGCGGTCATCGCGGGGGCGTTGTCGGTGTGCTCGGGGACGGGCCGCCACATTACGGGCTTCCTCTTACGGGCTTTTCCGCGATTTTGTTCTCCAACCTCTTAGGTCGGTCTCCCGTCTGTCCCTCTCCCATCTTTTTGTCCTCATGAAGTCGTTTGTTGTACTCGTTTTTTCCGCACTGATGACGCTGGTGTCCGTGGCGCAGGGAGCGCTCACGGTCTCCGGTCTTCGCGTAGAGGACTTGGAAGCGCCATTCGGCGTGGATATCGCCCGGCCGCGGCTCGGCTGGAAACTCGCGTCCGATGTGCGCGGCGATCTGCAGACCGCGTATCAAGTGCTTGTCGCGTCCTCGGAGGAAATTTTGGCGCGCGACCAAGGTGATTTGTGGGACAGCGGTCGTGTGATTTCGGGCGACACTTTATTTATTCCGTATGCGGGCAAGCCGCTGAGCTCGTCCCAACGCGTCGTCTGGAAAGTGCGCGCGTGGGATGCCGCGGGAAATCCTTCGGCGTGGAGCGAGCCGGCGACGTGGATCATGGGCGTCCTTGGCGAAACAAAAAACGCCGGCTGGCAGCCGCAGGCGCGCTGGATCACCGACGCCGATTTGCTCACACGTACACGCACGGCGCTGGGTTTTAGTTCCGACGTCACGACCGATGAGAACGAAGTGAAATGGGTGCAGCTCGATCTCGGTCGCATGGTGAAGATCGACCGCGTGCGTCTCTACGCGTTGCGACACACCGTTCATGAACGCTTCGGTTATCCGCGTCGGTTCAAAGTCGAGGTCGCCAACAACGGCGCGATGCTCGCCGCCACGGTTCTCGCCGATTTCACGAAGGAAGATTACAACCCGTGGCTCACACGCACCGACATCGCTGCGCCGGAGGGCGGCGTGATGGGACGTTTCTTGCGCGTCACCGCGACCAAACTCCGCGCGTTCGACGATTTCGCCTGTTTTGCGCTCAGCCAGATCGAGGTGTTGTCGGACGGAAAAAATATCGCGCCCGGCTCGAAGGTCACCGCGAGTGATTCGCGTGAGGGGGGATTGTGGTCCTCGGCTGCCGTGGTCGACGGGCTCGGGCTTCCCGGCGCCAATCCGCGCGCGAACGACGCGATTTTGCTGCGCCGCGAATTCACCGTGAAGCCAGGCCTGCGTCGCGCGATTTTTCATGTGTCGGGACTCGGCCACTACACGCTTTCCGTGAACGGCGCGTCGGCCACGAATCGTCTGCTCACGCCTGGTTGGACGGAGCCTTCTCAAACCGTCCTCTACGACACGTACGATCTCACGGAGAAACTTCAGTCCGGCGCCAACGCGCTCGGACTCACGCTCGCGGGAGGCATGTACAACGTGCAGGAAAGCAAAGGCCGTTACGTGAAATTCGCATCGGCGTTTCGTCCCCTCGTGGCCTTTGGTCAACTGCGACTTGAATACGAGGATGGCTCGGTCGAATTCGTCGCGACCGATCCTCAGTGGAAAGTCGGGAAAGGCCCGCTGACATTTTCCAATGTATATGGCGGTGAAGACTACGATGCGCGCCGCGAAATCGCGGGATGGGATCGCGCGGGCTTCGACGATGCCGGCTGGACGCCCGCCGCGGAAGCGCCCGCGCCCAACGGCACGCTGCGCGGCGCCACGCAGGCATCGCCGGCGTTTGCGCAATTCGAATCGTTTCAGCCTGTATCCATAAAAGAACTACGTCCGGGCGTGTTGATCTACGACTTCGGGCAGAACGCCGCGATGATGCCGCGTCTCAAAGTTCGCGGTGCGGCGGGCACGATCGTGCGGCTCACACCGTCGGAGTTGTTGCGCGCCGATGGTTCGCTCGATCGCGGCTCGAGCGCGCATGGCGGAGTGCCGTCTTATTGGCAATACACGCTGCGCGGCGACGCCGAGGGCGAAGACTATTTCCCGCGCTTTTTCTATCACGGTTCGCGCTATGTGCAGGTGGAGTTGTTGCCTGCGGAACATGTCGAGGAGGGCCCGCGTCCGGAGATTCTTTCGCTCGAATCGGTGGTGGTGCATTCGGACTCCGCGGCGGCGGGCGACTTCGAATCGTCGAGCGCGTTGTTGAACCGCATCCGCACGCTCGTGCGTTGGGCGCAGCGCAGCAACATGGCGCATGTGTTTACCGATTGCCCGCATCGCGAGCGGCTCGGCTGGCTCGAGCAGTATCATCTCAACGGACCGTCGCTGCGTTATCAGTGGGACGTCGCGCAGCTCTATCGGAAGACTTTCCAAGACATGGCGGATTCGCAGACGCTGCGCGGACTCGTGCCAAGCATATCGCCGGAGTACATCAAATTCGAAGGTGGCTTCCGCGATTCGCCGGAGTGGGGCGGTTCGGTGGTGCTCGCGGCTTGGCAGCATTACGTGTTTACGGGTGATGATACGTTGTTGCGTCGTCACTACGATACGATGAAGCGCTATGTCGCTTATCTCGGCACGCAGGCGAAAGGTCATCTGCTCTCGCACGGTCTCGGCGATTGGTACGATCAAGGTCCCGCGCGCCCCGGAAACGCGCAACTTACGCCGGTGTCGCTCGTCGCCACGGCTCATTATTTCGAGATCACGCGCACCTTGGGTCGCATCGCGGCGCATCTGGAAAAAACGGACGACGCGCAAAAATACGCGACGCAAGCGGCCGCGATCGCGGAAGCGTTTAACCGCGAGTTTTTCGATGCCTCGCGTCCGACGTATTCGACCGGCTCGCAGACCGCGCTTGCGCTGCCACTCGTGCTCGGACTCGTGCCGGAGGAACATCGCGCGGCGATCCTCGAAGCGCTTGTATCCGAAATTCAAGGACGCGGCTACGCGGTCACCGCGGGCGATGTGGGTTATCGTTACGTGATCCGTGCGCTCGCGGATGCCGGTCGCTCCGACGTGTTGCTTGCGATGGCTCTGCAGAGTGAAAAACCGGGCTACGCTTACCAACTTGATCGCGGCGCGACGAGTCTTATCGAGGCGTGGGACGCCAACCGGCACGCGTCGCAAAATCACTTCATGCTCGGCCAGGTGATCGAGTGGTTGTTCCACGATCTCGCCGGCATCCAGCCGGATGTCACCGCGCCAGGATTCAAGCGTTTCGTCATCAAACCAGCGCTCGTGAATGGTCTCAATTGGGTGCGCGCGAATCACGAAACGCCGTACGGCCGCATCGAATCGAAGTGGCAGCGCGAAGGCAGTATCCTGTTGCTCGATTTGACGGTGCCCGTGGGGACGACGGCGCGCGTGCATCTGCCGCTGCCGCGAGGTGATCTTGCCGCGATTCAGGACAACGGCCGTCCCGTGTCGCACCTCGACGACATCAAGCACGTGAGCACGGTCGACGGCGTCGCTGTTCTCGAACTTGGCTCCGGCGAGTATCGCTTCAGCGCTCCGCTGAAATGAAACCTAGCGCATATCAGTCAGGTCGTCGGCGTCGAACGGGCCAGTCGGGAGCGCCGGCCGCTAGGCCGGTAATCCTTAGTTTGCCGACGGTCCGGCTGTTTCATTCAGCGGCCACAGGTTTATTTGAAATGCTCTAGCCGACGAACTCCCCAGGTGAAGCACCCGACGATCGCGCGCTCCACCTTGTCGTCAGCGATCGTTGGCGCATGACTGTCCGGAGATGACCGGGCGCGCTTCGAACACGGTCGATGGTTTCTCTTTTTCTCTTCATGAACCCCTGCACGCCTCACTGGTTTTCGTTCGCCGCGCTCATGAGTTTGACGGCTTTTCCGTACGTGTCGTTTGCCGCCGATCCCACGGCGCCTGCGGCTGCGCAAGCCGATGATTTTCCGCCCACGGTGGTTCACTCGCCCGGCGCGCCGGCGGCATCACCGAATCGCGCGTCTGAAATCGAACGTCCGCTGCGCTATCGTCCGGAGAATGGTGACTTCGTGATCGATAACGGCACCGCGCGCTTCAACCGTCCCCTCTACGGTTATCAAACCGCCTTCCGCATCGAGGCGGGCGACCGTCCGGAGTTTGGCCTGGCCACGCCGCGCAAGGGCGGAGTGCTGCGTATTGGAGTTTCCACTACACAAGGCCGGCGCTGGCTTACAGATGCCGCGCACGTACGCGCGCGCTATCGTCCGGGCTCGATGGTGTATGAAGTGCGTGACGCGTTGCTTGGCGAGGCGACGCTGTCGGTGGCCGTGTTGCCGACGAAAGACGCCGAAGGGCTCGTGTTGCGCGCGGAGTTGTCCGGTGAAACCACGGCGCCGGTGGAGCTCGTTTTCCTGTTTGGCGGCGCGAGCAATGAGGCCATCAACAATCGCAATGGCGACATCATGGGCGGCCGCGATAATGCCGAGAAGTGGGAGTTGCTGCCCGCGGATTGTGCGGGGCAGACGGTGACCGCTTCCGCGGCGCGTTTCGAATTGCACGGGAAAGCAGGAGTTTTCGCCGGCACTTTGTCCGCAGGCGAATGGTCGGTCGGTGATGCAACCACGGCAGCACGGCTCAACGACGCACTGACTTCGGTGGCGACCGATGCGCATCCGATCGCGATCGGGCGCACGCCGTTGACGGCGGGGACGCCGGTGTTTCTCGCGTTGCAACGAAGCGCACAAAGCACGCCGGTCGCGAGAACGCCGTTGAAGTTGAAGGAGGTTTTTGCCGCCGCGGAAGCTTATCGCCGCGATGTCGTGAATCGTGTGGTGGTGAACACGCCGGACGAGTTCGTGAATGCGATGCCTGCCGCGATGGCGATTTCGGGCGATGCGCTTTGGGCGCAGTCGACGGTGATGCACGGCAACAACGCCTGGCGCATGCCGTTGCTCGGTTGGCGCGGACAATACGTGCTCAACAGTTTCGGCTGGCACGACCGCGCGCGTGAACATTTCCGCCTATGGATCTCGCGGCAAAACACCGATCCGACGAGCATCCCGCCCGCGCCGCGCGCCGATCCGGAAAAAAATCTCGCGACGGATGATTGGAGATCGCTGCACAGCTTTGGCGGCATTCCGGCGCGTCACTACGATATGAGCCTCGGCTTCGTCGATGCGCTGCTGCGCCATATCGAGTGGACCGGTGATCGCGAATTTGCGCGCGAGATCTGGCCATTTCTCACGCGGCATCTCGCGTGGGAAAAGCGCAACTTCGACCGCGGCGGACTCTACGAAGCGTACGCGGCGATTTGGGCGAGCGATGGCCTCACGTATAATGGCGGCGGCGCGGCGCATTCGACCGCGTACAATTATCTCCACAACACGCTCGCGGCGCGCATCGCGCGGTGGATCGGCGAAGATTCCACGCCGTACGAAACCGAAGCGAAGCGCATCCACGAAGCGATGCAGCGCGAGTTGTGGTTGGAGGATCGCGGTTGGTATGCGGAGTATCGCGAGTACCAAGGACTCAAACGCGCGCATCCCGCGGCGGCATTGTGGACGGTTTACCATACCATCGATTCGCGTGTGCCCGATCCGTTTCAAGCGTATCGAACGCTTCGATACGTGGACACGCATCTTGCGCGCATTCCCGTGCGTGGACCTGGCGTGCCGAAAGGCGACTGGTTCACGGTTCCGTCGACAAACTGGGTGCCGTACGAATGGAGTCTGAATAATGTTTACCTCGGCGAAACCGGTCACACCGCGCTCGCCTACTGGCAGGGCGGTCGTGCGGACGTCGCGTGGCGTTTGTGGAAAGGCACGCTGCTCGACTCGATGTTTATGGGGCTCAACCCCGGCAGCATGCCGAATCTCTCGCAGTACGATGTTTATCGCCGTGAGACGTATCGTGACTTCGGAGATTCCACCGGCGTCACCGCGCGCAGTCTCGTGGAAGGTTTGTTTGGCATCGCGGCGGATGGCATCGACGGCGAGCTCCGCATCACGCCGGGGTATCCCGCCGATTGGGAACATGCGTCGATCCGCACGCCGGACATCGAGTATGCCTTCAAGCGCGAAGGACGTCGCGACACGTACACGATTGAATGGAAGCGCTCGGATTCGCTCGCGCTGCGTCTGCGTGTACCGGCGATTTCCTCGCGGGTTGAATCAGTTGAAGTGAATGGAAAACCGGCGACCTGGAAAAGCGATGGCTCCGCGATCGGCAGGCCCCGGCTTATCGTGGAAGGCCCTGCGGCCGCACGCAGTGAAGTTGTGATCCGCTGGAGCGGAGATGCGATCGCTCCCGAGCCGGAATCCGAAAGCGTCGGCGTGCCTGCGAACTTCGAACAAGTGCGACGCGGCGATTTCGGTTGGTGGCGCCCTGTGGCGCCGGCGCCGGCCGAGAAAACGGTGTATTCATTCACCCAATACACGGCTCCGGAAGGCGCACGTTTCGAGCCGGTCAATCTCGACGGCCTGTTCAACGACAAGATCACCCAGATCTTCCGGAACGAGTATCTCTCGCCGCGTTCGCCGCATGTTTCGTTGAGCATGCCGAAACAGGGCATCGGCAGCTGGTCGGCTTTCAGCCAAATGGCGGAGATCGACGACAGCGGCCTGCGACGTCTGGCGGCGGAGAATGGCGGAACCATTCGCCTGCCTTCAGGTGTGCCCGTGCATACGCCGCCGGCGGAGACGGCGAAGAATACGGCGTTCGTATCTTACTGGGATAATTATCCGACTGAACTTTCGGCGCCGCTGTCCGGTCGCGCACGCAACGTGATTTTGCTCGTGGCCGGTTCGACTACGCCGATGCACTCGCACATCGATAATGGTGAAGTCGTGGTGTCGTATGCAGACGGCTCGACCGCGCGGCTCGCGCTTCACAATCCGACCACATGGTGGCCGATCGAGCAGGATTATATGATCGACGATTATGCGTTTAGACGCGAAGCGCCGGTTCCGCTGCGGGTCGAATTAAAGACCGGTCGCATGTATGTGCCGAGTGGATACGGCCCGACTGCGGGTGGTGCAGCGACGGCGCTTTCTTTGCCGCTCGATCCGAACAAGGAACTGCGCTCGCTGACGATTCGCGCGCTCTCCACCGAGGTCGTGATCGGCCTGCTCGGTGCGACACTGATACGTTAAGGGTCGAAAAAATGCGGGACGCTTGATGCGGATCAAGTGTCTCGCGGCGGATGTTTGCGCAGGAGGGTGTAGCGGGCGTGTGCTCGCTGCATGCAAACGTCCGAACCACTGGTTTACTCATGCTCCGGCGCCTCAAGCGCGGCGCAAATGGCGAACCATCTCGCCATCCGTATGGATCGACTCGGCGCGGCCGAGATGTCCTGCATCGCGGGTGTCGGTGGCGACGTTGCTCCGCTCGTGCGGGTGGCAAAGTCGGGGCGTCCGATTGTTGCGCTCGACGGTTGCGCGTTGAAATGCGCGCTGCACATCTTGAAGCGGCATCAGATCGAGCCGACCGTGCATTTTCTGCTCACCGATTATGGCGTGAAAAAACGGGCGCGGACGGACTATTCGCCGGAAGAAGCGGAAGGTGTTTTGAAACAGCTTCTCGCCGATCGGCGTTTTCCGCGCGCGTCGAAAACCGCCGTAGCAGGCGACGTTTTGGTGTGCTGATTAGCCTGACGGTAAGAGCGCGACCAACGACAGTTGCTCGTGCGGGTGCTCGCGCCATCGTGAGGGATCTTTGCTCCTCGCATGGTTTCCACGAAAAAAATCCTTCGCGGGTTAATCGGCTGTTGTTGGTGCCTCGCGTCCACGTTGTGGGCGCAGAACCATGCGTTTGTGTTTGGCGAGGCCGCTTCCGAAGAAGAGGCCGTCCGGGTGAGCGCGCCGATACTCTATGACGCGGAACGCGGCTTCGGATTTGAGCCTGCCGCGACGCCGCGTGCGGACGGCGGTGCTCTCGGCGTGCTTCGCGAAGGGCATCCGTTTTATTTTTCCACGCGAGTTCCCGAAGGAAATTACCGCGTGCGTGCCGTGCTGCGGGGCGGGCAGCGGCCGGGAAACGTGACGGTGCGCGCGGAGCTGAGGCGTTTGATGATCGAGAATCAAAGCCTCACGCCGGGAGAGCAGCGCACTGTGGAATTTGTAGTGAATACGCGCCGGCCGGAAATCACGGGAGGCCCGGTAGTGCGTTTGAAACCGCGCGAGAAAGCCGAAGAGGCCTGGGCGTGGGACGATAAACTCACGCTGGAATTTGCGGGTGAAAACGCCGCGCTGACGGAATTGAGTATACAACCCGTGGATACGATTTCGGTCGTTTATCTGCTCGGAGATTCGACGGTCGCCGATCAGCCACGTGAACCGTACGCGAGCTGGGGACAGATGCTGACGCGCTTTTTTGCACCGAGTGTGGTGGTGGCGAATCACGCGGAATCCGGCGAATCGCTCGACAGCTCCAAATCGGCGCAGCGTTTGGCCAAGGTGACGAGTCTGCTACGTCCCGGCGATTGGGTGCTCGTGCAGTTTGGCCACAACGATCAGAAAGGCGTCACCGCCGAAGCGTTTGGCGCGACGCTGCGCGAGTACGTCGCGGCGATACGCGAGAAAGGCGCGCGGCCGGTGATCATAACGTCGATGCATCGGCGCAACTTCGACGAAGCGGGCAGGGTGGTGGACACGCATCGCGATTTTCCGCCGACGGCCCGCGCGGTTGCGGCGGAATTGTCGGTGCCGTTGATCGATCTGCATGCGATGAGCGCGCCTTTGTACGAAGCGCTTGGGCCCGAGCGCTCCGGCCTCGCGTTTAAGGAAGGCGATCGCACGCATCACAATGCCTACGGCGCGTACCAACTGGCCAAGTGCGTGGCGGAAGGCATTCGCCAATCGCTGCCCGAACTGGCCGCACATTTGAGTCCTGATTTTTCCGGCTACAATCCCGCGACGCCGGATGATCCTGATGCGTTCTTTCTGCCGGCAAGCCCGGGCGGTATCGGCGCAAAACCCGATGGAAGCTGAGCGCGTTTTGCTTATTCAATCTGACTGAAATCTTTGCCCTTTCCGCGGCACCATCTCCCTTGGATGGTGCCGTTTCACCCCGCTACGTCATGAAACCTGTTTTTGCTTTGATCGTGTCCCTGTTTTCCCTCGCGTCTTTGCGCGCGACCACGCCGGAAAAGGCGTATCTGTTTACTTACTTCACCGGCAACGGCGCGAGCGGACTGCACCTCGCGTGGAGCGTCGATGGGTTGAAATGGGAAACGATCGGCGGTGGGAAAAGTTTTCTGACGCCGCAGGTCGGCAACGCGAAGCTCATGCGCGATCCGTGTGTCGCGCTCGGCCCCGATGGACGCTATCACATGGTGTGGACCTCGGGCTGGTGGGAAAACAACATCGGATACGCGTCCACGACCGATTTCATCACATGGTCGGAACAGCAGGAGATCCCGGTGATGGCGCATGAACCCGCGGTGCGCAACACATGGGCGCCGGAGTTGATCTGGGATAAAAAACGCGAGCAGTTCCTGATCTTCTGGGCGTCGACGATTCCGGGGAAATTTGCCGAGACTGCGGGCGCGTCGGAGGACGATCTCAATCATCGCATGTACGCCACGACGACCAGGGACTGGAAGGCGTTCACGCCGACCAAGCTTTGGTACGATCCGGGTTTTTCCGTGATCGATGCGACGATCATTCCGGTCGGCGACGGTTATCGCATGGTGGTCAAAGATGAGACAAAGAACCCGGTGAAAAAACATCTGCTCCATGCGGCCTCCGATGACGTGGAAGGTCCGTGGAGCGCGCTCAGTGCGCCCTTTACCCGCGATTGGGTCGAAGGTCCGACCGTGCTGAAAGTCGGCGAGGATTATCTGATCTACTACGACGTGTATCGAGAAAAGCACTACGGTTCGCTGCGCACACGGGACTGGACGACCTTTGAAGACATCACCGACCGCATCGCTTTCCCGCAAGGCACTCGGCACGGCACGGCGATCGAAGTGCCGTATGCGGTAATCGAACGACTGCTGACAGAGTGATCCGAGATCGGGACAGGATTACAGGATGAACAGGAAACGCCTCCGCCGAATCTATCCTGTCGCTTCTGTTGATCCTGTCCCCATTCTGATGCTCTTGTCGCGGATGGCACAGCCGATGACCCTCCCCGTGAATTCCTCCTGCTCCTGTAAGTCTCGTTACCCTGTCCAAAACTAAAATCCCATGAAACGCCTCCTGGCTCTCTGCCTCGTCCTTGGACTTTCTCTACCTGTCTTTTCGCAAGCTCCCCGATCTCTATGGGAGGATGAAACGAAACTCCATGCGGGCACGGAAGCGCCGGCGGCGAGCTTCACGCGTTTTCCTGATGCGGAATCGGCGCGTGGTTTTCGTCGCGAAACGTCGCCGCTTGTCCGCTCGCTCAATGGCACGTGGAAATATCATTGGGTGCAGCACCCGAGCGCGCGTATCCAAGATTTCCATACGCCCGGTTTTGACGACAGCGCATGGACGACCATTCCCGTTCCTTCCAACGTCGAGATCGAGGGACATGGCGCGCCGATTTTCTCCAATATCGATTATCCGTGGAAGGAAGTCGCTCCGCCCGTCATTGCGGGCGACTACAATCCTGTTTCCTCGTACCGTCGCACGTTCACGGTTCCCGCAGAATGGGCGGGTAAAGAGATCTATCTCACCTTCGAAGGCGTTAACTCGTTCTTCACCGCGTGGCTCAACGGTCACGAGCTGGGGTTCAGTAAAGACAGCCGCACCGCCGCGACCTTCCGGGTCACACCGCACTTGAGACCCGGCGAAAATCTGCTCGCGGTGGAAGTCCTCCGTTGGTGCGACGGTTCGTATTTGGAGGATCAAGATTTCTGGCGCCTCAGCGGCATCTTCCGCGACGTGACGCTGTGGTGCGCCGATCCGGTGCACATTCGTGATTTCACGGTGCGCACGACGCTCGACGGCGATTATCGCGACGCGGTCTTTTCGCTTTCGGCCGACGTGAGAAACACGCGCGATCGTTCCGCGCCCGTCAAAGTCTCCGCGCGCTTGCGCGAGCCCGCCGGCCGCGAGGTGTTTGTCGCCGAGGCTTCGGCCACGGCGACTGCCGGCGAGCCCGCCCGCGTGCTCATCGAGAAAGCCGTGACGAATCCTCTGAAGTGGTCCGCGGAAACACCGCATCTGTACTCGTTGGAGATCACGTTGCTCGATGCGAACGATCGCGTGATCGAAGTCATTCCGTGGCGCGTGGGTTTTCGTTCGAGCGAAACAAAGAACGGTCAGTTCCTCATCAACGGAAAGCCCGTGCTGATCCGCGGTGTGAATCGCCACGAATGGGAGTGTGACACCGGCCAGGTCGTCACGCGCGAAGGCATGATCGCCGACATCCTCACGATGAAGCGCTTCAACCTGAATGCCGTGCGCAACTCGCATTATCCCAACACGCCTGAGTGGTACGCGCTCTGCGACGAGTACGGTCTCTACGTGGTGGACGAGGCCAATATCGAAGCGCACGCGCAGATGGACTTTGCGCGCGCGAAGGATGCGACGCCACTGGCGGACATGCCGTCGTGGATTCCTGCGCATCTCGACCGCACGATCCGCATGTACGAACGCTCTAAAAATCACGCGAGCGTCGTCATCTGGTCGCTCGGCAACGAAGCGCATTTCGGCGAGGCGTTTCGCCAGACATATCGCTGGCTCAAGGACCACGATCCGTCGCGTCCCGTTCAATTCGAAGCGCACACGAGCGGCGAAGTGACCGACATCATTTGCCCGATGTATCCGAGCCCGCAGTCGGTCATCAATTACTCCGCGCAGCCGCGCGAAAAGCCCTTCATCATGTGCGAATACGCGCACGTGATGGGGAACAGCGGTGGCGACACGTGGGCGTATTGGAAACCGATCTACGAGGGCGCGCCGTACCTGCAGGGCGGTTTCATCTGGGATTGGAAAGAGCAAGGACTGCGACTGCCCGTGCCGCCGGGCCGCACGTTCGCGAAGTATGAAACGACAAAATCGTTCCCGCTCGATCCGGAGCTCGGCACGTTCTTCGGCGACGGCGATCTCTTCGATCCCGAACGAAAACGCACCGATGCCGGTTCGCCCGGCGATGGCCTCGTGAATCCCGACGGCACGCCGCAACCGGAAATGGCCGAGATCAAAAAGATTTATCAACCGATTCAGATGCGCGCGCGCGATCTCTCGAAAGCCGAGATCGAGCTCACCAACTGGTACGATTTTCTCTCGGCCGAGGACTGGCTCGTCGCGGAGTGGCGTCTCGTCGCCGACGGCGAAACGCTTCAGCAAGGCGCCCTCGAAAACTTCACGCTCGCTCCGCGCGAAAAGAAGATCCTCGCGCTCCCGCTGCGTTCGTTCGACCCCGCGCCGGCGACCGAGTATTTTGTGGAAGTTCGTTTCTCGCTGAAACACGACACGCCTTGGGCCGAAGCCGGTCACGAGATCGCGTGGGAGCAGTTTAAACTTCCTGCAACTTCCAGCGCGCAGCGTCCGCGTCCGCCCGCGCCGCCGGCTTTGACGCTCGTGGATTCCGCGAAAAAAATCGTCCTCACCGGGCCGATCTTTTCCGCGGCGATCGATCGCGCGACAGGTTTGCTCGCCTCGCTCAAGACCGGAGAACTCGAGATGATCGAGTCGCCGCTCACGCCGCATTTCTGGCGCGCGCCGGTGGACAATGATCGCGGCAATCGCATGTGGAGCACGAACATCGTGAACCGCTGGAATCCGCCGCCGGGACTCTGGCGTCACGCGCACGAGACTTGGAAACTTCAATCGCTCGAAGTCACTCAGCCGGACGCAGGACGCGTCATCATCGTGACCTGGGGCTCGATCACGTTGCATCCGTCGCTGGTCGCCAAACAGCGCATCACGTACACGGTGCTCGGCTCGGGCGACATCCTGATCGAGACGCAGTTGCTTCCCGCACCCGCGCGCAATTCGCCGGAGCTTCCGCGCTTTGGCACGCAAATGATCATTCGCGAAGGCTTCGATCAACTCACGTGGTTTGGCAAAGGTCCGCAGGAAACGTATTGGGATCGTCAGGATGCGCGCGTCGGCCTCTACCGCGGCACCGTGGCGGAGCAGTATTTTCCGTACATGCGTCCGCAGGAAACCGGTAATAAAGAAGCGGTGCGCTGGCTCGCGCTGACGGATAAAAACGGACGCGGTTTGCTCGCGGTCGGCCAACCCTTGCTCAGCGCCAACGCCACACATCCGCAGACCGAAGATCTGTTCTCCGCGACGCAGGAAGAGCCGTTTTATCAGTTCCAAATTCCCGATCGGAAAACGATCACGCTGAACCTCGATCTCAAGCAGCGCGGTCTCGGTGGCGACACCTCGTGGGGCGCTTTGCCGCACGAAGAGTTTCGTCTCAATCCGTGGCCGATGTTGCTGCGTTATCGTCTCCGCGTGCTCACCGGCGGCGAAGATCCCGTCGCGCTCGCGAAACAACACGTCGAGTGATTCTGCATTGGGAGCGACGGCCGCTGGCCGGCTGCTGTTTTGGATGTCAGCGAGTCGCCGGCGCTCCCGAGTTTGCTTCATCAGCCCTAAAAAAATCCCCGCATGAACTTCCGAAACATCTTGGTCGCATTCGCGTCGTTTCTCTCGCTGGCACTGTCGGTGTCTGCTTCGACGCTTTGGTTCGATGCGCCGGCCCGTCACTTCACCGAGTCGAGTCCGCTCGGAAACGGCCGGTTAGGCGCGATGGTATTCGGCGGAGTGGAGGAGGAGCGCATCGTCCTCAACGAAACCGGCATGTGGTCCGGTTCGCCGCAGGATGCCGACCGGCGCGACGCCGCGAAAGCGCTCCCGGAGATTCGTCGGTTGTTGCTCGAAGGAAAAAATCTCGAAGCCGAGGCGTTGGTGGCGGCGAATTTCACCTGCGCCGGCAAAGGCTCGGGTTTTGGCAAAGGCGCGAACGTGCCTTATGGCTCATATCAAGTGTTGGCGGACTTGCTGATCGCGTTGCCCGAAGCCTCGGACGAAATGTATCCAGTCAGCCACTACCGCCGCGAACTCGATCTGCGAACGGCGACTTCGGTCATGACGTACGAACGCAATGGCATTCGCTTTACACGCGAAGCGTTTGTGTCGGCGCCGGATGAAGCGGTGATCATCCGGCTGCGCGCGGATCGCCCGGGCGTGATCACGGCGGCGTTCCGTCTTACTCGACCGGAAAACGCGCGCGTCGAAGCCGACGGGCGCGATGGATTGCACCTCTTTGGACAGTTGCCGGACGGATTCGGCGGCACGGCGGGCGTCAAGTTTTCGACGCGACTGCGCGTGCTTCCCGTTGGCGGAACCATTGATGTGAACGACACCGAAGTGCGCGTGAACGGCGCGGACGAAGTGCTCGCGATCGTGACGGCGGCGACGGACATCAAGACCTTTGCCGGTCGTCGCGTGGAGGATGCCGCGCGCACGTCGCAGGCGGATATGGATCGAGTCGTGCCGCAATCGTACGACACGCTGTGGTTCGCCCACACCGCCGATTATCAACGCTACTTTCAGCGCGTGATGCTTTCGCTCGGTGGTGGCGATGCGGAAGCCGCCGCGAAACCGACGCCCGAGCGCCTGCGTGCGTTTGCCGAAGGCGCCAACGATCCGGCGTTGATCGCGCTCTATTTCGATTTTGGCCGCTATCTGTTGATCTCGTCGTCCCGTCCCGGCGGTTTGCCGGCGAATCTGCAGGGACTCTGGGCCGATGGTGTGCAGACGCCCTGGAACGGCGACTGGCACCTCAACATCAACATCCAGATGAACTACTGGCCGGCGGAGATTTGTAATCTCTCCGAACTCACAGAGCCGCTTTTTGCGTTCATCCATTCGTTGCGCGAGCCCGGCGCGAAAACCGCGAAAGCCTATTACAACGCGCGCGGCTGGGTGGCGCATGTGCTCGGAAATCCCTGGGGCTTCACGTCGCCGGGCGAAGGCGCCGATTGGGGCGCGACGACCACCGGCTCGGCCTGGCTCTGCCATCATTTGTGGGAGCACTATCTTTTCACCGGCGATCGCGAGTTCTTGAAGCGCGCGTATCCTGTGCTGCGCGAGTCGTCGCAGTTTTACCTCGATATGCTGATCGAGGAGCCGAAACAAAAATGGCTCGTCACCGCGCCCTCGAATTCGCCGGAGAACGCGTTTGTCACCGCTGACGGCAAGAGCGCGCACATCACGCTCGGCGCGACGATGGACATGCAGTTGCTGCGTTTCCTCTTTGGCGCGACGGCGACGTCGGCGCGTATCCTCGGCGTGGATACGGAGCTGCGCGACGAGTTGGAGAAAACCATCGGCCGGCTCGTGCCGACACGCATCGGCAGCGATGGGCGCGTGATGGAATGGATCGAAGAGTATCCGGAGGCTGATCCGCAGCATCGTCACATTTCTCATCTGTGGGGGCTTTATCCGGGCGATGAAATTTCTCCGGACAAAACCCCCGCGCTCGCCGCTGCTTCGCGCAAGACGCTCGATGTGCGCGGCGACGCCGGCACAGGCTGGTGCATCGCGCACAAACTCAATCTCTGGGCACGCCTCGGCGACGGCGATCGCGCACTGACGTTGATCCGCTCGCTGCTCAAGCCGGCGAGCGCCGTCCAAGGCATCAGCACCAAGGGCGGCGGCACTTATCCGAATCTCTTCGACGCGCACCCGCCTTTCCAGATCGACGGAAATTTCGGCGGCGCGGCTGGCATCGCGGAGATGTTGTTGCAAAGTTCCGCGGAAGCGGAGGACGGCGCGTGGGCGGAGATTCGTTTGCTGCCGGCATTGCCGTCGTCGTGGCGCGAAGGTTCGGTGAGCGGTCTGCGTGCGCGCGGTGGTTTTGAAGTCGATCTCGCGTGGAGCGAAGGCCGGCTCATGTCGGCGACGATCCGCAGTCTCGCCGGACGTCCTCTACGCGTGCGTCTCGGTGATGCGACGGTGGAGTTGCCACAGTTCGGAGTGGCCGAGCAACGCGTGCTCGACGGCGCGTTGAAGGTCACTCGCTGAACCCGCCTCACGTGAGCGCCGCCGCTATCCGGCTTATCGGAAACTGCCGGCGGGCCGCCGGCGCTTCCAGTCGCTGGCTTTTTCGTTAAATTGCATGCTTTAAGCTCGGCAATCCACGCAAGCGACGCATGAGCATAGGGCCATGCGCATCCACTTACCCCTTCGCTGCACGGCGTCCGCCTGGTTGGCGGTCGCGCTTTTTTTGTCTCCGGTTGTTCATGGCTGGGCACAGTCTGAAGCACAGCCTGTCGCTCCCAGGGCTGTATCCAAATTTTCGGGACGCGAGCGACTGTCCTTCAATGACGGCTGGCGCTTTCATCGCGGCGATGCGCCGGATGCAAACGGCGCGCTCGATTACGAGAAACTCAAGCCTTGGGTGCTCGCGACGGGCGTGGATTTGATCAATGCCGGCGTGAAAAAACCGGTGCGGCCCGAAGGCAATCCGGGCGCTGAGGTTTCGTTTGTGCGTGCGGACTTCGATGATGCCGCGTGGAAATCGGTGCGCCTGCCGCACGATTGGGCGGTCGAAGGACCGTTTGATTTGGAGCTGCCAGGCGATACCGGCAAGCTGCCGTGGCAAGGTGTGGGCTGGTATCGAAAAACCTTCACCGTGCCGGCTACCGACGCGGGCCGTCGCGTGTTTTTGGATATCGATGGCGCGATGGCGTATTCGACGGTCTGGCTCAACGGACATCTGGTGGGCGGCTGGCCCTATGGTTATACGTCTTACCGGCTCGATCTGACGCCGTATCTAAAAATTGGGGACAGCAACACGCTGGCGATCCGACTCGATAATCCGCCTGAGTCGTCGCGTTGGTATCCAGGCAGTGGACTTTATCGCAATGTCTGGCTCGTGAAAACCGATCCCGTGCACGTGGTGAAAGACGGCGTTTATATCACCACGCCGCGCGTCACGGCCGAAGCCGCAGAAGTGAATGTGCAGGTCGAATTGCGCAATCTTTCGGAAAACAAACTCCGCGTGGGCGTCGGCTCGCGTATCCACGAACTGGATGCGCAAGGACGTCCGGCGGCGCTGGTCGCGGAGTCGGAAGTGATGGAAGTGGAGATCGATCCGAAACGCGCGCGCGATGCCCTGCGCAGCAACCGGCTGGTGATTGCGAATCCGCAGTTGTGGCGCTTGGACGATCCGCGGCGTTATATCGCGGTGACCGAGCTGCGCGTCGACGGACACGTGGTCGATCGCGTGGAAACGCCCTTTGGTGTTCGCACGATCGCGTGGGATCCGGATCGCGGTTTTCTTCTCAATGGCGAACACGTTTACCTCAAGGGCGTGTGCATGCACCACGACCTCGGCGCGCTCGGTGCCGCGGTGAATGTGCGCGCGACGGAGCGCCAGCTAGAGATCCTGCGTGAGATCGGCGTGAATGCCATTCGCTGCAGTCATAATCCCTCGTCGCCCGAGTTGCTCGAGCTGTGCGATCGCATGGGCTTTCTCGTGATGGCGGAAAGCTTCGATGCGTGGCGCCGCGGAAAAAAATGGCCGGCGCACATTCCGGAATATGACCCGAACAATTATTACTACGACTATGGCCGGATTTTCGATGACTGGCACGAGCGCGATTTGCGCGCGTTGATTCGTCGCGATCGGAATCATCCGAGCGTGGTGATCTGGAGTATCGGCAACGAGATCATCGAACAGTGGTTCACGGATGGATGGAAAGTCGCGGTGCGTCTTTCGGGCATCGTGCGCGAAGAAGACCGCACGCGTCCGATTACCGGTGGTTTCAACAATCCTGAAGCGGGCTACATCGGCATGCAGGCCGCGGTCGATGCGATCGGTTTCAATTACAAGCCGTGGGAATACGTGCCCTTCAAGCGGCGCAATCCCACGATACCGGTTTACGGTGCGGAGACGGCGTCGACCGTGAGCTCGCGCGGTGAGTACGTTTTCCCCGTGGTGACCGACGACAAGCTGCAGGGGCGTGAGAATTTTCACGTGAGTTCGTACGATCTCTTCGCGCCACCGTGGGCTTCGAGTCCCGACTTCGAGTTCAAACATCAGGACGAAAGCGCGTTTGTCGGCGGCGAGTTTGTGTGGACGGGTTTCGATTATCTCGGCGAACCGACGCCCTATAACAGCGACGCGACGAATCTGTTGAACTTCTCCGATCCCGAACAGCGCGCACGCATGGCGGCGGAGTTGGAGAAGCTTGGGAAGATCCGCGTGCCTTCGCGCAGTTCGTACTTCGGCATCGTGGACCTGGCAGGTTTTCCGAAGGATCGTTTTTATCTGTATCAAGCGCGGTGGCGTCCGGAGCTGCCGATGGCGCACATCCTGCCGCATTGGAACTGGCCGGAACGCGTTGGCCAGGTGACGCCGGTGCATGTGTATAGCTCGGGCGATGAAGCCGAATTGTTCCTCAATGGAAAATCGCTCGGTCGCAAAAAACGCGGGTCGCTCGAGTACCGCTTTCGGTGGGACGACGTCGTGTATCAGCCCGGCGAGTTGAAAGTGGTGACGTATAAAAACGGAAAACCGTGGGCTGACGCCGTGACGCGCACGACTGGCATAGCGGAGAAACTCATGCTCACGGCGGACCGCGCAAAGATCCGCGCGGATGGCGACGACTTGTCGTTCGTGACTGTGAAGATCGTGGACAAAGACGGTCTCGTGGTGCCGCGCTCGAAGAACGCGCTGGCATTTGAAGTGAGCGGACCGGGCGAAATCGTCGCGACCGACAACGGCGATCCGACCGATCTCACGGCGTTTCCCTCGCACGAACGCAAAGCCTTCAACGGACTCGCGCTGGTCATCGTTCGCGCGAAGCCCGGCGAGCCCGGCGCGATCACGCTCAAAGCTCGCGGCGAAGGTCTCCGCGGCGCCGAAATCACACTGACGAGCGAGTGAACGAATGCGAAGGTAAGGACGTTGCTCCGGTGGCGTCCTTACGCTGTGCGTCGCAGAATCTCTCTTGGGGCTGCCACGATCTTACTTAAACGGGTCGATGGTTTCGATCGTCCCGTCGGGGTTGTGGTGGAGCTCAGCGACTTTCACGTTGCGCAGGTTGCTTTCGCCGGAGAGCTGCGAGTCGTGATAGAAGAGATACCACTTGTCTTTCCACTTCACGATCGATTGGTGCGTGGTCCAACCTTGGACGGGCTTCAACAAAACGCCGCGATAGGTGAAGGGACCGTAGGGTGAACTGCCGGTCGCGTAGCAGAGCAGGTGCGTGGTGCCCGTCGAATACGTGAGGTAATACGTGCCGTTGTGCTTGTGGATCCAGCAGCCTTCGAAGAAGCGACGCTGAGTGTCACCCGCGGTGATCGGTTTCCCCGACTCGTCGAGGATTTGGACTTCGCGAAGTTCCTCGGCGAGCCCGAGCATGTCGGGACGGAGACGCGCGACTCGCGGCGCGATGGCGGGATTGTCTCCAGCGGGCTCGACGGCATCGGGCGTGTAGCGGTTGCCGGGCCAGAGCTGCAACTGCCCGCCGCCGATGCCGCCGACGTAGAAATAAAACGCGCCGTCGTCGTCCCGATAAACCGCGGGGTCGATGCTGAAAGCGCCGTCCATCGGCTGCGGCTCGGGCTTGAACGGGCCGGCCGGGGAATCGCCCGTGGCGACGCCGATGCGGAAGACGCCCTGTTTGTCGCGCGCAGGAAAATAGAAATAGTATCGACCGTTTGAATACGCGGCGTCGGGTGCCCAGAGCTGCCGGCTGGCCCAGGGGATGTCTTCGAGTTTCAGGACGATGCCGTGATCCGTGACTTTGCCGCCCACATCGTCCAGCGAGAAGACGTGGTAGTCGCGCATCGCGTAGTGATTGCCGTCGGTGCGATCGGTGACGCCGGGCACATCGTGCGAGGGATAAAGATAAAGTTTTCCCTCGAACACATGTGCGGAAGGATCGGCGGTGTAGAGGTGCTGGATCAGCGGCTGGTGGCGGAATGCGCGGGCATTGCCGGCCGCTGCGACTGGCGCCGGTGACTGGGCGTGTGCCAGGGGTGAGAGGGCGGCGAGCGTGGCGAGGAGGCGGAGTTTCATGCGAGTGCTTGTCGGATGAGGGCGCAGAATTGCCGGCGGGCCGCCGGCGCTCCCGGCGGGCTCAGCGGGCGAGATCGAGTTTAGAGTTGGTGACGGCGGTGGTGGTGAGCGTTTCGCCGGTTTTGTTTTCGATGCGGACGTTCTCGAAAATGATCGCATCGCTGTGCGCGATGTCGGCGCCTTTGTCGCCGGCGAGCGTGACGTTGCGGAAGGTGAGATGATTGATCGGCATCTCGGGAAGACCGCGCAGCACGAGCGTGCCGGCGCCGTCACGAGCGACGATGTCCTCGAAGAGCATGTTGCGGAATTGCGGCGTGCCTTCGTCAACGGCAGGCGCGGCGGGCTCGGGATGACCTTTCACCCAATAGAAGAAATTGAAGTCGATGGCGTTGCCCTCGATGCCGGTCATGCGGATGCCGCGCATGTGGATGTTTTCCACAAGACCGCCGCGGCCGCGGGAGGTTTTGAAACGCAGTCCGAGCGCGGTGCCGATGAAGGTGCAGTTTTGCACGAGGATGTTGCGCACGCCGCCGGACATCTCGCTGCCGATGGTGAAACCGCCGTGACCTTCGTACACGACGCAGTCCTCGATGAGAACATCCTCGGTCGGAACGCCGATGCGACGGCCGGATTCGTTGATGCCGGATTTGATGCAAATGCCATCGTCGCCGGTGTCGATGATGCAACCGGTGACATGCACGCGACGGCACGAATCGATGTCCATCGCGTCGCTATTTTGAGCCCAGCGGTTGTTGAAGATTTTTACGTCGCGCAGCGTGAGGTCTTCGCAAAGCCAGGGATGCAGTGTCCAGTTGGGTGCATTGCGGACGGTGACGCCTTCGATGAGCACGCGACGGCATTCGAGCAAACGGACCATGCGCGGACGGAGAAAAATCTGATACGGCGCGTACTCGGCCAGGTCGACGGAACCTTTCTTCTCGAGCGCGGCAATGGCGGGACCGCCTTCGAGCGCGGCCTGGTTGGGCCACCATTCGTTTTTCTTGTCGTTGAGCACACCGCCGGAAGCGACGAGCGCTTTCCACGCGCCCTCGGTCATCTTGGCTTTCTTCACGAGCCGCCACGCGTCGCCGCCACCATCGATCACGCCGGCACCGGTGATGGCGATATCCTCGAGATGATCGCCGGAGAGCGGGGACGTGGAATCCACGAAAGTCTCGCCGCGCACCTTGTAGTGACGTAACGGATACAGCGACGTGTCGCGGGAGAACTGAATGAGCGCACCGGCTTCGACATGGAGATGGATGCGACTGCGCAGCTTGATCGGACCGGTGTGCCAGATGCCGGGCGGAACCACGAGCGTGCCGCCGCCTTTTTCTGAGAGCGCGGCGATGGCGCGTTCGAAGGCTTCGGTGTTGAGTGTGACGCCGTCGGGGTTTCCACCGAACTCCAACAAACTGACGCGTGCGGCGGGAATCGCTGGCGCGGTGGGAGCGACCGGGACGACCGGATGCGTGAGCGCCGCGTGGGCGGACGCGAACAGGAAGAGTGCGAGCGTGGCGAGGAGCGAATGGCGGAACATGGAGAGAAGTTGGGTGACGAGAGATGTGAGATGGTTATTCGACGATGCGCAGCTCCGTCGTGAGATGCGGACGATCGGACGACGAACTGGCGGCCAAGCGCCAGGTGATGGGATCGATCACATATTTGCCGGCAGTTTCGTCCCAGCGGCGCAGGCGCGACACGGGCACATCGATGGCCACCGTTTTGGTTTCACCGGCTTTGAAGAAAACACGGCTGAAACCGACGAGTTGGCGCAGGGGCATGCGCACGGGCGGATTCAAGGCGGTCGCGTAAAGTTGCACCACTTCGTCGCCGTCGCGTTTGCCGGAGTTTTTGACGGTGACGGAAACGCGCACTGTGTCGCCGGCTTTCGCGCGCTTTTCCGAAAGCGTGATTTTACGATAATCGAAAGTCGTGTAGCTCAGGCCGTGACCAAACGCGTAGAGCGGTTTGCCGGTGAAGTAGAGGTACGTGCGATTCGCGAAACTGTAGTCTTCGAACGGTGGCAGATCGCTGTCGTCGCGATAAAACGTGAGCGGGAGACGGCCGGCGGGATTGTAGTCGCCGAGGATGACATCGGCCACGGCATCGCCACCGCGCTGGCCGTAGTACCACGCTTCGAGGATGGCGTTGGGCTTCGACACATCGAAGCTCAGCGGGCTGCCGTTGGTGAGGACGACGATGAAGGGTTTGCCGAGCGCGGCGACGGCGTCGATCAAGTCGCGCTGCACTTTGGGCAGGAGAATGCTCGTGCGGTCGCCGCCGCTGAAACCCTCGACATTAACCTTCATCTCTTCGCCCTCGAGTGCGGGCGTGATGCCGAGCGTGAGGATGATGTGATCTGCCGCGCGGGCTTGCGCGAGCGCTTCCTCGAGACCGCCGGGCGGACGCCATCCAAATTGGATGCGACCGATCTGCGTGCCGGGGCGCTGCGTGTATTCGAGACGCACACGATAAGCGCGACCGGCTTGGAGAGAAATCTTCGCGCTGGCGACGCGCTCGACGGCGGCGTTGTGAATGGAACGCGCGTGCGCGGGATCGCCGGCGACGGGTTGATCATCGATGAACAGCTGCGCGGCGCCGATGTAAGCGAGAGCGAGATCATGTTCACCGGATTGCGTGGGAACCAAGGTGCCGGTCCAACGGAGATTCACGTTCTCTACCGGAAGGCCGGGAACAGGTTGGGCGGGATTCCAGTAGAAATCGATCTGCGTATCGCGGCGCGTGTCGGTCGGAGTTGTTGAAAAATCGGTTGTCGCGAACAGCTCGCGCGTGAGGCCGGCGCCCGTGCGTTGCTCATCGTTAAACAACACGCCTTCGGGAAAGGGGCGGCCGCCTTCGCGGAAACCGGCGACGAGCGGCACCGCGGGGTCGTAGGTGACTTTCACGCCGGTGGCTTCGAAACGGCGGCGCAGCGCTTGCGCGAGCGTGACCGGCTTCGACGGAGTACCGGCGTAGTTGCCGAGGAGCGCGAGATAATCGTCGCCGGTCGGACCGAGGATGGCGACATGCTTGAGTTTCTTCGCGTCCCATGGAAGCGCGCCGTCGTTTTTCAACAGCACGAGACTCTGGCGCGCGGCTTCGAGGGCCAGGCGATCGTGTTCGGGCGTGTCGTTGGCGGTGATTGGTATCCGTGCAAAGGATACACGCTCGTCGGGATCAAACATGCCGAGGCGGAAACGTAGCGTGTAGAGACGGCGAAGCGCGTTATCGATGTCGGTCTCGGTGAGCAGGCCGCGTTTGATGGCTTCGGGAATGTGTTTGAACGTGCTGTCGCTGCAGAGCTCGTTGCCCGCTTTGATGGCGGTGGCGATGGCTTCGGCGCCGGTCTTGACGAATTTATGCCCGCGCTCGTTGTACATGTCGGAGACGGTGCCGACATCGCCGACCACGGCGCCGTCGAAGCCCCATTCGGTGCGAAGGATCTCGGTGAGGAACTCGCGATTTCCGGGCGCGGGGATGCCGTTGATGGCGTTGTACGCGCTCATGACGGACGTCGCGCGGCCCTCGCGGATGCCCATCTCGAACGGTGGCAGTTCGATCTCCCGCAATTCGCGCGGCGAAATGACGGCGTTGAAATGATGTCGCGGCGTTTCAGGGCCGCTGTGCACCGCGTAGTGTTTGAGCGTGGCGACGGTTTTCAGATAACGCGGATCGTTGCCTTGAAGCCCGCGCGTGAACGCGACGCCCAACAAACCGGAGAGCAACGGATCTTCGCCGTAAGTTTCCTGACCGCGGCCCCAGCGCGGATCGCGGAAGATGTTAATGTTGGGCGACCAGATGGTGATGCCCTCGTAGATTTTTGTATCCCCATTTCCACTACGCAGCGTCTCGTGGTACTTCGCGCGCGCTTCGGTGGAAATAACATCGGCGACCTTTTCGTGCAGTGCGGGATTCCAGGTCGCGGCGAGACCGATGGCCTGCGGGAAAACCGTGGCGACGCCGTTGCGCGCGACTCCGTGCAGACCTTCGTTCCACCAATGGTAAGCGGGAATGCCGAGGCGCGGGATCGCGGCGTTTTCCATGCCGATCTGCGAGACCTTTTCTTCGAGCGTGAGACGCGAGATGAGATCGTCCACGCGCTCGGCGATGGGCAGATCGGGGTTGCGGAATTTTTCCGACGAAGCGGATGCGGAGACCGTGGGCGTGGCAGAGGGAGCGTCGGCCCACGCGTAGAGAGCGGAGGCAACCACGAGGGCGGCGGAAAGGACGAGGCGTGTGGATTTCATGGGGACACGGATCGATGGACGGGCAGGGCGGGGCGCCGCTGCGGGATAGAGGGAGAGAGGGTTGCGTGATCGCGAAGATGCGCGACCGGACGTTTGCGCGCTTTGTTGAGCAAAAAGCCCGGCGAGGGTGCGCCGGGCCGTGGAGGGAACGCGGATTATGGGGCAGATTAGGGTCGCACGAGACGAAGGTCGTAGAGATTCGCGGTGCGGGAGTTTTTGTGGGCGACGAACCTTACCGAGAGCGGACGATTGGCCGTGAGGGCGGCGCGAACGAGATCGGCCGGGATGGTGTACGCGACGTCGATGAAGCGTTCGTGGTGTTGTCCCTGAAGATCGACCGAGGCGATGACGCGGTCATCGATCACGATGTCGAACTGGCGACCGCGTTCGTGCGCGAAATAGGTGAGGCGCAACTCGAGCGGCGTGTCGGCGGAAAGCGCCGCCGATGAGGGCAGACGCAGTTCGTAACCGAACCAACCGGTGGCGGCGCGCCAGCGGCGACCGACGTGCGAGCCGGTTTCGGTTTTTTCGCCGGCAAATGCGTGTTCGACCTCGGGCTGTTGTTCGCCGGGCGTGATGCGGTCGAGCGTGCGCGCTTCCAAGTCGAGACGCGCTTTTTCTTCGGCCGCGAGCTGCGCGGTGAGTTCGGCGTAACGTTCGGGCGAAGCGATGCGGAAATAAGTGACGTAGCGCGCTTCGTGTATCCGGGAAAAGGGTACAAGCTGCAGATCGCGCCACATGTCAGGCTGGAGGAGCTCGGACGCGGTGAACGTCAACGGCTGGCCCGGCACGGCGGTGATTTTGGAGGCGAGCGTTTTTTCGTCGCCGACCAGCGTCGGTGCGGCGTCGAGCGGCAGATAAGGTCCGGGTGCGACGTGGCCCATGCGGCTGTCGTCGGCGAAAAGTCCGTCGAGCGATTCGGTGCCGGTCTTGGCGGCGAGCACGATGGGGCCGTGCACAATCGCGGCGTAGTCGGAGCCATCGGGCAAACGCTCGATGGACGTATGCATGGGAAGATCGATCTCGATCGTGTCGCCGTCGCGCCACGTGCGTTCAACAGAGACGTAAGCGCCCGGCGTGGCGTCGAGATTGCTCACGCGCTCGCCATTGATGCGCACGGAAAATTCTCCCGCTGCGACCCAAGACGGATGGCGCAGAAAAATGCGGAATGCGCGCGGGGCATCGGTGCCGATGAGGAGACGCGTGCGCGCGTCGTCGGGGAAGTTGGTTTCCTGACGCACGGTGAGGCCGGCGTTTTTCCAGTGAAGTTCGGAAGCGATGAAGAGGTTGACGAAGAGATCGTCGCCGCGGTGCGCGTAGATGAAGCGCGCGTGTTTGCCGTGGTTTTCGACGCCCGAACCGACGCAGCACCAGAAGGAGGTTTCGGGCTGCGAGTACACGCGGTAGTGGCGCGGACGCATCGGCGTGAAATACACGAAGCCGCCGGTGCGTGGATGTTGGGACGAGAGGATGTGGTTAAAGAGCGCTCGCTCGTAGTAGTCGGCGTAACGCGCAGACGGTTCGCCGCGGAAAAGTTGTTCGGAAAGACGCAGCATGTTGTAAGTGTTGCACGTCTCCGGACCCTCGCGGGATTCGATCATCGAAGAAAAATCGTCGGTCGGGTGAAAGTGTTCGCGAACGCTGTTGCCGCCGATGGCGACGCTGCGACGAGCGACGAGCGTTTCCCAAAAGAAACGGGAGGCCTCGCGCCACGAGGGATCGCCGTCGAGTTCGGCGATGCGCGCGAAACCGATGACTTTCGGGATCTGCGTGTTCGCGTGAAGACCGGTGAGTTGATCCTGTTTTTCGAGCAGCGGATCGAGAATGGCGCGGTGCGAAAAACGACGCGCGAGTTTCAGGTATTTCGGATCGCCGGTGATCGCGGAAACATCGGCGAGGACTTCGTTCATGCCGCCGTGTTCGGTGCGCAGCATCGCTTGCATTTGTTCATCGCTGAGCGGCGCGAGCAGCGCGTCGCACCAATCGCTGAGGCGGATCAAGACATCGCGCGCTTGTTCGTGGCCGAGGATGAGCCAGGCGTCGCGCAGACCGGCGAAAAGTTTGTGGAGATTGTACCACGGCACCCATTTGCCGTTGAGGCTGAAGTTGGTGGGATCGATCTGCCCGGCGTGGATCTCGGCCCAGAATTTTTTCCCATCGGGAACGGCGCCGACATAGCCATTGCCCGACGCTTGCTGACACGCGGCGAACTCCGCGATCATGTAATCGAGCCGACGACGAAGCTCCGCATCGCCGGTGTCGGCGATCATTTGCGCGAGCGCCGTGAGGACGTGGCCCGCGCTGTGGCCATCGAGACCGGTGCTTTCCCAGTTCGGGTATTTGGGCGCTTTCGGTTCGAGGCCCGCGGCGGAACGAAACGGTGCGAGCAACCGGTCGGGATTGAGCGCGAGCAAGTAGGCGCGATTGAGCTCCTGCGCGTGAAGAAACGGGCCGTCGAGCAGACGCACATCGCTCAAGGGAAAATAGTCGAGGGGCGCAGCCGTGGCATCGGTCGCGCGGCCGGAGAGGGGAAGGCTGAAAACGGAGGCGAGCAAAAGCACGCACGAGGGCAGTCGGCGAAGGTGGGGCATGGGGAAAAGGAAGTCGGACAGGGAAAGACGCACCACGTTTCCGGCGCTTGACGGTCGTGTGGAGGGCCTGGGGTTGGACTGTAAGGAATGATTTTGCAGACGCGAGCGTTGCTCCGTTGTCGAAGCGGCGTTGGCTGGCGAGGATTACGCCGTGAAAACCCTCCGCCCCTTTGTTCGCCTGACGGTCTGTTTGTTCGCCCTTTGTTTGACCGCCATCGCGCAGGACTCTCTGCGCTGGACCAATCCGCTTGTGCAGCAACGCGCCGATCCGCACATCACGTTGCACGACGGTCAGTATCTCCTGATCGCAACGGTGCCGGAGTACGACCGCATCGAATTGCGGCGTGCGCCTACGCTCGACGCGCTGCGTACGGCCGAGCCGAAAGTGCTTTGGCGTCGTCACGAAAGCGGCCCGATGAGCGCGCACATCTGGGCGCCCGAGCTGCATCGCATCAACGGCAAGTGGTACATCTATTTCGCGGCGGGCCGCGCGGAGAAGATTTGGGACATCCGCATGTACGTGCTCGAAAACGCCGCGGAGGATCCGTTTGCGGGCGAGTGGATCGAGAAAGGGCAGATCAAGACGCAGTTCGAAACCTTCTCGCTCGATGCGACGACCTTCGAACATCGCGGCGTGCGTTATCTCGTGTGGACCGATCGCGATCCGAAAATCAAAGGCACGAACATCTATATCGCCAAAATGGATACACCGTGGTCGCTCACCGGACCGCAGGTGATGATCTCGCAGCCGGAGCTGCCGTGGGAGCAGATCCGTTATTGGGTGAACGAAGGCCCCGCGGTGCTCGTGTGCAATGGCCGCGTGTTTATCACGTATTCTGCGAGCGGCACCGGCGCGGAGTATTGTCTCGGATTGCTTACGGCGGATGAGAACGCGGATCTGCTCGATCCGAAATCGTGGAAAAAATCGCCCTCGCCGGTCTTCGTCGCCAACGACGCGACGAGCCAGTTTGGCCCGGGACACAACAGCTTCACGACCTCGCTCGACGGCAAGACCGACATTCTCGTGTATCACGCGCGCAACTACCGCGAGATCGTTGGCGATCCGCTGAAAAATCCCGACCGTCACACGCGCGCCCAGATCGTGCGTTGGCGCGCGGACGGCACCCCGGATTTCGGCATACCGGTTCCCGACGGTAGTTACGATGTGGATACAGAACTCGACACGGTGAAAAAGCTGACCGCGGGGGTGCCGCCGCGCGGGAAGATTGCGTCCAAGCCGCTCTTCCGCGATCCCGTGCATGATGGCGCCGCCGATCCGGTGGTGATCTGGAATCGCGCCGAGAAAAAGTGGTTCATGTTTTATACGAACCGCCGCGCCAATGTGCCGGGGCTCGACGGCGTCACCTGGGTGCATGGCACAAAGATCGGCATCGCGGAGTCCACCGATGACGGCGCGACGTGGACTTATCGGGGCACCGCGAACATTCCGCACGGCGGCGAAGGCATGACGCATTGGGCGCCGGAAGTGATCGAGTGGGGCAACCAGTATCACATGTTCCTGACCTTCGTGCCGGGTATTTTCGCCGACTGGCGTCATCCGCGCGAGATCGTGCATCTCACGAGCAAAAATCTCATCGATTGGGACTATCGCTCCACGCTCAAGCTCGCGTCGGACCGCGTGATCGATGCCTGCGTGTTGCCTCTGTCAGGCGGCGGCTGGCGCATGTGGTACAACAACGAGCGCGACGGAAAATCGATTTATTACGCCGACAGCGACGACCTCATGACGTGGACCGACAAAGGCAAAGCCGTCGGTGATCAAGGCGGTGAAGGCCCGAAGGTGTTTCGTTGGCGCGGCGCGTATTGGATGATCACGGATGTTTGGAAGGGCCTAGCGGTTTATCGCTCCGAGGATCTTGAGACGTGGAAACGCCAGCCCGGCGAAAATCTTCTGGAGAAACCTGGCGCGGGCGAAGACGACGGCGTGATCGGCGGACATCCCGATGTCGTGATCAGTGGCGATCGCGCGTACCTGTTTTATTTCACTCATCCCGGTCGCACCCCCGAAGCGCGCGCCGCGAAACTCGATGGCGCGGAGCAGCGTCGCAGTTCGCTGCAAGTCGTGGAACTTTTCGAGAAAGACGGCGTGCTCAGCTGCGATCGCGACGCGCCGGCATACGTGGAACTGCTTTCCATCAACCCCAACCGCTGAGCTGCGCGCTCGATGAGCGCTGTCGGCCGAAGCGGTTTCGCAACCAACCCACCCGGAGTTCGTCATGCTCGTTATGCCCCGCACACCTTTGTCGATCCTCGTTGCGCTCCTCGCGGGCGCGACTGTTTCGCTGTCTGTTTCCGCACAAACGAATCCGCGCGCCGCGACGCAACCGCGTCCGGACGCGCAAACGCTCTCAGCCATCAACGCCGGACGAAATCCGCCGGCGTATCCCGTTCCGTACGCGCCGGCTTCGGTCGAAGAAATCACCGCCGTGCTGCAACGTGTGCACGGCTATCTCGCGGACGTGACGCCGCCGAAGTTGGTTGATCGCACGACGCAGCAAGAGATCTCGGACTACTCGGGCGACCTCTCCAATGCCGTGCCCGCGCGCGGCGATTTTATGGTGGTGAGTTACGAATGGGGCGTGACGTATTCCGGCATGTTGCTCGCGGCGGAAGTGACCGGTGAAACGAAATACCGCGACTACGTGGCGGAACGTTTTCGTTTTATCGCCGACGTGTCGCCACGGTTTGCGGAGCAGGTCGCGGCGTTGCCGATGGAGCTGACACCCGGCTCTGTGCCGCCAGCGTGGCGGACACCGTTCCGATCCGTGAATGCGCCGCGTTCCCTCGATGATTCCGGTGCGATGGCGGCGGCGATGATCAAGGCGGCGCGTGGCGGTCTCGAGCCGCAGGCGTTGCGCCCGCTGATCGATCGTTACCTGACTTGGATCTCGGAAAAACAATATCGTTTCCCCGACGGCACGCTCGCACGTCATCGTCCGCTCGATGATGCGCTCTGGCTCGACGATCTCTACATGAGCGTGCCCGCGCTCGCGCAGATGGGTGCGCTGACGGGCGAACGAAAATATTTCGACGATGCCGTGAAGCAGATCGTGCAGTTCTCCGAGCGGATGTTTGTCGCGGAGAAAGGGCTCTACATGCACGGCTGGATCCAAGGCATGGAGCCGCATCCTATCTTCCATTGGGGGCGCGCGAATGGCTGGGCCATCATGGCGATGACGGAGTTGCTCGATGTGTTGCCGGCGGATCATCCCGGGCGCGAAAAAGTGCTGTCGCTCTATCGCGCGCATGTGCGCGGCATCGCGGCCACGCAAGGCGGCGCAGGCCTCTGGCATCAACTCATGGATCGCCCGGATTCGTATCTCGAGACATCCGCGTCGGCGATTTTCACGTACTGCATCGCACGCGGCATCAACGCAGGCTGGCTCGATGCACGCGCGTATGTGCCGGTGGCCTCGCTCGGATGGAACGCAGTGGCGAAGCAAGTCAATGAACGCGGTCAGGTGGAAAACGTCTGCGTGGGCACGGGCATGGGTTTTGATCCGATGTTTTATTATTATCGCCCCGTGAGCGTGTATGCAGCGCATGGATACGGCCCGGTGCTGCTCGCCGGCGCGGAGATGATCAAACTTCGTCAAGGCATAGCCGCCCAGGCGCTGATCAGCGACGGCGCGGTGCAGAACCTGCCGTCGAAAGCGCGCCTGTGAAAACGCGCCAAACGTGTATCCAAAAAAATGAAGGCAACGCTGAGCGGACACGAAGCTGGCCCGGAGCAGACAATCTTTAGAAATATGAAAACTCCTCCGTCGTTTTTGTCCTCGTTACTGGGGGTGATTGCGCTGTGGCTGGCGCCGTTTGCCGGCGCGAGCGAAGAGCAGCGCGTCGTCGAGAAGATCGAAGGCGCGCCGCCGCCGGTATTGAATGCGGCGTTGCCGACGTTGTGGGTCGCGGGCGATTCGACCGCGGCCAACGGCAACCCCCATGCGACAGGATGGGGCAAACCGCTCTCGCTGTTTTTCGATCAGGAAAAAATCAATGTGGTGAATCGCGCGCGGGGCGGGCGCAGCAGCCGCACATTTGTCACGGAAGGACTGTGGGCGCAGATCGTGGAACAGCTGAAGGCGGGCGATGTGGTGCTGATTCAGTTTGGCCACAACGACGGCGGACCGCTTTTCACCGGACGTGCGCGCGCGTCGTTGCCGGGGCTCGGCGAAGAGACGCAAGACGGCGAGCATCCCGATGGACGCAAGGAAACCGTGCGCACGTTTGGTTCGTACATGCGCCAGATGATCGGCGACGTGAAAGCGAAAGGAGCGACGCCGATTCTGTTGTCGCTGACGATTCGCCAGCGTTGGCAAGACGGGAAAGTGGAGCGCGTGAACGGACGTTACGCCGAGTGGACGGCTGAGCTCGCGCGCACGGAAGACGTGGCGTTTATCGATCTCTCGACGTTGATCGCGGATCGCTACGACGCGCTCGGCGAGGAAGCGGTGAAAGCGTTTTTCCCGAAGGATTATGTGCACACCGGTCCCGAAGGCGCGGAGCTGAATGCGGAGCTCGTGGTGTCGGGCTTAAAAGCGCTGAAGGAAAATCCATTCGGTGCGCTCGATCCGTATTCGGCGCGCGGCGCCGCGGTTGAACCGGCGACGAACGCGGTGTATGACGCTGCGCGCTGAGCGCGTGTGAAACGTTGAGCGCGGGAGGGCGCGTGCGAGCAGGGAAACGTCGAGGAGTGGACGTTGCGGTGCAACGTCCCTACCTCCGGATGGTCCGTCCAGCGTTCAGCAATTGCCGGTTTGCCCGTAGTAGGCGCCGGGGCCGTGCTTGCGTTTGAAGTGTTTGTTGAGGAGCTCGGGCTCGATGGTCGGGAGCTTGGGCTCGAGTTGCAGGGACATGAGCGCCATGTGCGCGATGCATTCGACGGCGACGGCGACCTCGACGGCTTTGGCGACCGTGGGGCCCCACGTGAACGGCGCGTGGCGATTCACGAGTACGGCGGGGAAATCGAGCGGATCGAGTTTTCCGGAGGTGAAACGCTCGACGATGACGTTGCCGGTTTCCCATTCGTAGGCGCTGGCGATTTCTTCCGGCGTCATTTTGCGCGTCGCGGGAATGTCGCCGTAAAAATAGTCCGCGTGCGTGGTGCCGAAGATGGGGATCGAACGGCCGGCCTGCGCGAACGCGGTGGCGTGCGAACTGTGCGTGTGGACGACGCCGCCGATGTTTTCGAACGCGAGGAAGAGACGGCGATGCGTGGGCGTGTCGGAGGACGGGCGAAGTTTTCCTTCGACTTGTTTGCCGTCGAGATCGACGAGGACCATGTCTTCGGGTTTGAGCGAAACGTAGTCCACGCCGCTGGGCTTGATGGCAAAGATGCCCTTGCTGCGGTCGATGGCGGAGGCGTTGCCGAAAGTGAGGTTGATGAGGCCGTGCTTGGGCAGGGCGATATTGGCTTCGTAGGCTTCGCGTTTGAGTTCTTCGAGCATGGCGGGGAAAGGATTTGAAGAGAGTCCACGAAATACACGAAAGGGACGAAAGCGGAGAATTTTCTGGCGGCGCGACGCTGTTCCGTCACGTGCGGGGCGCGCGCGGGAGCGCGTGTCACGTATTTTCGGAATGGTCGCGCGCGAACGCCCGGTTCGTAATGGGCGCATGACATGGATGCGTGCAACGATGGCAGCGGCGACGCTTGCGGTGATGACGACCTCGGTGGATGCGGCCGGAAAATTCGAGCCGACGTACAAGTCGCTCGCGAGCCATGAACTGCCGGCGTGGTTCGATGATGCGAAGCTGGGCATCTTTGTTCACTGGGGACTTTATTCGGTGCCGGCGTATGCGCCGCCGGCGGAGCAGTTCGGGAAGCTGCCGGAGGCGGAGTTTTTCAAGCGGAATCCGTACGCCGAGTGGTATTTCAACAGCATGCGTATCGAAAATTCGGATACGCAGGGACATCATGCGCAGACGTATGGGGAGGACTTTGATTATTTCGGTTTCATCGGTGAGTTTAATCAGCAGGCCGGGAGCTGGGATCCGAGTGAGATGGCGGAGATTTTTCGACGTGTGCATGCGCGGTATGTGGTGCTCACGGCGAAACATCACGATGGGTTCACGCTGTGGCCGAGCGCGGTGGAAAATCCTCACCGGCCCGAAGCCCGGGCGACGCGCGACCTCGTGGGCGAACTCACGACGGCGGTGACAGCGCGCGGGATGAAGATGGGGTTTTATTATTCGGGCGGCATCGATTGGAGTTTTCATCCCGTGCTGATCGACGGGCCGAAGGAAGGATCGCAGGTGACGCCGGCCGGGGATTACGCGGATTACGCCGATGCGCATTTGCGCGAACTGATCGCGCGGTATCGGCCGGCGATTTTGTGGAACGACATTCGTTATCCCGAGAAAAGCGGGCTGATGCAGATCGTGGCGGATTTCTACAACGCGAATCCGGACGGCGTGATCAACAACCGCTGGGGCCGCTGGATGCCGCATGATTTCACGACGGCGGAGTACACGGTGTATCCCACGATCGTCGCAAAGAAATGGGAGGCGAATCGCGGGATCGGGAATTCGTTTGGATACAATCGCGCGGAAGGGCCCGGGCACATGCTGACGGTCGATGAACTCGTGGACTCGTTTGTCGATATCGTGAGCAAAAACGGAAATCTGCTGCTGAATGTCGGACCGCGAGCGGACGGCACGATTCCGGACATGCAGTTGGAGCGGTTGCGCGGGCTGGGCCGCTGGCTCGATGTGAACGGCGAGGCAATTTTTGGAACGCGACCGTGGGTTGACGCGGAAGGCATGCTCGCCGGCGAGGACGTGAGGGTGCGTTTCACGTATCGACCGAAATGCGACGCGGTCGCCGGCGAGCAAGGACAGGACGCGTTGGATGTCATTTACGCGTTGTTGCTGAGCCGGCCTGAGAACCGAGAAATCACGCTGACCGGCGTGGTGCCCTCGAGCGATGCGACCACGGTGAAACTGCTCGGAAGCACGGAGTCGCTGGCGTGGAAACGCGTGGGCGATGATTTGCGCATCACGTTGCCCGCGGAGTTTTCGGAGGCGCCGGCTCATGCGCTGGCGATTTCACCGCAGCCGAGGCGGCTGATGGCGAAATGATCGCTGCGTACGGGACGGAGCGGTCGGTTATTTCCCGGCGGCGATGCGGGCGCGACGATGCGCAACGGCCTTGAGGGCGGCGTAGAGGTTCATCTCGGTCTCGGTGCGCACGACGGCATCGTGGCGGGCGTCGGCCTGCATGGCGGCCATGTCGAGCTGACGTTTCAGGCGATTGTAGTCGGGGTGGGAAAGCAGTGGCTCACGACTGACGATGCCAAGGTTGTACTTTTTGCCGTTCTCGATGAGCTCGGCCGCGACGGTGCCGCGACCATCGGTCCATGTGAGACGAAGGACAGGCGCGTTTTCCGGGGCTTTCTCTTTCTCGTCGAGAATTACGACTTGGTCGGGGAGTTTGGTGAATTCGGCCGAAGCCGTCGCGGTGTTGCGAAGCGTGCCCAAGACAAGATCGCCACTTTCCTTGCGGCCTTGGCGCAAGTTCTCGAAGGCGATCGGCTCAAACGTTTCGACGACCACGTAGAGCTTAGGGGAGTCGGCGGTGTTATCGTTAGCGTTCGCGACAGACGCGAAAAGAGCCGCGAAAATTAAAAGCAAGCGTAGGGGAAGAGTGCGCATAGGCGGGTGGGGCGTCCCCAACTAAGCGCACGAACGGCGCAAGCTCAATGAGGACCTCGCCAAAAAGGCTGACGGCAGAGGATCGATGGGGAAACGAGCACTCAGAGCAGCGTTTCAGATTTTCTTAGATCATCACGGCAGGATGGCGGTGATGGTTTTGTCGAGGATGTCGATGCTGACGGGTTTGGTGAGGTGGGCGCCGAAACCGGCGTCGCGCGAACGTGCGCGGTCTTCTTCGGTGCCGTAACCGCTCAAGGCGATGGCTTTGATGTGGGGATTTTTCTTTCGGATTTCCGAAAGCAATTGATGTCCGCTGCCGTCGGGCAGGCCGAGGTCGGAAACGACGAGATCGTAGCTGCCGTCGTCGAAAAGCGTGAGCCCCTCTTCGACGGAGCCGGCGATCACGACGTCGAAATTTCGGCGAACGAGGAGCGTGCGCAAGGTGCTGCGCGTCGAGGGATGATCTTCGACCAAAAGGATGCGCGATTTTGCGTTGGTGGCCTGCCCCTCGCGCCCATGTCCGTTGGTCGGCTCTTTGCGCGCGGCGGGTTTTTTGACGGCGGGAGGGGGAGCTTCACTGAGCGGATGTTGGCTGGGCGAAGTGAGGAGCGGCAGCTCGATTTCGAAGGTGGAACCTTTGCCCACACCTTCGCTCAAGGCGCGGATGTTGCCGTTGTGGAGCTCGAGGATTTGGCGCGAGATCGCGAGTCCGAGACCGAGGCCGCCTTTGCGGTTTTCCAGTTGGAGAAACGCGTTGAAGACGCGTTCGAGATCGGCCTCGCGCATGCCGACGCCGGAGTCGGTGATGCGGACGAGCACGCGATGATTTTCGAGTGTGGTGGTGAGGATCGTGATCTGGCCGCCCTTGGGCGTGAATTTGGCGGCGTTGTTGAGGATGTTCCAAAGCACCTGCTGCAAACGCACCGGATCGGCGGTGACGATCGAGGGTTTGGCCTCAAGATTCAGCGAGATAACGAGCTGATGTTTCTCGAGATTGGACGAGACGATTTCGACCGCTTCCGCGACGGCGGTGTTGATGTCGACCTCGCGCATATCGAGCTCGAGTTTTCCGTGGGTGATGCGGGTGAGATCGAGCAGGTCGTCGATGAGTTTGGCTTCGAGTCGGACGTTGTTGCGGATGGTTTCGAAGATGGAGCGGATGTGTGGAGGGAACTCCGGATTTTCGGCGCCGTCGCTCGCGAGCAACAGGACCGGATTGAGCGGCGTGCGGAGTTCGTGCGACAGGGTGGCGAGGAAATCGTCTTTCGCGCGGGAGGCCGCGAGCGCGGTGTTACGGGCGTTCATGGCGTCCTGCAGCAAACGCGCGCGTTCGTCGTCGGCGGTCTTGCGCTGAATGACCAACGCGATCGCGTCGGCGATGAGGCCGATCTCGCGCAGCAAGCGGGCTTCGAGGCGTACGCGCGACATGACGGTGAGCACGCCGAGCATTTTCGATTCGAAGAGCAGAGGATAACCGGCGAACGACGTGAGCCCTTCGCGACGCGCCCAATCGGAATCGCAAACATCCGGATCGTCGGTGATCTGGTGTGTGATGTGCGCACGTTTCGTCGCCGCGATGCCGCCGATGCGGCCCTCGCCGATCACGATCTCGGGCCGCGTGTTGAGATAAATGCCCGCGGTGGCGCTTAACTTCAGCGCGGGAGTGTCGGGCTGTTTCAGCCAGATCTGCGCGAGTACGACGTCGGTGTGGTGAACGAGGATTTGCGCGAGCTGTTGCAAGATCGGCGCAAGCTCTCCGCCGCGCGCGACTTCGACGCCGATGTCGGCGCGGAGCGCGACGAGGCGGGCCTCTTCTTGAGCAGCGAGTTCGTTTTTCTTGCGCTCGGTGATGTTGCGGCAGACGGCGAGCAATTGTTCGGGATGACCGTCTGCATCGCTGATGGGACGCAGCACCACATCCCACCATGTGAGAGAACCATCCTTGGCCTGTGAGCCGGCTTGAAACCACGTGGTGCCGCCGCCGAGCGCGGTGCGATAGGCATTTTCGGCATCGCCGCGCGAGTCCTCGGACCAGAGCGAATTCCAATGGATGCCGGGACGAACGGAGCCACCGCCGAACTGCGCGTGATGATCGCGATTGGGATTGAGCAGCTGCAGGCGTCCCGCGAGGTCCAGCACCATGATGCAGTCGGGCGAACTTTCGAGGATGCGCTGATTGAGCTGCTGCGCTTTCCGCAAAGAATCCTCCGCCTGACGCCGCAACGTGATGTCGGTGTTCACCTCGAGGATGGCGCGGATCTTTTGTTGGTCGTCGAGATTGGTGACCCACTGGGTCGCGATGATGAGCGTGGTGCCGTCTTTGTGACGGTGGTGGACCTCGCCTTCCCAACGGCCGAACTGCGCGAGGTGCGCGTGAATCTTTTCCAGCGGCTCGGGATATTGGGCGCGCAGAAGCAGATGGCTGTTTTGACCGAGCGCTTCGTCTTTGGTGAAACCGTAGAGTTTTTCGGCGCCGCGACTCCAAAAGATGATCCGGTCTTTCGGCGAACGCGCGAGCAAGGGAGCGAGCTCGACGAGTTGCGCTTGTTCGCGCAGGCGCTGCTCACTTTCGCGAAGTTCGGTGTTACGCGTGGCGAGTTCTTCATTGAGCGTGGCGAGCTCTTCGTTGGCGGACTCGAGCTCCTCGTTGGACGTTTCGAGCTCTTCGTTGAGGCTCTGCAGTTCTTCGTTGGACGACTGAACCTCTTCGTTGGTGGCCTGGAGTTCTTCGACGACGGTTTCGTGTTGTTCGCGAAGTGTGTCGAGCTGATCGCCGCGGCGATTGAACTCGTGCTTAAGCTCGCTGAGACGACGCGTGTCGGCCTCGCTGATCGTGGTGGACGTTTTCGTGCGAGAACCTCGGCGGTTTTTCTCGTTCGCGGGCGCGGGGATTTTTTCGAAGAGGACGAGAAACGACCGCACGGCTCCATGACGGATGGGAACGATCTCGATGTTTACGACGTGCTGAAGGCCTTCGTAAACGACGGCGTCTTCGCGCACCGTCTTGTCGAGCGTGCGGGCGCGATCGAGCATCTGCTGCAAAGTGATGCCGAGGCTGCCGCGAGCCATTTTGAAAAGGTTGAAGGTTGCCTTGCCCCCCGCGATTTCGAGGAACGGCTGAACCTTGCCGCGGAAGTGAAGGATGACGCCGTCGTCGTTGATCACGACGGAAGGCGGCGAGTATTTGGTGAGAAGAAGTCGGTCGGCTTCTCGATAGATATCCAGCGGACCGATCTCGGGCTCGCGCTTGGCGAGCGCGGGGAGCGATGTGCGCGGAGTCGGTGTGGGCGGCACGCGCTCGATGGTCGGACGCGAGGCGTGCGGTTTTTTGATGTAGATCTTCTGATTTTTTTCCGCGACGGCGAAGAGATTAGTGAAGGTGCCGATCGACTCCGATGCGCCGAGCAGAAGAAATCCGTTGGGGCGAAGCGCGTAGTGAAACGTGGGAATGATCCGCTGCTGCAGCGCGGGCTCGATGTAGATGAGCATGTTGCGGCAGCTCACAAGATCGACGCGCGTGAACGGCGGATCGGTGAGGACGTTTTGCTGCGCGAACACGACGGTGTCGCGAATCGATTTGTCGATGCGGTAGGTGTCACCCTCGCGTTGGAAGAAACGCCGGATGCGCGCCTGGCTGAGCCCGTCCAACTCATTGCGCGTGTAACGACCGACGCGCGCGGTCTCGAGAACGGCGGCGCTCAGATCGGTCGCGAAAATCTGGAGACGAATGTGCACCGACGCCTTTTCGCAAAACTCGGCAAACGCCATCGCGAGCGAGTAGGGCTCCTGGCCCGTCGAGCAGCCCGCGACCCAGAAACGAAGCGGTTCGTTTTTCGCGCGGTTTTTGACGAGCTGCGGAAAGATTTTTTTCTTCAGCGTTTCGAAGACGCCGGGGTTTCTGAAGAAGCTGGTGACGTGGATGAGCAGGTCCTGATAAAGCGCGTCCACTTCGGCCGGCGATTCGCGGAGGATGCGCCAATAGGATTCGAGGTCCTTGGTGTTGTTGGCGGTGCAACGACGCTTCAACCGACGCCGGATCGTATTCATCCGATACAGGCTGAAATCGACGCCGGTCTTGGTGCGGAGCAGCAGAAAAATCTTTCGTAACACCGGATCGCTCGGTGCCTCGGGCCACTGGGCTTTGGCGCCGTCCGGAGCGACGAGTGGAGTGCGGTTTTTGGGAACGACGTTTTGGCGATCCCGGGCGTTGGCGGCGGCGCGGCGGGGCGTGCGATTGGGGGAAGCGGCGATGCGCGCGATCTCCGACGCGATTTTTTCCGGAGGCAAAACAAAGTCCACGAGATGCGCGGCGATGGCGCTGCGTGGCATGCTGTCGTATTTCGACGACGCCGCATCCTGCGCAAACGTGACGCCGCCGACTTCCTTGATGGCCTTGAGCCCTTTGGCGCCGTCGGAACCGGCGCCGGAAAGGATGACGCCGATCGCGTGTCTTCCCTGATCGGCGGCGAGCGCGCGGAGGAAGTGATCGATGGAGCGCGCGGGTCCGCCTTTCGTCTCGCGTGGCGTGAGCTTCAAGACGCCCTGCTCGATGGAGAGATTGCAGTTGGGCGGTATGACGTGGATGTGATCCGCGAGGACGGGCGTGTTGTCTTCGATCTCTTGCACGGGAATGCTCGCGGAACGCCCGAGCAATTCCGAGAGCAAGCTGCGATGGGTGGGATCGAGATGTTGAACGAGAACGAAACCGAGGCCCGAACTCGTCGGGAGATTTTTCACCAGCTCGGTGAACGCTTCGAGTCCGCCTGCAGAAGCGCCGACGCCGACAATCTTGCGCGCGAGTTGTTTCGGGGCCGAAATGCGCGGCGACGGTTTTGATTTTTTGCGGGCAACTTTCGGCATGAGGTGAGTCGGCAGCCGATTATGGGGTGTGTTGCCTGGTGAATACTACGAAAAATCTACGCCAACAACAGCGCAAGTTGCACGGCATAGGCGGCTTCTTTGCGAATATTGGCGCTCGGTCAGGACGCGTTGCTGCGCTGAATATTGGGCAAAATCGCGCCGATCGCCTGACGGAATTCGTTCATTACGGAGATGACGACGGGCTCCCAACTGCGCGAATGACCATGCACCGTTTCGCGCCATGTCTCGAAGCTCTTGCGCGGGTGAAGCGTGCGACCCTCGCCGTGCAGCTCGATCGCCTTTCGCGGTTCGCCACCCCATTCGATGACGTTGATGAGCTCGGGACGGAACCAGAGAATCATTCGTCGTGGATTTTCCGAAATTGTGATCGCGAGGAGGCCGCTGGCAGACGCAACAAACGCCTTCGCGCCATCGAAGGCGGCGCCGAGATGATCCCAGAAAAGGAGCGGCCTGTTTTGCTGAGCGAGCCAATCGACGAGCGGTTTTATCGCGTCGGTGGGCGGTGTTTCTCCGCAGGCGGTGAGATGATCGCCTTCGATGATGACGGCGCCCGTCGCACCGCCGAGACGAAGCAAGTCCTGCGTGTTGGCGCAGGTGGTGAGATTGCCCGCATGCGAGATGTCGGCGAGCAAGCGCGTGTAAATGCGCGTGAGTTCGACGCGCTGCGCGAGTTCGCGCGCTTGTTCGCGGGCGGCGAGTTGAAGCGCGAAAATCTGGGTGATGAGTTCGCAGGCCGCGCGCGCGGCGTAAGAAATCCAACGCGGCTCTTGGCAGTGGCAGGTGATCAATCCCCACAACTCCGAGCCGCGCAGCACGGCGATGGACATGGACGAACCGGTGCCCATGTTGCGCATGTACTCGAGATGCATCGGAGAGACCGCCCGGAGCACGGAGAGACTGAGATCGAGCGCGCCCGCGGATCCGCCCTGCGAATTCATGACGATGGGGATCGGGCGATAGTGATTGGAGGGGATGAGGCGGAAGCGGGTGCGGCGATAAAGTTCGCGCGCCTGTCGCGGAATATCCGAAGCCGGGAAACGTTGGTTGAGATAAGTGGGCAACGTGTCGTTGCGATCCTCCGCGATGACCGCGCCGTTCCAATCGGCATCGAATTGATACAAGAGGCAGCGATCGAAACCGGAGATGCGGCGAATTTCGGAAACGGTGAGCTGCTGGAGTTGAGCAATGGATTCGACGGATTCGAGTCGGTTGAGGAAGTGTTGGAGGAGTTGCTCGTTCTGGATCGGTGGCAACGGCACCGCGCGTTCGCCTTCGAGAATGACGGCTTCGTTGTTGTGATGGGCGACCAGCGTGAACTCCGCGGTTTCGCCTCCGACGTGAACCGTGGCCGTCGTGACAAACAGCGCGCGCGTGCGGAAATCAGGATGCGCACTGGCTTGCTCAAGCGCGGGGACGACGTCGTCGCCGAAGACATCGCGGAGGTTGCCTCCGATCAGCGCCGTGGCTTCGCGCCAGAAAAAGTCACGCGCATTGGTGCTGGCGCCGAGGATCTTCCACGTCGCCGGTTCGAGCACAAAAAGGAAACCGTGAGGCTGGATACTGCCGGGCGTGTGGATGGGCTCGCGGTCGCAATTGGAAAGATCGGTGGGCGTGAAAGCGTTCATTGTCGGGAAGTGGACCAGCTGCGAAGTCGGGCGAAGGTTTCGTCGGCGGATTGGATGATCACATCGTCCGTGTTGGCGGACGAATGTTTCAACATCCACGCACGAAACTCCTGCCATCGCAGTCCTACGTCTGCGCCGTAGCTGCGAAAGTACCGGTAGCCCACGCCGTCCTTGAGGCCGAGTTTGGACTCCAGATGGCGCGAGATAAATTGTCCGCCGAGCGTTGAACCCTCGAACACATACAACGCGCCGGCTGCGTGCGCGGGCGAGGCGAGCGACGGCAACGCCTCACAACGCGGAAGTGCCGCGATCACGGGATCGCTCATGCCGTGCGCACGAAGATCTTCGATGAGCCAGGGCGTTTTGAGGCGATCGATCAGCAGCGGATGCGAAGGGCCCAGCAGCGCGGTGATTTTGTTTTCCAGCGGTTCGAGAAAGCCGAGAAAAACGCCGAGCCAGTGAATCAAGTCCGCGCGCGTTTCCGGCAGGCGGAAAACGGACTCCATTTGTTCGTGCTGGCTTTTGGTTTCGGCGCGCAGCCGATCGAGAAGCGATGACATGGGGGAGATCGGACAAGACAGGAAGAAGGCGCGGGGAGAAAGCCATTTGTCCCGAGAGTTTCGCGGAGGAGAAAAACAAAAGGCCGATCCGTGAAGGATCGGCCTGAAGGCGAAACGGGACAATGCGGAGCATCGTCCCTGCCGCGGAAAACGCGCCAAGGCGGAGCGTGCCGCTCGAGCTTAAACGCGGAAACCTTGGGCGAGGTGATAATAGACCTCGTTGTTGCGGAGGTCTTGTTTGAGCTGCGGGAGCTTGGTGTCGGCGTTGATGTGCACGGTTTCGATGCCGGCGATCGTGGCGAAGTCTTCGAGCATTTCGCTCGTGACGACATAGCTGTAGCCGGTGTGGTGCGCACCGCCGGCGTAGATCCACGCGGCGCAGGCGGTCTTGAAGTCGGGTTTGCATTCCCACACGGCGCGCGCGACGGGGAGCTTCGGGAGCTTCGGCGTTTTGACCGCTTTGACTTCGTTGATGATGAGACGGAAACGATTGCCGAGATCGACGAGCGAGGCGTTGAGGGCTTCACCGGCGGGCGCGTCGAAGACAAGACGCACGGGATCTTCTTTGCCGCCGATGCCGAGCGGATGGATTTCGACCGAAGGTTTGCCGCCGGCGATGCTCGGGCAGATCTCGAGCATGTGCGAACCGAGGACTTGATGGCCCTTCGGAGACATGTGGTAAGTGTAGTCCTCCATGAAGGAGGTTTGTTTGCCGCCGGCCATGACCTTCATGGCGCGAACGAGCGCAGCGGTCTTCCAATCGCCTTCGCCGCCGAAGCCGTAGCCGGCCGCCATGAGCCGCTGCGACGCCATGCCGGGGAGCTGGCGGAGGCCGTGGAGGTCTTCGAAGGTGTCGGTGTAAGCCTTGGCGCCGATTTCGCTGAGGAACTGGCTCATGCCGAGTTCGAGGCGGGCGCTATAGCGGAGCTCTTCGTGGCGTTTGCCGCCCTTCTTAAGGGCGGGGACGATCGTGTAGAGCTTTTCGTATTCGGCGACGAGGTTGTTGATGGCCTTGTCGGAAACGGCGTTCACTTTCGCGACGAGATCGCCGACGCCGTAGGTGTTTACTTCGAAACCGAAACGGATCTCGGTGGCGACCTTGTCGCCTTCGGTGACGGCGACGTAGCGCATGTTGTCGCCGAAGCGGACGATCTTCGCGCCCTGCCAGTCGTGCCAGGCGTGAGCGGCGCGCATCCAGGCGCCGATGCGGTCCTGGACTTCGCGATCGGACCAGTGGCCGACGACGACCTTGCGGCCGAGGCGGAGACGCGTGTGAATGAACCCGGCTTCGCGGTCGCCGTGGGCGGCCTGGTTGAGGTTCATGAAGTCCATGTCGATCGTGCCCCACGGGAGGTCGCGATTGAACTGGGTGTGGAGATGCAGGAAGGGTTTCTTGAGCGCGGTGAGGCCGCGAATCCACATCTTCGACGGCGAGAAGGTGTGCATCCAAAGGACGAGACCGGCGCAGTTGGCGTCGGCATTGGCTTCGACGCATACCTTGGCGATCTGGTCGGAATCCACGAGCAGCGCCTTGAACTTCAGTGGAAGCGGCAGGCGCTTGGATTTCACGAGGCCATCGACGACGGCCTGGGCGTTGGCGGCGACCTGTTTGAGCGGGCCTTCGCCGTAGAGGTGCTGCGAACCGCAGACGAACCAGATTTCGGGAGTGGTCAGATTGACGAGGGACATGGAGGGGAATGGAAAAATTTTAACCACAGCGACACGGAGGGCACAGAGAGCGGATCGGATATTCGACGCCCTCTGTGATCTCTGTGCCTCTGTGGTTCATAAAATGAAACGTGATCAGGCGTTGGTGGATTCTTTGATGGTGAGGAGGTCTTTCATCACGTTGCCGAGATCGGCGGATTTGTTGCGTCCGCCGAAGCTGTCGTGGAGCTGGCGATACAATGCGTAGAGCCGGTCGTAGATTTTCCGGTTCGCGGCGATGGGCTTGTAGGCGACCTTTTTGAGCGAAGTCATTTTCTTCTGCGCCGTCGGGAAATCCTTGTGCGCACCGGCGAGAACAGCGGCGCTGACGGCGGAGCCGAGCGCGCAGGCTTGCGACGAACCGGCGACAAGCATGGTGCAGCCGGTGACGTCGGCGTAGATCTGCATGAGCAGCGGATTTTTCTCGGCGATGCCGCCGGCGCAGACGACGCGCTCGATCGGCACACCGTATTCGCGGATGCGCTCGATGATGGCGCGGGCGCCGAACGCGGTGGCTTCTATGAGCGCGCGGTAGATGTCGGCCTGCGTGGTGTGAAGCGTCTGGCCGACGAGCAAACCGGTGAGACGTTGATCGACGAGGATGGTGCGGTTGCCGTTGTTCCAATCGAGTGCGAGCAAGCCGTGCTGGCCGGGCTTTTGTTTCGCGGCTTCGGCGGTGAGCTTCGCGTGGAGTTTCGCGTCTTTGAGCACACCTTCGACGTACCATTTGAAGATGTCGCCGACGGCGGACTGGCCGGCTTCGATGCCGTAGAAGCCGGGGAGAATCGCACCCTTGACGATGCCGCAGATGCCGGGGATGTCGGGCACGTTTTTATCGGCGGAAACGACACCGCAATCGCAGGTCGAGGTGCCGATGACTTTGACGAGCGTGCCCTCTTTCACGCCGCAACCGATGGCGCCGTAATGGACGTCCATTTCGCCGATCGCTATCGGGATGCCGGCGGGCAGGCCGAGTTTCTTGGCCCATTCGGGGCTGAGCTGACCGGCGGCGGTGTTGGCGTCGTGCGCCTTTCCGTAGAGACGGTCGCGGAGATCGGCGAGTTTGGGATTGAGGAGCGAAAGGAATTCTTTGTCGGGCAAACCGCCCCAATCCTCGGCGTAGAGAGCTTTGTGGCCGGCGCAGCAAACGCCGCGAACGACCTTCGTCGGATCGTTGACGCCCGCGAGGATGGACGGAATCCAGTCGGCGAGTTCGACCCAGGAGAAGGCGGCGTCGAAGACCTTGGGCGCGACGTTGAGGCAGTGCCAGATCTTGGACCAGAACCACTCGGAAGAATAGGTGTTACCGCATTTGGCGATGAACTGCGGGCGATGCTCCGCGGCGAGTTCGGTGATCTTGGCGGCTTCGCGCCAGCTGGTGTGGTCTTTCCAGAGCCAGCATTGGGCGTGGAGGTTTTTTGCCCACTTCTTGTCGAGCGCGAGAGCGCGGTTGTTTTTGTCGACCGGGATCGGGCTGGAGCCGGTGGTGTCGACGCCGATGCCGATGACCTTGTCGGCCTTAAAACCGGGTTTCTTTTTCGCGGCCGCGAGCGCGGACTTCACGCTCTTTTCGAGACCAAAGAGATAATCGCCGGGGTGCTGGCGCGCGAGATGGTGGTCTTTGGGATCCAGGAGGATGCCCTGCGAGCCGGAGGGATAGTTGACGACGGCGCTGCCGAATTCCGCGCCATCGGAGGTGCGGACGATGAGGGCGCGCACCGAATTGGTGCCGTAATCGATACCGATGGTGAACATGGTGGGACGGTGGGGAAGACGTGGGGCTAAGACGTCCGTGTGCCAGGGTAAACGGCACACGGGCTTGACAGTATCGCCGACCGCGTGGGGCGCAGTCGGAATGACGAATGACGAAGGCGGAAGACCGGCGCCGGAATGGCGGTGACCGGTGAGTGGTCAGCGACCAATGACCGTGGGAGGGGATGTGTGGAATGAAAGCGAATCGCGGTTCGGTCAGCGGCCCTGGCGGAACCGGTCGAAGAGGACGGCGCTCAGCAGGATCGCACCGCGGACCACGTATTGGAAAGCGATGTCGATGTTGAGGAGGTTCATCGCGTTTTCGACGATGCCCATGATGAACACGCCGGCGATGACGTAGCTCATGCGGCCGATGCCGCCGCTGAGCGACACGCCGCCGAGCACGCAGGCGGAGATGATCGAGAGCTCGATGCCTTGCGCGGTTTTCGGATCGCCGATGCCCATGCGCGAGGCAAGCAACACGCCGGCGAGCGCGGCGACCGCGCCTTGCAGCACGAAGATGGTGATCTTCACGCGATCGACGGGGATGCCGGCGAGACGCGCGGCCTCTTCATTGCCGCCGATGGCGAGCGTGTTGCGACCGAAGGTGGTGCGCTGTAGTACAAAACCGAATACAGCGAAGAGCGCGAAGCAGATCCAGACCGGCGTGGTGATCTGGAAAAGAACGCCGCCGCGGTCGTTGTGGATGGTCGGATAAGCGGCGTTGGCCAGATCGAGAATGCCTTCGTGACTGATGCCGATGGAGCGGTAATCGGCGAAAACAAACGCGAGACCCTTCACCATCATCATCGTCGAAAGCGTGGTGATGAGGGGATTGATTTTGAATTTTGCGACGACGACGCCGTTGACCAAGCCGACGAGCGCGCCGAACGCCAGCGAGCCGCTGATGGCGAACGGAAGACTGCCGGTGTCGCGCAGGATGAGCGCGCATAACACGCCGCCCGCGGGAATAATTGTGCCGACCGACAAATCGAAATTTCCCGACGCCAGACAGAACAACATCGTCGTAGCGACGATGCCCACGGTGGAGACGGCGAGCAACACACTCGCGGCATTATTGGGCGTCGCGAAATTGGGAACGGTAAACGAGCAAGCGATCACCAGCGCGGCGAGCACGAGCAACATGCCGGCGCGATCGAGAAACATGAAAACGGCGCGAGACTGTTGAGCGGAGGATGGTGACGAGCTGGCGGAGGCGGACATGAGGCAGAGTGAAAAAAGAAGGGTGAAAAGCGACGTTCACCACGGAGCGCGGGGCGCGGAGTTTTGCGAAAATGAAAAATAGTCGGTGCTAAAGAGCTCAGGCGGCGGTGGAGGTTTCGACAGGGAGCGCGGCGGCGAGGATGCGTTCGGGTTCGAACTCGGCGCGGGTGAACTCGGCGGAGAGTCGTCCCTGGCGCATCACGAGCAAACGATCGGCGAGGCCGATGATTTCGGGCAGATCGCTCGAGACGACGAGCACGCTGACGCCTTCGCGCGCGAGTTTGAAAATGAGCTGGTAAATCTCGCTCTTCGCGCCGACGTCGATGCCGCGCGTGGGCTCGTCGAGCATGAGGACTTTGACGTCTTCGGAGAGCCAGCGGCCGAGGATGACCTTCTGCTGATTACCGCCGGAGAGATTTTTGATGAGCTGCTGCAGCGATGGAGTTTTGACGGCGAGCGAGCGGACTTGCTCGCTGGCGTTTTGTTGCTCCCAACGCGTGTTGATGATGCCGCCGGGAAATACGTGGTGACGCCGCGCGGAGATGTTGCAGTTCTCCATGATCGAGAGGATCGGGAGAATGCCTTCTTTCTTACGGTCTTCGGTGCAATAAACGAGGCCGGCGCGAATCGCGTCGGCGGGGCGCCGGATGCGCACGGGCGTGTCATGAATCGCGATGTCGCCGGCGGTCGCGGGCGTGGCGCCGAAAAGAAGTTTGAGCAGCTCGGTGCGTCCCGCGCCGATCAAACCGAAGAGGCCGAGGATCTCGCCCTGCGCGATTTTGAGCGAAACCGGCGAGTTGAGGCCGGGGCCAAAAAGACGATGCACATCGAGTCCGACGCTGCCGTGCGGTCGCGGTTGATAACCGTACACGTCGATGATGTCGCGGCCGACCATGTCTTTCACGAGCGCGTCGGGCGTGGTTTCGGAAAGCGATTCATAGGTGCGCACATGCGTGCCATCGCGCAGCACGGTGCACGCATCGCAGATGCGGAAGACTTCTTCCATACGATGCGTCACATAGAGGATCGCGCAGCCTTCACGGCGGAGGTCGTTGATGACGCTGAAAAGTTTTTCGATCTCGCGCGCGGAGAGCGAGCTGGTGGGTTCGTCGAACGCGATGATCTTGGCGCCGCGTGTGAGCGCTTTTGCGATTTCGACCATCTGGCGTTGGCCGATCGGCAGGCGCGAGAGTTTCGTGTCGGGATCGATGTTCTCGCCGAGACGTTGGAGCTGACGGGCGGCGAGCGCGCGGAGTTGTTTGCGATCGATGATGCCGCCGCGCTGCGGCATGTGGCCGAGGTAAATGTTTTCCGCGACGGTCATCTCGGGCACGAGATGCAGCTCTTGATAAATGACCGCCACGCCCGCGGCCATCGCTGCGGACGTGGAGTGGAAAACATGTTCGCGTCCGCCGATGTGGAAACATCCCGAGGTCGGCAGATGCGCGCCGCTAAGCGCTTTGAGCAGCGTCGATTTGCCCGCGCCGTTTTCCCCCATCAACGCGTGCACCGTGCCTTCGCGAACGCCAAAACTCACACCGCGCAGGGCTTTCACGCCCGGATAGGTTTTAGTGATGGCGTCGAAAACGAGATAGGGCTGGGCGGCGTTGCTCACGGAGATCGGCGAAAGTAAAAACGAAACGACGAGGCGATAAAACGATCCTCTTGAAGAACGTTTACTCGAGGACGCCCGCTTCGCGCAGAACGTTCTCGTAGTTTTCGCGCGTGATGAGGGTGCCTTCTGTGCGCGTGTCGAGCGGCGGCTCGATGCCATCCTTGATCCATTTGTAGAGCATCTCGGCGGAGATGTAACCTTCGTAGGGAGCGGAGACGAACATGGAGCCGTAGAACGGCGTGGGTTTGGCTTTGCGAAGTTCGTCGAGGCAGTCGGTGCCGTTGATGCCGATGCCGACGGCATTGTCGGCGGTGAAGCCGCGGTTTTCCATGGCGCGAACGGCGCCGAGCACGGCGGTGTCGTTCATGCCGAGGATGAGCCAGTTTTTGATCTGCGGGCGTTGCGTAAGAAGAATGTTGGCGGCGTCGAACGCGCCGGGGACATCGGTGGTTTTTTGCGGAGCGCGGAAGATGCGATCGTCGGGGAAACCGGCGGCCTTGAGCGCGGCGATGGAGCTCTCGGTGCGTTCGCGGGCGGTGTCGAGTTCGTCAAACGTGATCGCGCACACGGCGGTGTCTTCCATCGCCCAACCGCGGCGTTTGAATTCGGCGGCGAGCGCTTCGCCTTGTTGCGTGCCGATGCGGGTGGCGGACATGCCGACGTACGGAACATCGGTCATGAGTTTGCCATCGCGCACAAATTGATCGTCCACGGTCACGACCTTGAGACCCTTTTGTTTCGCGCGATTGAGGATCGCGGGCCCGAGGCGAACGTCGGGCGTGCAGATCACAAAACCCTGCGCGCCGGAGACGGCGATGTTGTCGATCGTGGTGAGCGTTTTTTCGCCGTCGGTCACGCCGAGCTTGATCACTTCGAAGCCGTACTTTTCGCCGGCTTGATCGGCGCCTTTCCATTCTTGCTGGAACCACGGCTCCTCGGGCTGCTTCACGAGGAAAGCGATTTTGATTTTATCGGAAGCGCCGCCGGCGGATTCGCTTTTCTTGGAGCAACCGGCGACGAGGCAGAGGGCAAAAATGGGGAGGAAACAGCGGAGTAATTTCATGGGCTAAAGGGCAGTGAAGGGAAATGGGGACCACGAGCAAAGAGGTCCGTTGCTCGCCCGTAAAGGATGCAGGAACAATTTTTGCGGACCTTTCGCGCTGGAAATGTCGTCCGTTCCTTGACAGTACAGGAGCATGACACGCGTCACGATGGCGATCATCGCCGAGAAGGCCGGCGTATCCAAAAACACCGTTTCGCTCGCACTGCGCCACGATCCGCAGATCCCTCCGGAGACACGGAAGCGCATCGCGAAGATCGCGAAGGCCATGGGCTACACGAAGAACCCCGTGGTCGCGCAGTTGATGACGGAGCTGCGCAAGGCGCATCCGGCGGGGTACCGGCGTACGTTGGCGCTGCTCAATGCGAATCTCGATCCGCGTGCGTTCAAGGCGCATCCGACCGTGCCGGTGTATGTATCCGGTTGCCGGAGACGCGCGGAGTTTCACGGCTACAAGCTCGACGAGTTTTGGCTGCACGATCCCGAACTCAATGGCGAGCGACTCGACCGCATCTTAAAAGCGCGCGGAATCCGCGGCGCGTTGGTGGTCGGTTTGATGAAGGAAAACCAGCTGCCCGAGCGCTTCGCGACGATCTGGCAAAACCACGCCTGCGTCGTCACCGGCGTACGCACGCGGAATCCAACGCTGCCGTTTTGCTGTGTGGATCATCATGCGCTCGTGCTGCAAGCGATGGAGCAGGTGCGCGCGCTCGGCTACGAACGTCCGGCGCTCGTCGTGGACGATCATATCGATCGGCTGGTGGACGGACGTTTCAGCTCCGCGATGTGGGTGGGGCAGCAGGCGTTGCCGGCGAAGAATCGCGTGCCGGGATTTTATTCCGTCGAAGAAGCGCGCAAAGATCCGTCGATTTTCGAAAAATGGCTCAAGGCGCATCGGCCCGATGTGATTTTCACGCTCTACAATGTCGTGAAAACATGGGTCGAAGGACTCGGCCTGAAAGTCCCGCGCGATATCGGCCTTGTGCAACTCGAGCGTCGCGCCGACAGCAAGGACTGGGCGGGCATCGATCAGCACAACGATCTGACCGGTGAAAGCGCCGTGGATATGCTTGTCGGCATGGTGCACAACAACGAGATCGGCCTGCCGGCCTTTCCGCGTGCCACGCTGGTCGGCGGTTCGTGGGTCAACGGCGCGACGGTGCGCACGATCACGGAGAAGGCTGCGGTGAAGGCTTGAGCGCGGTTGTAAGGATGTGGACGCGGCCGGTCGCTGAACAATGTGCCGGTGGGACGTGCGTGTATTCAGAGAATAACTACAACGCGTTTCGCCTCGTGCCTGCGAGGCAGGGATGATGCTCCGCATTGTCCGTCTGCGACATGGATCAAGCGCTGAGGTCGATCGCGGGTTGGGGGGGCTAGGTGGACGATGCAGAGCATCGTCCCTACCTGAAACGTCCGGGACAAGTGCGCGGCGTTTCTTAGAAAGCCGCGCCTGGCTCAGCGACGATAGTTGCGCTCATTACGCGGACTGCCGCGTCCGCCGGAACTGCGACGATCTCCGCCGGCAAATTCGCGCGGGGCGGGGCGTTCTTCGCGCGGACGAGCTTCATTGATCATGAGCGGGCGTCCGCCGAAATCGTTCCCATTGAATTGTTCGATCACACGTTGGGCATCGGCGGGGGTGGCCATCGTGACGAAGGCAAATCCGCGCGAGCGGCCGGTGAATTTATCGAAGACCAGATCCACAGCTGTCACGGTGCCGGCCTGATTAAAGCGCTCTTCCAATTCCTGCGCAGTCGTGGCGAACGGCAGGTTACCGACATAGAGCTTGCTACTCATGATACGTTTTGGGGGCTCCGATTTTTCGCCGTTCCCGTCCATCGAGTTTCAAATCATCACTGAACTTTCTTCCCGCTCATGACGATCTACCGTCCGAAAAATACGTGAGACGGGCGCACCGTGGCCGGCTGCCTGTGCCGGTGCAAGTGCGGAAACTGCCGGAATTCGGGACGCGCGATTTTGTGTTATATACGTGGCGTGGGCGGAGTTGGGCGCCCGTAGGTCAGGTTGAAAAGCGGCGTGCACATGAGCGTGGTGACGATCGCCATCACCACCATGATCGAGAAGAACGCCGGCGTAATCACCCCGCGCTCGAGCCCGATGTTGAGGATGATCAATTCCATGAGTCCGCGAGCGTTCATGAGCATGCCGATGCCCATGGCTTCGCGATGGGATTCTCCTTTGAAGCGCGCGGCTGCGTAGCAGGCGCCCCATTTGCCCAGGATGGCGACCGCAAGCACGACAAACGTCACGAGCCACAGCGAGCCGCTGGCGGCGACGATGTCCATGCGGGTGTTGAGGCCGGAATAAATGAAGAACAACGGCAAGAAGAGCAGTGTCGTGATCGGCTCGATGGTCGTGACGAGTTGTTCGCTGAACTTTCCCCGCGGCACCGCGGCTCCGAGGAAAAAGGCACTGAAAACCGCATAGAGGCCGATTTTGTCGGTGAACCACGCGGCCCCCATCAGGAGCACCAACATCGTGCCGAGCATCGCGCGGCCGTCTTCGGCGCTTTTTTCCGCACGACGCGCGATCGCCGCGAGCACTGGGCGGCCGATCGTCGACAACGCCAGGACAAACAGCGCGCCGCCGCCCACCGCATAGGCCGCCAGCATGAAATCGCCCGACAATCCCGCGAGCACGAGCGCCAGCACGCACCACGCGGCGGCATCGTCGATCGCACCGGCTGCGAGCGCGAGCGCGCCGGCGGTGGTGTGGGACAGTTTTCGTTCAAAGATGATGCGCGCCAGCATCGGGAACGCCGTGATCGCCATGGCCGCACCGAGGAAAGGCGCCGCGGCGATCAGCGAAATGCCTTCGTGGAAAAACCGCCCGTCACGCCAAAGCCAGATCGCCACCACGCAGCCCATGGCAAAAGGCGCCAAGATGCCCGACAGCGAAATGGTCAACGCGCTCGCGATGCGCGTGCGCACGAGGTCGAGGCGGAACTCGAGCCCGACCACAAACATGTATAGCGCGAGGCCCACTTGTGCGCCGGAGAATAAAATCGGTTTCGATGCCGCCGGGAAAAGCGCGGCCTGCCATTCGGGAAAAAACAGGCCGAACAAGGACGGGCCCATCAAGACACCCGCGATCATTTCTCCCACGACAGGCGGTTGCCCGACGCTCATGGCCAACCGGCTCACCAGGCGGCAAACGCCCAGAATTACCACCAATTGAAGAAAGAACTGCACCGACAGCTCGAAGGGCGTCATAGGAAAGGGCTGGCCACTTCGGTTCAGCGGCGGGCAAGGAGCAAGCGGGAATTTGAGACGCCGCCTTCGCCGCGACTTATCACTTGAGGGGAGGGCGGCATCTTTGTTTTGTGCCCAGCTACAACTAATCTGCGGAATGAATCACGCCTCCATCGCCAGTGCCGACCGGTCGCTCTCAGCTCGAGGGTGCGCTGCATGAGCACGGACGCATCTGCCACAGGACCGGTTGTCCTGCACATCGCTTTCGGAGACTCCGCCTTGCAGCCACCCGCGGGCGGACGTGACGCGGCGCGCATCCGTCTCGATTTGCCCTGCCTCGCCGGGCAAGCGGAGGAAACGATTTTCGATGGACTGCAACCGCTGCCGACGATCGACGGCGTAACGCTTTTTCAACGTGGCGATTTGCTCGTCGGGCATGCGCAGGAGCCTTTTGACGAAGCCACGGTCGAACCCGCTTCGCGACGTTTATACGATCGTGTGCTCAAAGCATGTAATGGACGGCGGTTGTATCGGGCGTGGAACTACGTGCCGCGGATCAACGCGTACAAGGACGGCCTTGAGCACTATCGTGCGTTCTGCAAAGGACGATCGCTCGCGTTTGAAGCGAGTCACGGTGCCGGCTACGAGGTACGATTGCCCGCGGCGTCGGCGGTGGGCAGCGACGGGCGAACGCTCGATGTGGTTTTTGCGGCCGGCCTCAAAACCCCGCGGCATGTGGAAAATCCCGAACAGGTGCCGGCGTATCGTTATCCGCGCGAATACGGGCCGCGCTCTCCGAGTTTTTCTCGAGCCACCGCAGTGGTCGAGGGCGGACGCGAATGGATTTTTGTCTCGGGCACGGCCTCGATCAAAGGTCACGCGACGGTTGGCGTCGGCTCGCTGCGCGAACAAATCGACTGCACGCTTGATAATCTTCGTCTCATCTCGCTCAACAGCGGCGCGGGCGAATCGCTCGGCCGCGGCACGCCCGGTCCGGCGTGGGAACGGCATTTCAAAATTTATCTGCGGCGCGCCGACGATCTGGCGCGCGCGAGAGAATTGCTCGAACGCATATTGGTTTTCCCGGGCGATCATGTCACCTGGTTGCGCAGCGATATCTGCCGCGCGGAGCTCGACATCGAAATCGAAGCGACGCTCGTCCGCTGAGGCGGCGCGCAAACAGGTGAATCAACGCGGAGACTTGAGTGCTTCGCGCAGCGCCTTCGTGTCGTTTTTACCGCGCGGCGTGAGCGGGAACTCTTTCATGAGCACGAGCCGCTTCGGAACTTTCCACGGAGCGAGCGCGCGATGCAGCAACGCACGCACATCGATGGCGGACAAATCGGTCGCGAGCGCGGCGGCGAGTTCGTCAGCGCGATCCGGATGTGCACTCGCGTAAGCGTCGCGAATGCCCGGAAGTTTTTTGAGTTCGAGCTCGAGCGCGGTGAGATCGAGACGCCGACTCGCGATCTTGATCATGCGACCCGTGCGACCGAGCAAAACGAGTTCGCCGTGCTCGTTCAACATCGCGAGGTCCGCCGGCATGTGCGCGCCGAAGCCGTCGGACGAACGGCGTCGATTACCATGCGTGAAAACCGCGGCGCTGCTCACCGTGATGCGACGACCGCGCCCGAAACTCAGTCGCACGCCTTCCATTGGCGTGCCGACGCTGCGTCCTGTGAGCGTGGCTTCTCCGCGGCGATCGTAAGCGATACCGCCGGTTTCGCTCGATCCGTAGAAACCGTGAAGGCGTCGGCCGAACTTCTCGAAAAACGCGCGCGCGGTTTCCGGAGGAAGCGCGGAGCCGGCCGAGATGATCGTACGAATGCTTTGTAGTGATTCTTTGGATACGTCGGTAAGCGCGAGCACGCGCAGGATGGCGGGCACCGCCGGAAAAACGGTCGGCCGCCAGCGTGCCGCGTCGTCGGCGATGGCGTGGTGAAGCGGCGCGGAAACGCAGAGAATCGCCGTCCCCTGCGCGAGCAGCGGCACGACGAGATTTCCGAGTCCGTACGAATGGCCGAAGGGAATCAGACCGAGATTCAGATCGTCGGGACGGATGTCCATCGACGCGCAGACTTGTCGTCCATCCGCGAGCATTTCGCCGTGTGTGAACGCCAGCGCGCGCGGCATGCCTGTGCTGCCCGAGGTGAGTTTCACCAACGCGATGCCGGGTGTCGCGCGTCGCGTGCGGCCGGACAATGCTTCGAGCTGGTTGTCCGGACCGAGCAGAAAATGCGCGCGGGCGGCGAGCGCGAGGGAGCGTTGAGATTCGAGCGGTTCGCTCGGATCGAGAGGCACGGGCACCGCGCGGAGTCGCAGCAGTGCGATAAAAATCGCGAACCAGTCCGCGCCATTGGGTCGCGAGAAAACCACCCAGCGTCCAGCGAATACACGCTCAGGAGCGGCTTCGCGAAAACGAGCGGCCGCGGCATGTGCCCGCGCGTCGATTTCAGCACGGGAGAAAACCGTCGCGTTGGCGGCTTCGATCACGGCGCGTGCATGGGGCGCGGTTGCGACGAGCGCATCCCACGTGGAGAGCAAAGTGGCGGGCGTTTCGGCGGAGGACGACAAAGTAGGAAAAAGTGAAGCGGACGAATGTGAGGGTCCAAGCGTGATCGGACACGACGTGCAATCGGCCGTCACTTCTATGGACGAGCGGTCGAATCAAAGCCGCCGCGCGCAAAAGCGAAAGCAGGATTTGTCGCCGTGAGCGCGACTCAGTTCGCCGGCGGTTTTTTATGTCCCGATGTTTGTCCCAGCGGTTCGAGTTCCACCATCAGCAGCGCGGTGAAAACGATCAACGCAACCGTCGAGCCGAGCGCGGAGATCACGGGGATCCTGCTGAAGGCGAGGACACCAAACGAGATTCCGGTGGTCAGCGCGGAGATGCGAATGGATGGGGGCGGCGGCTCGTGACGACGCGCGTTTTCGGCCGAGAAGATCGCGTAGTTGTGGCTCAGGCACACGCCGAGAAACGCGGCGAGAAGATGGAAGAGATTGAGCGGTTGTCCGAGCAGGCCCAGCAATCCGAGCGCAAAAAAACAGGAGCCCGCGGGAATCATAAAGATGCGCACGCCACGTCGCAGTCCGTAGAGCACAAACACGCTGAGGCCGATGATCGACAGACCGATCACGCTGAGTTTTGCGGTGTCGGCGCGATAACGCGAGAAAAGCGAGTTGAGTGATTCGAGCTGCGCGACGCCGAAGGTCGATGTTTCCGCCGGAGGTTCCGCGCCGGGTGGATGATCGGCGAGCGTGAGAAACCAACTCGGGCCGCCGTTTTCATCGAGGTGAAAAAGCAGTCCCAGCGGGCCGGTGAGCACGCGGCGAATGTCGGTAAAAAGCGAAGCATATGCGGGCGATTCTGCGGCGCGCAGATCTTCCCACGCGGAGAAAAAAGGTTCGAAGCTCTCGGCGGTGTAACCGCGAGTATCCAGCGCAGGACGCAGTTTTTCGGGGAAGTCCGCGAGTGCGTTGAGCAGCGTGCCGCGTTGTGTCCATGCGGCTTCGGTGGGCAGCAGATAACCGGCGCTGGTTGCGGGCGCGTGGGGAAATTGCGCGTCGTGCCAGGTCGTGAAGCGCTCGAGCGCGGCGCGGGCGAGCGCGGGCGTTTCGCCATGGGTGAGATAGGCGGTGCGTTCTTGCGCATCGCCGAAGAGCTGACGCACGGCGGCGTCGTTTGCGCGAAGTTCGACCGCGGGAATTTCCAGTTGCCGGATGTCGTCGCGCCAATGCAGACGCCACGGGCCCACCACGGCGACGATCAGCGCGAGCGCAAATAAGGGACGTACGATGTATCGGGCGCGCGGAGAACTCGGTGGGGAAAAGTTGCGCGTTTCGAGAAACGCGCGATCGAGCTGGGCGAAGTAGAGCATCGCCACCGCGACCGCGGAGATGAGTCCGGCGCTGACAAACACACCGAGTTGCTGCACGAGCGGAAGCTCCGACCAGAAGAGGAGCGAAAAGCCGATCACGGTGGTGAGACAGCTTGTGAGCAGCGGCTTGAGCAGGCGCCCGAGTTTTTCGCGATACGGTTCGTCGGGACGCAGCGCGGGCTGCATGTACAAATAAAAACCGTAATCGATCGCGACACCGGCGAGCAGCGAGCCGATCACAAATACGAGAATGTGCACGCGTTCGAAAACCATCGTGGTGACGACCCATGCGCCGAGCGTGGAAAACAGCACGACCGGCACGAGATGGAGCACTTTCCACAAGCGCCGTACGAAGAGACAGGCGATGCCGATCACGCCGATGAGTGACGCGGTGTTGAGCCAGGAAATCTCGGCTTTGATGCGCGCTTTGCTCTCGGCGGCGAAACGATTGACGCCTGTCCAGCGCAGCTCGACCTCGGACGCGATCGCGCGCGCTTCGCTCAACGCGCTCTCTATCGCGCCGAACACGGGATCTTGTCCCGCTTCGCTAAACGGCGAATCGCGAACGATCGCCCACACCAGCGCGTGATCGTTCACTTCGCCGGAAGAGCTGACCGCGAGCGATTGGATTTTTTCGACCAGCGAAGGCACTAGCAGCAGCGGATCGCTTGGAAGCAATTCTTGGAACGCCACGCTTTCGGCACGCGTGAGAAAGTGATCGAGCTGCTCCGCGGTGTCGCCGGCGAGCCATGTGGAAAATTCGCTGGCGGGGCGGCCGGTGCTGGAGAACTGCGCGTGTTTTTCCGCGAGCCAGCGGGGCAGAAGAAAATCGAAACGACGCTCGAAGACGAAAGTGCCGAGCGCATTGCGGGTCTCGCTCGCGCCCAGGACCTCGACTTCGGCGATCGTTGGCGAACGACGCAGCGAGTCGGCAAATGCGCTGACGGCTTCGGCGGGCGGCGCTTCACTGCCGGAGGAAAGCGCGAGCAGGAGGACGCGCGCCTGTTGTTGATCGGTCAGCGAGCGGACGAGGCTGAGCTCGGGCGCGCGTTCATCGACTGGGATGAGATCGATGACATTGGTGGAGATTTTCCTCCCGTAGTCGAGGCGCAGCAACCAGAACGCGCCGACGAGGGCGAAGACAAAAAGAATGAGTCGGGCGATGAATTTCTGGCGGGCTGGCTCCATTGAAAGCGGGTCGTGCGTATCCAAATTTGCACTACGGCGTCAGCGGAAGAACTCGCGTCGCTCCTCGTCGCTGAACTTTACCTGCGTGTCCGCCTCGCCGATGACGATCACGATGCCTTGCAGCGCGGATTTACGCATCTCGAGTTGTTTCACATGAGCGTCCTTGCCGGTGACGACGAGGCGGTTGAGCACACGCGACAATTCGCCGGGACGCGGATCGAAGACGAGTTGCCAGGTATCGCCATCGCGACGGCCGTAGAGTTCGAAATTGCGCGAAAGCGCATCGAGGTCGAAACGCATCACATGCAGCAGCGCGGTGGTGGCGGCATTGGCGCGTGGATCACTGGGGACTTCGCGCGTACGACCGCGGGAGTCGCGCAGCATCACGCCGCGCGCGTCGACGAGCATGAGTTGTTTTTCGGGCGACTCGTATTGAAGGCTGAGCGCGCCTTCGGCGGAAAGCCGCATCCGCCCGGTGAAGACGACGGGGATTTTCTTGAAAGGAAGGTAGCGGTTCTCCGTGAACGGCGCGGTGACATTACCGTGTGCGCGAAGTTCGGCGGCGAGTTCGCGCCAAGGCGCATCGTTTTCGCCGATGACGATACGGTTTTCCGGAGAAACCAAATCGGGCATGTCGGCCGCGCGTGCGAGCGGAGTGAAAAAACAAAGAGCGAGAAACAAGCGGCGGAGAAACATAGGGCAGGAGTTTTAGCCGCGAAGACGGCGTTGATAACGAAGCGCCGCCGGCCAGCGCCAGAGGAGTTGCACGAGAAGTCGTGAGTGGAGCCAGATCATGCGGAGATTGTCGCGCAGATAATGGAAATGGGAAATGCCGCCGTCGCTTTTCGCGATGTAGCGACATGTGGCGGGAATGTTGATCGTGGGCGTGCCGTTCCAAACCATGCGCACGGCGACTTCCGGATCGAAATCGTAGCGCCGCGCAAAACGCGTCGAGCGAAGTGTGCGCACAAGCGGTGCGAGCGGATAAACGCGAAAACCAAAAAGCGGATCGTCGATGCCGCGGCCGAGTAGTTCGAGGTGGACCAACGCGACGGAAAGTTTGCGTCCCTGCAAACGTAGCTGCGGCGCTTCGGGCCCGAAGACGGGTTTGCCGAGCACAAGCGCGTCGGGATTTTGCGCGGACACCGACATGAAATCGACGATGCGATCGGCGGGATGTTGTCCATCGGCGTCCATCACGAGCGCGTGAGTGAACCCGGCGGCCAGCGCTTCTTCCGCGCCGGTGAGTACGGCGGCGCCTTTACCGCCGTTGGTGTCGCGCACGATCACCCGCAACGCCGGCTCGTGTAGTGAAAGTTCCACTACAGGCAGATGACTGCCATCGGTGCTCGCGTCGACGACGACCCACACCGGCTGCCACACCGCAAGCGCCTCCTTCACCGTCGCCAGCAAGCGCGGTCCGGTGTTGTAGCTCGGGATGAGCAGGAGATGGGAGGACGACATGGGGAAATCCGAAAAGCGAAGGACGGGAATGATCAATGACCGCTGACCAATGACCAGTGGATATGCGGGCGAGTGGGTTTGCGGCTGAACGGATGGTGCTTGTTACTGGAAACTTCGTTCCTCACTCGAGCGATGGAATCGGTTTCGCCGCGGCAGCGAGTTGTTGTTCGACGTGAGCGGTGATCTCAGTGCACGACATCGGTGTGTCGGCGGGGATGAGTTCGCCGAGCGTGACATTCATCCAGGTGGGCAGCTCGGGCAGTTTCCACCAGGCACGACCACGGACGCCGAGATGGCGGCTGACTTCGATCGAGAGTAGCCGGATGGGCGCGCGTGCGCGTTGGGCGATGAGTGCAAAACCGGGTTTGAGCGGCTCGAGTCGTTTGCCGGAACCCGTGCGTGTGCCCTCGGGAAAAACCAGCAGCGAACGCCCCTGCGCGACTTTGTCGGCGGCGTCGCGGATGGCATCGAGACCGTTTCCGCCGGACGCATAACCCGCGATCAACGCGGCGGGACCGATGGCGGGATTATGCAGGAGCGCGGGTTTAAAAATGCAGACAGCGTCGGGCAGGATCGAAAGGATCACGGGCGCGTCGATCAGCGACGGATGATTGGCGACATAGACCGTGCCGGGCTGAAGCGTTTGGTTTTCAAAACCAAACCAACGCACGCGAAATGCGCCGGTGGCATGGCACCATTGGCGCCAGAGGATGAACAGCCGCCGGATCGTGCGGCGCGCGAGCGGGCCGAGACGATCGCGCTTGGGCACGAGCAACAGAAATGCGCAGACGATGTTCAGCAGCAATCCGCCGAGGCCGAACCACAACCACGGCAGGAAATAAATAACCGCGAGAACGCACTGACGAACAACGCGCATATTCAGCGCCCGGACTGCTGCGGGCGCGGCGGAGGAGCTGCGTCCGCTGGTGCGACGTTGGCGGGTGGATTGAGTTCGAGGAAGTTGAACCACAGATAGGGATTGCGGCGCAGATGCGCTTCAAGCTCGCGGAGGAAATCCTGAAAATGCGCGTGCGCGCGACGCAGGTTCTCGGCGCGCGAGACGGAGCGATCGGGTTCCCAACGAGGAGAACTGTAGATCAGCGTTTCACCGGGAGCGCCGGGCACGCCGAGCGTCAACAGCACGGGAAGATCGAAGATCTGCGCGAGATGATAAATGGTGAACGGGAAGAGACGTCGCGCACCGAGAAATTCGAAGGCTTCGGTTTTGGCGCTGAATTCGAGACGATCGCATTTCATCGCGACAGAGCCGCCGGACGCGACGGCGTCTTTGAGCGCGAAGAGAAGATTCTCGGGTTCGTTTACCCAAATGAAGCGAATCCACTGACCGAAGAGAGAACCGAGCCGGTCGGTGTCGTGCGAATTTCCCACGCGTTGGCGCACCATAAACACGCGATGGTTTTCGACGGGGCCGAGCAGGAAACCGAGAAGGTCGGAATGGCCGACGTGAAACGTGCCGAGAAACGCGTGACGGCCGGAATTGACGAATGTCTTGAAGTGTTCGGAGCCGGGCGCGAGCACCGTGCGGGGGATGCGGCCGTTGGCGGCGCGCAGTTTCACCATCAGCGCTTCTTCGAAGGCGAAGAAGTGCCGGAACACCTCGATGAGGCGCGGCTCGCGCCCGAAGATCGTGTGGAGATAGGCGCGCGAGGGCCGACGTTGCGCGGGCATGAGCGCGAGCGATACCCACGTGCCTGCGGCGCGAAGCGGTCGAAAGAGAAACTCCGGCAGCACGCGATCGAGCAAACGAATGAAACGATAGCCCCACGATGGGCCGGGATTGCGCGCAGCGGGCGGTGGCGCGGATGGACTTTCGGCGACGGCGCTCATGACCACTGCAAAACAAGACGAACACCAGGGGCGGCGATCACGTCGAGCGCTGCGCGGGTGTGCAGCGCATCGAAAAAGTCGGGAAGGGTGAGTCCGCCGGCGTTTGCCTCTGTATCCAAAAATTGGATGCAGCCGATGGAGCCCGTTCCCTGGCGGGCAAGGGCTAGCGTGAAACCAAAGGTGCGTGTGCTGGCCGTGCCGCGTTCAAGCAACCAAGTGCCGCGTTCTTCGCCGCCGCACAGGAGCGAGCGCGGAGAAGTGGCGAGCAGCGCGGTTTGGAGCGCACGCACGACCAGATGAGCGCGTCCGGCCAAGGGGAAAAATTCGCGGACCGGTTGCTGGCGCCCGATCAACGCCTGCTGGACCGCACTCGGGTGGATCGACGTTTGAAAGAGCGTGGGACTGGCCGAGGGGAAACTATCGAGATAGCCTTCGAGCGCGCGTGTTTCGGCGTACTCGGATGCGTAGATGAGCGTGTCGTTTTCGCCGGGCGAATGAGGAAGCAGCGTGGAGCCGAGCACGAGGCCGAGCTGCGTCATGCGACGACTCGCGAGTTTTGGGAAAACATCCTTCAGCCGCTCGCGCGTGACGGCGGATTCTTCGGCGCCGGCATCGTCCGTGCGCAAGTCTTGGATGAAGAGCTCAGACATGGGCGAGAAGCAGGGCGGCGTGAGCACCGCCGAAGGCGTTGCTGGCGCAAAGGGCGGAATCGAAGCCGGTGTTGTCGAATGCCTCGAAGGCGACGGCGTCGCTGAAGCCGGGCGTGCGACTGCCGATCGTGCCGGGCGTGCGTCCCGTGCGAAGCGCTTCGACGGCGAGCGCGAGTTCCACCACGCCGCAACTGCCGAGCGTATGGCCGAGACTGCCTTTCCACGACACGAGCGGCGCTTCGGGAAACGCTTTCGCGAACGCCTGTGCTTCGAGACGTCCCGCTTCGAGCGTGCCGGTGCCGTGACCTTTCAACCACGGGTGGCGACCGGCCGCGACGACCGAGAGTCCCGCCAAACACGCGGCGAAACCCGCGCCGTCGGATTGGTTGGCGGTGAAGTGATGCATCTCGTTGTGCAGGCTTTGACCGAGAATCGCGAAATCGCCGCGGTCGCGCGTGAGCACGGCGAAGCCCGCGCCATCGCCGAGACCGATCGAGCCGGCGGGTCGATCTTGATACGGAGCGGGGAAATCGGCGTTGAGGATTTTCAGCGAATGAAATCCGCCGGCGACAAACGGACTGAGAAAGTCGAAACTGAAGACCAGCGCTTCATCCGCGAGTCCGGCGTGGAGCGCGCGGGCGGCTTGCAGCAAACCGAGATGTGCCGACACGCAGGCGTGAGAGAATGTCGTGATGTTTGGCCCCCAGCCGAGTTCGCCGCGCAGCCATTCGACACATGTGCTGGGCGTGCCGTATTGCAGATGTTGCGGATCGCCGGTGCGGCGGAAGGCGTAGAGCGAACCGACGCCGAAGTTGCTCGAAGTGATAAACACCGGACGTCGCAAGCCGCCCCAGCCCTCGCCGGGGATCGCCGCCGCGAGCGGACGCAACGCGGCGAGCCAGTTGGGCGGCGCGGTTTCGTCGAGCGAACGGTCGGGGCACAGCGCCATCGGCACCAAGTCGCCGCCATCGCGGCCGAGCACGGGCGTCGGGCGGAGCGCGCATTCGCCGTTCAGGAGTGCGCGATGTGTGGCTGACGCATCACCGAGCGCCGTCAGGCAGCCGATGGCGGCCACGCGTGCGGAAGTAGGTGTGGAAGAAACAGCCACAAAGAAAAGAACGCGGCCCGATAATCGGGCGGCTCAGGAAGGAAGACGGGCCGGATCGGCGCGTTCGCGGACGAAAGCTGCGAGCGATTGGATGCTGGCCAAGGCGGAGCGAGATTCCTCGCTGTTACTGATTTTGATGCCGAATTCTTTTTCGAGTCGGACAACCAATTCGAGGGCATCAATGGAGTCCAGATTAAGGCCGGCGCCGATCAGCGGCTCGTCGTCCGCAATTTCTTGAGGAGTCACGCCTTCGAGCTTCAGGGCTTCGACGATAAGGGATTTGAGACGGTCAACGAGCGGATCGGTCATGCGGAAAGGAAAGGTTAGGACATGACGTCGGGGAGGGTGGCCGGCAAGCCCGGAGGACGGGGTGCCGATTCTTTCCGGGACGCGATTTTACGCCCACGGCCTGGCCGGCGGCCGGGGAAGGGCGCGGATTCGCAGGTTGACAACCCGGACCGGGCGGGCTTTTTCTCCACCTCTTTTTCAAATGAGCACGACCGAACAGACCCAACGCAGCCTCACCCCTGAGGAGTTTCCTTTCACGGCTCCCCAGCTGATGAGCCGCTACGTCACCGACACCGGCAAGATCCTGCCGCGTAAGTACACCGGCCTCTCCGCCAAGCAGCAGCGCGCGATCACCAAGACGATCAAGCGTTCGCGCAACATGCTGCTCGCGCAGTAAGCGGACAGCCTGTGCCACGTTTTCGGGCCGGAGATTTCTCCGGCCTTTTTCGTGTCCATGCCTCTCGAATCGCAAGCCCGTCTTTTTCGTGGCACGCCGCGCAACCTCGCCCGGCTCGCCCGTGCGTTGCAGCGCGGTGAACTCGTGGCCGTGCCCACCGAGACCGTGTACGGCTTGGCCGGCGATGCGTTGAATCCGGCGGCGTGCCGGAAAATTTTCAAAGCCAAAGGACGGCCCACCAACGATCCGTTGATCGTGCACATCCACACGCTGGCGCAGCTCGATGTGCTGGCCGAACGCAATGACGCGGTGGAGCGCGTGGCGCGGGCTTTCTGGCCTGGACCGTTGACGATCGTGCTGCCCAAAAAAGCGGTGGTGCCGGATCTGGTGACTTCCGGACGGCCGAGCGTGGCGGTGCGGATGCCCGGGCATCGGTTGTTTCGCGAGCTGTTGAAGCTCTGCGGACGTCCGCTCGCGGCGCCGAGTGCGAATCCGTTTGGTTACATCAGCCCGACGTCGGCGGTGCATGTGCGCGACAGCCTGGGCGGAAAAATCGATTACATCCTCGACGGCGGCGAAGCCGATATCGGCCTGGAATCGACGATCCTCGACCTGCGCGATCCGCGACGTCCCGCGATTTTGCGTCCGGGGGCGATTTCGGCGAAAGAGATCGCCCGCGTGCTCAAGCGTCCGGTGGCCGGTAGTGGGAAAACGAATACACGCGGCGCCGCGATTGCGCCGGGCATGCTTTCCAAACACTACAGCCCGCGCTCGCCGATTCAGTTGCATCGCCGGCTCGACGCGAAACACGTGCGTGCACTGCCCGCCGACGAGGTAGCGCTTTTCCTTTTCAAGCCGGCGGCGGCGAAAACAACGGCAGCGCAGAACGTGTGCTGGCTGGCGGAGCGCGGCGATCTGCGCGAAGCGGGGCGGAAGTTGTTCGCCGCGTTGCGTGCGCTCGACGACGGACGCTGGAAGCGCATTCACGCGGAACTCGCACCCGGAAGCGACGGCTTCGCACTGGCGATCAACGACCGGCTCACCCGCGCCTCCGCGAAACGATAGGAGAGAAACCCGAAGGCCGAAATCCGAAATCGGAAGGCCGAATGACGACAGGAGGCCAAGGGCCATTGACTGATGGCTCAATGGAGCGCCGGCATCTTATGATGCCCGATACGAGTGCCGACACACCCGGGAGCGGGTTTTATTCTTCGATAGGCTCGCCGGTTTCTGGGTCGCGGCTGGTGTAGTATCGGTAGACCTTTTCGGCGTGCTCGGGGTTTTTGTAGTAGGGGCGGAGGGAGTCTATGCCATTGGATTCGTCGCCGCCGTGAGCAGCCCGGAAGGCACTTCGCGCTTCGTTGAAGGCTATCTGGAGATAGTCGGGGAGCGGTGGACGCTGACGGCTTTCAAAGATGGCTTGTTTTCTCGCTATTTCGGGCATGTCGCGGGAACTGATAAAGCGGGGCGCAATGTCGATGCGGCGATCTACGGGCGAATCGAAGAAAGCTCCGGGGATTTCCGAGATGACAAAGACCTCAGGCCCGAGTTCGGAGAGAAGTCCGGTGGCAGTCATTTCGTACCGGTCGAGGATGGCGGGATCGATGGCAGGCTCGAAGAACGGGAGGAGCTGGGCGGTGGACGTCGGTAGTTGTCCTCCGGATACAGCGGCGTACTTGAAGAGGGCAGCTTGAATGCGTGGCGCGAAGTTATACTTCGCTGAGCTGCGCAAGCTGGCCTGGGCTAACTCGAAGTCGCCTGCGTTCTCGAAGGAGCGCGTCATGGCGGCGCTGATCCAGTCGTTTTCAGTGAGGTAGGCGAGTTCGGGGATTTTTTCTTCAGGGGTCAGATCGAAGACGGCTTTTAGTTTTTCGACGCGGGCAAGAAGCGTGCGCAGGCGTTGCTCGGTCGGAGAGAGGGGAGCGGGCTCAGGCGGGGGTGGCAGGGCCGAAGCGGGGCTGGGGAGTGTTCCCAAGCGGGCGATTTCGGCGCGGGCGGCGGCAAGGGAGTTTTCGACCGAACCAAGGTATTCGTTTCGATCCGCGAGGGAACGGACCTGATATGCCACGGTCGCGAGAGAGAGGAGCAATGCCGTGGTGAGGACGGTCTTGTGCGTGGTTATCATGAGGAACGCATGAAGAAGCCCGGAGGCGGCTGGTACGGCGGCCGTTGCCGCAAAGAAAGTTGGCGAGGAGATGGCAGCGGCGAGGAAGGCCGGAGCTGGAGCTGAGGCGTGGAGGGGCAGTTGCGCGGCGAGAAGCGCGGCGGAGGTGGCGATGCCGCGGCGGGCGAGTTGCGTGCGGAGTTTGTCGAGGGCGCGCGAGACGCGTTTTTGAGCGGAGTCTTCCGATGAGCGGAAATGTTGCGCGATGGCTTTGAGGGATTGGTTTTCGAAGAAACGCAGCAGTACTGCGCGCCTGTCGGATTCGCTCAGGGCGTTGAGGGCGTCGTCGAGAACGGGGGCGAAGTCGGAGGCAGGGTATTGTCCTGTGTGTGGGCCGTTCACAGCGGCGAGCTCGGCGGAGATTTGTTCGCGGGTCTGGCGTCGGGATTCGCGTCGGATGGCGTCGATCGCGGTCCGGCGGGTGACGACCGAGAGCCAGGAAGGGAGGTGCGTGTCGGAACGCAGTCTTCTCGCGGAGCGGGCGAGATCGATAAGGACAGCTTGGGCAACTTCGGCGGCGAGGACTGTTGAACGAGTCTGGCGAAGTGCGGAGGCGTAGATAAAGTCGAGGTGGCGGCGCGCGAGTTGGTTAAAGGCCTCGTGCGAGGATTCAGAGATGTAGCGCTGGAGGAGCTCGGTGTCGGTCATCGCGTTTTAGGGATATCGTCAGTGAAGACGGGAATCCGACAGGGAAATTTTGCGCGAGGATCAACGCATCGTCAGAGTTAGCGTGGTTTAAATTAAACCGCAGCCAATTGCAGGAGCGATTTCCTCGCCGGCCAGGCACCTCGAGCCGTTTTTAACCACTGATGGATACTGATGACAGAAGCCGTTGCCCGGTAGCAGCCGCGAGCGCGTAACGAGCAGGTGGAACGCGCCGTCCCGGCGCATTGTATCGGTTTTGTGAATACACGTGCGCCGCCTTCTTTGGAAGAAGGCGGCCGCTTGCGGTCAGCGCAGGGGGGAGCGGGTGTCGTTGTCGTCTTTTTTCGACATGACGACGTAGTAGTCCTTGTACGACTTGTCGTAGTACTGGCCGTAGTAATAACCGGACACGCTCAGATTCAGGCCATTGAGCACGGCGCCGAAGTTGGGGATCGGCGATTCGAGCAACCGGCGGGCGGCGTATTGCGCGGCGCGGCGGCGGACCTTGTTGAAGAAGACGGTGAAAATGGAGCCGTCCATCAACGGGAGAATGATGAGCGCGTCGCTGACCGCGGCGACGGGCGGAGTATCGATAAAAACGCGATCATAACGCGTGCGCAGGTCGGCGATCATCTGTTCGAAGCCGACGCTGTTGAGCACCTGTGTGGGATTTTTGGCGCGGCCGCCGGTGGGGATGATGTCGAGATTAGGATGCGGGCCGTTGACGACGACATCTTCCACACGCGCTTCTCCGCCGCACAGATCGATGACGCCGACCTGATTATTGATGCGAAAGGCCTTGTGGACAGCGGGGCGACGGAGATCGCAATCGACGATGACGACCTTTTCGCCATGAGCCGCGAACGTGAGCGCTAGATTGGCGGTGGTGAAGGACTTGCCTTCGCCCGGGATCGTGCTGGTGACGAGAATGCAACGCGCCTGACGACTTTGATCTTTGAGGCGCAGGCTGGAATGAAGCGTGAGAAACGCTTCGGAAACCTGACGGTCGGCGTGGTTGAGGACGATCTGCGCTTTCTCGTGCGGCGGCATTTTGCGCACGTGCGGAATGATGCCGAGCAGGCGCAGGCCCATGAGCGCTTCGATGTCGAACGAGCTCTTCACGCGGTCGTCGATGAACGCGACGAAGAAGGCGACCGCGAGGCCGAGGCCGAGTCCGCCGAAGAGACCGAGGCCGAGGTTGAGCAGGATGTCGGGCTTGACGTAGTGCTCCGGCTGCGACGGCAGCGCGCGATCGATCACACGGGCGTTTTGGGTGTCGAGCGTGCTGGACATCGTGGTCTCGCGCATGCGGCCCATGAGATGTTGGAGCACTTGCTCCTCGATGCGCAGTTCGCGATCGAGGCTTTCAAATTCGAGACCGGCGCGGTCGATGTTGAGGGATTCGCTTTCCTGTTGGGCGAGACTGGCGCGGGCTTCCTCGGCGCTGCGACGGGCCGCGTGATAATCGCCTTCGATGATCGCCGCGGCTTCATCGGTTGCGCGCGCGAGCTCGGTTTCGATCTGCGCGAGCGTGCTCTGCGCATCGATCATGCTCGGGTGTTTGGCGCGATAGCGTTCGCTCAATTTCGCGATGAGCACCTTTTGCTCGGTCTGGCGTTTCTTCAGTTCGGCGATGATGGGCTGAGAAGCGATGAACGAAAGTTCGGTGAGGCTCGTGCCGTTTTCGCGCGCACGCTCGATTTGTCGCCAACGCACTTCCGCGTCCTTGAACCGGGCTTCGGACTGCGTGAGCAGGAGGTTTCGGGCTTTGAGCGTTTCGGTGATGATGTCGCGGCGCTGATCGAGCGAAACCATCTTGTGCGTTTCGCGGTAAGTCTGGAGACGCGCGGCGAGTTCCTCGACCTTCTTGCGTTGTTCGTTGACGCGGGCGCGGAGCTCATCGACGGCCTTCATCGATTCGTCGATGCGGACGCGCGAGTTGTACGAGATAAACTCGTCCACAAACATGTTCGCGATCTCCGCGGCCATGACGCGATCGGGGTGACGATATTGCACCTCGATGATGCGGCTGTTGCGGCGCGGATTGATGCGGCGGTTTTGATAAAGCACCTCGGCGGGCGTGAGCGGTTCCTGGCCGCTGTCGCTGAGGTACGGCGCCATGAACTGAGTGAGTTTTTCGCCGGTGAGACGCTCGGAGACTTTTTGGATGATCGTCGCGCTCTCGAGGATTTGCGCGATGGTGTTGAGGTCCTCGAACGAGCGCGCTTCGTTGTCCACCACGGCCTGGACTTTCAGCACGGTGGGATCGCGCGGGAGGATCTGCACGAGCGCGCGCGACTGGTAGATTTTGGTCTGCGAGCGCGTGTAGATGAGCGTCGAAACAAAAACGACGAGGAAGACCGCGACGATGTACCAGATGCGCTCGCGGAGGATGAGCAGGTAGTCGCGGAAACCGCGTTGTGCGGGCGGCTCGGGATAGGCGCTGTACGGACCATAGCCGTAAGCGTCGGGCGAGGGTTCGTGGCCGCCGGGGGAAGCTGGAGAGACGGAAGAATTCATGGCGGTCAGAACACGCGTTCAGGCACGTAGATGTTATCTCCCGGCTGGAGCAACCAGGCTTCGGAGGAAGTGCCGCGGATGAGGAGGTCGGCGTTGATCTCGAACGTTTCCGATTCGCCGTTGGGTTTGGCGCGGGTGAGCTGTACGCGCTTGCGATCGGCGAGACGGTTGAAACCGCCGGCGCGCGTGATGGCGTCGAGCAGCGAGAGACGTTGCTCCTGCGGGAAAGGAACGGCGCCGGGATTATTGACGTTGCCCATGACGTTCACCGTGCGTTTCGCGTATTCGATCACGACGAGCGTGATCTGCGGGTTGACCAGGAAGTCGCGGTCGTAGCGCTCGCGGATGATCTGCTCGGCCTGGCGCAGGGTTTTATTGCGGAGATCGACCTGCTCGATGAGCGGGAGCGTGATCGTGCCTTCGCGCGAGATGCGGACCTCGCGGAGCAAGTCGGGTTCTTGGAAAACTTGGACGCGGATGAGATCTTGCGGCTGGAGGAGATAATCGCCGTCGGCCGTGGCAGGCGCAGGCGTTTCGGCGGCGAAAAGTGGACGCAGAAGAAAACCGGCCAGCAGGAATAGCCGAAGTAGAGGCGAGAAGCGGAGCATAGAAAAGCCGCGCGAATGTTCGTCGCGCGGCTGGTCAGGTCAAGAGAGGGGACAAATCGTTTAGAAGCGAACCGAGGCGCCGAGCTGGATCACGCTATTGTCGAAATCCGCGCTGCGGGTGCGTCCGTCGGTGTCGGTGAACGAGAGATTCGAATCGTTGGTGCGGTAGTGGTAACTCGCGTGGAGCGTCGTATGCGTGCTGACGCGGTAGCCGATGCGCACGGAAGCCTCGATGTAGTCGTCTTCGCGGCCGTTGAAATACTCGAGCGTCTGGAAGGTGAGTGCGGCGGTGCCTTCCCACTGGGCGTTGAAGTTGGTCTTGATCGACGGCGTGATGCTCAGGCTCTTTTGCGAAATGCCTTCCACGCTGGTGCGAAAGTCGTTGATGACCGACAAGGCGAAGGCGGTTTTTTCGGTGAGAAGATATTGGAGATCGGCGAGCGCACCGATCGAGGATTCGTCGCCGCCGGCGTCGAGTTCGCGCTGATTGAAACCGACGCTGAAGTAACCGCTGAACTTCGGCGTAAAATCGCCCCGCGCGCCGAGGTTGTAATAAAAATCCTCGGAGTAGTTGGAGTTGCCGGTGAGACCGGTGCGGCGATAGCGCACGCCCGCGCTCAGGTCGATTTTCTCGCTGATCGAATAGTAATAGTTCAGCGGGAAAGCGGTCTCGCGGATGTCGACGTAGGCGGAATCGGCGTAGTCCGTGTCTTCGTAGGCGATACCGACGACGACGGAGCTTTTGTCGGAAAGACTGACTTGCGAATCGAGCCGGCCGGAAAAGACATCGCGGCGGATCAACGTGGCACCGCGCACATCGCGCGTGCTTTGGTTGAGTTCGCGGAAGGAAAGATCGAAAAGGATCTTGGTCTTTGCGTCGTCGAAGCGCGTGGCGAGGGCGGCGGAAAACAACTCGTCGTCGAGCGAGTCGTTATCGAGGAAACGAATGAAGGTTTCGCCCGCTTCGACCGAGCCGTTGAACAACGCGCCCTGTCCGAAGACGAAGCGCAGTCCAGGTGTCAGTTCGAAGATGGTGTCGTCGGTTTCGTCGAGATCGGTGAGGAAGACATTGTCGTCCGCCCGGGCATTGAGCGAGCCGGTGACAAAAAGCTCGGCGGTTTCGCCGATGCGCGTGAGGGCGGAGGCGGAAGCGCAAAGGCCGGCCAGAAGGATCGCGCCGAGGGCAAGGTTCTTCATGCGGATGATTGGGGTGTATTGAAAAATTGACTACAGATTATTGTGACGGGCTCACGATCACCGACGGACGTTGTACGGGAAAATCGCTGCTGGTGGCGGCGGCGGCGCGGATTGTGTCGGTCGCGGAAGGCGCAGCGGAGGCGGCGGCCTGCTCGATCACGGGACGGGCGGAAGGCGCGGCATTGGAGGCCGAGACGACGACGGCGACGACGAGTTGCGATTTCACTTCGGGCGCGGTCGAGGGCGGGATGGCGTCGATCGCCGCGGTGGTGAGATCGGAGGCGAGTTTCGAAGTCGCGGCCGGGCTGAGATTGGGAGAAAGAACCGCGAAGGCTTGGCGCACGGCGGTCGGCGCGATTTCCGGCACGGCGGCGACGGCGGCCTTGAGGATGGCCTCGACCTGATCGGGCGCGGCGGCGAACGCGGCTTTGAGAATTTCGGAGGCCTGCGCCTGATTGGCGGAGGCGGCTTCGGCGACCACCGCGGGAGCGCTGGCGGGATCGGCTTTGATTTCGGCGAGGACGGCGTCGATGACAGGATCGGCGGCGTGGCTAATCAGACCGCTGACGCAGAGTGTGAGGGCGAACAAGGTGGCGCGCGTTTTCATGACGAGTTGGGTTGAGAACGGCACAAAGGAGCCGTTGAGAAGGGAAAGTTTTCGCACAGAAAGTGTAAGGATTGCTTAACGTAATCGAGTCCCGCTGTTTTCCGTATTGGGTTTTTACCTGAATTTGCCAACACCCCATGTCGTCCCCGTATAAGAAATCTGATGCCAGTGGTTTGAAACAAAGGCCTGGCGACCGGGCGCGGGAAGCACGTGGCTGGGAAAAACTATTCCCGATATTCATTCATCGCAACAGCGAGGGCGTGCAGGTGGTCGTGTATTGGTCGCGTCTGTTGATGACGCTGCTGATCTTCGCATTGGTGTCGCTCGCGACGCTGCCGTTCGCGGCGTGGGCGTATGTTTATTATTACCGCAGCGTGAAGACGGTGAATTACCTGCACCTTGCGCTGCCATGGCGTTGGGACGAATACCGCGTGTTGCGTGGTGCGCATTACATCGAAGGTGCGAAGGAACTGCTGGCGACGGAGCAATGGCGCGGGGCTTACCTGAATCTTCGCGTGGGGCTGCAGAAAGATCCGGCCAATCGCGAAGGCCGGCTGATGCTCGCGCATTTCTATAGCATGCTACGCCGCTACGAAGTCGCGGAGGAAACGCTGGTCGAAGGCCTCGCGTACCATCGAAACGACGGAAGTTATTTGCAGGCGATGATGCAGTTCCTGCTGCGATTGCAGAGCGACGATCGCGTGATCGCTGTCGCGAGCTCGCTCATCGAATCGCCCGATGTATTGGAAACGGTGAAACGCAGCGCCGCGTATTACGCGGCGACGGCGCATGTATATCGCGGGCGTTACGATACCGCGGAGACATTGATCGAAGCGCATCAGCTCGCGGGCATTCGCGAAGGGCGGATGTTGTTGGCGCGCATCGATTGGGAATGCGGTTATCCGGAACTGGCGCTGCTCAAACTTCGCCAGCTTCGCGCGCTGCGCCCGGCCGATGACGAAGTCGCGGGCATGGAAGCGGGCTATTTGCGCGAGGCAGGACGCTTTGATGAAGCGCGACGACTTAATCTGCTCCGTCAAATTTTCTCCCCGAAGTCGGCCGAACCACGGATCGAGCTGCTGCGTTTACTCACGGAAACCGGCGACGAGTCGGCTGCCGCGCGCGAGATCGAAGACCTCTGGAGGGATTTCAGCGATGATGCGTCGGCACTGTATTCATTGGCTGAATACGCGGCCAATCGCGGCGAGACGGCGTTGGTGCGGCGGGTGTATGAACACTGCCGTCTGCGCAATATGCCGTGGGACGTCCCCGCGCTGCTGACGGTCGAATCGTGTATTGTCGGCGGCCGCTATCAGGAAGGACTCGATCGCGCGCGCGAACTTTTGCGCGAAAATCCGGAGTGGAACCGTAGGCACTATGCGTTGTTCAACGGCCTGCAGGCCATCGCGCTGCACGGACTCGGCGACCGTCAGGCGGCGCAGTTGTTTGTGAGGAATTTTTTGGGTCAAGCCGATGTGCGCAGCGATCAACTGGCGTCCGTGTCGCGCCGTTTGATGAAAGTCGGCGCACCGAACGATGCGCGTGAGATGCTCGCGCGCGCCGTGCAGAATGATCCGCTCAATCAGGCCGCGCTCTCGCAATTGATCGAACTCGATCTCGACGCCGGTCGCGTCGATGCGGTGCCTGCGGCGGTGCGGAAACTGATCACCATGCGGCGTCCATCGCCTGAATTGCTCGCGCGTGCACGTCGAGAACTCGGACGTGACCGCTGGCTGTTCGTGGAAGGACGCACGCCCGCGCTGCGAGCATTGGAGAAGGCGCTCGCCGGAGCGCCGGGCGGCAGCGCGACGCTGTAGTTGAATTTCAACTACACTCGTTTCAACGCGAGGCGGCGAGCTCGGCGAGAAGACGTTCGTTTTGTTCGCGCGAACCGACCGTGATGCGCAGCCATTCGGGCATGCCGTACGGTTTCATCGGACGCACGATCACACCGCGCTGCTGAAGCACTTCGAAGATGCGGGCGCCATCGCCGACGCGGGCGAGGATGAAGTTGGCCACGCTGGGCACGTATTCGATGCCGAGCTTTTGGAAACCAGCTTCGAGCTGCGCGAGGCCTTCGCGGTTTTTGCGTGCGCAGTCGCGCGCGAACGACTGATCGTCGAGCGCCGCGATGGCGGCGGCTTGGGCGAGCGCGTTGACGTTGAACGGCTGACGAACGCGGTTGAGCAGACCCGCGAATTCGGCGCTGGTGTACGCGTAGCCGACGCGCAGCGACGCGAGTCCGTAGATTTTGGAAAACGTGCGCATGCAAATGACCTTGCGGCCTTCCGCGATGAGCGGGCGCAGATCGGGCGGGTTGTCCAAAAACTCGGCGTAAGCCTCGTCGTAGGCAAAGACGACGTGCGGCGGCAGCGCGCGAACGAAGGCGATGATTTCCTCCTCGGAGTTGGCCGTGCCGGTCGGATTGTTGGGGCTGGGAAGGAAAACCAGTTTGGTCGCCGGCGTGACGGCGCGCAGCAAAGCGCCGAGATCGTGGCGATGGTTGACGAGCGGGACTTCGATGGGGCGCGCGCCAAACAGAAGCGCGACCAGTTTGTACACGGCGAACGCGGGATTGCCCATCACGACCTCATCGCCGGGGCCGAGCAATGCGTGGCCGAGCAACTCGATGATTTCGTTCGAGCCGTTGCCGATGATGAGTTGATCGGGCGAAAGAGAAAATTCCGTCGCGAGGCGTGCGCGCAGGGCGACGCATCCCCCATCTGGATACAACTCGGCCTGCTCGAGTGCGCGCGCTGCGGCGGCGACCGCCTTGGGCGAGGGGCCGAAGGGATTTTCGTTGGACGCGAGTTTGATGATGCTCGCGGGATTGAGGCCCAGTTCGCGGGCGACGTCCTCGATCGGTTTGCCCGGCTCGTAAACGGGTTGTTTGAGGACGGAGGGTTTGACGAGCTCTTGGAAGGTCATGGCGAAACGAGGGCGAAATCAGGACTGAGTTGGAGATTGGTGGATGATCTGGTCAGTCGGATTTGAGGATAAGGCAGACATTGCTGCCGCCGAATCCGCTGCTGTTTTTTAGGACGACGCGCGGCGAGCGCGCGAGGGTTTCTCGCGGCAGTTCGAGTCCGGCGCAGGCGGAATCGATGTCGGCGAGATGGGCGTTGCCGGGGATGAAACCTTCTTTCATCGCGAGCGCGCAGAAGGCGGTCTCCATCGCGCCTGCCATGGAAAGCCCGTGGCCGGTCAGACCCTTGGTGCTGCTGACGGCGGGGCGGTGTCCGGAGGTGGAAAACAACTCGCGCAAGGCGAGCGCTTCGGCGGCGTCGCCCGCGGGCGTGGACGTGGCGTGCGCGTTTACGTATTCGATCTCTGAATACGCGATGTCGGCGTCTTTCACGGCGCGTTCCATCGCGGCGCGAAGTCCGGCGCCGTCGGGACGCGGAGCGGCGACATTGTAGCCGTCGGAGGCCTGGCCCCAGCCGGCGATGGTGGCATAGATGGTCGCGCCGCGACGAAGGGCGGTTTCGCGTTCTTCGACGATGAGCGCGACCGCTCCGCCGGTGCCGACGAAGCCGTCGCGCGATTTGTCGAAGGGTCGCGAGGCGGTGGCGGGATCGGGATTGGTCGAGAGCGCGCGCATGGCGGCGAACGGCAGAACCGTCTCGGCGTTGAGCTCCTCGGCGCCGACGACGATCATGCGTTGCTGACGACCGAGACGGATTTCGTCGCAGGCGTAACCAAGCGCATGGGTGGACGAGGCGCAGGCGGAGACGAAACCAGTGACCGGACCGGCGATGCGGAAGTGCGCGGCGAGGTTGAAATTGAGGGTGCCAGCAATCGACGAAACCACGCCCATCGGGTGTCCGCGGTCGAAATTAACCGCGGTGGATTGGGCGAGGTGATGGTGCAGGAGAAACGCCGAACCGGCGGACGCGCAGAAGAGTCCGGTTTGACCGTCGGAGATGTCGTCGGGTTTGAGGCCGGCGTCGGCGAGCGCCTGCTCAAGCGCGCAAAACGCGTACACGCCGTGCGGCGCGAGACCGCGGAGCGTTTCGCGCGGGATGTCGTAGCGATCGGGCCATGACCAATCGCGTGAGCTTGGCGAAGCGACATCGAAGTCGCGCACGGGGGCGGCGACTTTGACTGCGAGGTTCGGGTTGCCGCAAAAATCAAAGCACGTCATCCCGTGCAGGCCTTCGCGAAGGCTTCGCGAAACCGCGGTGCGATCGTTGCCGATGCTGGTGATGAAACCGAGGCCGGTGATGACGGCTGTGCGGGACATGCGAGGCGTCAGCGCGCGGAGCCGGCGAGTTTGCCGCGGACGAACGCCCGGAGTTGGCCGACGGTGCCGACCTCCATGATTTCGGCGTTGGAGATTTTTACGGAGAAGAGGTCTTCGAGAAAAAACACGGTCTCGGCGATGGCGAGCGAATCGAAGCCGAGGTCTTGCATGAGATGCGCGTCGTCGGGCAGCGGTTGATCGGCCGAGGGAGCGCGATGTTTGGGAATGAAATCGCGCACGATGGCGAGCACCACGAAATCGAGTGCGTCGGCGTCGCCGGAAGCGCGGTAGCGTGCATGCGCTTCGCGGACGGCGGCGGGAAATTTCGCCAAGGGATCAGGCGCGCGGCGAGGCTGGGAGGTTTCGGACGACTCGGACATGGACGGCGTTGAAGGTGGAGAAGGAGTGCGGAGGGACAAGCCCGGGATGCCACGGCGCGCGGAGAATACGCGCCGTGGCGGGGCGAACTTATTTGAGCGCAGCGGCGATGCGCTCGAGCGCGCGCTCGACGTTTTCGCGGCTGTTGAAGGCGCTGATGCGCACGTGGCCTTCGCCGCATTTGCCGAAGCCGGCGCCGGGCGTGCAGACCACTTGGGCTTTGTTGAGAAGCAGATCGAAGAACTCCCAGGAATCGCGGCCGGTGTTGACCCAGATGTAGGGAGCGTTGTCGCCGCCGATGCAGCTGAAGCCGAGTTGTTGCACGGCGTTGCGGATGAGGGCGGCGTTGGCGAGATAGTAGTCGGTCATGGCTTTGACCTGACGTTTGCCCTCGTCGGTGAAGATGGCGGCGGCGGCTTTTTGCACCGGGTAGGAAACACCGTTGAACTTGGTCGTGTGGCGGCGGTTCCAGAGCGCGTGGAGCGAGTGGGTGTTGCCGGCGGCGTCGTAGGCGACGAGCGATTTCGGAACGACGGTGTAAGCGCAGCGCGTACCGGTGAAACCGGCGGTTTTGGAGAAGCTGCGGAACTCGATGGCGACTTCGCGCGCGCCCTCGATTTCATAGATCGAGTGTGGAATCTCCGGATCGCGGATGTAGGCTTCGTACGCGGAGTCGAAGAGGATGATGGCTTTGTTTTTCTTCGCGTAAGCGACCCATTCGGCGAGCTGCGCTTTGGTGGCGACGGCGCCGGTCGGGTTGTTGGGGAAACAAAGATAAATCAGATCTGTCGCGGCGGACGGGAGCGAGGGCACGTAGCCATTGGCGGGCGTGCTATCGAGATAAGTGATGCCTTGGTAGCGACCGTCGATGTTGGGACCGGTGCGGCCGGCCATGACGTTGGTGTCCACATAAACCGGGTACACGGGGTCCGGGATGGCGAGACGGATGTCGTTGGAGAAAATTTCCTGAATGTTGCCGCAGTCGCACTTCGAGCCGTCGGAAACGAAGATTTCATCGGCATCGATTTGGGCGCCGCGCGAGACGTAGTCGTGTTGAGCGATGGCTTCGCGGAGAAACGCATAGCCTTGCTCGGGGCCGTAGCCCTTGAACGTCGCGCGATTGGCGAGCTCGTCGGTGCCGGCGTGGAGCGCGTCGATGCACACTTGGGGGAGCGGCTCGGTGACGTCGCCGATGCCGAGGCGGATGACAGGTTTGTCCGGATGCGCCTGGGTGAAGGCCGACACGCGCTTGGCAATGTCGGAGAATAGGTAAGAAGCCTTGAGCTTGGTGTAGTTTTCGTTGATGCGGATCATTGAAGGCGACGTAGAGGGCTTGAATAAGCGGGCGAGGTTTCCTTACTTCAAGCCCGGCGTGCGACGCCGAATCACCCCGACGATCTCGAACCATGCTCAAAATCACCTCTGTCCAGGAAATGCAGCAAGTGGCCGAAACGTATCGGTCGAAAGGTCAAATCATCTGCCTGGTGCCCACCATGGGTGCCCTGCATGAAGGACATCTGAGTTTGATCCGCAAAGCGCGGGAGGTCGGGGAAGTGGTGGTGGTTTCGATCTTTGTGAATCCGACGCAGTTCGGGCCCAACGAAGATTATCTCAAATATCCGCGGGAGCTGGAGCGGGATTTGGAACTGTGCGAGCGCGCGGGCGTCGATGCGGTTTTTGCGCCACCGGTGGAGGAGATGTATCCCAAAGGATATTCGACGTACGTGACGGAAGAATTTGTGGCGAAACCGCTCGAAGGCATGTCACGCCCCACGCATTTCCGCGGTGTCACGACGGTGGTCGCGAAACTTTTCAACATCGTGCGTCCGCATCGCGCGGTCTTCGGGCAGAAGGACGCTCAGCAGGCGGCGGTGTTGCGCAAGATGGTCCAGGATCTCCATTTCACGGTGGAGATCGTGTTGGCCGATACTTTGCGTGAGGCGGAGGGACTCGCGATGAGCTCGCGCAATCGTTACCTGAGCAATAATCAGCGACTCGAGGCGCTCTCGATCTACGAAGCGCTCAAATACGCGCAGGACATGGTCGCGAAAGGCGAGCGCAGGCCGGATCGCCTGATCGCGGAAGCGACGCACATCCTCTCGCAGCACCGCCGTGTGCGCGTGATCTACATCGCGGTGGTCGATCGCGATACGATGGAGCCGATGCGCGAAGTGATTTTGGGACGCTCGCTCCTCGCCATCGCCGCGTGGGTCGATGAAGTGCGCCTCATCGACAACGTGATTCTCGGAGAATAAACCCGCACGTGTGCCCGGCCGACACCGCGGAGAGGCCGCGGACACGCACGAGTTGGTCGATGGTGTTGTCTTCAAGCGCGCCTTGCAGCCGCACCGGGATTTCTGCTCGCACCAGCCGGCAGTGATCGCCCAACTGGAGCTTCTTTTTCATGACCCGGACATTTGACGTGCTCGTCGTTGGCAGTGGCATCGCAGGCCTGAGCTTCGCGTTGAAAGTGGCGCGCCAGGGCTACTCCGTCGCGATCCTGACGAAGAAAACCAAAGCCGAATCCAACACGAATTACGCGCAAGGCGGCATCGCCGTCGTGACGTCGCAAACCGACGACGTGGAATCGCACGTGCGCGACACGCTCGTGGCCGGCGATGGATTGTGTAACGAAAAGGTCGTGCGCGAAATCGTCCGCGATGGTCCGGCGCGCGTGCAGGAATTGATCGATCTCGGGTTGGAGTTTTCGCGCGACGGTTCGGGACAATTCGATCTCGGTCGCGAGGGCGGACACAGCGAACGCCGCATCCTTCACGTAAAGGACATGACGGGGAAAGCGATCGAGACGGCGTTGCTCAAAGCGATCGGACGCGAGAAACGCGTCGCGCTTTTCGAGCATGTTTTTGCGATCGATATCGTGACGACGGCCAAGCTCGCCGAAACGAAGCGTCGGCGAAAATCCTCAGGAAAAAAGAAAGCTGCGCCGGAGCCCAATCGTGTAGCGGGGCTTTATGCGCTCGATGTGAAGAGCGGCCGCGTGGTGACGTTTCACGCGCCGGTCGTGATCCTCTCCACCGGCGGCGCGGGACAGGTTTATTTGTACACGACCAACCCGGACATCGCGACGGGCGATGGCATCGCGATGGCATACCGCGCGGGCGTGGAAGTGCGAAACATGGAGTTTATCCAGTTTCATCCGACAGCGCTTTATTCGGTCACGGGCGCGCGCTTCCTCATCAGCGAAGCGGTGCGCGGTGAAGGCGCGATTTTGCGCAACGCGGCCGGCGAGAAGTTCATGCGCCGCTATCACAAACTCGCAGATCTCGCGCCGCGCGACATCGTGGCGCGCGCGATCGATGCGGAGATGAAAAAGTCCGGTGCGCCGCACGTCTGGCTCGACATCACGCATCGCGACGCGGCCTTTTTGAAGGAACGTTTTCCGCAAATCTATCAGACCTGCAGTGCGCTCGGCATCGATATCGCGAAAGACATGATTCCGGTTGTGCCCGCAGCACATTATACATGCGGCGGCGTTGCGACGACACTGTCGGCCGAGACGTCGCTGCCCGGTTTGTATGCATGCGGCGAAGTCGCGTGCACCGGCCTGCATGGCGCGAATCGCCTCGCGAGTAACTCGTTGCTCGAAGCCGTGGTGATGGCGCATCGCGGTGCACTGTCGGTTGGCAATTATTTGAAAGCGCAGGGCACACGCGCGCCTGCGGAAATCCCGGCGTGGATGGATCTGCACGGCGGCGATGAAGACGAACGCGTGGTGATCACACACAACTGGGACGAACTGCGTCGCACGATGTGGGACTACGTGAGCATCATGCGCACGACGAAACGCCTGCAGCGCGCGCGCACCCGCATCGCGACACTCGCGCGCGAGATCGAAGAGTATTATTGGAATTTTTCCGTCGATTCGCGGCTGCTGGAGCTTCGCAATCTGATCGATGTGGCGACGCTGATCGTGACGTGTGCGTTGCAGCGCAAAGAAAGCCGCGGGCTGCATGCAAATGCGGATTATCCGCGCAAATTGAAATGGGCGCGCGACTCGAAGTTGCAGCGTCAGCTTACCTGAGCGCACACTGCGCGTCATGTTGGGTAAAATCGCGATCGTAGGTTCCGGAGCGCTCGGCTGCTATTATGGCGCCATGTTGGCGCGAGCCGGCGAGGATGTTCATTTTTTGATGCGGAGCGATCTCGCCGCGGTGCGTGCGCGTGGACTTCGCGTGAAGAGGCCGGACGGCGAATTCGTTTTGAACGACGTCCAAACCGAGGACACTCCCGAGAAAATCGGGCCCTGCGATGTGGTGATCGTGGCCTTGAAGACGACGGCCAACCGGGAGTTTTCGCGGCTGATCACGCCGTTGCTGCACGAGCGCACGGCGATTCTCACGTTGCAAAACGGACTCGGCTCGGACGAAGAGCTCGCACGACTTTTCGGCGCCGAACGCGTGATGGGCGGACTTTGTTTTATTTGCGTCAACCGCACGGTGCCCGGCGAGATCTTGTGCATTCAGCCGGGGGCGTTGTCGCTCGGAGAGTTTGGACGCCCGATCAGCGAACGGTTGCGCGTGGTCGCGGCGACGTTTCAGAAAGCCGGCGTTTCCTGTCAGACGGGCGACGATCTCGCGGCGCTGCGCTGGCGGAAACTTGTTTGGAACGTGCCGTTCAACGGACTTTCCATCGCAGCGGGAGGGCTGACGACCGATCGCATCCTCGCGGATCCTCTTCTCGAAGCCGAAGTCCGGGCGTTGATGGGCGAGATCGTGGAGACGTCCGGAAAACTCGGTTGGCCGATTTCTGCGGAGTTTATTGAAAAACAAATCGCCCACACGCGGCCGATGGGGCCGTACAAACCGTCGAGTTTGATCGATTTTCTCGAAGGGCGCGAAGTCGAGGTGGAGTCGATCTGGGGCGAACCATTGCGACGCGCGCAGGCGGCGGGCGTCGCGGTACCGCGGTTGCAGTTGCTCTACGCGCTTTTGCAGCGGGTGACTCGGCGTTGATCGAGTGGGGCTTCCTCGGCGCTGCGATGGGGTGATCGCCGCGTGTGGACACAAAAAAGCCCTCGCATCGCTGCGAGGGCTAGTCTGGTAAAAGCTACAGGAGCGAAGCTCAGGCCTTCTTAGCCTTGAAGCGGCGATAGCCGACAAGGGCGAGAAGAGCGCCGGCACCGATCATGCCGTAGGTGGAGGGTTCCGGAACGGCCGAGGTGAAGGACACGCGACCATAGACGCTGGAGCTGGTCGCCGTGTCAGGCGAGGCGCTGAGGTCGATGATCGGGTTGGCCTGGGTGTCCGTGAAGAACTGGAAGGTGATGAAACCGTTCTCGAAAGGAGCGACCACCGAGACCGGATCCAGCGCATAGAGGATCTGGGTCGGGGAAAGGACCGGGTCGTAGGTGAACGAGATCTTCGTCGAGAACGACAGCGCGCCGGGGGCGAGCACGTACTCGGTGGCGTCGATGATCACCTTATCAACGTTGAACGTGAGGTTGTAGTCAGAGACGGGAACCGGAGCTTCGAGGCCGCTGGTCTTATAGTTGAACACCAGGTTGGCCGCGACGAACTGACCAGCATCGTTGACGGTGATGCTCGTGAGGGGGCTGTTCGGGAGCGGGTCTACACCGATCGTGGAGTTCGAGCCAGGAAGGCCGATGTACGAGTACTCCGAGGTTTCGGGGTCGCCGTTGAACGAGCCGGTAAACGAGCCGACCAGGCTAAGCTGCGCTTGGGCCGCGACGGTGAGTCCGAGAGCCAAGCCAGCGATGGATGCTAACTTTGTTATGGTTTTCATGATGGAGTGAAGTGCTGTGTGAGCTGTGTCCTACCAGAGCCCTAGTTTCGTTGGCCGATCCGTCGGGGCTGGTGCAAACGAATGCCATCATGAGATTCTCCTCAAGTTCCAACTGGGTAAAAACCCCCGCAACGTGGGCTAGGGGAAACCCTTAAATGGCTTGTAGGTGCAAATAATATGATATGTGGTGTATCCTAAATTTGGATACTAAAACGCCGAGGAGAAATGGCTCCTCGGCGGGGTTGCGAGCGGTGAGGGTCGGCGTGCGCGTTTGTAAAAGCGTCTAGGGGGTACCGCCCAATTTGGTTTGGACGGAGGCGGTCACGGAGCCTTGGCGGAAAGTGCAAGAATTTGGCCTTGGCGGGCGTAGTCGATCGCTTCGCCCAAGATGCGCGCGGCTTCCTGTGGCGCGTGGAATCCGGTGGAGTTTTCCGCCGCGATAAAATCGAGTCGCCATTGGGCTTTACGCTGAAGGTCGCGCGGGCTCTTGAGCACGTCGTCGGTAGCGCCACGTTTTTGCGCTTCTTGAATGGCCTTGATAAGAGCGACGACGGCATCCTCGGCGCGGATCATCAGGTTTTGGTTGCGATCCTGAATGGCTTCGACGCGCGAGAGGATTTCCGTCTCGGGAATGCGATGGCAGGACTGACACGACTGCGCGATGTTGAGGAGCGGGCTGCGGACGTGATGATTGCTGACTTTGATGGCGCCTTCGCGGACGTAGGGCATGTGGCAATCGGCGCAGGCGACACCGCTGCGGGCGTGGATACCCTGGCTCCAGAGCTCGAATTCGGGATGCTGGGCTTTGAGGACGGGCGCACCGGAATCGGTGTGTTTCCAATCAATGTGACCAACCTCGTCGTAATAGGCCTCGATCTGCTCCACGCGAAGGCCGTTGTGCCAAGGATAGGTCACGAGCTTTTTGTCGCCTTTGAAATAGTACTCCACGTGACACTGGGCGCATACGAGGGAGCGCATTTCTTGGCGTGAGGCTTCTTTGTTCGGATCGTAGTCGCCCTGACGGCCTTCGCGGCGCCAGCGCTCGATACTCGGAAGGTGGGGCGTTTCGTAGTCGGAGCGCGCGAGCGTGCGGATGCCATTGACGAACGCCGGACGGCTCACGCGGAGATTCATCGTTTCGGCTTCGTGGCAATCGATGCAGGTTACGGGGTGTTGAACGAGCTGGCGGGCGTCGGCGTAAGGCATGGCGCAGATTTCCTCGAAGCCCTTTTGAATTTGCGCCTCGCGATTTTCGGGACCGGCGGGCGCGCCGGCTTTCAGGCCGGCTTCGATGTACGCGGTCGTGACGGCGGCGTGGCAGTGGAGGCAGGAACCGGGTTGTTTAAAATGAGTGACGCGCTCGGTCTCGTCCTGGTCCTGAAGCATGTAGGCGTGGCCGCGCTCTTCGCGATAATCGACGGCAAAGGCGTACCCTTTGAAAATCTCGCGCCAGCGCGGGTCGGCATCGAGTTTTTGAAACGCATCGGAGCCGCCGTGCTTGGTGCGCACGATGTCCACCGTGCGTTTATAGGAATCGTACTGGCGCGGGTAGTTTTTGCCCCAGTCGGCAGGATCGAGCGTGCTTTCGTCCACCTCGACTACGCGGAAGACATGCTGGGTGGCCTCGGCTTTGCGCTCGACGATGTTCTGGTAGAGCATGAGCACGCCGAAGGTGGCGGCGGCGGTGGCCGCGATGAGGGCGACGTAAATCCAGAGAGCGAGACCTTGTTTGGAAGGATGCATGGCCGGGGAATGATTGGGGAAAAGTTAGCGGATCGGCCCGTGGCCGACCTCGCGGTGGCAATGGACGCAATCCAGCATTTTGAGCTCGTTGCCGGGGTGGGTGTTGATCTCGGCGGTGAGCTGTTGGTGGCACCGCACGCAGTTGTTCTGCAGAATCGCCGAGTTGTGCGGCTTGATCATAATCGGCTCATGAAAGTCCTGCAGCGTGAAACCCTTCGAGTGCCAGAAACCGTTTTCGGCTTTTGAATAATACTTCGCGAAAAATCCCTCGGGCGTGTGGCAATCGTTGCAGGTGGCGACCGCGTGGTGCGGACCTTTCAGCCAGCCGTCGTACTGCTCACGCATGATGTGGCAGTTCACGCACGCCGCGGGATCGTTGGAGAGGTAAGAAATCCCCTGTCCGTAATAGAACGTGTAGCCGCCGACTCCCGCCAAACAGCCGAGCGAAACGCTCAAGGCGATCGGCCAAAGCAGGTGAAACACGAGTTTCCGCGGGCTCATGGTTGGGGGCACCGGTCAGTGGGGCGCCCGGACAATACCGCGCTATGCTGCTCCGCCAAGCGACTTTCGCGTTTTTGCGCGGTCAGTCGCAGGTCTAATAAACGACCGAGGGGGCTGGTCGCCTGTTGGTGGCGCGAAGCCGGCGCGCGCGAACAACTGCACCGGCTTTTAAGAACTCAAACGGAGGCTCAGCGAGCGTTGTCGGCGTAGGCTTCCATACCGACGCACGAGCACACGAGATTGCGATCGCCGTAGACGTTGTCCACGCGACCGACGGCGGGCCAGAACTTGTGCTCGCGGACCCATGCGGAGGGGAATGCGGCGAGCTCGCGGCTGTAGGGCCGTTCCCATTTCTCCGCGCAAACAACCTTCGCCGTGTGCGGCGCGTTTTTGAGGACGTTGTTGGTTTTTTCCGCTTCGCCATTGGCGACGGCTTGGATTTCGCCGGCGATGGCGATGAGCGCGTCGCAGAAGCGATCGAGCTCCACCTTCGCTTCGGATTCCGTCGGCTCGATCATGAGCGTGCCGGCGACGGGCCAGCTCATGGTGGGCGCGTGATAGTTGTAGTCCTGCAGGCGCTTCGCGATGTCTTCCACTTCGATGCCGTATTTCTTGAAGCTGCGGCAATCGATGATGCACTCGTGCGCGACGAGTCCCGACGCACCCTTGTAGAGAACCGGGTAGTGCGGCTCTAGGCGGCGGGCGATATAATTGGCGTTGAGGATCGCGAGGCGCGTGGCCTGCGTGAGTCCTTCCGCGCCCATCATGCGGATGTACATCCACGGAATGACGAGGATCGATGCGGAGCCGTAGGGCGCTGCGCTGACCGCGCTCGCGGTTTTCGCATCGCGGAAACGTTCCAGAGCGACATGGCCGGGAAGGAACGGCACGAGGTGTTTCGCGACACCGATCGGGCCGACGCCGGGACCGCCGCCGCCGTGAGGAATGCAGAAGGTTTTGTGAAGATTGAGATGGCAGACGTCGGCTCCGATGAAGCCCGGCGAAGTGAGGCCGACCTGCGCGTTCATGTTGGCGCCGTCCATATACACCTGGCCGCCGTTTTCGTGAATGATGGCGCAGATGTCGCGTATTGGAGTTTCGAATACACCGTGCGTGGACGGATAGGTGATCATCAACGCGGCGAGGCGCGGTGCGTGTTGCCCCGCCTTTGCACGGAGATCGGCGACGTCGATATTGCCCTGGGCGTCGCAAGCAACGGGCACGACCGTCATGCCGGCCATCGATGCGGTGGCGGGATTGGTGCCATGCGCGCTGGTCGGGATGAGACACACGCGGCGGTCGGTGTCGCCACGCGATTCGTGATAGCGACGGATGGCGAGCAGGCCGGCGTATTCGCCTTGAGAGCCGGCATTGGGTTGGAGCGAAACGGCGGCGAAGCCCGTGATCTCGGCGAGCCAGCGTTCGAGATCGGAGAAGAGTTTTTGATAACCCGCAGTCTGATCGGCGGGCGCGAACGGATGCAGCATCGCAAACTCCGGCCATGACACCGGATACATCTCGCTGGTCGCATTGAGTTTCATCGTGCACGAGCCGAGCGAGATCATCGAATGCACGAGCGAAAGGTCGCGCGATTCGAGGCGCTTGATGTAGCGGAGCATCTCGTGCTCGGTGTGGTACGAGTTGAAAACGGGATGCTGTAGATACGGTGACGTGCGTGCGAAAGCGCCGAGGTTCGCGGACGATGCACCGAACGACGCGGGCGCTTTAACGCCGAAGATGTCGGCGAGATCGGCGAGGTCTTGCAGCGACGTCGTTTCATCGAGCGAGACGCCAACGGTGCGCGCATCGATCGCCCGGAGATTGATGGATTTTTTGGCGGCGCGCGCGTGGACCGCGGCTGCATCCACATTTTGGATACGCAGCGTGTCGAACACCGCGCCGTTGTTGACGGACAATCCGGCGGCGGCGAGCGCATCACGCAAGGCGGTCGTCAGCGCCTGCGTGCGCGCCGCGATGCGGCGGATGCCTTCGGGGCCGTGATACACGGCGAACATCGACGCCATCACGGAAAGGAGCACTTGCGCGGTGCAGATGTTGGACGTGGCTTTGTCGCGGCGGATGTGCTGCTCGCGCGTGCCGAGCGCGAGGCGCAGCGCGGGATCGCCTTGGGCGTCTTTGGAAACGCCGACCAGGCGTCCCGGCATCTGACGTTTAAGGCCATCCTTGGTCGCCATGTAACCGGCGTGTGGTCCGCCGAAGCCCATGGGCACGCCGAAGCGTTGGGCCGTGCCGACGGCGACATCGGCGCCGAATTCGCCCGGAGCGCGCAGCAACGCGAGCGCGAGAAGATCGGCCGCGACCACCGTGAGCGCGCCGGCGGCGTGCGCTTTTTCGAAGAAGCCGCTGAAGTCGTGAATCTCGCCAAATGTGTCGGGATACTGCACGAGCACGCCGCAGTAGCCGGCATCGATTTGCGCCGTGGCGTAATCGCCGATGACAACCTCGATGCCGAGCGGACGGGCGCGCGTCTGGACGACGTCGATCGTTTGCGGATGGCAATGCGCGGCGACGAAGAACTTTTTGCGAGCGTCGTCGTTTGCGCTGCGCGCGCACAAGCCCATCGCTTCCGCGGCGGCGGTGGCTTCATCAAGCAGCGAGGCGTTGGCGATATCGAGGCCGGTGAGATCGCAGATCAGCGTCTGGAAATTGAGAAGCGCTTCGAGACGTCCCTGTGAAATCTCCGCCTGATAAGGCGTGTACGCGGTGTACCACGCGGGGTTTTCGAGAATGTTGCGCTGGATCACGCCCGGCGTGTGCGTGCCATAATAACCCTGGCCGATGAAGCTGCGGAAAATGCGGTTCTGTGCGGCGTAGCTGCGGAGCTCGGCGAGCGCGGCGCTTTCGGTGAGCGGCGCCGGCAGATCGAGCGGGCGGGGCAACCGGATCGCGGGCGGCACGGCAGCATCGACGAGAGCGTCGAGCGACGGGAAACCGAGTTGCTGGAGCATCGCCGCGATTTCGGCGGAGCCGGGGCTGTTGTGCCGAGGCGCAAAAACATCCGACGCGGCGGTGAGGTCGCGCGAGGAATCCGCGTTCGCGGAAGCTGGAGCCGAAAGTGCGGGCGAGGACGGCGAAGACATAAAAGAGCGACGCTACGATTCGCGCCGCTTCGGGCAACCGAGATTTGGGGCTGCGGGTGAAACGAGGCCATTCGCCTCGGCCTGCTCGAGCTGAGCCTGCGGTGAGCATTTTCCGCGTTGCGCCGAAGGCGCGTTGCCCGACCCTGCGACACCGTCATGACCGTGCCCGCCACCAAGACCGAACGCGCCGCCTTCATCGATCGTTTCCTCGCCGAGCTATATCCGGAGACGCCTGTGCCGCTCGACCACAAGGACGCCTACACGCTGCTCGTCGCCGTGCTGCTCTCCGCGCAATGCACCGACAAGCGCGTGAACGAAGTGACCCCCGCGCTCTTCGCACTGGCCGACAATCCCGAAGCGATGGCGCAGGTGCCGGTGGAAAAAATCCAGGAAGTGATCCGCCCCTGCGGACTTTCGCCGCAGAAAGCGCGGGCGATCTCGCAGCTCTCGAAAATCCTCGTCGAAAAACACGACGGCCAGGTCCCACGCACCTTTGAGGAGTTGGAAGAGTTGCCGGGCGTGGGGCACAAGACGGCGTCGGTCGTGATGGCGCAGGCGTTTGGCGTGCCGGCGTTTCCTGTCGATACGCACATCCACCGTCTCGCGCAGCGCTGGGGACTGACGAATGGGAGAAACGTCGAGCAAACCGAAGCGGACCTGAAACGGCTTTTTCCTCGCGAGCATTGGAATGCCTTGCACCTGCGGATCATTTTCTACGGACGCGAACACTGTACCGCGCGCGGCTGCGACGGACGCGTCTGCGAAATCTGTCGCACGCTATTTCCCGAGCGGAGACGTGCGGTGCGGGTGAAGAAGTAACCGAGGTTCCTCGGCGGAAAAGCGTCATGACTCCGTGGTCGCGCGAGCGGTGTCGTCGGCCGGAACTATGCGAGCTGAGAGGGAGATTCGGGCCACGAACGCACGAGAGAAACGTCGCGAAGGAAACTTGAGCCCGAGATGGAAAACAGGATTGATTTGCGCGCGCCCGGCCGCCACGTTCGCGGGCTCGATTTTTGGACGCATAGCTCAGTTGGTTAGAGCACGTGCTTCACACGCACGGGGTCACAGGTTCGAGTCCTGTTGCGTCCACCATCTGAGAGGTGAGTAAACGTGTGAAAATGAGACGGGGTTACGTTTCCACCTTAACGCATGAACATGCGTGGGCCGCCGAATTCCCGGCTGGATAGCAGCCAGCGCAAACTATGGACCCCAAGCACGTTTTAGAGCAATGAGAGCAATCTGCCTGATTCTCGCCGTATTCATGATGGGTGGTTGCGTCTCGTACAAGAATCCCGGCCCAAGCGGACCGCCCGCGTACACCGGAGAAGAGGTGAAACGAAGAATTTCAGTCCGTATCGGGGTTCGTGTGACTGAAGAAGCAGCCTTTAACTCCCTGCCAAACGCGTATGAGCGGAAATGGCGCTACGAAGCTGCCCGCCAGGAGAGCGAACGATTGGTGAGAATATTGGCCGATTGTCAGCTCTTCGACGAGGTGGTGCTGCTTGAAGAGGCCGGACGTGAGTGTGATTTCGAACTGCTCGCTTTACCGCGCACCGTCGAGCGCACATCTTTGGATGATCCTTGGTTGCTCCTCTACGGCGGAGTCGTCCCGTCCTATTCCAAAAACGAGCGCGGTATCTGTTTCCGATTTGTGAAGGGCGCGTCCGGGGACGTGATCTTCCGGTGGACTGAAGAGATGGTTGTCGGTCTGTGGGCTCCAGTCGTCTCGGGCAGCAAAGGGTGGACGAGCTCACGGCGAGCGAGCACCTATTGGCGCGATCTCCGGGCGGAAATGTATAGAGTGTTCTCGGAAGTGGAGAAGGCGGCGAACGAGTTTCCTTCTGACGGTAGCTGAGCGCGTTTTTGGTTTTTGATAGTCTCGCTTGCGGTAGATCCGGGCCGGGGGGCACGCGGGTGGCATGGTGTAAGCTGAGATCTGGGTATGAACGTTGACCGCTCAAGGAATTCGGGGGATCGGTTTCTGGGGTGTTTTTCCGAGGCCTGCGCATTTAGCGAATCTTCGGCGGCTAGTGGACAGCCCGTTTTCTAAATGTAACATGAGGTTAAGTCGCTACATTTAAGCCGCATGCGCATTTTTTGCTCAAACTCTGAAACTTTGGCTCGAAATAAGGGTATTCTCCGGTAGTTATCTTTCTGTTCTTTCTCACTTCCGCCGTCACACGACGGCGGGTTTGAACCGCCAAAGCCGATTTCGGTGGAGGCACGTAACCATAGAGGAGGCACTCAACATGCTCGCCCTGTTAATCGGTACGTTCTTTGTCATCGGACTGCTCGAAATGGTCCGCGTGAGCTATAAGGCGTAACCAACTAAATAGAAAATAACGCCCCGGCCGGGTTTTCCTGGCCGGGGTTTTTTAATGGGCGGATGCGCGTCGGACTCTCCGAGTAACACGCCCGACCGCGCCGCGAGCTATGCCGAGTGCGGGTCGACGCTGATCAGCAAGCGCGCGAGAAACGTGTCATTTCGACACGTTTCTCTGGTAGCTTTTCCCCGCGCTGTTGAACGGAATGATAGGTTATCGCGCAGCGGGTGACGTTTGGCCGACGAGTTTGGGCCAAAGGATCGAATATGCGCAGACCAGCGTGAAGCAGGTGATCGGTACGATGAAGGCCACGGACATGCCGTGGAGGTCGCCGACGTGTCCCATAAGTTTGGGCATGATGGCTCCACCCATGATCGCCATGACGATAAACGAGGAGGCTTTTTTCGCGCGGCGGCCGAGTCCATGAATGCCCAGTGAGAAGATCGTGGGGAACATGATCGACATGAAGAAATAGGTGACGAACAGCGCGACTGCGGACACCCAGCCGAGTTTCAGAAACACGAGCAGGCTGCAGAGCGCGGCGGCGACCGAAAAGGCTGCCAGCACTTTGGCCGCAGGGAACTTCTTGAGAAGGGCGGCGCCGATGACGCGGCCCGCGAGGAAGCAAATGAAGCCCACGGAAGCCAGCGTGGAGGCGCCGGCGTCGCTGAGGCCAATGGTGCCATTGGCGTGGGGTTCAAACCACTTGGCGAGCGATCCGCCGGTCCAGCTCTCGGGCACCGGCGGGATCTGCGAGGTCATATAGTTGATAAAATAGGCGAAGATACCGCTCTGGGCCGCGACGTACATAAACTGCGCAATCGTGGCGCCGGAAAAATGTGGATGCGCCCAGATGGAGTGCCCTGTAAGACGGTTTTTCCGCACGAGGAAAAGACCGGTTCCGATCACGATCAGGATGCCGGCAATGGCGAACAACGCTTGGTTGTCGGTGAGTCCGAGCTTCTGTCCGACCGACGGGATGGCGACGATCGCCGAGCCGATCATGCCTACGGAAACCGCCAGCACGACGATGTTGAGCCACAGGAGGAGGAGGGCCATGCCGCGATTACCGGTTTGGACGGCGGCAGAGTCGTTAAGATCGTCGATGTGAAACTCGTCTTCGGACTTAACGTCGGGGAGTTTGACGAACGCGAACATGATCGCGAGCAAGAGGACAAAGCCGCCCACCACCGCGTAGGGAATCCAGAGAGTTTCGGCGCCCGTGCTTTCGCCGTGTTCATTTTGTCCGTAGAAGAACATCGCTCCGACGATCGGGCCGAAAATCCAGCCCACGCCGTTGCAGGATTGGGAGAGATTGATGCGGGTGGCGGAGTATTGTTTGGGGCCGAGAACCGTAGAGTAGGGATTGGCCACGGTTTCCAAAAAGGTAAGGCCCGAGGCGATGAGGCACACGCCGAAGAGAAACGCCGGGAAGGTGGCGATCTGCGTGGCCGGGATAAACCAGAAACCACCGACCGCGACGAGCAGCAGACCGGCGATGATGCCGCCTTTGTATCCAAATTTCCCTGCCAGCCATCCGGCCGGCATCGCCATGAGGAAATAGCCCAAATAGTGTGCGAACTGAACCCAAGCGGACTGCGCGAGCGTGAGATGGAGCTCTTGTTGGAAGTGCTTATCCATCACGTCGATCATCCCATTGCAGAAGCCCCACAAGAAGAAGAGCGAGCTGACGAGGATGAAGGGGATGAGGTAACTTCCGCCTTCGGGAGCGGCGAAGAGACCGGTTTTTTTAGGGGAGCTGGGGATGGACATAGAGGAGGTACGTGGAAGCGAGGTGAGAGAACAAAGGCGGTTAAATCGAGGAAGGTTTTTAAACCTCGATCATGGCTTTGAGGACCGCGGGGTTTCCGGAAATTTCTTTGGGGAAAACGGTCGGTACATCGGCGAGTTTCAGGCGGTGCGTGATCCAGGGCTGGGTGTTCACTTTGCCGGCTTCGACCAGCGTGATGATGTCGCGGAAGGTGCCGGGGAGGGCGTTGCGGCTGCCCATGACGGTGAGCTCGCGGCGGTGGAAATTGGGATCGTTGAAGGTGACGTCGCCTTGGAAGAGTCCGACAAAAACGATGCGGCCGCCGTGCGCGGGCAGATTGAAGGTGCCCATCATCGACTGGGGATTTCCGGTGGCGTCGATGACGCATGTCGGCAGATCGCCGCCGCCGATTTTTTTAAGTTCGTCGATCGCGGAGGCGCCGGCGGTGACGGTGTGTTTCACGCCGAGTTGATCGCGGCAGAAGGCGAGGCGTTGTTCGCTCACATCTATCACGGCGAGCGTGGCGCCCGTCACGAGCACGAATTGAATCACGCTGAGGCCGATTGGGCCTGCGCCGATCACGAGCACGAAGTCGTCCGCGGTGAGCGCGGCGCGTTCGACTGCGTGCGCGCCGATGGCGAGCGTCTCGACGAGCGCGAGTTGGTCGAAGTTGAGCGACGTGGCCTTGTGGAGTTTGCGCGCGGGGATGGCGACGAGCGGGCGCATGCCGCCGTCGATGTGCACGCCCATGACCTTGAGGTCGGTGCAGCAGTTGGGTTTGCCGCGACGGCAGGCGATGCAGTGGCCGCAGTTGATGTACGGCTCGACGGAACAGCGGTCGCCGGCTTTGAGGCCGTGCGGATCGGAGCCGGGATCGATCACTTCGACGCCGAGCTCGTGACCGAGAATGCGCGGGTAATTAAAGAACGGTTGTTTGCCGGAAAAGGCGTGCAGGTCCGTGCCGCACACGCCGACGCGATGAACGCGCACAAGCGCTTCGCCGGGAGCGAGCACGGGCTCGGGGCCTTCGGCGGCGATGAACTGACCGGGTTTTTCGAGGGAAATCTGGAGCATGGGAGCGGAAACGGAGGATGAATCACTAACGCGTGCTAAAAAACACGGATGAGAAAGGGGCGGAGAACAAACCGCGAATGGATGCTAACGGACGCGAAGGTGAGGGCGAAAAGGTGGAGAGCACGTTGTTGGCGGAAGTGCGCGGTGAACGCCGAGGATACGCGAAAATTCACTCGCGTTCAGGGGCGTCTATTCGCGGTGAGAAATCACGCGATGATCGGGTCGCGGTTTTCGGGGCGGCCGCGCGTGAAATTGTGATTCTTGATCGGACGCAGGATCTCGAGAACGCGGGCCATCAGTTCGAAGTCGATCGGCTCTTCGAGGGCGGCGACGTTTTTGCGGATATTCTCGGGGCTCGCGGTTCCGACGAGTGTCGTCGCGATCTGCGGATGATGCGTGGCAAACTGGATGGCGAGCTTGGCGATATCGGCGCCAACCGCTTTGCAGTATTCCACCGCGCGGCGAGCGGTCTCGATCATGTGCTTCGGCGCGGGATGCCAGGACGGCACGCCGCGTTCGGAGAGCAGGCCCATGCCGGTCGGCGAGGCGTTGATGATACCGACGCCCTTGCCGCGCAGATACGGGATGAGCGTTTCCAGCGCGGTGTCGTTGAGCTCGTAGCGGCAGAAGGAAAGCACTGTATCCACGACGCCACTACCGACGCGATCGAGCACGCTGGTGAAAATCTTGAGCGGGAGTCCGGTGATGCCGATGTGGCCGATGCGGCCTTCTTCGCGGAGCTTCACGAGCTCGGGCAAAGTTTCGTTCACGATCTGCGAGATGTCGGCGAACTCGATGTCGTGACATTGCAGCAAGTCCACGTAGTCGACGCCGAGCCGGCGGCAGCTTTCGTCGAGGCTGGCGCGGACGCGCGCGGCGGAAAAGTCGAAGACGCCGTCGCCGTACTGGCCGACCTTGGTGGCGAGGTAATAACGATCGCGCTTGATCTCGCGCAGCGCCTTGCCGAGGACGGTTTCGGATTTCGTCGCGCCGTAGTAAGGCGATGTATCGATAAAGTTGATACCGAGATCCAGCGCCGTGTGCACGGTGCGCACGCCTTCGCTGTCATCGGTGGCGCGGAAGACGCCGCCGAGAGGCGAAGCGCCGTAGCTGAGCACGGAAACGGTGAGACCAGTCTGACCGAGGGGACGGTATTGCATGGGGAGGGAAAGACCGAAGCATAGGCCGAAAATTGGACGGTGGGAATGCTTGGTTTTGGGCAAAGCATGACGAAGTTTGACCTGCTGCAAGCTTTGCGTGCGAGTCGACGATGTGCGCACGATAGCGCTTGTTGTTGAAGGAAAAGAACCCTCGAAAGAGGCGTGCGCGCGTGTTTTCGGACGGGCGCATTTTCGCAGGCGTGACAGCGATGCCGCGCCCGTTGGAAACTTTCCACCTCATGATGCTTAGCCCTCTTATCCCCCGCATTCTCCTCATGGCGCTTTCGCTGTCGTTGTGCGCCGCGTCCGCTTGGGCGGCCACCGATGCGAAAAAAATCCGCGTGGTGCTCATCGGCGACTCGACTGTAACCGATCACGCCGGTTGGGGCACGGGCTTCAAAGCGCGGCTCACCGATGACGCCGAGTGCATCAACACCGCGCAAGGCGGACGCAGTAGCAAGAGCTTCATCGACGAAGGCCGTCTCGCGAAGGCACTCGAACTGAAGGGCGATTATTATCTGATCCAGTTTGGACACAACGATCAGCCCGGCAAAGGTCCGGAACGCGAAACCGATCCCGCGACGACCTACCCGCACTATTTGACGCAGTACATCGACAGCATTCGTGCGATCGGCGGAAAACCGATTCTCGTGACCTCGCTCGTGCGCCGCACGTTCGGTCCGGAAAATCCGCATCGTATCCTCGATACGCTGGGCCCGTGGGCCGCGGCGGTGCGGAAGTTGGGCGCCGAGAAAAACGTGCCGGTGATCGATCTGCACGCGAGCAGTCTCGCGTACTGCGAACGCCTCGGCGCGAAGGCGACGGCGGTGTTCGATGTCGTGAAAGACGGCAAACCCGACACCACGCATCTCGATGCGCACGGCGCAGCGGTTTTCGGCGGATTGGTGGCGGATGAAGTTCGCGAAAAAGTGCCCGAACTCGCGCCGTATTTAAGAACGGATACGCCGACATCCGCGGCGAAGGCCGCTCCACGCGCGGACGCGATCGTGTCCGCCGACAACTCCGGCACACATCTCACGGTGGGTGCGGCGGTGGCGGCGGCGCCGGCGAATAGCGACAAACCTTTTATCATTCTCGTGAAGCCCGGTCGCTACGAGGAGCACGTGCACATTCCGAAGAATAAACCGAACATCGTGTTGCGCGGCGAACCTGGCGAAGAGGCCGCGACGGTGATCGTGTATCACACGCATCTGCGTTCGGTGGACGCGAACGGTCGCAAACTCTCCACGCGCGATAGCGCGACGGTGCTCGTCCAGGGCGCGAACTTCACGGCGGAGAATATCACCTTCGAAAACACCACGACGCGCGAAGAGCGCGTGCAGGCGCTCGCGATTTATGTCGATGCCGACCGCGCGGTGTTTCGCCGCTGCCGTTTCATCGGCTGGCAGGATACGGTGCGCGCCGAAAACGGCCGTCAGTACTACGAAGACTGCACCATCAGCGGCCACGTCGATTTCATCTACGGCAACGCCACCGCGGTTTTCTCACGCAACGAAATCCACTGCCGCGCCGACGGCTACATCACGGCGGCGTCGACGCCCGCGGAGAGCGCGTGGGGATTTGTTTTCCTCGATTGCCGCGTCACGGCGGCGCCGGAAGTGAATCGCGGTGTTTATCTCGGCCGTCCATGGCGTCCGTACTCGGCGACGGCGTTTGTGCGCACTGTATTGCCGGAACAAATACGCGCCGAAGGCTGGCACAACTGGGGCAAGGTCGAGAACGAGCAAACCGCGCGTTATCGCGAATATCGCAACACCGGTCCCGGCGCCGCTCAGCAGAAACGTGTCAACTGGGCGCGCGAGTTGACCGCCGACGAGGCGCGCGCGTGCACGGTCGAGAACGTTCTCGCCGGCGCGGACGGATGGAACCCACTCACGCTTTCCCAATAATGAACATGACCCAATCTCCCGGCGCGTGGATGCGCCGCTTAGCATTCACCGTTTTCTTTGTCGCCGGCGCGTCGTTTGCGTCGGCTGAGTTGGAACCGATCGCGCCGATCAAGGCGCCATTTCCGATGCCGCAGTTGCAACGTCCGGTCTTCCCGAAACGCACGGTCGATATTCGCGAACACGGCGCGGTGCCGGGCGGCGAGGTGAAAAACACCGAGGCGTTTGCGCGCGCGATCGCCGCGTGTGCGGACGCGGGCGGAGGCCGTGTGCTGGTGCCCGTGGGCAAATGGCTCACGGGGCCGATTCATCTCAAGAGCAACATCGAGCTGCATCTCGCGGAAGGCTCGGAGATTATTTTCAGCGATCGTTTCGAGGATTATCTGCCCGTCGTGTTGGTGCGCGTGGGCGGCATCGAGTTGTATAATTATTCACCGCTGATCTACGCACGCGATTGCGAGAATGTCGGCATCACCGGTCCGGGAAAACTCAACGGCAACGCGCGCGCGTGGTGGGACTGGAAGCACCTCGAAACGAAAGAGATTTTCCAACTGCAGCCGCGCGGCGTGCCGGTTGAGCAGCGCATCTACGGCACGGAAGAAGCGGCGATTCGCCCGAGTTTCATCACGTTCGTGAACTGCCGGAATGTCCTCTACGAAGGTTTCACCATCGGCGGCGGCCCCAACTGGACGATCCATCCGGTGTACTGCGAGAACATCATCATCCGTAAGGTAAATGTGGATACAGACGGCCCGAACAACGACGGCGTCGATCCCGATTCGTGCCGCAACATGCTCATCGAGTACTGCACGTTCAGCACGGGTGACGACTGCGTGGTGCTCAAATCGGGTTACAACGAAGACGGCTGGCGGGTGGCGCGTCCCACGGAGAATGTCGTGATGCGCCATTGTTTCAGCAAACGCGGTCACGGCGGGCTCGTCATCGGCAGCGAGATGTCGGGCGACGTGCGCAATGTGTACATGCATGATTGCGAGTTCGAAGGCACGGATCGCGCCGTGCGCATCAAGTCGCGTCGCGACCGCGGCGGCATCGTGGAAAACGTGTGGGTCGAAAATGTGAAGGCGCGCAACCTCAAGTACGAGGTCGCGATCATGAACATGGACTACACCGCCGACCGTAATCAGGTGATCGCCGGCAAGGTCCCGCTCTTCCGCAACGTTCACCTCAAGAACATCGAATGCGAGGGTGTGCCGGTCGCGATCCGCCTGACGGGGGCGACGGATTCGCTGATCGAAAACGTGAGCTTCACCGACATGAAGGTCGCTTCCACGCAAGGCGTGATTGCGAGCAATGTGACCAACATCTCGTTCAAGAACGTCGCCATCACGCAGAAGAAAGGGCCGACCTTCGCGCTCGAAAACGCGTCCAACATCACGATCGACGGCACCTCGGCGGCGCCGGGCACGGAAGTGTTTCTCATCGCCTCTGGAAAAGGTTCGAACAACATCCGCGTCGTTTCCGGCGATTTGTCGGGAGCGGGCGAAGTCTCGCGACTCGCCGACGGCGCGGCAGCGATCTCGATCGGCGATTCCGTGAAAACGAAGTGAGTGCATCATGAAACCGCTCCGGATCCTGATCGCGCTTGCGTGTATGTGTTCGGCGAAGCTTTCCGCGGCCGACGCAGAATCGCCGCGTGTGATTCGGCTCTGGCCGGAAGGCGTTCCCGATCTGCGCGACGACGCGGCTCCGGAGAAGATCGTTAACAACCGTGTGGTGGCTGTGCATTATCCGACGCTCACGATGTATGCGCCGCCGACCGGCAAAGCGAACGGCACTGCGGTGATCTTTTGTCCTGGCGGCGGTTATGTGCGACTCGCGATCGGCGAAGGCGGTGGCTACGAGACGCGCGTGCTCGTGGAGAACGGCGTGACGGTGTTCATCCTGAAGTATCGAATGGTTGAATACGGGCATCCCGCGCCGCTGCGAGATGCGTTGCGCGCGATCCGCCTCGTGCGTTCGCAAGCGGGCGAGCTCGGCATCAACCCGGATCGCATCGGTCTTCTCGGGCAATCGGCGGGCGGGGCCCTCGCCGCGGGGGGCGCGGCGCGGCGGGGGT